>Ga0308161_1000013_pt1 | contig 709427 bp, 657 predicted proteins | sample PhyFR2_FD_201034 | JGI IMG/M metagenome (GOLD analysis project Ga0308161, IMG submission 201034) | Phyllosphere microbial communities from UC Gill Tract Community Farm, Albany, California, United States - DLSLF.R2 | ecosystem: Host-associated > Plants > Phyllosphere > Unclassified | place...
AACTGGTTCTAAATCTTTATGCTTATCTAAAAGCTCTTCTGCGCTACCGAATACTCTCGTTTTTCAGTGGGGCAAAGATAACAACTTAATACACCACAAAACAAACTTATTTAACATAAAATTCATATGCTAGTAAAATTATATCTTAAACTACTGATAAGCAGACAGAAAAATTTAAACAAAAGTTTAAATTTTAAATACAGATTTAACTCAAATGAGACTTTACTGTTTAATGTGGGTATATATAAGGCTTAAAAACTCTGCATATGATTTTTCCAGTCCAATTATATCTCCTGATTTAAGGTTTAAACCGCCTGTTCCGGAGGTGTCTGATTTAACTTTTAGGGAAGAAATCTGGAAGTAAAGGTTTTCGTCATTGTTTTTAGGCTGAACTTTAATAGTAGAACCTAACAACTTCTTTGTTGATATGGTATAAACTTCTCCCGGAACGATATCGAGTGTAAGATACGATCGTGGTTCCAGTACATAGTCTTTTTTATTTATATTAATCTTTTGATCTTTATCTGAAGAAGCAAAAACGTACAACATTCCTTTCTGTCCAGCGAAACTTTCTTTTGGAGTATAATATAGAGCGATCTTATAATTTGACGGATTGAGAGGTTGTGGCGTTCCATCTATATTCTCGAAGGGCTTAAATGCAAATGTATTGGCACCTATTTCTTTTGCCTTTTTATATATTAAAGAAAAAATGGCTGCATCATCTTTTGTGAAACCCTGAACCTCAATTTCACCCAAATATTCAGCATTGGTTATGGTTTCAGCTTTTTTATACAGAAATTTATCTGTATTGTCGTTGGTTTTCTCAATTTTTGAAAGGTATACGTTCTGTGCATTGCAAAGCTGGACACAAAGTATGGAAACGGCAAGAATGAGGTTCTTCATCATATTATTGTTGTGTAAGTATTTTGACAGAATCTTCCAGGCTATTCTCCCAATGCTTAGGCTCAATTTTATAAATTTCTTCTATTTTATCCAGAGACATCGTACTCCTGGCAGGTCTTTTTGCAGGGGTAGGATATTGTTCTGTTGTTAAAGGGTTCAATTGTATTGAAGCATTTGAAAACTCAGCAATTTTTTTTGCGAACTCAAACCATGTTGTTTCGGGATAGTTTGAGAAATGGAAGATGCCAAAAGTTTTGTTGGGAGTTTCTATAATATGCATAATTGCTTCTGCGAGATCATTGGCGTTAGTTGGCTGTCCAAACTGGTCCGCTACAATTCCGAGCTCATCTTTTTGAGAGAAGAGACTAAGCATTGTTTTGACAAAGTTTTTATTAAATTCCGAATAGAGCCAAGAGGTTCTTAAAATGATGGTTCTAGGATTAAGTTCAAGGGCAAGCTCTTCACCTTTTCTTTTAGACTTACCATATACTCCTGTAGGGTTAGTAAAATCGTCTTCTGAATAGGAAAGATTGGTATCACCATCAAATACATAATCGGTAGAAACGTGGATCAGAATGGTTTTTTGGTCTGCACAAGCCTGGGCAAGATAACCTACTCCGTCAGCATTTACGGAAAATGCTTTATCACTTTCTTTTTCGGCAAGATCAACGGCTGTATATGCGGAAGCATTGATGCAATAATCAGGTTTGTGATCATACAGAAAATCATTGACCTGATCTTCATTTGTTATATCCAATGTTTGAGAATCCGTGAATATGAATTCATATGTATTTTCAAAGTCAGGAGCAATTTTCCTGATACAGTTCCCCAACTGCCCATTGCCCCCTATTACTGCTATTTTTTTCATCTATAGTTTATTATTTTATTATGTAATGTTGTTTCAAAGGATAGAATTGATTATATCCCATCATTCACTCTTAGTTAATTATGAATTTTTGGCGTTCTGAGATCTTAAAAATTTTACTCTTGACTGGAAGTCTTGCTGCTCAAGGGATACAAAGAATTTATGGAAGGTTTCTTTTATGTCTTCAGGATGAACTTCAGATTTCCTTGTTTTGAGATTGAAATAGATCACTGTAACCCATAAGACCGCATGAACAGTTTTTTCGTCCAGGCTTTTCATAAGTATTTCTACTTTAGCAGTTCTATCCTGTATTTCGATGGTTTTACTACTGATCACGACCTGGGTATTGTATCTTACTTCTCTCAGATAGGCGATTTCATTTTGGATGGCAATCCATGTACACCCTGTTTTTTTGGTATATTCTTCATAGGTGAAGCCATAAAATGTTTCTACATGATCTTCTCTTGCGTTGAACATATAATCCAGGTATTTCACATTATTTAAATGTCCTATCGGATCACAATCGCTGAACCTTACTTTAACGGTCGTTGATACTTCTTTTTCCATAGCGCAAAAATAAAAAAACCGCCTCTAAAAGAGACGGTTAATTTATAAAACTTTGTTAATTTATTAGTTGATCCCTAATTCTTTCTTAACAGCCGGTGTAGCATCAGCTCCTCCTTTGTATACAAAAGCAGAAGAGTTTGCATCCATGATGAATTCATATCCGCTAGCTTTAGCCACTTTCTCCATAGCATCATTCAGTTTTTTCTCAATAGGTCCGAAAGCTACGTCCTGCTTAGCCTGAAGATCTTTCTGAGCTTTCTCTTGCATCTGAGCGATTTCTTCCTGGATTTTTTGAAGTTCTGTTTCTCTAGCCTTGTTCTCATCGGCAGTTTTCTTAGGAGCTTCCTCACTGTATTGCTTTAGTTTAGCCTGTCCAGCATCTGCTTTTTTCTTGATCTCAGCTTGTTTTGCATCTAAGAAAGTTTTTATTTCAGCATCTGCTTTTTTCTTTTCCGGCATTGCATTAAGAACCCCCATTACATCGACAGTAGCGATTTTTTGAGCTTTTGCCATACCTACTGATACAAACATTATTACCGCGGCAAATAATACACTTAATTTTTTCATAATTGGTAAAATAAATAATTTAATTTGTTTTTAGATTGTAAATTTAAGTAAAAGTTAATTTAAATATTACTTTTTGCTTTTACTTGTTTTTTCTTTTTTATCCGTTCCTTTCAATAAAATGGTTAAAACTTTTTCAGTATAATCATATCTTGGAAGAACAAAAAGAACATTGTTATCTTTTTTATCAAGAACTGTGCCCAAGCCATTCTTCTCAGCCATTGTCTTCATAGCTCCCCAAATCTGATCCTGGAAAGGGACAACAAGGTTGGTTCGTAGTTTTGTAATCTCGCCATTGGCTCCAAAACGCAAGCTGGTCGTTGTCTTAATATTTTTTTCGAGATCCATCACTTCTTTTTCTCTAAGTTTCAGCTGGTCTCCTATCAATAATACTTTTTCACTTTCAAATGCAGATTTTTTTCTTTCGTACTCGGACTGCAGGTTTTGAAGTTCTGACTGCCAGGTATCGATCTGTGAATTTAATCTTGCTTCAGCTTCTTTGTATTGGGGTAACTTATCTAAGATATAGTCCATATCTACTACTCCAATTTTCTGGGCGTTTGAAAACCCAAAAAGCAGAAATAATACAAATGTGAAAGTGATTTTAAAGTTTTTCATATTATTATAATGATTGGTTCATCAAGAAGTGAGTTTTCGTTCCGGCTTTATCTCCTGAAAGAGTTTTATCAAATCCATAAGCGAAGTCAAATCCGATCAAACCAAAGGCTCCCATATATACTCTAACCCCGATACCTACTGATCTTTTCAGCTGGAAAGGATTATATGTACTCCACGAGTTCCATACGTTACCACCTTCTGCAAAGGTAAGTGCATAGATCTTAGCGGTTTGGTTCATTGAGATCGGGTATCTTAATTCTAATGTAAATCTGTTATAGATGGTACCTCCACCTCTTTGGGTGATGTCTTCCGCTTCTCCTCCATAAGTAGAAGCATTTTCATATCCTCTTAAAGGAATCAATTCACGTCCGTCATATCTTCCACCAAATAAACCTGTACCCCCAACATAGAATCTTTCAAATGGCGGAGCACCCAGTTTTTTGTTATATCCATCCATGAATCCCATTTCAGCAGACGATCTCAGTACCAGTTTTCCGGCAACCTCATTGTATACATCTGCCTTGAATTTGATCTTATAGAATTCCATCCACTTATATTTGTCAACCGGTGACATGGTAGAATAATCTTTGTTACTAAATAATGAGTAAGGCAAAGTCATTTTTGCAGAAACTTCAATATTTGAACCTGTAGTTGGGAAAATAGGGTCAATACCTGCTGAGTTTCTGCTTAAACCTAAGTTAAGACTTAAGTTATTGGCATCCCCATAGTATTCTGTAGTATCACCAAACTGGAATGGATAGTTATTGAAGGTATATTTCTGAAACTGAAGTCCTGTATATAATGCGAAATAATCATCCGGCCAGTTTAATAGTCTGTTCAGACCGACTGATGCGGAGAAGATATTAAGCTTCTGATCTAGGCCATTGCTGTCGTTATATTTTACTCTAGATGTATTTAAGCTGACAGAAAGTGCAGTAGGTTTTGTTCCGAATAACCATGGCTCAGTAAATGAAATCCCATAGTTCTGGAAATACTGTCCTGCCTGTGCCTGGATAGATAAGGTCTGCCCATCTCCCTGAGGAACCGGCTTAAAGTCTTTAAATTTAAGGAAGTTTTTCAACGAAAAGTTGTTAAACGTAAGTCCCAGGGTCCCAATAAAGCTGTTACCACCGTAACCTGCCTGTAACTGAACCTGAGAAGATCCTTTTTCAACCAACTTCCAGTTAATATCTACAGTATTATCCTGCTGGTTGGGCTGAATATCCTGAACCACCTGCTGAGGATCAAAGAAAGACATCCCGGCAAGATCGAAATACGTTCTTTTGATTTCCGTTTTCTTGAAAAGCTCGCCCGGTTTTGTTCTTAGTGCTCTAAGTACCACATGGTCATGGGTAGTTGTATTCCCCTGCCAGGTAACTTTATTCCAGGTAGCCTGTTCTCCTTCATTGATTCTGATTTCCAGATTTACCTTGTCTCCTGATACGGATTTCTCTACTGGCGTTACATTAGAGAAAAGGTAACCGTTATTCATATATACAGATTTAATATCTGAATCGTCTTCTTTACCTCCGTCTTCACCAACTTTTTTGTTGAAACCTACGGCATCGTAGATATCTCCTTTTTTATATCCCAATAATCTTTGTAAATATTCTGTAGGGTAAACGGTATTTCCGGTGAATGAAATATCCCCGATATAATACTTTTTACCTTCATTAAGCTTTACATTGATCTCAAAATTATTTCTTTTGTTTCTCCATACAGAATCTGAAACGATCTTAGCGTCTCTGTATCCCAAAGAGTTATAATAACTTACCAGGCTCTGCTTGTCTTCCTGATATTTTTCTTCAATGAATTTTGAAGATTTAAGAATTCCTCCAATACTAAATCTTCTTTGTTTTGTTTCCTTGAAAGCTTTTTTTCTAAGCTGAGCATCGGTAACGCTTGGATTTCCTTCAAATTCGATATGGTCAATTTTGATTCTTTTTCCTTTATCCAAATTAATCGTCCAATCTACCATAGAAGGGTCATTGGCATTAACTTTATCCTCGATGGTAATTTTAGCATCAGCAAAACCTTTCTTCACATAGTCTTTAGGAACTTTTGTTTTAAGGCTGGAGATCAGGTTCTGGGTAATTTTTGTTCCAGGTTTTAGATTATTGTCTTTGATCAGCTTTTCGTTTTTAGATTTACCGATCCCTTTACCTTTGAATTTTACTTCTCCAAGTTCTTTAAGGTCTTCCAGGTAAAATCTTAAAATTACGGTCTGCCCTTCAATGCTCTGAACATACACTTCAACTTCTGAAAAAGACTGGGTATCCCACAGCTTTTTAACAGCGTTGCTGATTTTCTGTCCCGGAATATCCACAGATTCGCCTTTGCTTAAGCCGGTAAACCGTAAGATCTGCGCCGGCGTATATTTTTTTACCCCATCTACAACAATGTCTTTAAGAGTGTAAGTTCCTGCTTCATTTTCTGCGTGTACAGCATTAGTAACTTTAGTGCTGTCCTGAGGAGTTACTTGTCCATAAAAATGCGCCGAAGCAGCAAACATTATGATGGGTAATAGTCTAAACTTCATTTTATCGAGTCTTTCTTTTCTTTAAATTTATTGGGCTTTTATCTGATCACCGGTTAATCCGTATCTTCTTTCTTTGTTTTGATAATCTACAATACACTGGAAGAAGATATCTTTTGTAAAATCCGGCCATAGGATATTTAAAAACTGGAGCTCCGCATAAGCGATCTGCCAAAGCAGAAAGTTGCTTATTCTGATTTCTCCACTGGTTCTGATCAACAGGTCTACAGGAGGGAAGTCTTTGGTATAGAGGTAACTTTCGAACAGTTTTTCATCAATATTCTCAACATCTACTTTTCCTTCTTTTACGTCAGAACTGATGTTTTTTACTGCATCCAATATTTCGTTCTGCGAACCGTAGCTTATCGCCAATACTAAATTTCCTTTTGTGTTTTCTTTTGTAAGTTCCACCACACGTTCAAGCTGTTCTTTCACTAAGGCAGGCAGCTTTTCCAAGTTTCCTATTACATGCATTCTGAGTCCTTTACTAAAGATCTCTTCAGCCTCTAATAACAGGGTTTCTACCAGTAGATTCATCAGTGTACTTACTTCATCTGCAGGACGGCTCCAGTTTTCAGAAGAAAAAGTATACAGAGTCAAATAAGGTATATCAATCTCATTACAGGCATTAATGGCATTTCTTACTGCATTAATGGCATTCTTGTGTCCGAAGGTTCTGTCTTCGCCACGAGTTTTTGCCCATCTTCCATTGCCATCCATAATGATGGCGACGTGTTTCGGTAAATTCTCAGAATTTATTTTATCTTTAATCAACGACATATTAATTAATCACAATAGCATGGAGGTCTTCCGAATGAATAGGTCAGCCCTAAGCTGAAGGTATTCATCCAGTCCTTAGACCTTTCATCCCCAATATTTCTTTTGTTAATGAGCTCTTGCTCTCTTTCTTTAGAGACTGCATAATAATTCCCTGACTGCAGAAGTGAACTGCCTGTAGAGGGATCTAAAATATCTCCATTAAAACTTGACGTTACATCTTCAGAAAGTATCCTACTGTGATCAAGCTGATCGGTAAGTGTATATCTGAATGTAGCTTCCGCAAATACAGCCCAGTTATGGTTAAACTTATATTTTAAACCTACTCCAAAAGGAATATGCATAGTTACTTTTTTTCCTAATGAATATTGGGGTGTAGTTGTAAAATCCAATTCATTAAGAGGAGCCTGCGCCACTCCGTCTGCATCTCTTCTGAAATCATTCACAAGATCAGCTTTAGGCGCATCAAACATCAAAGCACCAATACCTCCGAAGATGTATGGGCTTACCATGCTTACCTGCTCATTATTTACAGGAAAGAAATTGTATTCAAACATTAAACTGGCTTCGTATACATTATTTTTTCCGTACGAATTTCTATTCGCTCTGTATTCTTCTTTCGCTACTTTATCGCTGAACTGGATCTGGTTGTATCCCAGGTCTAATCTTACGGTCTGGTGCGGATTAAAATTAAATCTATATAATAAACCTCCATAGAACGGGAATCCCCATTCTGACATCCTATCTAAATCCAACGGCTTTTGTAAAATATAATTGGTCCTTCCTACGTCCCCAACTAGGTTACTCATCCCTAGACGAACTCCCAATTCGTTTCTTTGTGCTTTAACACTTACCATTCCAAGGAGAGCAAGAAAGCTAAACAATAATTTTTTATTCATAAAAGAATATGGATTTATGGTTATTTTAAAATTTAATTTTTGCAAATATAAAACATTTTTATATTAATGATATTCTTAATGTATAGTTAAAAATAAACAAAAAAACATAATTTGTTATAAAGTAAACGGCAAAGTGGCAAAATTATTCTTTTTTCCTTAGATCTCAAATAAGGAAAGTATAAAAAAACCCCCATTTGCTGAGGGTTTAAAACGCTATTTTTTGTTAAATATTGCCTGTACCTTATTTCGTATCTTTATGAGTAAAGGTTCTTTATAATTTTTGTCTTCGTCAAAATATCCATAGCCATAGCCGTAACCATATCCGTAACCATATCCATAGCCTTGTTTCGTATTGTAGTCATTATATATAAATCCTAAATGATCAACCTCTCCGCTATGGTATTTTTCAGTGATCATTTTCAGCATATATTTCTCGGTATATTCGTGACGCACCACATAAAGATTGGCATCAGAATACTTCATCAGTTCATAGGAATCTGCTACAAGACCTACCGGCGGAGAATCTATGACAATAAAATCATATTTCTCTTTTAATTCTTCAATAAATTTAATGTTTCGTTCGCTCATTAAAAGTTCTGAAGGATTCGGAGGAATAGGTCCTGAGGTAGCAACATCCAGATTAGGAATCCTGGTTGTATTGATGATCTGCTCTATTTCCACTTCTCCGGTAAGGTAGTTTGAAATACCATATTTATTATCGATCTTAAAGTCTCCGAAAATCTTAGGTTTTCTAAGGTCCATACCAAGGAGAATTGTTTTTTTATCACTTAACCCAATTACTGAAGCCAAGTTGATGGAAATATACGTTTTTCCTTCACCACCAACGGAAGAGGTAACAAGGATGGTTTTTCCTTTACCGTCTTCTTTATTATTCTCCATCAGGAATCTCATACTGGCACGGATTCCCCTAAATGCTTCTGATACTGATGATTTAGGCTGCTCCAGAACAGTTAACATTCCTTCGTTGGTATTTTTTCCTATAACGCCAAGAAGTGGAATCTTCGTTGCCCCCAACAATTCTTTGATATTTCTGATTTTATTATCCAGCACTTCCCCGATCAGCATGAATAGTAAAGGAAGCAACAGCAATCCGGTAATGATTGCCATCTTTATAGCTTTTACATTCGGGCCTATGGGGCCTTGTCCCAGATTTTTAGCAGGGTCAATTACTGTAATATCAGACTGGTTGGTCGCCACTTTCATTTGAGCATCGTTCTGTCTTCCCAAAAGACTGTTGTAGGTTGCCTCGATCATACTGTATCCTCTTTCTGCATCCAGATATTTCCTTTCTTTTTCGGGATATGCATTCAGATCAGAATTGGCCTCTGCAACCTGTCGGTCTATTTTATTGATCTCGTCGTAGTATTTCGTATAATAATTTCTTAATGCACCATTGGAACCGGATCTTGCTTCATCAATAAGTCTGTTTATTTCTCTAATGGGCTCAGAGTTCGGCTTATATATGGTTGCCATCTCTCTCTTCTTTGTGTACAGTGCTTTAAGCTCCGTCACAGAAGCGGAGAAGAAACCATCTTCAAAGCCTGCGGCATTGGTACTGATCATTTTATCAAAATCCTGAGCCTGCAGTGTATTTTTAATGTTATTCAGTGAACTGATCTTGCTTACAATATCAGCTTTTTTCGCCTCAAGCTCTTTTATTTTATCTAATGATTTTTCGTCTCTGTCTTTAATGTTATAAAGCTTTTCTGAAGTTTTCAGATAGTTCAGCACCGCTGCGCTGGAATCCAACTTTTTGCGGATACTGGCAATATTAGCTTCTAAATAAGCATCCGTATTCTTATTAACTATATTCTTATCAGCAAGTCTTTTTTTCTGAAGCTCACTTACCGATTTATTTAAGAAATTAACGGTACTGTTAAGATTAAATCCTTTTTTATTGATAATCATTATGGTCCCGATTTCCTTATCGAATTCTACTCCAAGCGTGGAAACAATTTCATTAACGCTTTGATTTACAGAATTTAGATTTACAATGATGTTATCTACTTTTATTTTAGGAGTCTCTGTATTTTTAAGCAACCTGAATCTAAGATTTGGGGAAGTATACCATTCGTTGATCTTTATAATCTTATTAGCCGGCCTGTTATAGCCATTAACGAACTGAAACCCTTCTGATTCATAGCTATATAAGCTGGTAGACTGTCCTTCTTCGGGAAGAATTACTTCATAGGCACCCGCTCCTTTCGGGATCAGGGTAATAGGATAATTGATCTGCTGAAGGTGCTTTTTATCTACCTGTAAAAAAATAGGTGAATCGGTCTTGTCAATATAAGTTGACTTGATCATCCCTTTAGTGGAATAATTCACGAAAAGATCAAGCTCTTTTACCAAAAACTCATTATGGGATCTGGATAAAAGCATTTTTTTAAGGTAAACTCCATCCTGATTTCCGTTCTGCCCCCATATAAAGTTGATAGATTGGTTTGGAGTGAAATAACTGGATGTATTGTTGGATATGCTCAGAGAAAGTTCCGAGGCATAAATGTTCTGTGCATAGTATTTACTGTATACCCATGAAATGAGATAGCCAATAAACAGCATAAATACAAACCAATACCAGTTTTTTAGTATCCTTCTTAAGAAATGTTCGATATCAAATAATGCAAACGATCCATACTTTTCCTTCTGGGGTTCGTTTTTCCCTACTTTAGCGTCGTTCTCTGGAATCATGGTTAAAGGTTTTTAAGAAGCAGGTAAATAGATAATGCTGTAGTAATCACAGATACTCCGGTAGTTAAAGTCTGTACAGGATCTTTTCCAAATCCGTTTAAGCTTTTCCCTCTGGTATTCAGATAGATTTCATCTCCATTCTGTACATAATAGTACGGAGAATTCATAATATCTTCACGGGTAAGGTCAATTTTTGCTACTTTAATCCCTTCCGGCAATTTTCTGTGAATCACTATATTTTGACGGTCTATTGTTCTGTTTAAACCTCCGTTAATAGCTAAAGCTTCGGTAATCGTCAGTGTATTTTTGTGCACTACTTTTTCCCCTGAAAGACCTGTAGTTTCTACGTCCCCCAGAATATAATAAGTAATTCCGTCTGTATTCAGTCTTACTTCGGATTTCCCTTCCTGAAAATTCTCATTTACTTTATCCTGGATTTCCTGAGTAATGTCTTCCAACGTTCTTCCTTCAGCTTTGATGTATCCTATGCCAAATACATTGATATCGCCTTTGGAATCCACTTTTAAACCATTGAAATAAAAATTGATATTCCCTCCGGTAGAAGATCCACTGCCTCCAGCTCCAGCTCTTCCTGCCAGTGCAGGATTCGTGCCTCCACTTGTCCCACCTGATGTGTTAAGGGATGAATAAAACTGTGCGGCATCCCCTTTAGGAGTGGTGACAATGTTCAGATTAAGCAGGTCGTTTTTGGTAATTCTATAAGTAGGAATATTATAGGGAATAAGTCCTTCCTCATTGATTACCAAGCTTTCACTGGGCTGCATATACCTTACATCTTTTTTGGTAATACAGGAGGTAATAAAAAAGGGTAATAATAAAAATAAATATTTCAAGTTCTTCATCATATTGGGATATTGTTTGCAAAAGTAAAAATTAAATTCTTAATTTCTTATTATTTCTTAAATGATAAATAAGATCTGGAAGATAAGCTCCAAAAAAACCTAACAAAATAATGATAAGGAGCAACATGTTAATATTGATATGTCTCAAATAATAAGCTATGATAACAATCATTAGATAGTAAACAATGATATAAAATGTTGATCTCCTATGGGTAATATCAAGCTTCAGCAGTTTGTGATGGATATGGTTTTTATCTGCATCAAAGGGAGACTTTTTATTACAAAGTCTTACAATGATTACATTGAGCGTATCAACAATCGGTAGAATAAGGATGGCTACAGCTATCGCAGGTGCAGACTGAAGGTGATATCTTGGAACATTAGGCAGCTCTTTATCAATGAAAATGTCAATAAAACAAATGGATGTAAATGCCAGGAGAAAACCAAGAAGCATAGAGCCGGTATCTCCCATAAATATTTTATTTGTTCTGTAATTCGATAAATTATAATACAGGAATGCAAGTACGGTTCCTATAATAACTGCTGATAATACAACCAACGGATAATTATATTCTCCCAGTCTGTAATAGCTTATTCCAAACAGACCGCTGCAGATCACAGAATAACCTCCGGCAAGCCCGTCAATCCCGTCGATCAGGTTGAAAGCATTGATCAGAACAATAAATGTAATAATACTGAACAGCACACTTACAATATAGCTCATTTCATAAATTCCCAGTATTCCGAATAAGCTTCTGATCCTGATGTCTGACCCAATTACTACCAGTGAAGATACCACGATCTGTGCTACAAGCTTCTTATAGGCTCTCATCACAACAATATCATCCATTACTCCAATGTAGAGAAGGATAATGAGTGAAGCAAATAAAAATTTGTAGAGATCAAAAAGTTCGTACGCAAAGATGGACGTACAGATCCCGATTGCGTAAAAGATAGCAATCCCTCCAAGATTTGGAATTTTCCTGAGATGGGAACTCCTTATTCCAGGCTCATCCATAAGATTTTTTCTTCTGGATATCTTGATGATGGTAGGGATGGAGAAAAAGGTAATTAAAAAAGAGAACAGAAAACCTAATCCTATTTTCATGTAAAAAATAGAAATTCCTGATTCGCTTAAGAACAATTCAAAATTCTTCATTTTTCTTTTATCAAGTACATCATCAACATCTCATAAAACTCACTTAAAACTCCATAAGAAGCTCTCCGTCAAAGTCTTAGGGATGACCAAAACAATTGCACTTATCATTTGTGTTATAACAATTTTCTTATCAGTTTCTTTTGACCGGCAAAAAATAACAGATAAAAAATCTTTTTTTTCACCGGCAAAGATAAAAGATAATTCTTACCAAAACGATTATACTTCAATATATCTCGAATTTTTATTTTCCTTTCTTGCATAAAGACAGCCAGTTCGTCAGCCATTTTATAGAAAGTTTCTTCATTCTTCACAAAGGCAAGATAGGCCAGAAAAGAATAAACGCCTTCAAAAATCTGAAAGTTTTTCATTTCTTTTCTTTTAGCAGCATATTCCGAAATTTCAAAAACAGATTCGACATCTTTCACCGATTTTAGTATATCAAGCCCTTTTTCTGTATGGGTTTTTGTAATAGAATCGGTGCGTTCAAGATACTGATAATGGAAATTTTGGGTCTGTGCCAGCACTCTACACTCCAAAAGCAGCTGCGGAATCAATTGAATATCTTCAAAATGAACGCCTTTTTTAAATCTTTTATGATCAAAAAGCTCTTTTTTAAACAGCTTATTGCAGGCAAAATAACTAAGATCTGAAAAAACAGAAAAATGATCTTCCAGCTCTATTTTTTCCGGCATATTAGGGATCTGGGTGAGTTTTTGGGTCACTTCTCCCTCCTGGTCTACTTTCTGGATGTTACAGATGACCATTTTAGCCTGATGTTTTTCTGCGAGCTGCAACATTTCTTCAAACATGGTCTCCGTGACATAATCATCACTGTCTACGAAACCTATGTATTCACCGGAAGCCCGATCCAATCCAAAATTTCGGGCATCACTGAGCCCCCCATTCTCTTTTGTGAAAGCTTTTATTTTTTCTGGAAATTTTCCTGCATATTCTTCAATGATTAATGCAGAACTGTCTGTACTTCCATCATTCACAACCAGAATTTCAATATTCTGAAGACTCTGCTTTACTAGGGAATCCAGGCATTTGACCAGGTAATTCTCTACATTGTATACGGGAACTATAACGGAAACCTTCATTTTGCATCTTCTAAATTGATCATACTTTCTGATAAAAATTCACTGAATTTCTGATATCCCCTCTTATTTAAATGAAGCGGATCTGCATACAGGTCTTTGTCTTTATCATAATTCCTGCTCACTTCATCAAAATTCAGGAGAATCACTTTTTTATCCAATCCTGTGCTTTTTAAATCTTTCAGGAGCGTATTTCTATAATCCTGTAATTTAAATTCAGCGCTTCCGTTTAAGACAAGCTCAGTTCCTCTATTGCTGAGGCTGCTTAGAATATTTTTATTTTTAAAATTTTCTTCCAATCCAAATTCAGGCAGAGAAACAATAACCGGCTTGATGTCATAATGCAGAAGTGTATTGATGATCATCACCATATGATGGGCATAATAATCAGGTCCCATGCACATTGCAGCATCATTTACCCCGGCAATTACAATACAGTAATCTGGCTTCTTTTCAAGTATTTTTTTTGAAGAAAACTCTTCGCTTTCATCTTTAAAGAGATTTTCATAGATTTTTTTGGTTTTGGCCCCGGGATTTCCTGATGATAAAATTTCTGCATGAACTCCTTTATCCGAAAGTCTTTTTTCTAAAAGGGAGTCCAGATTCTGACGAACCACCCAGCTGTCACCAATAATACCAATTTGCAAACCTGCTTCAGGCTTTGTATTGGAGGGGAAATATTTTTCCTGCCCGGCATAGGCATATTTGTTCCAGAAATACAGGAAACAAAATATGACCAACAATAAGACAATACCGATACTTATCTTTTTTTTCATCTTTGTGTGTTCTTAAAAGGCCAACCTGGGATTAAGTGTTCCTTTTTTTGCTTCTTCAAAATCTTTTCTGGAACATGGGATACAGTTTTCTATATTGTCATCATCCCCAAAATACCACAAATTACTGAAGGTATCCCGCTTGAAAGCATACTGATCTTCATCAATCAAAACGTAGAACATTTCATAATGTCTTTCTTTCGGATGGGACCGTTGGATATTGATTCCCTCGATAAGATACCAGATCATTTGTGCTAGGAGCTGATGATTCAACTGGCTTTCGGAATAGATATTATAGTTGAAAATTCCTACGGATTTTAAATTCTCACTCAGCCCTATTTCTTTCATATAGGCACAGATTTCTCTTCTGTTCAGTCCGTTTACCTGTGGATTCATAGAAAAAGGTTCACTGAAACTTTGAATGGCATCGCAATTTAAGGTAACTAGGTCTGCTTTTCTGAAGAAAGGTTCTGTTTTCTCTGTAGAATTCATCATTTCGGCCAGACGGACGATATCAAATTCCACTTCTTTGATGAGCCTTACAGAATCTACTTCGTTCAGGTGTTTCTGATACCCTAAGTGGTGATAGTTTTTGATTGAGAAATTTTTGGAGCCCAGGATTTTACCTAAAAAAGTATATTCATTTATATTTTCACCCTGTTGCAGGGAAATAATATTGCTGATCTGGGTATAATTGATGTTTTTCTTATGAAAATTCAATGTAGAAAATAATGAGAAGGCAAAATCATTGGATCCGCCTATGATCACAGGAAGTGCTCTTTTGTAGTGGCATGCAGATAAAACTTCCTGCAGAATATAATGGGAATCCTGAACAGATTTTCCGGAAACCAAATCTCCAAGATCTACTACCGGTATTTCAAAATCCAGTTGTGATAGTTTATAAAATTCTTTTCGGACCGCTGTGAAATCCTGAACTTCAGCATCGCCTCCCGCACCTCTGTAATCCGAAACAAAAAGAAGCACAATGCTGTCTTCTTTTATATCTTTTGTGACCCTGCTGCCGATCTGCCAGCTTTCCGCTTTGAAATTTCTTGGTGAAATGATAAAATCTTCAAAATCCATCTATATACTACATTATTTACACAAACATACAAAAAACCTCATCAAGTAAAAATGCTGTTAGTGTTAATTAGGATAAAATAAAAAAACACGGATTACAAGTCCGTGTTTTTCAATATATTTTTGTAGTTTATTTCTTTTTGGCCACTGTTTTCTTTACAGTTGTGGTCTTCTTGGCAGTCGTTGTTTTTTTAGCTGCGGGCTTTTTTGCTGCCGGTTTTTTCTTTTCAGCGAAAGCTTTGGGATCCTGGTCGGTGATCCATTTTTTCACCTCCTCCAGAGATACATCTTTCAGTTCATCTGCTTCATATTTGGTTTCATCTTTCTTCCTTGGAATCTTGAACATAGCTTTGCCAAACTTAACGAATGGTCCCCATCTTCCGTTTTCAATAGAGATTTTTTCTTTTTCCCACTGTTGGATATATCGGTTGGCTTCTTTTTCAAGTTTAGCATCAATCAGTTCATTAATGTCATCCTGAGAAAGGTTTTCAAAATCATATTTCTTAGGCACATTCACAAAAATGCTTCTGTACTTGATGAAAGGTCCAAATCTCCCGGTTCCTTTTGTTACAGGTTCGCCTTTATAACTTGCAATGGGTGCATCTGCGATTTTCTTTTCACTAATAATTTCTTCCGCCCGTTTTTGATCCACAGAAAGCGGATCCTCCCCTTTCGGAATACTGATGTAGGTTTCGCCCCATTTAACATAAGGTCCGAATCTTCCAACCCCTACAGAAACAGCCTGACCATCAACTTCACTAAGATCAAAAGGCAGTCTGAACAGCTCTAAGGCTTCTTCAAAAGTAATGGTTGCAATATTCTGACCGGACATTAATGATGCGAAAATTGGTTTTTCTTCATCTTCCGTCTCTCCAATCTGGATCATTGCGCCAAATCTTCCAATTCTTGCATGAACATTTTTACCTGTTTTCGGATCAACTCCCAGCAATCGGTCTCCTGTTGCCCGGTCTGCATTTTCTTCTACATGCTCAATTCTCGGATGGAATTTTGAGTAGAAGTCGGTCATCATTTCTTTCCATTTTTGTTCACCATTTGCAATTTCGTCGAAACTTTCTTCTACTCTTGCTGTGAAGCCATAATCCAGGATTTCTGTAAAATTATTGGTCAGGAAATCACTTACTACTTCACCGGTGTCTGTCGGAATGAATTTATTTTTATCGCCCCCGAATTTTTCTTCAAGGACTTCTTTTTTAATTTTATCTTTTACCAAAGACATTTTAACAACTTCCCTTGTTTGCGGCTCGATTTCGTGCTTGTCAACATACTCACGGTTTTGGATCGTCTGAATCGTCGGAGCATAAGTAGAGGGACGGCCAATTCCCAATTCCTCCAGTTTCTTCACTAATCCTGCTTCAGTATATCTTGCACTTGGTCTTGTGAATTTTTCTGAAGCGATAATTTTTTTATAGCTTAAAACTTCACCAACATTGACCTTAGGCAGAAGCTTTTCGTTGTTTTCCTCATCATCTTCATCTGTTTTTACAATACCGTAAGCTTTTAAGAAACCATCAAAGATGATCACTTCTCCCTGCGCTTCAAAATGCTGAGGCAGCGATGCATTGCCTATTTCAATAACGGTCTTCTCTATTTTAGCATTAGCCATCTGAGAAGCCAGTGTTCTTTTATATATGAGTTGGTATAGTCTATTCAACTGAACATCACCGATACTTTTCACTGCAAAATCCGTCGGACGGATCGCTTCGTGAGCTTCCTGTGCAGAAGCAGATTTGGTGGTGTAGTTTCTGGGCGAAGAGTATTCAGCGCCATATTCTGAAGTAATTTGCTTTTTTGCTCCTTCAATAGCTTCCTGGGAAAGGTTTACAGAGTCGGTTCTCATATAGGTAATGTATCCTTCTTCATATAGCCTTTGTGCAAGACGCATGGTGTTGGTTACATTATATCCTAATCTTGAAGATGCCTCCTGTTGCAGGGTAGATGTGGTAAATGGTGCAGATGCAGAACGGGTTCCCGGTTTTGTTTCAACATTGAGAACTTTAAATTCTGTAGTTTTTGCTTTTTCAAGGAATTTTTCTGCGTCTTCTTCTTTTTGAAAGTCTTTTTTCAGCTTAGCTGCAATTTCCTGTTCGTTTTTATTCAGGAAAATCCCATCCAGCTTGAAGCTTGCTTTCGGAATGAATTCGCGGATCTCTTTTTCTCTTTCTACAATCAATCTTACCGCTACAGACTGTACTCTTCCTGCAGAAAGACCCGGTTTTACTTTTTTCCAAAGAACCGGAGACATTTCAAAACCTACGATCCTGTCTAATACTCTTCTTGCCTGCTGGGCATTCACAAGATTCTGATCGATGTCCCGTGGATTTTCAATTGCTTTTAGAATGGCATTTTTAGTAATCTCGTGGAAAACAATTCTTTTCCTGTTTTCGGGCTTCAGTTTTAATTCGTCTGCCAGGTGCCAGGCGATAGCTTCTCCTTCGCGGTCTTCATCGGAAGCCAGCCATACCATTTCTGCTTTCTTTACGGCAGCCTTTAATTCTGTTACCAGTTTCTTTTTGTCAGCCGAAACTTCGTAATCAGGACTGAATGTGGCAAGGTCTATTCCCATTCCTTTTTTTGGAAGATCACGGATGTGTCCGAAACTTGATTTCACTTCAAAATCCTTCCCTAAATATTTCTGAATAGTTTTTGCTTTTGCCGGGGACTCTACGATTACTAAATTTTTCGACATTCTAAAAAAATTTTTTGCAAAAGTAAAGCTTTTTTATTATATACTTTTTGTTAAACCGTTTTAATTTAAGAATTAGATGGGTTTCATGTCCGTTCCGAAGGGCATTTTTAAAGATATCAAGTCCTTTAGCCAGTATAGTTTAGGCAAAGATTCGAGCTTAATAAAATAGATGATATAGAATTTTTCATCATTGGTGATAGATGCAACTTATATGCAGAACAAAAAAGCAGAAAAGGAAATCCTGTTCTGCTTTTTTATAGAAGTTTAAAATTTATTGTTTGATAATTTTCACAATCTTCTCCGAATCATTGATTCTAATCAGATAAGCTCCTGTATTAAGAGCAGAAAGATCTGTTTTGCCGTTTTCAAACTTACCGGATTTCACCAGCTGTCCGGTTATATTATAAATCTGATAGTAAAAGCTGCCCTCATCCGACGCCTTGATATAAAGAATATCTTTTACCGGATTGGGATATAAGGAAATTCTGTTTTCCATTACTTTTTCTCTTACTTCTGCACTGCTTAATAGATCAGCTCTTTTACCTGACGCCAGTTCTGTAATCTGAAGTGTAGGAATAGGACCTTCTTCATTTCCTGCAGCATCATATTTTACTCTTACACATCGGCAGCTGGTCCCCATATAAGGATCATTATTATCATTAAAAGCAATAAAACGATTGGCTGTGGATGCAGCATCAAACAAGACATTGACGGATCTTCCGAGATAATTTGAAGCTAAAGCTCCTGTCCAGGCTCCAGGATACTGAAAATTAACCACATTGAAGGTACCCTGTGGAGATTGATTGGCAATAACATTTCTATACCCACGGGATCCTGAGTCAGGATAATTTCCCAATATATAAAAACCGTTTACAAACATATAGCCAATAGTAGATGTAGTTGAAGGATTTCTAACTCTAACTCCTGAATAGTCTGTAAGAGCACTATAAAAAGTAGCAATCCTTTTATCTTTTTTGTACCATGGGGACTGTCCGTAATCCTGATTGGAAATAAGCTCCACATTGGTGACGTCGGGAATTCTCCAACCTTCAGGACATGGGTCGAAAGGGGATTTTTCTTCTCCTCTTCCCCATCTTTCCGGGGCAAGGTTCGGTTCATCTGCTAGCCAGTCTGTTCCATTGGTATACGTAGGTGTTGCACTGTTGTATGGAGCAAAAGAACCTGGAATCATATAAACCAGAGGATTCTTAACGGAATAGGACAGTACTTTGGCGATTTTATCTGCCGGTCTGTCTATAAGCATTACATTGGAAGCAGCAGCATAAGTGCTATACGGAACAATATAGTTTCCTGACATATTATTATAAACAGCAGGAGTAAGTGTAGTATAGGTAACCGTTCCGTTCGCTGATGTCGTTCCCAGGAATATATTAAAGGAAGCTTTGTTGTCTGCGTATTGGAATGTCGGAATCGGGTCTTTTCTTCCCCACTGATAGTGTAGTCCTGTAGAAGCTCTTATTCTCGCAAGTTCTGCAGCGGTAGGGGTAAGAGCATTACCAACCATTGGGAATGAGTCTATTGCTCCCAGGTTTCTATCCATAAATTCAGTCTTAAGAACTGTATCTGCCTTGTTTACATAATTGATGTAGTTGACTGCTTCAGAGGCAGGAGCTTCCGTTGTATAAGTAAAGGAACCTAAAGCAGAATCGGTGATCCAGATATGCCAGCTCCAGTATACAGGGGTCGTAATACTTCCGTTATGCAGTGTAATCACAGCATTTCCACTCTGATTGGGATTGATCTGGACCGAGATCGCTGAGCCGCTGATACTCTGAATAGAAGACGGGGAAGGATTAACGACTGAAATCTTGCTAATAAGTCCCGTATTGGTTGTCCATAGTACATTTGCTTTTAAATTATTAAAATTAGAAGGATCCAGTATGGCCTGATTATTTAACAGCTGACTTTGTACTGAAAAAGCCTTACTCACAGGAATTTCTATGATAAAAGGTTGTGTATTTTTAACAGCCTGATAGGTGTTGGGATTATTAATTCCTTCTCTATATTCTGTAGGCGCAGCCATATATTCCGTTGGAAAATCATACCGGTCTATAACATATAGGGGATCCTTAATACATCTACAGCCATTAGCTTCTGAGGTATACATTCCGGACATCGGCATATAGGTATATCTTCCTTTGATATTGGGATAATTGGGATCCGGAACATCCGGTTGCTCTTTATCGGGGATCATGTAAAGCCCTCTGACCACTACTGCCGGGGAAGCATCAAAGTGTCTGGCCATGGTTGCCGTCCAGAGTGCCGTGTGATGCTGATCGGTATACTGTCCCAGATGAGCATTTCTGATAAGCTGTCCTGTTCCGGGAAAAACTCCCATATCATTTCCTCCTGCGTTGGAAAGATCAAATCCGAAATTGGGATAAACCTTAAATCCTGTCATAAATGCAGGAACCCCATTATCTGTAGGCTTTATGATATGGTATTTATTTGCTTCAAAAGTATTTTTAGACATATTGGTTCTTACACCAAAAGGAGAAAAATCTATCCTGATATCATCTACATAAGACTGAGAGCCCAAATTGGCAACGAGCATGGATGGCATCCTCCATCCGTTGGGACATGGATCATAAGTAGATTTGTCCCTGTAAGGCTGGGCACTGCTGTCGTCATTATAACCCGTACGAATGATCCCTTCGGAATTATCTGACCAAAGATTAAGCTCCGAAAGCCTGTTATCCGGAAGATCAGCGGAACGTCCGAACCAGTTGACCGGAATATTGACATTATTACTGTAGTAAGCCTGGCCGTTGTCAATATCTTTGTTCACATAGATCAGGCTTAAAGGATTTTTTACGGAAAGTCTGATATTACTTACTACTTCAGCATTTGATAGCGGAACATATTTCGTAAGGTTATCTATACTTGTGGCACCCGTAAAATTCTTCGCGCCTCTGTGTCTTATTCTTCCGATGGAACCCGAAACCTCATAATAATCATTTCCTCTTGTCACCAAGGGAGGAATCGGGTCTTTTCTTCCCCATTGATAAAGGAGCCCAATACTTCTGTTCCAGTCTGAAGATGTGATAGAAGCGCTCAATGCACCCAGATTACGATCCATCCACTTCCATTCGGAATCAGGAATGGGCTCTACCGTTCCATCCGCCTTCATTCTTGTGATATTGTCAAAACTTTTATAAGAAGATCCGTTGGTAGGATCATCGGTCACCCAGATATGCCAGCTCCAGTATATTTCTCCATTTATCCTGAGGGCTATGACGGCATTTCCTTTTTTTGTTTTGTTGACAGGAATCTTTATTTTAGCACCTTCTCCCGAATCCTGAAGCTCTAGTGAATAAGCTGTTCCTGATCGGATGAGCCCGTGGGTATCTTCCCAGAGAACATCTGCTGTCATTTTACCGGCAGGAATTCCACCATTCTTGATCAGATTATCTTCTCTCCAGACAGCATAAGCTTTTTTCACCGGGACAAGCAAACCTTCGCTGTTTTGCCTGGGATCAAATATATAACTGTTGGGGGCTTTAGTCCAGTCCTGAGGTAGCGCCCTGCTAACAGGATTACGTAAGGTATCACTTTCTGATTTCTTTTTCCCCGTGTAAGAAGGGGAACTTGCTTTTAAATCTCCACTATTCTGGGAATAGGTACAAATCGACACTAGGCAAAAAATTGCCGCAAAATGTTTAACTAAATCTTTCATATCCTTAGACTTGTGTGCCATTAAGGAAATACAACTTCTAAGCCCTCACCAACAATAATCGATTAATAATATAAATAACTATTAAATATTTAAATTATATTATTGACAATTCAAGTTTAAAGGATTATAAATACAAAAACGGCAACAATGTTTATAGCAGGCAAAAGTAAATATTTTCCGATAAACCATGTCGTTATGAAATCCAAATGAATAAATATTAACAAAACGTTCTATACTGTGCATAAAAAAAGACAGCCTAAAGCTGTCTCTGAATTGTATATAATAAGATTTTTTATGGAAGAACATGATTTTTATAAAGCTCATTGGTAAACCTTCCGACCTTTATATTGATAAATGAAGAGAAAACAATAAAATTAAAGATAACAAGCGCTATAATAAAAGAATAAATCAATTTTTTCATCCCGCTTGACACAACATACATTGTATTAGGGATCAGTATGTAAGCAAACCCAATGAATGCCCCAACAAGTCTGGACGAGAACACAGGGTTGTTTCTGAAAATAAAATAGAAACAGATACCGACTACAGCGTAGTTTCTATGATACTCATAATACGGATACTTCTCTTTCATTTTGGTGTCGAATGCAAAGAGGAAGAAGGTAAGAATCATCATCATCGCTTCAGGAATTCCGAAGCCACCATTCAGCCTTTCTATAGACTCATCCATATACCCGTTTAACCCCTCTACCAAAATATTATCAGATGCCATCCCGGTTAACAGATCACCAAAAACACGGTATATTTCAAATGGGGAAAGAAATATGGAAATAATGATCATGACCAGCATTGAGGTTTTATTCAATGGAACGCGGGCCAGCCAATACATAGGAAGAAAGAGATAACTTACGGTATGAATACCGGATGCCAAAAATATAAAGAACAGGTAATGCCAGAGTTTCCGCTGTTTGATATAGCGTATGGCAAAATAAACAATAAATGTTCCGAGATTCTGCCTGATCTGTCCACTTTCCCCAACAAAAAAGTAGGGAATAAACATGAAAAGGGTAAATGTAAAGGGATAAAAAGTATTGTCTTCCGTGTATTCTATCTTAAAAAAAATAGCACATATCGCTATAATCAGGGTAAGAACATAAAAAGGGGCATTAAAAACATTCAGAAGGAGCTTATTGATCAGGGTATACAGCCACTCTACATCCAAATGATCAGGACCTTCTATGTGGAACATCTTTAGAAAGATGCTGTAGTAGCTCTTAGTATCAGCATTGATATACAATCCCCTGTAGCTTCCATAATCCGGCCCTGCATTGTCACGAAAACCAGCCAGTATAATAAGATAGATTCCTAAAAACCAAAACCATTTTTTATCTACTTTTTTTCCAAAGACTTCCTGTACACTGAAAAAAAGCATGTAAACAATAGCAATTATAAAATATGGGTGTAAAAGACTCATGCCGATCTAGAGTTTTTAAACCCATGCGGTACGCACAGGTAAGATTCAAATCTGTAAAAAGATAGGATGGACAGCAGAAAGGGGAATTCTATCATCAATAGAAATCCGTTTATTTTTTCATCATTTTTTTTCAACATATCTAAAACAGATTCTTATTTCTTTAGTAAAAATATTGGTTTAAAATATATTTTTTGAAGGGAACTTTTGCAAAAGTAGATTATTTTTTTATTCTGCCTAGAATATTTTGTTGATTTTCAGATAAAACTTATAGCTTAAATGTTTTGAACTACTCCTGAAAAAATTAAATTTGCAGACTTGATTTCACAATGTAATGCATCGCTTTTTTATATTTTTATATTATCTGATTTTCAAAAACAGGATTCTTTCTGCAGGGATTGCTTTAGGAATAGCTGTATTATGTGGATTTTTCGCTTCAAAAATTAATTTTGAGGAAGATATCAATCAGATTATTCCTAAAAATGAGAAGTCTGATCTTACGGCAAAAGTCATCAAGCAACTTAATTTTTCGGACAAGATCATTGTGATCATAGAAAATAAATCCGGTGAAGACAGCTTTCAGCTTTCTGAAACGGCTGACACGTTTCTACAAAAAGTGGAACCCCTAAAGAAATACATAAGCTCTGTTCAGGGTAAAGTGAATGACAGTGAAATTTCGGAAACCTTTGATTTTGTGAATCAGAACCTTCCATTATTCCTTGATGAAAAGGATTATAAGGAAATTGAGCGGAAACTTCAGAAGGACAGCATTTCAAAGCAGGTAGAAAACAATTATGTTTCGCTTGTTTCCCCTACAAGTCTTGTGACGAAGGATTTCATCAAAAAAGATCCTTTGGGAATTACTTATTTGGGAATCAAAAAATTAAATGCTTTAAATATCAGCAAGGATTTCAAGCTTGAAGATAGCTATATCGTTACCAAGGACGGAAAAAACCTGCTCCTCTTCATCGATCCAAAAAATAAAAGCAACGATACCAAGAGCAATGAAGCCTTTATCAATCAGCTCAATAAGATAAAATACGACATCAACAAACAGTTTAAAGGGAAAACAGAGCTCAGCTATTTCGGTTCTCCGGTGATTGCTGTTGCCAACGCCCAACAGATCAAAAAAGACATCCAGAATACGGTCATGATCTCGATGACCGTGCTGCTGATCCTGCTGATTTATTATTTCAGGAACTTTTTCACCCCAATCATCGTATTTCTCCCGACAGTATTTTCAGTATTGCTTGCTCTTCTGATCCTCTATTTTATTAAGGATAAGATTTCCGCAATCTCTTTAAGTGTGGGCGCAATTCTCATTGGAATTACGATAGATTATGCTCTCCACATCCTTACGCACTACAAGCATAACAATAATATTGAAGAACTTTATAAGGAGATTACACAGCCTATCATACTGAGCAGCGCTACAACTGCCGTTTCATTTCTTTGTCTGGTATTTGTGCGTTCTGAAGCATTGAAAGATTTGGGACTTTTTGCTGCTATTACTGTTATTTTATCTTCTGTCACGGCATTGATTATCGTTCCGCAACTGTATATACCTAAGCAGACTGAGGAACAACATAGTATCAATTTTATAGACAGAATCGGATCTTATCCTTATGAGAAAAATAAACCTCTCATTATAGGATCCTCCATTATCATTATAGCCTGCCTTTTCGGTTTCAGGCATGTGGGTTTCAATGAAGACATAGGAGATCTTAATTATATCCCGAAAGACCTGAAAATAAGTGAAGCAAAGCTGCAAAAGCTGTCCGACATTACTTCAAAATCTATTTACACCATTTCTTATGGAGATTCTGAGGAAGAGGCACTGGCAAGAAATTCCCGCCTGAGCAGTTTCCTTGAGAAAGAAAAACAGGACGGAAAGATCCTGAGCTACAGCTCGCTAGGAAACGTTGTTCTTTCCGAAAAAGATCAGAAAAAAAGGATCGAATTGTGGAATACATTCTGGAATTCAGACAAAAAAAACCGTACGATTGCTGAATTGGTGAACAGCGGAAATCAATTTGGATTTAACAGCAGCGCATTCGATAATTTTAATACCGTTTTAAATAAAAACTATACTACATTGAGCCTGCAGGATTATGAGAAAGTGAAAGCATTACAGGTCTCTGAATTTCTCAGTAATGAAAACGGATTTTACACGGTTTCTAATGTTGTAAAAGTAGATGAGAAGAAAAGAGACACGTTTATAAAAGATATTGAAAAGAGTCACGATGCTCTTGCTATCGACCGCCAGCAGATGAATGAAAACTTTTTGGGACTGCTGAAAAGAGATTTCAGTACGCTGATCAACTACTCTCTTCTGGCTATCGTTCTGACGATCATTGTTTTCTTCAGAAATTTTGAGCTTACAGTCCTTACCATGTTTCCTATTGTTTTGACCGGCGTGGTCACAGCAGGTATTCTATATTTCTTAGGATTGGAATTAAATATTTTCAGCACAGTGGTCTGTACATTGGTTTTCGGCGTGGGAGACGATTTCAGCATATTCCTTACCAAAGCTATGCAAAAGGAACATACAACGGGGAAAAATGAACTTCCTACATACAGAACGTCCATTATTCTTGCCGTTTTCACCACGATTTTATCCATCGGCTCTTTGATCTTCGCCAAACACCCGGCATTGCATTCATTGGCACTGGTAGCTTTAATCGGGATGTTCTCTGTGATCATCATCACTTCAACGCTGTATCCGTTCTGGTTCAGATTACTGATCACAAACAGGGCAAAAAAAGGACTTTCTCCTATTACCTTCAGATTATTACTAAGATCTATCCTTTCATTTTCCTATTATGGCCTGGGAGGCCTGGTTTTCTCACTCATCGGAAGCATATTTGTCAAAAGATCAAAAGGGAAAACCTTAGATATCATCAAATTAGTTTTAGCTAAATTTTTAACATCTGTTTTACATACCACTCCTTTCGTAAGAAAAAGAGTAATCAAAAATCCTTCAGAAGATTTCAGTAAGCCTGCTGTAATTATTGCCAATCATACCTCTTTCCTGGACACCCTTGCTATTGCCATGGCGACCCATAAAATCATCTATCTAGTCAATGACTGGGTGTATGATTCTCCTGTTTTTGGAAAACTGGTGAAAGCATTGGGCTTTTATCCTGTTTCCCATGGGATAGAGAACGGAATGGACAAGCTGAAAGAAAAAATTGACCAGGGATATTCGCTTGTTGTTTTCCCGGAAGCAGAGCGCTCTTATACCAATGATGTGAAAAGATTTCACAAAGGAGCCTTTTATCTTGCTGAACAGTTCGGGCTGGATATTCTCCCCTTGTATATTCATGGAAATTCAGAAGTACTGCCCAAAGGAGACTTTATCATTTACAACGGGAGTATTACTGTAAAAGTGGGTGAAAGGATCAGCAAAGACGATCTGAGTTTCGGGAAAAATTATTCTGAAAGGACGAAAAAGATCAACGCCTACTTCAGACAGCAATTTGCCGAATTGAGAAATGAGCTGGAAGATGAAAATTACTTTAGAAAGAAATTATTCTTAAGCTATCTCTATAAAGATAATGAAGTGGTAAAAAAGGTCAAAGATGATTTCAATACAAACAAATCTGTTTATTTTGAATTGAATAAACACCTTCCGAAAGACGCTTCGGTTCTTCATGCAGCCAATGATTTTGGACAGAAAGATGTATTGCTTACCCTTTATCAGGCAGAAAGAAGAATCTTTTCATTGATTAAAGATAATGATAGAAGAGCGACAGCATTACAGACGTATCTGGTAAAAAGAAGAAAGATTCATTATATCAACCATGTTTTCGAGATTCATAAGCCTATTGATATCCTTTTGATTTCGGATCCGGAATTTGATATCAGCTCGCTGGAGAAACTTCCTGAAACCATCATCTTCCTGAATACAGGGCAATCAGCTTTGAATAATTCAGATTATTACGAGATATTCAATTCAAAAGCAATTAAAATATTCAAAAAACACTAAATAAATATGAAAAGCATATTTTTGTAACCGCAACAGAATACTATGAAAAAGAATATACTCGTAATCTATTACTCACAGACCGGCCAGCTGGAAGATATTGTAAAGAATATGGCTCAGCCTTTTGAAGCTAAAAAGGAAGAATATGACGTTACGTATTATAATATTCAGCTGAAGGAAGATTTTGCGTTTCCCTGGTCTGGAGACGTTTTTTTCAACACCTTTCCTGAATCTTATCTCCAGATCCCAAAAGAGATCTTCCCGCCTTCTGATAAGATCATGAATACAAAGTTTGACCTCATCTTATTCGGATATCAGGTGTGGTATCTTACACCTTCTATTCCTGTTATCTCTTTTTTAAAGAGTGGTTTCGCTGAAAAGATACTGAAAGATACAGATGTAGTTACCATCTCCGGAACCCGGAATATGTGGATGCTTTCGCAAGAGAAGCTAAAGGTTTATTTAAAGAATCTTGGCGCGAGATTGGTAGGAAATATTGCTTTGGTAGACCGACATGACAACTATACAAGTGTACTGACAATCCTGCGCTGGATGACTACAGGGCAGAAAGAAAAATCAGGAATGCTGCCTGCTGCCGGAGTCTCTGATGAAGAAATTTCAGGATCTGTAAAATATGGTGATATTATAGAAAAACATTACAACAAAGGAGATCTGTCAGGTCTTCAGCCTGATCTGGTAAAGAACGGTGCTGTAGAAATCCGTCCTTTTCTGGTACGGGTAGAAAAAGTAGGAAATAAAATTTTTACCGTCTGGTCTAATCTGATTATCAAGAAAAAAGAGAAACGCCCATTGCTGATAAAATTCTTTAAGGTATATTTGATGGCTGCGATATGGATTATTTCACCTGTCGTCTTAGTTTTACACTTACTGACAACCCCTATATTTTGGTTTAAAAGACAAAAACAAAAAACATATTTACAAGGAATTAATTTAAAATAGAATGTACGACGTATTTATAACAAAAGCATCAACATACTTACCTAATAACCCGGTATCAAATGATGAAATGGAGACCTATCTTGGTCTGATAAATGGCACTCCTTCCAAAGCAAAATCATTGATTTTAAGAAATAACAAGATCACAACGAGATATTATGCTTTAGATACAGAAGGAAACCCTACTCATACGAATGCACAGCTTACTGCAAAAGCAGTTGAAGGATTATTTGATGAGAATTTCAAAAAAGAAGATATGAAACTTTTGTCCGTAGGAACTACTTCTCCGGATCAGATGCAGCCTTCACACGCTTCTATGGTTCATGGAGAACTGAATATCGGAAGATCTATTGAAATTAATACAGCTACCGGATTATGCAACTCCGGAATGAATGCCCTGAATTACGGATTCCTTTCTGTAAAGGCTGGCGTACAGGAGAATGCGGTATGTGTAGGATCTGAAAGAATGTCTGCATGGATGACGGCAGATAAATTCAACCATGAAGCTGAAAACTTAAAAGCATTGGAAGAAAGACCTATTATTGCCTTCAAGAGAGAATTCCTGAGATGGATGCTTTCTGATGGCGCCGGGGCCTTCCTTTTACAAAATAAGCCTAGAGAAAACGGAATTTCTTTGAAGATAGAATTCATTGATTTTTACTCTTACGCTCACGAAATCGAAGCCTGTATGTATGCAGGATGCGATAAGCTGGAAGACGGAAGCCTTAAATCATGGGCAGATTATCCATCTGATGAATGGCTGAAGCAGTCGATTTTTGCTATAAAGCAGGACACTAAAATTCTTGACAAATACATCCTTGTAAAAGGGGCAGAAAGCTTAAGATCCTCTTTTGACAAGCATAATTTAGATCCTGAAAAGATAGACCACGTCCTTGCGCATATTTCTTCAGGCTATTTCAAAGATGGCTTAAAAGACGAGTTTGCTAAAAAAGGAATGGATTTCCCTGCAGAAAAATGGTTCTATAACCTTTCTGAGGTAGGAAACATCGGGGCAGGCTCTATCTTTATTGCTTTGGAAGAATTAATGAATTCCGGGACACTGAAAAAGGGTGAGAAAGTATTGCTGTGTGTTCCTGAAAGCGGAAGATTTGCTTATTCTTGTGCCTTATTAACAGTTTGCTAATGGGACACCAACTGCCGACATCTGATCAGGATTTTGTGGGAAGCCTTATTCCGCAGCGTTTTCCGTTTGTCATGGTTCATGAGCTTATGGATTATTCTGACGATCACCTTGTATCAGGATTTGTGATCAAAGAGGATAATATTTTTATCCAGGACAACACATTCCAGGCTTCAGGACTTATAGAGCATCAGGCACAGAGTGTTGCTTTACACACAGGCTACAAATACTTTCTTTTAGGAAAAGATGCTCCTACAGGATATATCGGAGCTATTAAATCTTTTGAAGCAGACATTCTACCTAAAACAGGAGACCGCCTTGAATCTGAAGTAACCATCCTGCATGAAATGATGGGTGTAACATTGGTGGACATCGTAACGAAAGTGAATGGCGGGATCATTGCAAGATCTCAAATGAAAACGGCTGTAAAATAAATGTAATGGAAATCAGGGAAGACCACATCAATATACACAACTTTCTGCCACACCGTGAACCCATGCTCATGGCGGATTATATTCTGGAACTGACCAAAGAAAAAGTTGTGACTTCCTTTGAAATAAAAGAGGATAATATCTTTGTTCATAACAATGAATTTGTAGAGGCCGGCCTTATTGAAAATCTGGCGCAAACCTGCTCATCTATTCTCGGACAGAGTTTCTTTGAAAATCCTGACGCAGATACCAAAGTAATCGGTTTTATTACCAATATCAAAAAGATTGAAGTATTTGCTCTTCCAAAAACAGGAGATAAGATCATTTCCAAAGCCTCACTGATTTCTCAATATGAAAATATCTGTAATATCTTCTGTGAGACGTTCAATAATGATAAATTGCTGATCAGAGCGGAAATCAATCTGTTTATTCAGGAAGTGAAATCTTAAAAATATTTCAGTGAAAATATATAACCGTACGATTATCGTGCGGTTTTTCTTTTTTAGCACTGGTTCGTGAAAAGGGTAATCTTATTTTTTTAACCACGGATTGCACAGATTTGCACAGATGATTATGAACGCGGGGAAGCTAAGAAAGCGAGTCGTAGAATATAACTCTAAACCAGTTTTACTGTTCTTTAAATGTCTCATCAAGCTATGTAATAAACTATCAGAATTGAAATCCTGCCAATAACTTCCAGCCTCCATCTTCCTCCCCAATATTTAATAACCTTTATTTTTCGATATATTTGATAAAAATAATATTATGAGCGTAAAAGTAAGGTTCTATTCGTATGACATTGAATTCGATTTTGAAAATTCTGTTGAGTTTCCGGTTGCTCCACAGGTGGGTGATGAAGTGAATCTTATTTCATTTTTTAAGTACAGGACTTCCGAAAGACTTGAATACGTCAATAATATGGAAGATCTTTATCTCTACGAAAATGCGATTGTATCAGAACGTACGTGGTGTAATGATCTTGAGAAGACAGAAATATATTTGCTGGTAAAGCTCAACTATACCAAGAGAAAATAAAGCTTTCTTTGAGATTCATTTTAAACAAAAAGCGGAGCATTGCTGCTCCGCTTAAAAATTTGGTATCATTAAAGGTTAGTATCCGAAGATCTCCTCAAGAGAAACTTCCTGGAATGTTCCCATTTTATTGATGGATTCCATATTCAGATTTTCTTTTTTACCGATAATCGCTGTATTGTATTTTACAGGCTTTATCTCAGTATCATAGAAGCTTGTAAGCTGTGGCAGTGTCAGTCCCTGAATTTCAGAATAAATATCTTTTCTGATGTCATAATCAACACCCAGCTTTTTCAGTGCCATCTGATTAAAGAAAATATTCGTTCTGTTAATCCTGTTGGATGCGATCTGCTTCAGTGCAGAACCTTTTGAGTTCTCAAACTGCGCCGGAATCTGTGGCAGGGATGCCATAAGATCACTCATAGCATTTACAGCCAGAGGAAGCTTATTGGCCTGTGTTCCGATATAATTTGTGATATAGTTTGCATGGTCTTTCTCTGTTGCGTTCGCATAAGAAACATAAGCAGAATAAGCCAGTGATTTACTTTCTCTGATCTCCTGAAATACGATAGAAGACAGACCTCTTCCAAAATACTCGTTGAAAACATTTGCTTTTCCGAAGTTACTCAAATTCACATCACCTCCTTTCGCTACTTTAGACATTTCCATCTGAACCATGTCATAATTTGTGAAATAGACTTTCCCTTCTGCAGCAGGCTCCTGATATTCTTTTGCTTTTGCCGGCTGGACGCTGGTTTCTGCAATATACGGCTTAACTGCCTTTTCTAAACCTGACTGATCCTGTCCGTAAAGCAATACCTCGTATGGTGACTGGTTAAGGGCTTTGATCTTCTTAGTCAGTTCAGCTGCATCAATGCTTTCAAGACGTTCTTTGGAAACAATATCCGTCATCCTGGAATTCTTACCGTACTTGGCATAGTTCGTAAGAGCAGCCATGATTCTTATTTTATCCTTTTTCCCGGCTTCTCTTGCCTCCAATATCGTTTTCACGGTTTTTCCGTAGATCTCTTTGTCAGCTTTTACATTCGTCAGCCAGTGATTCATCAGCTCAGCACCTTTTTTCATGTTGGCCTCAAGACCGCTTAGCGTAATCACTACCTGATCGTTAGACGCTCTGAAGCTGTAAGAGATTCCCAGCTTGTAGAATTCACTTTTCAGCTGCTCAGGCGTATATTTATCCGTTCCAAGATATTCGAAAAGAGTGACGGCGATTGAAAGTTCCTTATCATTATCCGTTCCGAAAGGGAAAATATAACTGATCTGTGCCACATCATTATACTTATTCTTTACAAAACTTACTTTCTTATCTTTAATCTGAGAAGTCTGAATCGCTGTTTTATAATCGATAAATTCCGGCTTGATCTCAGACACCTTACTGCTTAAAATACCTTTAAGGAAAGGAGACTGCGCTTCTCTGTTCAGCTTGATCGGAGTAATACCCGGATTCTGTACACGAACCAGCTTATCATTCACTCCTTTTTCTTTATAAACAACCACATAGTTATCCTTGAAAAAATCGTTTGCAAACTTAACAACATCTGCCTTGGAGATTTTTTCATATTGATTGATATCATCTAATTCGTCCTGCCATGTCTTCTCATTGATATAGGTATCATACAACGTCGTTGCCAGTCCGTCTGCAGTTTCCCATGACTTCATACGCTGTACTTTCTTGTCATTAACGATGGCTTTCAGCATCCAATCCGGGAACTGTCCTTTTTTCACCAAATCCAACTGCTCTAGCAATAGTTTTTTAGCATCATCAAGACTCTGTCCCTCTTTCGGAGTTACCGACATCGTAAAAGCACCATAGGTTTTAAAAGCTGATTCATAAGCTCCTGCTCCCAATACTTTTTGCGTTTGATTCATATTAAGATCTATCAGACCTGCATCGCCCCTGTTGCTTAAAATTTCCGCAACGACATCCGCCAATCTTGCATTCTGAGTTCCATTGGAATCTGACCTCCAGGCCAGTGTCATTCTCTGTGTACTCGGGCTTTTTACCGTTCTCGTCACAATGCTTTCCATCGGCTGTTCAGATACCATTTTTTTCATCGGTAGCTCTTTGTATGCAAAAGCACCAAAATACTGATCCACCATTTTAATGGTTTTATCAAAATCCAGGTCACCTACCAAAACAACAGCCATATTATTAGGCACATAATACGTATCAAAATACTTATGAATAGCAACCATTGACGGGCTTTTCAGGTGTTCCGAAGTCCCAATTGTAGTCTGTTGCCCGTTCGGATGCTTTGGAAAAAGAGCCTCCATCATTGCGTAGTTCACAAGACGGCCGTCATTATCCTGGGCTCTGTTGTATTCTTCATACACAGCTTCCAGTTCTGTATGGAAAAGGCGCAATACCAATTCAGAAAAACGCTCTTTTTCCACTTTCAGCCATTTTTCAAGCTCGTTGGAAGGAATGTTATTTTTATAAACCGTTTCATCAAGCCATGTATGGGCATTCGTTCCAGTTGCGCCCAATGATGAGATTGCTTTGTCATATTCATTGGCAATTGCATATTTGGAAGCCTCCTGAGAAACCTCATCTATTTTCTTATAGAGCAGTTTTTTCTTTTCAGGGTCCTTTTCAGCTTTGTGCTGCTCGTAAAGATCAGAGATCTGTTGCAGCAATACTTTTTCCTTTGCCCAGTCCTGAGTTCCCAAATGAGAAGTTCCCTTGAAAACCATGTGTTCAAGGTAATGTGCCAGACCTGTATTGTCGCTCGGATCATTATTAGATCCCGTTCTTACAGGAATATAGGTCTGGATTCTTGGGGCATCATCATTCTTTGCCAGATAAACCTTCAGTCCGTTTTTCAAGGTATATACTCTCACACCGGACTGGTCATTTTTCACCGTTTCATAAGTATACCCCTGGCTGTCCGTTACCTTTTGAGTGTCAAATTTCTGCGCCATGGCATGCAGCATGCAGAAAAGTGAAACAGAAATAAAAAATTTCTTCATAAGTTTATTTATTTAAATCAAATTTCAAGTAGAATCCTATAAGTCTACATTCACCATGTACTTGTTACAGCAAACCGTGGATAATGATTTTTTATGTTAAAATTTAGATTTATCTTTAAATAAAGCCTATTCCGGCATATAATTTAATATGATTTACATATAATGTATTTTCACTATTTTAGCCAACTGATTAAAAAGAATAAAAAAGGTGGACCATTTTCATCTTTAAACTAAAAGAATAATACGGTTTACATGAAAAAACAAGACCTGCCTCAGGATGAAAGCAATCTGAAGTCAGCAAACATGACCGAAGTCTTGTATGTGATGGACGAAAATGATAATTATACAACGGCAAACAGCATTGGATGGGAAGCTAAAAAAGCAGCCCTTGATGAATCCATGGAGCTTATTCATGAAAGAATTGAAGAAGCCAGACAAAACGTTGCCCATAATTTGGTAAGTCCTATTATTTATTTCATGGAACTGAATAAAATGGATTTAAGCGTTCTTGCTTCCTATGTCGGATTGTGGCAGTGGAGAGTGAAAAGACACGCAAAACCGAAAGTATTTAAAACACTAAACCAATCCGTACTGAAAAAATATGCAGATGCATTCGGGATTTCAGTGGATGAATTAAAGAACTTTGACGGAAAATAATAAGCATAAAGATATATGCAGAATTTCATTCCGTCAATGAAAAAGAATAAAAGCAGCAAATGAAACTTAACTTTGAACACCATCAGACCGCCCATTGCGAAAACGGTGTTGCCTCCAATCTGTTACTTAATAAAGGCTTAAAACTCAGTGAACCCATGATCTTCGGGATCGGTTCCGGACTGTTTTTTGTCTATCTGCCATTTTTGAAAGTGAATTTCGCTCCGGGATTCAGCTACAGGCCAATGCCAGGTGCTATTTTCAGCAAAGCAGCAAAAAGATTGGGCATTAAAATCAAAAGAGAAAAATTTTCCAATCCTAAAGAAGCACAGTCCGCTTTAGAAAGAAATTTAAATCAGAATATCCCTACAGGACTTCAGGTAGGTGTCTTTAACCTTACCTATTTCCCTGAAGAATATAAATTTCATTTCAATGCTCACAATCTTGTGGTATACGGAAAAGAGGACGGAAAATTCCTGATCAGCGACCCGGTGATGGATTATACCACTACCCTATCAGAGGCTGAGCTGGAAAAGGTAAGATATGCCAAAGGTGCACTGCCTCCAAAAGGACATATGTATTACCCGACTTACATCCCTGAAAATGTGAATATTGAAGAAGCTATAAAAAAGGGAATCAAAGATACCTGTAAAAACATGCTAGCTCCGGTTCCTCTTATCGGCGTAAAAGCCATGAGATGGGTAGCCAGAAGTATCCCGAAATGGGCTGAAAAGAAAGGAACTAAGGTCACCAACCACTATCTGGGACAGCTGATCAGAATGCAGGAAGAGATAGGCACCGGCGGAGGCGGGTTTCGGTTTATTTATGGTGCATTTCTTCAGGAAGCTTCAGTAATTCTTAAAAATGATGAATTAAAAGAGCTTTCAAAAGAAATTACAGCCATCGGGGATTTATGGAGGGATTTTGCCGTGGATATTGCCCGTGTTTACAAAAACAGAAACTCGAAAAGCGATATTTATAACAACCTCTCAAAATCCATGCTTCACATTGCCGATCTGGAAGAAGCTTTCTATAAAAAACTGAGAAAAGCGATCTGATATGGCAGAGAACATGATTGAGATTAAAAATCTCTATAAAAAATATAAAAACTCCGATGAGTTTTCTGTCAACGACATCTCGCTGAATATAGAAAAAAACGAGATTTATGGTATCCTGGGCCCGAACGGAGCAGGAAAAACCACGTTGATCTCTATGCTTTCGGGATTAATCAAACCTACTTCGGGACAGTTTACCATCAACGGTCTGTCTCCTCATAAGGACAGCTTTAAAATCAAACAGATCATTGGCATCGTCCCTCAGGAATATGCGCTTTATCCCACCCTTACGGCTAAAGAAAACTTAATGTTTTATGGAAGCCTGTACGGATTGAAGCATAAAGAACTTAAAAGAACCATCGATGAATCTTTAGAGATCATGGGACTTTCAAAGTTTGCAGACAAAAAGGTAGAACAGTTCTCCGGAGGGATGAAACGTCGATGCAACCTTATCGCAGGAACACTTCACAATCCTAAAGTATTATTTCTTGATGAACCTACAGTAGGAGTTGATGTTCAGTCTAAAAAAGTAATCATCGATTTCTTACAGGAACTGAATAAAAACGGAACGTGTATTATTTACACCTCTCACCACCTTTCCGAGGCAGAAGAATTTTGTACGAAGATCGCCATTATCGATCGCGGAAGAATCCATGCTGTAGGAACACCGGAAGAACTTGTGAATAAGGTGTCAAGCGCCGAAAATTTGGAAGATGTTTTCATATCATTAACAGGAAAAGAACTAAGAGATGTTGTTGTATAAACTTTGGAGAAGCTTCGTGAAGGAAATTCTTCTTCTGAAGAGAGATATTGGGGGAATAGTCATTATTTTCGTCATGCCGTTACTGTTAATTGTAACGATCACTTTAATTCAGGATTCTACTTTTAAAAATCTGGAAGGCTCCAAAATCCCAATTATTTTTATTGACAATGACAAATCTGAAGTCTCAAAAAATATAAAGCAGGAGCTGGAAACCAGCAAAACATTCCAGCTGCTAACGAATTATAATGAAAAGTCGGCACAGAAGGCTGTGTTTTCCGGAGATTACCAAATGGCTATCGTTATTCCTGAAAATTTAACGAAAGATTTAAATTCAAATATAGATTCCAAAGTGCAGACGATCGTAAGCTCGTTTGGCTTGGAAGGTGACTCTGCAGCCACTAAAAAAGCAGCTCCAAAAGCAAAAGAAATTCATCTTTACTTTGATCCGGCTACCAATGCAGGATTCAAAAACTCAGTGATGAATTCCGTGAATAAAATGGTTTTTGAAATCGAAAATAAAAAGATCTACAAAGCATTTCAGGATCAGTTAGGCACTGAAGAAAAGCTAGAAGAGAACAAAAATCTGATCAGCTTTAAAGAGATCACTCCGAAAAAAGGAGTTATGGACGTAATGCCTAATTCTGTTCAGCACAATGTTCCGGCGTGGACGCTTTTTGCCATTTTCTTCATTGTCGTTCCTCTTTCCATTAATTTAGTGAAAGAAAAAAGCCAGGGTACCAGCGTAAGAGCGAGGATCAGTCCGACCCCATATTTTGTTCATATTTTAGGAAAAACATTCACTTATCTTATCATCTGTATCATCCAGTTTTTACTGATGGTCGCTGTGGGAATTTATCTTTTTCCTTATATGGATCTGCCTGCATTTGATGTTTCAGGAAAAATGTTCCAGCTTCTTGTTGTCACTCTGTTTTCAGGGCTGGCAGCCATCGGATTTGGTGTTCTATTAGGAACTATTGCAGATACTCAGGAACAGTCTGCTCCTTTTGGGGCGACTTCGGTAGTTGTTCTGGCCGCAATTGGAGGGATATGGGTTCCCGTATTCTTAATGCCTGAATTTATGCAGACTGTGGCAAAATTTTCTCCAATGAACTGGGGACTGAATGCCTATTACGATATTATTTTAAGAAACAGCGGTATCGGAGGAATTGCTAAAGAACTTGCATTTCTTTTTGCCTTCTATATTGCCATGGTAGCAATTTCTATTTTTTACGAAAGAAAACTCCACAACGTTTAAATTTATATAATGATTAATATTACCGGGAGTTTCCTGACGTCCATAAAAACCATAAAAAATTCCGGAAGAAAACAAAATGCAGTCTAAAGAAAACATATTAACCTGTACGGAAGAAGTAAGAGTAAGGTTCAACGAGACAGATCCGCTGGGAATTGTCTGGCACGGACATTATATCGTCTATTTTGAAGACGGAAGAGAAGCTTTCGGAAGACAGCATGGCCTGACCTATCTTGATATTCAGAACGCAGGATATGTGACACCTATTGTGAAGAGCACCTGTGAACATTTTCTTCCTTTAAAATATGGAGAAACATTCAGAATTGTCACCACTTTTGTAAATTCAGTCTCTGCAAAGCTGATTTATACCTACGAAATTTTCAACCAGCATGATCAATTGGTGTGCAGTGGAGAAACTATTCAGGTATTCTTAGACAGCAACGGAAGCTTATGCCTTTATAATCCTGATTTTTTTCAGGCCTGGAAAGATAAAATGGGATTGTAATGAAGAAAGAAATTTATATAACAGACTACAACTGCGTCACTCCTTTAGGATTTGATGTTTCCTCCAACTGGAATCATCTGGTGGAAGGAAAATCAGGCGTAGCATTACATAAAGTGATCGAAAATCAGGAAGCTTTCTACGCTTCAATAATTGATACTGAAAAGCTGGAAAAAGAATTTAAAATCAATTTTGACAGTCAGAATTTTACACGACTGGAAAAAATGTTTCTGCTGAGCTTAAAACCTCTGATTGAAAAGCATGAAATTTCAAAAGAAACTGCTTTTATATTATCAACTACCAAAGGAAATATCAGCCTATTAAAAAATCAGACGATATTACCGGAAGGCGTTTATCTTTCAAAATTAGCACAAAAAATTGCTGATCATTTTGGGTTTAAAACAAAGCCTATCGTCGTTTCCAATGCCTGTGTTTCAGGAGTAATGGCTATTGCTGTTGCTAAAAATATGATCCAAGCCGGAAAATATAAAGATGCTTTTGTAATTGCCGGGGATGAAGTTTCAGAGTTTGTCATTTCAGGATTCAATTCTTTCCAGGCTATCGGAACAGAACCTTGTAAACCCTACGACAAAAACAGGAACGGAATCAATATTGGTGAAGCCACAGCAGCAGTATATATTACCTCTATTCCAAGCGAAAACGAAAAATTTAGGTTTAAGATACTGGGCGATTCCGCTGTGAATGATGCCAACCATATTTCCGGACCTTCCAGAACGGGAGACGGATTGTATGCAAGTATCAGCAATGCAATGACGGAAGCGAATGTCACCTCTGATCAGATCGATTTTATTTCAGCCCACGGAACCGCCACCATCTACAATGACGAAATGGAAGCCATCGCTTTCAACCGAATGGAACTTCAAAATGCTCCATTGAACAGCATGAAGGGATATTACGGACACTGCCTTGGTGCATCGGGACTTTTAGAAAGCATCATTTCCATGGAAAGTGCCCGTCACGGAATGCTGATTCCTTCTAAGAACTTTGAAGAGACGGGAGTTTCCCAGCCTTTGAATATTATTAAAGAAAACCAACCTGTAACCATTCAGTATATTTTAAAAACAGCTTCAGGCTTTGGCGGATGCAATGCAGCGATTGTTTTGGAAAAATGTTAAAATGAAAGTGATGAAGAAAACTGAAAGCTGTACCATACAAGATTCAAAAATAACCGTCAACGGGAAACCTATTTTTGAAAGCCAGAGCGAAACATTTCATGACTTTGCCAAAGATGCCTATAAAAGTTTAGAACTCAATTACCCCAAGTTTCACAAAATGGATAATCTGAGTAAGCTTGCTTTTCTCGCATCAGAAATGATTTTAAAAGAGGAAGACCACAGCAGAACAGCAATAGTTCTTACCAACAGGTCCTCAAGTCTTGACACCGATTTTAAATACCAGGAAAGCATTAATTCGCAGGAAAATTATTTCCCAAGCCCTGCTGTATTTGTTTACACCTTACCCAATATTTGTGTAGGTGAGATCAGTATTAAACATAAGATGCAGACGGAGAATGCTTTTTTCGTTCTGGATGAATTTGATGAACAATTTCTAAATGACTATGCAGAGCAGATCCTGCTGTCCGGAAAAGCAGAAAAAGTTCTTTGCGGCTGGACAGAACTTTATCAGGAAAATTATAAAGCTTTTGTATATTTGCTAACCTTATAAAAAATGTAACAATATAACAGTGTAACAATGCAACAATACTAAAATTGGTAAACTGGTACATTGGTAAATTAAATACTTATGGAAAACTTAAAAACAGAATTGAAGCACAAAATTATTGAAGTCCTTAACCTTGAAGACGTTTCTGTAGAAGAGGTAAAAGATACAGATCCATTATTCGGAGGTGGTTTGGGCCTTGATTCTATTGATGCTTTGGAACTTATTGTTCTGCTTGATAAAGACTATGGAATAAAATTAGCCGATCCTAAAAAAGGAAAGGAAATTTTCCAATCTATCGACACAATGGCTGCGTTTATTGAAGAGAACAGAACTAAATAATATTTTCAATTTAGCATCTATCAATCTACCAATGTAAAAATATTGGTAAACTGGTAGATTGATACATTGTTACATTATAAAATAAAATGAGTCGAAAAATTGCCATTACAGGAATGGGCATCATTTCCTCCATCGGAAACAATGTGGAGGAAAATTTTATTTCACTGAAATCCGGAAAACACGGCATTTCAGACATTGAGATGTTTGAAACCCGTCATGCCGGATCTATAAAAACAGGCGAAATAAAATGGTCCAATGAAGAGCTTGTACAACAGCTTCAGCTGCCTGAAGACAACAATGTAACGAGAACATCTTTATTGGGTATGATGGCCGCAAGAGAAGCTGTAAAATCTGCCGGAATTTCAGATATCAATGAATATAAAACCGGGCTGATCTCTTCTACCAGTGTAGCCGGAATGGATATTACGGAAAGGTATTTCTACTCTTACGAAGACTTTCCTGAAAAGCAAAAATACATTGATGCTCATGATGCAGGAAACTCCTCATTGGCCATCGCTGATTATCTTGGATTAAAAGGTATGGTTTCCACCATCAGTACAGCATGCTCTTCGGCGGCAAATGCTATTATGATGGGCGCTAAACTGATCAAAAACGGTGTTTTGGACCGTGTGATTGTTGGTGGGACAGATTCCCTTTCAAAATTTACTTTGAACGGATTTAATACCCTGATGATTCTTACAGATTCTTACAATACACCATTTGATAACGACCGGAAAGGTCTGAACCTTGGTGAGGCAGCTGCTTTTATCGTTCTTGAATCTGATGAGGTGGTGAAAAAAGAAAATAAAAAAGTACTGGCCTATCTTTCAGGTTACGGTAATGCAAATGATGCCCATCATCAGACTGCATCGTCTGAAAACGGACAGGGTGCTTTTTTAGCCATGCAACAGGCTTTGAAAATCTCCGGACTGAAAAGAGAGAGCATCGATTATATCAATGTTCACGGAACAGCGACTCCCAATAATGATTTATCAGAAGGAATTGCCATGATACGGATCTTTGGTGAAGGTCAGGTTCCTGAATTCAGTTCTACCAAAGCTTTTACAGGACATACTCTGGCAGCGGCGGCGGGAATTGAAGCAGTATTCTCTATTTTGGCAATGCAGCACAGTGTCATCTTCCCCAATCTGAATTTCAAAACGAAAATGCAGGAGTTTGATCTGGTCCCGGTTACAGAACTGAAGGAGAAAAACATTAACCATGTTCTTTCCAATTCATTCGGGTTTGGAGGTAACTGTTCTACTTTAATTTTCTCAAAATCATGAGTGCAGTATACATCAACAGTGCATCCTGCATCTCCGTTCAGGACACTTTAAAAGAAAATTTTCTCCAGGATCTTAAAGCTGATCAGTCTGTTCAGATCTTAAAAGCTGTAGATCCCAACTATAAAGAATTCATTCCTCCTGCGATGATCAGGAGAATGTCTAAAACCGTAAAAATGAGCTCCGTAGCTTCCAGTTACGCTTTAAAAGAAGCAGGAATTGAAAAACCGGATGCCATCATTGTGGGAACAGGAATGGGATGCTCACAAGATTCTGAAAAGTTTCTCAAAAATGTGATCGATAACAAAGAAGAGTTTTTAACCCCTACATTTTTCATTCAATCGACTCACAATACCGTTGCGGGACAGATTGCGCTTGGACTTCAATGCCATGCGTACAATTTTACGTATGTCAACACCTCTTCCTCTCTGGAATTTTCGTTTCTGGATGCCAAACTTCAGATCATTGATGGAGAAGCAGAAAATATTCTTGTAGGCGCTGCAGACGAGCAGACTGGAAGAACAATGGATCTATACCGTCTTCATCATATCATTAAAAAGGAAGAAGATCTTCCCGCTGATTATTTACACTCGGAGACCGATGGGGTGATCTGGGGTGAAGGTGCATCTTTCTTTGTTTTAGGGAAAGATAAAACTGAAAATTCTTATGCTAAACTCAGAGATATTCAGATAATCAACAGATTGGATCTGGAAGAAGTCCCTTCTTTTATAGCAGATTTTTTGACCAGAAATGATTTGAAACATGAAGATATCGATGCTGTGATTTTAGGTTTCAGCGGCGATGCAACATCTGATGCTTACTATACAAAAGCAATGGATGCATTTAAGAATTCAGCTTTGCTGTACTACAAACATCTGAGTGGAGAATTCAATACGGCTAGTGGCTTTTCAACATTTATGGCCTGTCATATCCTGAAAGAGCAGCAAATTCCTGATATAATGATGATCAATTCAGAGAAAAAGACAGAAGTTAAAAATATTCTTCTTTATAATCATCTGGCAGGAAACGATCACAGCCTTATGCTGCTGGAGAGAGCTTAAAATAAAAAGGGTAATAATGAATTTGTAAATTTGTTAATGCCAAAATTAAAATAACAGAAGATGAAGCATTACCCATTCATTTTATTTTATCTTTTCTGCAATGCATTTATTTATGCGTTTCATGGCAGTTTTTGGGTTTATGTAGCTTGTTTTCTGGCATTTTCTGCAGTTGTCGTCTGGGGATCTTTTGATATAGAGCTCGGATATTTCGTCAACAGCATTACTCATAAAAGAACAAAAACCAATGAAGTTGCCCTGACTTTTGACGACGGGCCGACTGAATTTACCCCTCAGTTTTTGGATCTGCTAAAAGAGCATCAGGTGAAAGCTACCTTTTTTTGCATCGGAAAACAGATCGAAAAATATCCTGAAACATTTAAAAGAATTATTGATGAAGGACATACCATTGGAAATCACACGCTTTCGCACTCCAACAATACAGGATTTTTATCTGCTTCAAAAATGACTGAGGAAATTGAGAAATGTGATGAAATAATGGCAAAAACCGGCAATATAAAAACTGATTTATACCGGCCTCCTTTTGGTGTTACCAATCCAAGTATTGCCAAAGCTATAAAAAGAACCCGCAAAAAAAGCATCGGCTGGAATGTCCGTTCACTGGATACGGTAACAGACGATGAAAAAAAGATCTATAAAAAAGTAACCAAACGCTTGAAGAAAGGAAGCATTATTCTCCTTCACGACACTTCAGAAAAGACCTATAACGTGTTGATAGATTTATTGTTATTTTTGAAGGATAAAAAATATTCGACATTTACCGTCGATTCAATTACAAAATCAAAGTAAAATGATTAAAAATATTGCTTTCGGAGCACTCCTATTAATTTCCGGCTTCTTTTCTGCCCAGATGACAGCGATGTCCGGAGCGGAAGCCAAAGCATTTGTGACAAAAGTTTCTTCTGAAACCCAGGAGATCAAAACTCTTCAGAGTGATTTCACCCAGATCAAAAAAATGGATTTTCTAGACAAAAATATCGTTACTTACGGAAAAATGTCTTTAAAATCCCCGAACATGCTGAGCTGGAAATACACCAAGCCTTATCAATACAGCATTATCTTTAAGGAAGGTAAAATCCTGATCAATGACCAGGGGAAAAAATCGTCTGTGGATGCCAAGAGTAAAACATTTGAAAAGATCAATAAGCTGATTGTGGGAAGTTCAAACGGAAAAATGTTCAATGATCCTGAATTTACAGTATCGTATTACAAGAACGGGAACTTCAATGTCGCAAAATTCATCCCGAAATCTGCCCAGCTATTGAAATATATTAAGCAGATTGAACTTCATTTTCCTAAAAACCAATCTACGGTTTCACAGGTGAATATGACGGAAGCTTCAGGAGACACTACCAATATTGTTTTCAAAAATACCAAGATCAATGCAGCGATTGCAGCTTCAGAGTTTAGTTTGTAGTCTGGTTCTTCTGCTTTTGGCGTCTTGTAAAAGTTACCAACTTACTGACGTAAAACCGGTTAAGAGTTCTGAGAAAACGGTTGAAAATTTATATTTTTCTTCCGGTGAAGATTATGTGTATAAATGCCAGATGGATATTTATAAAAACCACGTAAGCGGAATTCTGATCATTAAAAAACTGAATGAAAGTACCCATCGTGTAGTCCTGACTTCTGATTTTGGAAATAAATTAATTGATTTCGAAATTTCCGGGAACGATTTTAAATTAAATTATGTTCTTCCGGATCTGGATAAAAAAATCGTTATCAACTTTTTAAAAAATGACTTCAGGGAGTTGCTGAAAAAACAATACCCGGTGAGTGAGTCATTTGAAAATAATCATTCTAAAATTTATCTGTCAAAGGCTGATCACAAAGCCTATTATCTGTTTTTCAGTAAAGAAAACGGGCTGTTAAGAGAAATTGTGTACACAAAAAACAATAAGGAAAAAATCGATTTTACTTTTGAAGCAAAAAAACATACCTTCGCTGAAAGCTTAAACCTGCAACATAAGGACTTTAAGATCAATATAAAACTACTTCAAATAACCGAAACTGAATCAAATTAACATGAAAAAAATTCTATTTTTAGCCATTGCTTTAATTTCAGGATTATCTTTTGCCCAGGTAACTTTCAATCCGGGAATTAGGGCGGGAGCTAATTTCTCTCATTTTTCAAATAGTGAAACTTTTAATTATTACTATCTGGAAGAATTTCCTAATGCTGCAGAACCTTATCTTGACTATAAAACCAAAACAGATTTTTACATAGGATTTATAGGAAATATCCGTTTTGCCAAATTTTATGCTTTGCAACCGGAAATTAACTATTCCAGACAGGGCGCAAAAATAAGTACCAATGTGAACAACTGGGACGGAAGAACACTTTCGGTATCTTATCTTGGGTTACAGCTAATCAATAAGTTCTATTTCAACCAATTCAATGTGCATGTTGGACCGACTTTAGAATTCGTTGTAGATAAAAAGAATTTTGATCCTGAAAATGAGATTGATCTTGGAATTACTGCCGGCTTAGGATATGATATTACAAAAAATTTTGGTATTGAAGCCAGAGTAAAAAAAGGTTTTGTACCGGTGGACAGTTATAACAGGAATCACTCCAATGTTGTTTTCCAGACAGGCCTTTATTATACCTTTAACATGAAAAAATAATTTTATGCAGACCATTCTTACAGACTTTTATACTTTAGTATCCTATGAAAAAGGAGAAAACGGAAGTTTCACTGCGAACATCCATCTGAATAAAGATCATGATATTTTTAAAGGCCACTTTCCGGGAAATCCGGTAACGCCGGGAGTCTGTATGATGCAGATCGTGAAAGAGCTGACAGAGGAATTTACCGGTTCAAAATTATTTTTAAAAACGGCATCGAATGTAAAATTTATGGCGATTATCAATCCTTTTGAGACTCCGGATCTGAAGCTTCAGCTGGATATTACTGAAAATGAAGAAGATGTTAAAGTAAAAAATATCACTTCTTTTGGCGAGACTATTGCATTGAAAATGTCAGTAAGCTATAAAAAATAATATCATGAAACTTTTACTATCCCTTATAACCGCTTTTATTTTTTTCTTCCAGACCGACCTCGAAGCTTTAAGAAACAGCTATGCAAAAGCCAATTCGTCTAATGCTAATACGGAAGCATTCATTAATCTTGCGGAAAAACAATCCGGTTCAGATGCTGTAACCACCGGTTATAAAGCGGCAGCCCAGATCATGGAAGCCAAGTTTGCTAAAAAGAACAGAAAAGCACTTGTAAAAACCGGTGCTACAAGTCTAGAGAGTATTATCAAAAGTAATCCTAATAATATAGAACTGCGACTGATCAGATTGAGCGTTCAGGAAAACATCCCGAAAATAGTTGGTTACAGAGGCAGCATCAAAGAAGATAAAGCTTTTCTTATCAATAATTACAGCAAGCAGAACACAGCCCTTAAAAGTTATGTGAAAAAATTTGCGATGCAGTCTAATTCCTTTACAGATACTGAAAGAGCTACTATAAAATAAAACAATGACCCTTCCTGAAGTACAAAATGCAATTTCTGAAAAGAAAATCTGCATTTTAATACCTACCTACAATAATGAAAAAACTCTGAAAAGAGTGATAGACGGTGTCCTGCACTACACCGGGAACATTATTGCAGTCAACGATGGTTCTACAGATACTACTTCACAGATATTGGCTCAATATCCGCAAATCACTGTGCTTTCCTTACCTGAGAACAAAGGAAAAGGGAACGGACTGAAAATCGGCTTCAGAAAAGCTAAAGAGCTTGGTTATCATTATGCCATTACGATTGATTCTGACGGACAGCATTATCCGGATGATATTCCTGTATTTGTAGAAGCACTGCTTAAAGAAGATAAGGATATACTTCTTATTGGTAACCGGAATATGTCACAGGATGGGATACCCAAAAAAAGCAGTTTCGGAAACAGGTTTTCTAATTTCTGGTTTTGGTTTGAGACCGGAATCAAGCTGGAAGATACCCAATCCGGTTACAGATTATATCCGTTATTAAAAATTCCAAAGAAATATTTTACTCCAAAATTTGAATTTGAAATTGAAATTATTGTACGGACAGCCTGGAGGCATATTCCCGTAAAGAATGTCCCAATCAATGTTTTGTATGACCCCGCAGAAAGGGTTTCCCATTTCAGACCGTTCAAAGATTTTACAAGGATCAGCATTCTGAATACTATTTTGGTGACCATTACGCTTTTGTACATTATTCCGCGAAATTTCGTGAATAATTTCAAAAAAAAAAGCTTTAAAAGATTCATAAAGGAAGATGTCCTGGAAAGTGACGGCAGCAACCGTACAAAGGCATTTTCTATCGCATTGGGTGTATTTATAGGCTTATCTCCGTTTTGGGGGTTCCATACACTTCTTGTGATTTCGCTGTCAGTTTTATTTAAGCTAAATAAAGTGCTGGCTTTTGTGGCATCTAACGTAAGTCTTCCACCTTTTATTCCCTTTATTATTGCCGCTTCTTTATTTTTGGGATCACCTTTTGTGCATGGTGACAGTAATATTTTAAGCAGTGAGCTTAATTTTGAGTTGATCAAAAATAATCTGCTTCAGTATGTAATCGGGAGTGCTATTCTGGCTACTTCCATGTCTGCTCTTTGCGGGATTGTAGCGTTTATTTTCCTGAATAAACTGAATCCGGAAAATAATTAATTTTTGCCTTAAAAAAAGCCTTGAAGCAGAGCTCCAAGACTTTGATAAGAAATTGTAATTATTCTAACTTTACATTATTTTGAAACAATAATTTTCTGGCTGTAATCTATAGCATTACCTGTAATCTTTACCATATAAGCACCATTTAGTAATGTATTAACATTCACTGTAGTCTGTTTGTTCAGATTGATCTTTTCTGAAGAAACCAGTTTACCTGTAAAATCGTAAATGGAAACAGTAGTAATTCCAGACAGGTCCATTCCTGAAGGTGTCTTTATCGTAAATTCAGTTTTTACCGGATTTGGATAGATGGATATTCCTTTCGAGTTGGAAGAGGCTTCATTGACGGCCAGCACTCCACATTCGGAAGGGATAGTAAAATCCTGAACCTGATCGTTTAAATCCGGAGCCGGCTGGTTAGCTCCAATATATAATCCATTAAGCCCACCGGGAGCTGCATTAACTCCAAGACCTCTTTTAGCAAAGACCTTCCAGATCATACATTTATCTACTCCACCCGTCTTGGCCTGATCAGCTGCCAAAATAGCATCTCTCCCCTGTATAAAGCTTGGATTACATGACTGTAGCTTAAGCGCATCCATAACAAGCTGTAGCACTCTGGAACTTCCACTGTCTGGATTGGCCAGCACATTGCTGTTATAGCCATATTTTTCAACATATTTCCAGTTGAGATCCCAAAGCATGGTGGCCCAAACGAAACCAATACTGTGAACATCCGGCACTGTAATAGCAATTCCAAGTATGCTTCCATTAGCTTTCATTCCGTTCGTCCGTCCGTAAGTATAGTCATTAACTGCAAAATCAGGAGAATATCGTGCCGGTCGTATTCCTGCTCCATTCACACCTTCTCCGGAGGTAAAGGTACCTATTCCTCTAGGCGTTGAGGCATTATCTCCAGGTCTGTTGGTTACCATTAATGCAAAGAAATCGGACCAGCCTTCTCCCATCTGTTCGTTGGATGTGGAATAGGATAAGCAACCACTTCCTGTCCCGGTAAGACGGTTAGAAATTCCATGTCCGTACTCATGGGTAATAATACCGTTATCTAAACTTGCGTCTTTGTAAACGGCATCGGATTTTAATGTTGCATTACTTACAACACCATTAGTCAATTCGTTAACTAGAAATTCTCCTTCCGATTTTCCAACCATGATTGTGGGAATAGTAATCGTATTGTCTGTTCCTCCCAAACCTATAGGCTGGTCACTGCTTGGGTGATATTGTATAACGCCTACTGCTCCGGCATTCTGAAGATTCTTGGTTTTAACTGCAAAACCACAGGTAGCCGCTGTTACAACAGCTATCTTACCCGTTAAACTTCCAGCCGCAACAGCTGTACAGGCATCTGCCGGTGTTGAAAGTGCAAGATTTCCTGTGACAGGAGGGTTACCTATAAGTTGAGGACCAAAAACGGCTGTAGTTGCCACAGGAGTTCTGGAAACATAATTTGTAGGTGAATTATAGTAAAGATACCTCACTCCACCAGGTACAAACAAAAACATCTGCATTCTTCCGCTGGTTCCATCAGTGCCTGGATTGAAATTGGCATTATTAAGACCGCTTCCATCCCGGGCTTCTGCAAGCACAGGATCATTCCCGGTACCACCCTTCCCAAAATTATTCGTCTGATAGTTTCTCGCCGGCTCTGTAAATCCAAATTTATAGAATACATCATGTACCTTGTTGGTCACATAAAATAAATTGGTTACTGCTGCAGAAGTATAATTTTGCTGAGGCTGTGTCACATCCAGTGGAAAATCAAATGTTCTTCCGGCTCCTCCGTCAGGAGAAAACTGTGGAGTATTTGTGTTGGCTTCATCAGTATAGGCAAAGCCATTATTACCTCTTGTTATGGTATAGTGGTTGGTTCCGTCGGAATGCCATCCTTCCGGAGAAGCTACTAAATCCCATGGATTTGTAATGAGCGTTCTGCTTCCGAATGTAGGAGCTTCAACAGGGAAAGCAAAAACATTGTAGGAAGCATTGTCTGGTGCCAGAACAGTATTCTTATTAAAATGGTTATTTTCTGATGTCACATTAGACGGAAGTATAGAGGATGGAATATTTTTTGGTTCTGCCCCGGGTAATTCTGTAGGAAGATGCTCATAAGCTTCATTGTGAAAATTGCACGAAAGCGTTGTATTTTCCTGATACAAAACTGAACCATCATCTGAGCTTATAATTAAACTCCAAACGTTGCTTGTTCCTTTTTCTTCTACGTTGAAATGATATCCCAGGATCAGTTCACCATTTTTTTCAACATAAACAAGATTAGTTTTTAAAGGTTCCTCTTTTCCATCATTGTTTTTAACGGTAGGCTGCCCGTTGAATTTCTTAGCAGCTTCTGCTACCAATGAATTCTTCATTGTATTCGGCTTTCCTTTTATACTGGATGGGTAGGCTTTAATAAAAGTATTTGCAAAGCTCAATACTTTACCTTCTCTGATCAGAACATTGGCTGAACTTCCAAAAACAGGGATTCCATTGATGGTCTGCTGTATTCCTACAACGTCTCCTTTTAAGCTTGCCGAAGGATCGACATTTACGATAACAAATGCTTTGAGCTCTGGGTTTACTCTTTGAAATGTTTTTTCAGAATTTACATAGTCTTTAATAATCTGTTCATGTTTTTGAGCAGAAAGTACACTAAAACTGAAAAAAGAACAAAGCAATAAAACCTTAACACTGATTAGAATTTTTTTCATAGGTATTATTTTTACTGGTTGATTAGATTATTTCACCAGTTAGTGTCAAAAACAACAAAATGTTACATTATTAATAATCAAACATTAACAATAACCAAATAATAGCAATAAAAAACTTTTTTTTAAATTATGAAATCATTAAATAACTCAAATTATTTAAGATTCTAATTCTGTTCTAAAATAAAGTGTACAAGGTCTTTTAAGAATTGTATGTCTACATTTCCCCAATCTTATTTTCTTTAGCAGACGGAATTTAAAATTTTTGATGAATAAATGATCAGATGAAGGATATTATTTAAAGACGACATCCGAAAAGGATAACGGACTCATAATCAGAGTAACAAATATAGCAAGTATGATCAAAACCAGCTGGTACTGATCATATGTTTTCTCTTTATCTTCTTCTTTCACTTCAAAGGTAAAGCTGATCTTGTCCGGCTTGCTGATGATCAACCAAATAAATGCTAAGATAATAAGGTTCAGCACAATGGGCGCAAAAAGAAACAGTTTGCTTCCAAACCCGTCATTCTTGCCTCCATATCCGGGAATAGGTATAATGTCAGGAATACCTCTGTATTTTGTAAGCAGGTAAACGGTATAACCGATAATGATGATAAAAGGAATGCAGAACAGCAGTTTTATATGTTTGGGAATCATTTTAGCTTCTTTAGAGTTTTCTTCAGGTACTTTTCTACATTTTGTCTGTCCGGAACTGTGGTAATTTCTTTGGTCAGGGCTTTTTCAAATTCAGTTTTCGCTTTTGAAAATTCATCTATCCCAAAATAATATTTCCCGGCCTGATAGTAGACCAGCCAATAATCCGGATTCATAGATTGATAATAAGGAATGAAGTCATCACTTAATGTTACATCTTTTTTGTTGTCAATGGCAGTGCTCACTTCTGTTCCCAGTACTTTTGATATTTCATAATTATTGAATGCTACCGAATCTGCAAAAGGATCTCTGGCGATATTAAGTACTGTTTTTGCCTTCAAACTTTCTTCCAAATTTTTTCCGGAAAAAATTTCATTCAGATCATAACAGACAAATTCTCCCAACTGATAAGGGTTTGAAGAAACCCATACGAGCCTTTTTTCAGGTGAGAAAATGACCGCATGGTGAGCTAGCAGCTGATTGATTGCTTTTTCATTTCCGTAGCCAATCTTTTGGTCCTTTAAACCGGATTTATCCCGTAAGATAGCAGCCATTTTTTCAGGGTTGAGCTTTTTATTTTTGTGGAGAAGCTCCTGAAGTTTTTCGTAACGGTATTCGGAATGGCTTTCTATGATATGTTTCTGGTTTCTTTTGTCATTTTTATAGGCCTCGGACTGGAAGTGATTGGTACAATACACTCTGCTGGTATTTTCTACCCTGTAGACTCCGAAATTTTCAGGGGAAACCTCAATGATCACTGCAGTTTTATCGTATGCACTTCCCACCAGAATAGATTCGGAAACAAAAACTTTTCTCTTCTTGGCAATAGCGATGGCCTCGTTAATATTTCCCGCATACTGCAGAATTTCCCTTGTCACAAGAGAGATCGGGGTTTTAGCGGTTAGTGGGATCTTAGATTTTCCGGCATTAATCGTAACTGTTATTCCTTCTTTATTCATTCCAGAAACTACGCCTATCATTCCCGGCCAGCTAACGGACATGTATGGAATTCCGGCTTCCGGTTCTACAAATTCGATCAGCTTATTTTTGGCAAATTCATCTCCTACATAAAAGTCGAAGTTTCTTCCAATCAATAATTCTCCGTCTTCCGTATTTTCATTCCAGACGGCCAGCGAAGTACAGCCTACCATGGCCAGATCCTGCATGGCATGGCCAATGTCGTGAGCACCGTGAAGATATAAGTTCCGAAGGTATTTTGGAGCAATAAAATTGTACTTGTCTGAGGAATACTGTGACAGCCCGTACAATTCTGCCTGATAGTCATCTCTTACATTCAGGTACATTTTCCTGTTGTACCATTTCAAAAATCCACGAAGAAGCTTTTGTTTAAATTTTGACGGAACAAAGCCTTCGACTTTTGAAAAGAAGATCTCTTCCTGCTGCTGCATCAGGTTTTGAGTCAGCGCACCGTTATTATATCCTAACTGTAAAGGATTTCCTTTAATATATAGTTCCCAGAGCTGCTGTCTGTTTTTGGTTAAATAATTCTGATTAAAGCTGAATGTAGAATCATTGATCTTATTGACCTTCGGGATTTCCAATGTATACTTACTGGTATCGGGAACATGATGAACCGATTTAGAAACGCCACATGAAATAAGGGTAATAGCCAAAAGAAATTGAATTCCCCGGAATGCTAAAGCGAACCTGTTATTCTTTTTCATTGGTATTAATCATTTGTTTCAGGCGTCGATCCACCACTTCTTTTCCGATAATTTCTGCACAGGTATTAAATGCACCGATCGTTACTCCCAGAATTCCGTGCATATTGACCGACTGTCCGGTCAGGAACAGATTATCGGTCTTGGTACGTGGAGAAACCATTGTTTTAAGCGGATTATCAGAGCTTTTCATGTATCCGTACATATTTCCTTCAAAACTGCCGATGTAGTCTCTGTAAGACAGCGGAGATGAAGTATAGATGTTTTTTATGGAATGCCTCAGGTTTGGAATTTTCTTTTCTAAGGCACTGATCATCTTTTCTGCTTTTTCCAGCTTGAACTGTTCGTATTTCAACCCTCTATCGTGTTCTTCCGCAACAGTATTTACTGTTTTTTTCCAGGCTTTAACCTCATCAAAATCCATATAGGAGATCGCAGTAAGGCTTTCCGCATAATCGGGATTATGTTTAGAGGGTGTGGAAGAAAGCATATAGGTTTCCGGCCAGTTGTCTTTTCTGTAACGGAATGCGTTCCATACCATTTCTTCTGATGAATAATGGTAAATATTATAATTAAAATTCGGCAGTGACTGTGGTTTTAAAACCAGGTAAACACTGAAACACGATGAAACAGGTTCCCAGCTCATCACGCGGTTCAGAAAAGATTTTCTCAGTCTTTCTTCTCCGATCAGCTTGATGAAAGAACGGATGTCTATATTTGAAATAAATTTCTTCGCTGCATATTCTTTTCCGGACTTTGTTTTTACGGAAGACAAAACTCCGGCTTCATTAAAAATAAATCCCGAAACCTCAGAATGTTTGTGCACTTCCGCCCCGTATTGGCGAAGTTTTTTGATCAGGAGTTTAGTGATCTGGCTTCCTCCTTTAACACACTTGTAAGCACTCTGGATGTAAGAATTCACAGTGAGTGCATGTACATAGAATGGTATATTTTCCGAATCTCCGCCATATAAAAAATTGGAGCCGAGCAATACAGCCTGGAGTTTTTTATCCTGGGTCACAGATTCTATAAATCTTTTGGTATTGAGGTGCAGGATTTCCTCATTATAGTTGTCTTTACCAATCACCTGATATCTTGGAAACTGTGCACAGACATATTGAATCTCTTCACAGTAGCTTTCTAAGTTGTGTCTTTCGTTCGGGAAAAAGGCTGCGAGCTGTTCAACAAAATTTTCATAGCCCTGTGCATGAGGATATTCGACGTTTTCATCACCAAAAGAAATCCTGTCGTAGCCCTCTTCATTCATTTGGTGAAGTTCCAGCTCATCCATAATTTCAAGATAGGAAAAGAACTGATGGAGATTCTGTCCTTTTGAAAGGCCGCCCAGATAATGAACTCCGGTATCGAAGATGAGTTTATCTCTTGAAAAAGTCTGCAGGTTTCCGCCATACTGGTTATTTTTCTCCAGAACACAGACCTTCAGACCTTCTTTGGCCAAAATAAGAGCCGAAACAAGGCCTCCCAATCCGCTACCGATCACAAGTATGTCGTATTCTTTTTTCAAAAGGAGAAAAAGTGTGTGTGTTTAATTCAAAAAATTAAGAAATTCCGGGATGATAATCAATCTAAATGGCCAACTGAAAGTGTTTGATCCTGAATCTGTTTAATGATCTGAGCTTATTTATTAGTTTTAAGGGATAAAATTAGAAAAATTAATCAATATCATCCCAAAAATCGAAATAATTGAACCATTGAAGGGGATATTTTCTGATCATGGATTCAAGGTTCTGTACGTAAGAGTTGAGAAGTCCCTGAGAATCACGGTTTTTGATATTCTGTGCCAGTCTTGCATAAAGATGATAATGAAGATTTTTTTCTTTCATCACATAGACATAGACTACAGGAACCCCAAGACGGGAAGCAATAAGGAAAGGTCCGGCCGGAAATTTGGCACTTTTCCCCAACAGATCAGCTTCAAGATATTTTGAACCTTCAAAATAGCGATCTCCGGTGAAGCAGATCAGTTCATTATCCGATAAAGCTTTATTGATCTCGAAAATATGGGACATATCATCTTTAACGTAGATAAATTTGATATTGCTCTGTTTTACGGAAACACTTTCAAGATATTCTTTAATGACGGTTACTTCCTGATCGGTAGTGACCAGATTGATCTGACAGTCAAAATCAATATCTGCGAAAAAATGTTCTGCAATTTCAAAATTCCCGATATGGGCACTGATAAGAACACCGCCTTTTTTTTCAGCTAAAAGGTTCTTAAGGTTTTCCACTCCGTCAAATTCATAGGTGTATTTTTCCCTTAATCCTGCAGAAATGGTTGTTTTATCAATGAGCACTTTTCCAAAGGTAAAATAGCTTTTGAAAATAGAAATTTTTGATTTCCAATATCCGTAATCAAGTCTTTTGTGAAAATAATAAGCAATGTAGCGGTTGCTTTTTCTAAGAAACAGAAAGTAATAGGAAGCTACAAAATAGAGCACAAAGTATGAACTCCTGATCCCGATATTTCTAATACACCAAACGAATATTTTATATCCTAATATGGTTCCTTTAGATTTACCTTTCCACTTGTTCATATATACAATTTACCAATTTATCAATGTACCAGTGTAGCAATTACTTCAACCGAAATATTGTTACACTGGCACATTGTTTTATTGTTACATTATTAAAAAAATAAAGTTCAATCGATAGTTATGCGTTTTTGGCGGCTATTTTGTTTTCAATGGTTGTGTAGAAGTCATCAAATGTGATCATTTGTTTAAAATCTGCCTCTCCCAATTTCACTCCGAAATTAGATTCAATTACTACGACCATATCAATATAGTCAAGGCTGTCCAGCCCAAGCGTCTTTTTCAGGTTGGCATCATTGCTGATCTCATCACCATCTACCTCGAATTCGTTTACTAAGAAATCATTAACGATGTCAACAATTTTTTCCCTTTCCATGTTTTTAATCAAATTTTTTAACTATTAATGCGGAATTGGTTCCCCCAAATCCGAAAGAATTTGACAAAAATACGTCAATTTTTTGGTTTTTCGTTTTTGAGACCAGATTTATCTTTTTCGCCTCATCGTCAGGGTTTTCCAGGTTGATATTCGGGGCTACAAAATCATTCTGCATCATCAGAATTGAATAGACTACTTCACTTGCGCCTGCCATCCAGCATTCGTGACCGGTCATAGATTTGGTAGAGCTTACCGGAATCTCACTTCCAAAGATCTCGTAGATCGCCTTCGCTTCATTGGCATCCCCGATTGGGGTAGACGTTGCATGGGCATTAATATAATCAATATCCTCGGCTTTCAATCCGGACTGTTTCAGCGCTCGCTCCATCGCTAAAGCAGGTCCGTCAACATTTGGTGTCGAAATATGTCCACCGTTTGACGAAAAACCGTAACCTACAATTTCTGCAAGAATGGTAGCTCCTCTTTTTTGAGCAGATTCTAAGCTTTCCACAATAAGGCTGGCTCCTCCTCCGCTTGGGATCAGACCGTCTCTTCCGGAATCAAAAGGTCTTGATGCTTTTGTAGGTTCATTTTCTCTCACAGAAAAAACACCCAACCCATCAAAACTAGCCATTGAATATTTATTGGTTTCCTGAGCCCCACCACAGATAATCATATCCTGAAAACCGTTTCTGATCATCATATAAGCCAGTCCCAAAGAATGGGAACCGCTGGCGCAGGCTGCACTGATGGTAAGATTGATTCCTCTCAGTTTAAAAATCGTTGAAAGATTCATGGTCACAGTAGAATTCATTGATTTGAAGATCGCTCCGGATCCCATCAATGTGGTATCTTTTTTTTCTCTGGCAATATCAATGGATTCTACCACAGCCTGAGAAACACTGTCGTTTCCGTATAGAATGCCGACTTCATTGGCATCCAGAAAATCCTGGTCTATACCTGCCTGCTTTAAGGCATCGCTAGTGGCAAGATAGGCATATTCGCTTTCCTCCCCCATGCTTACCCGCTGGCGTCTGTTGAGTAGATTCTTCAGATCCGGTTTCGGAACTACACCAGTAAGGCCTGACCTGAATCCGAATTCTTTTCTTTCCTGTACTAAAGCAATACCGGATTTTCCTTGATATAGGGATTCTTTGACTTCCTGCAAAGAGGTCCCGATGCAAGAATAAATTCCCATCCCGGTAATTACAACCCTATTTTCCATGTCTTTATATTTAAATGTAACAATGTAGCGGTTTAACAATGTAACAATACTATTGAGCGCACAGCAACATTGTTGCACTGGTAAATTGTTATATTGCTACATTATTATATTGTTACATTATTTATGAGTAGATTCCTCCGTTGATATTCACTACTTCCCCGGTAATGTATGATGCTTTTCGGGATGCTAAAAATGCAACCAGATCCGCTACTTCTTCAGCTTCTCCAAACCTGTTGGCCGGGATCATTGCTTTCAGTTCGTCTTCATTAAAATCCTGCGTCATATCAGTTCTGATAAATCCGGGAGCTACTGCATTTACTGTGATATTTCTTTTAGCCACTTCCTGAGCCAGCGCTTTTGTAGCACCTACCAAAGCTCCTTTTGCTGCAGAATAATTGGTCTGCCCTGCCGTTCCTTTTACCCCGGAAACAGAAACCATATTGATAATTCTTCCGTATTTATTACGTAGAAGCTTCTGTATAAAGAAGTTAGTTACGTTAAAAAAGCCGTTTAAGCTTGTGTTAATGACACTGTTCCAGTCTTCACGCTGCATCCACATGAATAGGCCGTCTCTTGTAATACCAGCATTGTTTACGATTACCTCAACGATTGCATCAGGGTTTCTGTCCTGCCATTCCGTTAAAACATTCTGGCTTTCTTCAGCATTGGCTACATCAAATTTAAGAATCTCTCCTGTAGCACCAAGTTCCTGTACTTTAGACAAAGTTTCCTTTGCTGCAGCTTCATTTGAAGCGTAGTTAATGAGTATATGATAATTTTTTTCTTCCGCCAGTTTTATACAGACCGCTCTTCCAATTCCCCTGGAGCCGCCTGTGACAATTGCACATTTCATGTGTTAGTGTTTAGTTAGTTTTAGTTTTTAAGTCAATGTAATTTATAGTGTAAGACAATTGATGATTCTTACTCGTTACATTGCTTTAAATATTTCTTCACTTCCTCCAGGTACGGATACATTACCATATCGTCTGAGAAAGCTGGAATGATCTTTCTGATCTCATCATACAACTCTTTGGTAGAGGATGAAACTTTATCCTGAAACCCAAGATATTCCACAGCCTGAATAATGGTAATGGCTTCAATTGCCAATACCTCAAATGCATTCTCAATCACTTTTCTGCAGATCACCGCAGCGTTGGTTCCCATGCTTACAATATCCTGATTATCATTATTATTAGGTATACTGTGTACATACATGGAATTTGAAAGCATCTGGCTTTCTGCCGTAGTAGATGTTGCTGTAAACTGAACGCCCTGCATTCCGAAATTAAAGCCTAATTTACCTAAATTTACAAAAGGAGGCAAGATTTCGTTGATCTTTGAGTTTAAAAGGTAGTTCAACTGCCTTTCAGCAAGCATCGTAAGCTTGGTAACAACGATCTTCAGCTTGTCCATTTCAAGAGAAATATAGTCTCCGTGGAAATTTCCACCATGATAAACATGCTTATCTTCTACATTGATAATAGGGTTGTCATTCGCTGAATTGATCTCATTTTCAAGGACATTCTCAGTGTATTCCAAAGTATCCAAAACAGGGCCTAAAATCTGTGGAACACATCTCAGCGAATAATATTCCTGAACTTTTTCTTTAAATACTTTTTCCTGCTCTTCAAAGTGGGTATACAAATGATCTTCCCTTTTTCTGATCAGCTTGCTGTCAGCTAAATGCGCGCGCATTCTTTCTGCCACTTTTTGCTGTCCGTAATGCCTTTTCGTACCATTCAAAGCTTCTGAAAGGTGGTCATCATAAGCCTGAACAATCTCATTGATTGCACAGGAAAGCCTGATAGAAATATCCGTTAACTGATTGGCTTTATAAGCATTAACAATTCCTATTCCCGACATGACGGAAGTTCCGTTCATCAAAGCAAGACCTTCACGGATCTCTACTTTAATCGCTTCTAATCCTTCTGCTTCAAAAACATCTTTCGTAGCTTTTCTTTCGCCTTTATAAAAAACTTCTCCTTCCCCGATCAAGACTAAAGCAAGGTGGGCCAGCTGAACTAAATCCCCACTTGCGCCTACACCACCATGTTCAAATATCAATGGCGTAATATCCCTATTGATCAATTCTTTAAGTAAATGAACCACCGATTGATGTACACCAGAATTTCCAAGTGAAAGGGTATTCAGTCTTGCCAGCATACAGGCTTTAACCTCCTGCGCAGGCAACGGGTTCCCGATTCCTGAAGAATGGCTTCTGATCAGGTTATACTGAAGCTGGTGTGTATCCTCATCACTTATTTTAAATTGAGCCATAGGCCCAAATCCGGTGTTTACACCATATATTACTTTATTCTTTGAAAATTCCTTTAAAAACTGAAAACTTTTTTCTACTCGCTGTAAAAGCGATTCTTCCAGTTCAATTTTTTCGTTCTCAATGATAATTTTTTGAAAATCCTTCAGTTCTAAAAAGTTATTTATTTTCATCAATTAAAAGTAATAGTTGCTAATTTTGTAAAATATTAATTATTTGTCACTAATTTTGCGGCAAAGATAGAAGTTATTATTAAAATAAAAAACCAAGATGAGCAAAGAATTTGTTGATGTTCTCGTAATCGGGGCTGGGCCTTCCGGATGCGTATCTTCTTCATACTTAAAGAAGAACGATATCAACGTAAAAGTTGTTGAAAAAACAAAGTTCCCAAGACTGGTTGTAGGCGAAAGCTTAATCCCCAGGGTAATGGATCATTTTGATGAGGCGGGACTCTTTCCTGCTTTAGATAAAATGGGCTTTGAAAAAAAACTGGGCGCGCGTTTTTTACGGGGCAACGAAGTTTGCATCTTTGATTTTAGCGATAAGTTCGGAGAAGGCTGGGACTGGACATGGCAGGTTCCGAGAGCTGATTTTGATAATACTCTTGCCCAGGAAGTTATCAAGAAAGGCATTGATCTGGAATTTGAAACGGAAGTTATTGACATTCGATTTGATGGTACGGATTCTATAACTACTGTAAAAACGAAAGATGGTGAAACGAAAGAAATCCATGCTAAGTTCGTGATCGATTCCAGCGGCTACGGAAGGGTGCTGCCAAGGCTTCTTGATCTTGAAAAACCTTCAAAATTATCTCCGCATTCTGCTATTTTTGCTCATGTAGAGGATATTAACAGAGAGGAGGGCGAAGAGGGAACTTTGATCTCTTTTGACATTATTGAAACTGAGGTTTGGCTTTGGGTCATTCCTTTTTCCAATGGAAATACAAGCGTGGGAATTGTAGGTCCTACAGAATATATAGAAAAATTGTCTGAAACCGGAGATGCAACAGAGGCTTTGAGAAAAGCAATCTCTTTATCTGATTATTATGTGAAAAGATTCGGAAATGTAGATTTTCTTTTTGAGCCAAGGCATCTGAAAGATTATTCATGTTCTGTAAAACAGCTGTTCGGAGACGGATACGCTCTGACAGGAAATGCCTCAGAATTCCTTGATCCTGTTTTCTCATCGGGAATGGCATTTGCCACAGAATCAGGAATGCTTGCTGCAAAACTAGCTTTAAGACAGCTCAACGGTGAGAAGATCGACTGGCAAAAAGATTATACAGATTATATTCTGTACGGAGTGGATGTTTTCACAACTTATGTGAAGGAATGGTATACGGGAAATCTTCAGGAGCTTTTCTTTCACAGACCTGAAAATGAAGATGTAAAGAGAAAAATATGTGCTGTTTTAGCCGGATATGTCTGGAATAAAGACAACCCTTTTGTAAAGAAACACGATACAGTGGTTAAAAACCTTGCCAACCTCATTAAGCAAGAAAGGCAAGAACAGCAGAATGAATCATAAAAAAACGGTCTGAAAATATTCAGACCGTTTTTGTTTTATTTAAAGTTGGCAAATATAGAATTTCACTTAGTAAAGTACTGTTACTTTTTAGTATAATGTTCAACTTTTAAAGCAAGCATTTTTGCCGTTTTCGCGAAGCATTCTGCTATTCTGTCATTATTATTCGGGACCCCGAAACCGTTATCACCTGTTGCTTTAATTCCCTCCACAACCATTAAGACATTGCCGGGATTATCTGTTTCAACGAAAGTCATTTTACTTGAAACCAGAGCCTTGTCACTTGCTAAAGGAAAAAATAATCCTACATGAACCCATGTTGGCTCAACAATTAAAGTATATTTAGTTTGGGCAAATTTATCGGAAGCCTGAATTGTTGCATTTTTATTCCAAGACATCATAAATTTATCCGGGAAGGACGTTTCTTTACTATACTCCCAATCTACCTTCCATTTTTCTGCCTCTTCTTTTCCTTTTGCCTTTTCAATCTCAGCAATTCTTATATCCAAAAATTCTTGTTCCGTTAAATTCTTTTTTTCAAACTTCAGGTGATCATATTTAAAAACAACTTTAATAAATTTTTGATCCTTTAAAAAGTTATAATCTCCTGAAATAACTCTTACTCTTTGTGCTGTTAAGCCTGTAAAAATGGTTATCAGAATTAGAAGAAATATTTTTTTCATGGTGATTTTTTGTTTTTTTATCTTAAATCTATAAATGTGATCGGTTTTCTGCTGTTCGGATTAAAAACAGTTTTGGACAGCGTATCAAAATCTACGATTTCGATTTTTGGGCTCACTCTTAGTTTTGCACGGAAATGATCACGAACTTCATTGACGAAGGTTTCATGGTCCTGATCTGTGCTTAATTTAATGATAATTTCATCCAGCCCGATTTCATTAGACTGAATAACGATCTGATAGCATAAAATGGTACTGAAATCATTTAAAATATCATTCATCGCAGGCGGATAAAGGGTCGTCCCTTTATATTTGATCATCTGCTGCTTTCTTCCGACAACCGGGCCAAGTCTCATGGTATTTCTTCCGCAACCGCAAGGTTCATCATGTGCTTTTACAATATCTCCGGTCTTAAAACGCAACAAAGGAATCGCTTCAACGCCTAACGTAGTGATCGTCAGCTCCCCGTTTTCTCCTTCATGAACGGGATTTCCGCTATCGTCAAGAATTTCCGTGATAATCAGTTCCGGATGATGATGCCCTCCCGTCTGGAATTCACATTCTGTAAAGGCCGTACTCATTTCAGTAGAAGCGTATGTTGAAAACAGCTTAATATTCCATTTTTCTTTGATCTTCTGTGAAAGGATATTATCTGTAAAGTCCTGGTTTTTGATGCTTTCACCAATACATACCGCTCCATAAACACTGGAATTCTTATAATCCAATCCATTTTTTTCGGCATAATCGATCATCTTTAAAAGAAAAGACGGAACAGTAATAAGGTATTTAGGCTTATATCTGAAGATAGAATCCCACTGAAGTTCAGGAATTCCGGGGCCCATTCTTACAACGCTGGCTCCCATTTTCCGTAAGCCAAGAAAATAGGCAAGACCTGCCATAAATCTTTTGTCGATCGTCGTGATCATCTGCACAACATCCCCTTTCTTAATTCCTGCACAAGCAAAAGAAATAGCTTCATTATAAGCAAGCCTTTCAAGATCATTGTCTGACAACCCGAAAGTTACAGGATCACCTAAGGTTCCCGAAGTAGTACTGTAGTCTACAATTTTGTCCGGGGGAATGCAGAAAAAATCCTGGTTGTTTTGCTGAAGATCATCCTTTGTAGTCGTGGGGATTTTCTGGAGATCTTCCAGCGTCAGGATGCCTGTAATATTGATATTATTTTCTTTGAATAATTTCTGATAAAAAGGTGAATGGGTTTCAAGATAAACCAAAAGTTCCTGAAGCTTCTGCTCCTGAAACTTTTTGATGTTCTGAAGGTCTGATCTTTCGATGGCCGGATAGAATTCCAATACTTGTAATTTTTAGATGACAAATTTATTAAATAAAATATTGTAGACTGTATTAATGTAAAATGTATTCATGATTTTCAGTCATAGTCTTACATCTTGCTTTTGAGAAATTAAATCGGAATCTTATCTTTGAAAAGTAAAAGTTTGTGTATTGTTGTTCCCCGCCGTATTGACTGTTGTTATTTTTAAAGTGTGCAAGCCTGAACCTTTAGGGCATTTTTCATCAAAAACATAGACAAAATAATCTTTTACACGGGCAAATCGCAGCCAATTCCCATCCAGTTCCGCACGAAATGATTCAATATCGCCAATTTTAGTGGTTCCTTTTAACCGTAAAACACTGCTGGTAATAACAGCCCCATCTTTCCAGTTTGAAGAAACGGAAGGCAGGCTATTGTCCAGCAATAATCTCGCAGTTCCTAGACGGTTAAAACTTCCTTCCATCCAATCAGTAATCCATTTTCCCTTAACCGTATTTTTATCACTTCCGTAATTCAATTCCATCACTACTTTATTCTTTTCTTCATTCGTCAATTTTCTGTTTGGTCTTATTTTCAAAAGATAGTCATCATGAACCGGAATGTAGGAACTGTTTAAAACAATAACATTTGAAACTGCTTCTCCATCAGTTTTTTCATACATATTAAAATTCACGGCATCATAAACAGCATTTTTACTGAGATTGATTTCAGCGTTTTCAGTTTTAATCGTTTTTCCAGTGTTTGGAACAACTGTTTTTCCATTGGACGAAACTTTTTCTGAGTTTTGAATAAACTGAACTTTTGTCGTCAACCGGCTTGTATTTCCATTCACATCTTTTAAAATAATTTCAATGTTGTGAATTTTGTCATCCTGAAAATTGATAATTCCATCTGACTCGGAGCTATAGTTTTTCAATTTCATTCCCGGCAAAACAGACAAATGCTGAATGGTCATTTTATCACGGATAAATTTGGCATAATCTATACAGCCATTTAAATAACGGGTATCATCATAGCTCACTTTATCAATTTTAAAGCTATAAATAAGCTGATCATCCATGAATAATTCTGCATTATAAATTCCCAAACTAAAACCTTGATTAGCTTTATCCACAGCTTTTATTGCAAAACTGACAGAAGGTGAATTTACCTGAACAACGTTAGCCATATAAGTATTTCCACCTTTTTTAACAGTAATTCCGTTAGCTCCGGGTTCATAGGTGCTGAAGCGTCGATCGCACCAATACAATCCGCTGATCGTTGGTGATACGCTATCCGGAATATTAAATCCAAAAAGCAAAGGATTGAGACATTCCTCCGTTTTTGTATCTCTGATCTCAAAATGTAAATGCGGTCCTGCAGATCCCCCGGTATTTCCGCTTAAAGCAATAAGTTGCCCCTTGACCACAGGAAACTGTCCGGGAGAGAAAGTGATATCCTGCTCCCACTTCTCTTCTTTGTATTGTCTTTCTTTTACAAACTCATCCAGCTTATCAAAGTATTTATTGAGATGGGCATACACGGTAGTATAGCCATTGGGATGGGTAATATAAACGGCATTTCCAAAACCATAATGTTCTACCTTTATTCTACTTACATAACCGTCTGCAGCAGCAACGACCGTTAAATTCTCCTGACTGTTGGTTCGCAGATCTAACCCCATATGAAAATGATTAGCTCGGACCGCTCCGAAGTTGGCAGCCAGCTGCATAGGAATATTCAGAGGGTTTCGGAAGTAATTTTGCGGATAATTATTTTGAGCTTTCGCTGTAACAGCATTGAAGAAGCAGATAATGAATAGAAGTTTGTAAAGGACTTTCATACGTCATTTGGTTTTGAGTTTACTTAAATCTACAAAATTTAAAAATAATGGCGAAACAGAATTTGACACGTCAAGTTTTGGCGTTTACAGCATTGATATTTGCACCATAAAGGTCAGGATTAAAAGTTGACATGAATATCATTTTACCAGAATCATTATCAAAGAAGAGCCAAAACAAAAAATATTATTTAATGAAAAAACTAAAAAATGGATTTTAAAGAATACTTAAAAGGAATAGACAATTTTGATAAGATAAGTCGGGAAATATGGGCAGAAATGAGAGGTGAAAAAATAATCACCAGTTCTATAGAACCATTTTTTACTAATCTATGGGTGGATGAGGAAAAGATTTTCAGATTATTGACATCTTCAACAGATTTCAACACCTATCTTTTTGATGCACAAAAAAACTTTATCAACTCTTCACAAGGAGTAGAAAAAGTAAACTTAAATGAAATACCACCTTCAAAAATTGATAATGTAAGAGTAAAGACCAAGATGATTGAAAAGCTAGTCATCCAGGAGCCAAAAATAGAAGATGCAAAATTTCAAAACTCATTTTTAGAACGCATTGATAACAAAGTATGGGTCAATGTGAGCCCCGGTTATATTGATCCTAAAAAGTATACCCATCATACAGAAATAGGTATTAGAGAGAAAAAAATAGAGTGTACAATTAATATTCCTTATCGGGAATATAACCGGGAAGCAACTCAGACTGTAATAAATGAGGTAGAAACTACTATTAGCTACTCTTCAAATACTGCTGATGCTATAAAAATTAATCTTAGCGATGTGGAAGACTATATGGCTGCTATCACCTATCTTTTTCCTTATCATCGGGAAATGGCACAAGTAGGTCTCATTGCTCATTTTGAAGAGGCGGGAAGTGGGCTTACCTCCATTGATGATTTAATGTTTTTTTACAATCAGCTACCTAATTTTGCTCTAACGGGTGTGGATTACAAAGGAAAAGCAAAAAAGCTTTCAGATCAGTTATTATGGGATCATTTCATACAGTTTTTAAATTATGATTCTCAACTGATCCGTGATGTGGATTCAATAGGTAAAGCTGCTGCTTTGACAGTAGAGCCATTCAGGGACAAAAGTCGATATGCCATCCGTATTCTGACGGCAATTTCCGGAGAATTCGTTTATAAAAAAATTAAAAATGATCCCAAACTCATTCTTCACATTTATCATTCTTTAGATGGAGAGAGTGTCTACATGGGGAAAGGCATTATTTCGGACGCTGGTCAAGCAGCCCATGGACAAATGTTTGAAAACAAAGAACTTTTTGTCATTTACGTAACAGCTTTCATGCAAGCTCAGCATGCAATGGATGATGCTCATCAACCCTTACAAAAAGGGAGTCTTTTCGCATTTGGAGTGAGTAGAGATTCTGATACCATTGAAAGACATTGTGAACTTACAGGATATTTCATGGAAGGAGATGCTAATAGTATCGTCACATTGATCAATACTGTAAAGGTTTGGAATTTAAAAACGGAGAAAATTGAAGCTGAAAATGAAATTGAAAATGGAGAATTCAGACCGTTGGACATGCTGCATCTCAAGATCTATGAAAAAGTAAAACTTCCTAAGGGCAAAGTTCAAAGTAATGAAACGGATACTGAAGTTCCTGCACTGTTTCTTTATCACATAGCGCAAAAGAAAGCAGCAGAAGATGTACTAAGGAGTCTTCGTGTGATTGCTGACCTTATGGTGATATCAGCCAGTATTGCGACTCTGGAGTCCGGAGTATCGGGATTGCCTTTATATGTAGCTTATGCAGATATTGGGGTTGCTCTTTCAGATTTTTATATAGAAACGCGGCTGAGAGATGAGCTTAAAATGACTACCCGTGGAAAGAAGCTTTTAGAATTATGGGATGATATTTATATTGTTCAGGGCACGACAAGTGCAATGGTAAGTATGCTCCCAAAAGCCGAAAAAGCACTGGATGCCACAATAGAAGTATTATACACTTCAAGATATTCAGGTCAGCAGGAAAGTATACAAAAATTAATAAAAAATACTTTATATTCGTTTCCTTTAAGGAATTATTCTAAAAATGGATTAAAAGTTCTTTCAAAGGCCAGTGTTGAAAAGGCTATCACGCATTCTTCTGATTTTGAGAAGCTGAGAGTTCTTTTTGTGGAGAATGCGGCAAAAGAGATTGGTGTACTTTATAAAGGGAAATTATTTTTCCAGGGAAAGTCTCCTACAAGAACGGATATTTTTTTAGATTATATCTACAGAAAAGCAGGAGGAAATGCAACTAAGCTTGAAGAAGAGTTTAGCAGATTTGCCGGGATGGCGGAGAATCTCACACCTCACATTAGTCTTACTGTTGAGGAGTTTAAAGCAGGATTGAAAGTCCTTGAAGAAACTGAAATCAATGCTGAAAATGCAATTGATTATATATATGACGTATTACCTTATTTTAACCATTATATACTTAACAATGAAATAGTTATGGTTTCCGATTCCAATTGTGTCAATGTTGTTCAAAAAGTAATAGAATATTTAAAAACAGGTAATATATCACAAGCATTACATTCTGATGGACAAGATGTTGAAGTTTTAGAACAAATATTTGAGAATAGTTTTTCTTCACCTGTTAAAATTAAAGATATTAGGACTATTGACATGGCCGAAGGTGAAATTGGTATAATGTATATCTATAAAAAAGGATTTAAACATGGCCATGTTTTCAATGTTATTAAAAAAAATAAAAGACTTATGCTTCTTAATGGACAAAAAGGACTTATGCAAACATTTGAAAAGGCAGATTTTGTAGAATATTTAAAAGTAAAATAAAAAATAAAACAATATGTTAACAGACAATAAAATGCTAGAAATAGCTAATAAGTATATAAAGCAAATTGGGCAAAGAATAAATATTGAACTTGAAATTCCTAGCGAATTTATTAAGAAAAGTTATGGAAATGTTTATGATTATGTCGCCAAAGATTCTACAAAACATCGTTTAGCAGGCAATGGCCCATTCCTTGTAAGAAATGACACTGGTATAGTCATTCAGTTTGGAACCTCTGACGAAGTAGAGTATTATTTAAATGGGTATGAAGATGGCACATGGAAACCCAGCATTCATGGACTTTGGGATCCTAATCAAAATTAATGTTCATAAAAATCCACATGTTAACAGAACAACAAGTTATAGAAATCGCAAAAAATTACGTAAAGAGAAGAGTAGATTAGACCTTGTCATTTTAGATAACGAAGCAATAAAAAAGCCCTTATGGTATTATATTTTTCTACATAATGATGCTAGAAATGATGATGCTAATACTTTACTTGGGAATGCCCCTTTCTTGGTAGAAAACAAAACAAGAAATATTGTAGTATTTGGAACCAGTAAGTCTGAAGAATGTTACATACAAGAATATTAAGCCGGAAGATTTACTAACACATTAGGATTTAACAGTAGCCTGGAATAATTAATTAACCACCTTCGGGTGGTTTTCGTATTTTTAACAAATAGATTATTATTGCTAGATAAATAAGACACGAGTTCTATTGATAAGCCATATAATAAATTAATATGTTAACAGAAATAGGAATGCTAGAAATGGCAAAAAAATACATAAAATTAAACGAAGAAGAAATAAATATAGAATTGATTATTGTTGAACAACTTACAATAAATAAGCCTTATGAAAATATCTATTCTTATGGACCAAAAGACTCTACAAAATATCGTTTAGCAGGTAATGGCCCGTTTCTCGTAAAAAATGATACTGGTTTAGTCATTCAGTTTGGAACATCAGACGATGTAGAGTATTATTTAAATGGGTATGAAGATGGCACATGGAAACCCAGCATTCATGGACTTTGGGATCCTAATCAAAATTAATGTTCATAAAAATCCACATGTTAACAGAACAACAAGTTATAGAAATCGCAAAAAATTACGTAAAGAAAAGAGTATGGTATCATATTTTATTTTAACTCGAAAAAGTTTGTAGAAGACAAAATTGAAAGAAAAAAGTTAATAGGATGCTCACCGTTCTTGGTAGAAAATAAAACTGGTAAAATTATAGTGTTCGGAACAAATAGATCTATTGACTACTATGTTCAAGAATACGAAGCAGGTAGATGGCTAGATATAACAAAACTCAGTGACTTAGAATAATTCACGAGGCTGCCCAAACTTTTTGGGCAGCCTCTTTTTATGCTGATTTTGTCTCGTACCCCTATACAGGAGGAGTATATAAATATCCGAATCTCAGAAGGTGTTTCCGACTTTTCGGACACACCCTTTTTATAAATAATATAGCTTCAATTTCATGCTCAAAACACCCAGAAAAATTCACTTATTGACTATTCACTATTCACTTTTTCTCAACTCTTTCATTTATATTTCTGAAATTGAACTTTTTAATAGATATAAGCTAAATAAAACATATATTATAAACCGACAAATTTTAGTAAATTTGCCAACTTAATTAATCAACGATATTGATATATTACAATGAGCCAATTTAAAGAATACAAAAACCTCAATCTTATTGACGTAGCAGAGAATGTAGCGGAATTCTGGAAGCAGAATAAAACTTTCAATAAGAGTGTTGAGATTCGTGAGGGGAAACCTGAGTTTGTTTTTTATGAAGGTCCGCCTTCAGCAAACGGTATGCCCGGAATTCACCACGTTATGGCTAGAGCATTAAAGGATATTTTCTGTCGTTATCAGACTCAGAACGGGAAACAGGTTTTCCGTAAAGCGGGTTGGGATACACACGGACTTCCTGTGGAACTAGGCGTAGAAAAAGAATTAGGAATCACTAAAGAAGATATTGGCAAAAAAATTTCAATTGAAGATTATAACCAGGCTTGTCGTGAAGCGGTCATGCGTTACACAGACGTTTGGAACAACCTAACTGAGAAAATCGGATACTGGGTTGATCTTGAAGATCCGTATATCACGTATAAGTCAAAATATATGGAAACCGTTTGGTGGTTGCTGAAACAATTGTATGATAAAGGATTATTGTACAAAGGCTACACCATCCAGCCTTATTCTCCGAAAGCAGGAACAGGATTGTCTTCTCACGAAGTAAACCAGCCGGGAGCTTACCGTGATGTTTCTGATACAACCATTGTAGCCCAATTTAAAACATTACCGGAAACATTACCTTCGTTCTTACAAGGTTTTGGAGATGTACATTTCTTAGCCTGGACGACAACTCCCTGGACTTTACCTTCAAACACGGCTTTGACTGTTGGGCCAAAAATCGATTATGTTTTAGTAAAAACTTTCAATCAGTATACTTTTGAGCCGATCAATATTGTTTTGGCTAAACCTTTGGTTGGAAAACAATTCGGGAAGAAATTTGCAGAAGGAACAGATGAAGATTTCGCCAACTACACTTCAGAAGCCAAAGTTATCCCTTATAAAATCCTTGCAGAATTTAAAGGCGCTGATTTGGTTGGAATTAGATATGAGCAGCTATTACCTTATGCCTTACCGTATCAAAATCCGGAAAATGCTTTCAGAGTCATTTCAGGTGACTTCGTAACGACAGAAGACGGAACAGGTATTGTTCACACAGCACCAACTTTTGGAGCTGATGATGCGAAAGTGGCTAAAGAAGCGACTCCTGAAGTTCCGCCAATGTTGGTTTTAAACGAAAACGGAAATCCGGTTCCATTGGTAGATTTACAGGGTAAGTTTACAGCACATATGGGAGATTTTGCAGGTAAGTATGTAAAAAATGAATACTACGATGCAGGAACAGCACCGGAAAAATCTGTTGATGTAGAAATCGCCATCCGTTTAAAAGAAGAAAATAAAGCTTTTAAAGTTGAAAAATACGTTCACTCTTATCCACACAGCTGGAGAACAGATGAGCCGTTATTATATTATCCGTTGGATTCCTGGTTTGTAAAAATGAGTTCTGTAAAAGACAGACTTGTTAATTTAAACAAAGAGATCAACTGGAAACCGAAATCTACAGGAGAAGGACGTTTCGCTAACTGGCTGGAAAACGTGAACGACTGGAATTTATCCCGTTCAAGATATTGGGGAATTCCTTTACCAATCTGGAGAACTGAAGATTTAAAAGAAGAAATCATCATCGGTTCTGTTGAAGAATTGTACAATGAGATTGAAAAATCTGTTGCAGCAGGATTCATGAAAGAAAATCCATTCAAAGGTTTTGTGATCGGAAATATGTCTGAGCAGAATTATGCTTTGGTTGATTTACACAAGAACATCGTTGACCAGGTTATTTTAGTTTCAGCTTCAGGAAAACCAATGAATCGTGAAAGCGATCTGATCGATGTTTGGTTCGATTCAGGTTCGATGCCTTACGCGCAGCTGCATTATCCTTTTGAAAATAAAGAATTAATCGACAATAAGAAGGCATTCCCTGCAGATTTCATTGCAGAAGGTGTTGACCAGACCCGTGGTTGGTTCTACACACTTCATGCCATCGGAACAGCAGTTTTTGACTCAGTTGCTTATAAAAATGTAATGAGTAACGGACTTGTTTTGGATAAGAACGGTCAGAAAATGTCAAAACGTCTGGGTAACGGAATTGATCCGTTTGAAACTTTAGCGGTTTACGGACCGGATGCCACCCGTTGGTACATGATCTCCAATGCCAATCCTTGGGAGAACCTGAAATTTGACATCGAAGGGATAGATGAAGTAAGAAGAAAATTCTTCGGAACACTTTATAATACCTATTCATTCTTTGCATTATATGCGAATGTTGACGGATTCAACTATTCTGAAAAAGATATTGAAAACCGTCCGGAAATCGACCGCTGGATTTTGTCAGAACTTAATCTTTTAATCAAAGAAGTAAAAGCATTCTACGAAGATTACGAACCGACAAGAGTGGCCAGATCCATCAGCAATTTCGTGAATGACAATTTAAGCAACTGGTACGTAAGGCTATGCAGAAGACGTTTCTGGAAAGGAGATTATTCTGATGACAAGATCTCTGCTTACCAGACTTTATATACCTGTCTTGAAACTGTGGCTAAATTATCAGCTCCTATTGCTCCATTCTTTATGGATCAGTTGTATCAGGATTTAAATAAAGTAACAGGAAAGGAAAATGCTGAATCTATTCACCTGACAGATTTCCCTGTTGCAGACGAAAGCCTGATTGATCAGGATCTTGTAGAAAAAACGCATTTAGCACAGAACATTACCAGTATGGTTTTCTCTCTTAGAAAGAAAGAAAACGTGAAAGTTCGCCAGCCACTACAGAAAGTATTAGTTCCTGTTCTGGATGCTAAAACGGAAAAACAACTGTTAGCAGTAGCAGAGCTCATTAAGCAGGAAGTAAATGTTAAAGAATTACAGCTCATCAATGCCGAAGAAGCTTCTCATTTAATTGTAAAACAGATCAAACCGAACTTCAAAGCGCTGGGCCCTAAATTAGGGAAAGACATGAAAACGGTAGGCGGAGAAATCTCAGGTTTGGATACAGAACAAATTGCGGCTCTTGAAAAAGAGGGTAAATTAGATATTCAGGGCTACGAAATTACACTGGATGATGTGGAAATCTCCACAAAAGATATCCCTGGATGGACCGTAACTTCTGACGGAAAAACAACTGTGGCATTAGATTTGACGTTAACAGAAGAATTAAAATCTGAGGGTATCGCAAGAGAGTTCATCAACAGAATTCAGAACCTGCGAAAAGAGAAGGACTTTGAACTGACAGACAGGATAAAAATCTCGATTGAAGAAAATTCACCTTTCATTGAAGATGTTAAGAAAAATGAAGAATATATTTCATCCGAGGTCTTGTCAAATAAAATAGAAATTGTATCTTCACTTTCAAATTTTAACGAAATCGAAATAGATGAGGTTAATTTTAAGATAAATGTCGAAAAAAATTAACATATAGTTATTGTATTTCAAATTCCATTTCATAATTTTATTAAAAAAGAGAAAAGAATATGTCAGACGAAAGAGTTAGGTACAGCGATGCTGATTTACAGGAATTTAAGGCTATTATAAAAGAAAAAATAGAGAAAGCAGAAAAAGATCTTCAGCTGATCAGAGAAAGTTTCATCAATGACCAGAACAATGGTACAGATGACACCTCTCCTACCTTCAAAGCTTTTGAAGAAGGGGCAGAAACGCTGAGCAAAGAACAGAATTCTATATTGGCTGGACGTCAGGAAAAATTCGTTCGTGATCTTAAGAATGCTTTGATCAGAATTGAAAATAAGACGTATGGTGTTTGCAGAGTAACAGGGAAACTGATTCCTAAGGAAAGACTTTTAGCCGTTCCTCATGCTACGCTGAGCATCGAAGCGAAAAATATGCAGAAATAAGCCGTAAGGTTTGTAAAAATAATGTTGGGTTTATACGGTATTCATGAATACTTTATAAACCTAATTTTTAATGTATACCCATGAGCGGAGTATTAATTTTAGTGGTAATTGTGGCTGCAGTTTTGCTGTTTTTCAACAGGGCATGGATCAAAAACAGATTCTTTCCCAATCAACAGAAGAACTATACCATTGATGATCAGTTTAATTCTGATAAGCGCGAAAGGGAGAAAGAAATCGACAGACTTTTGAGTAAGATGGGCAAAAACGGGATCAATGACCTGTCTGCAAAAGACAGAAAGCGACTCGATGAACTGTCCAAAATGTAACATTTTAAAATAGATAAGAAAATGGAATCTATCATAGTACATCCTAAAAACCCTATGGAACTGAGTGCACTGAAAAGTGTTTTAAAAGAAATGAACATCAGATATGAAAGGGCTCAGACCAAAAACACGTTCCATACAGAAAAGGTAGCGAAGAAAATTTTTGATAAGAAAAACCCGGAGAAACCTTCTAAACCAAAAGGATTGTAATGAAAAAGATCTTAGCTATAACATTTCTGGTATTGTTAATTGATCAGGCTTCAAAGATTTACATCAAAACCCATTTTAACCTGGACGACAGCATCAACGTTCTTCCAGGGTTTAAACTGACTTTCGTAGAAAATCCGGGAATGGCTTACGGGCTGCATTTCGGAGGCATCATCGGGAAATATTTTCTGGTGATCCTGAGGCTTTTTCTGATCGGGGGAATGGTTTATATGTTAAAAAAATGGCTAAAGCAGGGAGCATCCAATTATCTTCTGATTCCAATGGCTGTTATTTTTGCCGGGGCTATCGGAAATATCATCGACGGTATGTTCTATGGACTGATCTTTGACAGCGGAACGGTTTATGACCAAAGTATCGACCGATGGATCGGATATGGTGGAGTTTCAAAGTTTGTTCCTGTAGGACAGGGTTACTCAGCTTTTATGAAAGGCTGCGTAGTAGATATGCTTCATTTTCCTTTGGTAGACTGGTATGTTCCAGATAATATCCCTTTGATTGGAGGAAAACATATTGAATTCTTCAAATATATCTTCAATGTAGCAGATTCTGCTATTACGCTAGGTGCTGCCTTGTTACTAATCTTCAGAAAAAAAGCTTTCCCGAATGGACTTGAGTTTTAAAAAACAGTACTCCGGATGAAAAAAGTAATTAAAAATATTTTTAAATTTTTCCTGCTGCTTCTTGCGGTGGGAATTATTTTTATAGCCTGGGCCAACTACAGCATCAGGAAAGAAAGTAATGCCTTTGTTTCATACCGCATTGCCGACATTCCGGAAACCAAAACTGCTTTACTCCTTGGAACCGGAAAAAATTTGAGCAACGGTATGCCCAATGCCTATTTTTACAACAGAATACAGGCTGCCATCGATCTTTATAAGAGCGGAAAGATACAATACATCATTGTAAGCGGCGACAACAGCACCAAAGATTATAATGAACCTGAAGACATGCAGCTTGCCCTTATGAAATATGATATTCCTAAGGAGAGGATCGTACTGGACCATGCGGGATTCAGAACACTGGATTCTGTAATCCGGGCTAAGGAAATCTTCGGACAGAATAAGCTTGTAATTATTTCGCAGAAATTTCATAACGAAAGAGCGGTCTTTCTCGCCAGAAAAAATGGGATGGAAGCTTACGGATACAATGCCAATGATGTGAATAAATATGCTGGTTTAAAGACGAACCTGAGAGAATATCTTGCAAAAACAAAAGTGTATTGGGATCTTCTTTTTGGGGTTCAGCCAAAATTTGGAGGAGAAAAGATTTTGATTCCTTAATTTTATGTTGCTGATGAGACAGATCCAATATGATAAAGCAAAAAGATCTTCAAGACTTTTTTGACCAAAACATCCCTACTTTTAAAAGTAAGGATGATAATTGAGAATTATTTCTACGTTGTAATTCTAAGATAAAATCGTAGCTATTACAACTAATAGTTATTTAAAAATAATTAGATATTTGATTTATAACTTCAACAAAAGCATCATCTTCATCAGGCCATTGCTTTATTGGCAGAAGCTTTCTTTCAGTCTGTCCTGACTCTGGTTTCTTATATGGAATAAACTGATGTTTTGGCAATTCTTGTAAAACATTTTCAGGCTTAGACAAATCAACTTCACCAGTTAAGCTGGAAAATTTCCCTAAAGCACTGTAGGCAAAATTCCTAGCTACAACAAAAATTAGTTTCTTATCCCCATTTTCTCTTACTTCTTTAAAAGAGGGCAAAAGTTCTTGATTAAGGATATATGAACTTGCTAAAAAATCAGGAGACATTAAGAAAATAACGATATCTGATTCTTTTAACTTATGTTGAATTTGTTCATGCCAATTTCCAGTTTGTAACTCTGTACAATCCCAAGCTTCAATAATCTCCAAATTAGAAAATGGAGAAAGATGAGTCCTTAATTTTTCAAGATATGTATAATCTTTATTAGAATAAGAAATAAATATTTTTTTCATGTTTGATATCATCCTATTATTTGTAAATTTTTTATAATTAATACTTCTTTTGATAAATTGAACATCCTTATTCAAGCTTCTATCATAAACTATAGATGTTTCAAAATTTTCAATTTTATTTTGTAAATCTATAAAATTAACAAAATATTTATTGTCTACAGAAATAAATAAATCACTTGGAATATTCTCTCGTTGCTCACTTAATAAAAAATCTAAGTAATTATTATACGGTTTAATTTGTTTTTTAAATTCCTCTCGATATGAAAACAAATCAATATCTAAATAAAAAGTCATAAGATCTGCAAAGATCTCTTGCTCTAAATCATTTATTTTAATAGTCTCAGATAGTGGATTTATATTTACTTTAATTTCTAAAGTTTCAAAATCTAATTTTATATTTACTTTAGCTTTTTCTTCTTTTGAGGTAAATATGATCTGATTCCTCCAATATAGTTTTCTATCCGGATTTCTACCATAATAACATATCAAATGATTAATAAATCCAAATGGGATAAAATTTTTAAATTTAATTATAAAATTATTTATCGAAAAATCTGAAAATAAAAAATAATTTTCATCTGAATCTGTGGCAAGAGGTAAATAACCGGGTATAATATATTGGGGACTTTCCTCAATTGTATCATCAAGAAAAATGACTTTATTTTCTATTAGTAATTCTAGAATTTCGACATCATTAACCAATTTTTCAAAAATATGTTTTTGAATAATACCTTTATTTTTACTTATAAATCTTTTATTTAAAACCTGTTGATGTATATACTCAACTGTCTTAGCTGGATTTAGCCATACTGTATTGTTCAATTTTTTATTATCCTTAAAATAAATGACCTTTCCATATCTGTGTAGCTGATCTAGTACAGAAGGTAAATATTTCATAGATATGTCTATATCTCTATTATATATTTCTTTTAAAGACTCAACAGGTACACTATTATGTTTTTCATACTCATAAATATATTTTAAAAATTCAATATACCATTCAGGCTTTTTTTCTTTAACTTGATGCCTCTCAATTAGATCAATAAGTGAGTTTTCAAAATATAATAAAGACGCTGTCAATGTTTTACTTTCAAAAGTATCTTTACTAAGTTCAACAAAGAATTCGTTTACAATATTTAGATCTTGCCTATCTGTACCTATTACTTTTCTTTCATCAGTATTTGCAAAAGTTTGTACAACTAGTACTTTATATAAACTTTCAGATTTTCGATTATAATATTTAAGTTGGTTTAACCAGTATCCTTTAGTAAAATCCTGGGTTACTAATTTATTAGAATCTGGTCGTATGGAATTACTATCATTAGCATCTTTCCAAAATAGTACATTAATACAATCATTGCTAAGAAATGTTTTATATACCCCATGATAATAATCTTGTCCCCCAAAATCGTAAATTAAAGCTTTTGGGAACCCCTCTTTTCCAACCATATAGTTATAGATATTAAGAATATGAGTTCCTTTTACTTTTCCAAACTTTTTTTTCCCATCTCCATCTATATTAACGAAATAATTTGCAAATGTAGACTTCCCTGATGAGTGATTCCCCAAAAACAAAACTTTAACAGGATTAGGAACATCACGACCTATTTCCTCATTCATCAAAATATAATTTATGAGAATATCTTTATGGTTTTTTTTATCCTCTAATTTTAATTTTGATAGCTCAACGAAGGGATTTTTGTTAATTTTTAAATCTTCTAGCTGTTTTAGGAAAGGCAAATCACCTGTAGCAATATCTAAAATATTATTTTCCGCTACATTAAGAACTTGTAGCTTTTTAAATCTAGCAAAGACTTTCAAATCTACAAAATCATTTCTATCACTAAATATAGTTTTGACATTTCTAATATTTTGAAAATTTTTTATGGATACTGCTCGATTTCCTGTTATTGAAAATAATTCTAGTTTTAAATGTCTTGATTTGATATTTATTTCTACTAAATTATTGTACGAGATCCATAACTTTCTCAATTCTGTTAAATTTTCAATAGACTTTATTTCAGACAAGTTATTTCCACTTAATTGCAGAGTTTCAAGTTTATTTAAATTATCCAAACCTAAAACTTCAAAAATATTATTAAAAGAAACATTCAAACTTTGGAGCTCCAATAGATTATCTAACCCTTCCATTATTTCAATTTCATTTGAACTTAGATCTAAATCTCGAATTTTTGTAAAGGCATCTAGATTTTGAATTTTTTTTATTTTATTATTACTAAGATTTAACAATAATAAACGGGGTAACGCTGAGATATTATCAATTTCTATAATTTTATTTGAGAAAAGATTTAAAAACATCAGATTCTCCAAAGAAGAAACGCCTTCAATTTGCTCAATGTTATTAATAGATAAATTTAAGTTTTCTAATTTTTTTAAACCATCTAAATTTTCAATTTTAATAATGTTATTATCTGATAAATTTAATTCTTTTAACTCTCTATTATTAATGTTTTGAATTCCTTTAATTCCATTTTTACAAAGGTTAAGTATTTTCAATTTTTCTAATCCCTCTAGATTTTCAATTATTGTAATTTGATTCCCAGATAAATCCAGATTTTCCAAAAAATGAAGTCCATAAATAGAATGAATCTCACCAATTGAATTATTTGCAATTTTCAATTCTATTATATTTCTATTTGCATCAAGCCGATAACAATTATTATCCTTTAAACTTATATAACCTTCTATCTCTTTTAATTCTAATTTATATAGGTTCTCCAATTCATTAATACTATCTGGTTTTTTTTGCATGGATTATTAGTTTAAAACAAATTTAAATATTTTAATTACTTAAATTTGCAATTCATTAATTTTATAAATAATTTAAACAAATGTCAAGAATTCTTACCGGCATTCAAGCCACCGGAACACCCCATCTTGGAAATCTGCTGGGGGCAATCATTCCTGCTATTGAACTTTCCAAGCAGGAAGGAAATGAATCATTTTTATTCATCGCCAACCTTCATTCTCTTACCCAGATTAAGGATGCGAAAGAACTGAAACAAAATACCTACGAGATCGCTGCGGCTTGGCTTGCTTGTGGGCTGGATACTGAAAAAACATATTTTTACAGACAGAGTGATATCCCTGAAACCTGTGAACTATCTTGGCATTTATCATGTTTTTTTCCTTATCAAAGATTAACGCTTGCCCATTCATTTAAGGATAAGGCAGACCGTCTTCAGGACGTGAATGCCGGGCTGTTCACTTACCCTATTCTGATGGCTGCAGATATTTTACTGTATGATGCAGAGGTCGTTCCTGTAGGTAAAGACCAGCTTCAGCATCTTGAGATTGCCCGTGATGTAGCATCAAGGTTCAACAATCAGATGGGAGAAGTTTTCGTACTTCCACAGTCTGAGCTTCAGGAAGACACAAAATATGTTCCCGGAACTGATGGCCGTAAAATGTCTAAATCAATGGGTAATATCATCAATATCTTCCTTCCCGAGAAAGAACTGAAAAAACAGGTGATGAGTATAGAAACCGATTCTAAAGCTCTGGAGGAACCTAAAGATCCTAAAACAGATAAGGTTTTTGCAATATATGAACTGATCGCAACATCTGAACAAACGGAAGAATTAAGATCTAAATACCTGGCTGGAAATTTCGGTTACGGACACGCTAAATTAGAGCTGTTAAATCTGATCTTAACCCGTTTTGCAAAAGAAAGAGAATTGTTCGCTTATTATATGAACAATCTTGATGAACTGGAAGCAAAACTTCAGGAAGGTGCTGCAAAAACAAGAGTAGTGGCAACAGCTACCATGAAAAGAGTAAGGACAAGCTTAGGAATTTAACATCAAGAACGTAAGGCATTATTTTTAGAAAGAATAAATTGATGCATTCCATCTTCGAATTTATAAACAATATCCCATCCGGGATATTGTTTTGTTATAGTCCTGATAATAGACAATCCCAAACCGGTAGAACTGTGATCTGAACCCTTTTTGTAAAAACGATTAAAGATCTGTGTATTATCCAGTGGCATTCCATTACTACTATTCTGAAAAATCAGCCTGTTATCTTCTATAACGATATTGACAATTCCTTCCTGGCTATTGTATTTTACCGCATTTTTAAGCAGATTAGACAGCAGGATATCCGCCAGATCAGGATTAAAATCCGCCCCAAAGAATCCTTTTTCAATAATATTGACATGAATTTTTTTGAACTCAATAAAATCTTCATAGCTTTTGACCAGTCCTGTGATCATTTCATTGAAATCTACTTTTGAAGTTTTATTGAACTGGCTATTTTCTATTTTTGAAAGCATAAGCAAGGATTTATTCAGTCCTGCCATTCTTCTTAAATCACCTTTTAATTCTGAAATAAAATTTAAATTTTTCCGGTCAAGCTCTTCATTTTGGATCACCAGATCGATCTTATTGATCATAATAGCGAGTGGCGTCTGAAGTTCATGGGAAGCATTTTCAATAAACTGTTTCTGCTGATGGAAAACAAGCTCATTACGCTCAATCATTTCCTCTATTTCCACATTAAGCTCTTCAAATTCTTTGATCGAATAATCCTGTGGCTCCTGTGAAGCAGAGACCCCGAACTGGTATCCTTTAAGCTTCTCCAGAATAGTATAGAAAGGCCGCATCGCTTTATTCAGAAGATAACCATTCACCCCAACAATACTGATTACAAGAAGAATATATAATACAATCAAGGCTGTGGTAAGATCATATACCAGCTCATCTTGCTCTACAGTAGAGGTCCTTATTTCCAGTCTTTGGCGTTTTCCGAACTGATCTATAAAATCCGTCTCAAGAACCCGGTAAGGCTGGTCTTTATCATCATACTCCATGTAAAACATCTTATTATAGAGCCTGTTCTTCTCTTTATAATCGGATTCTGCGATAGGCTTGATTTTAAATTCATTAAATCCAAAATCCTTGCTATTCAAAAGTTCAGGATCGTGATAGACCGCCTTTATAATCTGAATCTTCCTGTCTTTCAGTCCGTCATCTACATTATCATACACTTCATCCAGAATATAGGCATAGAAGAGCGCTGCCCAGACCGCTATGATCAGCAGGAGAATTCCGATGAGGTATTTTATGGTGTAGTATTTTAACGAAACTTTCATCAGATAAATTTATACCCAATTCCGTAAACGGCCTGGAAGTCGGCTTCTGCATTAAGGGCTTTCAGTTTTTTTCGGAGATTTTTGATCTGGGAATAGATAAAATCAAGGCTATCTGCCTGATCGATGTAATCTCCCCAGATCGCTTCGGCAAGAGTCGTTTTCTGTAATGTTTTTTCCGGATGGATCACAAAATAATACAGAAGATCATACTCTTTCCGGTTCAGCACCAAGTCTTCATTTCCAACTTTAACAGTTCTGTTTTCCGGATCAATACTGATATTTTTATAGATAATTGTATTTTCACCATCCTGATTTTTTCTCCTGATCACAGACCGGATTCTCGCCATCAGTTCTGCAAGATGAAAAGGTTTGGCCAGATAATCATCTGCTCCTATCTCAAGTCCAGCCACTTTATCGTCTACAGAATCTTTAGCCGACAGAATGATCACAGGATCTTTCTTATGCAGATTCTTGATTTCTTTCAGCAGGTCCATTCCATTGCCGTCCGGCAGCATAATATCCAAAAGAATACAGTCATATTCATAAGAAATAATCTTCTCAAGCCCGGCACTATAGGTAAGGGCAAACTCTACAATAAAATGCTCTGCTTCCAGAAAAGTCTGTACGGTATCTTTCAGTTCCGGTTCATCTTCTACAATTAATATCTTCATCCTGCAGTATTAACTTTTCAAATATATGAAAAATGGAAAGGAAGACGGGAGCTTTAAGTTATTTCTCCTGGCCTCCTGCTTCCATTTTAATTACTTATTGTGTATTGATACGGCGTCCGTTTGCATCAAAAGTAAGACAAAGGCCGCTCATGAGATGTATTTTATAAGCATTATATTTCTTTTCAATACAATCTACTATACTTCCGGGATAATGTCTTGTTAAAACAGATACTATCGCTTTTCTGATGCTTTGGGAAGATGTATTTCTTTCACTGCTGTTTATTATATTCCAGTTGACCATCATAGTAAGATTTAAGGGTTATATTTAACTAATCATCAATTCTCTTGAAATTTCCTTTTCTGTCAAATTCCAGATCCAGTCCGTTGGAAAGTTCTGCTTTGTAAGACCATCTTTCTTTTTCGATCTTAACGATATAAGTGTTTGGGAAATTCTTAGCTGCATAGTTTCTGATTGATGTGGGAATAAATCCATAAGGGAGCTTTTGATGCTTCCCATCTACTTCTTTCCAGTTTCCGCTGCTGTCAAATTCTACTTTCATCCCGTTGGCCAGATAAACCTGGTATTCGTCAACGCCGTAGATCTCCCTGTCTTCAATTGCAGATCCTACAGCAATTCCTTTAAAATTGGCAGCAAGGAAATTCTTAGCTGTTTTAGGAAGTTGGTTGGCACTGATCGCTTTGTCCTGTGCAAAAATAAATCCGCCCGTCAATAAGAATAATAAAACAAGCGCTCCTGTGATTTTTCTAAATTTTTTCATAACATTAAATTTTTTCTGTCATTATTATAGAGCAAAGGTCAGAATCAATTTAGGAAAGAATTAGGAAAAGGGGAAAATGGTGAATGGTGAATGGTGAAAATAATTAAACCATTAAGATGATTGAAGCAGTTAAGAAAATTAAGAAGGAACCGACCTTAAAAATCTTTGATTTTATCTTAATTAAACTTAAACCTTTCATCTTAATGGTTTAAAAAAATAAATTTTACAGCTATTGAAAACTGTATTTATAAGTATTCTTTGATCTGAAGAAGATGGGTTATGACCTTTAGGCCTTCTTCCTGCTTATTTTCTTTATAAACATCGAAGAAGATTACGTCGAGGCCGTAGTTTTGGGAACCTACAACATCTGCGATCCAGTCGTCACCGATCAGGATACTCTCCTCTTTACTGGCTTCCGCAATGCCTAAAGAATATTCAAAGATCTTCGGATTGGGCTTTCTCACGCCAACAGAATCGGCACTGGTAATGGTTTTAAAGTATTTATCTATTCCTGAAAGGATGCATTTTCTTTCTGTCACTTCATGAAAGCCATTAGAAATAATGTGCAGCGTGTAGTGTTTGGACTTCAGGTATTCCAGAATATACTCTGCTCCTTCTACCAGATCATTATGGTTGAGGATTTTATCCAGAAAATGTTCTTCAAAATATTGTGAAAGTTCCTCATTCTCTACTCCAAAATGCTTGAAGGTATCATAGAAGCGATGCTTTCTAAGATATTCTTTCCCAATAATACCGTCTCTTATTTTTTCCCAAAGGCTTTCATTAATTTCATGATAAACGGAATGAAACTCTTCAAAGCCGATATTGTAGTTTAAAGTGATCTCTTGTTTTTTAAACAGGTCTTTGATGGTAAGGTAAGCGTTCTTACGGTGATCCCAGAGCGTATTGTCCAGGTCAAAAAAAATGTGCTGAATTTTCATACAGCACAAAATTAGTCAATTTAATTTTTGGAAATCGGGAAATTCTTGCTTTTGGTTTTTACCAGTTCAAGACTTTTTGAATAATTGAGTAAAAAATCAATTGTTTGTTTCTTAGGTTTCAAAGTTTTCACTTTTAAGGAATCATTTTTTTTCATAGGCGAAGTATGTTTTCCTTTAAACGTGAATTTTTCAAAAATATTATCCTATCTCGTCAATACAATGTTATTTTCGTCCATGATTTTTCTCAGGTTAATGAGCGCATAGCGTACTCTTCCCAATGTGGTATTGATGCTCATGTTGGTATGATCTGCAATTTCTTTGAAGCTCAGCCCGTCAAAAAACCTTAGTTTAATGACTTCCTGCTGGTTCTGAGGCAGGAACTGAAGCATTCTCATCAGATCTTCCTGGATCTGAAGGGTTACCAACTGATCTTCAATGTTTTCAGAAGGTTCTCTGATCAGATCAAAAATTGAATACTCGTCTGTTTCAAAAGTGGTTTCCGAAACTTTTACGTTTTTCGATTTCAGTCTGAAATGATCGATGATAAGATTGTGTGCGATTCTTTTTGCCCAAAGAATAAACTTGCCTTCTTCGTTATACCGGCCTTCTTTCAGCATCAGGATGATTTTCATGAATGTATCCTGAAAAACATCGTTCGCAAGGTCTTCATCATTAATTTTGTAAAAAATGAATGTAAACAGTTCTCTCTGATGACGATGAATAAGGGCTGATAAGGCTTCTTCGTCTCCTTTCTGATAAAGGGAAATTAGTAGGCTGTCCGTTTTTGATTTCATAACTCTTCTCAATAATAAAATATTTGCAGACCAGCAATTCTCCAGATATTTCATCTGGCCCTAGCTGTAAATACAAAACAGTTTTTTAGAGTAAAGTAAAATCTATAGGCAGTACAATTATTATATGGTGTAAATATAATAATTTTTTAATAACTGTTAAGCTATTATTAAATTTTTACGGGAAAATTTAAAAAAAATCACTTAAACATATCATGAATAAAGACTGTAGGGATATTTAATGTTAAATTAACATTTAAACCTTTTAACTCTTTTCCGTTCAAACGGGCATCTCCAATCGGGAAAGCATAGCCGCCGGCAAGATCCAACAGTCCAAAAAGGGTAACTCCTATCTTCGGTGCAATATATTTATTTGTTCCTTCCGCTCCTATCAATAGGTAATAGGAATGATAGAAGTCTACATTTTTTTCAAAATTAAGGAGTACATCTGCCTGCAGCTTAGGCATAATGGCAAATTTGGAACCGGCAGAACCCATCAAAGCAGATCCGCCAAGCCTGTATATTACATCATCATTCTTCAGGAAAAGCAATTTACCACCAACTTCCCCAAAGCTCTGGTTCTGGTAGGTATATCCCACACTTACCATTTTATGCATGGTATACTGCGCCTTTGTCATCACGCTCAGGAAACCTATAAAAAGTAGGGTAACTGCTGTTCTAAAATTCATCATCTCTAATTATTTAAAGTGTAAAATTAAAAAAAACTGCCTTATCCCAAGATAAAGCAGTCTATTTATTATTTCTAAAGTGGGATTAAATACCAAAAGCAGTTTTAATTTCGTCTATTTTGTCAAGTTTTTCCCAGGTAAAAAATTCAAGACCTGTAAGGGTAATTTCGTTCTTCTGACCTTTATTGAATGTTTTGTCAGCAATATAGTGCTCTTTCCCCATGTGCCCATAAGAAGCCGTTTCCAGATAGATTGGGTTTCTTAATTTTAAGTTCTGCTCTATTGCGTAAGGTCTTAAATCGAAGATCGCAGACACTTTCTTAGCGATTTCACCGTCGTGAAGATCTACTTTTGCAGTTCCGTAAGTATTAATATACAAACCACAAGGTTCAGCAACACCGATAGCATAAGAAACCTGAACCAAAACTTCATCAGCTACCCCGGCAGCCACTAAGTTCTTCGCAATGTGTCTTGTAGCATAAGCAGCACTTCTGTCTACTTTTGAAGGGTCTTTTCCAGAGAAAGCACCACCACCGTGAGCTCCTTTTCCTCCATAGGTATCTACAATAATTTTTCTTCCTGTAAGACCAGTATCTCCGTGAGGACCACCAATTACAAACTTACCAGTCGGGTTGATGTGATATTTGATCTGATCATTGAATAAAGCTTTGATTTCTTCAGTCTGCTGAGCCACCACTCTTGGAACAAGGATACTTTTGATATCTTCACGGATCTTGTTCAGCATTTCTTCTTCAGTTCCGAAATCATCATGCTGAGTAGAAACTACGATAGAATCAATTCTTACAGGCTTGTGGTCGTCAGAATATTCAATAGTCACCTGGCTTTTTGCATCAGGACGTAAGTAAGCGATTTCACTTCCTTCTCTTCTCAGGATAGAAAGTTCTTTAAGAATAGTATGAGCAAGGTCCAAAGCAAGCGGCATATAGTTAGCCGTTTCATTAGTGGCATACCCGAACATCATCCCCTGGTCACCAGCTCCTTGTGCATTCGCCTTAGCTTCGAAAGATTCATCGTTTACTGCTCTGTCTACTCCCTGGTTGATATCCGGAGACTGCTCATGGATCGCAGAAATCACCCCGCAGGAATCTCCATTGAACATATATTCGCCTTTTGTATACCCTATACCATTGATTACGTCTCTCGCAATAGTCTGCACATCAAGATAAGCATCAGATTTTACTTCTCCGGCAAGGACAACCTGTCCCGTAGTCACCAGGGTTTCACAAGCTACTTTGGAGTTTTTATCGTATGCTAAGAAATGATCGATTAACGCATCGGAAATTTGATCGGCAATTTTATCCGGATGTCCTTCTGAAACTGATTCAGATGTAAATAGATAAGACATATTATTCTTTGTTTTTTTAGATTAAAAATAAGTGAAGAAAAATAAGAATAAATTGCCCAGAAAAAAGAATACTGTTTTAGCATATTTTTAGAGAGGTTGCAATCAGGTCAAATTTTTCCTCGTTTATAAACGTCTGCAAATTTAAGTACTATTTTTTTAATACTCAAAATTTTTGCTTATTAATTGTAAATTTCTTAAAATTAATGATTTATATCACTTTGCCACCTTCTTAGTTCATTGCGGCTTGATGCTCACAAATTCCTTCGGGTTGATATGGTAATTAAGCTTCTGCTCTAGGGAACTTTTGATAGAATGAGATAATTCATCAATAATCTTTTGCTTAAAGGTCGGCTTATAATAAATGATCTTAATTTCTCTGTAAGGGAAAGGTTTTTTGAATCTGAACACATTTTCCTTCTGTTCATCAGAAAGCTGGCTCAGTGCCAGTTCCGGCAGAATACTGATCCCTCCTACTTTATCCACCATGTGAACCAGTGTCTGAATGTTGGATGCTAAGAAATCTAAATTTTTAGGCTTCAAAGTATTCTCTTTCAGGTGACAGATATTTTCAAACTGATTTCTAAGACAGTTTCCTTCCTCAAGAAGCCATACTTTTTCAACGTTCAGTTCTTCAGGGATAATATAAGAATTCTTTTTATTAGCTTCCGTATTGGAGCTGTAGATCATCAGTTCTTCATTGAAAAGGAAATCCTGATAAAATTCATCAGCAGTATCATAAGGCGTTGAAATGATTCCTGCATCCAACTCACCAGCTTTTAAAGCTTTGATAATATTGTCAGTAGTCATTTCTTTCACATTCATCTGGATTTTTGGATTTTCTTCCAAAAACTTAAAGATTTCTGTCGGCAGAATGAAAGAAGAAACGGTAGGAATGATGCCTAAATTGATTGTTCCACCAAGGATATTATTCAGAAGATTGGCTTTATTTTTCAGCTCATTGACAGATTCTATAATTACTTTTGCCTGATCAATGATCTGAAGCCCTACATCCGTAGTACGGATCGGGTGTGTAGTTCTGTCGAACACTTTCACATCCAGTTCATCCTCAAATTTTTGTATCATCGCACTTAATGTTGGCTGCGTAATAAAGCATGCCTGCGCTGCCTTACCGAAATGTTTGTACTTATCAACAGCGATAAGATACTCCAGTTGCTGAATGTTCATCTGATTAATATTATCTATTACAAAGATAAAAGGTTTTTGCTATTAGTAATCAAAAATTCAAGTAAATTTGATATTTCATACGTCTGCATAAGACAGTTTATAAGATAAATCAATCATACAAATCATAACTCTATGGATTCTAAAAAATTAACACTAAGCAACGGTGCTCCTTATTTTGAACATCAGGACTCACAGACTGTTGGTCCAAGAGGCCCTGTCCTGTTGCAGGATTTCATCCTTCAGGAAAACCTTGCGCACTTTGTTAGGGAAAGAATCCCTGAAAGAATAGTACACGCCAAAGGAAGCGGTGCTTATGGTACATTTACCGTAACTCACGACATCAGTCAATATACAAAAGCAAAGCTCTTTTCAAAAGTCGGGAATTCATGCAGAATGTTTGCCCGATTCTCTACCGTTGGCGGAGAAAAAGGCAGTGCAGATACCGCAAGAGACCCACGAGGTTTTGCTTTAAAATTTTATACGGAAGACGGAAACTGGGATCTGGTAGGAAACAATACTCCTGTATTTTTCATCAAGGATGCCAAAAAATTCCCTGATTTTATCCATACCCAGAAAAGAGTACCAAAAACTAATTTAAAAAGTGCCACAATGATGTGGGATTTCTGGAGCCACAATCCTGAATCTCTTCACCAGGTTCTTATCTTAATGTCCGACAGGGGAACACCATACGGCTATAGACATATGCATGGGTTTGGGTCTCATACTTTTTCTATGATCAATCATCAGAACGAAAGGGTTTGGGTAAAATTCCATTTTAAAACCAAACAGGGAATTAAAAATTTCACAGATGCCGAAGCCGTGCAAATGGCCGGAGAGAATCCGGATTTTGCTCAGGAAGACCTTTGCAATGCTATTGAAAACGGAGATTTCCCGAAATGGACAATGTTTATCCAGGTAATGACGGAAGAGCAGGCAAAAGATTTCAGATGGAATCCTTTTGATATAACTAAGGTTTGGTTCCACGATGATTTCCCGATGATTGAAGTGGGAGAAATGGAACTTAATGAAGTTCCCGTAAATTATTTTGCACATGTGGAACAGTCTACTTTCTCACCTAGCAACCTGGTCAACGGAATCAGCTTTTCCCCGGACAAAATGCTTCAGGGAAGATTATTTTCTTATCCAGACGCCCACAGATACAGGGTTGGAGTGAATGCTCACCAGCTGGAGGTAAACCGATGTCCTTTTGCAGTCAATAATTATCAGAGAGATGGTTTTATGGCAGATTCCAGCGAATATCAGGATAAGCCGAATTATTTTCCGAACAGCTTCGACGAAGTAAAGCCGGATCTTTCTTACAAGAATTATGATTATGAATTAGATAGTGCCCATGTTGCAAGCTACAACAGAAACGAAAATGATGATGACCATTATACACAACCGGGTCTTCTCTACACCAAATCTATGAATGCTGAAGACAGAGAACATCTGATCCGTAATATTATTGGAAGCATGAAAGGAATCACCGGGCCAAAAAGAGATGAGATCATCAACCGTCAATTATGTCACTTTTTCAGGACTAATATTGAACTTGGCATGAAAGTGGCATCTCAACTTAATATCAATATAGATGCAAATATGATGAATCATTCGAAATAGCATTTTGAATGATAAATCAAAAAAAAGGAAAAAAAATCAATATTTTTTCCTTTTTTTTGTAAAAAATTCATAATTTGCAAAAAATAATATTTTATAGTGGAAAAATGAGTTACGAGAATATATTATTAGAAAAGGAAGACAAAGTTGCTATTGTTACGATCAACAGACCTCAAAGTTTAAATGCTTTAAATGCAAAAACAATAGAAGAACTAAGTTTAGCAATGGATGAACTTAATGCAGATGAATCCTGTAGAGTAATTATTATTACAGGAAGTGGGGAAAAATCATTCGTAGCAGGAGCCGACATAAAAGAATTTAGTGAATTTGGACAGGAAAAGGCCGAAGAACTGGCCAGAAACGGGCATAATACCCTGTTCAATAAGATTGAAAATACATCTAAACCTGTTATTGCAGCCGTTAATGGTTTTGCATTAGGAGGAGGTTTAGAGCTTGCCATGGCGTGCCACATCAGATATGCATCAGAGAATGCAAGACTAGGCCTTCCGGAAGTTACACTGGGATTAATTCCAGGATATGGAGGAACTCAAAGACTTCCAAAACTTGTAGGAAAAGGTATCGCCAACGAAATGATCTTCTCTGCCAAAATGATTCCTGCCCAAAAAGCAAAGGAAATAGGATTGGTAAATGAAGTATACCCTATTGAAGAATTATTAACCAAAACAAAAGAATTAGCAAGTACTATAGCCGGCAACTCACCAATGGCTATATCAAAGGCTATACAAGCCGTAAACTTGTCTGACACGGATAAAGGTTTTGAATCTGAAATCAAATATTTCGGAGAACTTTTTGATATGAACGACAAGAAAGAAGGAGTTTCTGCTTTTTTAGAGAAAAGAAAGCCTAACTTCTAAGATTTTTAATCCAAAATTATTTCGAAAAAAAACAATGCAGCGGTATGAATAAGTTTGATAAAGCTTATCTAAAAATGGCCCAAGAGTGGGCAAAATTATCCTACTGTAAGAGAAAACAGGTAGGAGCTCTTATCGTAAAAGATAGGATGATTATTTCAGATGGTTACAACGGAACTCCTTCGGGATTTGAAAACTGCTGTGAAGATGGAGAGGGAAAAACGCACTGGTATGTACTTCATGCGGAAGCCAATGCTATATTAAAGCTGGCCGCTTCCACTCAGTCTGCAAAAGGCGCAACGCTATATTTAACGCTGTCGCCCTGCAAAGAATGCAGCAAACTGATTTTGCAGGCAGGAATTACAAGACTTGTGTATATTAATGAGTATTCAGATGACGACGGAATAGCTTTCCTTAGGAACCATGGTATTGAAATAGAACAAATATCGGACTGTGAACTAAAAAAATAAAGCACAAATATGACTTGGGATGAAAAAATCAAAGATTTTGAAATATTTCTTCGCTTCGAAAGAAATTTTTCAGATAACACACTCGATGCCTATATTCGGGACATCAAAAAATTAAAAGATTATGCCGAAGTAGATCTGGAAAACGTCGGTCCAGACTCTATCGGTTACGAAAACTTACAGGAATATATCTTCAATCTTTCCAAACAGAAGTTCAGTGAAAGATCTCAGGCAAGATGGATTTCTTCTATAAAAGCTTTTTTCAAGTTTCTGCTTGAAGATGAGTTTAGGGAAGACAATCCTGCTTCTCTGCTCGAAGGTCCAAAACTTGGATTATATCTTCCTGACACCTTAAGCCTGCCGGACATTAACAGAATTATTGCAGCCATTGAGGTAAATTCTGATCTCGGAAAGAGAAATCATTGTATCATTGAGGTTCTTTACGGATGCGGTTTACGTGTCTCAGAACTTATTGATCTTAAAATTTCGAACATCAATTTCACAGAACAGTACATCAAAGTCAACGGAAAAGGAAACAAAACACGTTTCGTTCCTTTGGCTGACTACACTGCTGAACTTTTGGAAACTTACATTAAAGAAGTACGTTCAAAAAACAAGATCAATAAAAAATATGAGGATACGCTGTTTCTGAACAGCCGTGGAACATCTATGTCCAGGGTGATTGTATTCCTGATCATTAAAGAACTTACAGACAAAGCGGGAGTGAGCAAGAAAATATCTCCACATACGTTCAGACATTCTTTTGCAACACACCTTTTACAGAACGGTGCAGATCTTCGTTATATCCAGGAAATGCTGGGACATTCCAGCATCACTACTACTGAGATCTATACCCATCTGAAGACAGAGGAACTCAGGGATGTTATATTAAATTATCATCCGAGAAATATTAATATTGCTCAATGACATGGAGTTCCATCTGACCTTTGAAAAATAATTATATCAGATGAAATTATTGAAATACTGCCCAAGCTGCGGCAAAGAAACGCTAAACTGGGACGGCGAAAAAAAATGGAGCTGTCCGGAATGTGGTTTTTCTCTCTATAATAATGTGGCCGGTGCGGTAGCTGTTGTTATCCGATGGGATAATGAAGTTTGCCTTACCAGAAGAAACCGTAACCCAAAAAAGGGAAAACTGGATCTGGCCGGAGGATTTGTTGATCCGAAGGAAAGCGCTGAGGAAACATGTAAGAGAGAGCTTTTTGAAGAACTTCAGCTTAATGTGGATATTTCAAATTTAAAGTATCTTACCAGCCTTCCGAATATCTATCAGTACAAGGAAATTGATTATAATACAATTGATCTCTTTTACGAATACAGAGTGTCGGAAAAATTCGAGGTTAGCCTTGAGCTTTCTGAAATATCAGAGGCCGTCTGGATTCCTTTAAACTCCTTAGATCTTGATGATCTTGCTTTTGATTCTCAGAAGAGATTTTTTGAGGAATATTTGAAGAATATATAAATATATATAAAAATAATCCCACAGATTTTTCAGATGACGCAGAATGATAGAACATCATTTTGCCGGGTCTATAAAATCTGTGGGATTTTTATGTTGTTAATACAATCAATAAGACTTTGATTGCTGTATTTCTTTGAAGTACTGAACAAGCAGCGTTCTTTCTGCATCGGATAGATTAGCTTCTTTATGATAAACAATATAGCCGGGCATAGGCATCATTTTGCTTTGAATCGTCTGGATCGCTTTATTTAACATGCTCTCTTTTAAATCCTTATTATAACTTCCCCAGACGGAAAAATTAAGATGTTCCCTGCCTTCATTAACGTGGCTTTTTACAGACCAGGAAACGGGTGCTATATTTGCATATCTGGGATAAACGGTCTCATTGGAATGACAGTCGTAGCAGGCTCCTTTTAACAATCCGCTAATTTTTTCGGGAGTCTTTATGACATCAACGAAATTCATTGCCTTATCAACAGGTTTATTTATTTTGTCAATAGGAATAAACTGGATCAGCGCAAACGCTACCAGCGTCCAGAATAACACTTTTTTTACCGTCTTCATATTTCTATTTTACCGGTGTCAATACTGCGTTTCCGGAATCTGATTTCAATTCTTTATTCATCTCCTTCTTTACTGTTTCCGAAGGAGTTGCTTCTGCAGGAGTATCTGCAGGCTTAGATACCTCTCCTTTGGGATTATCCAGCGTTCTGGTATCTTTCAGATCCCAATCTTCCTTGGTTTCCCAAAGAGGTCGCACAATAGCTTTTTTGTAAAAGACATAAGAATCTTCTGCAAAAGTTTCTGTCTCGAAATCAGCCTCGTCCCAGAATTTATTTTCGTTATTATCTACCAATATCCTTACGATATATTCGTTTGGTTTAAGGATATCAAATTTCACATTGTTTCCTTTGGTGTATTTTGAATAAATGACCTTATCTGAAGCGTCCAGAAGCTGGATCCAGTAACTGGTTTCCGGGGCATTCTGAATAGCAAACGCCAGGCTTCCGAACTGATCAACTTTTTCAACCTCAAAATCAAAACGTTTGGACTGTACATTTTTAGTATAATAAGAAGATACTGTTTCTTTTGGAACGGTAAGCTGGTATTTTTTCCCGGTTACAAAATCTGAATGGATTAGAATCTGATAAGGATTGGTTTCTGAGATTTTAGCCGTGAATTCCTGAGTGGTTAAGCTGTCGCTTTTCAGGATCCATTTTTCAGGATTGATCTTATCGATGATATAAGCAGATCTAATCTTAAAATCAGAATTCGGGGCTAATTCAGGTCCCCCGTTATCGTTCTCAAGATCCATTGCGTTCTTCTTATTGTATTTATAAAATACGGAAACGGTATCCTGCTTTTTGCCGGTATCATAGCTGAACTTAAGGTTTTCTGTGGTCGTCTGCCCTATATCATTTTTCACCGGATCAAACCATATCTTTACAGAATCGGATTTCGGACGGTGAGTGACTTTAATATCCTGCAGTTTTTCGTTGACAGAAGCTACTTTTACATTCTCAGGGTTGCCTTCAAACGTCATGACAATTCCACCCGGGCTTTCTTTCATTTCCAGATATTTCAAAGGCTTTTTGGAAGGATAAACTTTTAAATTCAATCCTGAAACAGACTTTTCGATATCCAGCGGTTCTTTCTGAAACCCTACTTTTTCTTTTCCCGGATCATAAACAGAATTACTGTTCTCGTCCTCAAAGGCAACGATCTTATACTTGCCTGGGGTAAGATAATTAAGCTCATAATATCCATCATCATCTACTTTTGTGATATAGTATGGCTTCTGTTTATAATTGATGGTATCTTTTACCTGATAAAGCCCTACTACCAGCTTATTTTCCCCTTCTTTCTTTTTAATGGCAACGGCATCTGTAATAACCCCGCTTACGTAAAGATCATCCAGTTTATCTCCTGTGGAAAAGGCAAAGTTGAAATAACGGAGAATATTAGTCTCGTTATTATCAGCAATTGAGTTTCCAAAATTGAAATTATATGTCGTATTGGCCTGAAGCGTATCTGTCCACTGGATCATCACAAATTTATTGGCGATATTGGAAGGAAGGATTCGCTTTATATTTTTGATCGGTGGAGAAATAATCAAGTTTTTATTGATGTCCTTTAAAGTAATATATTCGTCAAAATCCAGTCTCAGCTCGTGAATATCTCTTTTTACATTGATTCTTGTAGTATCAATGTTTGAGCTTAAAAACTTTGGAGCCAGGGTATCTTTCGGACCACCTACGGGAGAACCGACTCTTGCACAAGAATGGACAAGAAAACAGATAACGAATAATAGAAGAAGTCTTTTCATATATGTTTAAGCAAAATTAAACATTATTCTCCAAAAACTTCATGTCCGGCATTCAAAGTATCTTTATTATCGTTCATTACGCTATGTAGCTTATCTTTCTGAACCGGAAAATCTTCAAATAACCCTGATAATGCCAATGCTGTATAGACTTTATTTGAATATCTGTTTCCAATAGCTACAATGGTTACTTTGGATTTCAGAAGATGGGCAAAAACTGAATTGGTTCCATGCCACCATCCATTATGATAAGTAAGCTTCTCACCGTTATCAAAGATCTTCATTCTGAAACCGAGACCGTAATTATTCATTCCTGACTTTTCATTGCTGTACGGTGTGAAAACCATCTGCATCAGATCAGGCTTTAAGAAATCCTTGGAAAACATTGCCTTGGAAAAGTTGTAAAGGTCTCTCGGCGTTGTATAAACGTTTTTGTCTCCATAAATAAGGTCAAGTCTGTCCAAAGGATACAATCTTTTCTCGCCATAATAAAAGGACTGTGCTGCCGTAGGAATATCTTTTTCCTGGAAAATATAGGTATGTTCCATTTTCAAAGGCTGAAATATCATTTCTTTCATCGCCTGAGGAAAGGGAGTTTTGGTGATCTTTTCTATCAATAAAGCCAGCATTGCAAAATTGGTATTACAGTACATAAAGCCGGTATCTGTATCTCTTGCAAGATCAGGCTTATATTGGATAAGCATATTCAGAATATCCTGATTGGTAATGAATGACTTTGAAAGTTCAGCGGGAGCCGGTTGTATTTTAGCAATAAAATATTCGTATTTCGGAAGACCGCTTCTCTGATCCAGCAAGGTCTGTACGGTAACATTGGGATAGGGAAATCCTGGGAAAAACTGGGTAAGATGATCAGAAAGCTTAATTTTTCCGGCTTCTACCAGCTTCAACATTGCCATTGCTGTCAGGGTCTTAGAAACTGAAGCTACATGCAATGGTGTATTTTTATCTATCGGCATCTGATCACCTTCTCTTCCGAAACCTCTGTAATTTTCATACAGGATATCATCTCCTTTTGCCACAAGGATTCCGCCACTCAGGTCTCCGCCTTCCCAGATCTTTTTGTAATACTGATCAATATATCCGGTCAATATTCCTTTATCACCAAGCTGGCTTTCTGCTTTGGTAAACACATTATTCAGATCTACATTTCCATAATTGGGGAGATTGGTATTTTCGGTTACAGAACCTTTTGGGTCTGATTCTTTTTTACAGGAAAAAAAAAATAAAAAAACAATTAAAATTAGGCTGAAATTTAGCTTCTTCATGGATTTCAAAAATGAGTGGCAATTTAATAAAACTCAAAATAAATTATGAAAGAACAAATATAGATTATGAATTATTTAACATTATTAAGTGCCTTTTTGAAGAATATAAAATCACATTATGCAAATCTTCTCAACGTGGAGAATGTTTTTATATAATTTAGTTAAGTATTTTATTTTTTTAAATTGTAAAACTTACTAAGAACAGATTTTTTAGAAATACATATTTTAATAAATCCACGATACACACAAAAGATAATTTGTAGGGAATTTGGGCGATTATTTGCATTTTTAATTTTTATATTAATCTTATTTGTGGGAAATATGTATTTTTGCAATCAATAAAAAATAAAAATATGTTGAAAAAAATTTACTTTTTCTCTTTCTTCTTTTTGGTCATTACTGCTCTAAGAGCACAGACTCCACTTATATTAAAATTTTGGGTGAGCGACGCTAACAACCTAAAAATAAAATTAAATACTGAAGGGGTCTACAACTATTCATATGTAAAGACCAACAATTCTACTATTACAGGTAATGGAATAGGAAACACGGGTTTAACAGAAATAAGCGTTCCCTCAATAGGAACATATAATATTTCAATTACGCCTACAGGCACTTTTAGATTTAGTTCTGGAACTGACATAGATAAAGTTGTCGAACTAACACAATGGGGGCAAATTACCTGGAATACTAATTTATCAGGCATGTTTTCTGGATATGCGAATCTTCAAATTACAGCAACTGATATTCCCGATTTTTCACAGGTTACTAACCTCAGCTCGTTTTTTTCAGGTTGTACAAACTTATCAATTGTAAACAATATTAACAATTGGAATGTTGGCAACGTGACCAATATGAGTAGTTTATTCTTTAATGCCAAGGCTTTTAATAAGCCAATCGGTAATTGGAATACATCAAATGTTACAGATATGAGCCAGATGTTTTTTTATGCTGACGCATTCAATCAGGATATTGGCAATTGGAATGTTTCAAATGTGACCAACATGAGTTCAATGTTTAATCGTGCGAAGGCATTCAACCAGAATATTAACAATTGGAATGTTTCAAATGTTCAGAATATGTCAATGATGTTCGAAGCATCTCAGTCTTTTAACCAACCATTAAACAACTGGAATACTTCAAATGTCACAAACATGTCTCAGATGTTTTCTTATCCAAGTTTTAACCAAGACATTTCCTCCTGGGATGTTTCTAATGTTATCAATATGTCTCACATGTTTTGGTCTAACAATAATTTTAATAAGAATTTAGGCAATTGGACACTTTCTCCAATTGTCAATTTGACAGAAATTTTTGGCTATAGTGGTTTAGATTGTGGAAATTATGGTGCAACATTAAAAGGCTGGGCTGAAAATCCTAATTCTCCACTTGGACGACTTGTCGGAGTAGTGGGAAGGACTTATGGAAACGGTGGCCAAATATTTCGTAATCAATTAATTAATAACAAGGGTTGGACATTTGCTGGAGACAGTTTTTCTCCAAACTGCTCAGAACCTTTGTTACTTGTTGAAGAAATAAAATTAGGCAAAACAAAATTACTACTGTACCCAAATCCTGCCTCAGAAATGATCTTTATAAAATCAGAATCCATCACTAAATCGGTACAAGTTTTAGATGCTTCAGGAAAAGCATTATTGACCAAAGGTGGTGAAACAAATCAATTAAACCTGCAACAAATTCCTACCGGAACTTATTTTATTAAGATTGCAACAGCTGACGGATCTGAGAGTATACACAAACTCATAAAAAAATAAACAATAAGTAAAAATTGCCTTTTGCTATCTATATCAGCTTCCGGCAATAAATGGAAAAGCACAGATCGTAAGATCTGTGCTTTTTATAATTTGAAAATAAGACATCATTTACTGAAACTCATTTGGAAAGGTTACGTAAAAAGTAGATTTTGCAGCTATATTCTAACACAGATCAGTAACTTCAGCAAGGATTATCAGCTACCTTGCAAATCCCTCCACAATTTTATCTACAATCACCTGAGCAAGTTTTTCTTTACTCTGATGAGTCCAGCCTGCAATATGAGGTGTAACAATAGCTTTTTCTGATTCTAAAAGATATTTTAAATCATCATTTTCAGTTTCCAGATGTTCAAAAGATGACTTTTCATATTCTAAAACATCTAAACATGCCCCTTTTATTTTTCCTGATTTCAGATTATCAACTAGATATTTAGTTTCTACATTTTTTCCCCTTGCTGTATTCACAAAGTAGAAGTCTTTTTTCATCTCTGAAATAAAGTTTTTATCAACAAGATAATGCGTTTCAGTAGTTAGCGGAATATGCAGGCTTAAAATATCTGCAGACTTCTTCAATTCTTCCAGACTTACCTGTGTGGCATATTCATCAGAAAGTCCGGGAAGGATGTCGTGAAATATGACTTTACAGCCGAATCCTGAAAATCTTTTAGCTGTAGCTTTCCCCATATTTCCATATCCGATTAAACCAACTGTTTTTCCCAGCAGTTCGTCACCCCTGTTCTCTTCACGCTTCCAGATGCCATTTTTCACTTCCTGGGAAGCAATAAAAAGCCGGTTCATTAGAATCAGCAGCATTCCTATAACATGTTCGGCTACAGAGTCTCTGTTGCCTTCCGGAGAATTGATGAGCTGTATTCCCATCTGTTGTGCGACAGGAATATCTATATTTTCCATTCCTGCTCCTACCCTTGCAATGAACTTCAGATTTTTCCCTTTTTCCAGAAAGTTTTTATCCAAAGGGATCCTGCTCCTGATGATAATCCCGTCATAATTTTCAACTTTATGGCAAACCTCATCATATGAAGATGTAAAATCTTCTTCCAGTATAAAGTTTTTGGCTAAAAGCTGTTCTGTGATAAGAGGATGGTTTTTATCTAAAACGAGAATCTTCATTTCTTATAAAATTTAGAAATTAAGGTATTGGGAGATTCAGATATTGAATATTAAACTCCATATAAAGAAAATGCCTCTAAATTTGCAAAGGTTTCAACACTCAACAAAGATTAAAGCATTTTATCTTATTTTTTATCTTTCTTCTGTTCCTTCTGTTCCTCAGGCTCCTGAAATAATTTCTTAAGTTCCACTGAATCCAAAGGCTTCATTCTTCCTGAAAGGATAAGAGAAAGTTCTTTTCTTCTGATGGCTGCTGCATGTCTTAGTTTTTCTTCTTCTGTTTCCGGAATCATGTCCGGGATAGGAATAGGACGGTTAAATTCATCAACTGCAACAAATGTATAAATCCCTTCATTGGTATGAACTTTCTTCTGATTGATCGGGTCATCCAACCATACATCTACATAGACTTCCATTGATGTAGAGAAAGCTCTGGATACTTTAGATTCCAGAACCACTACTCCTCCTTCAGGAATCGGATGATTGAAAGAAACGTGATTTACAGATGCTGTTACCACTCTTCTTTCACAGTGTCTTGCTGCAGAAATAGAGGCACAACGGTCCATTTTTGCAAGAAGCTCACCTCCAAAAAGATTTCTTAGAGAATTGGTTTCGTTCGGAAGAACAATATTGGTCATGATGGTCAGGGATTCTGACGCTTTTTTTACTTTTGCCATTGAGTCTTAGTGTTGTTTTGAGCTGCCGGAGTTGTTTTTAAACCTTTCCCGGCTGGTTTTGATAATGAATCTTTTTTCAGGGAATCTGCCACAGCTGTTGCAGGGTCGTGAACCATCATTTTTATGGTATCTTTTTCAATCCTGTGGGTAGAGGTCTGTACGGAAACTTTATCAAAAGATTTTTTCCCGAAAAGAAGTTCCTGTTGGGTAAATGCCAAATACAGAATTCCTAAAACCGGAATTGCAAGCAGGAAAATCCAAAGAATAGATTTTTTAAACTGATAATCTTTTTCCTTGTTTTCGGTAGTACTTATCTTTTCTCCGTTATTGATATCTGAAAGCCTTATTTCTTCAAGACCGTAGAAATCCGGATGTCCCGCCTCTACTCTTTTTCCTTTGAAATGGGTATGGTTTTCTTCAATATTGATGGTTCCAAGGTTTTGAATCTCCAGGAACTGATCTGCCTGAAGTTTTTTCTTCCAAAAATCGGTCTGAATCTTGAGGTCACTTTTTGAAGCTTCCAGAGACATTTGTTTCTGGGACGCTATAAAAGCAGCAAGTTCATCAGACTGTATCTCATAATCAACCGCAAAAACGATCTCGCTTGCGGGCGGAAGGATGCTTCCGTTCTCAGAATTAATAATTGCCTTGGAATTTTTAAGCGAAAACACACCGAAGCTCGGAACCGTCACAGTTCCAAATTGTTTCAGATATTCTAAAATGTAAGCTGAAATATTCATTTGGCAGCAAATTTATAATTTTTTCATGACTTTTTAATGAGATTTATCGGATATAAAAAAAAGACTGCCGAAACAGTCTTTTGATAATTATATATAAAATTCGGTGTTTTAAAACCTGTTCGGTAAGTTATTTTGCAAATTATTGGATTTTCCAGCTGATCCCGAACATAAAATTAGTTCCTGCCTGTGAAAAATAGTATGGATCACCATCATAAACTGCACCATTGTTTACATACTTCTTATTGAAGAGGTTATTCACCAATAATTTTAAGGCAATATCATTATTTGCTATCTTAAATTGGTACTGTGCATTGAAATCTGTCAGGAAATAATCTTTCAACTCCAGGTTTTTATCTCCCGTATTATCCAGGTACTGTTTTCCTACATATTGGTTCATCAAAGCAAACTGGAAATTCCTGGAAGGGTTAAATTTAAGTCCTAAATTGGCAATGACATTTGGAGAGAAAGATATCTCGGTATTACCAAGGTTTTGCAGAGTTCCATTATTTTTGATGTTAAAATCAAGGTTTCTGTTCTGACTCAGACTGACATTTCCAGTCACTTCCCATTGTTTGGAAAGTTTAGCCAACGCCCCGATTTCAACTCCTCTTCTGTAGCTCTTTCCAGAGTTAGTTCTGATAAATGCGCCTACGTTATTCAATTGCCCATTCAATACCAATTGATTGACGTAGTACATATAATACAAATTGGCCGTTACAGATATGATTCCGAACTGCTTTTCAACACCGGCCTCAAAATCATGTAGCTTTTCAGCTTTCACAGTGTTATCACTCATCAAGTCATCCCTGTTTGGCTCACGCTGCGCATGGGCATAGGAAATGAAAATTTTCCCGTTCCCTATTTTATAATTCACCCCGGCTTTAGGATTAAAGAAAAGCCAGTTTTTATCAAGATTTCCACCTTCCCCGTCTCCTTCAGTCAGGATCTTTGTATCATAATCTATATTTCTAAGCTGAAGATCTCCAAAGAATTCAAAATGTTCCCCCGTTCTCCACAAAGCTTTTGCAAAACCAGATACCTCAGTTTTCACAGAACGGTTTCTGTAATATTCATATTCATTGATCTGCGGAAAATAAACACCGGTAACGTTTCCAAAATGCCTTCCGTAATACTGGTTGGCTACCAATCCGAAATTAAGGTCTACATTTTCCAGTTTTCCATACAATGTGGAAACAGCACCATAAAAATCATTATTCAGCCATTTTTTTCTGATAAAATCTGTGACTTCAACTGCAGATCCGTTTACAACCGGTACCGGCAAATTATAACTGGAATAATGTGTAGCATCGGCATCCGTCTCGTCAACTCTTTTATAGTTTTCATAATATCCTCTTCCCTTCGTATAATGGAAAGTGGTCTCTAAACTCCAGCTATCATTGAATTTCTGTTCCCACAAAAGCTGATAATGATTCTGTCTGTAATTGTCTGTCTCATTATCATAGAATTTTTCTTCTCCTGTAAACAGATCTGTATATTGTCCTGAATAATTGAATTTTGGAGTGGTTTCCCATGTTGGTCTATCTATCCCGTTCCAGGCCTGATACGTTTTTTCTTTTCCACCGAAAGCCATGAAACGAAGTCTTGTTTTACCTTCTTCAAATAAAGCTGTAAAGTTGTAAGAATCCAAATCTGAGGAAGCCCTGTCAATATATCCGTCAGAATGGATGCGTGTGTACCTCCCCATCACCGAGAGTCTATTTTTCCAGAATTTCCCCGAACCTACCTCTGCCGAATACTTGTAGGTGTTAAATGAGCCGTAGCTATCATCAGTCTTAAAATACATCTTCTCATCCGGCTCTTTGGAAATTACATTAATACTCGCTCCAAACGCAGAAACTCCGTTATTGGAAGTTCCCACTCCTCTTTGAATCACAATCTGAGAAGCAGAACTTGTCAGATCCGGAACATTCACAAAGAAGGTTCCCTGGCTTTCAGAATCGTTGTACGGAACACCGTTCATCATTACATTAATTCCATTTCCAGCTACTCCACGGATCCTGAATCCTGTATATCCAACTCCGTTTCCGGCATCAGATGTGGAGATAATAGAGGTTTGATTTTTTAAGAGAATCGGAAGATCCTGACCCAGGTTACGGCTGTCAATATCCTTCTGTACATTGATAATTTCCTTAGCAACGGGAAGTCTTTTGGTAAAGTTGACCGCTTCAATTTCCCTTATTTTCAGGGAATCCTTATTTTGAGCCTGGATAAAAGCAACAGAGCCTACGGTAAGCCCTAAAAAAAATAATCCTTTCATTCTATAAATCTTTAAAATTTAATGAATAAAAGGGGCGGATTAAATAATGTAGCAATTTACTAATTTAACAGTCTAGCAATGAGAATTGGTATATTGTTATACTGTTCCGTTGGCACATTTTTCAAATTTCCCTAAACGGCATTATCCGTTCCAGGTTCATTGGGTATAATCTCAGCCTGTTAAAGCACCCCTTTATTTCAGCGGCAAAATTACAAAAAAAATGCGAGATAGTTGAAAAGTTGAGATTCGGGACACAAGTTTTCCAGAATATGCTTGTTTATTTTCGTTATAGTTTACTAAAAACAGCATTATCCTATTTTAAATTATATTTGCTACAGCAAAATCTGCATCATTTTTCTAATCTGCGAGAGATTTTACGCAAAGATTGGGTCAACTGTGATGAAGGTCTATTAAAAATAGAATTTTAGTAACTTAATAAGTCTTATTTCTTGCATCAATGTAATAGTAGTTTTTGCCGTCTTTTGTGACCTCAAACATCCTACCCAGTTTCCAGCTGAAATTTCTTTTTATATTGGAATATTCAAAAGGAACAATCACTTTATTATTCACATCTATGACTCCGAACCGGTCATTATGGGAAGCCACAATCATTGGATTTTCCACATCATCACCTTCCATGATGTATAAATACTGATATTGCGGATAGATCTTATAATCCCTGTAGTCTGCAGCATTCACGAATTTTTCTTTTTCTATTATTCCGTAGAATCCGTTTAAAACATATGCCTGATAAGGCTGCTGCTTATAATCTCCAAACTTACACTTCCCCAGATCTGAATCTTTGAACTGATATACTCTTTTTCCGGTTTTATCTATCCGGTAAGAGATCATATCTTTTTCTACGGTTGCATACTCATCAGTTCCGAACTTCCTCACTTTTTCGTTGGGGGAATTCAGCAGATTACAGTCCTCATAAAAAAAGACAGCAATATGATATTCAGGTTTAATGATAAATTTTCCATTCTGGTTGACATATCCAAATTCCCCGTTCTCATTTCTTGGAATCAGGACAGGAAGCTCCTGGTGAATAATCACAAGATCAGGATTTGGCTTAACCTCTGTAATCTTCTTTTTCGCTATGGTCTTTGGCTGTTTTTTAAGCGGCTGTTTCTTCACAGATTTTGTTTGTGAAAAAACAAACATCGAAATAAAGACGCACAAAAAATTAAGGATATTTTTCATATTCACCATTTGCGTGCAAAACTACGGCCAAAATAGAAATTATCAAATTCATATTTATAAAGAATCTAAATAATTTCATCTTGATGAAATATTAAAAATTCGTAATTTTGGGAGCATTTTGAATTGTTTGATAATTTTAAATTTAAAAAGCGTAGATTATACTGATCTTTCTCCGGTTCACATGGCATATCAAAATGCGAGGATTCAAAATGTTATGAGATGTATTTACAGACCGGTAAAGAATAGGTAGCAATACTAAACACTATTTTTATTAATCTACCTTAATATTGAAACTTCTATTATGAATATTTATCAGGATTACATCAAAGAAATTGAAGAAAGAAAAAACCAGGGGCTTCATCCAAAGCCGATTGATGGTGCTGAACTACTAAGTGAAATCATTGCACAAATTAAAGATTCAGGAAACGAATATCGATCGGATTCTCTCAAATTTTTTATCTATAACACTTTACCGGGAACCACAAGCGCTGCGGGGGTAAAAGCTAAGTTTTTAAAAGAAATTATTCTTGGTGAATCTACAATAGAAGAAATATCTCCGTCCTATGCCTTCGAGTTATTATCTCACATGAAAGGTGGTCCTTCCATTGAAGTATTGCTGGATCTGGCTTTGGGGAATGATATTTCTATTGCCAAAAATGCAGCAAATGTTCTTAAGACACAGGTTTTCCTTTATGAAGCGGACACCAACCGTTTAAAGGAAGCATTCAATAGCGGTAATGAGATCGCAAAAGAAATCATCGAAAGCTACGCAAAAGCTGAGTTTTTTACAAAACTGCCGGAAGTTGCAGAAGAAATTAAAGTCGTTACTTTCATCGCTGGTGAAGGTGATATTTCAACCGATTTACTTTCTCCCGGTAATCAGGCTCACTCAAGATCAGACCGTGAACTTCACGGGAAATGCATGATCACTCCTCAGGCGCAAGAAGAGATCAAAGCTTTACAGGCACAACATCCTGACAAAAGTGTGATGCTGATTGCTGAAAAAGGTACCATGGGTGTTGGTTCATCAAGAATGTCAGGGGTAAATAACGTGGCTCTTTGGACAGGAAAACAGGCGAGCCCATATATTCCGTTCGTCAATATTGCTCCAATCGTTGGAGGAACAAACGGTATTTCTCCGATTTTCCTTACAACTGTTGACGTTACAGGCGGTATTGGTCTTGACCTTAAAAACTGGGTAAAAAAGCTTGATGAGAATGGAAGCCCTATCCGTAATGAGAATGGTGATGTTGTTCTGGAAGAAGCTTATTCTGTAGCTACAGGAACTGTTCTTACCATCAATACAAAAACAAAAAAATTATATAACGGCGATCAGGAGCTGATAGACATTTCTAAAGCATTTACGCCTCAGAAACTTGAATTTATAAAAGCCGGTGGATCATATGCTGTCGTATTCGGTAAAAAGCTTCAGACATTTGCTGCGAAACTTCTGGGAATAGAAACTCCTCTTGTTTTTGCTCCTTCAAAAGAAATTTCTCACGAAGGACAAGGTCTTACAGCAGTAGAAAAAATCTTCAATAGAAATGCTGTAGGTATTACACCCGGGAAAGTATTACATGCAGGTTCAGATGTCCGTGTAGAAGTTAATATCGTAGGATCACAGGATACAACAGGTCTTATGACTGCACAGGAGCTTGAATCTATGGCTGCAACAGTGATTTCACCAATTGTTGACGGTGCTTACCAATCAGGTTGTCATACTGCTTCAGTATGGGATAAAAAAGCCCAGGCTAATATTCCAAAATTAATGAAATTTATGAACGATTTCGGTCTGATCACTGCCCGTGACCCGAAAGGTGAATATCATGCGATGACGGATGTTATTCACAAAGTTCTTAATGATATAACGATAGACGAATGGGCGATCATCATTGGTGGTGACTCTCATACAAGAATGTCCAAAGGCGTTGCTTTCGGAGCAGACTCAGGAACCGTTGCCCTTGCATTGGCTACCGGAGAAGCTTCCATGCCAATTCCGGAATCTGTAAAAGTAACATTCAAAGGGGACATGAAAGAACACATGGATTTCCGTGACGTAGTTCATGCAACTCAGGCTCAGATGCTGAAGCAATTTGGTGGAGAAAACGTATTCCAAGGAAGAATCATTGAAGTTCACATCGGAACACTTCCTGCTGATCAGGCTTTTACATTTACAGACTGGACCGCTGAGATGAAGGCAAAAGCTTCCATCAATATTTCTGAAGACAACACCTTAATTGAATCATTGGAGATTGCGAAAGGCAGAATCCAGATCATGATTGATAAAGGAATGGATAATCATAACCAAGTTCTTCAGGGATTAATTAATAAAGCAGATAAGAGAATTGCAGAGATCAGATCAGGCGAAAAGCCGGCCTTAACTCCGGATGCAAATGCTAAATATTATGCTGAAGTTGTTGTTGATCTTGATGTGATCGTGGAACCAATGATTGCAGATCCCGACGTAAATAATGAGGATGTTTCTAAAAGATATACTCACGATACCATCAGAGATCTTTCTTATTACAAAGGTGAGAAAAAAGTAGATCTTGGGTTTGTAGGATCTTGTATGGTTCACAAAGGTGATTTGAAAATTGTTTCTCAAATGCTTAAAAATATTGAAAAGCAACAAGGTAAGGTAGAATTCAATGCTCCACTTGTAGTAGCAGCACCAACTTATAATATCATCGATGAATTGAAGGCTGAAGGAGACTGGGAATTTTTAGAAAAATACTCCGGTTTTGAATTTGATGACAACGCTCCGAAAGGTGAAGCACGTGTGGAATACAAGAATATGATGTATCTTGAACGTCCCGGCTGTAACCTTTGTATGGGTAACCAGGAGAAAGCAGCTAAAGGTGATACGGTATTAGCAACTTCTACCCGTCTTTTCCAGGGAAGAGTGGTTGAAGATTCCGAACGTAAAAAAGGAGAATCTTTACTGGCATCAACTCCGGTTGTTGTTCTTTCCGCGATCATTGGAAGAATTCCTAATATTGATGAATATAAGGCAGCAGTTGAAGGCATTGACCTGACTAAATTTGCTCCGCCTATCAAGGAATTGGTTCAGGTAGGTCATTAATAGAATTTTAACGAAGTCGTGAGACTGTTTAAAAATATATAATTGAAAGATTTTAGTCCTGCAGGATTTAAAATCTTTCATTTTTTGTTTAGAATCTTTCCATTTAAGAGTTATTAAGAATTATTTAAAATAAATTTGAGAAAAGAAATTCTATTTTTTCTTAACTTGATAGAAATAAAATATTCTGTGCATTTATTATAATTATCCTTATTATAGATCGAAGGAACAGATTTTGATGCGCTATACAAAGAATATATTTTCCGTTATAAGATTCATTTAATGACGGAAAAAGTATATTAAAAAGACGAAAAATTAAAATTAAGATATGACTTTTGATATTGATATGATCAAAAAAGTATACGAGCGTTACCCTGAAAGGATTGCTGCTGCAAGACAAATCGTGGGAAAACCTCTTACACTTTCAGAAAAAATCCTTTATACCCATCTTTGGGAAGGTAATGCTACATCAGCGCACGAAAGAGGAAACTCTTATGTAGATTTCGCACCGGACAGAGTAGCGATGCAGGATGCCACTGCACAAATGGCGCTTTTACAATTTATGCAGGCTGGAAAAGCTAAAGTAGCAGTTCCTTCCACCGCTCATGCCGATCACCTGATCCAGGCAAGAGTAGGCGCAGAATCAGATTTACAGGAAGGAATCAACAAAAACTCGGAGGTTTTTAACTTTCTGAGTTCTGTTTGTGATAAATATGGAATCGGTTTCTGGAAACCGGGAGCAGGTATCATTCATCAGGTGGTATTAGAGAATTATGCTTTCCCCGGAGGTATGATGATTGGTACGGATTCTCACACGGTAAATGCAGGAGGTTTAGGAATGGTAGCTATCGGTGTGGGTGGTGCAGATGCAGTAGATGTAATGGCCGGAATGGCCTGGGAGCTTAAAATGCCTAAACTTATCGGTGTAAAATTAACCGGTAAAATGTCTGGATGGACCTCTGCAAAAGACGTTATCCTGAAAGTGGCAGGAATTCTTACAGTAAAAGGGGGAACAGGATGCATCGTAGAATATTTCGGAGAAGGAGCAGAATCTCTTTCAGCAACAGGTAAAGGAACCATCTGTAACATGGGTGCTGAGATTGGAGCAACAACTTCTACTTTCGGATATGATGATTCCATGAGAAGATATTTAGCAGCAACCGGAAGACAGGATGTTGTAGATGCTGCTGATAAAATTGCAGAACACTTAACAGGTGATGCAGAAGTATATGCTAACCCTGAGCAGTATTTTGATCAGGTCATTGAAATTAACCTTTCTGAGCTTACGCCACACTTGAACGGACCTTTCACTCCGGATTTAGCAACACCAGTTGCCGAATTCAGAGCTAAGGCTGAAGCTAACGGATGGCCTATTGAAGTGGAATGGGCGCTTATCGGATCTTGTACCAACTCTTCTTATGAAGATTTGTCGAGAGCAGCCTCTATCGTAGAGGATGCAGTAGCAAAAGGGGTGAAGCCTAAAGCAATTTTAGGAATTAATCCAGGTTCAGAGCAGGTAAAATTCACGGCAGAAAGAGACGGTTTCTTAAATTCGTTCAGAAAATTTGAAAATACAAGAATTTTTACTAATGCCTGCGGACCTTGTATCGGGCAGTGGGACAGGGAAGGTGCTGATAAAGGGGAGAAAAACTCTATCATCCACTCTTTCAACAGAAACTTTGCAAAAAGAGCTGACGGTAACCCGAATACCCATGCATTTGTAGCTTCTCCGGAAATGGTGGCTGCCGTAGCAATTTCAGGAAGATTAGACTTCAACCCAATTACAGACACTTTAACTGCTGAAAATGGTGAGCAGGTAAAACTTAATGAGCCTAAAGGTTTTGAGTTACCTGAAAAAGGTTTTGCAGTAGATGACAACGGTTATCAGGCTCCATCTGAAGACGGATCTTCAGTAGTGGTGAATGTAAGCCCTACATCAGACAGACTGCAGCTATTGGAAGAGTTCCCAGCTTGGGACGGTAAAAATATTGAGGGAGCTAAGGTATTGATCAAGGCTTTCGGAAAATGTACTACCGACCATATTTCTATGGCTGGACCATGGCTGAAATACAGAGGTCATCTGGATAACATCTCAAATAACATGTTGATCGGGGCAGTTAATGCTTATAATATGGAAACCAACCATGTTAAAAATGAATTAACAGGTGAATTTGGTGAAGTTCCGGCTGTACAAAGAGCTTATAAAGCTGCTGGAATTCCTACCATCGTTGTTGGAGACCAGAACTACGGTGAAGGTTCTTCAAGAGAACACGCTGCTATGGAACCAAGACATCTTGGGGTAAAAGCGGTATTGGTAAAATCATTCGCAAGAATCCACGAAACCAACCTTAAAAAACAAGGGATGTTAGGAATCACTTTTGCTAATGAGACTGATTACGACAAAATCCAGGAAGATGATACGGTTAACTTCTTAGATCTTAACCAATTCGCTCCAGGAAAGCAGTTGACTCTGGAATTCGTTCACGCTGACGGAACTAAAGATATCATCATGGCTAACCATACTTACAACGATCAGCAGATCGATTGGTTTAAGGCAGGTTCTGCTCTTAACCTGATTAAGAAACAAGAAAATTAATTGTTAGATCTAATTAATAATAGAAAAAGCAGTTTCAATTGAAACTGCTTTTTTATTTGATCTTGTTCAGAAGATTGGCTCTGTAACTGTCACCAATTGGAATTTCCTGTTCCGAAGAGAGGATAAGCTTTTTCACTCCAATACTTTTTATCTTACTCATATTGATAATAAATGATTTATGAATTCTGGTAAAAGACCATTCAGAAAGCTGAAGTTCTAATGATTTTAAGGTATCCAAAACAATATATTCCTGATTAACCGTCCGGATATTCACATAATCTTTAATGCTTTCAATATAAAGAATATCCTCAAAATTGATCCTGTGCTGCTGACCGGAAGACTTTACAAAAAAGAAAGTATCTGCAGCATCTTCCCGCGCTATAAAACGTTCCTGAGCCTTGAGAGCACTTTTATAAAAGCGGTCATATGAAATAGGCTTCAGAAGATAATCAACCACATTATGTTCATAGCCTTGCAGAGCATATTCAGAATAAGCGGTTGTCAAAACATATTTCTGTTTTCCGCCTACGATCTTCATAAAATTGATTCCGGTAAGCTCGGGCATCTGGATATCCAGAAAAATGAGATCAGATTCATTGTTCTGAATATATTCCAACGCCAGAATCGGATTTTCTGCAGAGAAAACCAATTCCAGAAACGAAATTTTGCTGACATAACTTTCCAAAAGTGAAATTGCCAGCGGCTCATCATCTACAATTACACATTTAATTTTTTTCATGAGGAAAGGTCTATTGTCAAATCTACTACAAATTCTGATTCTGTTTCTTTTATATTTAATTCATGTTTTTTAGGATATAAAATTTCAAGTCTTTTCCGCACGTTTCCGATACCTATTCCGGAAGCGGCATCTTTTTCCCTTCTACTTTTAAAATTTTGAAGATAAAAATGTATTCTCTGATCATCTTCAGAAACTTTCAGCACAAAACCTTTCTCTCTGAAATCTCCATGCTTAAAAGCATTTTCCACAAAGGGTACCAGTAGCATCGGAGAAATATTGATTTTAGGATCCTGAATATTCTTCTCTATAATCAATAGTTCCGGATTTTTGATCCTGAGTTTCTCCAGTTCGATTAAACTTTCAATATATCCTATTTCTTTATCAAGGCTTATAACATCTTTCTCAAGATCTTTAGTACTGTACCTCAGCAGTTCACCCAGCTTTTCAATGGCAGGTAGAGCCTTGTCTGAATTCTGATACACCAGCGAGTAGATATTATTTAAAGAATTAAAAATAAAATGAGGATTGATCTGCGTTTTAAGAGCCTGAAGCTGGGCATGTTTTCTTTCCTCAATAAGTTTTGAACGCTCAGCCTCAATTTTAAAATAATATTTAAAAAACCACAGATTTGTACTTACAAAAACAGTCAAGCTCGAGTAATAAATATTATCATAAAAGTAATATAGAAAAGTAGTTCCTTCCGCATAATTCCTGCGGCCCGTAAGTGCCGGCAGCAATATCTCTTCCATTGAATAACGAAAGAAAACGAAAACGAATACCCCTATAAAAAAACCAATAATCATCATGTAGAACTTCTTGGGATTGAAAAACCGTGGAACTACGAAAAAATAATTGGCATAAAAACCAAGGAGGTTGGCCAGAAAAATTGTGACATTTAGAATACTAATACCTTCCTTATCATATACAATTATAGAAATAAGGCCATTGAAAATAACCAGTAGCCAATAGGAAAGATGCAGAAAAAAGATCTGTTTTTGTTTCATACTCAAATGTAAAGCTATACACTTTCAGAATCCTAAACATTTCCGACGAAACCTATTTTTTTCCGATGAAAATAGTTTGAACGGATTAATCTAGCCTAAAATCTAAACACTGTTTCATAGAATGAAGTTTGAAAATACCTTTGAAGCAAGATTTTAAACCATGAAACTAAAATATATTCTTATCATCAGCCTTTTTTCAACAGCGATATATGCACAAAGCACAAAAGACAGCATCCGACATGTGGAGCAGATCAATCTTTTGGTGAAGAAAAAACTTCTGGAAAGAAAAGCAGACCGTCTTATCTTTAATGTAGAAGCATCCGTTGCTTCCCAGGGTATGGATGCATCTGAAACACTGGCCAACGTGCCTATGCTGAAAGTAGATGAAAACATGGGCTCCATTTCTATTACCGGAAAAAGCATGGTAGGTGTGATGATTAATGGAAGAATGCTGAATCTTTCAGGGAATGCCCTTTTAAATTACCTGAAATCTATCCGCTCAGAAAATATTTCAAAAATAGAAGTGATTACCACGCCGCCTTCAAAATATGAAGCACAGGGAAACAGCGGACTTATCAATATTATCCTGAAGAAAAACCCTAATTTAGGATTCAGCGGAAACATCAACTCTAATCTCATCCAAAGAACGTATTCCGGTTTCAGTTCTAATGGTTCATTAAATTATCAGACTGAGAAATTCAGCAGCAGCGTGAAGCTGACGTATTATGATTCCGCCAAACGGACTGATGAAAATTACGCGATTCTCGGAGCTGCGCAGAACTACAGCAATTCCATCCGAAGAGATATGTGGAAAGAGCTCACCCCTACCCTTAATCTGTCTTATAAGCTGAGCAAAAACTCTGAAATAGGCCTGGAATACATCTATGCTCACCAAAAATCAGGAATGGATATCGTTAACAAAACAAAAAATATAGATTCTGACCTTAAAGAAGAAAATCTTTTAACGAATACTTTTCACCGTGAAAAATTGCCTACCCATACTTTAAGCGCTTATTATGACCTGAAACTCGATTCATTAGGTAAGAAACTGAGCATTGCCGGAAACTTTTACAAAAACAATTCCGATACTGAAGTGAATTTCTCCACCTTAAAATCTTCCGACAACTCTGTTCAGGATGTCAGAACGACTTCCCTGGTTTCCCCGCAGATATTTTCGGCCCAGGCTGATCTGGAACTTCCTTTTTCTTTCGGAACCATTGAAACGGGGATAAAATTTAACCAGTTTAAAAACACTTCGGATCTGCAGTATTTTAATCTGAAAAACGGGCAATATATTTCTGATCATGAGAAAGCTAATCTGTTTCAGTATGAGGAAGAAAACTATGCCGGCTACATCAGCTATGCGAAATCTTTTGGAGAACATTGGGAGACCAAAGCAGGAATCCGTTATGAAAATACCAATGCCGAAAGCTTTACTCCTTCTTCCAATTTGGGAAACCAATATAATTATGGGCAATGGTTTCCTTCTGCTTATGTTTCGTATAAAAAGGACAAGAACGCCTTCAGCTTTTCTTATTCAAGAAGGATCAACCGTCCCAGTATGAGCAACCTCAACCCTTTCCGATGGTACTCAAATCCATATTCTTATTCTTCCGGAAATCCATTGCTGACACCAGCTTATATGAATAATTGGGAACTTGGATACACGTTCAACAATAAATTCTCAACAAGCATTTATTATCTGAGAATGAAAAATGCATTCGGACAGATCTCTACCATGGATGAGATTTCACAGATCGGAACATATCTGAACTATTATAACAATAATTTCTGGGGATTGAATGCATCATATACGGATACTTTTTTCAGATTCTGGGAAAGCAGCATCTCGATGAATGCCTCGCTTCAGAATTCATCCGTATTCAATGTGGATGCGAAAACTCAGAAAGGGAGCTCTTTCAGCTATTCCATCAACAATACATTTACTTTAAACAAAAGCAAGACGCTTGTATTTTTTCTGAACTACAACCACAGCCTGGCTTACAAAAATGTGAATTCTTATTTCCAGGCCTTCCCGGAACTGACTTCAGGATTAAAGGTTTCTCTCATGGAAAAGAAACTTCAGATCAATGCTACGGTGACCAATATTTTTGCCCAGAGATACCGTGGAGAATTGTATTTCTCTGATAATACGCAATATATGAACAATTACTGGGACGGCAGAAGCTTCCGTTTAAGTGTGAATTATACTTTTGGAGGCAGCAAAAAGAAAATCAGTAAAAAGAACATCAAATTTGAGGAAATGGACAGGGCGCAGTAAGATGTACTGCCTTTCATCGGAAACAAAAAAAACAGAGAATGAATCTCTGTTTTTTGCTTGTCTTTATATTAAAAATTAAATTCCACTCTTGCAAACAGGAAGCGTCCTCCAATACCATACTGGGAAACCTGTCTGGAGTACACAAACTGATTATCGGCAGTCAGTGAACTTATAGCCGGACTTTTAGAAGGAAGTATGTTAAATATATTATTGCTTCCCACAGTGGCCGAAACATTTTTGCTAAAGGCATAACCTACGGAAAGGTCCGTTACAAAACGATCATTTAAAACAAAATGTTCCCGGCTTTCTGTAATACCGTCAAAATTTGCGTCCAGTACATCTGCATCCGTCACTTTTCCAAAGTAAGAATTCCTAAGAGAAACTGTAAGCTGTGAAAATTTCAGTGTATTAGCGAGAGTCGCTTTGATATGAGGAACAGCTTCTTCAAAATAAACCCTGTTGGGTTCAGAAAAATAGTTATTGATCTGGCTTACCAGTTTTGGCGAAGCGTGAATATCCCCGACTCTTCTGGTCTGATTCAGGTTAAGTCCGAAGTTGTTTTCCAAAGATATTCCTTCCGAAATTCTTGTATTCTGGGAAACGGTGATATCCAGTCCTTTCGTTTGGGAATCTACTGCATTGGCAAAGAAATTGGCAGCGCTGGCTCTGGCAATATCAAATGCGCTCTGCAATACCTGATCATCAGGACTGTTAACTTTATCTGGTCTGAAAAACAAATCTGTCAGCACCACTCTATCCTTAATCCTGATAAGATAGGCATCAGCTGTAAATGTGAGACTCAAAGCCGGAATTTTCCAGGTAATTCCCGTACTGTAAGATTGCGAAGTTTCCTGTTTCAGTTTGGGAATTCCCAATGCCTGCGCAGCTTCGGAATTATTTCTAAAGGTTCCCACCTGCGTTGTTTTGCCCTGCTGAATCAGCGTAGATGTAGAGCTGTAGTAGATTTGTGCTAAAGAAGGTGCCCGGAAACCTGTAGAAACCGCCCCTCTCCAGTTAAAGTTTTTAACCAGCCTTATATTGGTTGCCAGCTTATAATTAAAGGTAGATCCGAAGTCTGAATAGTTTTCAAATCTTACCGCTCCTTCTAACAGCCACCAATCGGTAGGCTCAATTTCAACATCGGCATAAGCAGCAACACTGTTTCTGCTTCCGGAAACGGCATTATCAGGACTAAATCCCGGAAAAACCTGTGATCCTGCTGGTCTTGTAACGCCGAAAAAATCAGTGACCTTCTCATTGTCAGGAGTAGCAGCGGTAACTACACGTCCAAAAATATCATAGGATACATAAGAATTTTCGTTTCCCGCATTTACTTTATAATTCTCGTAACGGTATTCGCTTCCAAAAGCGACATTCAGGCCGTGAAGGACATCATATTTTTTTGAGAAATCAAGATTCAGGGTATTTTGCAAAAACTCTGATCCTCCGGCTTCGAAAGTTCTGGGTGAACGGTCGCCCAAAGATGCATTAAAGGTATTAACGACTCCAAAATTAAAAGCATTCTTCCCGAAGGTATTGCTCAGATCAACATTCCAGCCGTTCCATTTTCCTTTGATCCCTCCGGCTAACGAATAGTCATTTACATTTGCTTCAATTTGTGGCAGATAACCGTTCGGAGTAACAGCATTGATGTTTCTTTCTGTATTGGGCAGACGGTAAAATCCTCCTGCATTTCCCAAACGGTAGCTATATCCACCAAAAGAATAAACCTTCCAGTCTTCATTGACCGGAATTTCAGAGTTGAAAAAAAGCTGTGCCGACTGTAACTTGGATTGGCCTGCTCTAAGACTGAAATCTTTTCTTTCTAAATTTCTGTACTTAAGCTCCTGATCAGTTACATCTTTCCCCAAAAGTCCCTGTAATGCAGTAATAGTATTTGCTCCCGCTATCTGATTCTTGAAATCCTGTGAAAAATAATTAACCTGTGATGCATACTGCTTTACGGTATTGATAATCTGCTGGGTATTAGAGGTATTGGTAATATTTTTATATAACCCATCGATATTGACACCATTTTGCAGGGCTCTGTAATTAATGGCATTGTATGCATTAAAGATATCTCCTTCCCTCACTCCTGCTCTTGAATAGGGATCCCGATACTGCACCGATCCTGTTACGTTGATAAAACCTTTGCTGCCAATTTTCGCCCCGTAATTAAGGTCTGCCGAAATGGTTTGTCCATCTTTTCCACCGGAAAAATTATTGGTAACGGGAGAAACATATCCTCCCAGAAAAACCTGCCCTGATAGTCCGAGCCTTTTTTTAAGTCCTAAATTGACGACTCCGGCAATAGCATCTGAGCCATATTGAGCAGAAGCTCCGTCCCTTAAAACTTCAATTTTCTCTAAGGCAAACGCTGGAATAGCATTAAGATCTGTTCCCACCGAACCTCTTCCGGGAGTTAAGGTAACATTGATTAGTGAGGACTGGTATCTTCTTTTTCCATTAAGTAAAACCAAAACCTGATCCGGACCCAGGCCTCTGAGAAGAGCCGGATCTACAAAGTCTGTTCCGTCATTCACAGTATGAGAGGTGGAAGAAAATGAAGGCACCACATAATTAAGCGCCTGGCTAATATTGTTAACAGGACTTTGTCTTAAGATCTTTGAAATATTGATGATATCTACAGGAACCGGAGTTTCTGTAAGGGATCTCCCCGCTCCTCTTGAGCCTAGGATGACAACATCATCGATCTTTTTTGATGATGTAGAATCTGTTTGTCCAAAATAAAATGCTGATATAAGTACTGCTGAAGCGATGATTATTTTATGTTCGAAAGTATGCATGTGTTTTGTATTTTATTAATGATTGTTTGTGAATTTTCAGGCAATAGTTTTCCTGCAACCTTTATTTGAGGTTACCGTGAAAAGCCGGAATGTTAGATTATTTTTTAAAGGTGTCTAGAAACAACAACACATGCACATGTGGATATGGCATGAAAAGAGGTCAGAATAATGAAGTGATTCTTCATGATCCGAGAAACGAAAATTTAAATTGATAATGTGATTTCCCTTGTCTTTAAACATTGATTTTATTTTTTAAACAAAAATTTCAAGATGGGGAGAAAATAGAGAATAAACATTTTTTCCGGGCATACCGGCTTATCTATTTCAGCACCTTGCTTGTTTTGCAGGTTGCTATCCCATCTATGAGATTCTTGATAATTACCTGGCAAAGATATAATTATTTCGGAAATAAAAAAATAAATGCTCAAAAATTTAACTTTTCGCAAATTTTACCGTAACAAATTGTTCTTTTTTACGTCTAACTGAAGAGTAGTAAAAAAACATTATGAAAAGAACTATATTAACTTTATCTCTGTTGGGATCTATTTTTGCCTATTCGCAGGAGAAGACGAACAGCAGCAGTCAAGAAAAAGAAAAGCAAATTGAAGGCGTCGTTATTACTAAAACTAAAAAAGCCGTTGAACAAAAAGCAGACCGTACTATTTTTGATTTTTCTGAACAGCCACAGCTTAATAACGGTAACGTTCTGGAAGGAATAAAAAAACTTCCAGGGCTGGTTTCTACAGATATTGCGGGAATGATGTATCAGGGAAAAATTCTGGATGTATATCTGAATGGAAGACCTTTAAACATTACTTCCAATGAATTGAATTCTTTCCTGGAAGGAATGCCTGCCAATTCGGTGGAAAAAATTGAAGTGATCACGCAGCCCGGAGCAGAATTTCCTGCGACTTCCGGAGGTGCCATCATGAATATTATTACAAATAAAAACGCCAATAAATATTTAACAGCAACGTATTCAGGAAATTACTCATTTACAAATTATGATAAATTCAGAAGCAGAACAACAAATTCTGTAAATCTGAATGCAAGAAATAAGCTTTTCGGATGGCAGCTGAATGTTGGCCAAAATTATCGTGAAAGTATGCTGAACGGTGATCAGGATGCACTTCTTCACAGCAATACCGACAGGATTGGACGTGGGTATTTTGCAAAATCAGGAATGACGTTTGATCTTGGGCAGGACAGATTATTGCTGAACTACGATATTTACCATAACAATAATGACAATTATACTTTGAGTAATGGTCATGGAGATTTGCCTTTTGAAAAAAACCTTAAAGATTTACGTGAGGCCTACTATAATTCCTCAGATGTTGCTCATACTGATAATTTGAGGCAGGAAGCAGTGATAACATATCAAAAACGTTTTGCAGATAAATCTCAAAAGCTGGATTTTCAATTTGGATATACCAGATCTGATAATAAGTTTGCTCAGGATAATTTTTTTCAGGACGGTTATTTTGTATTCGATCCTACAAAAACAATAGAGAGCAACGGGCAAAAAGATATTTTAAATAACAAATCTGTAATGAATATTGCCAACTTCAAAATAGATTATTCCCAGCCGATTAAACTTCTGGACGGTGGAAAAGTAAGTTTTGGAGGATTATATGAAAGGCAGAATTATGATACAAAAAGTTTTGGAATCACAAACCTTGATTACCAAAGGCAAACAGCTTCAACTTATCTGGAATTTCAGGCGAAACTCAAGAAATTTGATTTCACTTTAGGAGCCCGTGCAGAAAACTATGATATTTCCGGCATTACCCGTTTTTTTGATAAACAGGGAAAGCTGACTGAGGATAATTTAACTCCTTTTAATAAATTTAAATTATTTCCAAATGCAAGTGTACAATATAGCGTAATGAATCAGGTATATGTTGCTGCCAATTATAACAAAAAAATCACTTTACCAAGTATTTCCGCTTTAAACCCAAATAACGTAACATTCTCGGGGCCAAGCACTGAAATAACTGGAAACCCTAATTTACAGCCTACCATTTTTGACAATTATGAGATAAAGGTTTCAGCTTTTGACTATGCATTTATTGGCTATAGTGTAAGCTCAGCAAGTAATCAGGTAGCTCAGGTAATAAGAAAAGAAGGAAGAAAGCTATTCAATGAACAGGTGAATATCTCAAATATGAGAATTCACAACTTTAATGTTGGACTTCCCATTCCATTTATGATTTTCAGCAAACCAATGAGTGAGATCATGAAGTTTAATTTTAACCCTGATAAAATTAATTTCATGTACCTGTACGCTGGTTATCAGAAGCACGAGATTGACAATCTGAACAATAAGGGTTTCTGGATATTCAATATCATGACTCAATTGCTTTTGCCGAAAGACATCAAACTGACAGCTAATTACAGTTATCTGACGCCAAAAGCAGGATATTTCTATTTTACGGCCGATAAACCGTTCAATAATAACCTGGATATTACGCTGACAAAAAAGTTTATGAATAACCGTCTTACACTTTCTGTTTTTGCCAATGATATTTTCAACGGACAGGTGATGCAGGTATATTCTAATCCGCCAGAAGGGGAGGCTGTAAAGATCAGAAGTAAGTATGACACCAGAAATTTTGGAATTTCTATCAATTATAAAATTCCAACAAGAAATAAACTGGCGAAAGAAGATGCTAGTATTCTAAACCAGACAAAAAAAGATGAAAGCGGAGGTGTGATGCAAAATCCACAGTAGTTTATCCATATAAAATGAGGCAGTAAAGAAATTTTACTGCCTCATTTATTTAAAAACAATATAATTTAAAAATCTATAGTCTGGAACCTCCAGTACAAAGTATCAATAAGACTAAGCTGATCTGGTGGTATGGGAAGATCTGTGATCATCTTTAAAACCTGCATAGCCATCATACTTCCTATCATTCCCGGCAGTGCTCCCAAAACTCCAAGGCTGTCACAATCCGGGATATCTTCGGCAACAGGCGGTTCCGGGAAGAGATCTCTGAGGTTTTTGCTGCCTTTGTAATTGAAGACAGCTGTCTGCCCGGAGAAGCCCAAAATACTCCCGTAAACCAAAGGTTTTTCTAGTTTTACACAGGTATCATTGATCAGATATCTGGTAGCAAAATTATCTGATCCGTCTACAACAATATCATAATCTGAAATGATCTCCTCAGCATTTGAACGGTCAATTTTCTGTTCAATTTCAATAAATTTAACCTGATGATTAAGTTTTCTTACAAATAACGCTGCACTTTTTACTTTTGAAATTCCGACAGTATTTTCATTATGGATGATCTGGCGGTTCAGGTTGTGAAGTTCTACCTCATCAAAGTCTGCAACACCTAAAGTTCCAACACCGGCTGCCGCAAGGCATTGAATAACGGGACTTCCTAAGCCTCCTGCTCCAATGACCAGCACTTTGGAATTCATAATTTTCCGCTGTCCCTCCAATCCTATTTCTTCTATAAATATCTGGCGGCTGTATCTTGCAAAACGATCTTCGCTTTTCATTCTGGCTTAATATTTAATAACCACTGTACGCAGTGTCCCAATCTTTCATTACAGGATCATAGCCTGCTTTTCTGATGCTTTGTTTTACCTCTTCCATGCTTCGCTCATCACTGGTTTCAAACTGTTCCAGAGATTCCACGTCTACGGCATAACCTCCCGGATTTGTTTTTGAAGCGGCACTCATGGCCGTTGCCCCGAGTGAGATGATATTGTTCCTGAATTTTTCATTTTCCCTCGTTGATATGGAGATTTCCAAGTCTTCATTCCAGATTCTGTAGGCGCAGATCAGTTGAAGCAGATCTTTGTCTTCCATAATAAAATTGGGTTCAATAATTCCTTCTGCAGGCCTGAGTCTTGGAAAGGACACCGAAAACCGGCTTTTCCAGTATTGTTTCTGCAGATAATCAATGTGAAGCGCATTAAAGAAACTGTCTACACGCCAGTCTTCAAGCCCAAGCAGAACTCCGAGCCCAATCTTATGGATTCCGGCTCTTCCGACTCTGTCTGGAGTATCTAAACGGAAATGAAAATTTGATTTTTTTCCTTTGGGATGGTATTCTTTATAAACATTCTGATGATAAGTTTCCTGATAGATCAAAACGGAATGAACGCCTTCATGATGCAACTGCAAATATTCTTCTTCAGACAAAGGTTGTACTTCTATCGAAATATTGGCGAAATGAGGCCGCAACTGACGAACGGCATTCAGGAAATAAGAAATACCAACTGTTTTATTGGCTTCCCCGCTAACCAAAAGAACGTGATTGACTCCCATCGATTTTAAAACGGAAGCTTCTATCATCAGCTCAGTATCAGACAGTGTTTTTCTTCTGACGTCATTATCCAGGCTAAAACCGCAATAGGTGCAGATATTCTGGCATTCATTGCTGAGATACATTGGTGCATACAGCTGAATTGTTTTACCGAAGCGTTTCTGGGTGAGCTGACGGGTCATTTTTGCCATCAACTCCAGTTCCGGAGCTGCTGCAGGCGAAATAAGGATCAGGAAATCATCTACCGTTTTACGGTTTTTCCGAAGGCTGTTCAGAACATCAGAATGGGTAATTTTTTCAAGCCTGGCTTTTACCTCATCCCAATGATAGCGCTCAAAAATATCATTAAAGCTTTTCATTAATTTCTACTGTATTATTCAAATAGGAATGAGGTCAGAGGGCTTGATGCTTCAGCATGATCTGCGATTGCACCCAACCCCGATTCATAAGCTCTTCTTCCGGCAATGACTCCTTCTTTAAAGGCCACAGCCATATGGACTGGATTTCTGGCCACAGCAATGGCAGTATTGACAAGAACGGCATCTGCCCCCATTTCCATTGCTTTTGCGGCATCTGAAGGAGCTCCAATTCCTGCATCTACTACAACGGGAACATTAGTCTGGCTGATAATGATCTCGAGAAAGTCTAATGTCCTAAGCCCTTTATTGGTTCCAATAGGTGCTCCCAGAGGCATTACCACGGCAGTTCCGGCATCTTCCAAACGTTTACACAAAACGGGATCAGCATGGATGTAAGGCATTACGATAAAACCTAATTTGGCCAGCTCTTCTGTAGCGTATAATGTTTCTATAGGATCTGGAAGAAGGTATTTTGGATCGGGGTGGATTTCTAATTTCACCCAATTGGTTTCCAGAGCTTCCCTTGCTAACTGCGCTGCCAATACTGCTTCTTTTGCGGTTCTGGCTCCTGAGGTATTAGGGAGGAGATGGACCTTGGTTTCTTTTAGTGAATCCAGCAGACCGTCCTCTGCCACACCGGAATCTATTCTTTTCAGTGCCATGGTAACCATATCTGTTCCCGAGGCAACCACAGAGGCAGCCATTTCCTGAAGATTTCCGAATTTTCCGGTTCCCAGGAACAACCTTGAATCAAATATTCTGTCTGCTATTATTAATTTCTGATTATTCATATCATTGCTTTTTTAAATTCACTGATCGCTGCAGGTCTTTTGGTGATCTCTCCCGAAACTGCAGCACCATATATCCCGATTTCCTGTAGCCGTTCAATATCCTGAAGCACAACACCACCGATCGCAAAAATCTTTGGAATGGTGATTGATTTCTCGTTTAAATCATTAATTATATTCTGATAGCCTTCAAATCCTAAGATTGGGCTTAACTTTTCTTTAGTAGCGGTGAATCTCAAAGGCCCAAGACCAATATAATCACACTGCTCTTCTATTCTTTTGACTACATCAAAGAATGTATTTGCGGTACCTCCGATCATCTTATTTTTACCTAAAATGCCTCTCGCTAATTCTATTGGCAGGTCATTTAATCCCAGATGAACACCATCGGCACCAATTTCTTTCGCAATCTGGACATGATCGTTCACTATGCAGACTGCATGATAATCTGAACAAAGCTGTTTTGAAACTGCACAAAGATCTGTTACCTGTTTCTCCGAAGCATTTTTCCAGCGAACCTGTACCCACTTGGTCCCGTTGTCCAGAGCCGTCCTGATATTACGTTCCTGTTCCTCTCTTGTGTGTCCCTTTGATATATATTGTAATTTTTCCATTATTAATTAAACTGAATGATCTATCATTTACTTTTTATGGGCTTCATAAAAGGATTTTATTTCTGCACTTTTTGAATGAATTTACAGGCTCATCACTTTCCCATATTCCACCTAAAAGCGCTGCTCCGTCCGCCCCATTTTCAAAGACCTTTTTGATATTGTTTTCATTAATTCCTCCCAAGGCAATCAATTTAACATGATGATTATTCCTGTATTTAATATCATCGATAATAGTGGAATGCTCACCATATCCTTTTTTAGAGATACTTGGAAAAAAAGGACTTATAAATGCATATTCCCATTCTTTTTTCAATCCATTAAAAGTATGAATATCATGTACTGAGGTTGAAATAATACTTCCGTTTGCATAAGGTTTAATTTTTCCTTCTAACCGGTCCGATTCTCTGAAATGAAACCGGGAAATATGATAATCCTTCCCCAGATCATCATATCCGTGCAGGACCAGCTGAGGATAAAATTCCTCATGGATACCGTACAGGAAATTTTTCATTTCTTCCCGGCTAATCATTGGTTTCCTGATGTGGAGCAGATCCAATCCTTCCTGAAACATCTGATTGATTATTTCTGTCTCGTTTTGAGCTATAGTTTCAGGCGTGATCACCAGGATCATATATAAATTTCTTTTCCTTTCTCAATAAATTCCTGCGATTTATCCAGCATTCCTTTTTCTGCGGAATCCCGAATTTCCTGAGTAATTTTCATGGAACAGAATTTCGGACCGCACATAGAACAGAAGTGGGCAATTTTGGCTCCGTCCGCAGGAAGGGTTTCGTCATGATAGGCTCTGGCGGTTTCCGGATCTAATGAAAGATTAAACTGATCTTCCCATCTGAATTCAAATCTGGCCTTACTCAGTGCATTGTCCCTATATTGGGCTCCGGGATGACCTTTTGCTAAATCTGCTGCGTGAGCTGCTAATTTGTAAGTAATCACTCCAACTTTTACATCTTCTTTATTCGGAAGGCCTAAATGCTCTTTTGGGGTAACGTAGCAAAGCATCGCACAGCCGAACCATCCGATCATGGCCGCTCCGATACCGGAAGTAATGTGATCATAACCAGGCGCAATATCCGTTGTCAAAGGGCCTAATGTATAGAAAGGTGCCTCCTGGCATACCTCCAATTGCTTCTCCATATTTTCTTTGATCATCTGCATCGGGACGTGACCGGGACCTTCGATCATGACCTGTACGTTGTGCTTCCAGGCAATCTTGGTAAGCTCACCTAAAGTTTCAAGTTCTGCAAACTGCGCAGCATCATTGGCATCCGCAATAGATCCCGGACGGAGACCATCCCCAAGGGAAAAAGCCACATCGTATTTCTTCATAATCTCACAGATCTCTTCAAAATGAGTATACAAAAAGTTTTCTTTATGATGGTAAAGACACCATTTTGCCATGATAGAACCTCCTCTGGAAACGATTCCCGTTACTCTTTTTGCGGTAAGATGGATGTATCTCAATAAAACTCCGGCATGGATGGTAAAATAAGATACGCCCTGTTCTGCCTGCTCGATCAGGGTGTCTTTGAAAACTTCCCATGTGAGATCCTCAGGAACTCCTTTTACTTTTTCCAAAGCCTGATAAATAGGGACTGTACCAATAGGAACCGGACTGTTTCTGATGATCCACTCTCTGGTTTCGTGGATGTTTTTTCCTGTGGAAAGATCCATAATGGTATCGGCACCCCATCGGCAGGCCCAAACCGCTTTTTCAACTTCTTCATCGATGCTTGATGAAACCGCACTGTTGCCGATGTTGGCATTGATTTTTACTAAGAAATTACGTCCGATAATCATCGGTTCACTCTCCGGGTGATTGATATTATTTGGAATGATCGCTCTTCCGGCAGCAATTTCATCTCTCACAAATTCCGGAGTGATCTTACTTTTCGGAGTATTGGCTCCAAAGCTGTTTCCGGGATGCTGAAAGGCCATTTCACCGGAGACTGTTTCCAGCTGCTCAATCCGTTGATTTTCCCTGATGGCTACATATTCCATTTCTGCCGTTATAATTCCCTGCTTTGCATAGTAAAGCTGGGTAAGTTCAAATCCTTCTTTAGCTACTTTCGGCTTATGATCATATGCAAAACGAAGTTCATCAAGACGTGAATCTGCAAGCCGTGCCTTTCCGTATTCTGAAGTAATGCCGTTCAAAATATTTACATCTTTCCTGTCCAGTATCCATTGCTCCCGGATTCTTGGAAGTCCTTTCATAATATCAATGGTTGCATTCTCATCGGTATACGGTCCGGAAGTATCATAAATGGTGACCGGAGCATTCTCTTCGAGTGTGCCGTTGGTAAGTTTCGTAGGACTTAAATGGATTTCACGCATTGCTACGCTTACAGGATGTAGTTTTCCCTGAATATAAATTTTCTTAGCATTTGGAAATGGTGAACATGTGATTGAATGAGCCATAAGTTTTTTGTATTATTAAATGAGAACTATCCGCCCTGAGTGGCCGTAATAATTAAAACTGAATCTTTGTCTTTTAGGATTGTTTCTGCCCAGGCGGACATTGGAATAATACGGTTGTTGACCGCTACAGCGATGCCCTTTTTCTTTTCAGGGATCTCTACAGCCATGAGTGCTTCCAGATTATCAGGAAGTACTTCAAATGTTTTCGTTGTGTGGTTAATTGTAATTTCCATTCCTAATTATTTTATATATACTTTAGGAATGGCTATTATTGTACAATAGAATGTACAGCAAAAGTCATCTACTTTTCCCTACGCTGGTATAATCCAGATCAGGTTCAAAGGGTAAAGTCTCAGTCTGTAGATCTACAGACACCCCTAAAGTTGTGACGAAGGTAGGAATTTTTTCAGAACAGGCAAAATTGTTTTTGGAATAAAAAAAAGACCACTTCAAGCTTGAAATGGTCTTATATTTTTAAGGTTCCTGATTTATAAATTAAATGCAGTAATTTTATTCTTCACAAGCCCTCCAGATGGCATCATTCTGGGGAACAGGAGCTATGATTTCTATTTTTTCTTTGGTGACCGGATGAATAAACTCCAGTTTTCTTGCGTGAAGATTGATGCCTCCATCCGGATTCGAACGAGGTGCTCCATATTTCAGATCTCCTTTAATCGGAATTCCTGTTTTGGAAAGCTGCGCCCGGATCTGATGATGCCTGCCGGTTTCAAGATCAATTTCAAGAAGCAAATAATTATCTAAAGTCTTTATTACATGATACGTAAGAATGGCTTCTTTTGCTCCCTCCGTTACTTTTGGAAAGACAATCGCTTTATTGTTCTTTTCATTTTTCTTTAAATAATGAACTAATCTCTGGCTTTGAGGAATCATTTCTTTCCCAACAACAGCCCAGTAGGTTTTCTTTACTTCCCTGTTTTTCACCATCTGGGTAAGACGGGAAAGAGCTTTGGAAGTTTTGGCATAAATAACCAGGCCCGATGTCGGGCGGTCTATACGGTGAACCAAACCGAGAAAAACATTCCCCGGCTTAGCATCTCTTATTTTTATAAAATTCTTAATGGTATCCAGTAAAGATTCATCGCCGGTTTTATCTCCCTGAACAAGTTGCCCTACTTTCTTATTAACAACCAAAAGATGGTTGTCTTCATATACAATTTGCTCCTTCATACTTTATGAGCGGTTGGGTCTGTTGGTAAAAGAAATCGCTATTCCTCCCAAAAGGCCTATCGTTTTTAGAACTGAAAATTTAGACTCTTCCGGTAAACTTGCGCCTACTACACACAATAGTGCAGCCGCATACATGATATATGTGAAATTTTTATTGGAAAGTGTAGGTGCCTGAATAAGGAAACTGGCTCCTATCAGATAATAAAAAATTTTCCTTGAAAGAATATGGTTGATCTCGGGAGAAAATAAATTAAGCCATCCCGCTCCAAGGCAGATCAGCGCAGCAATTGATAAAATACCCTGAATAGATTGTTGGTTCCTCATCAATTAGTAGCTTTCATTTTCATTAGGAAATTCAACATTTTTCACATCTTTTACGTACTGGGCAACTGCCCCCGTAATTTCCGTATAAAGATCAAGATATCTTCTCAAAAATTTTGGACTGAACCCTTTATTCATTCCAACCATATCATGATAGACAAGAACCTGTCCGTCACAATCAGCACCAGCTCCAATTCCAATGGTAGGAATAGTGATGCTTTCGGTTACTTTTTTAGCCAGATCAGCAGGAATTTTTTCTAAAACTACGGCAAAACAACCCAGTTCTTCCAAAAGCTGTGCATCAGCAATTAATTTCTCAGCTTCAGCTTCATCTTTTGCTCTTACTTTATACGTTCCGAATTTATAGATCGACTGTGGCGTCAATCCTAGATGTCCCATAACAGGAATTCCGGCATTGATGATTTTTTTGATAGATTTTGAGATCTCTTTTCCGCCTTCAATTTTTACAGCGTGAGCTCCTCCTTCTTTCATCATTCTTACTGCAGACTCCAATGCTTTTTCAGGATTACTCTGGTAAGTTCCGAAAGGAAGATCCGCTACAACAAGAGCTCTGTCGGTTCCTCTTACCACGCTTTGGGCATGGTAGATCATCTGATCCAGCGTAATAGGCAGCGTTGTTTCAAAACCGGCCATTACATTCGCTGCAGAATCTCCGATCAAAACTGCATCAATTCCGCCTGCGTCTACCATTTTAGCCGTAGTAAAATCGTATGCGGTAAGCATTGTTATTTTCTCCTTGTCGAATTTCATTTTTCGCAAGGTTTCAGTTGTAACTTTTTTAATTTCAGAGTGAACAGACATAATTTATCTATTTTTTAAAAGTTAAAAAGTCGGCTTTCGCCGACTTAAGTTTTTGTATGATTGTTATAAAACTACGTGACCTAGTTTCATCAGTTTATCGTGGTTGAGAATTTTGATATTTCTTCCGTCTACTTCTATCAGACTATCCTGTTTGAATTCGGAAATTAAGCGGATAGCGCTTTCTGTGGCAGTTCCTATGATGTTGGCAATTTCTTCTCTGGTGAGCGAAATTTTGATAAAGCCTTCAGGATCTACCCCCAATTTCTGCTCCAGCAAGATAAGAATTTCTGCCAGTCTTTCCCTTACTGTTTTCTGGGCAAGGAATGTAATGGTGTTGGATGATTCTCCCAATTCATAGGATATTTTCTGAAGCATTGCGAAAGAAAGCTGCGGATCTACTTCCAGAAGATACATGAAAATATCTGCCGGTAAGAAAATACATTCAATGTCTGTCATAGCTTCTGCCTTTGCCTGGAAATTTTCCCCGCAAAGCAATGAACGATAGCCGATGATGTCCCCCTCTTTTATAAATCTTAAGATCTGGTCTTTTCCAAAAGCTCCGGACTTTGAAAGTTTAGCAGCTCCTTTTTCTAAAACGAATACTCCCTTTGGCGTTTCACCATCTTCAAAAATGGTGTCGTGCTTCTGAAAACTCAATCTTTTTTTGCCGTTAATATATTTTTCAAAATCAGTGCTAGAAAGTCTTTCCTTAAATGATTTATCATTAAAAACTCTGGCGAACCTCTCTTCAATTGCAATCTGTTGTTCCTGCGACATTTTATATGACATTTATCACAAAAATAGAACTTTTTAACACGATAAACAAAAAAAATTGTTATAATTTTGTAGTTCAATATATTATGTAGTGAGCGAGAACTGTTTTCATTGTGGTCAAGGGATAGAAAAAGAGAGAATTTTGTTTGATGAAAAGACTTTCTGTTGCAACGGATGTAAATCTGTTTACGAAATTCTGAATATCAATAATTTAGCTAATTTTTACGAACTTAATAAAAGAGCCGGAATCCGTCCTAATGATGAGAGCTCTTCACAGTTTGAATACCTTGACACTCCGGAAATCTTTGAAAAGGTAACTGATTTCTCTGAAGGAAACACCAGTCTCGTTACTTTCAAAATCCCTGTAATCCACTGTTCTTCATGTATCTGGCTACTGGAAAGCCTTCATACCCTTAACGAGGGTATTAAATATTCTCAGGTGAACTTCACCAGAAAGACCCTACAGGTTTCATTCAATCATAACAATCTAAAATTAAGCGAACTAGCTAAATTTTTAAATAACCTGGGATACAAACCGATCATCAATCTGGAAACAGCGGATAAAAACGTTGATCATCTGGACAAATCACTGCTTGTTAAACTGGCTATTGCCGGCTTTGCGTTTGGTAACGGAATGTTCCTAGCATTTCCTGAATACATTGGCGGAGAAGATTTTTGGATGCAGCAATACAAAGGGCTTTTCAGAAGCTTAACTTTCCTACTTGCTATTCCTGTAGTTTTTTATTCTGCTTCAGATTATTACAAATCCGCATGGTATGGACTGAAAAACAAGATTGTCAATATCGACGTGCCTATTGTTTTAGGTATTTTTGTCCTTTTTGGAAGAAGTGCCTATGAGGTAATAAGCGGTTACGGACCCGGCTATTTTGACACATTATGTGGTCTTTTATTCTTCATGCTATTAGGTAAGATTTTCCAGAAGAGAACTTACAGCGCACTTTCATATGACCGTGATTACAAATCATTTTACCCTATTGCCGTTACTAAAGTTGATTTCAATGGAAAACAACAGAACATTTTACTTTCCGAAATCAAAGTAGGAGACCGGATTTTAGTAAGAAACCAGGAATTAATTCCTGTAGACGCCATTTTAATTAATGGGGAGGGTAATATTGACAACAGCTTCATTACCGGAGAAAGTGAGAGCATCAGTAAACAACCGGGCGATAAGATTTTTGCCGGCGGAAAGCAAATCGGTTCTTCTCTTGAACTTGAGGTGATTAAAAATGTAGACCAAAGCTATTTAACCCAACTATGGAACAAAGAAGCATTTAAGAAGTATGAAACCGGTCTGGATACGCTGACCAATAACATCAGTAAATACTTCACTTTCATTATTTTAGGCATCACATTGATTTCCGGGATTTATTGGTCCACCATTGATATGGGAAAAATGTTCCAAGTTGTTTCTGCTATTCTCATTATTGCATGTCCTTGTGCGCTCGCTCTTTCAGCACCCTTTACATTTGGACATATTATGAGAATCCTCGGGAGAAATAAATTTTATGTAAAAGACACCCTGACGATTGAAAAAATAGCAAAGATTGACACTTTAGTATTTGACAAAACGGGGACCATTACCCACAGAAAGAAAACCAATATCAAATATGACGGTGTGGAGATTTCAGAATTTGATTTACTCAATATCAAAACATTACTGAAAAATTCTAACCACCCTCTTTCAAAGTCTTTATATGATTTTATCGAGGTAAACGACGATTATTATTCCGTAGAAAATTTTGAGGAAATTTCAGGAAAAGGTTACGAAGCTCACATTAGAGGCAACATCTACAGGATAGGATCTGCAAAATACAACAATCAGGAATCTAAAAACCTGGAAACTGCAGTTTATGTAAGCAAAAATGGAGAATTCCTCGGAAAATTCATTTTCAAAAACGAATACAGAGATCATCTTAAAAATTTATTTAAGGTTCTCACCAGCTATAAGATCTTCATTCTTAGCGGAGACAACTCTTCTGAAGAAACCCAACTAAAAGACATTATTCCGAACTGTCAGGCTATGGCATTCAATCAAAGTCCGGAAGACAAGCTGAATTACATTAAGGAATTACAGGATAAAAACTTTAAAGTAGCCATGCTGGGAGATGGATTAAATGATGCAGGAGCATTAAAACAAAGTAATGTTGGAATAGCCATTTCGGATGATACCAACAGCTTTACTCCTTCTTCAGATGTGATCATGAACGGTGACAAAGTAGTGGATCTTGATAAGTATCTGAACGTATGCAAAGGCTCGATCACTATTGTGAAAATGACATTCATAATCAGCTTTCTATACAACATCGTTGGTTTAAGCTATGCAGTGACAGGTCATATGGATCCACTCTTCGCAGCGATAATCATGCCAATAAGTTCGATCACGGTAGTTACCTTCACTACAATTTCAACCTGGATCCTGGGTAGAAAATACTTCAAAAAAGCGGCGTAGAAGCCCTTATTTAGACTGATTTTAAATTAGCAAGAATCGGTATTTCGTGATGAATGTCATTATTTTTCACTAAATTTGAACCCCGAAAATAGGTTAATTTTGTTGTCAAATGGATATTCTATATTTAATGATCTTATGCAGTGCTTCTTTGGCTGCAGTTTTCTTGATTATTTTTATAGTCAACGCTAGAAAAGGGCAGTTTGAAGATGATGAATCTCCAGCTGTTAGAATCCTCTTTGACTCCGGTGAAATAAAGGAAAAAGAGAAAAAAGGCAACAAAAAAGACGAGGATAAAATAGGAGAAAATAATAAAATTGAAGAAAAAAGTGAATAGTTGATATGGAGACACAAAAGTTTAGTTATGACAACAGTATTGTTCGGGCATTCCTTTATGCGACCATAGTTTTTGGTTTTATAGGATTTTTGTTCGGACTTACAGCGGCATTAATGCTTTTCTACCCCGAGCTTCCTGAATTTTTATTTGGTACAGATGATACTACCATTCAGAGTTTAAAAAGTGGTAATATTCAAGGGCTGATAAATACTCATGGTGCATTTGGTTTTGGTAGAATCAGAATGTTGCACACCAATACCGTAATCTTTGCATTTGTATGTAACATCGTATATACCGGTGTTTATTACTCATTACAAAGATTATTAAAAACAAGAATGTACAGTGATACATTATCATGGTTACATTTCTGGACTTGGCAGTTTATGATTGTTGCTACGTTCATTACTTTCTTTATGGGGATCAATACCTCAAAAGAATATGCTGAGCACGAGTGGCCAATCGATATATTAATTGCATTCTCGTGGATCATTTTCGGGGCCAACATGTTCCTTACTATTGCTAAGAGAAGAGTAAGACACCTTTATGTAGCTATCTGGTTCTATATTGGTACTTGGATCGCTGTAGCAATGCTTCACATTTTCAACAATTTAGAAGTTCCGTTATCTTTTGCAGGATGGAAATCCTATTCAGCATACGCCGGGGTAAAAGATGCTATCGTACAGTGGTGGTATGGCCACAATGCTGTAGCGTTCATCCTGACAACACCGGTTTTAGGTTTGATGTATTATTTCTTACCAAAAGCTGCAGACAGACCGGTTTTCTCATATAAATTGTCTATCATTCACTTCTGGTCACTAATTTTTGTATACATCTGGGCTGGTCCTCACCACCTTCAGTATACAGCACTTCCAGCGTGGGTTCAGGCGGTATCTACAGGTTTCTCTATTATGCTTATCGCCCCTTCATGGGGAGGAATGCTGAATGGTCTCTTAACTTTAAGAGGAGCATGGGATAAAGTAAGAGAAAATCCTATTCTAAAATTCTTCGTGGTAGCTGTTACTTGTTATGGTATGGCAACATTCGAAGGACCGCTTTTAGCAACTAAAAACATCAACAAAATTGGTCACTTTACAGACTGGGTTATCGGTCACGTTCACTTAGGAGCTCTTGGATGGAATGGTTTCATGGCATTCGGGGTTATCTATTACCTTGTACCTATCATGTGGAGAACAAAAATATGGTCTGTAAAATTAGCTAACTGGCATTTCTGGTTAGGTACTTTAGGAATTATTTTCTATGCAGTTCCAATGTATATTTCAGGATTCACACAAGGTCTAATGTGGAAGCAGTTCAATCCGGACGGTACTTTGATGTACAAAAACTGGCTTGATACGGTAACTGCGATTATTCCTTACTTCAAAATGAGATTCTTAGGAGGATTCTTCTATATTTCCGGAGCAACTTTAATGATCATTAACGTTATTGCTACGGTAAGAAAAGGATCTTTCCAAAAAGAAGTTCCGGCAGAAGCACCTGCTCTTGCTAATATTGGTAAAAAACGTAAAGAGGGAGAGGGAACTCACCTTTGGTTAGAAAGAATGCCTGTATTATTAGGTATCCTATCTTTCATCACTATATCTATCGGAAGTGTTATTGAAATTGTACCTACTTTGTCTCTAGACAAGAGTGTACCTACGATTTCAGCAGTAAAACCTTATTCTCCATTGGAGTTGGAAGGTAGAGATCTTTATATCCGTGAAGGATGTAATGCTTGCCACTCTCAGATGATCAGACCTTTCAGGGATGAGATCACGAGATTTAACGGTAAAAACGGACAATATTCTAAAGCGGGAGAGTTTATCTATGACAGACCATTCTTATGGGGATCTAAGAGAACAGGACCGGATTTACATAGAGAAGGAGGTAAAAACCCAAGTTCTTGGCATTACAAACACATGTACAACCCAAGATCTACCTCTGCGGGTTCTATCATGCCTCGTTACCCTTGGTTAATTGCTACCAACTTAGACAGAACTAAAATGGTTGACAAAATGAAGCTGATGAAGAATGCATTTGACGTTCCTTACAGTAAAGCTGAAATAGACTCTGCCAATACATGGGCAGACAACCAGGCAAAGAAAATCGTGAAAGATATCTTCTCTGAAGCTAATGACCTTAAGGTAGCTTATGCTAAGAAACCTCAGGGGGAATTGGAGAAAAAAGAGATTGTAGCTCTGATCTCTTATCTTCAGAGACTAGGTACAGATATCAAGACTACAGAAATAAAAACAGCAAGTACTAACTAAACATTAAAAGGTTCACATGATTCCTCAGAACTTTAAAGATATATTATCCAATACCGAAAACGCAGGCTTGTATCAAACATTGGCGCTGATATTCTTTATGATGTTCTTCGTAGCCCTAATAATATATGTATTTAGCAGGCCTAAAAAATATTATAAGGAAGAAGAAGAGGCACCTCTGGGAGATGATGAAGACGACTTTAATTTAAAAAATTAAACTATTTATTATGAAACAAAGAACACCTGTTGTTGTAAACATCTTAATAATAACTGGACTTCTAATAGTTTTTTATTATTTGTTTGTACAGAGCTACTCGTTCCTAGCTTCACCATACTTCTGGGGAACTGTTGTGATCAGTGCTATTTTAGCCTATATCCACAGTGCTATTGGAGATTTAATTGAGAACAATAAATTCAAAAAATTATCTCCGGAAGAAAAAGCAGCTTATTTAGCGGAAAAGAAAATTCCTTTCCTAAAAAGAATGTACGACAGTGCATTCAAAAAACAGTCTGCTACAGAAGAAAAAGATATTCTTATTGATCATGGTTTCGATGGGATTATGGAATTAGATAATCAACTTCCAAAATGGTGGGTAGGATTATTCTATTTTGGGACTGCTTTTTGTATTATATACATTGCAGCGTTTGCTTTCACAGATTTTGCACATCCATTAAATGAATATGAGCAGGAATATAAAGAGCAGATGGCGAGTATTGCAGATTATGAAAAGAACCAGCCTCCTGTAACCATTGAAACAGCGAAATACTCTGCAGACAATATCGCAGAAGGTAAAGACTTATTCAAAACCAACTGTGCATCTTGTCACAAAGAAGACGGAAGTGGTGGTATCGGTCCAAACCTTACGGATAACTTCTGGATCAACCAGCCTGAGAAAACACTCTTTAAAAACGTTTTCCACATGGACTGGAACGGTTCTCCTACCAACCCTGCGATGAGAGCATTTGGTAAAAACGGTGAAGTTTCCGGTGCAGAAATTGAAAAGATTGCAGCTTATGTATATCATATCAATCAGGAACAAGCACCAGTAACGCAAGCTCAGGGAGGAGCTGCTCCTCAAGGAACTGAAGCACATTGGGAAAAAGAATAATTTTAAAAAAATTAGAAACATATGAAAAAAACATAATTTGTTATTAAAAAAAATAGTAACGAATTATGTTTTTTCTTTTTTAAATATATTACAAAATGTCAGATATAGAAGAAATAGAAGTACGCGGCGGACAGGGACAGGTTCTGGACCCTGAGACTTACAGAGATTCTATCGGGACAATGGAGCAATCCGGTAAGAGAAAATGGGTATTCCCCAGAAAACCAAAAGGGAAATACACCAACTACAGGAATCTTGTAAGCTATGCTTTATTAATTATTTATTTTACGGTACCATTCCTTAAAATCAATGGTAACCCGTTCTTTTTATTCAACGTTATCGATAGAGAATTTTATGTCTTCGGACAGCCTTTCTATCCACAGGACTTTTTTATCCTGACTTTAGGTGCTATTGCGTCATTAATCTTTATTATCATTTTTACGATTGCATTCGGAAGAATTTTCTGCGGGTGGATATGCCCTCAGACAATTTTTATGGAATCTATCTTCCGTAAAATTGAATACTTAATTGAAGGTGACCGAAACAAGCAGATGAAGCTGGACAGACAGGAATGGAACAGCGAAAAAATCTGGAAACGCAGCTTGAAATGGAGTGTTTACGTTGTGATTTCCCTGATCATCACTCACTTTATGCTCATGTATATCGTTGGCTATAAAGAGATCTTCAGAATTATATCAGAAGGGCCGTTTGCCCATCCTACCAATTTTATTGTAATGGTTCTGTTCTCAGCGGCATTTTACTTTGTATTTGCGTGGTTCAGAGAGCAGGTTTGTACCTTGGTTTGTCCTTACGGAAGATTACAGGGGGTTCTGATTGATAAAGATACAATTAACGTTTTCTATGATTTTAAAAGAGGAGAAAACAGAGCAAAATGGAGAAAAGGCGAAGACCGTAAAGCTGCCGGAAAAGGAGACTGTATAGACTGTCACCAGTGCGTGGTTGTTTGTCCTACGGGAATAGACATCAGAGATGGACAACAGTTGGAATGTATTAACTGTACAGCCTGTATCGATGCTTGTGATGAAGTCATGGAAAAAGTAGGTCTTCCAAAAGGACTGATAAGATATGCTTCTGAGAATGAGATCGAAAATCACACCCAGTTTAAATTTACAGGTAGAATGAAAGGTTTTGCAGTCGTTCTTGCTTTACTGGTTGGATTTTTAGGATTTCTTCTGAACAGCCGTGGCGAAATGGAGGCTAAATTCATTAAACCGGCAGGAAGTACATTCTTCGTGAGAGACGGAAAGATCATTAATACTTACAATTATACGTTCCTTAATAAAACCAACGATAAAAAGATTGTTACCATAAAAGTTGTCGAGCCTACTCATGGAGAGATCATCTACAGTGGATCAAGCAAAATCCAGGTAGACAGGGATAAAATTTCCAAAGGAACAATCAGTATCAGTTTTCCTGAAGATGAAATGAAACTTTCAAAACAGAATGTAACGATCGGAGTTTATGATATGAAAGGGAAGCTTATAGATTCTTATCAGACCTATTTTGAAGGACCATTCAAACTACAATTTTAATTTCAAGCAACCTCTATCATTCAACGTTTATAGTGATGTAAAGTCATAGAGGGTGCTTATGACTACAAAATCAAATAAAAAATCCGGAAGAAATGAAAAACTTTAGTTGGGGACACGGTGTTGTAATTGCATTATTTGCATTCATTATTTTTATATTATCCATGTTGTTTCTTTTCCCGAACGGGCAGAAGAATTCCGAAATGGTAACCGATAATTATTATGAAGAAGAGCTTAAGTATCAGGACGTGATTGATGCTAAGCAAAAAGCAGACGATCTTCAGGAAAAACCAGTATACAGCCAGGAAAAAGAGGGTATCAGGATCACTTTTCCGAAAGAATATAACAATTCTAATACTACGGTAAAATTTGTTTTAAACAGAACCGAAGACCAGAATTTAGACATCAAGAAATCTGTACAGCTTGACGCACAACAGTCGATTTTAATACCTGCACAGGTATTGAAAGTAGGAAACTATACCTTGAGACTGATGTGGACGAAAGACAAAACAGACTATAGAATGGATTACGATGTGATATGGAAATAGGACTTATTTTATCGGCTATTGCTTTAGGCTTCGCTTCCGGCTTTCATTGTATCGGGATGTGCGGACCTATTGCCTTATCGATGGGATTGACCAAAAAACAGGCCACCAATTTTTATCTTCAAAACCTTACCTACCAGTTCGGCAGGATATTTACCTACTCTTTATTAGGAGCGATTCTTGGTATTATAGGCGAAGGTTTTGAGATGGCTGGATTTCAGCAGTATCTTACAATTATTGCCGGAGTTCTTCTGATCATTATGGCTTTGTTTTCATTTGGAGGAAAAGATTTTGCTTCCAAGATCCCTTTTCTTTCTAAATTCCTGTTTTCTATAAAATCCAATTTAGGCAGATTATTGCAGAAAGCAGATTACCGATCCAGATTTTCCACAGGGGTTCTTAACGGCTTTCTTCCTTGCGGAATGGTTTATATGGCATTGACAGCAAGTCTGGCAAGCGGAGGAATATGGCAGGGAGCCTCATATATGGCCTTATTTGGGTTGGGAACACTTCCATTCATGTTTGCCGTAGTTTTGGCCGGAAACCTCGTAAATCAGGCTTTCAGGGTAAAAGTTTTAAAAGCCGTCCCTGTAATCATGATCATTTTAGGAGGTTTGTTTATCCTGAGAGGTCTTGAGTTGGGAATTCCTTACATTTCTCCAAGGGCCGAAGCTATGACTATTTCCAGAGACCATAACGGAGCCAATTGCCACATTGAAGGACACGATCACAGTTCAGCAAACTGTCATTAATACAAGACTAAACAACCCCCATGAAACTACTTTTATTATTCATTGCAGCAGCTTTTGTATTGCAATCCTGTACCATCAATTCTGAAATCGTATACCATACAGATGCTGCATCTACTTCCGTCACTGATATTGACATGAGACAGTTCATTTCTGAAATGAAATCTATGACTCCAGATTCTCTGAAACAGCAGAAAGAATTCGGAGAATTTGATAAACTTCCAACAGTATGGACCAGTCTTTACGATATTGAAAAGAAGGAGGGAAAACTGAAAACTCAGGATAAAGATTCTATCCGGATCATGCAGAAGATCTTCATGAAAACAAGTAAAGAAAATAACGAACCAGCCGGTTTTTCTCTAAAAATGGAGCACTTTACCCAGCCAGACTATCAGATGTTGAGCCGCTACAACAAAAAGGAAAAGCTTCCACTGGATCAGAATATTTTCAACAACTGGGACGGAAAAACACTGACTATCAATACGGACAATTTCAATCTTAAAAACATTGAAGAAACTCTACGGAGCAAGACTTCAAAAGAAGAAGCGAGCCAAGTGGAGGGAATGGTCACCATGTTCTTTAAAAGCATTGGAACAACACTGAAATTTGAAAACAAAATAAAATCCATTACCGGAAAACATGATTGGGTGAAACAAATCGATAGCAAAACAATAAAGATTGATTATGACCTGAAAGCAATGTATGATCCAGAAATGAAATTAAAAAACGCAGACAAAAAAATCATTATTGTCACAGAATAATCAAAAGACGACTGATATTCAGTCGTCTTTTGATTTATATTTTAAATCCATTTACATAAAAGATTAACAAATTCTAGTTTTTACTTAAAAATATTATCTTTGAATTCTTAATATAATAAATAATCATGACAAAAATTTTACTATCTCTTATTTTTATGTCAGCAATCAGTTTAAATGCACAAAGCATTAGTTCTGAAACAGTTGATTTTCGTGTTTTAAAAGCACCACAAACTTCAATTAGCGAAAATTCCCGGACTTATAATATCACGGTAAACTCTCCTTATAATCTGACTAAGGAAGATGTAATAAAGCAATCTAAAAAAGAACATCAGGAAGCTCTTGCTAATTTCAGCAATACGATTGCAGAAAGCCAAAGTAACTATCAACAGGCATTAAAAGATTATAATGAAGAGATCATAAAAGCAAAAGAGAAATTTGCAATTGAATCAGCAGAATTTAAAAAAATGAGTCTTTTAGAGCGTCTTACTATGCAGGAAAAAGGACTAAAACCGCAACTTCAACTGCCTTCTAAACCTATTTATTCCAAACCTACTCCTCCGGTATACAGGGAACCTTATCTGAATGACTATTTTATTGTAGATAATAATGTTTTAGCCTCTCAAATTTCGATTGACGGTTATAAAAAAGGAACTCCTAATGTAGATGTTTACGTTACAATGGAAAAAGTAAACTTTCAGGATAATGCGGGACAGACTTACGCCAATCAACCGACAAAAATAGTTGTAAAAGAAAATGGAACTGAGAAAATTAATACAACAATTTCTCAAGACTTCGTCTTTGTATCTTCACAACCTTCTGATAACATCAATAAGCCTGCAGAAGAAAAGAAATATCTTGGAAACAATATTAAGGCAATTAATACTTTCTTAAATGATAATTACGGATACAAGACACTCAACAAACAGGTAAAACTGGAATTTGTGAAAAATAAAGGTGAATTTGATGATTTAGAAAAAGCACATATTTATGTGACAACCAATTTAAGAAAGTTACAGGCTAACTCTGATCAGACTAATAACAATATTGCTTTTGCCAATATGAAAAAAGGGACAGATATTTGGGAACAAGCTCTGAAAAAAGTTAATTATAAAGACAAAAAAGCGCCTTATAATGCTAAAATCGGCAAATTCCTTAATTTCAATTTAATAAGACTGAATGTTGCTCTTGAAAACAAAAAGGAAGCAGAAAAGTATCTTAATGAAATGCAGGAAAAACTTGTAGATCTGGATTTGTCTTACAATGAGAAAGCAGAATTAAAGCAATTAGAAAACCAGATTTATAAATAGAACCATGAAACTAAGAACATTTACAGCATTAGCTATTTGTATCTCTTCAATAGCCTTTGCGCAGAGTAATTACAAGTATGGAAACAAGTTTGATTTTGACGCTACTCAAGAAAAGGATGTAAAATTAATTACCGGCGGTAATGATGGTTACTACATGCAAAGCAGCATCAATGAAAACAGCATCCGCAGCAACAATAAAATATTCGTAAGAAAGTTTGATAATTCAAACAATTTAAAGCAAACTTTTTCCCACGAAATGCCCCAAATAGAAAAGTACGCACCTATTAATTATCTGGGAAGCTTTGAATCTGGAAATAAAATTGTTTTTATTACAGAAACCTATGCCGGGAAAGTAAAAAAGAAAGACATTTATAAAATTATTTTCGATAAAACCACAGAAACATTTACTAATGAGTTGCTTGTTTCTTACCCTATCGAATCTACAATGAAGTCAGGAACTGCCTATTTCGAAAAATCTGAGAATGGCAGATATGGTGCTGTTGTCTTCTACCAACACTCTCCTAGAAAAGAGCCTGTAAAGATAAGCATCAATGTCATTGATACCGGAAGCCTGAAATCTGTATGGAATAAAGAGGTTACCGGAGAAGCAGGAAGCTCAGATACCGAATTTTTTGTGACTAATTCAGGAAATATAGGATTGCTAAGGTCTGTGAATCAAAATGCATCACTTCTTTTTGTTACTGCTTCTGCACAGGAAGAAAAATTCTTTACAGAAAAAATGAAGATCATTAGTGAAACAGCTGTATCTATTGGTGATAAAGATTATCTAATTGCATTTAACAGCACTCCTAAAACGGTAAAGTTTAATGCCAGTAATTTCGAAAATTTAATGCTGTATGATATTAATGAAGGAAAAATCATTGCTAATGAAGTGGTAGCACCATACAACGATGGCAGTAAAATAGCAGATGTCTTTATCCCTTATACTTATGTAAGTGGAGATAAAATTTACATTTTTACAGAAAGCAAACTGGATGCTGGTACAAGAAATGTAAAATCTCCTATGGGAACTATGATGATTACCGAAACTTATTATAAAGCCGGAGATCCTAGGATAGTAGCTATAAATACTGCTACAGGAAAAATAGAGTCTGTAACAAAACTAAACAGTGAAAGAACTGCTGAACTGGAAATGCACTCTTTAGGAATTGTTAATATAAAAGGGAATTATATATTTAAAGCAGGGTCATTATTAAACTTCTCTGCTATCAATTTTGAAAACAATAGTGGTAGACCACTTGCATCTCTTGCTAAGGCTACAGGCAAGGATCCTTATTTCGGAGATGGTTATCCTTATAATCAAGCCTTACTTTACAGACCTGAGCTAAAGACTTTGGCTTATCCAAGAGTACTCGGAAATCAAGCCAGTATCATTACCGTCGAAAATTTTGAAGGTAAATAAACCGATACAATAATAGAACAAAAACTGCTGAATTCCAGCAGTTTTTTTATTGGTATTCGTTTTGTAATATTAAATGGAACAATAAAAATTCTCACAATGATAAAATATATGAAATTTCTATGGGTCGCCATTCTTTTTGGTGCACTCCAGTCCTGCTCTATTAATACGGAAACCACGTATTATAAAGACGCTGCAACCAGTATGCAGTCTAATATCCTGATGGACAAAAGTGTAATGGGAATGATGAGCATGATGGGGCAAGATCCGAAAAAGCTGAACGATCTTGATAAGCTGCCAACTGATTGGACAAGTCTTTACAATGTTCAGAAGCACGGAAAAGTAACCCTTAATGAAGATTCGGTGAAAGTGCTGAAAAAGGTCTACATGAAAGTGGATAAGGACAAGAACGAAATTATTGGCCTTTCCCTGAAATATGATAAGCTGATGCCCTCTGAGATCACTGAACTTCTGGCCAGTGATAAGCGTTTAAAGAAAATACCTCTGCAGGATATTGCAGTGTGGAACGGAAAATCTTTAACGATTAATACGGATAAATTTAATTCTGATGGTATCCTGAAGATGTTGGAAGAAAAAGATACCACAGAAAACAAAGTTCCGCAGACTAAAAGCGATTCTGTAGAAGCCTACGGAAAACAGATGGCTTCAGGAATGGTGGGAATGTTGAGAATGTTCAACCTTACATTTACCAACACTCTGAAATTTCAGAAACCTATCAAAAATATTGAAGGAAAGCATGATTTCGTAAAACAGATTGACAATAAAACGATTCAGATCGTGGTAAGATCCAATGACCTTATAGACAACAAAAATCTTGTCAATAAAGATAAAAAAGTAGTTATCACTACGGAATAATATATTGTTAACGATAAAAATACAATAGAAAATCCCCTTCCAAAACTGAAAGGGGATTATTTATTATTGCTTATTCATTTTCTAGCTGATCAGATCGAATCTTGCATATTCAGCAATCTTCTTAGGAATTCTGATTCCTTCTTCTGTCTGATTATTTTCCAGTAATGCAGCCATAATTCTTGGAAGAGCCATTGCAGAACCGTTTAAGGTATGCACCAGCTGAGACTTTCCTTCTGTTTTGTAACGGCATTTCAGACGGTTAGACTGGAAGGTTTCAAAATTAGAAACAGAGCTTACCTCAAGCCACATTTCCTGCGCTGCACTCCATACTTCAAAATCGTACGTCATGGCTGCTGCAAAACCTGTATCTCCACCGCAAAGTCTCAATACTCTGAACGGAAGTTCAAGATCAGTTAAGATCTCTTTGATATGCTCTACCATTTCTTCTAAAACAGCATAAGAATTTTCAGGCTTTTCAAGTCTTACAATCTCTACTTTTTCAAACTGATGAAGACGGTTCAGACCTCTTACATGTGCTCCGTAGCTACCCGCTTCTCTTCTGTAGCACTGAGAGAATGCTGTATTTTTGATCGGAAGATCTTTTTCTTCAAGCAATACATCACGGTAAAGGTTGGTTACCGGAACTTCTGCTGTAGGAATTAAATACAGGTCATCTGCTCCCACATGATACATCTGCCCTTCCTTATCCGGAAGTTGTCCTGTACCGTAGCCTGAAGCTTCATTCACAACGTGAGGAGGGTTCACCTCCATATATCCTTTTTCAACATTCTTATCTAAGAAATACTGAACCAAAGCTCTCTGAAGCCTTGCTCCTTTACCCAGATAAACAGGGAAACCGGCACCGGCAATTTTCACTCCAAGTTCAAAATCAATCAGGTTATATTTTTTGGCAAGTTCCCAGTGCGGAATGGCACCTTCTCCAAGGCCTTCCACGGTATGAGACTGAAAAATATTTTCGTTATCTTCTGCAGAAACTCCACTTTTCACCAATTCATAAGGAATGTTGGGGATCTGGTATAAAATATCCAGCAAAGTTTTCTCTGTTACATCCAATTGGGACTGCAGTTCTTTACTCGACTCCTTGAATTGTGCTGTTTTAGATTTTGAGGACTCCGCTTCTTCTTTTTTTCCTTCCTTCATCAAAAGTCCGATTTCTTTGGAGATTTTGTTGATCTCGGAAAGCTGGGAATCTAGTTCAAACTGGATTCTTTTTCTTTCGTCGTCAGCAGCGATCGCATCGTCTACCAACCCAAGATTCTTGAATTGTCTTTTTTGAAGACCTTCTAAAACGCGTTCTTTATTGTCGCGTAAAAAATTGACTTGTAACATTTTATTGAGATGTTAAATATTAGATGTTAAACTTAAATCCTAAGCTAACAGTTTTGCAAATTTAAATTATTTTATGATAGTAAAGGTATTTATAGCATTGGGTGCATCCGCAGCTTTGGAAAATACAACCTCATTATTGTAACGGACTTCCGAAACCTGAAATAGTGAGGGCGTCCAGCGGTAATAAATTTCCATCACATCAGTAACGGTAACCACCTGATTATTCACAGTTCTGCTAAGTGAGAAAGTCATTTTCGACTGGTATGTTTTATTTTCAGGGCTGATAGAGTCCTTTATAATTCTTTTAGCGCCACTTAAATATTCAAAATAATATAAAGAATCTGTGGTCATTTTAAGCGGAATGGCTACTGGTGCAATATCTGTTGTCCCATTATTATCATTCACTGAAAAAGTAGTGTAGGATCCTGTCTTTTTAGCATTTAACAGATCCTGTCCGGCTTTGTTTTGCATATAGATATTCAAGGTCTGATCAATTCTTTGTAAGGAATCGTCATCGCTGCCGCAACTGAGTGTTACAAAAAGTAAAGATAATATTCCAAAAACTGAATTCTTCATAAGACAAAGGTAACAAAGATTTATAATTACGGAAGTTTCCTCAGGTACAAAAAGAAAAAAATAAGGTACACCAATCCTGCTATCAATATCGTCGATGTCATAGCAATCCCCATCCCTATAACACCATAGACCGGAATTAATAGATAAGCGGTCCCTCCAAGAAAGATGAGCGAAGCTAGACCCACCCAGGTATTAATTTCAATTTTTCCTACAGCCGGAAGAAGATTCCCATAAAGATTCCTGGTCAGCATTCCTATATTAAATCCTATTAATAAAATCATGAGTAACTCCGAATTATCAATATAGGCAGATCCAAAAAAATATTTTAGGATATAACGGCTAAAAAAAATAAAGAAAACAAATATTCCGATACAAATAGGGATGAATACTTTGTGAAAATTGATTACATAGGATCTTAAAAACGCTTTATTCTTATAATTTTTTGAAAGCAATGGAAAATCACTTTGCAAAAAACTAATCGCTAAAAAAGTGATATTGGAAGGTATCAGGATGGCAACGCGGTAATTTGCAACCGCACTTTCATTCATTAAAAAACCAAGTAAAAGAATATCCAGAGAAAACAGCGTGTCAGAAATAAGAGATGTTGCAGCTGTGAATGCACCATATTTCCACATTTCTTTATAATTGTCAGGAATAAACTGGTGAAATGAATAAATATCTTTTTTAAGCCAAAATAATGAAAGATAAGGCGTAATAGCAATGGCAATGAGGTAGCCGTAAAATTTAAAGAAATAAGTCAGAATCAAAATTAAAAGTAACCCACCGATATTGACTACATTATTGATTTTTGCAAACGTTTGATTCTTCGCTGTAATCCTGTAAAAAGACTGAATATGGTTTACAAAATAAAATCCACCAAGTCTCACGGCACAAAAAATAAAGATGATAAAAATATCATCGTATTTCTTAAAATAAAAAATGGAGATACTTAAAAATAAAATGATTAATAAAATTTCGAATAGTATTCCTTTGAAAAAAAAGTAGGAAGAAATTTTCCGTTTTTCTTCATCATCAGATGAAATAGATCCAAATCTCATGAGGCTTTGTCCGCTTCCAAAGCCTGTGAAAGGAAGAAAGATTGTAAGTACAGAAATCACAATACTTAAAACCCCAAATTCATTTTCAGGAAGTAGTCTAATCACCAACAAAGTCCCAATAAAGCCACAAATTTTGGCAATCAGAAAAGATAAAAAAACGTAATGTCCATTATTATTGAAGAAGCTCCTCAGAAAGTCTTTCAGGCTTTTCATGAATTTAAGTTTTTAGAAACTATTTGGTATACTTCAGAAAATTCCTGTGCAATAATTTCCTGGGAAAAAGTAGCTCTTGCATATTGAGAAATAGAAGATGTGACATCATATTTTGTCCTTTCCAAACTCGTCCGCATTGCCGAAAACAATTGTTGTTCATCTACTTTCGGCAGTAATATGCCGGCATTTTCAGGGAAAAACTCACCGATCCCGCCGACATTTGTGGAGACCACTTTCAAACCGCATGCAAAGGCCTCGGCAATTACACAAGGTTGATTTTCATCATCACTAAAAAGGATAAAACAATCTGATCTCTGCATCCGTTCCGCCACTTGAGCTATCGTTTGTATTCCAAAAATTTCTATTCTTTCTTCAGCGTTTGCCTTCTTTACCGCTTCTTTTAATTGATCTACCTCCCCATCACCACCCAGCTGAAGATTAAATTCATATCCTTCTGAGAGAAGTTGTAATGCAACCTTTAATATTTTATCTGCATTTTTTCTGGGAATCAAATTGGAAACATGAATAAATGTAAAGTCCGGACTTGATTTTCCTGCTGGTTTAAAAAGATCCGTATTGACAACATTTGGGATCACTTTTACTGCAGTCTTTATCCCAATTTCTTTTAACCCTTTTTCTAAATCATGACTTACAGGGAGAACATAATCTGCTGTATTTCCAATAAGTTTTGCAATAAATTTTGTAATAAAAGGAGTCCGGTCCTTATTAACTTTTCTCAAAGCCGTCCAGTGTTCGGTAATTACAAATGGTATTTTAAATTTTTTCTTAAGATACACCGCAAAAAGCATAGAATTGTGCATCACGTTGGCATGAATCAGATCTGGTCTCTGCAATTTATAAAATCCTCTTTTATAAGCCTCCATTCGCCTTAAAAAATTCTGAGCCGGATTTTTTGAATTCCTGTAATAAACAATATAGGTTCTGATACCATTGATCAACTGATCATCCACCAAATATTTTTGTTTTTGATTAAAATCACCAATGGCATGCAGGATTTCAACGTCGTGAATTTTGGCCACCGCTTCGGCATGACGCTGCACAAAATTTCCATTGGTAGGCTCTATTTTATTGGGAAACCAGGAGGAGATAAAGAGTATTTTTTTTCTTTCCAAAATTTATTTAAATGTATCTTTGTGAAAACCCAAATCAACTGAACTTTCAAAATAATGCTTAAAATTAATAAATTTCTATCTTTTATCAGAATAATTCTCAAAAATCCGAGCATAATTAACCTGATTGTAAACAGTAGAAGCGAGGCTGAAAACAAATTCAGGAAATATTATCCTCAGCTCAAAGCTTTACCTCAAATTGACGTAAAAGATCTGAATAATGATGTGGTAGAATCTATAGAAAGCTTTTTGCTGGATGGTAGTTCGTTAATTACAGATTTACAGCTTCTTGCCACGATTGCAGCAAGAAAAGAGGTGAATTCATATATAGAAATAGGGACCTGGCGTGGAGAGAGTGTACACAATGTTGCCCGGCAGATTACCGATTGTACCACTATTAATTTATCTAAAGAGGAGATGAAGGAGATGGGATGGAATCCCAAATATGCAGAACAACACGGAATACTTTCGAACAAAAATTCAAGCATTCTTCATTTAGAAGCAAACACTAAAAGCTTCGATTTCAGCTCGCTTCGTAAGAAATATGATTTAATCTTTATTGATGGAGACCACAGCTATGAAATGGTTTTGAATGACACCAAAAAAGTTTTTGAACATTTGGTTCATGACCATTCTATTGTAGTCTGGCATGATTACGCATACAATCCACAAAATATCCGTTATGAAGTTTTCCAGGCGATATTAGATGGTATTGGAAAAGAAAACCACGTCTATCTTTACCATCCAAAAAACACCATGTGTGCAGTCTTTATAAAAGAAAAATTACCGACTTCAGTTTTTGATGAAATGGACATTCCTGAAAGGCTTTTCCAAATTGGAATTCAACAGCAACCTTTTTCCGATAATCCATCCAAAATTAATGAGATTGTTTAATACGATTAAACAATCTCAAAAACAGCAATTATTTTATTGAAGATGCCCAACTTTTATTGAAAGGCAGCAAAAAGTTAGTCAAAAATTCCAGGTACGTATTTTTAGAAAAATCGAATACCTCTATATCTTTTGATAATTCCCCGCTTCTTATTTTATTTTTAAAATCTAAAAGTTTAAGGGTTTTCACTTCTCCGTTTTCCACAAAGCTGGCTTTCATTCTGTCAAAAAGTCCCAGGTTGTACTCTTCATCAATTTCGCGCATAATCTTCCCTAGAGCATCAATACTACACCCTGACGCCATTTCCTTCTCTTCATCCACACATATGATGATAAACTGATTTTTTTCGATCTTAAAAGATGAATCTAGCGGTTTTCCGTGTGCGGCCCAGGTTGCCAGAAAGTCAAATAGTTTTTCGGTAATTACTTTGGCCTCTTTGGTTTCAAAAGGTCTGGATGCTGGGTATATAATGACTCTGTAGTCGTTGGTTTCTACTATACTGGATTCTTCAATTTTCATATCCTTTCATTTAAAGTATAAAATTAATAAATATTCCTGAGTTTGTAATAAAGAAAAACCCAAGCATGAGCCTGAGTTTTTGCATATTTTTAATGTAGTTATTACAGATCCTCTGCTTCTGCAAGAAGTTCTACAATATCTTTTACAGCTACTTCTTCATTTTTGTTAAAATGTTTTACGCCGTCTGTCATCATCGTGTTACAGAAAGGACAGCCGGTTGCAATCACTTTAGGCTCGAAAGATAAGGCTTCTTCCGTTCTTTCTATGTTGATGTCTTTATTTCCTTTTTCAGGCTCTTTAAACATCTGCGCACCTCCTGCTCCACAGCATAGGCCATTAGTTTTGCAACGTTTCATTTCAACAAGCTCAGCATCCAGCTTCTCCAGAAGCATTCTTGGAGCTTCGTACTCACCGTTGGCTCTTCCAAGGTAGCATGGATCATGGAAAGTAATCTTTTTCCCTCTGAAAGCTCCTCCTTCAATCTTCAGTCGTCCTTCCTCCATTAATGTCTTCAGGAACTGGGTATGGTGTACTACATCGAAATGTCCTCCTAAGCTTGGATATTCATTTTTAAGGGTATTGAAGCAGTGAGGGCAGGCCGTTACAATTTTTTTTACTTCGTAAGCATTCAGAACCTCAATATTAGTAAGAGCCATCATCTGGAAAACAAATTCGTTTCCAGCTCTTTTTGCAGGATCTCCGGTACAGCTTTCTTCCTGTCCAAGAACAGCAAATTCAACACCTATTTTATTTAATATCTTGCAAAATGCTTTTGTAATTTTTTTGGCGCGGTCGTCAAAACTTCCGGCACATCCAACCCAAAATAAAACTTCCGGGGCTTTTCCTTCGGCAGCATATTCTGCCATTGTTTTTATATTGAAATCCATTTTCTCAAATTTACCAATATGTCAATGTACCAGTTTACCAATGATTGCTACATTGTTACATTATTTTACATTGTTACCTTAATTTTCATTTGCCCAGTTCAGACGGTCTGCCTGGTTATACTGCCAGGGAGCTGCATTGTTTTCTACATTCGTCATCATCAGATTCAGTTCCTGGGGTGCAGCGGACTGCTCCATTACGAGGAATCTTCTCATTTCAAAGATAATAGAAAGTGGATCCAGCAATATAGGACAAGCTTCCGTACATGCATTACATGTAGTACATGCCCAAAGCTCTTCTTTTGTGATATAATCATTCAGAAGCTTCTTGCCATCGTCTTCGAACTTTCCGTTTTTGTCGATATTTCTACCCACTTCTTCCAGTCTGTCTCTTGTTTTCATAAGGATCAGTCTCGGAGAAAGTTTTTTACCTGTAATGTTGGCAGGACATACCGAAGTACATCTTCCACATTCTGTACAAGAATATGCATTAAGTAACTGCACCTGATTAAGGTCAAATATATCCTCTGCTCCAAATTTAGAAGGGACATCTGCTTCAGCCCCTTCAGCCGGAGCTGCATAAGGGTCGGCATTAGGATCCATCATTAATTTGATCTCTTTGGTTACAGAATCAAGATTATTGAATTTCCCCTTTTTATCAAGGTTGGCAAACCAGGTACTTGGAAATGCAAGAAGAATGTGTAAATGCTTAGAGTAGTAAAGGTAGTTCATGAAGAAAAGAATCCCTACAAAATGGAACCACCACGCCCCCCTTTCAATAAAAACCAAGAATCCGCTATCAAAGCTAAATACATTTAAAAATGGAACAAAAAGCATCTCACTAATTGGGAAAGAACCAATATGATGAAAACCTTCTGTATTTCTCGCCTGTAAAACAGATTCTGAAGCATTCATGCTAAAGAAAGCCACCATCAGAGCAAATTCTATGATTAGAATCCAGTTGGCATCGTTCTTTGGCCAACCAAAAAGCTCTTTCATATTAAGCCTTTTAACGCCATAGAAGTTTCTTCTGATAAAGAAAATAACAACCCCGATTATGACTAAAAGAGCCAGTATCTCTAATGTTGCTGTAAAAAAATTGTAGAAAGTATCTCCAAGAATGGAAGCCAGGAATCTGTGGGTTCCAAAAATTCCGTCAACAATAATTTCTACCAGTTCAATATTGATAATAACAAAACCTACATATACAAAAAGGTGAAGAATACCCGCTACAGGACGTTTTCCCATTTTACTCTGGCCCATTGCCACTGTAGCCATGGTTTCCCAGCGTTCAGGCTTCCTGTCGCTTCTATTGATCTCTCTTCCTAATTTGATATTTCTGTAAATCTTTTGCAGGCTTTTAGCAAAGAGCCCAAATCCCGCAACTAATAAGATCAGAAAAATGATGTTATCGATGTACTGCATAAGGTGATTAGTCTTTATTATTCTTACCGAAAACCGAGAAATTGATGTATCTCTTAGGGTTTGCTTTCATGTCTTCAATCAATGAATTCAGGTTTGTAGAAGCAGAATTTAGGTTATTGTACAACTGCTCATCCTTCATTAGTTTTCCTAAGCTTCCTTGTCCGTTATCAACTCCTGCAATCACCTGATTAAGTTTTCCCACGGTAGCATCTAAATTGGCAATCGTAGCATTCAGTCTTTTAGTATCAATACTTTCTGCAAGATTACCATATTTATCCAAAGTTACTTTTCCACTTTGCATCGTAACAGCTGCATCATCCAATACTTTCTGAAGCTTAGGATCATTATGTCCTACAAGGGTGTTTACGCTTCCTGCTGTAGTCTGCAAAGCACCTACTGTCTTATTAAGATTGGCAAGTAACGCCTTAATTTCAGCTCTGTTCTGCCCATCAACCAATTGATTAGCATTAGCCATTAGAGAGTCTACACGATGTAAAACATTTTGCAGCTGATCTTTCACCGGACCCACCTGAGAAGAAAGACTTCCCAATGTTCCGAGTTTGAAAGCACCCAGTAGCGTATCTCCATCTTTTGCTGTTGGACCACCATACATAAGGTTTACCCTCATTTCCTTTCCGGACATCAATCCGGGCTCAAAGATTTCTAGGGTTGAATTTTTGGAAAACTCAAAATTGTTATCTACCGTAATTTTTACAACAAAACTGATCTTGCCATCTTTTGCTGTTCTAGGAATGATCTTGTCAACCTGTCCTACTTTCAGACCATTGATGGAAACCGCAGAAGACTGTGCCAGCCCCTCCACGTTATCGTATTTCGCGTAAAATATATTATCGGTAGTAAATAGACTTCTACCTTTCATGAATTGAAACAACAACACAAAACCTACTATAGCCAAAAGTGCGATTACACCAGCTTTTAATTCTTTACTGAACTTCACTTGCTAAATTTTTTCTAATGAGCAAATATAGTACATTTTAAATTAATCTTTTTCTTTATTATTCTGCGTTAAATACAAAAAAGCGGCAGAAAACTCTGCCGCTTTTATATCTGTAAAAATTAATTTCTTACTGTTGCTGATTTCCCAGCTTGTTCCAGATCTCGATTCTGTAATCTTTGATATCTGCATTATCCTGAAGGCTCTTCATCCAAGCCTGTCCGAACATTCCAGCATTTCTCTGGTTAACAGACTCTGTAAACTGCTTAAGGTCACCCGGCTGCTTGTTTACGGTCTCTGACTTTTTGATCAGTACGTATACTCCTGTTCCACCTTCAATAGGGTTAGAAAGTTTTCCTTTCGCAATACCGAAGGCTGCACCTGCAACTTTAGGCTCCATAGAACCCGCTACTGAAGGATTAAGCATATTTACCTGAGCTGCCTGCTTCGTGGAAGCAAACATTTTAGCAATCTGATCTAAGTTTGAAGCTTTAGCGCCTGCAATTTTATCAGAGATCTGTTTTGCTGCCATTTTATTTTTAACGACAGTTTCTATCTGTTCTCTTACCGATTCAGGATCTGCAAGACCTGCTTCCTGTTTTCCGTTAAGGTATACTACAATTTTATCTCCTGTACCCTCTACAGTGAAGAGTTCTGTATCTCCTTTAGTTCTTTTCTTATCGAAAGCCCATCCTAAGATCTCTCCGTCTTTATCGGTACCCAATCCTTGAAGCTGTCCGTCAAATCTTTTAGCCATTTTAGGGTTAGAGAACTTGTAGTTTCCTTTTTTAGCAATATTCACGAAGTCGTTGAAAGATTTTCCTTGAACCTGCTGAATAAATTTTCTTGCTTTTTTATCAGAATCAGCTTCCGTAGCTTCTGAAGGCTTCACTTCTTTTACAAGGTTGGCTACTTTATAGCTCATTGACCCTGCCTTTTTATCTTCAATATTGATGATATGGTATCCAAACTGTGTTTCCACAACGCCAGTAGCTCCTTTAGGGTTATTAGCCAAATAAGTAAGGAATTCAGGAACGAAAGGTGTTTCCGGAGTCGTCCATCCTAAGCTTCCTCCTTGAGCTGCAGAATTCGGGTCGTTTGAAAGCTTAAGAAATTCAGTAAATTTAGCTGGCGTCGCCTTTACAATAGCTCCGATGGAGTCTGCTAATTTTTTAGCCTGCTCTTTGGATCTAGTAACGCCTTCTCCTGCAGGGCTTCCTTTGAAAGCAATAAGGATATGTCTTGATAATGTAGAGTCTGAAGTCTTTTTATCCAAAAGTTTAGAAACTACATATAAGTTCTGTTCTTTGTAAGGTCCGAAAGTCTGTCCAATAGCAGCTGTTGCAATCTGCCCCTGAATAGCCTGTGGCAATTGGTTAGGCTTTGAATACTGATTATTGAACGGCATATCTGAATTTGCCATTACAAACATGGAGTCATTTTTTGTATTCTGGAAATTTTCTGTACCTCCGCTTGCATCTGTTCCTCCTGAGAAAAGTTTATTGATTTCTTTCTGAGCTGCCGCATCATCTGCTGCACTTGGAGTAGATGGAAAATATACGATACCGACATTTCTGCTAGGCTCAGCTTTGAACATTACAGGATGCTCCTTGATATAGCCGGCAAGGTCTGCAGTAGTAACGTTGATCTTTGTTTTCTGAAGATATGCTGCATAATCAATCTTTACAAAATCAATATCAGCCAGCTGATCTCTCTGCTTCATAAGCTCTTCTGCCTCCTTCTTCCCGGTAGTAATACCAGCTGAAATATTAGTAAACACCTGTCTTGCCATCAGTCTGTATTCTACTGTTTTTCTGGTTTTCAACCACTGGTTGTAACCTTCGGGATTGGTGTTCTTTAAAGTTTCAATTTCTTTTTTAAGTTCTTGAGTTTTAAAATTACCTTTCTCATCAAAGAACTGCTGTTGCTGGGCAAACATCTGATCGTACTGGATTTGATTCCAGAAATAATCATCGGTCATTTCAAAGCCCAATTTCTCAAACTGCTGCTTGATAAGTTTAGATTGTACAAGTAACTGCCAAGCCTGCTCTTCAAGTCCCGTTTTTGGACGGCCTTGCTGTTCAGCCTGCTGCTGCAATACGAAAAGCTGATCATTGAACTCTTCGCGGGTGACTTTCTCACCGTTTACTTTTCCTAAAACATCAGGATTTTTTCCAAAAACCTTGTCAATACTTTCGGGGTTTACAAGAAACGCTAAAAGCGCCAATGCGATCACTCCCATCAAAAGCCAAGGCTTACTCCTAATCTGTCCTAAAATTGCCATTTTATATATTATAGTTTTTTATCAGTTTGCGAAAATACACATTTTTAAGAAATTAGAGAAGCCTAAGGCCTTTAATTTGCTTTTTAAATGAAAGATTATTAAAAAAAGGAAATTTTGACCATATTTTTAAGCAAAAAACAAATGGCATAGGTATTGTGCATTTTAGAGAACTATAATACGCTGCACGTTTTCAGCGCATATTGTAAAATTTCATTTTAACGATTTAAAACGAAGATGACAATTTGTCATTTGATGAACTATGACAGAATTTGAAGATATAAGTTTAGAAGAAATGATCAGCGATGGATTTGATATTGTAACTGAAGAGATCAACCTTTCCGATTTTTCGGAGACTGATAAAAATTCCGAACAGAAAATATTCCCTATACTTCCGGTAAGAAACATGGTGATGTTTCCCAATGTGGTAATTCCTATTACTGCGGGAAGGAAAACATCAATACAGCTTCTGGAAGAGGCACAGAAGAATGGAGACTTCATCGGTATTGTAAGCCAGAAAAACTCAGATCTGGAACAGCCGGCGGAGAAGGACATATACCAGACAGGTACACTTGCAAAGATCATTAAGATCATCAAGCTTCCTGAAGGCAATATTACAGCTATTACTAAAGGGTTTCACAGGTTTAAGATCAAAAAGATTGTAGAAAACAAACCTTATTTCAAAGCAGAAATTACAAAGTTAAAAGACTCAAAACCTAAAAACAGGGAAGAATATGACGCTCTGCTGGAAAATATCAAAGATCTTGCTTTAAAGATCATTGAACTGGATCCGAATATTCCAAATGCTGCTAATTTTGCGATTAAGAATATCAATAATAATGATGATCTTCTTAATTTCATCTGCACCAATTCCAATTTTCCTTCCGGAGAAAAGCAGAAACTGCTTGAGGAGAAAAATGTAGTTGAAAGAGCCAACAAGTGCTATGAAATGATGCATGAAGACTTCAGAAAACTGGAACTGAGAAATCAAATCCACCAAAAAACATCCAAAGATCTTGATAAGCAGCAGAGGGAATATTTCCTGAACCAGCAGATCAGAACGATACAGGACGAACTGGGAGGCGGGCCGGAAAGTGATGTGGAAGATCTACTGAACAAAGCAAAAAGTAAAAAGTGGAATCAGGAAGTGGAAGATCATTTCCAGAAGGAGATCAACAGGCTGCAGCGTCAGAACCCGAACGCCCCGGATTATAATGTTCAGAGAAATTATCTGGATTTCTTTACAGATCTTCCATGGGAAACGTATACAAAGGATGTTTTTGATATTGCCAAAGCTGAAAAGATCCTGGATAAGGCTCATTTTGGGCTGGAAGATATCAAGAAGAGAATTTTGGAACATATGGCTGTTTTGAAATTGAAAAACAACATGAAATCCCCTATTCTATTACTGGTAGGACCTCCGGGAGTAGGAAAAACGTCGCTTGGGAAATCTGTAGCTGATGCTTTGGGCAGAAAATATGTAAGGTTATCTCTGGGCGGACTTCATGACGAAAGTGAAATCCGCGGGCACAGAAAAACATATATTGGTGCTATGGCGGGAAGAATCCTGCAGTCTATCAAGAAATCAGGAACCTCGAATCCTGTGATCGTTCTGGATGAGATTGATAAGATCGCACAAGGCCTTCACGGGGATCCAAGTTCTGCTCTTTTGGAAGTGCTTGATCCTGAGCAGAACAAAGCTTTTTATGATAATTTCCTGGAAATGGGATATGATTTGTCTAAAGTAATGTTTATCGCAACAGCCAATTCATTATCCACGATTCAGACCCCGCTTCTGGACAGAACGGAAATTATTCAGATCGCAGGCTATACTCTGGAAGAAAAAGTAGAAATTGCTAAAAGGCATCTAATAAAAAAACAACAGGAAGAAAACGGTCTGGATACGAAATCATTCAAACTGGGCAATCCTGAACTTAAACATATTATTGAAGCCCACACTTCAGAAAGTGGGGTAAGAACGCTTGAAAAAAGAATTGCCTCCATTGCAAGATGGGTAGCTCTTCAGACAGCTCTTGTAAAGGAGTACGATCCAAAAATCACTATTGAAAAAGTTGATGAGATCCTAGGCGTTCCAAGACCGAAAAGTCTATCTGAAATCACAGGGGTTCCCGGTGTTGTGACAGGTTTGGCCTGGACAAGTGTAGGCGGCGATATTTTATATATTGAAAGCATTTTAAGCAACGGAAAAGGAAATCTTACGATGACCGGAAACCTGGGAACCGTAATGAAGGAATCTGCAACTATTGCATTAGAATATATTAAAGCAAAACATGACGAACTGGGAATCAGCCAGGAGGATATTGAAAAGAAGAACATCCACGTTCACGTTCCTGAAGGTGCTACACCAAAGGATGGCCCTTCTGCCGGTATTGCGATGCTGACTTCAATGGTTTCTTCATTCAAAAACAAGAGAGTAAAACCTCATCTTGCCATGACGGGAGAAATAACATTAAGAGGAAAAGTACTTCCAGTAGGTGGAATCAAGGAAAAGCTTCTTGCTGCTACCAGAGCAGGAGTCAAAGAGGTAATTCTCTGTGAAGCTAACAGAAAAGATGTAGAAGAAATCAAAAAGGACTACCTTAAAGACCTGACCGTACATTATGTAAACAGAATGGAGGAAGTTATTGACTTTGCTATCGAAAAGTAATTTTTAACATATCAACTCTCAATAAGGAAGCGCATTTTGGATTATCCCGGAATGCGTTTTTTTATTTCCTATTTAAGTTCCAAGATTTAAAAGTACTTTTTGCGCTTACTTTCATTTCTGTGCTTAAGTAAAATTCAAGATTTTAAAATGGGCTGAGTCCAAAGATTGAGTGTGGTAAAAGATTTATAGGTCTATTGGAATGCTAATTAAGCTTAAATTTACAGAAAGACATACCACATCTATGAATCCGGCATTTCTTTTGTTAAAAGAATTGTGTTAATTAAACCAAAAGAAGATTTCAATTCGAAGGGTTTTATTATTTTTATCGTACAGATTTGAAAAATTATGAATTTCCTTAAACTTCCCTTCATTGTCAATCTTACGCTTGTAGTCATTTCCATTATTGGATTAGGGTATTTGCTGGCACTTGGACAGAGCATTTTAGCTCCTTTTTTTCTTGCTTTTTTAATGGCTATGCTGTTTCTTCCGGCAGCCACTTTTATGGAAAAAAGATTAAGATTTCCGAGATCTATATCGACGATGACCTCAGTATTTGTCATGCTGGCCATTTTAGCCGGACTTATTTACTTTTTCGGATCACAGCTTTCTGACTTCAGCAAGGATCTTCCGCACCTCAGAGAGCAGATGACCACTGTTTTCAGCAATCTGCAACACTGGATCTCAAAAACATTTAACGTTAAGATCGATGAGCAGCTTGATTATATCAATCAGGGACTGAATAAACTGCTTTCTTCATCCGGAGTGATCCTCGGTTTTACCTTTGGAATATTTTCAAGCGGATTTGGCTTTATTGTATTTTTCACTTTGTTTTTCATTTTTATTTTAAATTACAGAAGAATTCTAAATAATTTTATCGTAACCGTCTTTAACGAAAAACATAAAAGCAGCGTGCAGGAAGTGGTTACCGAAATCAGGGTCATGACGAAAAAATATATTTTCGGACTCTGTCTTCAGGTTCTTATTGTTTCTATTCTTTGTTCCATCCTGCTTACCATTTTAGGAGTAAAATATGCTATACTTCTCGCTGTTTTAACAGGCTTGTTAAATGTAATTCCCTATCTGGGTATCTGTATTTCTCTTTTAATTTCATGTTTTATCGCTTTTGCAACCGGCACGCCTTCTACCTGCATTTATGTCGCTATCGGATATATTGCCATACACATTCTTGATGGAAACATTGTGCTTCCGTTTGTGGTAGGGTCGAAAGTAAAGATTAATGCTTTATTTTCTTTCATCGGAATTATCTTAGGAGAACATCTTTGGGGAATTGCAGGAATGTTTCTGTGTATTCCGGCAATTGCCATTATCAAAATTATTTTTGAAAGAGTGGACGGCTTAAAACCTTGGGGCAAACTGCTCGGAGAGGAAGAAAAGCCCAATAAGAAGAAGAAGAGCTACAAGATTTCCAAAAATATCACACTGAAAGAAATGGACTGATGATGAGAAATGGTAATAAAAAAGGCTGCCTCAAGTAAAGGCAGCCAGTTATTTTAAAGTATAAGAGCGCAGTAAGGGCTCATTCCGTTTGGACATGTCTGTGTGCAGAGAATATAAGTCTGGGTGTCCGGACAGTACCCATACTCATCGGGAGGTGGACCTCCGCCTGGGCCTCCTAAACAAGGATCTCCCGGTGGAATTTTGCACGGACAGCCTTCCGGTCCTATATCACAAATTGGAGGTTTTCCGCCGCCATTAATTCTCTTTAGATTCTCACGATCTAATTTTTGAAGATTTTTCAGCATAATACGATTGTTTAGTTTGATTTGAATGACAAATATAAATAAATCAACTTGTATACAAATCACGATTTAAGGAATAAAACAAAATATTTTGCAAATTTTACTTAAAATAAATAAACGAATACTATTTTTGATTTAAATTTGATATAAAATTGACAATCATGAAAATCGTAAAATTTATCCTTGCCCTTCTTTTCGGACTTATGTTTATCAATGCCGGATTAAACAAATTCTTTAATTATATGCCAATGGAAAAGCCAACCCCTGAGCAAATGAAACTTTTTGCAGCATTTGGAGAAATTCACTGGCTGATGCCTCTGGTGGGAATCGTAGAAGTTGTTGGCGGGTTATTATTTATTTTTCCAAAAACAAGAGCATTAGGAGCCATTGTCATTTTACCCGTAATGGTGGGAATTGTGCTTCACGTGTTTACAATAGACAAATCCACCATGGGAATGTCCATCGCAGGAGCTCTGTTCCTGATTAATCTCTGGATGATTATTGATAACAGGGAGAAGTATAAGGCTTTGATTAGTTAGGAAGTTATTGATGAATGGTGAATAGTCAATGAGCTTTACTGTCAGTTTTATACACGCTGAAAAAAATCACTATTGACAATTCACCATTCACATTAAAAACCTATACAAAAGCACTGAATCCTGTAATAGACCTTCCTACAATAAGGGAGTTGATCTCTTTTGTGCCTTCATAAGAATAGATAGCTTCTGCATCAGCTACAAATCTTGCAACATCGTATTCAAGAAGAATTCCGTTGCCACCCATCACTTCTCTAGCCCTGGAAACAATATCCCTAGTTCTCAAAGTACAGAAAACTTTGGCCAGTGATGCATGCTCGTCCTTTAAAATCCCCTCATCCTGCATTTCTGACAGCCTGAAAACCATCGTTTGCATCGCTGTAAGATTAGAAAGCATTTCTACCAAATGACCCTGGATCATCTGGAAAGAAGCAATTGGTTTTCCAAACTGTTCCCTGGTTCTGGTGTATTGTAATGCGCTTTCGTAAGCACCTCTTGCACAGCCGGTAGCCATCCAAGCTACTCCTGCTCTGGTCATGCGCAGAACTTTTCCGGTATCTTTAAATGAATTGGCATTCTGCAGACGGTTTTCCTCGGTTACGAGACAATCTGTTAAAGTGATCAACCCGTTTTGTACAATCCTTAATGCCATTTTTCCTTTGATCTTTTCCACTGAATAGCCGGGATTATCTTTTTCTACGATAAAACCTTTAACTTCACCACTGTCTAGATCTCTCGCCCAGATAATGATCAGATCAGCAAATGTTGCATTCCCTATCCATTTTTTCTGTCCATTGAGGATCCAGCCTTCAGGAGTTTTCCTGCAAGTTACCGTAAGACCGCCTGCTGCTCCGGATCCCACTTCTGGTTCCGTAAGCCCGAAGGCTCCGATTTTTTCAAATTTCTGCATCTGGGGAAGCCACTTTTGCTTTTGCTCCTCTGATCCGCAGATATAAATAGATCCCATAGCCAATCCGGACTGCACGCCGAAAAATGTAGCAATAGAAGCATCTATCCTAGCCATTTCCATTGCAATAACCCCTTCCATTAGAAAAGGCATTCCCGGGCAGCCATATCCCTCATAAGTAACACCACAAATATTCAGTTTCTGGAATTTCGGAATCAGTTCGAAAGGGAATTCATCTCTGAGCCAGTAATGATTAACCAAAGGCTTTACTTCTTTTTCCATGAACGCTCTTACTTTAAGCTGAATTTCACGCTGCTCTGGTGTCAGTGTATGGTAAATATCATAAAAATCGCCATCGATAGGAGGAAGCTCCCGTTTTTTCTTATTAGGATCCAGCATTTTCATCATTCCGTTCAGCTGTTTATCATCCAGTTTGGAAAAGTTCTGCATCAGCTTTGGCAGATCAACTTTTTGGGAAATAGCACTCAGTTGATCAAAATCTATTGATCTGAATAATTCTATTGCGTTTCTGATTTTGGAAAAAGTATTTGACATAGTAATGTTTTGTGGATTGATTTGTAAAAGTTAAGCAAAAATTGCTCCGAAAACAAGCCTTCCGGGCAGAACCTGTTTTACAAAATGTTCATTTACAAGCAATTAAAATGAAAATATTTCTTTACAAATTTTTTGCGTGAGATATTCAAATATTACAAAGGATCCTGATAGAACTTTGACCTAAGCAAAACAATAAAATCAACGCTATGAAAACGACTTACATTAAATTATCATTATCCGCAGTTCTTTTACTAGGCATTTATTCATGTAAAAAGCGAGAAGTTGCCACTACTGAAAATTATGCAGCAGATTCTGCTGTAGCTATTGCGGAATCAGACAGTGTTTCTTCCGTAGCAACAATGACCGTAAAAGACAAACAGTTCATTAAAACAGCAGATGTGAACATGGAAGTGAAAGATGTTTATGACGCCACGGTTTCTATTGAAAAAACGGTTCAGGATCTTGGGGGATTCGTTAGCCACAGCAATCTTCATAGCAATACAGTTTCTGAGGAAACTTATAATACTTCCGATAATGATGCCATGCTTATCAAAAAATACCAGACAGAAAACACCATGCAGGTACGTATTCCGACGGAAAAACTGGGTGAGTTTCTTGTGCTCATCAATGATAAAAAACTGTTTCTGAATTCAAGAACAATCAATGCGGAAGATGTAACATCCAACATTAAGTATGCAGAAATGGAGGGTAAAAGAGTTAAAAAGACAGGCGAAAACATCGATCAGCTGAAAGCCAATAAAGACAAAGTAAAGCTGGATAACGACAATATGGCGGAAGGAAATCTACAGCAGCTCGCCAGCATGGACACTACAGACAACATCAAATACAGCACGATAGATATTTATATTAAAGAACCTAAACTTCGCATCGCTGAAATAGCCATCACCAATACCCGTAACATTGATAATAAATATAAATTCAATTTTATATATGATGCTAAAAATGCCTTTGTAGAAGGGTTTTATCTAATCCAAAAGATTGCTGTGGGACTTATCACAGTATGGCCTTTATTATTAATCTTAGGTACAGTGGTATATTTTTTAAGAAAAAGAAAGCTGACAAAACCAGAAACTACAAAAATTTCAGAATAACAAAAAGCAATCCTAACCAACTGGTTATCATCATAATTTTAGATTTTACAAGCCTCCTTTTTCAGGAGGTTTTTTTATTTTTCAAAAAAAACTGTAACGATTATTGTAGCGCTCTTACCTACTGTTTAAAAGAACAGATAAAAAAAAACTTTAATCACATGAAAAATTTAGTTAAACTTGGATTTGCAGCATTATTATCATTAACTGTGATGACTGCAAAAGCACAGAAAGGAGATACAGAAAACAGTACACTTTGGGAAATTTCCGGAAATGGACTTACAAAACCGTCTTATATAGCAGGAACCTGCCATATCATGTGCAGTCAGGATTTTGAGATTAAACCAAAAGTATTGAAAGCTCTTGAACAATCTGATCATTTTGTGATGGAGATCAATTATACGGATCCGGCTGAAATGGCGGCCATGCAGAAAATGTATCAGACGGATAAAAAACTATCAAATCAGCTAAGTCTTTCGGAAGCAAAAGAACTGGACAAGATCCTTGCTGATTACGGAACAGATTTAAAGAAAATGGATAATTCCAGTTCACAGGGTTTGTATGCGTTGATCTCCATGAAAGCTCTTCCGTGCCCGCAGACTGAAATAAAATTATATGAAATAGAGCTTCTTCAAAATGCCATTAAGAATAAAAAGAACGTTTCAGGGCTTGAAAAAGTAGAAGACCAGATGAAATCTATCAATAAAGCTTATCATCTGAAAGCAGTAATCGGGCAGTTAAAGATGGGAAAAGAATATGAAATTTTAATGAAAGAAATGCTCTCAGCATTTAAAAAAGAAGACATGAAATCGGTCTATACTCTCTTTAAAAATGATAAAATAATGAATGCTGAGCAGGAAAAAGCCATGCTGACAGACAGAAATAAAAACTGGGCAGAAAAAATGCCAGTACTCATGAAAAAAGAAAGTTCTTTCTTTGCAGTAGGTGGTGCACATCTCATGGGTGACAACGGACTGATCCAGCTTTTAAGAGCAAAAGGGTATACCGTGAAACCTGTGCTGAGCCTGTAATTGATAAAACAAACCATGAAATCATCGTGAGCAGTCCAACTGAAACCGCTTTTTTAAAGCTCGTCAACCAGCATAAAGGTATTTTGTACAAAGCCTCCCGTATCTACGCCGATTCTGCGGAAGACCGGGAAGACCTTCAGCAGGAAATTCTCATTCAGCTGTGGAAATCTTACCAAAATTTCAAAGGCAACAGTGAATTTTCTACCTGGATGTACCGTGTCGCTATCAATACTGCGATTACTTATCTAAAAAAGGAAAAGCAGCGAACGAATAACCAGGCTGATGTCCCGGACCATTTTGAAGTACAGCAGGAAGATTATAATCCTGCAAAGGACAAGCAGCTGGAAGTCTTTTACAATGCAGTTCAGGAATTAAAGGCTCTTGAAAAAGCCGTTATATTTTATTTCATGGAAGGGATGTCCCATAAAGAAATTGGCGACAACCTGGGGCTGAGCGAAGGCAACGCCCGTGTAAAACTCAACAGAACCAAAGAAAAAATACAGCAAATCATAAAAAAATCAGGCCATGAATTTTGATCAATTAAAAGAACAGTGGAATAAAGAAGACGGCAGCAGCGTCCAAATTCCCAACACCATAGAACAGCTCAAGAAAAGCAAGCATCCTATCGAAAAGATCCGGAAAAGTATGAAAGGAGAATTTCCAATGCAGGTTCTTGCCATCATCTTTATCGCATTCTTTCCCCAGCTGTTGCATCTCTCATCTTCACAATATGTTATTTATTATACATCGTATGCCATGCTGGTAGTTATTTCTTCCTATTACCTGTACGGATTTTATAAATTTTATAAGCAGACGGAATTGTATACGGGAAATACCAAAAACAGCCTCTGGAAGATTTATCATGAACTGAAACTGAATATGGAAAGATACCAATCATTCGGGTTCCTTCTTCTCCCCCACTTTATGATCACATTAGGAATGGAATTCTATAAAATCCTGGTTAAAAAAGGAATGTCCTTGGAAAACATGACCAGTTCTTATCAATGGTCCCTGATTATAACCGTTCTTATCGGAACTTTAGCTATTGTTGTCAATATAGTTTTATGGACGAAATATATTTACGGGCGCCAGGCTAAAGAGCTTGAAAATATACTTAACGAAACTGACGAATAATTTGCTTACAACATTTCAAGAAACAAGAACGACTAAACCTCAGACCTGATCTGAGATTTTCTTTTTTAAAAAATTGTTATTTATTCCTTTCAAATTTATCTGAGGTTTTATTTTTCCTTAAATTTGCAAATTAGAAATAAAATGATATGGATTTTAAACATTTTAATCCATTCCTCATTTTCCGAATCTACATAATTCCTAAAATATGCTATCAAAAATAAATCCCATACAAACTAATAGCTGGAAAGCTCTTGATGAACATTTTGCAGGCAACGACTTTGATTTAAGAAGTCTTTTCCAGTATAACCCTGATCGTTTTAAAGAATTTTCTCTGCAGAAAGACAACTTCCTTTTTGATTATTCTAAAAACCTGATTGATTCAAGAACAAAGGAGCTTTTGCTGCAATTGGCAGAAGAATGCCAACTGAAAGACGCTATTTCTAAAATGTTTTCTGGTGACAAAATCAACGAAACAGAAGGAAGAGCAGTGTTGCATACCGCTTTGAGGGACTTTTCAGATAAAGAAATTCTGGTTGACGGTGAAAATATCAAACCTCAGATCAGAAGAGTTCTTGACCATATGAAAGCTTTCTCTGAAAAAATTATTTCAGGAGAACATAAAGGTTTCAGCGGAAAAGAAATCACCGATGTTGTGAATATAGGAATCGGAGGTTCAGATCTTGGACCAGTGATGGTTTGTTCAGCTTTAAAGCATTTTAAAACAAGACTAAACGTTCATTTCGTTTCAAACGTTGACGGTAATCACATTGCCGAAACTGTTAAAAACCTGAATCCTGAAACTACATTGTTCATCATTGCTTCCAAGACCTTTACCACTCAGGAAACAATGACTAATGCCAATTCTGCAAAAGACTGGTTCCTGAAAGCCGGAAAAGAAGAAGATGTGGCAAAGCATTTTGTCGCTTTATCCACCAACGTTGATGCCGTTAAAAAGTTTGGAATTGCAGAAGAAAACATCTTTGAGTTCTGGGACTGGGTTGGCGGAAGATACTCCCTTTGGAGCGCTATCGGCCTGAGCATTGTGCTGGCCGTAGGATATGAAAATTTTGAACAGCTTTTAAAAGGAGCTAATGATACCGATCAGCATTTTCAGACAGCAGATTTCTCAGAAAACGTTCCCGTGTTAATGGGGCTCTTAGGAATCTGGTACCGTAATTTTTATGCAGCGACAAGCTATGCTATTCTTCCTTATTCTCAATATCTGGACAGATTTGCAGCCTATCTTCAGCAGGGAGATATGGAAAGTAACGGAAAATGCGTGGACAGAAATGGTGAATTCGTAGAATATGAAACGGGACCTATTATCTGGGGTGAGCCTGGAACCAACGGGCAGCATGCTTTTTACCAGCTCATTCACCAGGGAACAGAACTGATCCCAGCAGATTTTATCGCTTATGTGAAAAGCAGCAATGCCGTTTCTGATCATCAGCCTAAACTTTTAGCTAACTTTTTCGCGCAGACTGAAGCACTTGCTTTTGGAAAATCTGAAGAGGAAGTAGAAGAAGAATTAAAAAATTCAGGAAAATCTGATGAAGAAATTGACAGGTTATTAAACTACAAAGTCTTTCACGGAAACACGCCTACTAATTCCATACTATTCAACGAATTAACTCCTTTTTCATTAGGCCAGTTAATTGCAATGTACGAACATAAAATCTTCGTTCAGGGTGTGATCTGGAATATTTTCAGCTTCGACCAGTTCGGGGTGGAATTAGGGAAAGTTTTAGCTAATCAGATCCTTCCTGAGCTTGAAAACAATGAGAGGATCAGTTCTCACGACAGCTCTACAAACGGACTGATCAATTATTATAAAGGAAATAAATAGCCGATGCCTACATTACGGTCATATTATTATAAACTTCCTCCCGGACTTAGGCTTTTGGGGAGAAAGATTTATTATTTCCCAATAGATCTCTATGAAGGAATTACCGGAAAAAGATCTAAAAATGAACCTAAAAAAGGGGATATCTATGTAGGCGGCAGCGATTTTATTCCTCATGGGATCCGTCAGGTTAATGCGCTCAAAAAATATATCGGATTACAAAATACAGATCACGTTCTGGATATAGGCTGCGGGATCGGAAGAACAGCAGTTGCTTTAACAGGAATGATTGACAAAGGAACTTATGATGGTTTTGATGCTGTGGAAAAAGGAATCAGCTGGTGCAATAAAAATATCGGCACAAAACATCCGAATTTTAAGTTCAAGTTTACCCCGATTTATAATGATCTGTATAATACTTTCAGCCAGAAGGCAGAGAATTTTACATTTCCTTACGATGATGCACAGTTTGATAAAGCATTCCTGTTCTCGGTATTTACCCATATGCAGATACCTGAGATTAAAAGATATCTGAATGAGATCAGCAGAGTTTTGAACAGTACCGGACAGTGTTTAGCGACATTTTTTCTGTATGATGATTCCAAAACAGAATATGGCACCATGCCTTTCCCTCATCAGTATGAAGGGTACAGGCTCATGGATGATAAAGTGACAGCAGCCAATATTGCGGTAAGCATTCCCTTACTGAACCAGATGGCTGCCGAAGCAGGATTAAAAGTAACCACTATAAAAGGAGGATTCTGGAGAACAGATGTAGAAAAGGATGGTGCTGATGAATTCCAGGATATCGTTGTATTCAATAAAATCTAAATAAAAGTAAAAAAAGTAAAAATGGCAGAAATTCTTGACGGACTTAAAGTATCCAAAGAAATAAAGGCAGAGATCAAGGTTGAAGTGGAAAAGATCCTTGAAAGCAAGAAAAGGGCGCCACATTTGGTGGCAATTCTTGTAGGAAACAATGGAGCCAGTAAAGCGTATGTAAACAGTAAAGTGAAAGACTGTGAAGAAGTAGGCTTTCAATCCAGCTTAATCAAATTTCCAAGCACTGTTTCTGAATCTGAATTATTGGAAAAGATTGATGAGCTTAATAAATCCAAAGCGGTGGATGGTTTCATTGTACAGCTCCCATTACCGGATCAGATCGACCAGGAAAAAATTATTCTGGCTATTGATCCAAGAAAAGATGTAGATGGCTTCCATCCTGAAAATTTCGGAAAAATGGCTTTGGAAATGGACACTTTCCTTCCTGCCACTCCTTTCGGGATTTTGACATTACTGGAAAGATACAATATTGAAACCAAAGGAAAAGACTGCGTTATCATTGGAAGAAGCAAGATTGTAGGGAGACCTATGAGCATCCTGATGGGAAGAAAAGACTTCCCCGGGAATTCTACCGTAACTTTGACGCATTCTTATACTAAAGACATTGAAGAATATACAAGAAAAGCAGACATCGTGATTACAGCTTTAGGTGATCCTCACTTCTTAAAAGGAGATATGATCAAAGACGGCGCAGTAATCGTAGATGTAGGTATCACAAGAGTAGATGATGATTCTCCAAAAGGATATTACCTTGCCGGTGATGTGGATTTTGACAGCTGTGCAGCCAAAGCAAGCTGGATCACACCAGTACCCGGAGGAGTAGGCCCTATGACCAGAGCCATGCTGATGAAGAATACCATCATCGCTTACAAAACCTCGGTCTATAACGACTAATTTTAAAATGAACAAAGAAGAAGATATTTTATTAAAAGAAGGTAAAATGCTCCCTGTAATGGAGCATTTTTACACTCTTCAGGGAGAAGGAGCACACACTGGAAAAGCGTCTTATTTTATCAGATTAGGAGGTTGCGACGTGGGGTGTCATTGGTGTGATGTAAAAGAAAGCTGGGATCCCACTTTACATCCATTGATGAATGCTGAGGAAATAGCTGAAACAGCTGCAAAACACAGTAAAACAATTGTTCTTACAGGCGGAGAGCCGCTTATGTGGAACCTTGATATCCTGACAGGCAAATTAAAGGAACTCGGATGTACCATCCATATTGAAACTTCGGGGGCTTATCCTTTGAGTGGGCATATTGACTGGATCACCCTTTCGCCGAAGAAGACAGGACTGCCGAAAGAAGAGATTTACGAGAAGGCAAGCGAACTTAAAGTGATTATTTTCAATCAGCACGATTTTACATTTGCACAGGAACAAGCAGCAAAGGTTTCCCAAAACTGTAAGCTGTATATGCAAAGCGAATGGAGCAAGCGTGATGAAATGTATCCAAAAATCACTGATTTTATTTTAGCCCATCCGGAATGGCAGGCTTCGGTTCAGACCCATAAATACCTGAATATACCGTAAAAATTACGTATATTAGCTTCAGTATCCGTAATACAGACAGATGCAGAGAATTCGATACTCTAGATACCTGAAATCGATTATTGTTTTGCTTGACCTCATGGTTATAGCATCTATCTTTATATTCTTTTTTATAAGCAGAAATGAGAGCTTGAGATATCATGAAGAAACCTGGTATCAGAATACATTTTCCCTGATATTACTGTTTTTGTTCTGGATGCTGCTGAGTGGCAGAACAAAAATCTACAATATTCAGAGGAATCTTACCTATACTTTATTTCTGGAGCGTCTTTTAATTCATTTTCTGTTTTTCATATTGGGTGTTCTACTGATTGGAAAAGTAAGTAAAAACGTATTCTTCAATTCTGACATTTACTGGCTCTCGTTTTATCTTTTTTTCTTTATTTTCCTGGCAAAATCGATAATTTATTTTACGATAAAATATTTCCGTTCACTCGGGATCAATTACAGGAATGTAATGTTTCTTGGAGAAACGAGCTCTACCGATATTTTGAAGAATATTTTTGAAAACAGAAAAGATTACGGATATAAAATATTTGAGTACGAAAGCTCTGATATCAGCCCAGAGCAATTGGTAGGTTTCTGGAAAAAAAACGGTATCCATACCTTATTTTTATCTACCGAAAATAACTTCAGTGAAGGCGTAGAAACCGAGATCTTTAAGCTGGCCGAAGATAATAAGGTTCACGTCTCATTGATTCCAAGTATTACACAAAGTGATTTTTTTCTGTACGATTTAGGCTATATCCAGACACAGCCGATTCTCAGCCAGGCAAAATATCCTTTGGATTTTTATTCTAATTTTCTGGTGAAAAGGGTTTTCGATTTTATTTTTTCTATTTTTATATTGATTACGATCTGTTCATGGCTATTCCCGATCATTGCAGTTTTAATAAAAGCAACTTCTAAGGGGCCTGTTTTTTTTATTCAAAAGAGATACGGCTTTCATGAAGAAGTCTTTTCCTGTCTGAAATTCAGGACCATGGTTGTGAATGATCAATCTGCCACGAAAACAACAGAAGAAAATGATTCAAGAATTACAAAAGTCGGAAAATTCCTGAGAAAGACAAGTCTTGATGAGCTTCCCCAGTTTATTAATGTTCTGAAAGGAGAAATGTCTATCGTAGGACCTCGCCCACATATGCTTTCGGTTGATAATTATTATAAGCCAAAGATCGGAAGATACAGCCTGAGAAGTATGGTTTCTCCTGGTATTACTGGTCTTGCACAGGTAAGTGGATTACGTGGAGATTACGGAGATGTGGAAGTTGAAATGAAAAAAAGGATCTTAGCAGATACATTCTATGTAAGAAACTGGAGTTTTGTGTTAGATCTGGTAATTATTTTAAAGACCGTTTTATTAGTGATCACTGGCGATAAAAACGCAAAATAAAGATTGAGGAATCATATTTGCTTCTAAGGTTAAATAAACCTCAGGGCTTATTGAGTCTTACCTTTAATTAAATAAAAAAAGTCTAATTTAGCAGCATGTTAAAAAAGTTTTTCACAGCAGTAGGAGAATACATTATCCTTCTAGGTAAATCCTTGCAAAAGCCCCAGAAAATGAGGGTTTTTTGGAAGCTGTTCATGAGAGAAATCAATGATCTTGGCGTCAATTCTTTTGGGCTTGTGATCTTCACTTCTATATTTGTGGGGGCGGTAGTCGCTATCCAGATGTTCAATAATTTTGATTCTTCTTCTTTTCCGATTCCGCCATCATTTGTGGGATATGCTACCAAGGCCGTGTTGGTTCTGGAATTTTCACCCACCATTATCAGTCTTATTCTAGCCGGTAAAGTAGGATCATATATTGCATCAAGTATTGGAACCATGCGAGTTTCCGAACAGATTGACGCATTAGATATCATGGGGGTCAATTCTCCCAATTTCCTTATACTTCCAAAAATTATCGCCTGTGTGATTTTCAATCCTATTCTTATTGCCATCAGTATTGTTTTCGGTATTGGCGGAGGGTATCTGGCCGGTATCCTGACGGGAAACTGGACTGAAAATGATTATATTGTAGGAATCCAGATGTATATGCCCAATCTATTTGTGTACTATGCATTCGTAAAAACTACGGTATTTGCCTTTATTATTGCCACAGTTCCTGCCTATTTCGGATATAATGTGAAAGGAGGATCGCTGGAAGTGGGTAGAGCGAGTACGCAGGCTGTAGTATGGACGATGGTATTTATTATCATTTCGGAATTAATTTTAACCCAATTAATATTAAGCTAATGATTGAGGTAAAGGATCTTAAGAAAAGTTTTGATGATGTTGAAGTACTTAAGGGAATTTCAACAACGTTCGATAAAGGAAAAGTAAACTTAATTATCGGACAGAGTGGTTCTGGAAAAACAGTTTTTCTTAAAAGCTTATTGAATGTTTATCCGCCTTCTTCAGGAGAAATTCTTTTTGACGGAAAGGATATCAATATAATGAACAGAGAAGAGAAACAACATTTACGGGCTGAAATAGGAACTTTATTTCAGGGAAGTGCTTTGTTTGACTCTTTAACGGTGGAAGAAAATATTATGTTTCCACTGGATATGTTTACCAACCTGACTTTTAGAGAGAAAAAAAGAAGGGTTTTTGAGGTAATCGGAAGAGTGCATCTGGATAAGGCTAACAGAAAATTTCCTTCTGAGATTTCCGGAGGGATGCAGAAGCGTGTAGCCATTGCAAGAGCCATTGTAAACCACCCAAAATATTTGTTTTGTGACGAGCCCAATTCCGGACTTGATCCCTATACTTCAAATGTTATTGATGATCTCCTTCTTGAGATTACCAAAGAATATAATACAACGACTATCATCAATACCCATGATATGAACTCTGTGATGACCATTGGTGAGAAGATTGTATACCTGAGATTAGGAATCAAAGAGTGGGAAGGTAATAAAGACGGACTCATCACTGCAGGCAATAAAAATCTTATTGACTTCGTTTATTCTTCAGAACTGTTTAAAGAACTGAGAGAATATTTACTTGAGAATAATAAAACGATTGAAAATACAATCCATAAAATAGATGATAATGAAAAAGGTACTTAGTATAGCATTAATCGGGTTTTCAATGTTTGCATCTGCACAGATTTCACTGGCAGGTAAGGCAAACTTAATATTTCCAACAGGTTCTCCTTCCTGGAAAAACATTAAAGGAACGGTAAATGACGCTATTGAGGGAACAGGAAAAAACAATGTAGGTTTCAATGCCGGGCTTTCATTAAAGGTTGGACTACCAGGTTCACTGTATGTAATGCCGGAATTATACTATACTCATTTCAAAAATGAGTTTACCACAGAAAATACTACTTTTGATGTGAAAAGCAACCGCCTTGATATGCCGGTTCTTTTAGGATATAACCTTCTTGGAAATATGCTTGGCGTTTTTGTAGGTCCTGTAGCCAGCTATAATCTTAGCAAAGACAATACGTACAACGATTTCAAAGAAAACGTTAAAAACAATTTCACCGTTGGATACCAGTTTGGTGCCCAGCTTGAAATTAAAAAGCTGATTATCAATGCACGTTATGAAGGTTCATTCAGTAAAGACGAAAGGAACTTCATCAATAAAGTTTCGGGATCGGAGATCAGATATGATAACAGACCTAATCTTTTCCTAGTAGGCTTGGGCTATAAGTTTAAATAATTTGAAATAACAACTATAAGAAACCCTCAATATCTTAGATTTGAGGGTTTTGATTTTGGCTGCGAAGTTCGGCTTCACGTTTGGCAAGTTCTGCCGCCTGTTTTTCCAGATCTTCCTTATCTTTCTGAAGTTGTTTGAATTCTTTTCTTTTCTCTTCAGCTTTCAGGGCACTTCCTTTACTCACATATCCTACCATTCCGCCAATAATAAGTCCTATTCCTACTCCGGCCATAACTCCCATCATATGTGAAATGGTAATTCCACCCACGGTAAAATCAGTGGTCAGATAAAAAAGCAATGCTGAAACGGCAAGCAATATAAGTCCGGTAATTGATAAACTTTTCATAAATATTGTGTTTAGTGGTTTACATTAAAAAAGCCTTACCCAATTTAGTGAAAAATTTAATAAGGCTTTAACAAGATTAAAATTCTTTATATTTTTCCACCTGCAGCTTTATAATATTCCAGAGCTTTTGGTAGGTCTTTATTAATATCTGAAATTCTGGTTTCCGGATTTGGGTGGGTAGAAAGGAACTCCGGTTGTCTTGCTCCTGAAGCAGCAGATTCCATCCTGTTCCAGAAAGGAATGGCTTCTCTTGGATCATATCCTGCCATAGACATCAGATACAGTCCCATTTCATCGGCTTCAGACTCCTGGCTTCTGCCGTATTTCAATAATGCTACCTGAGACCCAATAGGGTATACTTGTTGGAAAATACTAGCCCATTGTGAATTGGAAATTGTTCCTCCTAAAATAGAGCCGCCATACTGCGCTACCATGGCCTGAGAAATTCTTTCGTTGCCATGTCCTGCTAAAGCGTGTGAAACTTCATGTCCCAAAACAACAGCAAGGCCATTGTCATTTTTTGTAACCGGAAGAATCCCTGTATATACAGCAACTTTTCCCCCTGGCATACACCATGCATTCAGTTCACTGCTCTGAATCAGATTAAATTCCCAGTTGTAATTCGCAAGATCTGCAGATCTTCCGATGCTTTGATAATATCTCTCGGCTGCACTTTTTATTCTGCTTCCTACACTCACTACTCTTTTGGCATCTGCAGTTCCTGAGATAATTTTAGATTTAGACAATGTCGTCTTATATTCCTGAGAAGACATAGTCAGTATTTCCGAATTATTTGCAATCTGTAATGAAGATCTGCCTGTAATTGGATTAGTGGTACAAGCTGCGGTTGACAAAGCAACTGCTCCTATTCCTAATAGATGTGTAAATTTCATAGTTCGAGTGTTAATAATTCAACATTTACAATTTTTATTCCAAAATGGTTGAGAAGGGATATATTTGCATACATTTTGCTATTTAAATTTAACAATAATTACGGTTATGAAAAAGTATATTTCACTTATATTTATTTTTGGATTTCTTTTTTTCTTTCAGAGCTGCTCTTCACAAGCCTCATTAGATTCCAAAACAGTAGATGCATTGGTAGATTCTCAGGAATTTACATTTTATGCACAGCGTGCCAATCCTACTAATTATGATGTAATCAATGTCATGAACTCAATACCGAATTCTACATCAACAAGGATTTTGGATCTTAATGGTGATTATACAATTGCAATCGATAAAAACAATCTTGAGGTGGTACTTCCTTATTTCGGAAGAATATTCACTTCTACTTTCGGAGATAGAGATAAAAATAGCTACAGATTCACTTCAAAAGATTTCACTTTTAATAAATCACAGAATAAAAAGGGAAACTGGACGGTAAAAATTAAGCCTAATGACGTAACAAACGTTGATGAGATTATTATAGAAGTTTTTAAAAATGGTAAAGCATTTGTTTCCATGAGAAGTAATGACAGACAGCCGATCACCTATGACGGTTATGTTTCAAAGAATGAAGAAAAGCCGAAAGAGAAAGAAAAACTTTAATCTGAACCTTTAGATAAAAATTTTTCAACAAATAATTTTGCTTCAGTACTGGGATTAGAAACCATTTCTGAAGCATTTTTTTTGTGCTGAATATAAGCTTCTTCTACAGAACTGCTTTTTTTCATCATAGACAGGATGTATTCCTGCACCCAATATTCAAAACGCTTTTCTCCCTGCCGGATACGTACTTCGTGAAAACGCCCGGTTTTCTTTTTTAAGCTGATGAATTCATCAATTTTACTAAAAACCTCATCCAGACCTTCATTGTAAAGAGCAGATCCCAGGAGTACAGGTATTTTCCAGCCCTTTTCTTTGGGTGGAATAAAATCCAATGCCCGTTTTAGTTCCAGTCTGGTATTTTTTGCTTTCTGCAGATTGTCTTTTTCTACTTTATTAATGAAGATAAGATCCACCATTTCCATAATTCCACGCTTAATTCCCTGCAGTTCATCTCCGCCACCAATAATCTTCAGAAACAGGAATACATCGGTGATGTCAGCTACCAGCACCTCAGACTGCCCTACTCCAACGGTTTCGATCAGAATATAATCATATCCGGCAGCTTCACAAATCATCATGGTTTCAAAAGTGGTATTGGCAACACCACCAAGAAATCCTGAGCTAGGGGAAGGACGTATGAACGCATTTTCTTCTTTGGCAAGCTCTTCCATTCTTGTTTTATCACCTAAAATACTTCCTTTATTGATGGAAGAACTGGGATCAATAGCAAGAACTGCTACCTTTTTGCCATTGGTAATAACCAACCTTCCGAAGTTTTCAATAAAAGTAGATTTTCCAGCACCGGGAACTCCGGTGATCCCTACCCTGACTGAGTTTCCTGTAAAAGGCATTATTTTCTTCAGAAGTTCTTCTGCCTGAGCCCTGTGCTCAGCTTTTTTACTTTCAACTAATGTAATAGCTTTCGCGATCAGGCGTTTGTTGCCTGACCGTATTCCTTCGATTAGTTCTTCTGTAGAAAATTTCATTGATTCAAAAGTATAAAAATAACCTTCAAACTCCCATACAAACAGGTATTAATTTTATTTCTTCTAAATTAAAACTAGAGGACGTCTCGTCAACGGGAGACTGAAATTCTTACATTTGTTATAAATCAAACTTGAGAAATATGAAAAAAATATCTGCTGCTGCATTATTTACCTTTATTTTACTGGCTTCCTGTACGCCAAAGGTTTCTACAGCCGGTCCCATAGGCCCTGCCGTTTCTACTGCAGAACAAATGGCACAGGGAAAAACGATCTTTGAAAATGCATGCGGAAGATGTCATAAACTACCGGATCCTACATCTCATACTTCTGTACAGTGGGTGGGAATTATGAATTCGATGGCTCCCAAAGCGAAGCTTACGGACGAACAGCATCAATGGGTTTATGACTATATTGTTTCTGTTAAAAAATAACATCAACTCAAAAATAGGGATATGAAAAAAGTAATTTTAAGTACGATCGCAGGTGCTGCATTCATGGTTTCATGCGGACCGAAGAGTGTAGCTGTAACAGGACCAAAATATACAACAGCTGAAAAACTAACTCAAGGTAAAACTGTTTTTGAAAACTCATGTTCAAGATGCCACAAGCTTCCAGATCCAGCAAAGCATGATGATCAGGGATGGATCAAAACTTTAAGCAGAATGGCTCCGAAAGCTAAACTAAGTGATGAACAGCATCAGATGGTGTATGATTATCTGATCTCTGTGAATAAGAAGTAGAAGAGTTTCTGGATTAGAGGTTTTAGTGTTTGAGAGTCTGAGTGTATTAGCTTGCAACGTTCGTGACTTATAAATCATAACTTGCTAGCATCTTTTCTGCTCAGGAAGCTATTTTCATTTTAAATTTATTCCTAAGCCGGGATTTCCGGACAGGATCACTTTGCCGTTTTCCACGAAATTTCCGGTGGCATAATCATTGGAGATGAGGTTCGCTCCGTCCAGGTCCGCAAAATCAACAAGTCCTGCCAGTTCACAGGCTGCAGAGATTCCAACAGTAGATTCTGTCATGCAGCCGATCATGATTTTATAACCTAATATTTTTGCTTTCCTGATCATTTCCAAAGCCGGAGTAAGGCCTCCACACTTCATCAGTTTGATATTGACGCTTTTATAATAAGGCAAAAGTTTTTCAAGTGACTCCAGATTCTGGCAGTCTTCATCCGCCATCCAATTGGCAAAACTTTCTTTACGGAGTATTTTGTAGTTTCCAACCAGTCTTGGCTGTTCCAGATAGGAAAAGTAGTGAATGTCTTTATTTTCCTGCAACCACAGACAGTCATTATCCGTAAAGCTCGCATTGGAATCCAGGGCGATATTCCGATTCAAATACAAAAGTTTTTCAATACTATCTTTATGCAGTCCTTTACATTTTACTTTGAACCTGTTCCAGCCACTTTTCTCTATTTTCCTGATTTGTTCATCAATACTTCCTATGGAAATAGTTATGGAGCTTTCTGCCAGATACTCAGAATGAATGTCATTTAACTCTATAAAGCTTTTATTTTCCAGCTTTCCAAACAGATCCCAATAGGCACAGTCTAAAGCAGAAATAAGAAACGGATGCAGATCCAAATCTGAAAGGAAGCGGAAAAATTCTGTCGGATGAGTTATTTTCTGCTTTTGAAGTAACGGTTGGATTTGTTTTAATTTAATCATAAAACGCTGCAGATCGATCTGATAATAGTCTATAGCGACACATTCACCAAAACCGTTACAGTTCAGATAAGATAATTCTACTAACATAGCCTCCCTTCTATCATAATTCCCATAAGCGATGGAGAAGGTTTCTTTTAATTGAAGTGTTTTTAGTTCAAAGTGCAGTTCCATCTATTAAAGCTACAAAAAAAGGACCTTAAAAAGATCCTTATGTATTGATTCAGCTATAATGATAGCTTTTGTTTAAGGTATAGAGACTTATTTTTTCTTTTTTGGCTTTTCCATTTTACTTTTAACGAATTTGATTCTACTCTTCAAATAATCAGCCATAGCTTGATTGTAGCTATACTTTTTTGCCTCCTTCAAAGGTTCCAAAGCTTCTTTAAATTCACATCTGATCTCAAAAAGAAGTGATTTCTGGATTAATATCCTGGCTTTGTCTATCCCTTTGATCTTTAAAGCATAGCTTATCAGTTTTTCAGCTTCATCCAGATCTTCATTATCCAACAAACATTTAATATAATATGGTGGTGTATTGAGATTAGTCACATTGCACTGCATAGCTTCTTCAAAATAGTCTTTAGCTTTTTCATAATCGGTCAGCATCTCGCTGTATATTCTTCCCATCAGACACAAACTGTCTGCATCTTCAGGGTCATAGGACAAAGCATAATTCAATGCTTCCAGACAATCCGGAAGGCTATATGGATAATTGTCCAGTGCTTCAAAATAATATTTATTTTTAGTTAAGGTCATGTCTTTCGTCTTTTAATTCTTTTTTCAGGGTATTTCTCTGCTTTTTAAAAGATTTATCCTGATGATTCTTTTTAAAATCTGTTCCGGAAAATGTACGGACCGGATTTCCTCTCTGCACCTGCAGGTGATTGTTCCAGGTGTCCTGCATTCTTTTTTCAAGCTGTTTAATATAGATGTCGGTGACTTTTTCTTTTAGCCGCATAACGGCCAGTTTTTTATTCTCCAATTGCGATCGGGAATCCTGTGCAAAAACACTTTCTCCAGTGGGCATATGAACTGCCCGAACAGCCGTATTTACTTTATTCACATTCTGTCCGCCGCTTCCCTGGCTTCTTGTGGTCTGAAACTGAATATCTTTTTCATTGAAATCGATTTTATCCAATTCTTCCAGCTCGAAGACACCAATAAACCAGTTGCTCCTTTTATGAAGTTTTCTGAATGTGCTTTTCCCTGTCCAACAAATGCTTCCTAACCATGTTTTTAAAAATATATTTAATTCTTTTGCTTTTAAAAGGATGGTCACAGATTTTAAGGTAAGATTTTCATCACCATTCTCCCGGTGAATAATCTCGTACCCTATTTTATTATTTTTGACTTCCTCAAGGAAGACCTTCAGTACTTTAGCAGTAACCCACTGGCATTCTAAAGGCCCTCTTCCTGAGGTAATCTGTATGAGTTTTTCCATTTTAATTTAATTTAGGTATTTCACTTAATTGTGGATGACCAACAGGGTCGATCCCTTTCTGCAGTAATTCTTTAGCAGCCATTACTGCCCAACATTTGTCGCTGGAATGGATGTTTCTGTAAAACGTCAGTAAAACATCTGGCTTAACTATTGTAAAACCATCAATTTGAATAGTTTCAAGATCATTCCTTTCAAAAAAGTCAATAGTAATCCTGTGAGACTTTCCGTTGTCCAACTCCATTGTTTTTTCATACCTGCGGAAATTTTCGTCACTCTGCAGATGATCATAACGGGTCCAGACTTTCTGAAACCCTTCTTTCTGGAGGATTATGACAGTTTCCGCTGCGTTTTCTTTCTTTACAAAAACATCGATATCCTTATGGTCATGAGCATGCTTGTATTCTGTATGTCCTTTTTCTGACATAAAATGCCAGGCCCAACCACCTGATATGATGACTTTATCTTTTAATTTATTTAAAATTTCAAGTCCGTGGCGGATTTTAAATTCCGGCCAGACTTCTCCGTATCTTTTTATATTATGAGGTGCTCCCATTTTTTGTTTTTTTTACAGTTACACGTTCCCAGCTGCCAGTTGTTATTTCAACTGACAACTGAAAACCTGCAACTAAAATTTATTTATCCATTCTCACAATTCTGGGTTGGAATGTTCCAAGGATATCCACTAAATCACTCTGTGCATTCATGACTTCATGAATGTCTTTGTAAGCCATTGGTGCTTCTTCTGTATTACCACCTATTAAAGTGACTTTCTTCAGCTTGAGTTCTTTTTTGATATCATTCTGAGTGAAAAGACTTCTGCATTCACCTCTTGAATGCGCTCTTCCTGCTCCATGGGACGCTGAATTTAAGGCATCCGGATTACCCTTTCCACGAACGATAAAACCTTTTGCCGTCATGGATCCGGGAATCATTCCCAGTTCATTTTCATGAGCTGGTGTAGCCCCTTTTCTATGGACAATCACTTCTTTTCCGTTATGAATTTCTTTCCAAGCAAAATTGTGATGATTTTCGATTCTCGCCCTGACTCTTCCTCCAACAGCTTTTACAAGCCTTCTGTGAATATCATCGTGACAGGCAGAGGCATAATCTCCGGCAAGGTTCATTGCGGTCCAGTATTCCAGGCCGAGATGAGTACTCAGATCCAGCCATGCAAACTGCTGCGCTTCTTTTGGTAAAGGACATTGATCCGCTGCTGCTCTTGAATAATATTGGGCAATCTCAGCACCCAATCCTCTGGATCCGCTGTGAGAAAGGATTCCCAGGTATTTTCCTTTGGGCAATCCAATCTGATCTTCCTCTTCTGTGATCTCTACTTCCCCAAATTCCACGAAATGATTTCCGCCACCAGAGGAACCCATCTGCCTGATGGCTTTTCCTTTTAATCTTCTCAAAATCGGGATCATATCGAATGTATCTCTTTCAAAAATCTCATGATCTATATGAGATTTATGCGTTTCGTACATCCCGAATTTGGTATGTTCTGCAAGGGCTTTTTCATATTTGTCTCTTGCACCGTCAAGATATGAAACGGGGATATCCAAAATACTGAGGCTCATTCTACAGCCTATATCCATCCCTACTCCGTAAGGAATTACTGCATTTTCTACAGCCAGAACTCCGCCTATCGGAAGTCCATAACCGCTGTGTGCATCTGGCATTAAGGCGCCCTGCATTGAAATCGGCAGTTTTAAGGCTGTATACAGCTGGTTTTTTGCTTCTTCAGAGATGTTGTTTCCAAAAATCTGGAATGAAGCACGTTGGCTATTGAGCATTCTTTTTTCTGTTTTTCTGGATGAAAGCAGAGATTCTGCAATCTGCCCGAAAGTCAAATCTTTTTCAAAGTTCTCCGGATTGAGGAGGATATCTTTTAAAATAGATTTTACATGGTGTATATTCTTTGTCGCAAAATTTCTTTTCATGACCTCCAAAGCCACGTTGACGCTTTGATTATTCGGATATCCTAATTTTAATATATCTTTTCCTTTTAATTTTAAATTTCCCATTGTTTTTATTTTAAACATGACATGTCAGTCACAGGATCAATTTTTTGATCTGTGCATGTCTTTTTTTATCAACTAAAATAATAGTTGAGTTATTTGTAATAATGAACACGTTGATTCATAAAAGATTCAATGATTGTGTCCTTTTTGATATTGAAAAAAATTCCGGGGAAACTGGAGTTTAAATATTGCGCAATAAAAAACCCGAAATCTTTACGACTTCGGGTTTTGATATTTCGTTATACTATTATTCTAAGAATGTACCAAACCACGAAGCCTTACCACCATAAGTGGTACTCCAGCTGAAGAATTTTGATTCGTTTTGAACATTGCTTCGTTGTTTTTTAATTGGTTAAACTTGATTTTCAGATGCAAATATATTAATTTTTCTGAATATCGCAAATTTTTATTGGAGAGATCAGTCTTTTGATCCTAAGCTATCCATGTCATCATCCATTCCTTTAACTTCATTGGGATGATAAACTCTTTCTGATCCAAGGAAATAAATATTGTGCCTTGCTTTGGCGATGATTCCGTTGTACTCTTGTTCTGTCATGCCATCAGGAATTGTATCCCGTGTTTCTGACGGCCTGCGATAAACTTCCAGCGCCCCATTTTCATTTAAAATGGTTTTTGCTGCTTTAGCCCGCTCCAGATCATCTGCATAGACAATTACATTGCTTCTTCCTATGCTGTGTTTGCGATAAGCATCCAGCATTTCGGCATCGTGGGCAAACACATAATCAAAAAATCCTTTTGTCTGTTCGTCATCCTGATAATGATCAGGTGATAATCCACTTTCTACTCTGGACTTTGAAATAATGATATTTGCTTCGTCAAAGCCATTTTCTTTTAAATCTTTTTTAATTTCCTCTGTATCTACAGTCACCGGAAATACTGAAACTACTGTATAAGCCATAATGAAATTTTTCACTTAAACTATACAAAAGCTGTGCAATTTATTCTATAAGAAATGTTAATTTAAAAACTTTTCTAAGATTTCCACGGCACATTTAGGAAGATTGGTTCCGGGGCCAAAGATAAAATCTGCTCCATTGGCGTACAGGAATTCATAGTCCTGTTGCGGGATAACGCCTCCTACCACAATGGTTACGTCATCAGCTCCCAATTTCTTCAATTCTTCCACAACCTGTGGAACGAGGGTTTTATGTCCTGCAGCCAGAGAGGATACTCCCAGAATGTGTATATCATTCTCCACTGCCTGTTTGGCTACTTCTTCCGGGGTCTGGAACAAAGGTGCCACATCGACATCAAATCCCATATCCGCAAATGCAGTAGCTACTACTTTGGCCCCTCTGTCGTGTCCGTCCTGACCCATTTTGGCCACCATAATTCTTGGGCGACGTCCTTCTGCTTCTTCAAATTTTTGGGTAAGATGAAGTGCTTTTTCAAAATATTCGTTTTTACCGGCATTCATAGCATATACTCCAGAGATTGTTCTGATATTGGCTTTGTATCTTCCAAAGGTTTCTTCCATGGCATCACTCATTTCACCGAGTGTTACTCTTCTTCTTGCGGCTTCTATGCATAATGCCAGAAGGTTTCCTTTTCCTGTTTTTGCACTTTCACGGATCTCGTTCAGGATCTGGGTAACGGCTTCAGGATTTCTTTCTGTTTTTATTTTTTCAAGTCTTTCAATCTGCTTTCTGCGGACCTCTGTATTATCAATATCAAGAATTTCAATCCCATCTTGTTTTAAGCTTGTTTTGAATGAATTTACTCCAATGATAAATTCTTCACCGCTATCGATTTTTGCCTGTTTTTTAGCTGCCGCTTCTTCAATTCTCATTTTTGGAATTCCTGCTTCGATCGCTTTTGTCATTCCGCCTTCCTGTTCTACCTCATCGATGTATTTCATTGCTTCTTCAATCATCTGTTGGGTAAGACTTTCTACAAGATTACTTCCTCCCATAGGGTCTACAACATCACAGATCCCACTTTCCTGCTGAAGGATAATCTGGGTATTTCTTGCAATTTTCGCAGAATAATCGGTAGGAAGTGCAATAGCCTCATCCAATGCATTGGTATGCAGGGACTGGGTTCCGCCTAAAGCAGAAGAAAGGGCTTCAATGGCTGTTCTGGTGATATTATTAAATGGTTCCTGCTCTGTAAGCGACCATCCTGAAGTTTGGGAGTGGGTTCTTAATGCTAAAGATTTTGCATTCTGTGGATTGAATTGCTTTAAAAGAGTAGCCCAAATGTATCTTGCGGCACGCATTTTTGCTATTTCCATAAAATGATTCATTCCGATGGCCCAGAAAAATGAGAGCCTTGGTGCAAAATCATCTACATTCATTCCTGCTTTAATCCCTGTTCGTACATATTCAAGACCGTCTGCAAGGGTATAAGCCATTTCCAATACGGGAGTGGCACCGGCTTCCTGCATGTGGTAGCCTGAGATTGAAATGGAGTTGAATTTGGGGATATTCTGCGCAGTATATTCAAAGATATCTGCAATAATTTTCATAGAAGGAGCCGGCGGATAAATATAGGTGTTTCTTACCATAAACTCTTTCAGGATATCATTCTGAATAGTCCCTGAAAGAAGTTCCTGTTTTACTCCCTGCTCTTCAGCAGCCACAATATAAAAAGACAAAATTGGAAGTACGGCTCCATTCATGGTCATGGATACCGAGATCTGGTCTAAGGGGATTTCATTGAAAAGAATCTTCATATCTTCAACGGAATCGATGGCTACACCAGCCTTACCTACGTCACCAACAACTCTTGTGTGGTCAGAATCATATCCTCTGTGTGTAGCGAGGTCAAAAGCCACGGATAGGCCTTTTTGTCCTGCCGCGAGATTTCTTCTGTAAAATGCATTGGATTCTTCTGCGGTAGAGAAACCTGCATATTGTCTCACCGTCCATGGTTTCTGTACATACATCGTGGAATAAGGTCCTCTGAGGTAAGGTGCAATTCCTGGAGAAGTCTGTGTTAAAGATTCATTTTTGACATCTTTGGGGGTGTAAGATGATTTTAATTCTAGTCCGTCTTTTTCAAAATTATAGATCTCTCTTTCCTGAGGCTCTACAGTAAAATCCGGATTTTTCACAGAAACTTTCTTTCGCATTCCAATAATTTTTGTCTGCGTAAAGTTAATTTTTTTGAATGAAACATGAAACTTATGTTAACATTCAGTTTTTCTGGATTTTAAACCATAAAAAAGACCGGACAAATGCCCGGTCTCATGTATAGATATACTTATTTCTTATTTTTTGATAAGTTTAGTATTGTATGTGTTTTTATCATCTTTAATGGTGATTATATACATACCTTTAGCTAAACCAGCTACGTTAATGATCTGATCATTAAGATCTCCGCTTTGAACTAATCTTCCGTCAGCACTATAAATCTTATAGTCTGCTTTTCCTTTGATATTTCTAACTCCAACGAAGGTATCGGCAGGGTTCGGATAAATTTCAACCTCAGATTTAGTATTTTTCACTTCATTTACTGCAAGCGCTGTATCAGCAATCTTTACTGTAAAATCCATCACACTACCCGCTCCCCCAGCTAAAGGTCCACAAGCATTAGTCTGAGCTGAAGAATAGCTAGTAGCAATTCTCATTCTCAAAGTTTTACCACCTGTAACCGCTGTTGTAGGAACTGTAAAGTTACCTGTTGTATTTCCTATTCCAATACCGTTACTTACCTGGCTATAATTAACAGATGCACTTGTGAAGACTTTTTCTGTAGTTTCAAACGTTCCGTTTCTATTATAATCAATCCATACATTATATCTCATTCCCGCACTTTGAGTATATAAACCAAAAATAGTGATCGGATATGAAGTTCCTTTTACCAAGTTAATGATATTTCCTGCATTCTCACTTACATCCTTATAAGATCTTATATTGGTATCAATATAGTTTATGTTTGAAACCTGAACTCTTGCAATATTTCCTACCCCGTTGTAAGGAGTATTTAAAATACAATAATCTATTCCTGTTTTTAAGCCATTTGTTTTAAATGTATAATTACCTGAGAAGCTTCCAGGTACACTATTAACAACAGCTGCAACTTGTACTTCATAATCAGTCTCATCCTCAAGACCACTTAATAGTACTGAATTTACTGCACTTGTAGCGTTAGACCAAGTTGAAGTCCCAACTTTTCTGTAGTTGATTGAATAAGTAGCACCAGGCACACTGTTCCAGCCCACTCTAGCAGAAGTTTTCAATACATCTATATCTATTGTAGAAACTCCTGTAGGAGCTATTGAAGTAGAGGTAGGAGCATTTCCTATAGTAACCGCAGGAGATACTGCATAGAATACATTTCCTATAGCAGATATTCTTAATTTAATCTGTCCGCTTAAACTACCTGGCATTTGCACAGCATAACTTCCTGTGTTAGGAGTAGATGCCACCAATTCAGTCCAAGTTGCACCATTAATAAGGTCAGTTGTATATTCTATTTTTACATTAGCAACATTATAAGGTGCAGCAGTTGTGTTGGCTACATCCCATTGTATGGTGTTTATTGCATCTTTATATAATACCGCTGAAGATGTAAGTCCATTAAATTTAAATGGTCCGTCATTCCCAACAGTAACAGTGGTTTCACTGGAAGAAAGCATTGGTCTTTGTGCATTTGCATCTCTTACTGCTACTGCATAATGTAATGTTCTTGGAATATAGGAGACTGTTTCCCACGTAACAGGTGTTTTATCCGTTAATTTTCCAGCCAGAACAGCTTTTAAAGTGGGGAAATATCTCCTTCCACTTGCTGTTCCCGGGTATGATCTTCCTAAAGCTCCCTGACTATTATACCCCCAACCACTGTCTCCAGAAATAGTAGCAGCATTATTCACACTGTCATACTGCTCCCAAGTATAAGTAAGAGGATCATTCTGTGCATCTGTAGCAGAAGCATCCAGATAATAAGCTGTTCCCTTAGGAATATTATAAGCAGTAAGAGGGCTAATTGCAGGAGGAGTATTTACTGTAATATCCTGTGAAACCCCACACGTTGTTTTACCCTCTACATTAGTAAGTATTTGATTAATGGAAGAATAATGAAAATATGCATCAGAGTTCATCTGTAAATTATCTCCTGTAATCCCTGCATATCCCATAATTGTAGTTCCTCCACCTGGTTCTACATTAACTCCTGAATTTTCGGTACTGTTTGAAAATGTATGATTTCCTCCTAATTGATGCCCCATCTCGTGAGCAACATAATCTATATCAAAAGTATCTCCACTAGGATTGCCGTTAGAAGGGGAAGTAAATCCAGAGCCTTTACCTTCTGGTACAGCCGTAGTAGGGTCTACACATATACAACCAATACATCCTGCATTTCCACCACCACCAGAGGCACCAAACAAGTGACCAATGTCATAGGCAGCGTTGCCTACTTGGGCAGTTAAATCGCCTTGAAGCTCCAAATTCCAAGCTCCACCTGATCCTGCATCTGCATCAGAATATGGATCCGAAGCAGCATTTGTATAAATAATACCTGGTATATCCTGAACCAATAATTTTATTCCGAAATCTTTTTCGAAAACACCGTTTACACGGTTCATTGTATTATTAATTTGAGTAAGCGCACCAGCAGGGGTACCTCCAAAAAATTGAGTATACTCACCTGTAACAGCTAAAGCTAATCTGTAAGTTCTGTATTTTGCATTTGCTGGTCTGCTGGTAATTCCAACATTAGAAAGGTTTTTTTTTCCGTTTTCTAATAACGATTGGATACCCTTTATATCTTTTTCGCTAGTTCCGCATTCAAATCCCTGCTCACTTTGAGTTCTTTTTGTTTTATAAAAAACTCCGTAAGTCTTTTTATCTGTAGTAATAGGCTCAATAAACTGGAATACCCCATTTTTAATGATCATAGACTGCATCTCTGTAGGAGATGTACTGAACCTTAAATATTTAGATGGATCATCTATACCAACTCCTACATATGAACCTAGTTCATATCTGTCTGCAACAGATTTTTCCATTACCGGATCACTGTATACTGCAAATTTCTCAATTTTTCCTTCTGCTGTTGGAAGAGAAATAGTAACTGCTTTGGCACCTTTTCCTGTTTCTACAGCATCTTTTAGCATATTCCTAAGTGATACCAGATCTAGGTTGTAAGAGTATTTAACTTCAACTTCTTTTCTGATTTGAGATGTTTTCTGCGAAGCAGGCTCCCATCTCTGTGCATTAAAACTGGCAACACCAGCCGTCAATGCACAAACTAGTAAAATTCTTTTTTTCATAATAATCTACATGAATAGAATTAATAAATTTTAAATATCCGAAACAAAAATAAGAAATTACTGCATAAGAGCATTAAAAAAAGTGACTAATTTGATTAAAATTAGCCACTTTAGTTCTTTTTTTGCAATTTTCCACTATTTACTTATTCCCATTTCATATAAAGCAAATGATATAAGGTCTGCATTTTCACTGATCACCTGCTCAGTTGCTCTTCCAGCCCCATGACCGGCATTTTTCTCAATCCTTAACAAAATAGGGTTTTTACAATCCTGCTTTTCCTGAAGTTCTGCACCGAATTTGAAGGAGTGTGCAGGAACTACCCTGTCATCATGGTCACTGGTAATAATCATTGTGGAAGGATAGCAAGTCCCTTTTTTTACGTTATGTACAGGAGAATAGGATTTTAGATATTCAAACATTTCTTTGCTGTCTTCTGCTGTTCCGTAGTCGTATGACCAACCAGCTCCGGCGGTAAATTTATTGTATCTCAGCATATCCAGAACACCAACGCCCGGGAATGCTACTCTTGCAAGATCAGGACGCATGGTCATGGTTGCCCCTACAAGAAGTCCTCCGTTTGACCTTCCGGATAATGCCATATATTCTTTTGAAGTATATCCTTTCTTTTGAAGATATTCCCCAGCTGCAATGAAGTCTTCAAAAACATTTTTCTTCTGCGTTTTGGTTCCTGCATCGTGCCATTTTTTACCATATTCACCGCCACCACGGATATTAGGTACTGCGTAGATTCCTCCGTTTTCCATCCAGATGGCATTCACTACTGAGAATGAAGGCTGAAGGCTGATATTGAAACCTCCGTAAGAATACAGGATCGTAGGATTTTTACCATTAAGTTTAGTTCCTTTTTTATAATTGATCATCATCGGAATTTTGGTTCCGTCTTTTGAGGTATAGAATACTTGTTCGGAAACATAATCTTCGGGACTGAATTTTACTTTCGGTTTCTGATAAACTTCTGATTTCCCTGAATCTGCATTAAATTTATAGGTAGTGCCCGGAGTAATATAGTTACTGAAAGAGTAGTAAAGCTCTTTTTCCTCTTCTTTACCTCCTAAACCTCCAATATTTCCTTTTCCTGGAAGTGCAATTTCTCTCACTAATTTTCCGGCCTTATCAAACTGTTTTACCTGATCAATGGCATCGATCATGTAGGTTGCAAAGAAATATCCGCCGCCTGAAGAAATCCCCAAAACATTTTCTGTTTGTGGAATAACGTCTTTCCAGGTGTCTGGAGAAGGATTGGTGATGCTTGTTTTTACAAGACGCATATTCGGTGCATCTTTATCTGTGAAGATAAACAGATCATCGCCCTGTGTATCTACAATACTGACATTAATATCAAAACCTTTATTGATCTGTACAAAATCACCCCCTTTTTTCAGATCTTTGACGTACAATTCATTTCCGTTGGTTGCATTGGCAGCAGAAATGATCAGATACCTTTGGTCTTCTGAAACACCAGCACCAAGATATCTTCTAGGTGTTTTATCACCACCGAAGATCAATTGATCCGCAGACTGTTTTGTTCCTAATTTATGGAAATAAACTTTATGCTTATCGGTCATTCCGGAAAGTACAGTTCCTTCTTTCGGCTTATCATAGCTTGAATAGTAGAACCCTTCATCGCCCTGCCATGAAATTCCACTGAACTTTACATCTAGTAATGTTTCATCGATCTGTTTCTTGCTAATAGCATCAATGACGATGATCTTATTCCAGTCACTACCGCCTTCTGAAATAGAATAGGCCGCCAGATTTCCTTTTTTGTTGAATGAAAGATTGGAAAGTGAAGTAGTTCCTTTATCAGAAAATTTATTAGGATCTAAGAATATTTCTGTTGCTTTCGTTTTATTGTTAGTTCTGTATAAGATAGACTGCGCCTGAAGGCCGTCATTTTTATAATAATAGGTAAAATCTCCTTCTTTGAAAGGGGCTGAAATTTTCTCATAATTCCAGATATCTCTCAGCTGATCCTTGATCTTGTCTCTGAAAGGAATTTTTGAAAGATAGTTCTGGCTGTAGGCAACTTCATCATCTACCCATTTTTTTGTAGCTTCAGAATCATTTTCCAGATCTCTGTAAGGGTCTGAAACAGCGGTCCCGAAATAAGTATCTGTCTGGCTTCCTTTTAATGCTTTAGGGTAATTCATTTTTTGAGAATAAAAAGTTGCTGAAAACAAAACTCCAGCAGTTAATAAGATAGGTTTGAAATTCATAATCAAGGGTTTTATCAAAAATACGCAAAGAATGTGACATAAAAAAAGCCCTGGTACCAGAGCTCTTCATTTAAAAAAATATTTTACAAGTCTTTATTTAGAACCAAAACTTTCAAAATAAAAATCCGTTAATTTGGAAACAATTTCATCTGGGCTGCCATTCCAATAGTATGTTTTTCCACCTTCATTAAGCTGATATAAGCTAAATTTTTGTTCGGTAGCTACCGTTTTATCTGCCTTTTTAAAATCCTGTACGCTCTGAACCAGGTATTTCTTAAGCTCTTCCGGCTTTACACTTTTTATATCTCCCGAAGGAATGTCTGAAAATTTTGCAGGAACTTTGAAACTTACGGAATAATTAATTTCAGCAATTTTCTGATCTTCCACATACTCATTCTGGACAACTTTTACTTCTTTAACCGTCAGTTTCCCGTTTTTAAAATTTTCTATCATGGCACTAAAGTAATCTTCAGCTTCTTTTCTGCAGGCTTCTCCCGTAGCTTTGGAAAAAGCAGATAAAAAGTGGTCTGTACTTTCTTTCATCATATCCTGGAAAACTGCCTTAAAATCTACCTGATAGGCATTTTCTCCTTCTACAGTTGGCCTTAGATAGTCATTCAGCTTCGCCAGTGTGGCATCATCATTTTTAACGAAAGTACCGAAATACATTTCAAAAACTTCTGACGGTTTTTTCACTTCTGTCTGAGCTGTGAGATTTTGACTTAGAATTGCCAGCATCAGCAGTAGAATGATTTTTAAATTCTTCATACTATATTTTGTTTGGAGTTATTAGTGGCTTAAGCTTTTAAAATAGACTTCATTCAGTTTCCATACCAATTCTTGCGGACCGCCGTTCCAGAAATAAGTATTCCCTTCTTTTTTAACCTGATAAAGTTTAAAAACCTGATGCACGACTACTTCACTTTCTGATTTTACAAACTCATTTGTTTTATTTTTCAAATAGCTTTTCAGGTCTTCCGCTGACATTTTTTTTATTTCTTCAGGGTTCAATTGGGACATTTGCGCAGGTACAGGAAGTCTCATATCTACGCTAAGTTCTGTTATAAAACTGTTGTCATTATATTCACTTTTGACTTCTTTTATACTGTTTACTATATATCCTGTATTTTTTAGATTGCTTAAAACTGTATTGAAATATTGTTCAGCTTCTATCCTGCATGCAACAGCTTTATCTTTGGACAGGCCGGAAAGAAACATACCCGTAAGATTTTGAACCTCATCATTAAACGATTTTTCCAGGTTTACGGTATAGGCATTTTCGAGGAATGGAGTAAGGTAGGAATTAAGCTGTTGAAGGGCGTTCTCGTCCTGTTTTACAAAAGTATCAAAATACATCCCAAATACCTACTCCGGTTTTACAGCTTTTGTCTGTGCAAAAAGGTTCTGTAAGCTAAACAGCATCATCAGCAATAAAATTCTCATGGGGCCTTTCATAGTTTTCTTTATTTTAAATAATGAATGATACAGCTAAAAAAAGGCTCTTGAAATTCAAGAGCCTGATTTATAATTTATTATTAATAATTTTCTTCTTCTCCCTTCATTTTCTCTGCATTTTCCGCCATGATGACCGCATCTATCATTTCAGAAATATCTCCGTTCATGTAGGCATCCAGATTATACATTGATTTGTTAATCCTGTGATCTGTGACCCTTCCCTGAGGATAATTGTAGGTTTTGATCTTTGCAGAACGGTCGCCTGTGGAAACCATTGATTTACGTTGTGCTGCAATGTCGCCCTGAACTTTCTGCAATTCGATATCGTATAGTTTGGTTCTTAGCATCTCCATTGCCAATTCACGGTTAGCAAGCTGGGAACGGGCCTGCTGACAAACTACCACCATTCCTGAAGGTTTGTGCGTCAACTGCACTTTTGTTTCAACCTTGTTTACGTTCTGACCTCCTGCTCCTCCTGAACGGGATGTCTGCATTTCGATATCTGCAGGATTCAGTTCAAAATCCACTTCTTCAGCTTCTGGTAAAACAGCAATTGTAATGGCCGAAGTATGCACTCTTCCTTGAGATTCTGTTTCAGGAACACGCTGCACACGGTGAACTCCGGATTCGAATTTCATAATTCCGTATACGCCTTCCCCTTCTACTTTCATGATGAGTTCTTTGTAGCCTTTTGCAGCGTCATTGGAATCTGTCACTTCGTGTCTCCAGCCTTTTGTCTTAAAATACATAGAGTACATTCTGTAGACGTCTTCCACAAAGATGGCAGCTTCATCACCACCGGTTCCGGCACGCAATTCCACAATAACGTTTTTGTCATCTGCAGGATCTTTAGGAATCAATAAAACTTTAAGCTCTTCTTCCAGGCCCGGAAGTTTAGCCTGAGCTTCCAATTTCTCTTCCTTAGCCATATCTACCAAATCTCTGTCTGAACCATCAGCAATGATTTCCTCAGATTCTGCAATATTATCTAAAGCACCTTTATACTGATCGTATACTTTTACGATCTTTCCCAGATCACTGTATTCTTTGTTTAAAGAAGAATATCTTTTTTGATCTGAAATGATATCAGGCTGTATAATAAGGTCAGCAACCTCATTATATCTTTGTTTAATAGCTTCTAGTTTTGGAATTAATGATTTAGACATTCTGCAATTTTTGAGAGTGCAAAGATAAGAATTATTAATTCAAATTAAAATTCCTTTATCGAATGAAATATGCATCATTTTTTGAACCATTAAGATTTATAGCAGTTTTTATGGGATAAAAACCATCCTGTATCAGAATTTGATCAATAATCAGAAAAAAAAATTAACGGAGATTCAACATAAGATCATTAAAAAATCCAAGTAATGATTATTCAACGGGTTTTTTAAAAAATTTCTTGTCAATTCCATATAAAAGAAGTCCGAAGGCTACAATTCCAAGACCTATGATACTTTCTTTAGGATTGTGAATGAGTGTAAAATAGAGAATATAAATGCTGAAAAACAGAAAAACGGCTGGGAATACATAGAATAAGTTGGATTTGAAAATTTTCCGCTGGTCTTTTTTCAGAAAGAAAACAGTGGAAATAGATAGACTGGCAAATAATTGCAGAATAAATGCGGTATACACGAAGATCTCTTTAAAGCTTCCTGTCAGAATAATTACAGAAGCAATCACGGCATGGGCAAAGATTGCTCTCACCGGAATTCCCTTTTTATTGTTTACGGCAAGTGTTCTCCACAAATGGTTTTCCCTTGCAAAAGCCTGTGTCAGTCTTGAGCCTACCCACAGATAACCGCTAATGGTTGCAATCAGCTGCAAAGCAATAAATATATTGACAATTTTCCCAAAACCGCTGCCCAGCATATTGCCTGCCGCTTCTCCCATTACATCTTCTTTTCCTGCCATCTGGCTTACCGGTGCATGTTTGAGCATAATGTAATTAACAAGAAGATAACTTACCGTTACAAAAACAGTTCCTACAATTAAAGCTCGCGGTAGATTTTTCTGAACATCTTTGATTTCTCCGGCTATGTACGACGCAGAGTTCCATCCTGTGTATGAATAGGTAACAAAAACCAGCGATGTTGCGAAAGCCGGAAGCATGATCTCGTCCTGCCAGCTGCTCCCGAATTTCAGGCTGTTTCCTGCTTCAGATCCGGGAAGCATTACGCCCAGAATAATCAGAACAATTATAAACGCAATTTTGATAAAGGTAAAAAAATTATGAAACCTGCTGGATGTTTTAAGACTGAATGATAATGTCGCTGCCACAAGAAAAATAAATCCTATCGCAAAACCGTTTCCAAAGGTATAATTAAATGCTGAAAGGTATTTTGACATCGCAAGGGCAGCCAAAGCCACAGGTGCCGAAAATCCAATGATCAGAGAGATCCAGCTGACCAGGTAGCCAAATATGGGATGATACGTTTCTTTGAGATAAATATAATCTCCACCGTTTCCTTTAAAATAAGACCCTAATTCAGCATAGCAGAATGCCCCAAACAGAGCAAGGATCCCTCCGATGATCCATAATAGAAAAATACTGTAGGTGTTGGTTATATCTGAAAGCTGAAAACCCAAAGTCGTGAATATCCCCGTCCCGATCATATTGGAGACCACGATGGCAGCAGCAGTTTTCCAGCCGATCTGGTGTGTAGCAGTACTCATTGATCAGTTAAAAATTAAAATTAAGTCTTCCGAAGAAATAATTTCCCAACGTTCCCATCTGAACAGGCGCATATTTAAACACACCATAGTATGAATTCGCATAGATCTGAAGATCCGGGAAAACATCAAAAAGATTATTAGCACCCACCGTTAGATTTATATTTTTCGTTATATCATAGCCTACACTTACATCCGTAACCACTTTGGGAGTAAAGCTCTGAACTTCACCAAAAGGGTAACCATCGCGAATGACCTGGCCAAAGTACGTATTTCTTACCATGAAATTGAATTTTCCAATGGCATAATTGAGCCCTAAGGAAGCTTTTGTTTTTGGAGACAGGGTTTCTATGATGTTGATCTGATCCGGTCCGAAGAATTGATCCTGGGAAGGCACCAGTTTTTCAGGAAAATGAAAGTCTGTGATCTTAGTTTCCGTATAATTTCCTGCCAGATTGATGTTCAAATTTCCTCCACCCAGCTTCCAGTCGTAGGTAATTACTATATCTGCACCTTTTGTTTCTGTATCAATGGCATTGGCGAAAAACCTTCCGCTTTCTACGTTATACTGTTCCAGCCTCGGATCTTCAATATTACTGGTAATCACGATCCTGTCTTTTACTCTGATCCAGTACCCGTCAAGTGTTATCAACAATCTGTTGGCTGGTTTCAGCGTAAATCCGGCACTGGCATTGACTGAAGTTTCCTGTTTTAATTGATCGAAACCAAGCGCCCTGGCGGCATCACTGTCATTCCTGAAAATTCCTTTCGTTACAATTCCTGATCCCGAAGTGGAAATATCTGCATAAGAATTATTAAAATACTGCTGCTGAAGGGATGGAGCCCTGAAACCCGTTCCCACAGATGCTCTTACTGCATAGTTTTTTACAAATTCATACCTCAGCGCCAGCTTTCCGTTCAGGGTATTTCCAAAATCTGAATAATTCTCAAATCTTCCTGCCAAATCTATATTTAATTTCTTGGCTAAATCATAAGAAACATCTGCATACACCGCTGTCGAATGTCTGGATTTCTTCAAGGCATTATCCGGTGAAAAACCAATGAAGGATTGTGAGCCACCATTCCCAATCACCGTAGAACCAGGCGTTGCAGAGTTTCCATTGATATCATATCTTGTATAAGAAGCTTCATCTCCAGGTTTGATTTCATACTGTTCAAAACGGAACTCTCCGCCAAATGCCACATTAAACTGATTCAGATTTTTCGAAACATCAAGATTCACGGTATTCTGAAGGAAGCTGTGGGCTCCCGCATAAAAACTTGTTGGAGATTTTACTCCCAACGAAGCATTGTTTGTATTGTCTACATTGTAATTGAATGTATTACTTCCAAAAGTATTGCTTAAATCAATCAGCCAGTTATTCACATTATATTTTGCTCCTAGTGCATAAGAAAAATCATAGACCTGTGAGCCCAATGTAGCCTGAAATCCATTCGGATAAATAGAAGAAACCACATTGGATGTTTCACCCGGCAATCTCCTGAAACCAAAACCCTTTCCTTCTTTAATACTGAAGCCTCCGAAAGAATACAGTTTAAAACGTTCACTTAACGGATATTCAGAATTAAAAAACAACTGTGCCTGCCTGATCTGTGCATCTCCGATCTGAAAATTAAAATCATCCCGTGTGAGACCTCTCTCTTTTAGCATAGCATTGTCTGCATTGATAGCATCTTGAGGATTATCCGCAAATTCGTAGGCAAAATTATCCCCAAAAATATCCAGATCATGATTCTGGGTTCTTGTCGTCTTACCTCTGTGGCTTAATTGTAATGAGAGATTCACATAGCTGTCTTTTTTACCCAGAGAAGATCCGTAATTGATCCCGGCCTGATAAGTTTCCCCGTCATTTCTCCCACTAATCCCATAAGATGCCGAAGCAGATGCTCCGATATCTTTTTTAAGAATAATATTTACGACTCCTGCAATGGCATCAGAACCGTACTGTGCGGCAGCTCCATCCCTTAAAACCTCTATCCTGTCGATTGCGATTACGGGAATAGCACTCAGATCTGTACCTACGGATCCATTTCCAACGGTATTCTGATAATTGACCAATGAAGTCGTATGTCTTCTTTTTCCATTAATTAAAACCAGAACCTGATCAGGCCCCATTCCTCTTAAGGTTACGGGATCGATATGTTCCGTACCGTCAGAAGCGGATTGCCTTACGGAGTTAAATGACGGAATCACATAATTCAATAAATCCTGAACGGTGGTTTGCGGAGCAGATCTTTGAAGTTTTTCTATATTGATAATATCTACGGGAACGGGTGTTTCCAGCTTTGTTCTTTTCGCATTTCGGTTTCCTACGATCACTACATCTTCGATCTGTGTTCCTTTTTCCTGTTCCTGTGCATTCACCAAAACGGATCCTAAGAGTATAACAGACAGGCTGAGTTTTTTCATCTTTTGTTCTTCTAAATTAAAATAATAAGCTTCCCCGGAAATGATCCGCAGTGGCAAAAGACTTCAAGAAATGGAAGTGTTGTCAGGATATTGACTTTGCTCATCTTCCCCACAATGGGCTGGAATTAGCACCTTTACACTTTTTAGAGACGTGCAGGTTGCTAAGGTTTCATAGGGCCAAATCCCTCCACCTTTCTCGATAATCTACTGCAAAAGTAGACTAATATTTTTAATTACCCAAAAGTAGATTTAGATATCCTGTACCATGGTAAAAAAAGAGGAATAATGCAATTTCATTATCCCTCTTTTTATTTATTTAATAATCATTTTCTGAATGGCCGTCCCTGTTTCAGAACGGAGGTGAACCAGATAGGTTCCTGCCGGATAATTAGCTTTCAACTTATAAGTTCCGTTTTCCTGATTCAGTTTAAATGAATCCATTTTTTTGCCGCTCATGTCGAAAATAATGATTTCTCCATTTTTGGCTTTATGATAAATGAATTGAGCCAAACCATTTTTCACCGGATTATCTGCGATCTGAAGTGATAATTTGTTCGTCGCATTTATATCAACGGTTGAAAGTGCTCCAGAGTAGTTTCCAAAAATTCTGAACTCGCCCGGCTGTAAGGTAATCGGAGCTGTTGTAGAAACAAAATTTGAAATAGAATTATCCATCAGGTTCTGCCATTGCCCTGTATAAGGAAAATAGGGAACAACATTCTGAGGAGAAGTGGTATAATTGGCTAAAACCACAACGTTTTTTACTCCAGCTATTGTATTGTCATAAACATAAATTCTGGTGATCAAACCATCAGGGTCATTGGTAAGATTATTAGATTCTACCGTATACGTGTTTGATTTGAAAACAGGATAAGTATTCCTGATATTAATTATTTTAGCCCAGGTATCATATACTAATTTCCTGTTCACATTGGTATCATACCCTAAGGTAAAAGCAACCGGTTTTTCATCAGTCCTGCATCCACTATTGATTGAACCGTCCGCACATCGGTTAATACTGAATTCATAACCCAATTCACCAAACTGCCAGATCATTTTCGGGCCTGGAATCGTAAAGAATGTTGCTCCGAAAGTCTTCATTCTTTCAAGGGCAGTATTCAGGTTGGTTACATTGTAGCTTCCATTAACCGCTCCATAGGCAAGGTTTTTAAACATTAATCTTTCTTCATCATGACTTTCCCCATATCCTACTGCATGCTTATTGGTAAAACCGTGAAGCGTGTGATTCATTCTGTCATAGTTACTGTTTTCCTTGTAACCCATTGTATTTTGGTTATAAGGCTCGGTTTGCTTATTCCAAAGCATTACCCCTTTTCCTTCAGCAATTCTGTAGTTTGCCCACTGCTGTTCTTCGGCATCTGTGCCTAAATGTTCAAAAATCATGTAAGAGTTGGGATCAGTAGCCCACTGCTTGTCTGCATAATTCTTCATAATATCTACTCTGTCCTGCTGATAGGCATTGGTACATGCTTCATCATTTTCGGAGCAGTTTTGGGTGAATCCTTTTGTAAGATCCCATCGGAATCCATCGATATGATACTCTGTCAGCCATTGTTTAAGCGTTCTTTCAACATAATATTGTGTTGCGGGACTTGTATGGTTAAAATCATTAAATACATTATAAGAGTGCTTCGGAACCTGGTTAAAATAAGGATTATTAGCCGCAATATCACCGAAACCGTCCCCATCAGGGTCAATATTCCAAAGTCTTGCTAACGGTGAACGTCCTGTCGCATGATTAAATGCAACATCTAATATTACCGCAATCCCGTTCTGATGACAGAGATCTACGAATTCCTTGAATTTTTCAGGCGTTCCATAGGCTTTATCCAATGCATAATGGAAGGATGTATTGTATCCCCAGGAAAGATTCCCTTCAAATTCCATAATAGGAAGAAGCTCAATAGCGTTGATATTTAAGTTTTTTAAGTAGGAAATCTTATTGATCAATGACTGCCAGTTTTTTTCCTGTGTAAAATCTCTCAACAGTAATTCATATACCACCAAATCTTCTTTTGCCGGTCTTTGAAAATTGGTTATCTGCCAATTGTAAGAGGCCTGTCCGGTTTTGAACATTGAAACTTCAAAGTTTTGCCCTGCAGGAAACGGAGGTAAATTGGGATAGGTAGTATTAGAGATCCACTGATCATCATAAGAAGATAAAATTTGTGGAGAGTAAGGGTCTGCCACTTTTTTCAAGTCATTGGTTCTGTATTGGAAAGTATAGAGCTGCTGCGGGGTAAGGCCGGTGAGTTCTATCCAATAGAGGTCAGGATTTGTAGCATCTCTTTTCATCAGATAAGCATCATCCACTGCCCAGTTATTAAAACTTCCTATGACGTGTACAAAGTTTTTATAAGGAGCATACAGCGCAAGACCTACTCTGGTCTGATCTGTAGGACTATAATTTATACCCTGTTTGATCCAGTTCGGAATAGCTTCAGTAACTACATTTCTCGGGGTCTGAAATATGAAAGAAGCATTCTTTGAATTTGAATTGGCGTCTGTGGCAATCAGTTCCATATTGGCATCCTGAGTTACGGTATAGCTATAACTGTAAGTTTGCGAAGGAGTAGAAATCGAATTCACTACTGCTCCATTCGCTTTTAACTGAAAGGTTGAGGCTACATTGGTGCTTGCTGTAATATTGATTGAGTTTCCAGCTGGCACTGTAGTCAGACTATTCGGGGCAGGATTTGTTAAGTTTAAATTTAAAATTCCCACGTTCACAAATATATCCGGTGAAGTCTGGTGAGTCCCTGCTTTATCTTTTAATAAAAATCCAAACCTTCCGATTCCTGTTCTTCCATAAAAAGAAGTCGGAGTAAAAGTTAGGGAATAGGTATCCGTTCCTGAATTATAACTGAACTTATTCAAATCATTAGAATTATTCCAGCTTCCGTTGGTAGGGCAATCCTGACTGTTCTGATAATTGGTATCGAAAGACCATGACCAAATGTAAATGGAATTATTGGAAACACCCCAGGCTGCTTCATCAATTTGATTCCCGGGAACTGTTAAAGTTATTACATCAGTTTCATTGAATGGGTTGGGCGTAACTGTATAATTGATCTGCCCAAAAACAAACACTGCAACCAGCAGAGAAACAAGAGAATAAAATTTTTTCATTTCTTTATTTTTATCGAATATAGGATAAATTTTCTTTTAAACGCTTCATTTATCTGTTAAAAATCAATACAACAAAAACCCATGAAATATTCATACGTGTTGCAATAAAGGCAATTGTAATCAATGATCGCGGCTATGGATATGTACAGAATTTCTACAGGTATTAAAACAAAATGCGAAGTCTCTACAGAAAAAATAGAACGGGATAATGCCACAAAAAAACCGCCTAAAAAATCAGGCGGTTTATATATGTTGTTTTGCTTTGATATTACTTTTTCAGAATTAAGGTGAAAAAGCAATGACAATCAATTAATGATGATGTCCGTGATCGTGTAGGAAAGGTCCGTTTCCTTTAGGATTGCTGTAGATTACTTCTACACCCTCCTGCTCATTCACCTGCTTTCTTCTGATATCCTCAGGGTCAAAAGGTTTTACTTTTCCGAAATATTCTTTCAGACCTTCAGTTAACCACATTGGGATTACCAAACCGAAGAACATGAAGATACACCAGAATCCTACTAAGAACATAATTATAAAGAATACAGTCCAAAGAAACTGGTAGAACGGCCAAAATGCTGATAAAATCGTTATCATTCTCTTAAAGATTTTAGGCAAAAATAGGACTTTTTTATCTCGTACACAAAAGATACAAGCCCTATTTTATAATTTATTTTTATTTTAAACTAATTAATGGGCAAGATCGGCGAAGAAATCATTTCCTTTATCATCCGTAATAATGAATGCCGGGAAGTCTTTTACTTCAATTTTTCTCACCGCTTCCATCCCTAATTCAGGGAAGTCTACTACATCTACCGATACAATATTATCTTTGGCAAGGATGGCTGCAGGACCACCGATAGATCCCAGATAGAAGCCTCCATACTTACCACAAGCATCTGTAACGTCTTTGCTTCTGTTTCCTTTGGCCAACATGATCATGCTTCCACCATGGCTTTGGAATTCGTCTACATAAACATCCATTCTTCCGGCTGTTGTTGGTCCGAAGCTTCCTGAAGCCATCCCTTCCGGTGTTTTTGCAGGTCCCGCATAATAGATCGGGTGATTCTTGAAATATTCAGGCATGGGTTTTCCGCTGTCGATGATTTCCTTGATCTTGGCGTGAGCAATATCTCTGGCAACAATTAAAGTTCCGTTTAATTTTAATCTGGTTTTGATAGGATATTTTGACAGCTCAGCCAATATTTCAGGCATTGGTTTGTTCAGATTGATCTCAACAGCAGCTTCTAAATGCGGCGGGGTATCCGGTAAAAATCTTTTTGGATCCACTTCAAGCTGTTCAAGGAAAATACCATCTTTATTGATCTTTCCTTTGATGTTTCTGTCCGCAGAACATGAAACCCCCATTCCTACCGGACAAGAAGCGGCATGACGTGGAAGCCTGATCACTCTTACGTCATGGGTAAGATATTTACCTCCAAACTGAGCTCCGATGGCGCTTTCCTGGCAGATCTTCTGAACTTTAGCTTCCCATTCAAGATCTCTGAAAGCCTGTCCGCCTTCATTTCCTTCTGTCGGAAGGTTGTCATAATATTTTGCCGATGCTTTTTTCACAGCAGCAAGATTCGCTTCAGCAGAAGTTCCCCCAATGACAAGAGCCAGATGGTATGGCGGGCATGCAGCGGTTCCAAGGTCTGAGATTCTTTCTTTCACAAATGCTTCAAGAGACTTTTCGTTCAATAATGACTTGGTCTTTTGATATAAGAATGTTTTGTTAGCAGATCCTCCCCCTTTCGTTAAAAATAAAAACTCATAGTAATCTCCTTTTTTAGCATAGATATCAATCTGCGCCGGAAGGTTTGATCCTGAATTTTTTTCATCAAACATGGTCAAAGGAACCACTTGCGAATATCTAAGGTTTCTTTTCTGATACGTATTATAAATTCCCTTGCTCAGGTATTCTCCATCATCTACTCCGGTATACACATTTTCCCCTTTTTTACCCATCACAATGGCAGTCCCTGTATCCTGACATGAAGGAAGCGCTCCTTCAACGGCTACAGCAGCATTCTGCAATAGATTATAGGCTACGAACCTGTCATTATCTGTAGCTTCCGGATCGTCGATGATTCTTCTGAGGCTTTCAAGATGTGAAGAACGAAGCATGAAAGACACATCAGCCATGGCTTCTTCAGCCAACAACTCCAACCCTTTAGGATCAATGGTTAAAATTTCCCTGTCTCCTAATTGTTCAACCTTTACGTAGTCTGATGTCAATTTTTTATACACCGTATCATCTTTCTGGATCGGATACGGATCCTGATATCTAAAATCCATTCAATTTTTGTTTGTGCAAAAATACGCCATCCTTAAAAAAACATGAGTAAAATCACTGATCCATATTGATATTTATAATGGTTATAAATTGTGGGATTCTGAGTTTATGATTAATTTTATAGAAACTTATTGTTAAGCATAAAAACTTTTAAAAGCAATAATTATTTAAGTTCAATGAAAAATATTTTAATCATACTTTTCTTTCTTGCTATTTGCAATAATAGTTTTGCTCAGAAAAAATCAGATAACATTTCCAAACTTTCAGGAACTTGGGCAGGAAAAATGGGAGAAGATCCAATTCAATTTCAGGTTGTGGGAGACAGTCAAAACTCTTTTACATTTTCATTCATTAATTTTCAAAATGAAAGATTTACTGTACAAAAATCTGATGTATCAACAAATGAAAAAAATGAATTCATTATCAATATAAAAGAAGCTAAATTTTCTTCATCACGCTTTGAAAAATGCGTCTTTTCTAAAGGAACTATAACAATTTCTGATTTTTCAGAAAACCATATGAAATTAAACTTAAAATCAGTTGGGCCAAATTGTTTTTTAAGTTATGATGTAATAATGAATATGCCAGACATGGATGACACTGTACTAACAAAAGAAAAAATCAAATAAAAAAGAATATGAATTACAGAATCGAAAAGGATACTATGGGAGAGGTTCAGGTGCCGGCAGATAAATTTTGGGGAGCACAGACTGAACGTTCAAGAAACAATTTTAAGATCGGGCCTGAAGGTTCCATGCCTCATGAGATTATTGAGGCTTTTGCTTATTTAAAGAAGGCGGCAGCCTATACCAATACTGATCTGGGCGTTCTTCCTGCCGAAAAAAGGGACATGATCGCCAAAGTATGTGACGAAATTCTTGAAGGAAAATTGAATGATCAGTTTCCTTTGGTGATCTGGCAAACCGGTTCGGGAACACAATCGAATATGAATGTGAACGAAGTGGTTTCAAACAGAGCGCATGTAAATAACGGCGGAACTTTAGGTGATAAATCTGAAATTCACCCGAATGATGACGTGAACAAATCACAATCTTCCAATGACACTTATCCAACTGCAATGCATATTGCTGCTTATAAAAAAGTGGTAGAGGTTACTATTCCCGCTGTTGAAAAATTGAGAGACACTATTGCTGCTAAAGCTGAAGCTTTTAAAGATATTGTAAAAATCGGGAGAACCCACCTGATGGATGCTACTCCTCTTACGCTTGGGCAGGAGTTTTCTGGCTACAGGGCTCAGCTGGACTTTGGATTAAGAGCTTTAAAAAATACTTTACCTCACCTTTCTGAGCTTGCTTTGGGCGGAACCGCAGTAGGTACAGGATTGAATACACCTGCTGGTTATGATGTAAAAGTAGCTGAGTATATTGCTAAGTTTACAAACCACCCTTTCATTACAGCTGAAAATAAATTTGAAGCTTTGGCTGCTCATGATGCGATTGTGGAATCTCATGGTGCATTGAAACAACTGGCTGTTTCTTTATTTAAAATAGCTCAGGATATCAGATTACTGGCTTCAGGACCACGTTCCGGTATCGGGGAAATTCATATTCCGGAAAACGAACCGGGATCTTCTATTATGCCGGGGAAAGTAAATCCTACGCAGAATGAGGCAATGACGATGGTTTGCGCTCAGGTTCTTGGAAACGATACAACGATCTCTTTTGCAGGAACACAAGGAAATTATGAGCTAAATGTTTTCAAACCGGTAATGGCTTACAACTTCCTGCAGTCTGCACAACTGATCGCTGATGCATGTATTTCATTTAATGATCATTGCGCAGAAGGTATTGAACCAAATCATGAGAGAATTAAAGAACTGGTAGACAAATCATTAATGCTTGTGACCGCACTGAATACCCACATCGGCTATGAAAATGCAGCAAAAATTGCAAAAACAGCGCACAAGAACGGGACTACTTTGAAAGAAGAAGCGGTGAACCTTGGTTTTCTGACTGCTGAGCAGTTTGACGAATGGGTGAAGCCTGAAGATATGGTAGGAAGCCTGAAATAAAATTTTAGTTATCATAGATTAAATAGCAGCAAGCCTCAGAAATTCTGAGGCTTTTTTAGTAATATTCCCTCCATTATTGGTAATTATCCTGAAAATTCATCCAGCATATTTCTGGTGGGAACAAAGAAAAGTGTTCCGGTTACAGCTGTGCTGAAATCTAAAATTCTGTCGTAGTTACCCGGTGGATTTCCGATGAACATATTGGTCAGCATCTTTTTCGTTGTGCTGAATGTACTTGAATAAGCAATAAAATAGGTTCCGAATTCATTGGAAGAAGGACTTCCAAAAGGCATATTATCTCTTACGATCTTCAGTTCTTCTCCGTTCTCTCCTTCAATATTCGCCAGGGCAATATGTGAATTGGATGGTTTTACGGCATCAGACATTTCAATGTCATTTTCTTTTGACCTTCCGATTACTTTTTCCTGCTCTTCCGTGGAAAGACCTTTCCAGGCGTCCATATTATGGAGATACTTCTGAACAAACAAATAGCTTCCGCCTTTATACTGAAGATCTTCATCACCAATTTTTGCAAAATAATCACGGTCTTCTCCATGAGGATTTTCGGTTCCGTCCACAAAACCGAGAATAGAACGGGCATCCCAGTATTTGAATCCATGGATTTCCAGAATACTTTCTGCTACTGGGGTCAGCAATTTTGAAATCTCGATCGCCATATCGAAAATAAGGCTTTTATTATCAGCTCTGAGGTGAAAATGAAGATCTCCAGGCGTAGATACAGCCGTATGTTTTACGCCTTTAATTTCTTCAAAGCTGACCAATTCTTTAGGAAGCGGAGTCGGAAGATCAAGCTTTTTCCAGCCTTCAACACCAATCCCCATGACACAGCTTGCCCGGCTTTCCGGAAACCTGTTGAAAACCGAATTATTAAGGTTAAGCACTAAAGCACAAAGCTGTTTAAAGATATCTTTCAATAATGGATTTTCTTTCAGCTCCCATACCATAAAAATAGTGTTGCTGTTAGGGTAATCTGTGACGTTTTGCGATTCTGTATTCATCATTTTTACGATCAATTAAACCGCCGAAGGATTGGAAACCTGATCTGCAAAATATTGTTCCAGATCCCTTAATGTTTCGGGATTGGTCTTAATATCTTTTACAAGCTGTCCTTTATTTACAACTACAATTCTGTTGCAGACCTCTGTTGTGTGGGAAAGATCATGACTTGAGATGAGGAACGTTACTCCATCCTGCTTTGAGAGTTCTTTAATTAAGTTTTTGAGCTTGATCTGGGTAGAAGGATCCAGGTTGGCAAAAGGCTCATCAAGAATAATAATTTCAGGATTTCCAATGACTGCGCCTACAATTCCTACCTTTTTCTGGTTTCCTTTGGAAAGATCACGAACATATTTTCCAGAACTCAGGATTTCGCCATTAAAAAAGTCATGAAAGGGTTTTAAAAATTCATCAATGGAAGCTTTATTCTGCCCCCTGAGTTCTCCAATGAAATAAAAGTATTCTTCCGGTGTGAGATATCCGATCAGGAAAGTATCATCTACAAAGGCAGATACTTTATTTTTCCAGGCCTCGGATTCATTCACTTTAATATCTTCGATGCTGACAAAGCCCGTAGTAGGCTGGATAAGATCAAGCATTAGGCTGAAAAGCGTAGTTTTTCCCGCTCCGTTGTTCCCTACAAGCCCAAAGGTTTCGCCGTTGGGTATTTCAAGATGCTCAATATTAAGAACTGTAGCAGTTCCGTAGGTCTTGGATAAGTTATTGATAGTGATCATAGTTTAGCCTTTATTTTTAAATGCGTCCAGTGTACTGTACTTTTCGCTTTTATATTGTTTTACAATGATATCGAACATTTTTTCTCTGAATAAGAATCCTACCAGCCCTAGAGCTGCAATGCTTACCACTCCTGCCGTCATCCCAAAGAAGTATTTTGACAGGGCAAAAACACCCATTGGAAGCAACATTTTAGGGATCAGAAGGAGTATAGCCTTTAAATTAAAACTATTTTTCTGACCTATTCTTTTTTCCTTTGAATTAAGATCAATCTGGGTTTTGTTGAACGCCCCGGACCAAAGTGTAAGCTGCGAATTCACCCCAATATTGTAAAGTCCTGCCGCAAAAAATGTTAAATAAATTTCCCAGCCGAAATAAGCGTAAATCAAAGCAACAATAATAGACGCAGCTGTGACGATATTGATCAGCCACCATTTGGCTTTAAGGTATTCTTTATAGGGAACATTCAGTGTCATCATCAGTGGATAATAGGAACTGTCAAAAGCCGGAACCCTCTGACCAAACAGGAACTGAAATCCTCCCGTCACAAACAATCCCATAAATATCATCATGGCAGACGTTTTATAGATTACGGAAGTATACATGAGCAGACCATAAAAGAGAAACAAAAAGCTTCCGATGAGAATCCCTTTTGTTACTTTATTTCGTCTCAGCATTTTAATATCATTATTGATAAACGTTCCTATAACACCGTATTTATTTAAAAAAGCGATATTTTCAGTTTTCCCTAACTGCTTTTTAGCTTCCAGTCCCTGATCTAAGTAAAATTCTTTACGGACATAATTGAAACATATTTTCCACAAACCGGAAAAAAGAATAACCGCAATAACAATAAAATAAGGTGACTGATAAAAATTGTAGAAGAACTTTTCTGAATAAGAAAGCATAGGTACAATGTCATAATAAGCAAGACCGGCAACCGCAGCGAAAATACAACCTATAACAATGACCACCATCTCTTTATTATTGAAAAGAATATTGATGAAGTTATTAAGGTAAAACAATAAAGAAATCCCGATAAACCAAGCCAAAACCCCAACAATACTATATCCGTTGAACATGGCAATGATGGAAAAGGTAACGAAAAACAAGGAATTCAGCCAGCTTAATGCTGAAAGAAAAGTTTTCGCAAGCATGTAATTAACTAACGTATTTTTCGGAATATTCTGGGTCAGGAAGGGTTTGATATTCTGGGTAGGCATTTCCTGCCAGATGTATTTAAGAATCAGATCTGCGGCCCATGCAATAATTAAAAACTTTGAAACCACTTTCAAAGGATCCTGATGCATTTCTTCCTGAATATAATAAAATGCGGCAAAGGCACCTCCTGCAAGACAGGCCATAAAATAAATGATCCCTATAAAACGCAGGATCTTCATGGCAAGGTTCATCCCTACAGAAGCACCCCGGAAAAAGCTTTTGATCTCAAGCCTGAGGAATGTTAGAAACATATGTTAGTTTTTCTACATTAGTAACTACAATATAAAATATGTTACAGTTTTTCAGCCAATTAATTCTTTGGCCTGCGCCAGTGCGGCTTCCGTAATCTTGCTTCCGGAAAGAAGCTGGGCAATCTCGTTCAGTTTTTCCTCGTCGTTCAGCGGAATAATAGTAGATTGTGTTTTACCGGAAATATCGCGTTTTACCACTTTGTAATTGTTATTTCCTTTGGCTGCAACCTGTGCCAGATGGGAAATTACAATAAGCTGCATATCGGCTGACATTTCTCTCATCAGGTTTCCTATCTCTTCTGCCACTTTTCCTGAAACTCCGGTATCTATTTCATCCAGAATGAGTGTTGGAAGCTCATCACTTTCGGCAATGATCTTTTTCACGGCAAGCATTACTCTTGACCTTTCACCACCGGAAATAGCAGTCTGGATAGGCTTTAAAGGAAATCCTGAATTGGCCTGAAAAAGGAGCTGGATATTTTCTTTTCCAAATGCATTAAACTCCGGTGAATCCTGAAGCTCTATATCAACTCTGGCTTTTTCAAGACCTAATTTTTTCAGAAGTGTTTCTGCCTTTTTGATAAAGACGGGAACGGATTTCTTTCTGTTTTTAGAAAGTTTTTCAGCAAGGGCCTGAAGTGTTTTCCCTTTTTTGGAAATATTCCCTTCGATCTCCTCAATAAACTCTTCAAGCTCTGAAGCTCCTTTCTGCTCTCCTGCCAATTGATCTCTAAGTGTGATCAGTTCATTGATATCAGCAACATTATGTTTTAAGAACAGGGCATTGATCTTATTATTAAGTTCAACCAGAATCGCCAGACTCGCTGGATTGATCTCTATTCTTTCGGATTCATTTTCAAGTTCTGAAATAATATCTTTCAGCTCTACAAATGAGGTTTCAAATCTTTCATCAAGTTCTGCAAAACTATGGGAAACTTCAGAAATTTTGGACAGCTTATTTTTAACTTCATTAAAGAAAGACAGGATCCCAACTTCTTCCTGGTGGAATCTTGAAAGGATCTGCAGCAGGTTTTCTGAAATCATTTCTGCATTTTCCTGTATAGAAAGTTGGTTTTGAAGATCTTCATAATCTACATCATCCAGCTTCAATTCTTCCAGCTCGTTGAGTAGAAATTCTTTGTAATCACTTTCTTTTCTGTTCTCTGAAAGTTGGGTCTGAAGCTTTTTAAGCTGCATTTTAAGACTCTGGAAATCAGAAAATTCATTCTGATACTCTTCTATCAGTTTTTTATTTTCAGAAAGTCCGTCAATAATTTTAAACTGGTATTCTGAAGTAAAAAGGTTTGAGGTTTCAAACTGGGAATGGATATCAATCAGTTTGGAAGATAATTCTTTAAGCACATCAAGGGTCACCGGCACATCATTGATGAAGGCTCTGGACTTTCCGGAAGGTAAAATTTCTCTTCTGATAATGGTCTGATGCTCATAATCAAGATCATTTTCGATAAAGAATTTTTTGAACTGGTTATTTAGGTCAAATTCAGTTTCTACAATACTTTTTTCTTCCGACTTGGAAATAGATTTTACTTCTGCTCTTTCACCAAGAATAAGCCTTAAAGCGCCTAAAATAATAGACTTTCCGGCTCCGGTTTCTCCGGTGATCACCTGTAGCCCGTTATTCAATGATACTTCCAGAGTATCAATGAGGGCAAAGTTTTTAATGTAAATTCTCGAAAGCATGGATAATAGCTGATTACTTTAAGTAATGCAAATATAGATTTTAGTATTCGGTATTCAATGGCTCAAACTGAAGTCTTATTTCCATTTGCTCCATTTATTCTCCGAATATTTAGGTGTAAAGACCATCATAAGCTGCTTAAGATCATTCATCACAAGCCCTCCATTATTTCCGGAATTGAAAACATTGAAGATCTCATCACTTTTATTGTCCAGGAACAGGTTGAAATAATAGGACTGCTGAAATGAATTTTCATAGGTTTTCAACTGCATCAGAGCATCAAATATTACTTTTTTGGCAGCGGTCTGATCCTGGTTGAAGAGATTATCCAAACCTGCCCTGTGATAGGTATACATCGTAGAACGCAGCTGGTTCCAATTCGGATTGATGATCTCATTGATCAATATAGTTCGGCTTCTTGGTTCGTTGATGACATTCCAGCCTTCATAATTCCTGTTCTGGGAATTTTGAGCAATTTGCTGGGCTTTTGAAAACCATTGTGTTCCGCCCATAGACTGGAAGCTGTCTGCATCATAGCCCAAAATTACATAGACATAAAAGCTCACCACATCAATCAGGTTTTTTCCTGAGAACTGTCTTTCATTGAATACAAGATTTTCATTTTCAACATATTCAAAGGCGAATCTCTGATCCTGAAGATTGACGAGCGGTGATTCATAACTGGTATTGTACACGGGACGCACGGCCTGGATAACAATACTGCCTTTGAACCTGTTCCCGTCTCTTTCAGCAATAACGACTGAAAAATTACATTTTATTTTTTCAAAATTCTGGAGTTTTTTACCGGTCCAGCTGGTATTATTGATAAAGTCCCTAAGACTTTTCTCCAGCGCTTTATAGGCCTGCTGGTTACTTCCTCCCAATTGCTGGGAATTGATCTGTACCGTTGCAAGCAGTTCCTGCGAAAAACTCAGATTGTATATAAAAAGCAGTAGGAATAGGCTTATGATTTTTTTCATTATCTAATTAAAAATTGAGAACGGAAATTTATTAAATTTATTTTAAAAGTTGAGCCTCAACAAAATCCAGAATATCTTCAGCGACTTTATCTTTGGATTTAAGGTCAAATTCTTTCTTTTCTGTTCTGGTGAATATCTTGATTTTATTAGTATCATTTTTAAAGCCTGCTCCTTCATCACGAAGGGAATTCAGAACAATCATATCGAGGTTTTTCTTTTCCAGCTTTCCTTTGGCATTCTCTTCTTCATTCTGGGTTTCAAGGGCAAAACCTACGAGAAACTGGTGGGTTTTCTTTTCACCCATCGTTTTTAGAATGTCCGGATTTTTAACCAGTTCGATGGTTAAATTATCATCATTCTTCTTAATCTTCTCTTTAGCGACTTCTTTCGGAGCATAATCTGCCACTGCTGCGCTTGCGATACCGATATCCACGCGGTCATAAAATTCAAAAACTTTATTCAGCATTTCCCTGGCAGAGGTAACTTTATGAATCTCGATATTTTTATCATCTGTTATTTGAGAACTAGGTCCGGAGATTAAAATCACCTTAGCTCCTCTTTTTGAAGCTTCTTCGGCAAGAGAGAATCCCATTTTACCTGAGGAGTGATTCCCAATAAATCTCACAGGATCCAGGGCTTCATAAGTAGGCCCAGCAGTAATCAGTACTGTTTTACCTGCTAAGCTTTTGCTGTGATTTCCGGAAGTAAAGAATTTTTCAACGGTTTTAAAAATAGTATCCGGTTCTGCCATTCTTCCCTGCCCGATCAGACCACTGGCCAGCTCACCATTTTCTGCAGGAATAATGAAATGTCCATAATCTTCTGCCAGTTCAAGGTTTTGTCTGGTGGAAGGATGGGCATACATATCAAGATCCATTGCAGGGGCGATAAATACAGGGCATTTAGCTGACATATAGGTAGCAATCACAAGATTGTCACACATCCCATGGATCATTTTAGAAAGGGTATTGGCTGTACAAGGGGCAACAATCATTACATCTGCCCATAAAGCCAGCTCCACATGGCTGTTCCAGGTACCGTTGTCTCCATAAAAAACTGAATAAACAGGTTTTTTTGATAGGGTTGAAAGGCTTAATTTCGTTACAAAATGTTCTGCGTCGGGCGTCATAATGACCTGAACTTCGGCTCCTTTTTTCACAAAGTCCCTGATCAGGAAATGAATTTTATAGGCCGCAATTCCCCCGGAAACAGCGATAAGAATCTTTTTACCGGAAACACTCATTTAGTTTTAATTTTTGAACTCCTAAATTACTTATTTTTTCGCACAATGACGGGTATAAACAGACAAAGGTCATAAAAGAACTGAATTCCTTTATGACCTCCATATGTAAAAACACAAAATAATTATTTTCTGTCTTCTGTCTTTCTGAAATAGATATCTTCATTCAGCCATTCTTCGATAGCGATAGAGGTAGGCTTCGGAAGTTTTTCGTAATGTTTAGAGATCTCGATCTGCTCTCTGTTTTCGAAAACTTCTTCCAATGTAGAATTGTGCACAGCAAATTCGTCCAATTTATTGTGAAGTTCCGTACGGATCTCCGCATTGATCTGCTCTGCTCTCTTTCCCATGATAACAATAGCTTCATAGATTGAACCTACTTTATCTTCAATCTTGTCTTTATCGTAAGTAATAGTATTTACTTCTGCTTTTGTATCTTTTACACTCATTTTGAGAAAATTATTTTATTTTAAGATGGCAAATTTACGAATTATCTTTGGATTTTGAAAGTGGCTGCCGGCGGAGGGGTCTGAAGTGCTGCACTATCCCTCTGGATCTGCATTGCCTTCTTTTCATTACTGATCTGATCTTTGATCTGCTGCTCCGTTTTATTTTTTTCAGCCATCTTATCCGCTTCTTTTTTCTGTTTTGCCGTTAAGGTTGCAATTCTTGCTTCGGTTTGTTTTTTTACAACTACAAAGTTCTGCTTTTCTTTCTCCAGTTTTCCTCTCAGATCTACTGCTGTTTTAGAATATTCTGTATTCGGAAGTTCTTTTTCTACAAGTTTGGTATAGGCTATGGCGCTTTCTATACGCTCGTCCTTAAGATCATAGATAGATTTTACCGCAAGCTCGTAACGTGATTTCATGATAAAATCATAAATCTTCGGACGGAGTTTTGTACTTGGGAAATCTTCCAAAACATTTTCAAAAGCAACATTGGCCGCTTTATACTCTCCCATTTTGAAATACTGTCTTGCATTTTCATATGCTTTAAATTCTAATTTATAAGACAGTTCGTCAATTAGCTGACTGATATTTTTAGATCTCTCAGAATTCGGATAATTGGTCAGGAAATCCTGAAGCTCATTGATCGCAGTTTCCGTAGTAGACTGATCCAGGTTGTAGTCCATAGAACCTTCATAGTAACATAATGCAGACATATATGCTGCTTCCTCAGCTCTTGGGTCTTTCGGGAAACTTACGGCAAAGTTTTTAAACTGATGTCCTGCCAGTTTATAGCTTTTGTCATAATAGTTAGCATAGGCCGTATTAAAACCTACGTTCGGGAAGTCATCTGTTCCCGCTACAAGGTTGGTAAGCCTGTCATATAGAGCTAATGCATTTTTCCATTTCTTTTTGGCAAAATTTTCATTAGCCGCTTTTAAGATAAAATTCTTGTCAGCACTCTTCATTGCTTTCTCCTGCTGGCTTACGCATGAGGAAATAACTGCCACTACAAAAAGACCTAAAATATATTTTTTCATATAAAAAATTCAACAGTTTTCGGAATATACAGCCGATTTACTAATTTGCAAAAATATAACTTTTTTGTCAATAGATTTTTTTTTATGAATATTTAACGTAATTTTAGTCTGCTGCGTATCCCAAAATGGCAAAAACGCTGACTAAAAGATTCATTCTTACTTTTTTTTCAGCTTCTTTGGCGTAAGTTTCTTCATTTTTACTCGGCACATACAGCTCGTAGAAGTTTTTGTTTCTGATAACAAATAATGTGGAGCCGATGATCATGGTCAGAATATCTTCCGGTTTTGGGGTGAAAGTAAATACTCCTGACGCCACTCCTTTTTTGATGACATCATCCAGTTTCTTTACAAACAGCTGATAGAAATCCAGCAGCTCATCTTTGAGGTTTTCAGTATGCCTGAGTTCCTGAGTGACAAAACCATGGAAATAATTATATTTAAAGAGTTGGGCAACAATGTATTTGATGATTTCTCTTAACTGCATTTCCGGCTTGCCATCCTTGATGGTATCTGCAAATTCTGAAAAATTCTCTCTGGTTTTCAGTACGCGGTACTGATAGAGATACGACATCATTTTTTCTTTGGAGCCGAAATAGTAGGAAATCATTGCCACGTTGATGTTGGCCCGGGAACAGATATCTCTTACTGAAGTTCCTTCATAGCCTTTTTTTGCAATAAGCTCTTCAGCAATATCCAGGATATGGATCTGTTTTTCTGTAAATTTTTTTCTCATGAAGTGCAGTTTGAGTAAAGTTAAGAAATTTTTAACAATTTTATAAACGTTCGTTTAATAATTTAAATTAATTTTCTGGATAATCGTACTTTTGTCCATGGACTTTTTTGATTTTCATCATCATAAGAAGAAGACTCTGTATGGAATCTATAATTTGGAACTGGGAACGGCGCCCCCGGATTCTCTGTATTCAATAGGCATACATCCTAAGGATATTGCTGTAGATAGCCTGGAAGAGCAATTCATGTGGCTGACATCAAACATCTCAGAAAACTGTCTGGCCATCGGGGAATGTGGGCTTGATTCTATGCTTCAGATCCCTCAGAAAGTTCAAGAAAAGGTTTTCATGAGACAGATCCTTATTTCCAACGAAGTTAAAAAGCCTTTGATTATTCATTGTGTAAGAAAATTTTATGAGGTCATTTCTTTTAAAAAGAAGGCTGAACAGGCGGTCATCATTCATGGTTTTAATAAAAAACAAAGGATTGCAGAAGACCTGCTGAAAAATAATTTTTATCTGAGTTTTGGAAAAGCGGTTTTGTATCATTTATCTTTGCAGGAAATTGTAAAGAGCACCCCCCTTGACAAGATGTTTTTAGAGACTGATAATGAATGCTTTAATATTGAAGAATTATATTCAAAAGTTTCGGAGTTAAAGGGTATTTCTTTGGATCAACTGAACGAGCAGATTTTAGAAAATTTAGACACGATAAAGAATGGATAAGTACTGGCTGGAGAGAACGGAACTCCTGATCAAAGAGGAAGGGCTGGAGAGGCTTAATAAAGCAAATGTCCTTGTAATAGGTTTAGGTGGTGTAGGATCCTTTGCCGCTGAATTTTTAGCCAGAGCAGGCGTTGGAAACATGACAATCGTGGATGGTGATACAGTAGATATTACCAACATCAACAGACAACTGCCGGCGCTGCACTCTACCATTGGAAAGCATAAGGTGGAAGTGGTAGCGGAAAGACTTCTTGATATCAATCCAAACCTTAAACTAATTAAAATCAATGAATTCCTTAATCCTGAAAGAATGGATGAAGTTCTTGATTCTGCCAAATTCAATTATATTCTTGACTGCATCGACAGTATTACTCCGAAGCTGAGTTTAATTATAGCTGCCAAGAGAAGGAAAATAAAACTGGTGAGTTCTATGGGAGCAGGTGGAAAAATGGATCCAAGTAAGGTGATGGTAAGGGATATCAGCAAAACGCAGAACTGTTTCCTGGCAAGACAGATCAGAAAAAGGCTTAAGAAGGAGAATATCAATAAGGGTTTCAGATGTGTTTTCTCTAATGAACTTCAACAGGAGGAAAGTCTTAAACTGACGGACGGAGCGAACTATAAAAGGTCTTTCTATGGTACCATCAGCTATATTCCTGCCATCTTCGGGCTGTACGCGGCATCGGAAGTGATCAATTATTTAATTAAAAAGGATTAATCAGACAATATTCAAGTCAACAGGCTCTTCGATATGGTGCTGAGCACATTGTAAGGATCTCAACAAACAAAAATATATCCTATATTTACACCCCGTCAATGACAAACTTTAAATATCCGAGAGCCGAAAAACTCAAGAAAAAGACTGAGATCACTTTACTTTTTGAAAAAGGTAAATGGAGATCTTGTGGAAATCTAAGGATTATCCTTTTAAAAGACAAACCTGTACTTCCTCTAGAAAGTGCAAGGTTCGGGGTATCAGTTTCTAAGAGATATTTCAAAAAGGCGGTCCACAGAAACCGGGTAAAAAGGCTTTTAAGGGAGTGTTACCGTCTGAATAAGGATTTGTTTAAGGAGGCCTTTGGTGAAAAAACAGTTGCCATGATATTTTGGGTTTCTCCAGAAATGCCGGCTAAGTTCCAGGAAGTGGAGGAGCAGTTTAAAAAGCTTTGCCAGATGCAGAAGAGGGCTTGATAATGTAACAATACAGCAGTATAGCAGTTTACCAATGAAATAATAAGACTGTAATTTTACCACTGATCGTACAGATTTTTACAGAGAAACTGGAGGATTTGTGACAAAGTCCTTTCAATCTACTACGCCTTATAGCAAGATTTTTATCTCACCACACCTCTATCAGAGAGATCTGAAGGAAACTTTCTGTATCCTTGCTTATCAATATTCTTTTAAACGACAAACTGTACAGATGTTCACCTCATGATTCTACTTCGTATTGCGTATGAATAATTTATATTTTAATTTTTATAAAAGCTTGTATAGTTTTTGTAATTTTAGAGAAAACAATAAATCTGAAAATTAAAATGTTAGATCATATTCCCTATTTTTCATATGTGCTGAGTGCCTTTATTGGCATTGGTCTGGCTGCTGCCACAGGCTTCAGAGTCTTTCTTCCGATGTTTGCAGTAAGCATTGCTTCTTATTTTCACTGGATCCCGATGAATGAGCATTTTGAATGGCTTTCGGGGCTTCCGGCACTTATTACAACGGGCATTGCGACTATCGCTGAAATTCTGACGTACTATATTCCATTTGTAGATCATCTGCTGGACACCATATCTGTACCTTTGGCTACAGTCGCGGGTTCTGTGTTATTTGCCAGCCAGTTTGCGGATCTGGGAACATTTCCTCAATGGGCACTTGCCTTAATTGCTGGCGGTGGAACAGCTGCAACCATCAGTTCGGGGTTTGCAGGAATCCGGGCGGCTTCCACTGCTACGACTGGTGGTTTAGGAAATTCTGTGGTCGGAACTACTGAAACAGCAGGAGCCGGTATTATGTCTATATTGGCTATGGCCGCTCCGGTAATTGCTGCTATTTGCGCTATCATACTGATTATCCTGGTCTTTGTTCTTGGACGAAAAGCCTGGCGAAAACTACGAGGAATGAGGAGTAGTCCCGACAATATATAAAACAAAGGCTGAACACTTCCGTGTTCAGCCTTTTTAATATTATATAAGTTTTTAACTTATTATCCTTTACTTCTGAAATCTTTTATTTCCTGAATCTTAGCCTGGAAATACTCCTTTTTTTCCGGTGTTTTTTTGATCAGAATTTCAAATGCCTTGATTGCCTTGGTATATAATTTCTGCTCAAAGTAGAGATTGGCAAGTGTTTCTGTCATCAAATGGGAAATATCATCATTCTTCTCTTTGACCACATAAGTACTTTCATCTCTTAACTGGCTGATTCTTGGGTTATTTTCAATAAAAGCTTCAATCACTTTCTCCTGAATCGGTACCTCTTCCTTGGCAATGACAGCCTCTTTCTCCGATGGCCTGTCTATTTTGAGCCAGCTCTGCCATGTATTGATAAATCCGGGAACATTACTGTCAGCGTGTACCTGACCCCCGTTTTCAGCTTTGACTTCGTGAGCGGAATCTTGTTTTATTTTTTCTTTCTCAGCTTTTTCCACAGACAAGCTTGAAATATCTGTTCCAAAGAAAGATACATTCATAACCGGTGCTTCTTCTCTTTTTGGAGTTTTTGGTTCAACAGCTTGTTCAGAATTTTCTCCTTCATTTTCTTTTTCTTCTGCTGTAATTCCTGCTGTTTCTTTTGCAACAGGCACATGTGTTTCAGCGTCTTGCTTGGCCTGTACTGCAGGTTCTTCTATTTTCTTATTTACTATTTCTGCAGGTGCAGCTTCCTGCTCCTGTGGAGCTTCAGTTTTGGCAACAGAGACTGTATTTTCTTTACTGATCATAGAATCCGGCAGATGAGCATCCAGACTCATTGGTTTCCATGAAGAGACTCTTTCTGCGGCAGGTTCCTGTTCTTGTATTTGTTGTTCTGCTTTCACCTCAATTTCTACAGGCTCTATAGGCAACTCTGGCTCAGTTACTTGTACCGGTTCAGGTGCAGATTGTTCAGCTTTAGGTTCTGCTTTTTCCGTAGACCAGAAATGGAAATTCTGAGTTTCAGCAAAACTGATCTCATGATCTGTGATTTCGGGCTCCTTATTTTCAATTTTCGGAATAGCCTGTGCTTCTTTCATTTTTTTCTCCACTTCCTCGATGAGGCGTCTCATTTCTTCCTCATGCTTATTTACATTAGGTTTTGAAACTTCGGGAGAGGAAACTGTATCATCACTGTTTGCCTGGATTTTAACATTGGGCAGAAACTGATCCATTCCATGAAAACTAATTTCAGCATCCGGCTGATCTGCATTTTGATCTTTAGTAACCTCGGTGGAATGCTGTTCTGTTTCAACGGACATTGATTCTTCTACCGTTTCATCTTGTTTTTCCTCTTCAGCATCTTCTTTTTCAGGCGTTAACTCCTCTACTTCATGAAAACTTATATCTTCAGCTTTATCAATTTCCTGTTCTTCTGTCTGAGTGTCGATCTTATCTTCATCAACAATTAATTCAGGAGTGAACTCTAATCCCGCTTCTGTACTTTCCGGCTGTTCTTCTTTTTCTGTTTCTACTTCGTGGAAGCTTATATCTTCTGCTTTATCAATTTCCTGCTTTTCTTCCTTGCTATCAATTTTATCTTCATCAACAATCAATTCAGGAGTGAATTCAACTCCTCCTTCTGTATCTATATCTTCCTGCTGTTTGTTTTCTTCTGAATTCTGCTCATTGATGATCTGTTCTTTAGGCTCTTCTGTTGCAGGAGATTTTTGGGTTACCAATACCCCTGATTCCAGTGTAGATTCAAGATCTATAGTTTCGGAATTTTTGTCCTCAAGGAAATTTTCTTCGCCTTCGAAAAGGATCCTGTTTCTTTCTCCATTGACATGGATATGTTTAATATCCTGAGCAGGCGGTATCATAGAAGCTACTGCTTCGTATTTATTCTGGGGTATTTCAGAAGGCTCTTCTCTTTTTATAGGGAATGCCTTAGTTTTATAGGTATATTTTACTGTTTTTACTTCAGTTTTAGGAGATTCTTTGTCTTCTAGGAACTCAGATTTTACTTCCTGCCGGATCTTACCATTGATCAGCTGATAAAGAATTTTTTTGTCTGTAGTGTAAGCAGCTGTCGTTGAAAGTTCTTTCTGATAATTTTCTTTATCATAAAGATGTACTCCAAATAAGTGAAGTGCCCTGATGTTTTGAACATAAGGAAAGGCATGAATCTCTTCTTTCAGAAGACTGAGATCTTCTGACTGAATATTTTTGGGGTTCTTTAATAATTCTAAAACTCTGGGATTCATTTTACCAATTGGCTACAATATCGTTAAATATCTTGTTAATAATTCTGTCTGTCACAAGCTTCACCTGGGAAGCTTCGATCTCACTCTGGGTAAGGTTACTGTTGAAAACGGCTTCATCGGAATAAGTTCTGTCAAAACTGGAATCCGGATGCACTTTGTTTTCGTAATGTACTTTCACGGTGATTGTCAGCTTGCTCTGGGCCTGCTGAACCACACCTCCTGAAGGGTTTGTCGTCGTATTTGAGCTGATGGTAGTTGGAGAAAAACCATAATCAGAAATTTCCCCTTCTATCAGAATATCAGGATTTGATTTTGTCCCTTTCAAGGTTGTTCTCTGTAAAAACCTGTTTTGGATATCTGTAGAAAACTGCTGGGAAAGGGTTGGATTGACAAGCGCTGCATTATTTGGAAATTCGTTGATCTGGACCGTCTTTTCATCCGTCAGTGAAGATCCTGTAAACGAGTAACACTGATGAAACAGCGAAAGAATGACAAAACCGAATATTATTTTTAATTTACTCATACCATTTTTTGATTATCAACTCTAAAACATCGCTACGATGAATCCCTCTATATCTTTTTTGAAAAGTTCAGCTTCCTGAGAAACAGACTTCCCTATACTGAAATCAGATCCTTTTGCAGCTATTGCCTCTAAATTCTTCATCCGTTTTTAGTCTTCTAAGTTATATTGTTTTATTTTTCTGTATAAAGTTCTCTGCGAAATACCAAGCTCGTCCGCAGCTCTGTTCCTGCGTCCTTTATGCTTCTCCAACGCTTTGATTATCAAATCTTTTTCATTATTCTGAAGCGATAGAGATTCCGGTCTGTTCTCTTCTATTTCTATATCTTCAACGTCTTCGTAACTGTCATCAGCATTGGAGATTATAGTAGGTGCAGACTGCGCCGCAGGTGATTTATCTTCAAAATAAAGGAGCGAATTCTGGGCCACAGACTGGGTCTGGTCTGCAGAATAGATTCTGTTGATCAGATTTTTTTCCTGATTGCTGAGGTCGGCTGTTCCTTTGTTTTTGATCAGTTCTGAAGTGAGCGATTTTAAATCATTGATATCACTTCTCATATCAAAGAGAATTTTATACATAATTTCTCTTTCGCTTCCGAAATCATTCTGCTTCTGGGCCGTCTGATTATTGACCACCATTGGAAGATGGGTTTCCATCGGAATATATTCTGCGAGTTTCTCAACGGTAATTTCCCGGTTTCTTTCCACCACAGTCATCTGTTCTACCAGATTTCTTAGCTGACGGATGTTTCCCGGAAAAGTATAATTTTCAATATAATGAACGGCACTAGGCTCCAACTCCAGTTCCGGCATTCTGTATTTTTCTGCAAAATCTATAGAAAACTTTCTGAATAACAGGTGAATATCTCCTTTTCTTTCTCTCAAAGGAGGCATGTCGATCTGAACGGTATTTAAACGGTAGTAAAGGTCTTCACGGAATCTTCCGTCATGAATAGCCTTCATCATATTCACATTGGTAGCCGCTACAATTCTTACATTAGTCTTCTGAACCTGTGATGAACCCACTTTCATGAATTCTCCGCTTTCCAGTACCCTTAAAAGACGTACCTGGGTTTGAAGGGGAAGTTCTCCCACCTCATCAAGGAAGATTGTTCCACCGTCTGCCACTTCAAAATATCCTTTTCGGGTAGCTGTAGCTCCGGTAAATGCTCCTTTTTCGTGTCCGAATAATTCTGAATCTATTGTTCCTTCCGGGATCGCTCCACAGTTCACCACAATATAAGGCTGATGTTTTCTTTTTGATTCTGAATGGATAATTTTCGGGATAAATTCTTTTCCCACACCACTTTCTCCAATCACCAGAACGGAAATATCCGTGGGCGCCACCTGGATTGCCTTTTCTAAAGCCCTGTTCAATGCGGGAAAGTTCCCGATGATTCCAAAGCGGTTTTTTATGGTTTGTAACTCGTTGCTCATAAGTAAATTTTTGATTATTGATCTAATAATAATCTACAGTTCTGTTATCTGTTTCCTGTAGACCTTGTTAAAGTGAAGGATGTAGACATCTCATATCTTGTCTTCATCGTGCGTCCTTAATGCTAAGGTTTTTAAATCTAAATAATCTTTGTTTCTGATCTTAGAAACTTTACTTTTAAAGTATGTATTTTCAGCAAAGTCATATTCTTTGCTTTGGTTTTCAAAATTTTCTGAGGCTTTGTGATATCTTCCAAGCTCAAAATAAGTCACTCCAAGCTTGTAATGGCCATACATTCCTTTGAAATAGCTTTTTGATGAAAGAAAATTTTCAATGGTCTCAGCTGCTTTTTCTTTTTGCTCTAAAGGATTGTAAGAAATAGATTTTACTACCCCCCGATGATAATCTCCATTTAGAGACCGTCCCAGATGATTAGGATAGTATTTTTCTTGCTTAAGATCACGGACAGTACCGTTATAATCCCGCAGAAACTGGAATTTATACAAGCCTCTGTAGCCTAAATGCATTTTAGAATCTACAGCAATAGCTTTGTCAATAAGAATTTTCCAAGTGACAAAATCTCCGTTCTTTAAGTAAGGAACGGCTTTTTCGATATAGGCATTAGAGAAATCCGGACATAATCCGATGGCTTTATTTAAGGTTTCCTGAGATCCCCCGCTGCCCTGGCTATCTGAAGCCCTGTTGTATAACCCACAGGATTTTTTGCAGTTCTCCCCCTCTACTGCATTACAGTTGACCTGTGCAATAGTATTGGTGTAAACGATAAGGAGCAAAAAGCTAAGGTAATACCTCTGAAACTTTTCCATTCTCAATTTTATAGGTTAAATACTGATAATAGCCTGCTTTAAAACTTTTTATCTCTTATGAATAAGCTGTCCCGCGATTTTGTGCATCGCAGAAGCTTATCTTCCGGTTCTTTAATTCAGTCCTGTTTTTCTCCACAATTTACTAAAAATCTTACGGTAATATAGCCATTCGTTTTAGTTTCGGAAGATTCTATTTTCTTTGCAGTTTTTCTATAACGTGTATCTTCTCTCCTTTATAGTTAAACTGTTGAATACTTGATACAAGCAATATACCGTTCTTATCCAGGTTTTAAATTATTCTGCAGTTCTTCCTAAAAGTGTGCCCTGTGTATTATCATAGACAAAAACATCCACAATGTCACCCACTTTTTGTCCTTCCTGCATATCGAACACACAAACTGCATTCTGGGAATTCCTTCCTTTCCACTGGTTTTCATTTTTTCTGGAAGTTCCTTCTATCAGAACCTGGTGTACTCTTCCAACGTAAGTTTCCATCCTTTTCCTGGACAGTTCACGCTGAAGTTCAATAACTTCGTTCAAACGCTTCTGTTTTACTTCAAAAGGAATATTGTCTTCCATCTTTTTATGCGCCGGTGTTCCGGGCCTTTCTGAATAGGCAAACATATAACCGTAATCATATTCCACTTCTCTCATCAGGCTTAATGTATCCTGGTGATCTTCTTCAGTCTCATTACAGAAGCCGATGATCATATCCTGGGAAAAAGCAATATCAGGAACAATCTCCTTTGCTTTTCTGATCAAATCTAAATATTCTTCGCGGGTATGCTGTCTGTTCATTGCAAGAAGCATATTGTTGCTCCCGCTCTGGACAGGAAGGTGAACGTAATTACAGATATTGTCATGTTTTGCAATCATTCTGAATACATCCAGGCTCATATCCTGAGGATTGGAAGTAGAGAATCTCACTCTCATTTCGGGAACAGCTTTAGCCACCAAATCAAGCAATTGAGCAAAATCAACGGCGGTTGCTTTCTGCATCTCAGAAGCTTTGGGGAAATCCTTTTTAGGACCTCCTCCATACCATAAGTATGAGTCTACATTTTGTCCTAAAAGAGTAATTTCTTTGTACCCGTTATTTAAAAGGTCCTTACATTCTGCAATGATAGAATGTGGATCACGGCTTCTTTCTCTTCCTCTGGTAAAAGGAACCACACAGAAGGTACACATGTTATCGCAGCCTCTGGTGATGGTTACAAATGCTGTAACCCCGTTTCCGCCTAAACGTACAGGGTTGATATCTGCATAAGTTTCTTCCTTGGAAAGGATTACATTAATGGCATCTCTCCCGTCTTCGGTTTCCTGCAAAAGATTAGGAAGATCCCTATAAGCATCAGGGCCTACCACAAGATCTACCAGCTGTTCTTCTTCTAAGAATTTGGTTTTCAAACGTTCTGCCATACATCCGAGAACGCCAACCGTCATATTTGGTTTTTCTTTCTTAAGTCTTTTGAACTGGGCCAGACGCATTCTTACAGTCTGCTCTGCCTTTTCACGGATGGAACAGGTATTTAAAAGGATAAGGTCTGCTTCTTCCACTTTCAGGGTGGTATTGTATCCCTGCTCATTCAGAATAGAGGCAACAATCTCAGAATCAGAAAAGTTCATCTGACAGCCATAGCTTTCTAAAAAGAGTTTTTTAGAGTTCTCAGGCTTTTCAGCGATGGCAAAAGCTTCGCCTTGTTTTGTTTCGTCTATATATTTTTCCTGCACTGTAATCAATTTAAGTTCAATATTCAGGATACAAAGTTCAATGCTGAGGGATGAAATTTAGCTCCTGAACAGATTAGTCTGCAAAGATACAAAATATTGTGACAGAATGTCAGGACTATCTTCCGATAAATTTTACTGAAAATTCCACTGGCAAAATAATATTCTAATCATGATCAGCTATATCATCTCGGCCTGAGGTGCCTGTTGGGAGAAACCTTTAACTCCAAGAAAAAGTAAAGGCAGTAATAAAAGATATTTTTTCAAGTAATTGATTTATAGATCTGTTGATATTGAAGAGATATTCATCTTAATTTTGATCTGTGAAGTGACGGGCTGGCCACTGCAAGAAGCTGGTATCCAGTCTTTTTTGATACGTCTGATCACATATTTCATATCATCAAAAAAATAAGAGCTGTTGGCTACTTTCGGACTTCCTTCAATATCGGTGACTTTTCCTGTCTGATCTATCGTAATAGTGAATGTAAAATCTCCGTTCAGCACATAAAAATCTGAGTTCAGATAATCGAACATAAATTTTCTCAGGGTTTCTTTATAAACAAGAACACCGCCTTCAAATCCGGCAGGCTTAAAATCATTACAATTCTTTACGGCAACCTGCAAAAGTGGTTGTTTAATGTCTATTTTTAACAGGTTTTTATTAACCTCGGCAATGTTATTATCCCCTCTTTCTTCAATATCCTGCTGTGCAAAAGTAAAATTTGCCACAAGCATTGTTATAAATAATATAAATGCTTTCATAGAAGCGTATCCATTGGTTATTAAGATTCTTTGAACAAAGTTAATTTTTAATTGTTTGATAAAAAAGAAAAACTTCAGGCATTCACCCGAAGTTTTCTAACAAAATATTGAATTTAAATTATGTATTCAAGGGCTGGGATTGTGCTTTGCTTCCCGTTTCTTTTAACATCATTGAAATCAAAACAGCCAATACAATTCCTGTTATCCAGAATAATATGGAATGTTGAAAATGCATATCTCCGGAAGAAATGTCCAGACTTTTCCCGAACCATCTGCTGAATACAGGACTTACCAGTGTAGTAACTCCAAAAGTGATAAAATTAATAGCTCCGGTTGCACTTCCTTTTACATAATCAGGATTGGCTTCTTTAATAATGGAATATGGGATCATCGCTGCTCCTGAACCAAGCCCAAAAATAAACATACTGATTTTCGCAGGGTAAAGTTCCGGCAGGTAAATCAGCTGTAGAAAACTTAAGATCATCAGAATAGCCCCGGCCATCAGAACAGGCTTTCTTCTTCCTATTTTATCGGTGATAAATCCTAAAAGCGGGCATCCGAACACCCATCCAAAAGCTACCATAGCACTGGTAATGGCAGCATCGTGAAATAGAAATTCTTTATCTTTTTGAAAGAAGGCAACTCCCCAGGTCATTGCAAAGATGGTAGTAGGGGCGAACAATAATCCTGAAATAATTCCACAGAGCCAGGATTGGGGATTTTTAAAAACAATTTTGTATGGTTCCAGATATCCTACTTTTTTTACAGGATCTCCAGACTGTACCTCAGCCTGTTTTTCACCGGGAATGACGAAGAATAAGCAAAATGCTGTAATCAAAGTGATAATTCCGGACCAAAACCAGAATGTATCGATATTTATTCCTTCTTCTACCCATGGCCCCACCACAAACTGCCCGGCCGTTCCGCCCAGCATTCCTATACATTGGGTAACTCCGACCGCTGTAGCCAGAGATTTAGATGAAAAGCCTTTACTCGCCAGATAAACACAGCCCGGAAATGCAAAAGCACAGCCAGCTCCCTGCAAAAGTCTGCCCGCGATACCACCAGTATAGGTAGATATTAAAAACAGCAGACAGCCCAATCCAAGAATTAAAGCTCCGCCAAAAAGTGATTTTTTCCCTCCGAATTTATCTAAAGCAATTCCTGCAATAAGGCTGCAGGTGGAATAAGTGTAATAATAGGTTCCGATCATACTCACCAGCTTCAGCTCTGTTGTATTGAAATTGCTGACGAGTTCCGGAATCATTACTGCAGGCGCGGAACGGATCACATAATCAAGGAAATAAAATACGAGCCCGAATACCCAGGCGATGATATAAAATCTTTTTAAGGAAGCATTCATTACAGCAGTCCTTTAATATGTTTATAATTGGTTTTCACCGTATCCAGCACTTCTTCCATTTTACCACCGAGCATCAGCTGAGCCATAGATTTGGTCATTCCCACCACCTGGCCGAAATCTACTTTCGGAGGCAGGGCCAGTGCGTTCGGATTGGTAAATATATTGAGAAGGTACGGCCCATCAAAGGATAAGCATTCTTTGATGGCACTTTCTACATCTTCAGGTTTATGAACGTTTTTCCCGGGATATCCCATTGCCTGAGCTATCATCGCAAAATCAGGATTGATCATATCCGTTTCATTATCCGGCATTCCCCCTACTTCCATTTCCAGTTTTACCATTCCCAAGGTTCTGTTATTGAAAACGATCAGTTTAACCGGTAATTTATACTGGAAAATTGTAGCCATATCTCCGAGAAGCATCGAAAGTCCTCCGTCTCCACACATGGCAATCACTTCCCTGCCCGGATGAGTCAGCGCTGCTCCAATAGCCATCGGCATAGCATTCGCCATTGAACCGTGATTGAAAGAGCCCAGCATTTTTCTTTCGCCGGTTCCGGTGATAAACCTGGCTCCCCACACGCAGCACATCCCTGTATCTACTGTAAAAATGGCATCTTTTTTAGCCACCTGATCTAAGATATGCGTGACATATTCCGGCTGGATAGCATCTTCTTTTCCAAAGTCTTTTACATAAGTAAGCTGGTTTTCTTTTACTTTCTCATAAAATGCCAACTGTTCATTAAGGAAATGCGTATCCGTTTTTTCTTGAAGGAGCGGCAGCAAAGCTTTAATGGTTTCCTTCACATCTCCCGCCAATCCTAATTCAAGTTTTGCCCTTCTTCCTAATCTTTCGGGGCTTTCATCGATCTGGACAATTTTATTTTTTACCGGCATGAATTTCTGATAAGGAAAATCGGTTCCCAGCAGGATCAAAAGATCTGCTTCGTGCATCGCATGATAAGCGGAAGGAAATCCCAAAAGCCCTGTAAGTCCTACTTCATTAGGGTTATTGGGCTGAATTGACATTTTCCCACGGAAGGAATAACCTACCGGTGCTTTTAAAAACTTTGACAGTTCTACTACTTCAGCATTTGCTTCTCCTGCTCCGATTCCGCAATAGAGCGTTACTTTTTTGCTTTCATTAATTAAGTTTGCAAGACTTTTCAATTCATCATCGGAAGGCCTGATTACGGGATTGGTCCTGAATATCTGGGTGGAGGTAGATCCTTCTTCCGCATCAAGTTCTGACACATCTCCGGGAAGTCCGATAACAGCAACTCCTTTTTTTGAAATGGCGTGCTGAATAGCTGTCTGTAAAGTTCTCTGTACCTGCTCAGGCCGTGTGATCATCTGATTGTAGTGGCTGCAATCGTCAAAAAGCTTTATGGTATTGGTTTCCTGAAAATAATCCATTCCCATTTCGTCGCTTGGAATTGTGGAAGCAATAACCAGCATGGGAACATGAGATTTGTGCGCTTCGTAAACCCCATTGATCAGGTGAACGTGTCCGGGGCCGCAGCTTCCTGCACATACGGCAAACCCATCAAGCTCAGCTTCCGCCGCTGCTGCATAGGCTCCCACTTCTTCATGTCTCACGTGGATCCATTCTATGCTGCTTTTTTTAACGGCAATATTAAGATGGTTGAGACTGTCGCCGGTAACTGCGTAAATTCTCTTCACATTGGCGTCTTCGAGCATTTCAACAATCTGCTCTGCTATGTTTTTAGCCATAATTACTATTTTTGGGTGTTTATTTTCGTTATAGAAATTGAATAAAGAATGGTAAGCAATGATTAGCATTTAATCCTTGCCTCTCTCAAATTTAGCTAATAAATTACAATTTCAAAGCCAATAAAATATTAAAATTTCAACATATTTGAGGTACCGCGATTAAGATGAATTGCTTTAAACCATAGTGAAGTAAAGCTATTAAGACAAGCAAGAAACAAAACCGTCTGGCTTTGAGCGGATTTCTGTATCCTTTATCTATCAATAAACATTTTTCAAGTTTTTGTTTAAATGAAAAACTCCGCATTAATTTGCGGAGTTCTATTTTATATCTGATTTAGATTACTTCTATCTGATTTCTCAGCAGGTCCTCAAATTCATCTCTTTTACGGATCAAGTGTGCTTTTCCGTCTAAGAACAATACTTCAGCAGGTTTTAATCTTGAATTGAAATTAGAGCTCATTTCAAAACCGTAAGCTCCGGCATTATGGAAAGCCAGGATATCCCCCTCTCTTACTTCATTCAGTTTTCTGTCCCATGCAAAAGTATCGGTTTCACAGATGTTTCCTACAACGGTATAAATTCTTTCTGCCCCTTTTGGATTGGAAAGGTTTTCAATCATGTGATAAGAATCGTAGAACATCGGACGGATCAGATGATTAAATCCTGAATTTACTCCTACAAAGACCGTAGCTGTAGTCTGCTTGATTACATTGGCTTTCACTAAAAGATAACCGCTTTTTCCAACGAGGAATTTTCCCGGTTCAAACCATAACTCAAACTTTCGGCCTGTAGATTTTGTGAATTCAGACAACACTTTTTCTACTTTCTTTCCTAAAGTTTTTACATCTGTTTCTTCTTCGCTGTCCTGATAAGGGATTTTGAACCCGCTTCCCATATCCAGGTATTTAAGATTAGGGAAATGCTCAGAAAGCTCAAGCATAATATCCAATGCCTGAAGGAAAACGTCCGGATCCTTGATCTCACTTCCGGTATGCATGTGAAGGCCTTCCACATTAAGGTTGGTACTTTTCATAACTCTTTCAATATGACGAACCTGATGGATAGAAATACCGAATTTGCTGTCGATGTGTCCCGTTGAGATTTTATAGTTTCCTCCTGCAAAAATATGCGGGTTGATTCTTACAAGAATTGGATATGTATTCCCGAATTTATTCCCGAACTGCTCAAGAATAGAGATGTTATCAATATTTATATGAACGCCCAGTACCATTGCCTCTTCAATTTCAGCAAGGTCTACACAGTTGGGTGTGAAAAGGATCTTTTCTTTAGTAAATCCTGCCTTCAATCCAAGCTTTACTTCATTTATTGATACACAATCCAAAGACGCACCCAGGTTCTTGACATACTTCAAAATATTAATGTTTGTCAATGCCTTTGCAGCATAAAAGAACTTTGTGTGTTTTAAAAAAGAAGATGTAAGTTTCTCATATTGAGTTTTGATAGATTCAGCATCGTAAACGTACACCGGGGTGCCAAACTCAGTGGCAATCTTTAATAATTCTTTTGAATTCATAATTTCATTTTAACATAAAAAAAGGCAGATTCTTAGATAAAGAGCCTGCCACATTAATTATTTTTATGCAAGACAAGTCTTTTAAATATTCCAAACCTTAGAGAACTTCACAGTTCCCTTCTTTCCAGTTTTAATTTGTTTAAAATTTTGCATTGCTTCTTTTTTATTTTGTACAAAAATACTATTTATTTTTTATTTTAAGAAAATTGATTTTGAAACCATTTCCCAAATCTTCTATTACTTCGGTAATGGTAATGTCTCAAAATCACCACGAAGGAGTGCCAATTGGAGATCATTATGCAGATCCGTTGATGGCAAAGGCAGATCAATCTTCAGCTTTGAAAGCTTACTGAGAGTCTGTATCTGAGTAAACAGTTCATAAAATCCGTAAGACATTATTTTTCCGTTCTCGATGATCAGAAACATTTTTTCTCCCAATTTTCTTCCCTGCCCCAGCCAGAGTTCGTTTCTTTTTCTGAAATCTATTTTTTTAATGAAAACATGTACATCATTAAACTCTTCCTGTGAGCTAATAAACTGAACAGCCTTCACACCCTGGGTAAATGATCTGAATTTCAGGATCGGCTTTTCTGTTTTATTCAGCTTATTTTTTTCAACAATGTATTTATTGTTCCTAAAATAAAGACCGAACAGGAAAGTTTCTTTTTTCTTGATATTTTTAGAATTGAGGATCAGTTTAGCAATAATATCTGTGCCTGTAAGCTCATAATTGATCTGTTCCACATCTTTCTGTAGCTGTTCCCATTTTTTGGATTTGGAATTAAAAACTTTTTTTGAAAATTTATTGATATCCTGGACATAGTCTGATAACATAATTCTTCCCGCTTCATCCTGAAAATAGACAAAGCCTTTTTCGTTGGGAAGATCTTGAGTCAGGACTTTGATTTTATTGATATAGGTTTTGGCATTGGTTTCATCATGCTGCTTCTGGATGATTTCATTTTCAGTATCTTTTGATACCAAAAGCTTGAACAGCTCCAATGTTGCCCTGGCATCACCTTCAGCTCTATGATGGTTTGTCAATGGAATTCCTAAAGATTTCACAAGTTTCCCCAATGAATAACTTACCTCATCCGGGATCATTTTCTTCGCTAAAGGAATGGTATCTAAAGTATTGATCTGAAAATCATACCCTAATCTTTTAAAAGACTGGCGAAGCATTCTGTAATCGAAATCAATATTATGCCCTACTAAAGTAGTATTCTGAGTAATTTCAATAACTCTTTTTGCTATCTCATGGAATTTTGGAGCGGTTTTCACCATTTTGGGTGTGATGCTGGTGAGCTTCTGTACAAAAGGGGTAATATCGCTTTCAGGATTGACGAGAGATATAAACTGGTCAGTAATTTTCTGGCCATCATATCTGTAGATGGCTATATCTATAATGCATTCATCTCTATAACCTGCACCATTACTTTCTATATCTATAATTGAATACATTGAATTGTAGTATACTGCTATTTTTTAATTAATAATAATAATTCCAGACATCATAATCCGCTATGAGGCCTAGTACATAACCCATGCCATAGGTCACACAACAGTCGCAACAGCATCTCTATGTCTTTGATATTAAAAACAATACCACAAAAAGACACCTATGCACTGATGAGTGAAACTATTCCGCCAAATAACCTATAGATCGATTTTTTATCTAACAGTAAAGGAAGGTTGGCTAAAATAACAAAAAATATATCAAAAAAGTAAAAACTAGCATTGATACTGTCCATGATCAGATTCACACCTGGGTTATGCAAGACAGCAAACAGCTGATTATCCTTTTATGACAAATTATTTGCTTGTCAATTTTCACTCTATCTTCTTCTTCCCCCGAGACCGAACATTCCCAAAATAGCTTTTGCGCCTTCACGCATCAACGTACTTGTAAATGTTCTTCCCGCTTTGCTCTGAAGTACCTGTTCAAACATTCCAGGTTCTTCTTTTACCGGTTTTGTTTTTTGATTAGGTGCAGAATTTTGAGCCGCCTGCTCCATTCTATTGGTAAGCATCTCATAAGCTGATTCTCTATCAACCGGCTGTTCGTATTTAGCCACTAATGCAGAACTTCCCGTCAATTCTGAGATTTCTGCATCATTCAGAACATCCATCCTGGATTCCGGAGAAATTAAATACGTGTGAACCAAAGGCGTAGGAATTCCTTTTTCATCCAGAGCCGTAATAAATGCTTCACCAATCCCAAGATTCTGAATCAGACTTGATGCATTATAAAACTCTGTTGTCGGATAGTTTTCAACAGCCTTGGAAATTTCTTTTTTATCCTTGGCAGTGAAACCTCGCAGTGCGTGCTGAATCTTCAGCCCAAGCTGAGAAAGTACATTTTCAGGTACATCCCCCGGAATCTGGGTAATAAAATAAATTCCTACACCTTTGGAACGAATCAGCTTTACCATCGTTTCTATCTGTGAAAGCAAAGCTTTTGAAGACTCGTCAAAAATCAGGTGAGCTTCATCTATAAACAGTACCAATTTTGGTTTTCCACTGTCACCTTCTTCAGGAAAAGTCATATAAATTTCCGCAAAAAGTGAAAGCATAAATGTGGAAAAAAGCTGCGGCTTACTCTGAATTTCAGCAACTCTCAATATATTAACAACTCCTTTTCCATCTCTGGTTTCAAGAAGGTCTTGAACATCAAAACTTAGTTCTCCAAAGAAATCTGAGGCGCCCTGCTGTTCCAGTGCAACAATAGATCTTAAAATTGTTCCTAAAGAAGCTGGAGCTATAGAGCCGTAATTAGCGGCCAATTCAGCTTTCCCCTGAGCATTATCTGTTACATACTGCAGAACCTTCTTCAAGTCCTTAAGGTCAATTAAAGGAAGGCCTTTATCATCACAGTATTTAAAGACAATAGACATAATACTTTGCTGTGTATCATTCAGCTCAAGGATCTTGCTCAATAAAACAGGTCCGAATTCTGTAACGGTAGCTCTTAGTTTTACTCCTTTCCCTCCGGAAATACTCATCAGCTCTACCGGGAATGCCTGTGGGTTATATGGAAGCTGTGTTTTAGCGTATCTTTCTTCAATCACAGGATTCATCTGCCCGGCTTCTGCTATTCCGGAAAAGTCACCTTTAATATCTAAAACCAAAGAAGGGATTCCCGCATGGGAAAGCTGCTCGGCAAAGACCTGAAGTGTTTTTGTCTTACCTGTTCCCGTAGCTCCGGCAATAAGACCGTGACGGTTAATTGTTTTCAAAGGAATAGTCACGTCAACTTCCGTTACCACTTCCCCGTCAAGCATTCCTTTTCCCAGTATAATGTGTTCTCCTTTCGGATTATATCTTGCGTTCAGTTCTTCAATAAATTGTGTTTTGTCTGCCATCTGTTTTTTTTAAACTTATAAATATAAAATTTTTTGCAAAATATTCGGTTATTAAAGTCATATTCTGCAATAATCTTTTGTTAATAATACCTTGAAATTTAATTTGAAACAGTCAGCAACAATTTTACGCCAGAGAAAAGAAAATTAAATCATAATACTTTTTAACATTCTTACATTACACAATTATTTTCATTTTTAGAATATGACAAAAAACAGTCACTTCACCTCCTTTATTTTAGAGCCTCTTTTTTATTTGAAAACAAAGGACTTTATGAGAATAAGTCCATGGATATTGAAAGAAACTATCATCTGAATTTAACATTTCGTTTACATTTCATCTAATACTTTGTATCTTTATCTAAAATTTAAAAAAGACCCAATGAAAATTGAACAAATATATACGGGCTGTCTGGCTCAGGGTGCCTATTATATTGTATCAGGAAATGAAGCTGCCATTATTGATCCATTAAGAGAAGTAAAACCTTACCTGGATCGCCTTGAAAAAGACAACGTAACTTTAAAATATATTTTCGAGACCCACTTCCATGCTGATTTTGTTTCAGGACATTTGGATCTAAGTAAGAAAACAGGAGCCCCTATTGTTTACGGCCCTACAGCCCAGCCAGCTTTTGAGGCTATTATCGCAGAAGATAACCAGATCTTTGAGATCGGAAAAACAAAAATAAAAGTACTTCACACTCCCGGACACACGATGGAGAGTACGACTTACCTGCTGATTGATGAAAATGGAACAGAAACTGCCATTTTTACCGGTGACACCTTATTTTTAGGTGATGTAGGAAGGCCGGATCTTGCGCAAAAAGCAACCAATCTTACCCAGGAAGATCTTGCAGGCATTCTGTATGAAAGCCTTCAGACGAAGATTATGCCATTGGATGACAGTATTACTGTTTATCCCGCACATGGTGCCGGTTCAGCCTGTGGAAAGAATATGCAGAAAGAAACAGTAGACATTTTAGGAAACCAGAAAAAGACCAATTACGCGCTTAATCAGCCGGATAAAGAATCATTTATCAGAGAGGTTTTGGACGGCCTTACTGCTCCACCGAAATATTTCGGAATGAATGTAGCAATGAACAAAGGCGGATATGAAAGCCTGGATATAGTTATGAATAAAGGACTGAACCCCGTTGCTGCAGAAGATTTTGAGGCACTGGCAGAAGAAACCGGAGCTTTAATTTTAGATACAAGAAGTCCTGCCGAATTCCATAAAGGCTTTGTTCCTAATGCTGTCAATATAGGATTGAAGGGCGATTTTGCCCCTTGGGTAGGAAATATGATCGTAGATGTAAAACATCCTATCCTTCTTGTAGCTGATGAAGGCACAGAAGAAGAGGTTATCACAAGATTGAGCAGAGTAGGGTTTGATAATGTTGTAGGATATCTGGACGGAAGTTTCAGCGCATGGAAAAACTCAGGCAAGGAAACAGACGAGGTCAAAAGGATCTCACCTTCAGAATTCGCAGAACAGTTTACAGAAAATGCTAAAATAATCGATGTGAGAAAGCTAAGCGAATATTCAGCTGAACATATTGACAATGCATTCAATAAACCCCTTGACACAATCAGTGATTGGGTAAAAACCATTGATGATTCTGAACATTTCTTTCTTCACTGTGCAGGAGGATACAGAAGTATGATTGCAGCAAGCATCCTTAATTCTCACGGCATCAGAAATTTCACTGAAATAGAAGGAGGATTCAATGGAATCAAAAAAACAGAAAAACTTCCGACAACAGATTTTGTTTGTCAGTCGAAAACTTTATAAAAACCAGCTATGTCACAAAAATTCCAGGAAATCATAGATTCCGAAAGACCTGTGTTAATTGATTTTTTTGCAACTTGGTGTCAACCATGCAAAGTACAGTCTTCAGTTTTAAATACGGTAAAAGAAAATGTAGGTGAAGAAGCAAGAATCATAAAGGTAGATGTTGATCAATACCCGGCTCTTGCGGCTCAATACGGAGTTCGCGGCGTACCGACTTTAGCCATCTTCAAAAAAGGAGAGATGCTGTGGAAAGAAAGCGGCGTTCATGATGTCAATACATTGACCCAACTTTTAAAAGAACATGCCTAAAACTGTGATTTTTCACAGTTTTTTGTTTTTATATACCCATAGATTTACACAATCGTGAAATCTATGGGAGTTTTATAACGATTACTATGGGCAATTTTTCTCATACTCTTTTATGATACCAATGTAAATTTCGGCCTGTCTGTTTTGTATTTTATCACCTACGATATAGAATAATTTTTTGGTTTTCTCTCTATCTTTTTTCACTTCTTGTAAGGTCGTTTTATAAATTTCCTGATATTCTTTTTGTAGCGTTTTATCCAAATGTTTTTCCTGCATCATTTCTTTATCAAAAGAATTTAAATACTGATCAAATGAACTACAATCTCCGGCAACTGCTCTAAAAGCTTCAACGATATTTTCAATGGATGAGCCCATTTTAGAGTTAAACTGACTTTTTTGTTTTACTGCCAAAACCGTATAAGGTTCACCACTTTTTTGGATATAAAAATTTGAGTGAGTATAATAGCATGCATTCAAGCCCATACACTCAAATACATTTGAGCTGTATAATTTAATTTTACCGTCATAGAGTAAGTATTCGAAAGTTTCGGCTGTATCATTTGAAAGATTTCCTCTCTTGTCTACCGTTTTTACTTTAATTTTTTCCTGAATTTGTGAGATTTCATCACCATTATAATAGATAATTTTTCTTACATCTTTAGAGCTTATTTCTTTCTTCTTCCCATCTGCCTGAGTTGTATATTGAAATGCAGATATCCTGTTGTTGACTATTATTTGTCCCACATTAATCGTTTTAGTAACTGCCTCAACAGAATTTGCGTTAAATGAAGATCCGTCTTCCAATTGAAATTCAGCCCTATTATTTTCATTAATACGCTTATTTTCCTGCGCTTTCATAATCAGATTCAAAATACAGAAGACAGCGAAAAGTAATTTTTTATTCATATAGTATTCTTTCTAGTTATATGTTTTAAATTAAAAATATCTAAACATTCAATGAAAATGAAAAATAATCAAATCTTAACTTCCTAACTATTTAATTTTGATCTCAAAATCATCCCTATCATTTAAAAATTGAAAATGATTTCTAAAATTTTTCAATTCTTTAAGATCTAATTCTGCAGAGACAATATTCCCGTTCTTGCGGGAAATTTCTTTTCCGTCTGCAAAAAAACAATGAGAACTTTCCTGATAAAACAACTCATTCCCATCTGTTCCTATTCTGTTCAGACCAAAAACAAAAGACAAATTTTCTATTGCCCGGGCTTTTAAAAGATGCTCCCAGGCTCCTACTCTTTTTTCAGGCCAGTTAGCCACATAAAAAACAGCATCATAATCATCATTATTTCTTGCAAAAACCGGAAACCGAAGGTCGTAACATACCTGAAGTAAGATCCTGAATCCCTGATAATTAACAATAATTCTTTCATTACCCGGTGTATACACCTTATCTTCCCCTGAAAAAGAGAACAAGTGTCTTTTATTATAGAAAACCGTTTCGGAATCAGGCTGTACAAAATACATTCTGTTATAAAAACTACCACTCTCTTCTACGGGTGCGCTTCCGCAGAAAGCCGCATTTTTTTCTTTCGAGAGCTTTTTCAGAAAATCAAGGGATTCTTCATTCCGGTCTGCAACTTCAGCTGCATCCATACAGAAGCCGGTAGAAAACATTTCCGGAAGCAGGAAAATATCTGCCTCCTGATCGTTCAGCTGATCTTCGATCAATTGAAAATTTTTGTCTTTATTTTTCCAAACAATATCTAAATTTAGTCCTGCAATTCTCATAAACCTTGTAAAAACTTCAATAAAAATACAATTTTCTATTGATTTCGGTTCTATTTTTGCTCAAGATATTTCTTATCTAATACCTTTTAAAAAGTAAAATTTTATGAAGAAATTGTTTTTTGTGTTGATGATTGCTTTTTTCGGAACGGCAGCCAACGCACAGGCTTACACAGGAAAAGGCGACCAGAAGATCCAACTTGGACTGAGTGCCTGGGGATACGGAACAGGAGTTACAGGAACTTATGATTATGGTCTGAACAAGCTTGTATCCGTGGGTGCAGGTCTGAATGCTTACTTTGGCGATTATAAAGATAATGATAAAGACAACCGTGTTTTTGTTTTCGGAAGGGTGAATTTTCACCTTAATGAAGCGCTTGATCTGCCTTCAAAATGGGATATTTATCCCGGTGTTGATGTTGGTGTTTTGGGTAAAGATTTTGGAATTGGGGCACACATCGGAGCCCGCTACTTTTTCACAGAGAAAGTAGGTGTTTTTGCAGAAGTGGGCAATAACGGCAGTATCGGTGTTTCTTTTAATCTGTAAAACCAGCTTAATATATGACAAAGCTTCTCATTTCGAGAGGCTTTTTATTTGGCATAGTTTTGATAATTGTTACCTTTGCAAATTAAATCTAAAAATTATTAATGGAATTAGCAATCAAGATTTTCCAGTTCATACTAAGTATTTCTATTCTAGTGGTTCTTCATGAGCTTGGACACTTTTTACCGGCAAAATGGTTTAAGACCAGAGCTGAAAAATTCTTCCTCTTCTTTGATCCATGGTTCTCCATCTTTTCAATGAAGAAAATCAACGGAAAATGGCAGTATAAATTTCTTTCCAAAAACCTTCCGGACACAGAAACTATCGTGGTAGACGGAAAGGAGAAAGAAGTTCCTATCGATATATCAAAACTTTCAGACAGCGACTGGAGAAAGCATCCTGAGCAGACTAAATACGGAATCGGATGGCTTCCTTTCGGAGGTTATGTGAAAATTGCCGGAATGATTGACGAGAGCATGGATACCGAGCAGATGAAAAAACCTGCAGAGCCATGGGAATTCAGATCAAAGCCAGCTTGGCAGAGATTGATTATCATGCTTGGAGGAGTTACGGTAAACTTTTTCTTAGCCTGGATTATTTTCGGATCTCTTTCTTATTTCAACGGTGAAACCTCTTTTGATACTTCAAAAGTAGAAACACCGATGCATTATACCAATATTGCAAAAGCAATGGGTTTTGAGGACGGTGATAAAATCTTAAAAGTAGACGGAAAAGTTCAGAATAATCTGGATAAACTGTCTTTGGATATTTTATTAAGCGACCAGGTAACGGTTTTAAGAAAAGGAAAAGACGTTACTTTCAATACTAATGATGACGGAAAAGCATTAGCCTTCAAAGATGAGAACCCTAAAGCTTTCCTTACACCAAGATATGCACCTGTAATTGACACTATCGTAAATCCTAAAACAGCTGAGGCAGGCTTAAAAATAGGCGACCAGGTAGCTTCTGTAAACGGTCAGAAAATCAATTATTATGATGAACTGCAAAGTATTGTTGTAAAAAATGCAGGAAAGGTTATTAATATGGAAGTAGTAAGAGCTGGCACAGTACAGCCTTTAAGTATTGAAGTTTCCAAGGAAGGTACATTAGGAATTGCTTCTTATAAGCAGCTTCAAAAATTCGCCAATACACAGCATTTCACTTTTGTAGAATCTATCGGAAGAGGATTTACAAGAAGTATTGAAAGTCTGACCTATCAGGTAAAGCAGTTTAAACTGGTATTCAACAAGAAAGTTCAGGGGTATAAGAAAGTAGGTGGTCCTTTGGCGATCATCAAGAATATGCCAGTAGAAAAGTCGAAAGACGGAGCAGTATCTATCAACTGGAGTTTATTCTGGAGTTTTACAGCTATGTTCTCGGTATGGTTGGCATTCCTGAACCTTATTCCTATTCCGGGTCTTGATGGCGGACATGTGATATTTACCTTATGGGAAGTGATTACGGGGAAACCTGTTCCTCAGAAAGTATTGGAAAATGCACAGATGATTGGGGTTATCTTCCTGTTAGGATTGATGTTACTGATCTTCGGAAGTGACATCTTTAAAGCGCTTACCGGCAGCTTGTAATTTTTTTGAATTTTTTTCTAAAAAATATTTGTAAGGTATAAATATTCGTCCTATATTTGCACCACTTAAAACAAAGGACATTCCTCCTTAGCTCAGTTGGTTAGAGCATCTGACTGTTAATCAGAGGGTCGCTGGTTCGAGCCCAGCAGGAGGAGCAAAAAAGACTTACAGCAATGTAGGTCTTTTTATTTTTTAAAGTTAACGGAGATGAAAACAAACTCTATCATCGTCCAAAAAATACAGCCGCCATATCTGAATCAGCCATTAATTCGTCCATAATGGTCTACAGACTTTAAAAGTATCTTATTATCATTTTTCTCCTGTAACTTGCTTTGAAGTTTCTGCCAGAAAAAATCAGAAAGCAGGCATTTAAACTCTGTAATAATTTTACCTGTCAATTTTTTTTACAATCAAGGAACCGTATAGGACATTTATCTAAGAATTATTGGAGTTAAGTAAAAGCAACTGAAATATTTCTTACTGAAATTCAACATTTTTGCTTAAAAAACACCGTTAATTGGAGATAAAATTTGCCTGATATAAATATTCCTTTTATATTTGCAGCACCTTAAACAGAGGAAAATTCCTCCTTAGCTCAGTTGGTTAGAGCATCTGACTGTTAATCAGAGGGTCGCTGGTTCGAGCCCAGCAGGAGGAGCAAAAAGACTTACAGAAATGTAGGTCTTTTTTATTTTACAGCCTTGACATAAGATCAAACATCCATACTCTTCTAACTACCTTCCCCTATTCTTCATATTTATTAATGAATGTAACAAAATAAAAGTTATAGATGTCTTTAAATAAGATTACTTTAAATACAAACATTCACAATCAATAAAAAATGAAACAATCCACTTTAATATTATTATTCCTTCATCTTTCTCTTTGGAGTCAATGCCAGGATTCCTCGACATTTAAATCAATTGATAATTACCTCAGGGAAACCATTAAAATAAATGAAATCCCGGGACTGGCAGTTGGTGTTATAAAAAATAATAAAGTCATTTTTCAGCAGTATTATGGAACAGAAACCTTGGAAAGCAATAAAAAAGTTAATCCAAACTCAATTTTCCGGGTTTACTCTACTTCGAAACTAATTTCTACGGTTGGTATTTTCCAGCTTGTTGAAAAAGGGAAAATTTCAATAGAAGATAAAATATCAAAATACCTGGCCAATCTTCCTAACACCTGGCAGGATGTTAAAATAAAGAATCTCCTCACCCATTCTTCCGGTATTCCTGATATGATTCGCTTTAGTGATATTTCAGTTGACGCTACCGATGCAGAAGTAATCGCCAGACTTACAAGAGAGAAGATGGAATTTGAAACAGGCGACCAGTTCAGATACAATCAAACCAATTACTGGCTTCTCACAAGAATTATTGAAAAAGTAAGCGGACAAACTTTTGAAGATTTTATCTTGAAAAACCAATTTCCGCAATCAGAAAACAGTATCTTATTTTCATCTAACTCCCTTGAAATGCTCCCAAACCGGGTTGTAAAATATAATTACAATGCTGATACAGGAAAATATGAAAAATCCACTAATATTGATGGAATAAGAGCTCATTCCGCAAATGGATTAGCCATCAGCCTTCCGGCCTTTTTACAGTGGAGCATTCAACTAAATAAAGGTGATCTGCTGAAAGACGGAACGAAGAAAATGATGTGGAAACCATTTGATTTCTTTAACAAAAGGGACGTTTTCGGATATGGTTGGGAGATTACTAAAACGAATACAATATCATCATACGGCTTTTCGGGCGGAAATGTAAGTGCATACAGAATCTTCCCGGAAAATGACCTATCCATTATTGTCATGTCGAATGGCTACAAATTTTTCCCTGTCCAGTATCAGATCATTAATCACATCGCGGGACTGGTCGATAAAAATTTGATAGATCCTTACTTTTCAGCAGAAGAATCAATCATTTCTAATTTTATGACAAAAGACTATCCATCTGCAGAAAAAGCCTATTACAACAATAAAGCAAAAAATCCAAAATGGAATTTTGAAAATACATTGAATTCAGTCGGATATACTTTGCTTAGAAAAGGTATGATCAACGAATCTATTAAAGTATTTGAATTAAACACCATAGAAAATCCCCAATCAGGAAATGCATTTGACAGCTTGGGTGAAAGTTATTTTGTCGCTAAAAACTATACCGTAGCACTGGAAAAGTACAAAAAAGCTTTTGAACTTGATTCGCAAAATAATAATGCAAAGGACATGATTATGAAAATAGAAAAAGCAATGAACAATAACTGATGAATATTCTATAAGCGCTAATTGAAATAAAAGACCCAAATGATTTGGGTCTTTCTTATTTATAGCCTGGTGATTTTTAGTTTATAATATCCACACACGATAAAATCTAATTACTTATCAACAATCATTTCAAAACTTTAAAATCACCGTAAGTAAAGCTTGTTCATAATTATACTATTAATTTGTGGAAAAATACATAGGAGATACTAAATCTACTGATAATCTTAACACTACCAATGTTAATAACCTGTGGAAAAAATATGAACAAGCTGTTAGTCCAAAATGGAAAATTTGTATAAAGGACATGGATAACCTGTGTATAACTTATCAATATGTTGTTAAAAACATGTCAAGAACCAATAAACCGATGTGAATTAATTATGGGAAAAGTTGTGGATAACAAAATTTTCGGCTTAGTTGTTAAGCACATTCTATATTATTATTCTAAGAATCAAACGATATTTATTTCATTATAAATTCATTGTTATTGGTTGATTAATTCACATAATCTTTTACTGTTATTTTCGTTACATTTGTAGTTTTATGATTTTCAATTAAAAACGTTAAAAAATTGATCTTTTTTAAATAAACAGCACGCTTTTTGTTTGTGCTAATTGCCTGAAGAACCAAATGATGTTAAATAACAACTCTAAATATTACAACCTTTTTTTCATGCTCTTTCTTTCATGCCTCACGTATGCTCAAAACACAGCGAGCGGCAGAATTACAGATGCAAAAACTAACAAAGAAATCACAGGTGTAGATATCTTTATTAATGATAATACGGAAGCTATCCTGAAAACCTCTGCAGGAAGTTTCAGTGTTCAGTCTGACAGTATTATTCATAAACTAAAATTTTCAAAAAAAAATTATCTGCCCCAATCTGTTGATATTACTGCAGAAAATGCAGGCAATATTTTTGTGAAACTTTCCCAGGAAAAAGAGAATACAATTGCAGAAATTGTAATCCACAACGAAAAACCCAAGTATAAGAACAAGAAGGAAAATCCTGCTTACGCTATTATGCAGGAAGTCTGGAAAAGAAAAAGGAACAACGGTCTGGATAAATTTGACACGTACACCTATAAAGAATACGAAAAGATCCAGTTTGACGCCAACAACCTGGACAGTGCTTTTATGAGCAAAAAAATCTTTAATAAACTGGATTTTATCTTTGATTATGCAGATTCAACAGCCAGTGGAAAAATAGGTCTTCCTATCTTCCTTAATGAGTCCGTCTATGAGAATTTTGGCGAAAATAAACCTGGAAAGAAAACAAAAAGACTGTTGGTTGCTCAAAAAACATCAGGGTTTCAAGATAACCAGGTAATCACTATTACCGCAAAAAACCTTTACAGAGATATTAATATCTATGACAATACATTAAACTATTTTGATATCGGATTTCCGAGTCCTGTTGGCTCAAATGGATTCAGTACTTATGATTATAATTTAACAGATACTATTTCAATTCATGGAGAGAATGCTTATAAAATAAGATACCAGCCTAAAAGAAAAGATGTTTTAGCCTTTCAGGGATATCTTTATATAGATACAGACAACTATGCTGTTTTAGGTGCTACTTTAAAATCTACAAATAAAATCAATGTCAACTTTATCAACAGTATTTCCACAGAGCTGGAATATGATAACCCAGACGAAAATACATTTCTTCCCAAAAAGTTTATCACAGAAATAGAACTTACCCCTTTTGCCAAAAAAAGAACATCTAAAAGCATTATTGCAAAACGAACCGTGGACTATTCCCAATATGAGTTTAACAAACCTATTGAGGACAAGGTTTTTACACGAAAAGAGGAAGAATATGATGATAAGTTTGTGGATAAAGATGATGCTTACTGGCTAAAAGCAAGACCAGACTCATTATCGAAATCTGAGCAGGGAGTTTACGAAATGCTGGACAAGCTGCAACAGACACCAAAATTCAACCGTATTGTTAAGATCTATGAAACACTAGCATCAGGATATTATAACGCCTTTAAAGGAATTGACATTGGTCCCATCTTTTCAATTTACGGTAAAAATGAGGTGGAAGGCGACAGGATAAGGTTGGGAGCCAGAACTTATTTTGGACAGAATGATCCATGGAGAGTTCAATTCTACACTGCATATGGATTCAAAGATCAGCAGGTTAAGTACGGAGCAGAGGGCCGATATATGTTCAATAGAGTCAACAGGTTTATGATTGGAGCCGGAACAAAACGGGACATCGAACAACTGGGAGTACAGCTTACCACCGACGATGGAATCATGGCCCGTACATTTGCATCATCCACCCTTTTTGCCAGGGGAGAAAATGCTTCCCTGAGCTCTATAAACAAAACAAACATTTTTGCCTCTATCGAGCCATGGAAGAACTTCCAGGTAAGAGTAGACGGAACTTTACAGAGCATTAAATCCGCCAATCCCGAAAAATTCAGTCTGATGTATTACCGAAACGGAGACCTGAGAAAAACCCTTAACGACTCTCACGTCACCCTTAGCTTAATAGCAAGGCCCGGGGCCAAATTTTCTCAAACCGGGGTAGACCGTTACGAACACGGAACATTAGCACCAACCATTATACTGAAATATACACGAGGTATTGAAGGACTTTTCAATGGCGACTTCAATTATAACAGGCTTCAGTTTATGTTCTATAAGCCAATACTTATTGGAAGCTGGGGTAAAACGCTTCTAAGCTTTGAGGCAGGGAAGACTTTCGATACCGTTCCATTGGGTCTTCAGAATGTGATCCCCGGAAACCAATCTTACAGCCTGGCACAGAATACATTTTCGCAGCTTAATTATTATGAATTTGTTGCTGATACTTATTCTACACTTCATTTAGAGCATCATTTTAATGGAAAAATACTTTCGTTTATTCCTTTAATCAAAAAGCTGAAACTTAGAGAAATAGCATTTATCAGAACTGCTTATGGGACTTTAAGTGATGCTTCCAAAGCGATCAATGTGGATGGGTTTAAATACTCTGCTCCAAGCGAACAGATTTATTTTGAATACGGATTCGGAATTGAAAATATTGGAATTGGAAACCTAAGAATCTTTAGGGTAGATTTCAACTGGAGAGGAAATTATCTGGACAGACCGGACATTTCAACCTTCGGAGTGAAAGCAGGATTCCAGGTAGGATTCTAATCAGAAAAATGGTAATATAATACTAACGGGCGGCATCTTCGATGCCGCCCGTTAGTATTAAGTTTCAAGAGCAACTACTCAGCTATAAGATCATTCCTTTTCAATAATATGCTCCAATATTAGCATTCACAACCATCATCAACATACAGCAGACAACACATTTTTTGTAATGGAGTCATTCCGCACCACATATCACACGACGTAATTGGATTTGGGGGACATAGCCCTCCACTATTACCATTGGTTGCAATCACCACAAGGTTCTTCAACATCCAATAAGCAATGTATTTTCTGCCAAGGACTCAATATACACCATGTACTGCATGATGTCGTTGGCTTAGAAGGACACTGTTCAGCACCTCCACTGATTTGTTTAAGATTCTTTTTTGTTAGCTTTTTCAGGTTTTTCATATTATTTTCTGTTTTTAATTTGTTGTCTACTCTATGCTTTTCAGCTTCCGCAAATGATTTGTTATTTGATAGTTAACAAATATATTTAATATTTCACCATAAATAGAATATTCTCAAAATATTTTCACCTGGAAATATGCATAAAAAAACCTCAGCTGATGCCGAGGTCATTTTTCAATAACTTATTTTTAACATCCGCATGGATCAGGATCTATAATCATGTTAGGACATCTAAGTCTCTGTTGGGCAGTCCAAGAGCACCACTCGCCACAAGTGGTTGCAGGAGGAGGGCATGCTAATGCTCCCCCATCAATTGTTCTCAATTGCTTTTTTGATAATTTTCTTAGATTTTTCATAATAATTTGTTTTAATTGGTAATAATTTGATTTTAAAGAAATGACTAACAGTTGCAAGGCATAGGATCAAGCACTGCATTCAAGCAGTGTGTCTGCTGCCATGCAGTCCAGGCACACCATTCGGAACACCAATTAGCCAAAGGAGGGCATCTTTCCGCACCACCATTGATGTTTTTAAGGTTCTTCTTCGTTAATTTTTTTAAATTTTTCATAGTAGTTTGTTTTAATGTGTTGCCTACTCTATATGCTTTTCGGCTTCCGCAAATGATTTGTTATTTGATAGTTAACAAATATAACAATATTTCACCATCATTAGATATTAAACAAAATATTTTCACCTGGAAATATGCATAAAAAAAACCTCAGCTAATGCTGAGGTTTTGATTTTTATAAAACGCTTAAATTATGCGTTCGCTTCTACAGATACGAAAGATCTGTTGTTTGCTTTCTTTCTGAAAACTACTTTACCGTCTACTAATGCAAACAAAGTATGGTCTTTACCCATTCCCACGTTTTCACCTGGGTGGTGTTGTGTACCTCTCTGTCTGATAATAATATTTCCGGCAATAGCATCTTGTCCTCCGAAAATCTTCACACCTAATCTCTTAGAGTGAGACTCTCTACCGTTCTTGGAACTACCGACTCCTTTCTTGTGTGCCATTTTATTACTGGATTATTTGTTAAGTGCTTTAAATTGATCGATATTCTTAACGATAGCAGCATCTACTTCTTCGTGAGTAAGAATATTCTTTTCTAATTCAACTTTAACTGCTTTACCTAAAGTAATTAAAGTTTCTCTGTTTTCTTTAGACTGAGACAAGTTGTTTTTCTTCAAGTGATAGTTCAGTTCGTGATCTTCACCAAAGTTAACAGTTGCGTTGTCTGAAAGAACTTCAGCTTTCACAGTTTCTTTTTTAGCAGCTTTCTTAGAACCTCCTTCAAAACCAGTGATACCAGTGATTTTAATTTGAGTTAAAGATTGTCTGTGACCGTTCTTAACCTGATAACCTTTTCTCCTTTTCTTTTTGAAAACGATTACTTTATCAGCTTTTACGTGGTCTAGAATCTCTGCATCTACAGTGATTCCGCTTACAGCTGGGGCGCCAACAGTGATTGAACCGTTTACAGTAAGAAGAATTTTATCAAAAGAAACTTTGTCTCCTTTTTCTCCTTTCAAACGGTTTACAAACAACTTCTGGTCTTGCTCAACTTTGTATTGAAGCCCTGCTATTTCTACAATTGCAAACATTGTTTATAAATTTTTAGTTATTTCGAGGTGCAAATATATGAATAAATTTCTAAATACCTTACAATCAGTTCTGTATTTTTTAGCAAAAACATGACAAAAATTCATTTCACTATGTTTTGAATAATTTTTTATGTTAAAGTGCTCACACTTAAGATATAATTTTATACCTTCGTTATCACCAAAAAATATTTTATATGAAAAGAAACTTCAAATTCTGCTTATTAGCAGGAGCCATCGCTGCATTCTCACTGACAGCGTGCCGTGATGACAAAATGGAAGAATCTGTTCTTCCTGAATCTCAATTTGAAAGCTCAAAAATCGAACAGCCGGGAGAAATTGAAAAAATTTGTTCCTATGTAGATCAGAATTGGAGCTCCAATTCCGTATTAAAAACCGGACTGGCGAACACCACAGACACTAACTTCATGAATGCGCAAATGACCAAAATTGCAAGTTTATGGGGAAGAAGCAATCCTACGCTTCGTTTTGTAGATGATCCAACAAATCCAGGTTCTACGTACAATGCTATCTCTTATTCTTCAGGTAAAATTTATTACGGTTACGCTATTTATGCTGATGCCAAGAATAAAGGAGGGGATATCGTTAATGCGATGATTCTTGCTCATGAATATGGACATCAGCTTCAGTACATTTTCAATCTTCCTTCTGTAAGTGAATCTACAGCAAGACCAAATGAGCTTGAAGCTGATGGTTTTGCAGGATATTACCTTAGGAGACCAAACGGTTATAACAAAACCAACTTTTCCGAGATCGCAGCAGCTTATGAATTTGCACAGAGCATCGGAGATTACCAGACCAGCAGCTATAACCATCATGGAACTCCTCCACAAAGAAGGTCTGCTGTACGTTTAGGCTTCCTTTTGGGGCAGTATGACCTTAATGCATCAGACTTTGATTATAATTTCTTCTATTATTATCAAGGTGTATTAAATGGCACTTATAAAATGGGTAAAAACTCTGCAAACCCGGAGATCGATGCTTATATGAGCAAGTATATGGATGAACTTAGAAAAATCCAGACCGGAGAAATTTCTGCTGAAGAATTTAAACAACTTAAATAAACATTCATTTTTAGCATATTTAATAAAGGAGGCAGGCAGCAATGTCCTGTCTCTTTTTTTTCTGAATATCCCAAAGTTTATTTATTTTTGAAGCTTATCTTACATAATGAATAGAGATCTCTACATTGATTTTGCCAAGGGAATGGCCACCCTTTCCATCATATTTATCCACACCGCTTTCTGGTCGGGACAGTTTTATATACCCGCAGAGGTAAGAGTATTTTCTTTAGTATTTGATGTAGCGCTTTTCTATGCACTGAGCGGAATTACCTCAGGATCAAACATTGAAAAAACATTTTACCGTTTACTAAAACTTCAGATCACCTATATGATCTTTGTAACCTTACTCTTCTTTTTGGATTACTTTTTTAAAGTTTTTGGATTAACGTTCTTTTCTATGGAGTGGCTCCAGGGCTTTTATTCAACTTTCGGATCAAAATATGCAGCAACGGGAGTTTCTGATATTCCTCAATGGCAGAATTTAGGAAACTGGTATCTTCATCAATATACCAATGCAGACACCTTCCCTGTAGTCATGGGAAGTTTCTGGTATCTGAAAGTATATTTCATTCTGACTGTTTTTGGGGTATTGATCTTAAGGTTCTTTCCAAAACATGTCAATTGGTTCATTGGGCTTTGCCTTGCATTAACCTTAATCTTCAATATTTATCCTGAATACTATCCTGCAGGCCAGGTTGGGTATGTTGCTTTTTATCTGGCCATCTTTTTAATTGCCAACAGAATGCGGGAAAAAAAAATTCCTACAAGGATTATTCCTGTTTTATACGCCATCGTGGCAGCAGCTTTAATGTGGATGTTCTGGTATTATGGAAGCGAAATATTTTACAAGATCAACAAAAATAAATTCCCTCCGAAGGTTCCTTATATTATTTGGTCTTTATTTTCGCTCACCACACTATTTGTGCTCTATAATAGATTGAAGATCTCAAAAGAGAATTTTGTTACCTATATCGGCAAGAATGCTATCTTCTTTTACTTTGCACAGGGAATCAGCTCGTCACTGGTCTATTTTATCGTAGTTGCATTAAAGGAGGACATACCTTGGTGGATTTTAATGATCTTCATTTACATTATTAATATTATTCTCGCCTTTATCATAGCAGCAGGATTAAAAAAAGCAGACGACCTCGGTTGGAAAATTTTGGAGTTTTTAAGAAAGAAAACAGCTTCTTAACAGTTTAAGAGTCAATTTGAAATAAAATAATCTTTATTACCGCAATTTATTTTAATTTTACAAAAAATTCAAAACATGTTTAAGTTGAAACTTCCTACCGATCCAAGGTGGGCAAATATTGCAGAAGGAAACATAGGAGAAATTTTAACGGATCATGCATGGTGTGAGCAGAAGGCCACAACAAATGCCATCAGCTTGATCAATATGCTCCCGGAACATCCTGAAATTATAACAGAACTTATTGCCATTGCGCAGGAAGAGCTTGACCATTTCAGCCAGGTGCACGAAATTATTAAGAAAAGAGGATACGTTTTCGGAAAAGCAAGAAAAGATGATTATGTAAACGAACTGGCTAAATTTGTCGTTCAGGGAAGCAGGGAAGATCTTATTGTTGATAAACTGCTTTTTGCGGCCATGATCGAAGCAAGAAGCTGCGAAAGGTTTAAAGTTCTCACCGAAAACATTAAAGATGAAGAACTTAAAATTTTTTACAAGGAATTAATGATTTCAGAAGCCAATCACTATACGACTTTTATAGGTTTTGCAAGACAGCTAGGCGATGTCGAGAAAGTAAACAAACGCTGGGAAGAATGGCTGGAATATGAAGCCAGCATCATCAAATCTTACGGAAACAAAGAAACAATTCACGGTTAAAATAAAAAAGTAAAAATCCACGTTGAAAAAACCGACCTTCGAAAACATTGCCAATTTTTTTCTGAAAAATTTCTTTCAGGGACTGGTCATTATTGGCCCTATTGGGTTAACGATCTTTGTAATCTGGTATATTGTCAGTGCTATTGATAATATTATTCCTTCTGTTGCAAAGGAAATTCCGGGGCTCGTTTTCGTTTCGACTATTCTGATCACTGCCATCCTTGGATATTTAGGTAATAAGTTTGTCGTGGGGAAATTCTTTTTCGATACAATGGACAGGGTTCTGGAAAAAACTCCCGGAGTAAAACACATCTATACACCTACAAAAGATGTTATGTCCTCATTTGTAGGAGATAAAAAGAAATTCAACGATCCCGTCTGGGTAAAAACCAATGAAAACCCAGAGATCTGGAGAATTGGGTTTTTGACTCAAAAAGAGATGTCAGACGTTGACAAGCACAATTACGTTGCGGTATATCTGCCCCATTCCTATGCTATTTCAGGATGGGTAATTGTTACTGAAGAAAAAAACATCAAACCCGTTGTGGGAATGACTGCAGCTTCTGCTATGAAGTTTGCTGTAAGCGGCGGTGTTGCCGGGTTCCATTCTGACGACAATATATTTAAAGCTCCGGAGTAAATTCTTCTGCTTCCTTTAAATATACAATGATGAATTTGAAATTAATTTCAAACCAATTTTCTTTACAAACAATCTAAAAAATATTTTAACGCATGAAATTACCGTACGCGGAACCATTCCGTATCAAAATGGTGGAGGAAATCTACCAGTCTACAAGAGAAGAAAGAGAGCAGTGGCTTAAAGAAGCTAATTATAACCTTTTCAACCTGAAATCATCACAGGTATTCATCGATCTTCTTACCGATTCCGGAACAGGGGCAATGTCTGACAGACAATGGGGCGCATTAATGACCGGGGACGAAAGCTATGCAGGATCACGTTCTTTTGAACAGCTTCAGAATACCGTTGAAACAATCACCGGATTTAAATATTTATTGCCTACTCACCAGGGGAGAGCTGCGGAAAACGTTCTTTTCTCAGTTTTGGTAAAAGAAGGTAATGTAGTTCCCGGAAACTCTCATTTCGATACTACAAAAGGCCATATCGAGTTCAGAAAAGCACACGCAATTGACTGTACTATCGACGAAGCTTTTGATATTAATGATCTTCATCCTTTCAAGGGAAATATCAATCTTGAAAAATTGGAAGAAATTTATAAAAGTCATCCAAAAGAAAATATCCCTTTCTGTCTGATCACGATTACCTGTAATTCTTCAGGAGGGCAGCCTGTTTCTTTAGAGAATATGAAAGCGGTTAAAGAGCTTTCTGATCGTTATGGAATTCCTGTTTTCTTTGACTCTGCAAGATTCGCGGAAAATGCCTATTTCATCAAAAAAAGAGAGACGGGACAGGAAAACAGAAGCATCAAAGAGATATGCAAAGAGATTTTCTCCTACGGAGATGGAATGACGATGAGCTCTAAGAAAGACGGCTTGGTAAATATAGGAGGATTCATTGCCTTAAACAGTGAGGAAATTTTCAGAAAAGCATCTAGTTTTACCATTATCTATGAAGGTTTTATTACTTATGGAGGTATGGCCGGAAGAGATATGGCAGCTTTAGCGGTCGGCTTGAATGAAGCTACTGAATTTGCTTACCTTGAAAGCAGAATCTCCCAGGTAGAATATCTTGGAAACAAACTGATTGAATATGGAATTCCAGTTCAGAAACCTATCGGAGGACATGCTGTTTTCATTGATTCTCTAAACTTCCTTCCAAAAGTTTCCAGAGCAGAATATCCTGCACAGACTTTAGGTCTTGAGATCTACAAGGAAGCCGGAATCAGAACAGTAGAGATCGGAACGTTATTGGCAGACAGAGATCCTGAGACAAGAGAAAACCGTTATCCAAAGCTGGAATTGGTACGTCTCGCAATTCCTAGAAGAACCTACACGAACAATCACATGGATTATATTGCTGCTGCGATCAAAAATGTCTATGAAAGACGGGAAGAAATTTCCAAAGGATATAAAATTACCTGGGAACCTGATTTACTGAGACACTTTACAGTACAGCTTGAAGAAGCATAACATAACCGGGATTATTTCCCGGTTTTTTATTATATATTATTGCCAAACAACACTTTACCCCTTACAACTATAAAAGAAATATTATATGTATTTCATTTTATATTTTATTAATTTTAAATAGAATTCATTTATTTTTTATAAATAATGAATGTATTTGAGTTAAATTTGCACTTATCTTAAAACAGATAAAAGACATAAACTGAAACACTAACTGAAAAAATCCATTATTCGGAAAATGAACAAAATTGCTGTCGTGGGCGCCGGCATCTCCGGCTTAAGCATAGCGAATTACCTGGAAAAACACCAATTAGATTACCACATTTACGAAAGAAGAAAAAAAGACGATCTTACCGGTCATGGCTTTCTGCTTCCAAAGGAAGGAATAGACTATCTTTCCCAGATCATCGAACCATCTGTACTTTTTAAGCATGGTAATTTCTTAAAGAAATATATCCGGTATTCACACAATGGAAAAATACTTGCGCAGAAAGACCTCAATGATGTTTTTGTGATTTCAAGAAGTGCTTTGATCCATATCCTCGCCCATAATATCCCGGCTGAGAAAATCTCTTATGAAGAAACAGTCATGCCATGCCCTATTCAAAAGGGGAAACTTAGAAAACAGGACGGAACTTATATAGATTCTGATGTGACAATTGTTTCAGATGGTTCTAAAAGCCGTATCAGAAGAGAAATTTTCCAGGAAGAAACCATGAAAACTGTCCAGGAAAACGAAATCGTCAACATTATCAAATGTAAAGATATTGCCGCCAGCCTGGAAGATAATTTTATGAAGTACCACCATGAAGACGGCGGACTTACTTTCGGAATCCTTAAGCTTTCTGAAGACACGGTTTTATGGTATTGCCAGTTTGACAATAAGAAATACAAAATTTCCGAAACCAGCTCGGTAGAAAGTCTGAAAAGCCATATGTTTGAAATTTTTAAGGACTGGGATCCTATGGTATCTTCCATTGTCAAAGGTTCAAATTATGAAAATGTACACTTATGGAGGGTCTATGAATTGGAAAAATTGAATCCTTTTTATAAAGACAACACCGTGTTTATAGGCGATGCTGCTCATCCACTGATCCCTTTTACAAGCCAAGGGGTTACTTCTGCATTGAAAGACTCTTTCGTTCTTACCCAATATCTGGCATCAGAAAAAAACAGCAGCGATGCTTTCAGAAAGTATGAAGCCGAAAGGAAACCGGAAATAGAAATTCACATCAGGAACGGAAGGATTCTGCTGGATCAGTTCCTAAAACCACTTGATCAGCAGACAGAAAATATTTTACCCATATCATATAAATAAAGAAAATGTTTAGTAATAACGATATTAATTTTGAAGCTTTAAAAAGAAAAGCCTATAACGGAAGATGGGCAACATTGGAAGAAGGCATAATTCCCCTTACAGCTGCAGATCCGGACTTCAGAACAGCCCCGGAGATAGAGCAGGGAATCATTGAATATATAAAAGACGGTTATCTGAACTACGGCCCGTTCTCAGGACTTCCTGAGTTCAAGAAAAATGTTGCGGAACACTTTAATACAGAAAAACACGGAAACTTTACCCCTGAAAATGTACTTGCTGTGAACAGTGCCGCTCAGGGAATGTTCCTCGTGGCATCTTATGTTTTAAAACCGGGAGACGAAGCTATTATTTTAGATCCTGTAGATTTTCTATTCAAAAGATCTGTGGAAGCAGCTGGTGGTACAGTAAGATTATGCTCCGTAGATCACACAACAGGCGAAATTGATTTTAAAAAGCTCGTAGAACTGATCACCTCAAAAACAAAGCTGATCAGCATCTGCAATCCTCATAATCCACTGGGAAAAATTTATTCCAAAGAAGTACTGAAAAAGGTTGCTGAAATTGCTTCAGCCCATGATCTTTGGGTAATGAGTGATGAGATATGGAGTGATATTATTTATGATAACAAGGACTTTCAGACGTACTCCTCCGCTTCAGATGAGGCCAGTAAAAAAAGTTTTACAGTGTATGGTTTTTCAAAAACATTTGGAATTGCCGGACTGAGAATTGGCGCCGTTTTGTGTAATGATCAGGAAATTCTTGAAGATTTTACTGAAAAATCTAATTTTAACTCTACCATAGAAGGTGTTTCCACTTTATCACAGATTGCAGGCAGCGTTGCCTTGGAAAGAGCAAAACCATGGTACAAAGAATTTCTCAGCCATTTGCAGCATAACAGGGATCTCGCTTTTAACATCCTTAATCAGTCAGAAATTCTGAGTCCGAATCTACCGGAAGCAACTTTTGTATTATTTCCAAAGATCAAAAATAATTTAACCAGTGATGAATTTACCCGTCATGTATTGGAATATGGAAAAGTTGCTATTGTTCCCGGTTCGGAAAGGTGGTTCGGAAAAGGAGCTGAAGGGCACATCAGAATCTGTTTTTCTACTTCACAGGAGATTCTGGAGGAAGGGCTTAACCGGATTATCAAAAGTTTTTAAGTTAAAATTTTTCATAATTTCAACAGTATTAACTAATAATTTTCTAAAATCAACAGAAAACAAACTTATTTTCAATAATTCATACACAATAGCTTATTTTCATATTGATTTGAGGATAAATTTCAATATTTTTGAAACAATCATCAAATCCAATATGAAATATGAAATTAAAATACACAAGTATTCTTTTTTTAGGGTCCGTATCGATATTTTATTCACAAAACACAAATGACACCATTTTCAAAGAGTCAAAAATAGATGAAGTATCCATTACCGGAAGCCGTAATAAAAAAAGAACAGTCATTAATACTCCCGTTCCGGTTGATATTATTGATATCAAACAGGTAAGCCAGTCTACGGGTCAGGTAGAAGTGAATCAGCTTCTGCAGTTTGCGGCGCCTTCTTTTAACTCTAATAAACAGTCTGGGTCAGATGGAGCTGATGCGGTAGATCCCGCCACCCTTCGAGGTCTTGGGCCAGATCAGACACTCCTCTTACTGAACGGGAAAAGATACCATCAGTCATCATTGATCAATCTTTTCGGAACCAAAGGAAGAGGAAATACAGGATCCGATATGAACACGATTCCAATCGGAGCTATAAAAAGAATTGAAGTTCTTCGTGACGGAGCATCTGCCCAGTATGGCTCTGATGCCATAGCCGGTGTGATCAATGTTATTTTAAATGACCGGAATCAAGGCTTTGAAGGGAATGCCTTTTATGGTATGAACCTCTTTAAAAGCCCTGGAAATAAAGATGTGGTATCGGATCATAAAATTGACGGAACCACTTTTGATTTCAGCGGAAATCTGGGAACAAAAATTGGTAATAAAGGAGGTTTTGGAAATTTCACCGTTGAATTTATCAATAAAGACCGTACGATAAGGAATGCAAATCCGGAAAAAGGCTATACATCTCCAAGAGAAAAGTTTGGAGATGCAAAGTCTCAAAATATATATTTCTTCGGAAATGTAGAGCTGCCGTTATCTGACGGATTGAAATTCTATTCCCGCCAGGGCTTTTCGTACCGTAAAACGAATGCATACGCATGGACAAGAACAGCAGATGCTGACGGAAATATTCCCGAAGTCTATCCCAATGGTTTTAATCCTATCGAAAATACCACTATCACCGATTTCACTTTTGACAACGGGCTGAAATTTAAAGTAGCTGACTGGGATGTTGATTTTTATAATGCATTCGGGAGCAACAGATTCACTTACCAGATAGATAATACGATTAATGCTACATTAGGTGTAAAATCTCCAACCAGTTTTAATGCGGGCGGGCACTCACTTTTACAAAACACAACCGGTTTTAATGCTTCAAAAGAGTTCAGCGTACTTCAGGGATTAAATATTGCTTTCGGATCTGAATTCAGATATGAACAGTTTGAAATTATCAAGGGAGAAGAAGCATCATATGCAATGTATGACATCAATGGAAATATTGTAACTCCTGATACTCCTGAAACCTTGTGGGTAACAAATCCTCTTTCGGGTGGCACAAGACCTGGTGGCTCACAAGGTTTTCCAGGGTATTCCCAGGAAGTCAATAAAAACAGAAACAATTTTGCAGCTTATGTAGACTCTGAACTGGATATTACGAAAAAGTGGATGATCAGCGTAGCCGGAAGATTTGAAAATTATAATGATTTCGGAAGTACCTTGAATGGTAAATTTGCAACGAGATATGCTATAACACCCCAGTTTGCATTCAGAGGATCCGTATCTACCGGATTCAGAGCGCCTTCTCTTGCACAGAAATATTACAGTTTACAATTTACCAATTTCCAGGGAGGAGATCTGGTAACAATCCAACTTGCATCCAATGATAGTGATATTGCACAGAAATCAGGAATCTCACAGTTAAAACAGGAAACTTCATTGAACGGAAGTGCCGGTTTTACTTTTAATACAGGGAAATTTACAGCAACAGTGGATGGATATTACATTAAGGTAAAAGACAGAATTGTTCTGACGGGTAATTTTGCCCGAACTGATCTTCCTGAGGTTGTTCAGGTGCAATATCCGCATATCAATCAGGCACAGTTTTTTGCCAATGCGATCGATACCCGAACTAAAGGTATTGATGTTATATTAAGTTATACTGACAATATCGGTTCAGGGAAACTGTCTGCTACTTTGGCCGGAAATTACAACGAAATGGAGATTACCAAGGTAAATGCTCCAGAAAAACTGGAAGGAAAAGAAGACATATTTATGAGCGCAAGGGAACGAGCTTTCGTTTTGGCATCAGCTCCAAAGACTAAAGTCAACCTTAATTTAAATTATAAGATTGATAATTTCAACGTCAACGTTCAGCTGGTAAGATTTGACAAGGTAAAGCTTGTGGGCTACGGCGGAGCAGATGATTATCAGTTTTACGGAGCAAAAGTAACCACCGATTTATCTTTTGGCTACGAGTTTTCTAAAAATTTCAACTTAACCATTGGAAGCAAAAATCTATTCAACCGCTACCCTACTCTGCAAACTGCAGCTGTAGATGGCAATACGGAATCGGGAGGAATCTTTGACCCTGTACAAATGGGTTTTGCCGGAAGACAGGCTTTTGCAAGACTTAATTTTAAGTTTTAAAAATTATTGATATTTAAAAAAGTATCCTGCAAAAACGCAGGATACTTTTTTATTTTTTCGAGATCTTATACAGCTTTCCGCTGTCGGTTACAGCATAAAGATTACCGTCAATTCCATTCAAAACATCCCTGAAGCGTTCTTTCTGATCAGCAAGAAGACGCTCTTCTCCTACTACTTTATTATCTTTCATTACAATCCTGTTAATGTGCTCACCACTCAAACATCCGATAATCAGGTTTCCTTTCCATTCTTCGATATTTCCGTTATAAAAGGTTATTCCACTTGGAGAAATTACAGGATCCCAATAATAAACAGGCTGTTCCGTCCCTTCTTTTTGTGTAATTCCTTTCCCAACCTTTTCTCCTGAATACTCAATGCCGTAAGTGACATCTCCCCAGCCGTAATTTTTTCCAGGCTGGATGAGATTGATTTCATCACCACCTCGGGGACCCATTTCAACGTCCCAAAGAGTTCCATTTGGATCTATAGCCATTCCCTGGGGATTTCTTACACCATAAGCATATATTTCAGGCTTAAATCCAACCTTTCCAATGAATGGATTTCCGGGAGCCGGCTTTCCATCTTTGGTAATTTTTAATATTTTTCCTAAATAATTATCCGTCTTCTGAGCATAAACCCTTGTCACTTTATCTGATCTTTCTCCCGTACTTACAAACAAATTCCCGTCTTTGTCAAATGCAAGTCTGCTGCCATAATGCTTGTCTCCGTCATAAGAAGGTTCTGCCCGGAAAATTACTTTAACATCTGAAATATTCTTCAGATCAGCAGAGAGTTTACCTTTAGCAACAGAAGTCAGATTTCCTTCTCCGAAAGGTTCAGAGAAACTGAAATAGATCATATTATTGGTTTTAAAATCGGGATCAAGTGCTACATCCAGCATTCCACCCTGCCCTTTCGGGTCTACTTTTGGAAAACCTTCAATCTTGGAAACCTGTTTACCGTCCGTTGAAACAACGTTCATATGACCTCTTTTATCTGTAATAAGAAACCTCCCATCCGGAAAATTAATAATCCCCCATGGTTTTCCAAGATCTTTGTTCAGTATTTCCACATTGTAAGCCGTTGCAGTTTTTACAGCCTTGATTCTTGTCTGTCCCTTAAAAGCCGGTTTATAATCAGAATTAGGCTTTTCAGTTTCCACACTGCCGTCGCTTCCAGTCTCCTGGGCACTGGCGTTGTTTTTCTGACACGAAGATAGAAGTAAAAAAATTGTGAGTGTTGCTACGTAAAAGTAATTGAATTTCATAGTATTGTGATTAAGTGGTATAAAATGAATGGAAAAATAATGCCATAAAATTTGTATATCATAATTTTTATTCTCAGCCTTATCAGGTAAGTTTAATGACCCGTCGTTATTTTGAAAAAACAACAGAAGAAATGCCTCCTCCTGCAAGACGGAAAAGCAGTAGCAGCAATATACAAAATGCCCGCAACCATATCATTTCAATAGGATTAATTGATAAAAGCGCTAATTATTTAGCGCTTTTTATTTTATTCTGACAAACTGATGAAAATTTTACTATCAAAACATTCATCTTCAAATACTTTATGAAGGCTAAAAATTTCTTTCGTATTTTTGTTGTATACATCATTTCCTATGAACTTTAATCTTCATTCAGAATATAAGCCAACAGGCGACCAGCCTCAGGCGATCGAAAAACTTACAGAAGGTATTGAGATCGGCGAAAAATACCAGACCCTTCTCGGGGTCACCGGTTCCGGTAAGACCTTTACTGTAGCCAATGTTGTACAGAATGTCCAAAGACCTACATTGGTTCTTGCCCATAATAAAACTTTAGCAGCCCAGCTCTTTATGGAATTTAAAGAATTCTTTCCGGACAACGCTGTTGAGTATTTTGTAAGTTACTATGACTATTACCAACCGGAAGCTTACATTGCAACTACCGGAACTTATATTGAGAAAGACTTAAGTATCAATGAAGAAGTAGAAAAACTTCGTCTTTCTGCAACAGCCAGCCTACTTTCGGGCCGAAGAGATGTGTTGATTGTTGCTTCTGTTTCCTGTATTTACGGTATCGGAAATCCTTCAGAATTTCATAAGTCACTTATTACCTTGGCTATAGGGGAAAAAGTAACAAGAACCTCACTGCTTCACTCTCTAGTTAACGCTCTATATGCAAGAACATTAGGAGATTTCCAGAGAGGTACATTCCGTGTAAAAGGAGATGTAATTGATGTTTTTCCAGCTTATGCTGATAATGCAGTCAGGATCCAGTTTTTTGGGGATGAGATTGAAAAGATCCAGAGTTTTGATCCGGTAACAGGAAATGTAGAAGCTAGTTTTGATCAGATACAGATTTACCCTGCTAATCTATTCGTAACTTCAAAAGAAACCCTGAATGGAGCGATCAGAAGTATTCAGGATGATATGGTAAAACAGGTAGACTTCTTTAATTCTATTGAAAAACCTCTTGAAGCTAAAAGATTACAGGAAAGAACTGAACTTGATCTGGAAATGATCAAGGAACTGGGTTACTGTTCAGGAATTGAGAACTATTCAAGATATTTAGATGGAAGGCTTCCGGGTTCAAGACCTTTCTGTCTGATCGATTATTTCCCGAAAGATTTTTTAATGGTAATTGATGAAAGCCATGTTACTGTTCCTCAGGTACACGCCATGTATGGTGGTGACCGCAGCAGAAAGGAAGCCTTGGTGGAATACGGTTTTAGGCTCCCTGCTGCTATGGATAACAGACCTCTTAAATTTGAGGAGTTTGAAGGTATGCAAAATCAGGTCATTTATGTTTCTGCAACACCTGCAGATTATGAACTGGAGAAAACCGGAGGAGCTTATATTGAACAGATCATCCGTCCGACAGGCCTTTTGGATCCTGTTATTGAGGTAAGACCAAGTCTAAACCAGATCGATGATCTGATGGAAGAGATCCAAAAAAGATCTGATGTCGATGAAAGGGTTTTGGTGACCACTCTAACTAAAAAGATGGCTGAGGAACTAACTAAATATTTTGTCAAGTTTGGAATCAGAACAAGATATATTCACTCGGATGTAGAAACGCTTGAACGTATTCAGATCATGCAGGATCTCCGTCTAGGAGTATTTGACGTTCTGATCGGAGTTAACCTTTTAAGGGAAGGACTTGACCTTCCTGAAGTATCTCTGGTTGCCATCCTGGATGCTGATAAAGAAGGAATGCTGAGGAGCAGAAGATCAATGATACAGACGGTAGGACGTGCTGCAAGGAATGTAAACGGAAAAGCGATCATGTATGCTGATAAAATAACAAAATCGATGCAGGCAGCACTAGATGAAACGGAATATCGCCGGAATAAACAAATACAACACAATGAAGCAAACGGACTTGTTCCAACAGCTTTAAATAAAAAGATCTCCGAAAACCTTGTCGGAAGAAGCAAAGACTTCCCGGATCCAAAGTATACCCAAAAAGAGATTCTTCAGAAAGCAGCCGAAACAAAAGCCAGCTATGGAGGCGAGGATATCGATAAAATAATCGGACAAAAGCAGAAGGAAATGGAGGCTGCTGCAAAAAATCTTGACTTTATAAAAGCAGCAAAATTAAGGGATGAAATTGAAGCTTTGAAGTCATAGCTTACGATTATAAAACGTTTAGGGCGGCATCTTCGATGCCGCCCCTAAACTATAAATTTGTTCCAAAAATAGATCAGCCTATCTTAAAGAAGCCCTGATCGGTATAAGGAGTTCCATCAGACCATTCAGCTTAATTTCATAAACGGTTGAAAGCTGCATTCCCAGTTTTCCTTTAGGCATTCCTTTTCTGTTAAACCATTCAAGGTAGCTTACCGGAAGATCTGCAAGAATAGTTCCTTCATATTTTCCGAAAGGCATCTTGGCTATGCAAATCTCTTTTAGTATTTCTGAATTGAGTCCTTCCACTTTATACAATTAAATTAATTTTACCTTCCACATCATCACTATCCGGCAGTTTGAGATCTGGCGGTGTATCTTCATCAGAGAACTCATTCCCGTAAACCTGTATGAGAAGAAGTGTGAATGAAATTAGAATAGGTCCAAAAATAAGTCCCATGAAGCCAAACAGATTCATTCCCATGATAATTCCGAATACGGTATTCAGTGGATGTATATTTTCCAACTTTTTTAAAAGGGTAAAACGGAGCAGATTATCTGTAAGTCCCACGATGATCAAACAATAGGCTGCAAGACCCAGACCCTGTCCGGTATTTCCTTCTGCGATCATAAAGATACAGACGGGAATATAAACGATAGCCGCCCCTACAACCGGGATCATGGAAGCAGCAGCCGTAAGTGCAAACAGCAAGACCGGACTTGGTGCTCCAAAAATAAAGTATCCTATCAGTGCTACAATACCTTGTCCCATTGCTACTACAGGAATTCCTATAGCGTTGGCCATGATAAGTTTTCTAAGTTTATCGCCAATCAAAGAAATATTAGCTCTCTTTAAAGGAGCGGAAGAACTTAGAATTCTTTCAAAAAGTCTTGGTCTTTCCAGCATAAAATAAAGAATAAAATACATGGACATGACCACCGTAAGCGTGTTAAAAGTCCCGCTGAGAGCAGATGTGGAATATTTTCCCGCAGAATTTTTCAGCTTATCCATATTTTCTTTACTGAGAATATCAAAACTGGTTTTTGAGTAGACATACGAATGTATTTTATCCAGAAATACATTGAATTTAGTCATGTATGCCTGAGCATTACCCAATTTATCAATCAGAAGATCAGCAATAAAATAGATCGGAAGAATGAGGATAATAAGACTGGCCAGCATCAGTACAAGCGCAGACAGCCATGGCTTCCATTTTTTTTCTTCCTGAAGATAAAAATTATATTTTCTGCAGACAACATAAATAGTGATAGCACCAAGTACTGACGGTATAAACAGTGAAAGATTAAAACACACCAGCCCTGTAAGTACCAGAATAATGGCCAACAAGGCAACCTGTTTTATTGCAACATTACTTATCTGTTTATCCTTATTTATCATCTATTGTGAGCTTTATTTTTTATTTTTTTAATGCGATTTGTCTCGGTTTTCCCAGGAAAGCACAATAAGCGGAGTACATTACAATCATAATAAAGGGTGCTGTAACAATAATTCCGATACCGCATAGAACAATTCCGGCAATAGAAATCAGTCCGCCTAAAAAGGTAGCACCAAGAAACGTTCCGTAATTTTCTTTAGCAATATTGAACGATTTCCCTAATGCTTCCGTAGCCGATGCGTTTTCGAATAATAAAATCGGATAACCTAATAAAAGGAAAGGATACACAAAAATGAACGGAAAGAAGCACAAAGCCATCGCAATACTGCAAATAATTCCTGAAATAAAGCTATAAATCAGGATGTTCACAAAATTCTGTTTGTATCCGATAAACAAATCTGCAAAATCAATCTGGCTTTTGGTATTGTATTTATTAACAATATAAATTAATCCTACATACAAAGGAGCAAGTAAGATTCCCAAAAGACCTGATAATGAAAGGTACAGCGAAAAACCAGGTGCGTTCCAGTAACTGAAGCTTGAGTAATCTCCACCTGCATCCCTCATCTCCTCCATCATAGAAGTTGAATTAAAGCCGCTAATAGTCTGGATCAAGAATCCACCTATCATGTAAATTACCATCGCCACGATTCCGTAAAGGAAAACGCCTTTATACATCTCAAAGGAATGCGAAATAATAGATCCTGTATCTCTGTTTGGAACGGACCCTTGCTGGTCAAATTCGTTAAATTCTGACATAGTTTAATATTTAATGATTTCACCAAAATTAACTTTTTTTGGCATAAAAACATATTAAACCTATTTAAAATTTAACTTTTTTCCGAGAAAATGGTTTTATACAGTGAGTAAATCATAGCATTCCAAAAAGGAAATGTAAAAAGTCCTCCAATAAAAAGCAATGCAAACCCAATATATTTAAATAAAACGGCAACAATGACACAAACAAATATCTCTATATAATACTTTTTAAGTGCCTGGAAATTTAGGGAAATAGCCTCGAAAATCCTTTTATCGGTAAAAAACATAAGCGGGGCAACAAATACTGTTACACAAACCCAAACAACGGCAAGAAATAGGGTAGGTACCGTCAATCTATACACCATTACCCAAAATATATAATAACCCAAATATTTTAAAAAATTAAGCCCTCTATAACCGGCAAACAAGTCTCCCAACTCAATGGGTTCATTAAGGTCTATTTTCCTGAAAACCTGAAACAATCCAAGATTTAACGGATACAGAAAAATACTGGTTCCTAAAATGGCAAAGCTGAACATCTGATAATTTTCTGTTTCGCCTAGAGCCTTCAATTTTTCCAGGTATACTGTGGTTCCCTGTTTTAAAGCTTCTGCCAGTTCCTGGTTCTGCTCCCAAAGCCCATACCTGGCCGCAAAGAAAAACATAGAAGTGAAAAAAACCGCAAAAAATATGATTGAGAACATTAACTGGAAAACTAATGTCTTATTCCAATAGAAAAATGCCTGCTTCAATATAAAATCTATTCCCGGTTTCTGAGGATATTTGTTCTGCATCAAAAATTTTTATGCAAAAGTAATCATCAATAAGTACTTTTGCGGAATGTTTTCAGTGAATCATCAAAAATTTATGGAAATGGACGAACTTTCTCTTCAGAGGGTTCCTTACTTTTTCATGATCGACTTTCTTGCAGAAAATGTAGAAATCTACAGAGAAAATGAAATTGAAAAATCAGGCTTAATTATTGATTTTCAAAATTATACAAACATAAAACAGAAGCCGGAACTTAACAAAAAAATTGAGTGGAAACCCTTTCCGGAAACATTGGCAAGCTTTAAAATAGGGTTTGATAAAGTTCAGAAAAATATCCGTTTGGGGAATTCTTACCTGACCAATTACACCAGAAAGACTGAAGTTCGGACGAATTTGAGCCTTGAAGAAATTTTTTATCATTCAATTGCAAAGTACAAAGTGTTTTATAAAGATTTTTTTGTATTTTTTTCTCCTGAAACTTTTGTAAAGATTATAGACGGCAAAATTTTAACTTATCCAATGAAAGGCACTATTGATGCATCATTGGAAAACGCAGCTGAAGTTTTGAAAAACGATAAAAAAGAAAAAGCAGAGCATTATACGGTTGTAGATCTGCTGCGGAATGATCTCAGTATGGTGGGGGATGATGTAAAAGTAGACCAATTCCAGCATATTGACCTCATCAAAACACAGCAGAAAGACCTGTATGCCATGAGTTCTGAAATATCAGGAACAGTAAAACCTGAATTTAACGGAAAAGTTGGCAGTATCATGAAGAAACTGCTCCCTGCCGGATCAATTCTAGGAGCTCCCAAGCCTAAAACGCTGGAAATAATCTTAGATGCAGAAGGATATGACAGAGGATACTATACCGGAGTATGCGGCTGGTTCGATGGAGAAAATCTTGACAGCTGTGTTATGATACGCTTTATTGAAAGAGAAGGTAATCAGCTTTATTTTAAAAGCGGAGGCGGTATAACCCACATGAGCCGGTTAGAAGACGAATATCAGGAAATGAAAAATAAAATCTATGTCCCAATTCATTGAAAGCATAAAAGTAGAAGATCAGGAAGTTTTTCTTTTGGATCTCCATCAGAAACGTGTCAACCAAACCTTTGCCCATTTCGGAAAAGAAGGTTCTATTGATCTGTCTAAGATCTTCAAAAGCCTTGAGCACGATGAAGATGGTCTTTTCAAACTAAGACTGTCCTACGATCTTGATAAAAGGGTCCGGACCATGATGATTCCATATGCTATTCCTGAGATACAGAGCTTTCAGCTGGTTGAGAACAACAGTTTTGATTATTCTTTCAAATTTGAAGACCGTAAGGAACTGGAAAAGATGAAAATGAAATCAAAAGCAGAAGAGATCATTATCGTTAAAAACAATCATATCACCGATACTTCTTTTTCCAATATTCTTTTCCTTAAAGGAAAGGACTGGTTTACGCCTGCTACTTATCTCCTGAACGGTGTACAGCGTCAGAATCTGTTGAAAACCAAGAAAATAAAAGAAACCGAAGTCACTCTTCAGAACATTAAACAGTTTTCTCATTTTCAACTGATCAATGCCCTGAACGACTTTGATGATATGTTTATTTATCCCATCGACAGAATTAGCAATCTGCCGGGAAGTGAGGAATATCTGGATCTTTAATTTCCTTTCATGAATTCAAAGTAAGCCTTCTGAACATCTGCGCTGTTCTTTCCGTAAGTATTGACTTCCAGAATTTTAGGCTGCAGATCCGGCTTGAAGAAATTCTCCAGAACCCTGTCCAATGTTGGTTCATCCTCTACTTTAATGTAGGAAAATCCGAAATGCTTTGCTAAATGTTCAGCATGTTTGCGGTGCTTAGTGGCTATAAATTCATCTAGCGTATTGGGATTGGCATTTCCCGGCCCCGGAATGATCTTAAAGATATTTCCTTCACCGTTATTGAAAATAATAATTCTTACAAACGGTGGAATATATTGATTCCAAAGTCCGTTGATGTCGTAGAAAAATCCTAAATCTCCTGTAATAAGAAGTGTTGGATTCGCATTTTTTATGGCAAAACCCATTGCCGTAGAAGTAGAACCATCTATACCGCTCGTTCCCCTGTTGCAGTATATTCTTTTCTTTCCGAAATCAAATAACTGGGCATATCTGATTGCTGAAGAATTACTAAAATGGATATTATAGTTTTCCGGAATCGTCTGCGAAGCTTTATTAAAGAAATAGAAATCTGAAAACTCAGCTTTATTCAGGAAAAGCTCGTGCTTAGCATCCTTTTTATCTCTTAAAACATCCCAGAGATTAAAGTAAGGCCTTGGCTCCAGGTTGATGAATTTCAGAAGTTTTGAAAAGAAAACTTCAGGCTTTACCTCTATCTTTTCTGTAAGAGAAAAATATGTATCCGGCTGCCACACTTCATCCAGGTGCCAGTGTTGCTTTGGACGAGCATTTCTAAGAAACTGTTTTACTTTCTTAGAGACCACGTTCTGTCCTATCGTGATCAGAAGGTCCGGAGCATAGGTTTTATAATCTTCTTCTGTAAAATTAAAGATGTACCGGTCAATATGCCTGAAAAATTTTTCATGATACAGATTGGAATTCGCTTCACTCAATACCACCACAGAATGATTTTTCACAAGCTGCGTCAATTGATTTTCCAATTCCGGGCTGTAATCTCTAGTTCCCACCAAAAGCATAATCCTTTGGGAGGTATGCCAGTCTGCAATTAAGTTGGACGGTATCTCATACTCCTTATGTCTGATCGTTTTTTCAATAGCCGGGAAAGCAGGAAGTTCTGAAACAAGTTCATACAAAGGCTCTTCCAGTGGAATATTGATATGCACCGGTCCCTGCTTTTCAAAACAGAGCTCAATTGCTTTTTTAATGATGTCAAAATTAATGTCTTCTGCATTTTCCTGGCTATCTTCCAGCAGTTGAAAGTCACCATAGGAATGCTGATGAAAAATATCCTTCTGTCTAATCGTCTGCCCGTCAAAAATATCTACAAAATCTGTAGGACGGTCAGCAGTCAGTATCAAAAGTGGAACATTCTGATAAAAAGCTTCTGTAACAGCCGGATAATAATTAGCCACAGCCGAACCGCTGGTACAAGTTATAGCCACAGGTTTTTTCTCGCTTTTAGCCATTCCCATTCCTACAAAAGCGGCACTCCTTTCATCTACAATACTGTAACAGTTAAAGGCATCGATTTCCGAAAAATGGATCGCCAAAGGTGCATTTCTGGACCCTGGAGAAATGATGACATCTGAAATTCCGTACTGCTGAAGAAGGTGGGCAAGTATCTGAATACTTCGCTTGGAAGAATATTTTTTCATAGAGCAAATTTAACTTATAAATACTGATTTTAAAATCATTTCATTTAAAAAAAATGTAATTTTGTAATTCGTAAATTTCTAAAAATGGATAAAATACCTAGTGTAGACCTGCGTGATTTCCTTTCGGACAACCCGGAACGCAAACAGAAATTTGTAAATGAAATCGGAAAAGCTTATGAAGAAATTGGTTTTGTGGCCTTAAAGGGACACTTTCTTGATGACCAATTGGTAGAAAGTTTGTATGGAGAGGTAAAGAACTTTTTTGAGCTTCCAACGGAAACTAAACAGAAGTATGAGATTCCCGGAATTGGAGGCCAGAGAGGCTATGTAGGATTCGGTAAAGAAACTGCAAAAGGTTTTAAAAAGGGAGACCTGAAAGAATTTTGGCATTTCGGGCAGTATGTGTCTGATGATTCAAAATATAAAAAGGAATACCCGGACAACGTAATCGTTGATGAACTTCCAAAATTTAACGAAGTGGGCAAAGAAACGTACCAGATGCTTGAAAAAACTGGAAAGTATGTTTTAAGGGCTTTGGCTTTGTATCTTGGTTTGGATGAGTTTTATTTTGATGATAAAATCGCAGAAGGAAACTCTATTCTAAGACCTATCCACTATCCGCCAATTACTCAGGAGCCTGATGATGCGGTAAGAGCAGCAGCTCACGGAGATATCAACCTGATCACTCTTTTGATGGGATCTCAAGGAAAAGGTTTGCAGGTTCAGAACCATAATGGTGATTGGATCGATGCGATTGCAGAACCGGACGAACTGATGATCAACGTGGGAGATATGCTTTCAAGACATACCAACAATAAATTGAAATCCACGATCCACAGAGTGGTAAATCCACCTAGAGAATCCTGGGGAACTTCAAGATATTCAATTCCTTTCTTTATGCACCCGGTAAGCGGCATGTCATTAAACGCCCTTGAAAACTGTGTTGACGAAAACAATCCTAAGCTGTATGAAGATACAACTGCAGGAGAATTTTTACATGAAAGACTGATAGAATTAGGACTTATCAAAAAGTAACATAAAAAAGTCAATAATTGATCTGTATTCCGGTTGTCAGTTTAATGTGGTAACCTTCAGTTCAATTATTGACTTTTATTTCGTCTATGTAAATGGTTAAAACCAATTCTATAAAGACATCAATTCAGGACAGCACACAGCTGTTAAACCTATAGCATCCCATACCCATAATTAATTCTTCATAAGGATCTTGGAATGCATCTTTTATTTCAAAACAGTTTTTTGTTCCTCCGATTATACTTTTAAACTTTTTGCTCAATATTCTCTAAATTTGTAGTAATCGTCTTTCTTAATTGAAATATTATCCTGTAATACAATAAAATTCCGGACAGGGAGTTGTTTGGGTGAAAGTTCCCCACGGGCAGATACACGTATAGGTATCACCACCTCCAGTTCCTCCGCCTCCGCCTGTTCCCGGTCCCACATAAGGTACACATTTCCCGCCCGAACAGATCTGTCCTGCTGAGCAGCCACCTGTACCAGGTCCGTCTCCCTCAAAACAGGACGCTGGTGTGAGATCTCCTGCAGAAGTTTTCTTCTTGTCTTCTCTTGAAAGTCTTTTTAGATTTTTCATGGTTTTTTGTATTTCCTACTCTTTTAGCTTTTCGGATAACGCTTTGTTCAACTTAAAATTAAATATTTTTTGCTAATAATCAAGCCTTTAAACTATTTTTATTCACTGCTAATTGAAATTTAATCGCGATATACTACTCTACTTTAAAATATTTAATACTAAAAACTACCACACTTTATTATAATTAAAAGAAATTAATTATCTTTACTTCAGTATCAAATTTTTAATTAAAACAATATGAAAAATCTAAAAAAACTAAACAACAGCCAATTAAAAAGCATCTCCGGAGCAGGAGGAATTAAACTTCCTGAACCAGAATTCTGTATGTATTACTGTAACGGTACTGTAGTTTGTGCAACCTGCAGTGATGATTTCAAATGTCCGGATAACACTATGTAAGGTTGAAAATCAGATAGAATAACAAACCCGTTTCTTTTGAAGCGGGTTTTATTTTATAAATCACTCTCACTTAGGAATATATCATTCAAAAACAATTGATTTACAACAATTTTGGGTTATCTTTATGATAGCTCAAACTTAAAAATAATATGAGAAATCTAAAGAAACTAACCAAAGACAAATTGAAGGCAATTTCCGGAGGAATAAGTTATCCTTTTCCCGGAGAATGCGTTTATGTATGCAGTGACGGAATTACTTATCGCGTATTGTGCCGCAATGAATTTATTTGTCCTGATGGTGAAGATCCTATTATTCACTAGGAAAAATCTGACTTATACGTGAAGACCATCCTTTTGGGTGGTTTTCATGTATCACCAAAATACAAATCCGGAAAATCTTAGATTAATCAAACAGCCTTAGTTGCTGATCTTTTGCACCCGTAAAATTAGCTGTCGAAAGCTTAGGAAACTCTTTACCATCAAAAAACTTCTTTCGGCCGATCTTAAAGGTAGTATGGATCATTTCAGCAATATTCCCTTCTCCTTTTTGTCTTTCAAAATATCTTTTATCTCCCAGTTTTCCGCCACGCATGGAACGGATAAGATTTAAAACTTTCTGGGCCCTGTCCGGAAAATGAGCTTCGATCCAGTTTACAAAAACAGGCTCCACCGTATCATTCAACCTTACCAGTGTATAGCCGAAACTCAAGGCTCCAGCATCAGAAATTGTTTTTAAAATATGTAAAGGTTCATCGCTGTTCAGGCCTGGAATAATTGGTGCTACCATAACATGCACAGGAATTTTGTTTTCCGTGAGAATTTCTATAGCCTTCAGTTTATTGGGAGCCGAACTTGTTCTTGGTTCCATTTTTCGTCTAAGATCCTCATTAATCGTAGGAATACTCAGGGATACAGAAACAAGGTTCTGTTCTGCCATCGGTTTCAAAATATCAAGATCTCTCAGAACCAATGCATTTTTTGTGAGAATATTCACAGGATGCCTGTAATCAAGACACACCTGTAGTATTTTCCTTGTGATCTCAAACTGTCTTTCCGCTGGCTGATAGCAGTCTGTATTTCCGGAAAGAAGAATCGGTGCAGGTTGATAGCCTCTTTTCTGAAAGAATTTCTCCAGTAGTTCCGGTGCATTTCTCTTCACCATGATCTTCCTCTCAAAATCAATTCCGGCACTGTAACCCCAATATTCATGGGTAGGCCTTGCAAAACAATAGGAACATCCGTGTTCACATCCCTGATAAGGATTCATAGAATACTCCATCGGAAGGTCTTCGCTTTTTACCTGATTCACAATTGTTTTCGGAAAAACTTCAGTAAAAGAAGTCTTTACCGTTTCGAAATCTTCATCTTCAGGCTCATAGGTATACCTGTCGAAACGATTGATTACGTTCCGCTGAGCTCCCTGTCCTTTTATGAAATTTTCGTTCTGCATTCCGGTGTAAAATTATAATGGATTTTTTATAAAATAATGAGTTTTAACACTAAAGTTATCCACAAAAAAACCAGCCCTTTCAAAAGTGCTGGTTTTAAACATAAATTAAATATATCTATTTACTACTTCAGTGCGTAAAACTCCACTCCATGATATTCATCTTCCTGATTTTTTTCATCAAAGTGTCTGTGATAATCCGAGTAGGTATCACTGTATTTTTTATCTTTTTTAGTCAAAATCTTTTTAATTCCTATTAAACTTAATACTGCCAAAAGGCCAACTCCTCCTGCCAGTAAAACTCCAACTTCTCTTTTCATATTTTATCTGGTTTATACCGTGGCTACTGCAAAAAGCATACCTATTTTTGCATTTGTAATTATAAATTTTGTTAACATTAAACTTTATTTCCATGAAAAATGTAATGCTCTTTTTTATTAAATTTACAGGTATAATGGTTTAATTATTGTATTAAACATCAAAAACAGCGTTATGGATAATTCAGATAATACCGACAGAATGACAACTTTAAGCCAAGTGATGAAAACACTTTCAGAAAGAGGAATACACAGAGAATTCAGGATGAATGAAAACTGTGAAATGAAGTTTGAAAATTCTGAAAAAGTATATCAGCCTTCAGAGCTTACCATTTTAAAAACTTACCGCTTCGAGGGTGACAGCAATCCGGATGACAATGCTGTACTTTACGTATTAAAAGACAATTCAGGGAACCGTGGAATGATCATTGATTCTTATGGAGCAGACAGCAATTATCCGGGAGAAGAATTTGATAAGTTTTTAAGAGATATTCCTATCCAGGAAAGTGAGGAATTTAACTTCTAGTATTCAATTCTTACGAACAAATTGTTAGCGGTTTAATATATATCCCGGGACTATTCAGTTTCGGGATTTTCTTTTTTCTTGAAGACATTCTTTAAAAACCCCTTCTTTTCCTTTCTCTCTTCTGCCGTTTTAAGCTCTTCTTTTTTTGTTTTGATGTCCTGTTTCAGCTCTTTTACCGTCTGCTTAACTTCTTTTACAGAAGAAACTGCACTTTTTACAGTTTTTTCGGTCTTATCAACATTCATTCCGATCAGCGTTTTCTTCAGCCCCTGTTCAATTCCTTTCCAGAAAAGATTGAAAAATGATTTAGTGGGATCTCTCTCAACATTTTCCACCGCAACAGATTCAGGAAACTTTCCTGAATCGGATCTTATGAAAAGATTGGCAACAGCGGTAAGCACGCCTTTTTTCTCATGGTTATCTTTATTTAGAACTGCGATCTTAAGCTCTTTATGCTTCAGATTGAATGTGCCATGTAAACCTGCAGGATTTCCTTTAAAATTGAAGAGCATTTCCTGGATGGTACCGGCAGTAGCGGTCACATGAAGATAGGGTCTTATAAACGGATTGATGCCGCTTGCCGGAAGATTGGATGTTTTTCCTGAAATGGAAAAGGCATCATTATTATCAGCCACATCAAAATTCCAGTTTACGGCTAGCGGAGCCAGATTCATGAATGAACAGTTAATTCTGATATCCACTTTTGTAGGTTTTCCTTTTGCTTTTGTAGAATTCAGGTTTTTAACGTTCATATTAAAATTAGCAAATGTCAATTTTCCAGGCCCTGCACTTTCAGGCGTATCTTCCTCATAGACCAGAACTGAATTTTTCAAGTCCAGGTTATTGACTGTCATTGGAATTTTGATGGAACGGAGCAGCTTTGAGTAAAGCGGTTTCACTTTCGGATCATCATTTGGGATCTTACTTCTGAAAATGTTGGCATTTGCACCAATAACGGAAACATTTGAAGCATTGATCGATTTATTATTTGTAAAAAGATCCCAGCTTCCGTCTGCCGATATCTGAGAAACCTTGATATCATACAGATCGCGTTCCACAGGTATCATTTTGATAAATTGGGCTCTCGAAACGAGAGGCTTCATCGCAAAACCGGTAATCTGAACTTTATTTTTATTCAATTTTAAAAGTCCAGCACTTAAATTGTAGAACTGAGTTTTATAGGCAAAATTACGGGTGGTCAGAAAATAATCTTTAACCTTGAAGGAAAGCCCCTGATTGTTTGCTTTAGGAGCTATCTCAATATTATTTAAGGTGGCATTCAGATCATTAAAAGCCAACGGTTGACTCTTTTTGTCATAAACAATATTGGAATTTTTAAGAGACATTTTCCGTACAATCACCGACTTTAGGATCTCAGGGCGGGAATTATTTTTCGGTTGGTGTTCTCCAGCCCTGATGGTTCCGTTTATATTTTCAACAAGAAGATCTTTTATATCCAGATTAAGTTTTTTTTCTACAAACTCCAATTTATTGATATTAAATGCAATATGGCTTGATTTTAGATCCATGCTTCCTTTTCCTGGGGCAGAAGCTCCGGGAGACAGGACAAGATTCCTTATTTCACCACTTCTCGGGTTTAGAGCAATACTTTCAACTGCCACATTCTGGTGATTTGAATACTGAATATCCTTGCCTGAAAAATGAAAATCTTTGTATCCTACAGGAATTACTTCTTCAGCTGTCACCTTATCAAATTTCAGCTTGTTGACATTTAAACTCAGTGTTTTGGCAGAAAGCAGTTTGGTCCCGTCTGGCTTATTTACAAGAACAACCGCATTATTTAGTTTTATATCTTCTAAATTGATTTCAAACCTGAATTTCTTCTCTCCTTTTTTAGGTTTAGCTCCGGTATTATGAACGGTAAGAACCGGATTTTGAAAATCAGCATTGGCCAGTGAAATTTTATTTTTCTCTAATACCACATCTTTAAAATCCATTTTTGGGATAGAAAATTCAAAAAGTTTAGTCTTTTTGGGATAAAATCTTATAAACTGCTTAAGAGACAAAAGAGGAATCAACCGAAAATTTCCAACTGACATCTGCCCGTTTGAGGTACTGATGGTATTGATGGTAATTGCATAAACATTATCCGGACGGAAGAAAAAATTCTTCCCTTTGATGTCATAACGGTCAAAAACCACCGGCAGCTTATCTTCGACAGACTCTTCCGTCATCTGAAGATTTTCAACGAAAAGATCCAGCTGCTGAACAGACAAAAACTTCTGCTTGGTATGCTTAAAAATATTGATGGTTCCTTTGCTGATCCTGATGTTTTCAAACAGGACCGGATTTCTTTTCTTTCCTGTTTTACGGTCCGCCGGCTTGGCCAGACTTATATTTAAATTAGGTTTGGCAAGCAGAAGATCTGATGAACTGATCCTTTTATTAAAAACGGCATCATAAATCCCGAAACGGCTGATCTTCAAAGTATCAATAGTCCCCTGAAGACCAATAACTTCAGTATTCTGAGGATCTTTGCTGTTTACTGTAATCCCCGAAGCAAAAATGTTTCCTGAGCCGAGATCTACATCCAGTGTTTTATAAGAGACCTTATAATCTGTTTTGTTTTTGATATAATCAGGAAGCTGGGTTTTAAGCCATATATTCAGTCCAAAATTCGCAGCCAGAAGAACGACAGCCAGAATTCCGAAACTTATTAACAGCCTTTTGACCCATTTTTTCATCTGATTTTAGTTTTTGTTACCTTAAATATAAGGCTAATTTTTTATTTCCAGTTCAATCACATAGCCTTCATGCCCTCTTACATTGATAAAATCTCCACCCAGAAAACTAAGATACTGCCCTTTTATTCCTATTAGTTTCCCAGTAAATTCAGGTTTTTTATCCAAAGTGAAAGAAGTTATCTTTTCAGGTTTACTATAAGGATAGTCGAACTTCCACATATTCTCCCCTTCACTGTAAAATTTTTGGAAATCATCCGGAAAATACTGTTTAATCTTCTGTTGGAAATCAGCAAGGTCCATTTCTCCTTCAAAATCATCCTGAAGCATTTTTTTCCAGTTGGTTTTATCAGGAAGATGGTCTTTAAGAGCAACCTCAATCATTCCGGCCTCATATCGGTTTTCTGTTCTGGCAATCGGCAGTGCAAATGTAGCTCCCTGATCAATCCATCTCGTCGGGATCTGATTATTTCTTGTTACTCCCACTTTTACATCCCCTGTATAGGCAAGATATACGGTATGAGGCTGTAACTGGATTTGTTTTTCCACTTCCAGATCACGCTCAGCAACTCCTAAATGAGCCGTAGAAAGCTCCGGACGGATAATGGTATCACTTGCATAAGGACTTTCAAAGAAGCAATTCTTGCAGAATCCCATTCTATAAACAGGTTTGTTTTCTCCACAATTGACACATTGAAATCCGGTATGTTTTATACGCAGCTCTTTCCCAAAAAGCTCATTCATATGGATAAGATCTCCGGAAAGATTCAGATAATATTGGATCGGCTGATCATCATAGCTCGTCATTTTTAAAATTTGCCCTTGAAACTGCATACTGTTTATATTACTTTTTTAAGTAAATTTAATGATTATATTTTCAAAAAGTAAATTTATATTTTTGCGCCAATAAAAAATCACAAATGACTTATCTTGTAACTGGAGGAAGCGGGTTTATCGGTTCTCATTTAATAGAACGATTATTAAGAAATGGACATTCTGTCATAAACGTTGACAATTTTGATGATTTCTACAACTATCAGATCAAAATTAAAAATACTTTAGAGTCTATCGGCAAAATTCCGGATTTTGAGTTTTCGGGCAAAGAGGCTGACATCAGTCATTTAACTGTCATTTCCCAGTCTGATCAGTATCAGCTTTATTACCAGGACATCAGAGATAAAAAAGGGCTTGAAACTATTTTCAGAAACCATCAGATAGACCTTGTCATTCATCTTGCAGCGCTTGCAGGCGTACGTCCTTCCATTGAAAGACCTTTAGACTATGAAGAAGTGAATGTCCGCGGAACGATGAATCTTTGGGAGCTATGTAAAGACTTCAATATCAAAAAGTTTGTATGCGCATCTTCTTCAAGTGTTTATGGTAACAATGAAAAGACTCCTTTTAATGAAACAGACAATGTAGACCATCCGATTTCACCTTATGCCGCTACCAAAAAAAGTGTTGAAATTTTAGGACATGTTTACCATAAGCTTTATCATATAGATATGGTCCAGCTCCGTTTTTTCACGGTATACGGGCCACGGCAAAGACCTGATCTGGCTATCCATAAGTTTACAAAGCTGATCTCGGAAGGTCAGGAAATTCCATTTTATGGAGATGGAAATACAGCCCGAGATTACACCTACATAGATGATATCATCGACGGAATCACAAAATCAGTCCTTTATCTGGAAGCCAATGCTGATATTTATGAAATTATTAATCTCGGAGAAAGCGAAGTGGTCACTTTATCTGAGATGGTAGCGACTATAGAAAACACACTTGGAATTTCTGCCACGAGGAAAACTCTGCCAATGCAGCCGGGTGATGTCCAGAAAACCAATGCAGATATTGCCAAAGCAAGGACATTAATAGGCTACAAACCAGACACGGACTTCCAAAATGGCATAAAAAAATTTGTGGAATGGTTTTTGAGAAATGACATGAAGTAAGTTGCCGGTACAGCTGTAATGCGGACTATGACGGACAATGAACAAAAATTAATCAAAAAGAATTGAAAATCAAGTGTAAAAAAGCGTATAATATAAGCTAATTTTATACTTTTGCAAAAAAATCAGAAATTATGTACTGGACATTAGAACTAGCCTCATATCTAAGTGACGCACCTTGGCCAATGACAAAAGCAGAACTTATTGACTACGCAATCAGAACTGGTGCACCTATGGAAGTAGTAGAAAACCTTCAGGCCATCGAAGACGAAGGAGAAATCTATGAATCTATCGAAGAAGTTTGGAGCGACTATCCTACCGATGAGGATTTCCTTTGGAACGAAGACGAATATTAATTAAAGCAATAAGCTTTAAGCATACTGCTTAGAGCTTATTTGCCCTTTTTATATATATAAATTCACACGATAAGCGTGTCAGTAAAACGCTTAAAGCATATTGCTTTAAGCATAAAGCAAAATATTTATGAGTTTTTTAAACAAAGTTCTTAAAGGGTTTTTGGGAGACAAAAAAGCGCAGGACCTAAAAGAAGTAAAAAAAGTTGTAACAAAAATCAAAGCTGTTGAACCTAATATTCAGCAATTGTCTGATGATGGTTTGAGAGAAAAAACTGCTGAGTTTAAAGAAAATATAAAATCTGCAACCAGTAAAATAACAGCTCAGATAGAACAGATACGGGAGCAGATAAAAAACTCAACCAATGTTGATGAAAAAGAGGCTCTTTTCACAAAGATTGAGACTCTTAAAAAAGAATCATACGATATTGAAGAGAAAGTTCTTCTACAGGTCCTACCTGAAGCTTTTGCCCTGGTAAAAGAAACAGCAAGAAGATGGGCTCAGAATGGAGAAATCCGTACTACAGCAACTGATTGGGACAGACAACTGGCTGCAGCTGGTAAAGATTTCGTAGAGATTCAGGGAGATACTGCCGTTTGGAAAAACTCGTGGGATGCTGCCGGAACGCCTGTAAACTGGGATATGGTTCATTATGATGTTCAGTTTATCGGAGGGGTTATTCTTCACAGCGGTAAAATCACAGAGATGGCAACCGGTGAGGGTAAAACATTGGTAGGAACATTACCTATTTACTTAAATGCCCTTCCTGGAAGAGGAGTTCACGTGGTAACTGTAAATGACTATCTTGCCAAAAGAGACTCGGCATGGATGGGACCTCTTTATCAGTTCCATGGAATGTCTATCGACTGTATTGATAATCACCAGCCGAACTCAGACGGAAGAAGAAAAGCATACAATTCAGATATTACTTACGGAACGAACAACGAATTTGGTTTCGATTATCTGAGAGACAACATGGTTACTTCCCCTTCAGAATTGGTACAAAGAGAATTAAACTTTGCTATTGTGGATGAGGTGGATTCTGTATTGGTAGATGATGCCAGAACACCGTTAATTATTTCCGGTCCGGTTCCTCAGGGAGACAGACAGGAATTTGACCTTCTTAAACCTTCTATCGACAGAATTGTTGAAGTTCAGAAGAAAACAGTTTCTGCCATCTTTAATGAAGCGAAAAAATTAATCGCTGCAGGAAATACTAAAGAAGGAGGATTCAAATTACTTCAGGCTTACAGAGGTTTACCTAAAAACAGACAATTAATTAAATTTTTATCGGAAAGCGGAAACAGAGCATTGCTTCAAAAAGTTGAAGGTCAGTATATGCAGGATAACAACCGTGATATGCCGATCGTAGATAAAGATCTTTACTTTGTAATCGAGGAGAAAAACAACCAGGTTGATCTTACCGATAAAGGGGTAGAATATATGTCTCAGGGAAATTCTGACAATAACTTCTTCGTACTTCCGGATATCGGAACAGAAATCGCTGAAGTTGAGGCTAAGAATTTATCTAAAGAAGAGGAATTTGAAGCTAAAGAAAGACTTTTCGCCGATTTTGCTGAAAAATCCGAGCGTGTTCACACGATGAGCCAGCTGTTGAAAGCCTATACATTATTCGAAAAAGATGATGAATATGTGGTAATTGATGGTGAAGTAAAAATTGTTGATGAGCAGACAGGACGTATCATGGAGGGTAGACGTTATTCAGACGGTCTTCACCAGGCAATTGAAGCTAAAGAAAACGTAAAAATTGAAGCGGCAACTCAGACTTTTGCAACGGTAACGCTACAGAACTATTTCCGTATGTACAATAAACTTGCGGGGATGACGGGTACTGCTGAAACTGAGGCCGGAGAGCTTTGGGAAATCTACAAATTAGATGTTGTAGTGATTCCTACGAACCGTCCTATTATCAGACAAGACAAGCAGGATTTAGTTTTTAAAACCAACAGAGAAAAATATAACGCCGTAATTGAAGAGATTGAAAAATTAACAGCAGCAAAAAGACCGGTATTGGTTGGTACAACGTCTGTTGAAATTTCTCAATTGCTTTCAAAAGCGCTTCAGCTAAGAAAAATTCCACACCAGGTACTGAATGCGAAACTTCACAAGAAGGAAGCAGAAATTGTTGCCGGAGCAGGACAACCTGGAGCTGTAACGATTGCCACCAACATGGCTGGTCGTGGTACGGATATTAAGCTTTCTAAAGAAGTAAAAGAAGCAGGCGGTTTAGCTATTATCGGTACTGAAAGACATGATTCAAGACGTGTTGACAGACAGCTGAGAGGTAGAGCCGGACGTCAGGGAGATCCTGGTAGTTCTCAGTTCTATGTATCTCTTGAAGATAACCTGATGCGTCTTTTCGGTTCGGAAAGAATCGCTAAAATGATGGACAGAATGGGTCATAAGGAAGGTGAAGTAATTCAGCATGCCATGATCAGCAAGTCTATTGAAAGAGCGCAGAAAAAAGTAGAGGAAAACAACTTCGGGATCAGAAAGAGACTTCTTGAGTATGATGACGTAATGAACAAGCAGCGTGACGTAATCTATAAAAGAAGAAAGAACGCTTTGTTCGGAGATCACCTGAAGTATGACATTACCAATATGATCTTTGAAGTTTCCAATTCTATCGTTGCTAAAGGAAAAGCTACAGGAAACTATAAAGATTTTGAATTTGATATCATTAAGTTTTTCACCATGGAATCTCCTGTTTCTGAAAATGACTTCAAGAGCAAACAGATTCCTGAACTGACAGATCTTGTTTTCAAGGCAGCTCAGGAAGACTACAAAATGAAACTGAACTTACTGAAAGAGAAATCATTCCCTATTATTGAGAATGTATACCAGAACCAGGGTTCAATGTTCAAAATGATCCAGGTTCCTTTCACAGACGGGCACAAAACTATGACTATTGTTGCTGATCTTAAAGAAGCTTACGATACTCAGTGTGAAAGCCTTATCAACGATTTTGAAAAGAACATTACTTTATCTATTATTGATGAAAACTGGAAGCTTCACCTTCGTGAGATGGATGACCTGAGAAGATCTTCTCAAGGTGCCGTTTACGAACAGAAAGATCCATTAGTAATTTATAAGCAGGAATCTTTCCACTTATTCAGTGAAATGGTAGACAAAATGAACAAAGAAATTATTTCATTCTTATACAAAGGAGAAATTCCTGCTTAAGAAATAAATAATAAAACTTCATAAAAACCCCGCATCAGTACAATCTGATGCGGGGTTTTGTTATTCAACAACTAATAATTTAATGATAAATATCAATCTTATTATTTATTTAGAACAATTAAAAACAATATATTTGCAGAAAATTTGACTTATTCATGAAAAATGTACTGATGTGTGCCTCGTTATTGGGTTCTATGCTAACCTTTGCTCAGGAAAAAGATACTCTTAAATCTAATGATATTGAGGAAGTTGTTGTCAATGGAAAGTATTATAAGAAATATGTGGAAAAGCAAGGTTCTTCTTCCCTGCGTCTGGATGAAGAGCTTATTAAGATACCGCAAAACATCTCCATTATTACGGGAAGAGCGTTGGAAGACCAACAGGTAACCACTTTAAGTGACGGTGTATTGAGAAATGTTGCAGGAGCACAGAGATTGGAACATTGGGGCGATATGTATACCAGAGTAAACATGAGAGGCTCCAGAGCTGCAGCTTTTATGAACGGAGTAAATGTAACTTCTAACTGGGGTCCATTGAGTGAAGATATGAGCTTCGTAGATCATATTGAATTTATAAAAGGCCCTTCAGGATTCTTAATGTCAAACGGTGAACCAAGTGGAATCTACAATATTGTCACTAAAAAACCTACAGGAAATTCGCTAAACGGAAGTGCAAAAGTAACGCTGGGAAGTTTCAATATGTACAGAGGAGAGGCTGATGTAGACACTAAAATCACTGATAAAGTTGCTTTCAGACTGAATTTAATGGCTCAGAATAAAAACAGTTTCAGAGACTATGAATTCAATGACAGGTATATTATTAACCCTTCACTAAAAGTAAAACTAAGTGATAAAACCACTTTGACAGCGGAATACATTTACCAGAAGGCCAAAATGTCTGAGGTAGGTTCTGCTTATGTGTTCAGTTTTGATGGCTACAAAGCAAAACCGGTCCGATATACAACTACGGATCCAAGCGTTGATCCTACCAAGGTTGACAATAATACGGTAAACATAAATTTACAGCACGAATTTAATAAAAACTGGAAATTAACATCACAGCTAACTTATGTGAATGAATATACAATGGGCAGCGATATCTGGCCAAGTAATTTTGAAGGAAATTATATGATCCGTCGTGTCAATTATTGGGAAGCTGATAACACCATGAAGTTCGGACAGGTATTTTTAAATGGATTTGTAAAAACAGGTCCTGTTTCCCACAAAATTTTAGCCGGCCTGGATCTGGGTAGCAAAAAATATATGGCAGATTGGTCTCAAGGATATAATTTGGATAAATTTAATGCTAACGGAGACTATAATGCTGATCCTCAAAACCCAAACACCGTTGCTGATTATAATTATTGGTATAATACAAATACCCAAAATTATGATATCAATGGTGGGCTTGCCTATTCCGGCCCTAACGGTCAATATAAAGCCTTTGATGCAAGTAAACCTCTATCAGTAAGAGCAGGAGCGGGAAGCACCATCGATCAAAATTATACAGGACTTTACTTACAGGATGAATTAGGATTCTTCAATGATGCTTTAAGACTTACTCTTGCCGCACGTTACACTAATGTAAAAGAGATTAATTACGGAACAAAATCAGAAGCAAACAGAATTACTCCGCGTATTGGACTAAGCTATTCTATTGATGAAAACATGTCTGCCTATGCTTTATACGATCAATCTTTTGTACCACAGGCAGGATTATTCAGAGATGGAACGACAGCAACACCACTTACCGGTAATAATATTGAAGTGGGAGTGAAAAAAGACTGGTTTGGAGGAAAATGGAATACGACCGTTTCATTATATAACATCAATAAAAATAATGAGATTACAGGAGACCCCGACCAAACTAACAATCCCAATGGAAAATATTCTATTCTTCTTGGAAAAACAAGAGTGCAGGGTATTGAATTTGATCTAAAAGGAGAAATCACCAGAGGCTTTAATGCTATTTTTAATTACGCATTTACTGAGAATAAATTTACAGAAACAACAGCCAAAGCCAATAAGGGAGACAAAGTTCCTGGTTATGCAAAACATACCGCAAACGGTTGGTTGAATTATACTTTTACAGATGGATTGCTGGAAGGTTTCGGATTAAGTTTCGGAGGAACATACCTTGCAGGACGAAGCAGCTGGGATTGGGGAAGCACAAACAGCCTTCAAATGGGAGATTATGTAAAATTTGATGCAGGTGCTTCATGGGAAAACAGAAAATTCAGAGTAGGCTTGAATGTATTTAATGTATTCAACAGATACTTATATTCCGGCTCGCCTTATGGAAACTATTATTATTATCAGGCAGATGCTCCGAGAAACTTCAGATTATCAATAGGATATAAATTTTAAATAATTAAAGGTTAGCCTCTCCGGAGGTTAACTTTTTTCTATGAGGAAAAAACATCACCATAAAAAGAAGATTTCATTGACCAAAAAATGGTCTGCCAAACTGCACTTGTGGTTGGGTTTATCCGTGGGTATCATTATTTTCATCCTATCACTTACAGGGACTTTGTATGTTTTTAAAGACGAAATACAGAACAGCATCCGGAAAGAAGCAATGTATTTACAAAAGTCTGTTACTACCCCAATTCCCATCAGCGTTTTAAAGGAAAAAGTGAGTCTGGAGCTCAATGAAAAATATCCTATCAATACAGTGGAGATTTCTTTAGACCCAAATAAGTCCTACCGCTTTTCCTATTATGAAAAAAATAAAAAAGGCTGGAATTATTTTGAAGAAGTAAAGATTAACAAGCTCATATATGTTGATCAATACACTGGAAAAATTCTTGCCGTTTACAATGACAAATACAACTTCTTCAATATTATTAAATCCATCCATTGGAGCCTTCTGCTGAATTCCGATTGGGGAAAATATGTCGTAGGAATTCCTACCGTATTGTTTATATTCATGCTCATCACCGGAATTGTCTTATGGTGGCCAAAAAATAAAAAAGCAAGAAAAGTAAGGTTCTGGTTCAGTTGGGAAAATGTAAAAACCTGGAAACGGAAAAACTATGATCTTCATAATATTCTGGGATTTTATGCTTCATTTTTTGCACTGCTGATCAGCGTTACAGGAATTTATTTTGCCTATCCGTATGTGAAAAATGTATTTAATGTTACATTATCCGGTTCCTTAGAGCTGCCAAAAGAAAAGGAAATGAAATCTCCGGATTCTTTAATGGCAAAAAACACCTCAGTTTATGACCTTACGGCTCAGGAAACCAGAAAACTATATCCCTCATCTTCCAGCTTCAGAATTCCATTGAATGGAAAAAATAAAAAAGGAAAAGAATTAAAAAATATCCCAGTGACTATTTACGGAGCAGAAGGACGATTCAGCGAAAGAAATACACTGGTTTTCGATAAATATTCCGGAAAGTTATTGGTAGATAAACCTCATCAGAAACTCAGCAATGCTGAAAAATACGCCAATGCCAATTATGACATCCATACAGGTTCTTATTTTGGGCTCTTTGGAAAAATACTCTGGTTCATTACCGGACTCATATGCACTTCCCTTCCTGTCACGGGGTTTTTAGTATGGTGGGGAAAACAAAACAAACAATGAAAGAAATAGAATGAAAAAAGCACTTTTATCAGCCGCATGCTTAGGATCGGTTACCGCTTTTGCACAGGTTAAAGACAGCCTGCAGGCCAATAATGTAGACGAAGTAGTGATGACGGCTTCCAGAAAAAAAGAAAGTATCAAAGAAATACCGAGCTCAATCACCGTTGTTGCCGAAAAGCAGATCCAGTCTCAGCTTACCGTCAATTCAGACATCACAAGCATTCTTCAATATACTGTTCCCAGCTTAGGAACGAATTCCGGACAGACCTCCAATACCGGGCAAACTTTAAGAGGACGTCAGGTTTTAGTATTGATTGATGGAATTCCACAATCTACACCGCTAAGAAATGGTGCCAGAGATATAAGATCGATCGATCCTTCAGTGATCGAAAGAATTGAAGTCATCAAAGGAGCATCCTCCATCTACGGAAACGGTGCAGACGGAGGAATCATCAATTATATCACAAGAAGAAGTAAATCTGACAAAACAATTTCCGGACTTACCCAGGTTGGCCTTACCGGTCAGGAGTATGGCGGAACTCTAGGTATAAGAGCCAGCCAGCTTTTATCCGGCAAAATAAATAAATTCGATTATGTATTTTCCCTGGCCTACGAAAGAACGGGTTATATGAAAGATGCAGACGGAGTCAACCTTACCCCAACCTATAGCACGGCAAAAATGGATAATTACAACGGCATGCTTAAACTAGGGTATAATATCGACAACGACCAGAGAATTGAAGCCTCTTACATCGGATATTCCTCCAGGTCTGACCTCAGCTTAGGACTGTTAACCGGAAAATACGGGATCAAGCCAACCATTGGCGAAGGTGTTGGAAAAAATCTTGAAACTACTCCTCAGGGAACGCCCAGAAACCATAATTTCAGGTTCAACTACGACAATCAAAATCTTTTCTGGGGAACAACTTCACTGAATTTCAACGCCTACATGCAGGATTTCAAGACTGTTTACGGCTATAGTGATACCTTTTTCGGTGGAGGACAGTCTAATGTGATTTCCAAAAAATACGGAGCCCGATTCAACTTCGATACAAAGCTTTGGAACGCTCAAAATTCACAGGCTGAAGTAATGTACGGAATGGATATCCTTAATGACCAAACCGTTCAGAAGCTTGAGGACGGCCGTTACTGGACACCAGATATGAATATGACCAACCTTGCTCCTTTTGTCTTGGTTAAAATTGATCTATTAAAAAAAATAACCATCAAAGGTGGTCTCCGTTATGAAAACATGAGTGTAAAAGTTGGAGATTTCAACACCCTTTCCTCTATTAAAAGTGACGGAACTTTCACCAACAGCATTTTCGTTACCGGTGGAAAGTTAAAATATAATGCTTTGGTGGCCAATTTGGGTATACGTTACAATATCGAACCTTTCATTAACCTATTCGGAAGCTTCTCACAGTCCTACTCTATCAATGAATTGGGACGAATTCTGAGAACGTCCACCCAGGGAACCATTCAAAATCTTGAAACCAAGCCGATCATTGTAAACAATTATGAATTCGGCGCGACCGGACAGATCGCAAAATGGGTAAATTATGAAATCACCTCTTATGTAAGTACTTCAAAACTGGGTGCATCTTTTGTACAGAGCCCAGACAGAGCATTAACAATACAGAGATCTCCGGAAATCGTTTACGGAGTAGAAGGTTTCCTGCATTTCATGCCTGTAAAATGGATCAATTTCGGAGGAAACTACAGCTGGATGGAAGGAATTACTTCAATAAAAGATGACGGAGACTATTCATCAAAGATCAACAACAGCAGAATTTCTGCCCCAAAAGTACTTGCTTACGTTCAGATAAAACCTATACAAACCCTGTCCATCGGTTTTGACATGCTGCATGCATTTGAGCAGGATAGATTCCTGCCTAATGAAAAAACAGGTCTTTTTGCCTACGGAGAAGGATACGTTCCGGATTATACCGTTTTTAATTTTAAATCAAGCTACGAAATCAATAAAAACTGGAGAGTTTCCGCAGGTGTTGAAAATGTATTCAACAAAATGTACCAGCCTGCCATTGCATGGTGGTCTGCCCGGGACAGCGAATTCGTGAATTCATTAGGGAGAAGAGGCACATTGATGCTTGAATATAAATTTTAATTAATCTAAATAAAAAGTAAAATATATCTTTGTACAACTTTTTTAACCAGCGATATGAAGAAAAAACATCATTATAAAAAAAAACCGGGCTTTTTCAAAAAATGGTCTGCCAAACTGCATCTGTTGTTGGGCCTCGGCATCGGATTTTTAATCTTCATTATTTCTATTACGGGAGCGCTCTATGTTTTTAAAGACGAAATAGAAAACCTTACCCGGAAAGAAGTCATCTATCACAACGAACAGAATATAGCACAGAAGCAGGTTCTTCCTATCCGAATGATGGAAAAGATCGTTGTAGAGCAAGTAAAAGAAAAATATCCTGTTCACTGGGTGAACGTCCCAATTGATAAAAAAATGTCTTATATCTTTTACTGGTATGAGCATAATACGGATGCCTGGAATTATTTTGATGAGTTCCCGGTCTACAAAGCAGCTTATGTAAATCCTTATACCGGAAAAGTCCTCAGAATATATGATGAAAAGAACGGATTCTTCAATATTGTAAAGATGATCCACTGGAGCTTTTTGCTGAAGCAAGACTGGGGAACTTATGTAGTGGGAATCCCTGTTATCATATTTGTTATCATGCTTATCACCGGAATTGTTCTCTGGTGGCCTAAAAACAAAGCAGCCAGAAAGCAGCGTTTTTCTTTTAAATGGAAGAACATCAAAAGCTGGAAAAGAAAAAATTATGACCTACACAATGTGCTGGGCTTCTATTCCTCCATTTTTGCTCTTATTTTCGCCATTACAGGACTTTTCTATGCTTTTTTCGTAGTACAGGCTATGATCTACATGGTATTCTCCGGAGGAGAAACAAAATACCCTGATTTTTCCCACATTAAAACCAAGGCGCCCCTAGAATTGCGAACTGAAGGAACACTGGATAAAATCATTAATACTGTACAGCAGAAATACCCTGATGCATTCGGTTTTGCTATTGACCTTGGCCATGAGCATATGGATGACCATGAACATCCGAACTTTGAAGTTTATGTAAAGCATCTTTCCTACTCTTATCACAAGAGCAGCAGCCTGATCTTTGATGAAAACTCCGGGGAATTACTTCATACCCATGATCCCAAGGATAAAAACTTTGGCGAAAAAACAGTGAACGCCAATTATGATATCCATGTAGGTGCTATTTTGGGGCTTCCTACAAAGATCATTGCATTCATTGTCAGTCTTATATGTGCATCACTGCCGGTAACCGGATTTCTCGTTTGGTGGGGAAGAAGGAAAAAGAAAAAACCAGCAACAGCCTAAAACTTTTTTAAATAAATATTTCGTTAATAATCCATTAATACAATCTTTTTTATAATTTTAACCCTTTAGAATTTATAAACAGGAAATGTCATTAATAGATTTATCAAAACAAGTTGCTCTAGGAATTGATATCGGCGGAACGAATACAAAGTTCGGAGTAGTAAACCATCGTGGTGAAGTTCTGGAAAAAGGAAGTCTGAGAACTGATGAGTACGAAAAAGTAGAAGATTTTATCGATGCTTTGTATGAACAGGTTCAGCCCCTGATCGAAAAATATGGTACAGAAAAAAACTTTGACGGAATAGGAGTAGGCGCTCCTAACGCCAACTATTATAAAGGAACCATCGAACAGGCTCCTAACTTACCATGGAAGGGAATGATCCCTTTCAGCGAGCTGATGAAAGCTAAATTCAGCATGCCATGTACCATTACCAATGATGCTAATGCGGCAGCGCTTGGAGAAATGCTTTTCGGAGCAGCCCGTGGCATGAAAGATTTCATTATGATCACTCTGGGAACCGGAGTAGGAAGCGGGATCATTTCTAACGGAAGCTTAATCTATGGACATGATGGTTTCGCAGGGGAACTAGGCCATACCATTGTAAAACCGGGCGGAAGAAAGCACTGGAGCACTGGATCTGAAGGTAGCCTGGAAGCTTATGCATCTGCTACAGGAATTGCAATCACTGCAAAAAAGATGAGAGCCGAATTTCCCGAATCTATGCTGAACCAATACCCTGAAGAGGCTATCAATTCTAAAACAGTACATGAATGTGCTTTGAAAGGAGACCCTATCGCAATGGAAGTTTTCAGATATACCGGACAGAAACTGGGTGAAGCTTTAGCGAATTTCGTGATGTTTTCTTCGCCGGAAGCTATTTTATTATTCGGAGGTGTTATCAAGGCCGGTGAATTTATTTTAAAGCCTGCAAAGCTTCACATGGAAAGAAACCTTCTTCCGATCTTTAGAAATAAGGTAAAACTGGTTTTCAGTGAACTGGACGAAGCAGATGCTGCCATTCTTGGAGCGAGTGCTTTAGTTTGGGAAAAGTAATTGAAAGCTATTTTAAATATACGCAGCATCCTTTTAAGGGTGCTTTTTTGTTTGTTAATTGGGAACTGTTTATATTGAAAATTACCACAGATAACGCTGATTTACACAGATGCTTATGTTTGATTTCTTTTAGCATTCGCGTTGAAATCTAACCATAGATTACGCAGAGCTGCAAGATGATTGCGCTTTCCTTATTTGTATTTATTCATAAAAAGATCAGATGCTATTTTGAATACATTGTAGCGTTATTTGTGATATCTATTTGTGTGATTCGTGTGTATAAATGGAAAAGTTTTTCCTATTTTTGATTAGCTGTTTTCACTCATTTCCATCGCGGATAGGAGTAAAACCGGACCAATATAATAATCAATTTACAATGGATAATAATAATTTAGAACAGATCACTTTCGGAGGCGGATGCTTCTGGTGCGTGGAAAGCTGTTTCAATATGCTTAAAGGAGTACAGTCAGCAATATCAGGTTATTCAGGAGGTCACAAAGACAATCCTACTTATGAAGAGGTCTGCACAGGAGAAACCGGACATGCGGAAGTGGTACAGATCACTTTCGACCCTAAGATCATTTCTTATGCGCAGCTAATGGATGTATTCTTTTTCCTTCACGATCCAACCCAACTGAACAGACAAGGAAACGATATCGGCACTCAATACCGTTCTGTAATCTACTATAAAGACGATGCTGAAAAAGCTAAAGCAGAAGAAGCCCGGAAAATATCTGAAGCCTCAGGTAAATGGCCGGGAAAATATGTCACTGAAGTAACCCAATTTGAGAAGTTCTGGCCGGCAGAACAGTATCATCAAGGTTATTACAACGTAAATCCAAATCAACCTTACTGCAGCGCCGTAGTAGGCCCGAAGATCCAAAAGTTTAAAAAGCATTATGGAGAATTGGGAATGCTGAATGAAGCGTAAATATATAAAGCGAACATCACAAGATGTTCGCTTTTTTTGTGTCTAAATTATTCCTCAACCTCTACCGAGTCTTTTGACTTTCCTGCGTATTTATAAATAATCGTAGAAGTTGATTTTCTCAATTCCCTCCCATTCTCCGGATCTATTCCATCATCTGTAAAAAATTCAACATTTCCATAGAATTTTGAATACCAGGTTCTTCCAAGAGCATTAGCTTCTGTCAGGGTATCTTTTCTTGTGATCTTTTTAAAATGTTGAAACAAGTGCTCATTCATGGCTACAATATCAAGCCCGGGCCTGATATAGCTGCTGTCTGTTCCAATATACTTCTCCCCATTCCAGTACATATATTTCTTGTCAATACCAGATTCTATATTTGACATTAATGCTAATGGAAATAAAGAGCCATTATTAAGTTTCTTGTTGTTAGAGAATACCACATTTCCAGTGACAAGACATATAAGCAATGTAATTTCCATAATACCCAAGCCATTCTGTTTCATAAACTCAGGCATTTTGAAATGCTGTTCATTGGTAATATTGATAATAAGTTTTGAAAACCGATCCGTTATTGATTCCTCGTCTTCATCAATATTAATCTTTACCGTTGTTTTATTGGTATCCTCATCTCTTTTAATATAGGTTCTGGAAAAATGAGCAAAATCATCATACCCAACATACTTGCTTAGTTTATCCAATTTATAAGGCTCAATGGCTATTTCATTCCTGGTTCCGGCAATATAGGCATCATAATATCTAACAAGAGTTCTCTCATCGATATCAAAATTCAAGGCTTCCTCTAAATGCACACTTAAAAAAAGGGCTATCCCATTTTTTTTATTTTTTCCTGAATCAATTTCCCCCTGCTTGAAAACCTCATGAATTAGTAGTTTTATTTTGGACATAATTAGTTTTAAAAGGCAATTACAAAATAGGTGATTTTCGATCGTGTCGCATTACGGGTTTCCATAATGAAGTTCCTCTCCATTTCCTGTCCATCGATGTCCATGTTTTGTCTAACACATGCCCTCTCATTTGTTGGATATTTGCTCAAGAAATCAGTGAGAAACAAAACATTACAGAAACAAATGTACAAAACTGATTTCAAAATTCACCAGATAAAACGGAGGAAAACTCCGGGTTGGGAAGCGGATGTTTCTCCTCCGTTTTTGAAGGTTTACTTCCCAAAAATTTAAGAAGCGCTTCGAAATTTTTACACGTGTAACACTGCTTACGATCTGTTTCGTGAGGAAGAACACTAATGCCAAATTTTAAATTTTTAAACCAATGTTAGAATTAATATTGATGCTATTGGGATTAGCATTTTCAAATAACAACGCAAACACGACATCAGATAATAGTAATAATCAGGAGCAGACAACAGTTCAGCTGGCAGATCCGGGAGAAGGAGTAGATCCGGGGGATACAGGAGGAGAAACAGGACAGCTCCCTCCACCTCCAAAAAAGTAAACAATTAAGCGAAAGAGAATTTCTTTCGCTTTTTTTATTATTTTTGATAAAAAACCAATTGAAAAAACTCATCTTCTTATTACCTGTAATTCTATTTTCCTGTAATAAAAACAACAGAACGGCAAAAAGTGATAGAACAGACTATGATAAAGCATATAATTATTTAAAAACTGCAGAAAAAGATAGTGCTTTTAAATATTTCAATCAGGCAAAAGATTTTTTCATTCAGGAGAACAACCCTTCATTCGCCGGTAGCTGTTTAGTAAATATGGCTATTTTACAATGTGAAGATGGAGATTATTATGGTAGCCAAGAAACGGCTTTATCAGCGATTAAATATTTAAATCCTCAAAAGGATACTCTGGAAATAGTAGGAAATTATAATAACTTAGGTATTACCTGCCAAAACCTAAAAGAATATAATAAAGCCGCACAATTTTACAATAAAGCTGTCGACTTTTCAAAAGACCCCATTGATCAGTTAACCCTACTAAATAATAAAGCAATCTCATACACCTACTTAAAAAAACATGACTCTGCCATTCATATTTTTAATAAAATATTAGCTTTTCCAAATATAAAAATCCATGCTAAGATTTTCTCAAAGGCCTACGATAATTTAGCTTACACAAAGTTTAGCCAAAACTCTGCATATAATGCGGAACCAGAGCTAAATGAAGCTCTGAAAATAAGAGAAAGGATAAAAGATAGTGACGGATTAAACGCCAGCTTCTCTCATTTAGCAGAGTACTTTGAAAATAAAGATTCTAAAAAAGCATTACATTATGCTAAAGAAAACTGGCAAATAGCTAAAAAGAACAACAATCCCGATGATCAGTTAAAAGCCCTTCAAAAAATTGTTACATTAGAAAATTCTAATAACATAAAGTATTTCTTTTTGAGATATCAAAGCCTCAATGACAGCCTTCAAACAGCCCGAAATAAAGCGAAAAATCAATTTGCTCTGATTAGATTTGATGCAGAAAAAATGAAGAATGAAATAGCGGAAAATGAAGCTGAGCTTTTAAAAAGAAATATTGGTTTATTATCCTTGTCTATTCTATTAGTTAGTGGCGGGTTCTGGTATAAAAAAAGAAAGAAAAGACTCGAGCAGGAAAATGAATTAAAAATTAAAGAAAATCAACTAAGAACATCTAAAAAGGTCCACGACGTTGTAGCCAACGGCATCTACCAGGTCATGACCAAAATAGAAAATCAGGAACATTTTGATAAAGAAAATGCCCTTGATGAGCTGGAATTTGTGTACGAAAAGTCCAGAGATATTTCTTACGAAAAACCTGATACGGAGCACGATAAAAAAGACCATAAAGATAGAATATCCAACCTTATAGCCTCTTTTAAAAATGAAGCGGTCGACACCTATATAGTAGGGAACGAAAATGAAATATGGAACGGAATTTCTCAGTCATCCTTTGAAGATATCTATCAGGTCATCCGTGAGCTGCTCGTTAATATGAAAAAGCACAGCCAGGCTTCACGCGTTATTTTAAAATTTGAAAGGATAAATAATGGAATCAATATCCAATATACAGACAATGGAATCGGAATTCCGGGTGATATGATCTACAAAAACGGACTGACAAATACGGGAACCCGTATTGCTGCTATCCGTGGAGAAATTATTTTTGACAATAAATCAGAAAAAGGACTGAAAATTACGATTTCATTTCCTGTTTCTTAAAAAAGACCTAAAGAATGTTCAAAAAAATTTTAATTGCCGAAGACCAAGAAATGGGTAGTTTATCTGTCCAAAAAACATTAGAAGAGCTCAACATTCCTAATGTCGACTATGTATATTATTGCGATGATGCTTTAGCAAAAGTTCAAAAATCTATTCGTGAAAATGATCCATATGACTTACTGATCACAGATCTTTCATATGAAGAAGACCATCACCTGCAAAACATTAAAAATGGAAGACAACTGATTGAAGAGGTAAGAGATTTACAACCATCACTAAAAGTCATTGTTTTTTCCGGAGAACATAAATCCGGAGTTATTGACTCTCTTTTTAATGAATGCAGGATCAACGGCTTTGTCCGTAAAGCCAGAAATGATTCCAAAGAATTGAAAAAAGCGATTGCGGCCGTTTACGTTAATGAAACTTACCTCTCCCTCGACCTTAAACAGGAAGTAAAAAAGCTTAATAGCTATGAGTTTACATCCTATGATATTACGCTTGTTTCTCTTCTTTCTCAGGGAGTATTGCAAAAAAATATTCCAACCTATCTGCAGGCCAATAATATCAGGCCCAACAGCCTGAGCAGTGTAGAAAAAAGACTGAACAGCTTAAAAGAAAATCTCAATGTAGCAAGCAATGAACAGTTGGTTGCTTTCTGCAAAGATTTGGGAATTATCTAATCTTATTTTACAGTTCCTATACAGCCTTTCAATTATTTTGGAAGGTTTTTCTATTTACGGGAATCCGTAAGGAAAACGATCACCAACCTGATATTTTTGTCTGTATCAAATTTAAAAACTCAGGCAATGGCAAAAATAATTTTCCAAAACGAAACACTGACCGGCACATCTGATATCAGATCCGCTTCCACTAAGATTTTAAGTGACAGGGATATTCTAAAAAAACGTTCAGAGAAATATCTGAACTTAATTAAAACAATGGATACAGAACTCCTTAGTGAGACAAGAGGAAAGGAAGAGATGATGGCAAAAATTCATGAAGAATTTGGTTCGGCTCAGCTCGCTGATCTTCCCGTAGGAATTTTGGCTAAATGCTATCTGGGGCATCCTCATGAAGTTCACACCTTAGATTTAAGTGCCGGGCAGATCATTAAGCATTATACCATAGGAGAACTCCTTCCCGAACATTTTGAAAAAGCAAGAACCCTTGCCAAACACAACGCTTATCTTTTTGTAGAAGTATATAAAGATAAACTCATCCTCATCCGTGAAGACGGAACAGCAGCCAAACTATAATCCTGAAAAATCAGTACAATGTCACAAAAAGTAATTTCATATGCAGATCTTTCAAGGATCAACAGTGCCTTGAACTCGCTCAAAACAGATATGCGGGAAGTCAATATAGAATTGGGAGGCCTCAATACAAAGCATGACCACCTGAAAAGCGATTTATTACAGCTTACCCTTTCATTCTCTGATTTTGTAGAATCGGATATAAAACATAAAGCACTGCAACTCGCTGAAACGCGACAAGGAAACCTGAAACAGGACCTTCAGATAAAGTTCGGATATTATGCAGAAGTACGTAGAATGGCCACCGGAATCCTCCAAGGCGTAGACACCGGAATTATAGGCGATGATACATTACGCCATACAACCGAGGAGGTTATGATAAAAGCCCCTAATTATTGGTTGGCTCCGGCTTTAATCGTACTTGCCTCCTGGATTCGCGATGACAAAAACACCGCTGAAAAAGCTTTGACCGAGAGCCTGAAAAGAGACGATTACAAAACAACTCTTTTTCTTATGCTTGTCATGAGAAGATTAGGAAGAAATGATGCTTGCTTCCAATGGATGAACAGGTATTTTCTTCATCAGAATCCACATAACCTGGACAGAGAGTTTATCATTATTCTGGAAGCCATCACAACCGGAGCTTTTCAGCCCGCTTCCCATCAGTTGATGATTAGCAACGTTAAAAGCTGGATCGACCAACTTACTCAAACAGATAACTACATTGATAAACAGAAAGTTCAATGGATCCACTTCTTTGAAACAAAAGGCTCCTTATCCACGGAAAAATACCCGTTACTTGAAGAATTTGCAACGAATTGGGATAATCTGAAAACTTCTGTTACCCAGGCAAGATCGCACCATGCTCTAGATATACACTTTAAAAATATTTTCGAAACCACAACAGATTATTCTAAAGCTACCAAGATTCAGCTGGATGAAATTCTTTCCCTATTGGTGACTAATTTTGATGATGAAGAACTTCCATTGCAAAATGAAGTCAGGCTTAATCAGCTCATCATTCAGAAAGATGGAGATAAAAAAGCAGCACAGTCTTTAATGGATGATGAGAAATACATTTTTGAAGAAAAAGTAGATTTCCTTCAGATGTTGACGAATGCAGCATTCGATCCGGAATTAACCGGTGCTACAAAAGTTACACAGGCACTTGCTGTTTCCATTAGTCAGCCTTGGATTGTAGAAGCGCATGATACTTTTACTGCAAGATACAGAAATGATATCGAGAAAAATGTTGAGTTGATTATCGATGGCTTTAAGACCTCAACCCCCGATGGAAGTGACGAAACGGAACAATTACAAAAGCACGACCGGTATTGGACTGATTTTCTTGAAAATGAATTAAAAAAACTGGCATTTCCATTCGCTTTAATTTTCTTCGGGATTATAGTTTCTGCCGTTAGTTTAATCATTTTTAAGTTCGGAATTATAGGAATAATTGGCGCATTGATTGGCGGGTTGATTATTTGGAATTCAATTAATAGTCATAAAAAAGCAAAGAAAAAAACTATAGAAACCATCATGGAAAGAAAGAACAAGTCTAAAGAAGTATTAAGAGGATGCATTGCCGAAACAGTAGATTATAGAAAGGAACTTGCCCAGGAAGATGCAAAAGCTGAAATTTTAAGACAGACTTTAATGTCGATCACGCCCGAAGATTTTTCAAGTACATCCAGAGATACAAGAACCATTTTACAACCTTCTTAATAATTACAGTATGGACAATATTAAAAACGATTCCGAAGAGAATAAAAAATATAAACCCGAACAGCAGCCAAGGCCGAATTTGTTCCAGGGAAGGACCGAAGGGGAAAAAGAAAAAGCAAAATTTCCGGCCTGGGATATTACCCCACCTCATCAGTTTATCAATCCAAGAATAAAAAAACAATAATGAAATCACCTGTTACTTACGCTGATTGGGCAGATCTTTTTGAGCGTTACGGGAAGGGTGAAGATGTACTGGAGGAAATGAGTTCCGGACATTTTCATCTTGACGCCGGAACAGCTGAGCGTTTCTATGCAAGAGCCGAAGAAGCCTATAATACCCGGAAAAAAATATGGTTGGACCAATATCAGAGGAACTTTACTCTTCAGCACATTAAAACCATCGAGGAATTGGAATTTGTGCTTCATAATAATAAAAAAACACTGGCTGTTTTGGCAAAATTTGCCCATTCAAAAAGCCTACCCAGTGAACTGAGAGAGAATTTTTCGAATGATTTTACAGGTTTTGTAAATGATTTTAAAAAAAATTTAAAAGATAATACTCCAAAAGACAATAAGGAAAGAGAGAAAATGCTGATAGTAATCAATTCATTCAGCTTCTGCGAATTCCAACATAATCAATCTGCTGAAGAGATTCCTAATCCCAATCCTTCAGCAAGAAGAAAATTCATTTTTTAACTATGGCAAACAAAGAAGAGTTTAAAAATTCTTTATCCAGAATGTTCCGGGCAAGAATTCCTTTTATTTCAATCCGGAGTATAGAAAGATCGAGAGTTTTAGAAATAATACAGCAGTTGTCGGAGGAAATTAATATTCCGATATACATCCATAGCCTATCACACGGAACCATGGATATTAAAACAAGAAAAACAGTCAACGATGACCGTTCCGTTGCCGGCGGAATCGATTTTGCCGTTCAGAATATTTCGCAAAGACAGAACGTTACGTTTATTTTCACAGAGGTAAGTGATATTGAGGATGATAATATTGTATCAAGACATATCTATGATTGCGTAGTCCAGGCTATTGAAAAAGGCGGAAGCATCTGCATCATTTCTACAAAAAGCGTATGGTCCCAGTTGCAGCGTTTGGGAATGACACTTACCCTGGACCCTCCTAACGAAGAAGAAATGCTAACTGTTGTCAAGGATTGTGTAATACCCTACAAAGGTTCTATTCCTATTGACTGGGATGAAAATGACTTGAAAATGGCTGCAACCATTTTAGCTAATATGACCAAAATAGAAGCTGAAAATGTTTTGGCAACCCAAATGGCAAAAGGTTCTCTTACAAAAGACGATATCAAATGCCTGAGCATGGAAAAAGATAAGCTTTTCAGCGATATTTCCGGGCTTGAAAAGGTAAAAGTGGATCCATCTTTAATATCCGTAGGAGGGCTTAGCGGATTACACCAATGGCTTGATAATCAGAAACAACTGTTAACTGCAGATTTAAGATCAAGGAAACTTCGTCCGCCGAGAGGTGTATTATTGGTGGGGGTTCCGGGCTGTGGGAAATCTTTGTCTGCAAAATTCATCGCAGCTACATGGAACCTTCCATTGTACCGATTAGACTTTGCATCCATTCAGGGAATGTATGTGGGACAGTCTGAGAACAGATTAAAAGAGGCATTTGAATCAGCAGATAATGCAGCGCCCTGCATTTTATGGATTGATGAAATTGAAAAAGGATTAGCTGCCAGTGCCAACGATTCATCAGGAGTGACCACAAGAATGATTGGACAGTTTCTCTTCTGGTTGCAGGAAAGCACCGAAAAAGTTTTTGTGGTAGCAACAGCCAATGATGTGACAAAACTACCTCCGGAACTGCTTAGAAAAGGCAGGTTCGATGAACTTTTCTTTGTAGACCTCCCACAGGATCAGGAAAGAGCAGATATTATCAATCTTTATATTAAAAAGAATCTTTTACCACCACCTTCTTCTTCAACTTTTGAAAAGATGGCAGCCATTTCAGCAGGTTTCGCAGGATCGGATCTGGAAGGAGCCGTAAGAGATGTCGCTATACAGGCGGTCATCAATGGAGATTCTTTTATTACTGATGATCTTTATGAAAAGTGCTTCCAGAATATCGTTCCGTTGAGCAAAACGAGTCCTGAAAGAATTGAAGCCATCAGAAACTGGGGCAAAGAAAGGGCCCTGCCCGCTTCAGGATTGGCGTGGGATTTATCCTCGAACGATATAAGTTCTGCCAGGCGTGCCATCATCATATAAGAATAATTTTACCCCTACATGTATAGGTTCTTTGAAAGGTTTTTCATTTTACGGATTCCCGTAAGGAAAGCCTTTTTTTACATGATATTTTTGAACAAGAATTTAAACATTACCTGACCTATGGATCTTAAACTAAAATTAGAACAGCTGCATCAGAAAGTCGTTGGATTAAAAGAACAGATTAACACTGAAGAAGCAACCAAAAATGCCTTTGTCATGCCTTTTATACAAATTTTAGGCTATGATATTTTCAATCCCACAGAAGTAATTCCTGAGCATATTTGTGACATTGGAACCAAAAAGGGAGAAAAGGTAGATTATGTAATCAGGAAAAATGATGATCCTATTCTAATCATCGAATGCAAACATTGGAAAGAAAGTGCAGACGCTCATAACTCTCAGTTGCACAGATACTATCATGTTTCAAAAGCAAGATTTGGGGTTTTAACAAATGGAATTGTTTACAATTTTTATACTGACTTGGAAAAACCTAATATTATGGATGAAAAACCATTTTTCACCATCAATATTGAAGATCTGAAAGACAGCTCCATCAAGATATTGGAGAGCTTTACAAAAAACGATTACAATCTGGAAAACATCCTGGACTCTGCAGAAGCATTGAAATACATCAAAGCCATCCGGAAGGAATTTGAAAAGGAAATAGAAAATCCTTCTGATGAAATCGTAAAACTATTGGTCGGCAGATTCTTCGAAAAACCGATGACAGCAAGCCGGATGATTTCTTTCAAGGAATACACTAAAAAAGCTCTGACACTTTCTATCAACGAGTCTATCAGCTTCAGGCTAAAATCTGCATTAAGCATCAATGAACAGATTGAAAAACAAGAAGATCCCGTAAAAACAGCTGCCCCTATTGATGAAAACAATGACTCTAAGATTGTTACAACAGAAGAAGAATTAGAAGCTTTTCAAATTGCAAAAGCTATTTTAAGAGAAAAGGTTTCCTCCAACAGAATTGCCTACAGAGACACGCTTTCCTACTTTGGAGTTTTACTTGATGACAACAACAGAAAGCCGCTTTGCAGATTCCATTTCAACACAGCCAATAAATATATCGAAACCTTTCATAATGGAAAAGAAGCAGGTGAAAAGATATTACTGAATAACCTTGATGAAATATACAATTTCAGAGACCAGCTGATTAGAACATTAGAGAACTATTAATTCCGTAACCATGAAAACTATTATTATATAAAACTTATACAACCATGAAAAAACTACTACTCACCGCCCTTTTAGCCACAGGCCTAATATTTCCGGTAAGCTTCAAAGCAGCAACAACCGGCGTTGCTTCCAAAACAGAACTAACTTCTAAGAAACAAAAGAAAAAATCAAAGAAGAATAAAAGTAAAAGCAGCTCCGGCTCTAAAAAATCAAGATCCTTTTACTCATCAGACAAAGGCTGTACCTATAACGGGAATAAGCTTTATGTAGGATCAAGAGGAGGCTGTTATTATTATACTGGAAGCAGTAGGCAATATGTAGACAGGTCTTACTGTTCAGGATGTAACTAGCATAGCTCAAAAAACTAAAACACCATCATATATAAAAAAGCGAAGATTTCTCTTCGCTTTTTTATTTTCTTATCATTTCCGTATGCGGAATATCATCTTCAAGGTATTTTTTCCCTGTATCTATAAATCCGAATTCGGAATAAAACCTTAATAAATAGTCTTGTGCGGAAATCTTGATCTGAGAAGTGTGGAACCGATTTTCTATGGTTTCTACAGCATACTTTATCAGCTGTTTCCCTAAACTTTTTCCTCTTGCCTGTTCCGTAGTAAGAACTCTTCCAAAAGAAGTTTCTTCATACTTGATTCCTTTGTCAAAAACACGGCAGTAGGCAAGGATTTGTCCGTTTTCTTCTGCCCAGATATGAACACTTTTCTGATCGTAATTATCAAGATCAGGATAAGGACAGTTTTGTTCGATCACAAAAACATCAATACGTGCTTTTAAAACAGCATACAGCTCAGGAACTGTAAACTCATCAAAGGTTTTAATTTTCCAGATTATATTACTCATCAAAACTTACACTGTTATTTTTCAAAAACTCATTCGTGGTCTGAATAAAATCAAGGATCTCATCTCCTCCCGTCTTCTTTTCTGCAGAAGTTACATACATTTCAGGAAGATCGTCCCACGTTTTATGTAGTTCATTCTTATAATTTTCTACATTCTGAATGGCGATATTCGGTTTCAGCTTATCTGCTTTTGTAAAAACAATGGAAAAAGGAATCCCGCTTTCTCCGCACCATTGGATAAATTCAAGATCAATTTTTTGCGGTGTATGTCTGGAATCTACTAAAACAAAAAGATTCACAAGATTTCTTCTGTTCAGGATATAATTGGTAATCAGCTTTTCAAAATCTTTTCTTATAGACTTTGAAACCTTGGCATATCCATATCCTGGTAAATCAGTAAGATACCAGCTTTCATTCACTAAAAAATGGTTAATAAGCTGGGTTTTCCCTGGGGTTCCGGAAGTTTTTGCTAAATCTTTATGATTCATCATTGCATTAATCAATGAAGATTTTCCCACATTAGATCTTCCTATAAAAGCATATTCAGGCATTGTAGGTTCCGGGCATTCCTGCCACTTTCCACTACTCTTTACAAATTCTGCTGTTTTAATAACCATTTCTCGAATATTTTTTAGAAAAACAAACCATTAAGAAAAGCTCTTAATGGTTTATTATTATTTGTTTTAAACTTTATCTTTTAACCAGCTGTAGAGAATTTCGTTGAATTCATCTGGCTTTTCCATCATCGCAGCATGACCGCATTTCTCAATCCAGAATAAATCTGAATTCGGGATAAACTTGTGCATGTCTTCCGCCACTTCAGGAGGCGTTACATTATCTTGTCTTCCCCAGATCAGACACGTTGGCGTCACAATCTTAGGAAGATCATGCAGCATATTATGTTTGATTGCGCTTCTGGCCAGCATCACCGTTTTTATGCCCTTCATTCTGTCATTCACCACAGAAAAAACCTCGTCTACAAGATCCTCAGTAGCAATAGCAGGGTCATAGAAAACTTCTTCCGTTTTCTTTCTTATATAGGAACGGTCATTTTTTCTCGGAAAACTGTCCCCGAAAGTTCTTTCATACAATCCTGAGCTTCCTGTTAAAACAAGATTGTTAACCAGATCCGGTCTTGCCAAAGTCATAATAAGACCTATATGTCCTCCCATTGAGTTTCCTACAATAGTGACCGGTTCTGAGATATGACTCTCTATAAACTTGATAATATATTTTGCTAGAGTGGTAAGATTAGTATTGAGTACCGGCAGATCGTAGATAGGTAACTGAGGAACATAAACCTTGAACCCCTTTTCCGAAAAAAAATCTACCATCTTATCGAAATTACTCAAACCACCCATTAAACCGTGTAACAGTACCAATGGATGTCCTTCTCCCGCCTCTACAAAAGTATATTTCTTTTCTTTTTTTGTGCTAAATATCATAAAATGCCTTAATAAAGCTCTGCAAAAATACAAATTAAACCTCAAAAATATTTTGATTACTCTAATTTAAAGTAAAAATAATATAATAACCTCCTTTTTCTTCACTTTTTTCAAAACCTCTTTACTATGGCCTAAATAGCATTATTTACAACCATCAAAATATCAAATACTTACACCTTAAAAATTCAGCCTCTGATAAAACTTATTAACATTAAGTCAAAAAGTGGGAAAAAGTGGGAAATTTTGGAAATTATTATATAAATTTGTCCCAAATGAAAAGTTTCATTGGAACATATGAGTGTAAAATTGACGACAAAGGCCGTTTAAAAGTTCCCTCCTCCCTGATCAAACAGATGGAAAACTTCGACGATAAGGCGTTTGTAGTCAAGAGATCTGTGTTCCAACCTTGCCTCGAAGTCTATCCTATGAATGCATGGGACAAACTGATGGGCAAAATTAATAAGCTGAACAGATTCATTAAAAAGAATGCTGATTTCATCCGAATGTTTACGGCAGGCGTAAAAACGGTAGAACTGGACAACGCAGGAAGACTTCAGATCTCAAAAGATCTGGTTCATTTTGCAAACCTTCAGAAAGACACTGTTATTACCAGCGCAGGGGAGCTTTTTGAAATTTGGGACAAGGAAGCCTATGAAAAGGTGATCTCTACTAACGAAGCTGATTTTGCGAGCCTTGCCGAAGATGTAATGGGCTCTTTTGATGAAGAATAAACCACACTTGCCGTAAAAGGTAAGGTAAAAACACAATTAAGTATGTACCACAACCCCGTTTTATTGAAGCAGAGCGTTGATGATTTGGTGACGAATCCTGACGGAATATACGTGGACTGCACTTTTGGAGGCGGAGGCCACTCAAGAGAAATTCTCAGCAGGCTTTCAGAGAAAGGAAAACTGTTTAGTTTTGATCAGGATCTTGATGCTCTTAAAAACACAATTGCCGATCCAAGATTTACCTTGGTGAATCAGAATTTCAGGTTTCTGGAAAACTCAATGCTGATGTATGGTATTCCACAGGTTGATGGTGTGCTGGCAGACCTTGGTGTTTCATCCCATCAGTTTGATGAAGCAGAAAGAGGTTTTTCCACAAGAAACAACGCACCTCTGGACATGAGAATGAACGTGATGCAGAGTCTTGATGCCAAAAAAGTGATCAATGAATATGATGAAACGGAGCTTGCCGATATCTTTTATCACTATGGAGAATTAAGGGAAGCAAGAAAGCTGGCAAGAGACATCGTTCATCACAGAAAAACAAAAACCATAAACACCACCGAGGATTTGAAAAAGCTTTTCAGCTATCTTCCACCTCATAAAGTGAATAAATTTTATGCACAGCTTTTCCAGGCGATAAGAATAGAAGTGAATCAGGAGCTTGAAGCATTGAAAGAAATGCTGGTTCAGGCACTTAATATCTTAAGGCCGGAAGGAAGACTCGTTGTTATTTCTTACCATTCTTTAGAAGACCGTCTGGTAAAAAGATTCCTTAAAAACGGAATGTTTGAAGGAGAACAGCAGAGAGATATTTATGGAAATTATAAAAAGGTCTTTGAATTGCTTAAGAGTAAAGCCATTATCCCCGATGATCAGGAGATTGAGGAAAATTCAAGAGCAAGAAGCGCAAAAATGAGAACAGGAATTAAAGTGTAAGAGTGAATGGTGAATAGCCAATTGTGAATTTAAGACTCATATAAATTGACTATAAAGCAAAGTGAATTCACTGTAAACCAATTGACATAAAAGATTTTGGCAAAAAGAACAACAAACCGCCCTCAGAAGAAGCTCACTTTTATAGATATTATAAAAGGGAACTTTCTGAATCGTGATGAGATCAAAACTCATTACAAGTACTTTTTGCTGTTGTTTGTTCTGATGATGGCGATGATCTATAGCAATCACCTCGTCAATAAAAAGATCAGAATTGTGAATGCTTTAAAAGAAGAAACGGAAGAATACAAATCAAGAAACGCTTACGCCCAGAGTAAGCTGATCAAAGTAAAAATGGAATCGCAACTGGGGAAGGAAGTAGCAAAGGACTCATTGATGACTTTGGAAAACCATCCTCATAAACTGCTAATAAAACTAGACAGTACAGATGCAAAAACAAAATGAATACGATAGCAAACGTAAAAAAACGTTAAGGTGGGGCTACCTCTTCGCAGTAGGAGTTCTGTGCGTATTTGTGCTGTTCCTTACAAGGATAGTCATCCTGCAAAACACTAATGTTCAGGAAATTAAGGACGATTACATTAATAAAAATTACCGTGAAGCCACTTTAAAGGCTGCCCGTGGAAATCTCTTTGCTTCAGACGGATCCATTCTTGCAACCACCGTGATGCGCTATGACATTTATCTTGATTTTAAAACAATGAAGGATACAATCTACAGCAACAACATTGGTGCTTTGACAGATTCCTTAAGCAAAATGTTCGGAAAATCAAGAGGAGAATTCAGACAGAAATTTGACGAGCAGAAGAAAAAGAAAAATCAGTACTATACTTTAGTAAAAGGACTTGACTTCGACCAATACGACAGAATCAGAAACTTTCCGATCTTTAAAAAAGGTAAAAATAAAGGAGGCTTTATCGTAGACCGAAATTATAAAAGAGAGCTGGCCACTTCAGAGATTGGTGCCGGAACCATCGGTATAGACAATGGCGAAGCAAAAGCCGGACTGGAAGGAGCTTTCTCAAAATATCTTACGGGAACAGATGGAAAAAGACTGGAGCAGAGAATCAATTCTTCCCAATGGAAACCCATTGATTTCTGGAAAGTAAAAGAACCCGTAGACGGAGAAGATGTCTATACTACTTTAGACCTTAGAATTCAGGACATTGCACACTCCGCACTGGAGAAACAGATGATTACTTACGAAGCAAAGCACGGCACCGTGATTGTAATGGAAGTAGAAACAGGAAAAGTTCGGGCACTGGTTAATCTAAGACAAAACGAAGAGGGCAATTACGAAGATTCTTACAACTATGCCATAAAAGATAATATCGAGCCGGGTTCTACCTTTAAAACGATCTCGCTCCTGGCAGCAATGGATGACGGTTTTATAGATGAAAATACAACCGTGAATGTAGGAAACGGAGTTTGGACGTATGCAAAACAGAGAATTTCAGACGGTCATGGTGGTGGAACGTACGATATAAGCGATGTTTTAGCAAAATCCAGCAACGTAGGAACTTCGAAGCTGATCACAAAATATTATGCTGATAAGCCTCAGATCTTTCTTGACCATTTGAAAAGATGGAAATTATTTGATAAAATGGATATCGAGCTTCCAGGGATCACAAAACCAAAAATCGTAACTCCACAGAATAAAAGATGGAACGCGGCCACTTTAGCTTCTATCTCTTACGGATATTCATCAAACATCAATCTTTTACAATTAACAACCTTCTATAATGGAGTTGCTAACGGTGGTAAAATGCTTAAACCTCTATTCATCGACAAGATCATGAAAGACGGAAAAGTAATGTACAGCGCAAAACCTGAAGTAATGGTAAATAAAATGGCCTCAGAGAAAGCCATTAAGATGATGACCAGCGCCCTGACGAAAGCCGTAGAAAAAGGAACCGGACGAAGCATCTTCACTCCCAACCTGAAAATGGCAGGGAAAACAGGAACTGCGAGATTTGAATACTGGCTCCCGGGCCCGATGAAATACCGTGCTTCTTTTGCAGGTTTCTATCCGGCTGATAATCCGAAATATACCTGTTATGTGATGATCAGTGAACCCAACACAGCAAAAAGTTTTTATGGTGGAACCGTTTCAGCACCGGTGTTTAAGGAAATTGCAGGAAAAACATTCCTGAAAACGCCTCAGAATATAGAAAAAGAAATGCTGGTAGACAGAAAGGTGAACCTAAGCAAAATGGTAGAACCCAATGTAAAAGTAGCAGTTAATAATAAACAAATGCCCAACGTAGTAGGTTTGATAGGCAAAAACGTCATTCCTCAGTTGGAAAATTTAGGATACCGTGTAGATTATAAAGGTGTTGGAAGGATCAAAGAACAATTCCCACTGGAAGGCACCATAATCAGCAAAAACCAAAGGCTTTATTTGTCTTTGCAGAATTAAAATAGAAACAAGTCCCAAGGGACGCTTTAATACAGGATAGGAAAATTCCTGTCAAATAAAATGATAATAACAGAATTATTAAAAAGGATCCCAGTTTTAGAAATTCACGGCAACGACGCCCGTGAGATCTCAGAATTGGCTTTCGACAGCAGAAAGATTACGGAAAACTCACTGTACGTAGCAGTAAGAGGAACCGTTGCAGACGGACATTCATACATTGCATCATCTGTTGAAAAAGGTGCAAAAGCAGTAGTGTGCGAAGACTTTCCTGAAATATTGAATGAAGACGTAACCTATATTAAGGTAAAAGATTCATCTAAAGCATTGGGGCACCTGGCATCCAACTTTTACGGAAATCCATCTCAGAAACTCAAACTGATCGGGGTTACCGGAACCAACGGAAAAACGTCGGTATCTACCCTTCTTTTTGATGTGTTCACAAACTTAGGATATGATTCTGCACTGCTTTCCACGGTGGAGATCAGAATTGCAGATGAAATCATTCCTGCGACCCACACCACTCCGGATGTAATTAGCATTAATAAAATTTTAGCAGAAGCCGTTGAAAAAGGCTGTGAATTCGCTTTCATGGAAGTCAGCTCCCATGGAATTGCCCAAAACAGAATTGAGGGACTGCATTTTAAAATTGCAGGATTCACCAACCTTACCCACGATCATTTAGACTATCATAAAACGTTTGAAGAATATCTTAAAACCAAGAAAAGATTCTTTGACGGACTTGAAGATACTGCCATAGCCATTACCAATATTGATGACAAAAACGGTATGGTGATGCTTCAGAATACAAAAGCAACGAAAAAGTCTTACGCTCTGAAAACCATGGCTGATTACCACGGAAAATCTTTAGAACTTGATTTCAACGGAATGCTACTGAACTTCAATGGAAAAGAATTCTGGACTACATTGACAGGAAAGTTCAATGTCTACAATTTACTATTGGTTTTCGGAATCGCAACAGAACTTGGTTTTGAGCAGGATGAAATTCTGCAGGCAATCAGTAAGCTGAAAAGAGTTTCCGGAAGATTTGAAACCTTCAAATCAGATGGCGGAATTTTCTTCATTGTGGATTATGCTCATACGCCAGATGCTTTAGAAAATATTCTGGACAGCATTAATGAAATCAGAACCAAAAACGAAAGACTGATCACCGTTTTTGGGTGCGGAGGCGACAGAGATCACTCCAAAAGACCTGAAATGGGAAATATTGCTACCAAAAAATCGACATTAGCAATTATTACATCAGACAATCCGAGAACAGAAGATCCTGCACAGATCATCAAGGAAATTGAAGCAGGCGTTGAACCTCAGAATTTCAGCAAATACACTTCGATTCCGGATAGAAAAGAAGCTATAAAAATGGCGATTAAATTCGCAGAACCAAAAGATATAGTGTTAGTAGCTGGAAAAGGCCACGAAACCTATCAGGACATTAATGGTGTAAAACATCATTTTGACGACAAGGAAACGATCAACGAACTTTGGAAGTTAATGAGTAAATAAACTGAAATTAATTGAAAGATTGAATTTATTTAAAGATTTAAACAATTGATGATGACTAAAAATTTTGAAAATTTCCCAGTTTACATCAAGAGCTTAGATTTAATTGAAAAAGTTTATCAATTTCTTAGAAGTAAAAATTTAGAAAGAGAATTTGAATTTAGTAACCAAATAAAAAGAGCCGGATTTTCAATATCCAACAATATTGCAGAAGGCTCAGAATATAATAATAACAGACAATTTATTAAATATTTAAAAATTGCAAAAGGCAGTTGTGCCGAAGTTAGAAGTATGATGATTGTAAGTAAAAGATTAAAACTGGGAGATGAAAATAAAGCTGAGGAAATCATTAATCTTTCACGAGAAGTTTCTTCTAATATTTCAAACTTTATTAAGTATTTAAGTGAAAATATGGAGAAACCCCATCTTTAAATCTTTAAATAAATTAAATTTTTAAATTAAAACAGAAGACATGCTATACTATCTATACGAATATCTTACCAGCCAGGGAATCCACATACCGGGATTGGGAATGCTTAAATACATTTCTTTCCGTGCCGGAATAGCTGTGCTGTTCTCTCTTGTCATTGCCCTTGTATATGGAAAAAGGATCATCAATTACCTGAGAACAAAACAGATGGGCGAATTGGTACGTGACCTTGGATTAGACGGGCAAAAGCAGAAAGAAGGAACTCCTACTATGGGAGGGCTTATTATTATCATAGCCACCATCATTCCGGTTCTTCTCTTTACCAGAATTACCAATGTTTATATTGTTCTGCTGCTGGTTTCCATGGTGTGGATGGGGGCTATAGGTTTCGTAGATGATTATTTGAAGAAAGTAAAGAAAAATAAAGACGGTCTGAGCGGAAAATTTAAAATTGTAGGCCAGGTGGGATTAGGGCTAATTGTCGGAATTACAATGTATTTCCATCCAGACATTACCGTGAAAAGAAAATATGCAGATGCAAAAGTAGTGAACAGAAACAATGTAGAGCAGAATTTTATGCCTACAGAAAAAATCACCGTTTCTACCGTTCCTTTTGCTAAAAACAATGAATTTGACTATAGTGGAATTCTGTTCTGGATGAATGATAAAGATGCTCATGAATGGGCATGGATTGTCTTTATTCCAATTGTTATTTTTATCGTGACTGCCGTATCAAACGGAGCCAATATCACAGATGGAATTGATGGACTTGCCGCAGGAACCAGCGTAGTCATACTGCTTACCCTTGCCCTGTTTGCTTACCTCTCCGGGAACATCATCTTTGCAGACTACCTTAATATTATGTTTCTCCCGAATATGGGTGAAACCACCATTTTTGCGGTAGCCATGGTAGGTGCCGTGATCGGTTTCTTTTGGTATAATACATACCCTGCACAGGTTTTTATGGGCGATACAGGAAGCCTGATGCTTGGAGGAGTGATTGCCGTTTTAGCAATTATTTTGAGAAAAGAACTCCTGATTCCCGTTTTATGCGGAATCTTCCTGATTGAAAACGTATCTGTCATGCTTCAGGTTATTGTTTTCAAATACAGAAAAAGAAAATATGGGCTGGAATATGCTCAGAATAATAGATTTTTTAGAATGTCACCATTACACCACCATTATCAGAAAGGAGGATTTCACGAAAGTAAGATCGTCAACAGAATGATTATCATCGGGGTAATGATGGCCATAATATGCCTGATCACATTAAAAATGAGATAACCAATCATTTAAAATATTGAAAGATTTAAGTATTTAAAAATTTTTGAATCATTAAATCTTTCAATCATTAAATCAAAATAGATATGAAAATAGTTGTTTTAGGAGGTGGAGAGAGCGGATGCGGAGCTGCTTATTTAGCGAAAAAACAAGGTCTGGAAGTTTTTCTTTCAGACAAAGGTGCTATTAAGGATAACTATAAGCAGTTTTTAGCCGAAAATGAAATTGAATTTGAAGAAGGAAACCACAACGAAGAAAGAATTTTAAATGCAGACTGGATTGTAAAAAGCCCCGGAATTCCCAAAAAGGCAGAAATCATCCATAAAATTCATGATAAAGGAATAAGACTTTCCTCTGAAATTGAATTTGCCTCAGAATTTACCGATGCCAAAATCATCGCTATCACAGGAAGCAACGGAAAAACAACCACCACTTCCCTGATCTACTATATTCTGAAAAACGACGGATTAAATGTAGGGCTAGGCGGAAACATAGGATACAGCTTTGCCAAACAGGTAGCTGATGAAAACCATGAGTATTATGTACTGGAGGTAAGTTCTTTCCAATTGGATGATATTCAGAATTTCAGACCTTATATTTCTCTATTGCTGAATCTGTCTCAAGATCACTTAGATCAATATAACTACAATTATGAAGAATATGCTTTAGCTAAATTCAGAATTGCTGAGAACCAGGAAAATGATAATTTCTTCATCTACAATAAGGATGATGAAATGAGTAAAAATATCCTTGAGAAGCTGGAAATAAAAGCTAAAATGATTCCCTTCTCTACAAAAGAAAAACTGTCGGAAGGTGGTTTCATTGATGACGATCAGATTATAGTAAAAATGAAAGATGAGTTTTCTATGAAGGTTGATAAACTTTCTCTTCTGGGAAATCATAATGTTGCCAACAGCTTAGCCGCTTCAATAGCAGGTAAAATACTGGAAATCAATAACGAAAGCATCAGAAACTCATTAATGACGTTCCAGGCGGTAGAGCATAGACTTGAATTCGTGACAGAAATCAATGGTGTAAAATACATCAACGACAGTAAGGCAACCAATGTAAATGCCACTTACTACGCTTTAGAAAGCATGAAAACTCCAACGGTTTGGATCTTAGGGGGACTAGATAAAGGAAACGATTACTCAGAAATTGAAGAGCTCGTTAAAAGAAAAGTAAAAGCCATTGTGTGCTTAGGAATAGACAATACGAAGATCATAGACTTCTTTAGAGACAAAAAAGAATTCATCTATGACACTTCAAGTATGGAAGAAGCCGTGAAAATATCAAAATCACTGGCCAAAAGCGGAGATACTGTTTTACTTTCCCCATGCTGCGCGAGTTTTGACCTTTTCAAAAGCTATGAAGACAGGGGAAAACAGTTTAAAGAGCAGGTATTAAAGTAAATGTAAAAAGTAGGAAAGTATTCATGTATTAATGATTTTTCATGAATACATTTTACATGAATACAACAATACAAGAATATAATATGGACGAACAGAATACAGAAAGCAGAATTGAACTTCTAAAGGGTGATAAAGTACTTTGGATGGTCATCCTTGTGATCTCCATTTTCTCTATTTTCCCCGTATATTCTGCGAGTTCAAACCTGGAATATATTGTTAATAACGGGACCACAACAGGTCACGTGATCAAGCATATGTTCTTTGTAGTCTTAGGTCTCGTCATCATGAGAGTCGTTGGAATGGTGAAATATGAATACATTGGAAAGCTCAGCAGCATTCTGCTCGGCTTAATGATCGTTCTCCTTGTTGTCACCATGTTTACAGGTCAGACCATTGACGGAGCCAGTGCTTCAAGATGGTTAAAAATTCCGGGAACACCCATTTCATTCCAGCCATCCTCTTTTGCCTTTTTAATGCTCGTTATTTATCTCTGCAGATATCTCACCAAGAAAATAACAAGAGAAAGACTTCCGATAGAGAATATTATGTACATTTTTGGACCCATCCTATTGGTATTTGTATTGGTAGCAAAAGATAACGGGTCTACCGCATTGATGATCCTGATGGTTTCCGTAATTGTCCTGATCATAGGACAGCTTCATTGGAAATACATTGCAGGATTTATTTCTTCCTCATTTGTAGCCATTATTCTGTTTCTGATTATTGCATTAAATACCAATCTGATCGGTGGAAACCGTGTTCATACATGGATGAGCCGTGTCGAAACATTTACTTCCAGCAAAGCAAAAACAACCGATGTAGATGATGAAAGTGTAAAAGCTAAAAACTATCAGGTAATGCAGGCCAAGGCAGCCATCGTTCATGGTGGAATTACAGGAATGGGGCCCGGGAAAAGTGCATTAAAACAAATGCTTCCACAGTCTGCCTCCGACTTTATTTTCGCAGTGATTGTAGAAGAATATGGGTTGATAGGAGCGGCTTTCCTAATATGTCTGTATCTGATTATGATGATACGGATCGTAATGATCGCCAGCAAAATGCCCGCATTTTTCGGGTCACTACTCGTACTCAGTCTCGGGGTGATGATTTTCATTCAGCTTGCAGTGAATATTGCAGTAGCCGTTAATCTGATTCCGGTAACAGGACAGCCGTTGCCACTCATAAGTTATGGAGGAACCTCCATGCTGGTTACCTACCTCCAGCTTGGAATTATTTTAAATATAAGCTCAAGAATACAGATATACGATGAAGAAGGAATGGGCAAAAAACAAAGTGTAGCAGAAATTAATGATATAGCATAAAAGAGTCTCACCAGACGATTTAACAAAGATAGGACGCAGTCCCATCAACATAAGAAAAGAAATGAACAAAAAACTAAAAGTAGTATTATCCGGCGGCGGAACAGGAGGACACATCTTCCCGGCCATCGCTATTGCAGATGAAATCAGAAAAAGATTTCCTGATACGGAATTTTTGTTCATTGGAGCCAACGGAAAAATGGAAATGGAAAAAGTTCCGCAGGCCGGCTATAAAATTGAGGGAATTGATATTGCCGGAATCGACAGAGGAAATCTTTTGTCCAATTTAGGGCTTCCTTTCAAAATTTTGAAGAGCTTATCCAAATCAAAAAGGATGATTAAAAACTTCGCTCCGGATTTTGCAATAGGAACAGGAGGTTTCGCTAGCGGACCTGCCCTTTACGAAGCCAGTAAAATGGGCATTCCTATTTTCATTCAGGAACAGAATGCTCATGCGGGTGTTACCAATAAAATTTTAAGCAAGAAAGCTAAAGCCGTTTTCACAGCTTATCCAAAAGTAGAAGGCTTTCCTGCTGACAAAATAAAATTTCTGGGCAACCCTATCCGTGAGAATATTATCTCCGGAATGACGGAAACCTCTTCAGCAAAAGAAAAAATGGGCCTCAATAAAGATAAACTTACCATTCTTTCCGTAGGTGGTTCTTTAGGCTCCAGGACATTAAACAATGCATGGAGATCTCATTTGAATGAACTTGTAAACAAAGATTATCAGCTGATCTGGCAAACAGGAAAGCTTGATTATAAAGATATTTTAGAAGAAACAAAAGATAGCGAAAACAGAAATATCCAGATCCGGGAATTTATTAAAGAAATGGAACTGGCCTACTCTGCAGCAGACATCATCGTTTCAAGAGCTGGAGCTATAGCCATTTCAGAGCTTGCAGTAGCTAAAAAACCGGTTCTTTTGGTTCCCTTCCCATTTGCGGCGGAAGACCATCAGACCAAAAACGCCATGAATCTGGTTGAAAAAAATGCAGCCAGAATGGTAAAAGACTCTGAAATGCAGGAAAAATTCTGGAATACTCTGGAAGAAATCTGCAACAGTGAGAGTCTAAGAAATGAAATGTCTCAAAATCTGGAATATTTTGCCAAGCCAAATGCCGCAAAAGAAATTGTAGATGAGATATTTAAAACTGTAAAAAGTACAGTGTAAAATGTAACAACAACCCAGACACATGAATACATTTTACAATATACATTAATACAAAAAGAATGAACATATTAGAAACATATCAAAATTATTACTTCGTTGGAATCGGAGGTATCGGGATGAGCGCTTTGGCGCGCTACTTCCATGCTTCAGGCAAAAATGTTTTAGGCTACGATAAAACCAACACCAAACTCACTCAACAACTGATAATTGAGGGAATTGATATTGTTTTTGAAGATGTACTTGACGAAAAAATAACTTCGCTTCAGAAAGGAGAAACTTTGGTAATCTACACTCCTGCTATTAAAAAACTGGGAATTTTAGATTATTTTAATGAAAATCAATTTGAAGTTTTAAAGCGGGCAAAAGTTTTAGGTTTAATTACAGAAAATACAGACTGTATCGCAGTTGCAGGAACCCATGGAAAAACAACAACTTCTACCTTGGTTTCTCACCTGTGCAAAGAAGCCAATCTTCCGTTTTCATGCTTTTTAGGAGGTATTTCTGAAAATTTTAAGTCGAACTTCCTGTTTAACGGGACAAAATATTCTGTAGTAGAAGCAGATGAATATGACAGAAGCTTCCTGAGCCTTTCTCCGGACTGGGCTGTGGTAACTTCAACGGATGCAGACCATCTGGATATTTATGGGGACAAAAGCCATATAGAAGAAGGATTCAAACAGTTTGCAGCACTTGTGCCCGATGACAAACAGCTGTTTGTAAGAAAAGGTCTGGATATTGGCAGGAATCATAAAACATATGCAGTCAATGAAGAAGCAGATTACTATTCAGACAACCTGCGTATGGATCACGATAAGATCTATTTTGATTTCCATACCCCTTCCGAAACGGTAAAAGATTTTGTATGGGAAATTCCGGGAATCCATAATGTAGAAAATGCTACAGCTGCATTGGCTATTCTGCACAATTTAGGCGTAGATTTTGAAACCCTGAAAAAGGCTATTGCGAATTTTAAAGGAATTAAAAGAAGATATACCAAACATATTTATCCAAACGGTAAAATTTATATCGATGATTATGCGCACCACCCGACAGAAATTAATGCCGTAGTAAGCTCTATCAGAACATTTTACCCCGATAAAAAATTACTGGTGGTCTTTCAGCCACATCTTTTCAGCAGAACAAGAGATTTCGCTGACGGATTTGCTGAAAGTTTAGATAAAGCAGATGAGCTGATCCTTCTCGACATCTACCCTGCAAGAGAGCTTCAGGAAAATTTCGCAGGAATAACATCCGGCTGGTTATTGGAAAAAGTGAATTTAGATAAAAAAGAAAGATCGGATCTGTCCGGTGCTTTTGAAAAAATAAAAGAAAAAGATTTTGACATCCTTCTCACCGTAGGCGCAGGAAATATAGATACCCTGTATGACCCTATTTGCGAATGGATAAATTCTTCTGTACAAAGTAAAATGTAAAAAGTACAATGCACAGAGATCATTTAATAAAGTAACTAATTAGAATACAATAGTACACTGTACTTTTTACATTGTACAAAATATATGAAAAATAAATACAGAATATTAAAAATTACTGTCACAGTGATCATCCTTGGATTACTGCTGAGTTTCTCATTGAAGAGATTCAGCGGCCAGAAGATCACGGACAATAAGATTTCTGTAAAAATGAATGAAAAAACACCCGTATACTTTGTTGATGAAAAAGACATCCGGGAAATTGTAAAAAAAGAAAACCCCTCCGGAAAGGTAGGAGATCTGAATATTCCTGTGCTTGAAAAAAAGATCAATTCCCTTCCCGCAGTTGACAGTGCCAATGTTTATCTGAACCTGAATGGAAAACTCTATCTTGATATCAAACAGAGAGTCCCGGTTTTCAGGCTCAATAAAGACGGAAGAGACTTTTATGTAGATCAGAAAGGTACTGAATTCCCTACTTCAAAAACCTACTCGCATCCCTGCATGCTGGTAACAGGAAATGTGAAACCGGATGAATACAAAAAGCTGGCAGAGCTCATTGAAAAAATTGATAAAGATGATTTCAGCAAAAAATTCTTTATCGGAATATCAAAAAGTAAAGACGATTATAATCTTCTGACAAGTGAAGGAAATTATAAAGTGGAGCTGGGAGATCTTGACAATATTGAATTTAAAGTAAAAGGATTCAAAACTTTCGTGGAAAAATACCTGGTATTTCAGGATCCACAAAAGTACAGTATGGTTTCCATAAAATATCAAAACCAGATTGTAACTACCTTAAACCCTTACTTTAAAGAAAACGACAGTATTCTAAAAGCTGGAAATCTGGAACTGGCAAAAGCCCCGATACTGGCGGCATCAAAAAAACCGGAAGCCATGCCTAAAACTTCAGAAACAAAAAAAAAGAAAGCATCTGCAGTAAAGCCCAAGGAAAAACCAAAACCCAAAACAGCAATCAAGTCAAAGGAAATCAGGAAAACAGAGAAAAAGCCCACGGCTACTAAGCCCAAAGCCAAGGTAAAAATAGAATAAAAGGAGTCCAAAGGGCCGATTAGCATAGAGTTGGGGTGAAATCCAACTGATTAAAAAAACGGGACACCGTCCCAGACATGAAAAAGTAGACAAAAAATCAAATCGACATAAAATGGAAAATCAAGAGTATTCAGTAGGTCTGGACATCGGGACGACGAAAATTGTCGCGATCGTCGGAAGGAGGAATGCACACGGGAAAATAGAAGTTCTCGGTGTTGGGAAGGCCAAAAGTCTTGGAGTTCATAAAGGTATTGTAAATAATATCTCACAAACCATTAATTCAATCAAAGCTGCTGTGTCTGAAGCACAATCCAGTGCAGGAGTGCCCATCCGTAAGGTCACGGTAGGTATCGCGGGAAAACACATCCGTTCCCTGCAGCATTCTGATTATATTATGCGTGAACATCCAGACAAATTTATTACAGATGACGACATCGAAGCACTAAAAGATCAGGTGAAAAAACTGGTCATGCTTCCTGGTGAAGAAATTATCCATGTTCTTCCCCAGGAATATAAAGTGGATTCCGAAGGTGAAATTCAGGAACCGGTGGGAATGCATGGTAAACGTTTAGAAGCCAATTTCCACGTGGTAGTAGGACAGATGGGCAGCATCAGGAACATCGCAAGATGTGTAAGAGAAGCAGGCCTGGAAATGGAAGCCCTTACCCTGGAACCGTTGGCATCTTCAGAAGCTGTATTAACTAAAGAAGAAAAAGAAGCAGGCGTTGCTATTGTAGATATAGGAGGCGGTACCACAGATATTGCCATTTTCAAAGATAATATCATCCGTCATACTTGCGTTATCCCTTACGGAGGCGGTATTATTACAGAAGATATTAAAGAAGGCTGCTCTATTATTGAAAAACATGCAGAACAGCTGAAAGTAAAATTCGGTTCTGCAGTTCCAGAACTTGAAAAAGACAGTACATTTGTTACTATTCCAGGGCTTCACGGAAGACCGGATAAAGAAATTTCCCTTAAAACTTTGGCTCAAATTATCAATGCCAGAGTGGAAGAAATCCTGGAAATGGTCAATACAGAATTAAAAGCTTACGGAGCATTTGAGCAAAAGAAAAAGCTGATCGCAGGCATTGTCCTTACGGGAGGCGGATCCAACTTGAAGCACCTTCGTCAGCTGGCCAATTATACGACAGGTTTCGACAGCAGAATTGGTTTTGCAAATGAATATATTGCAAACGATAAGAACCAGTACCTGAAAGGCCCGGAATTTGCTACTTCAATCGGCCTGCTGATGGAGAGTTTGAAGATTCGGGACAAAAAACAGGGTGCTGAAATGGAAGAGCTGATGGAGGAAGAAACTGCCAAAGTGGAAACCGCTGCAGCACAGATAGAAACAGTTCAGTCTGTTCAGCCGGCACCTGTAGTTCAGGAACAATCCATTGTTAATGAACAGCGGGAAAACAGAAGAGCGAAACTCACTTTTGGGCAGTCGCTTATGGAAAAAGTTAAAAAATTCTTTGAAGAAGTAGAGTAAAGTATAAAATGATAGAAGATTATTGATAATTGATAAATAAAAAGCAAACAGCTTATTGCATGTCGCCGTTTATCACTCATCAATTATCATTCATCAACCATCAATTTAAAAAGCATAGTTATGGAAAATATAGGTACACAAGGATTTTCATTTGATTTACCAAAAGGAAATTCATCCATCATAAAAGTAATCGGTGTAGGCGGCGGCGGAAACAATGCCCTGAAACACATGTACGAAAAAGGTATTTACGGAGTAGATTTCGTGGTCTGTAATACCGATGCCCAGACTTTAGATAATAACCCCGTTGCCAACAAAGTACAGCTGGGAACTACCATTACAGAAGGTCTTGGTGCCGGTGCAGACCCTGAAGTAGGAGAAAAATCTGCTATCGAAAGTATTGAAGAGATCAAAGCATCTATGGGTCAGAATACCAAAATGGTATTTATTACGGCCGGAATGGGTGGTGGTACTGGTACAGGAGCAGCTCCCGTTATTGCCAAAGTAGCCAAAGATATGGGAATTCTAACGGTAGGTATCGTTACCGTTCCTTTCAGCTTTGAGGGTAAAAGAAGACTTGAACAGGCCGAAATCGGTCTTGAAAAGCTAAGAAATAATGTTGATTCACTGATTGTGATCAATAATGATAAACTGAGACAGCAATTTGGAAACCTTGGATTCAAGCAGGGATTCTCAAAGGCCGATGAAGTTTTAACCAATGCAGCCAAAGGAATGGCAGAAGTTATTACCGGTTACTTTGATGTAAACATTGACTTTAGAGATGCTAAATCTGTGCTTCAGAACTCCGGAACAGCTTTGATGTCTACAGGAATCGCTTCAGGTGAGAACAAAGCCGAAGAAGCCGTTAAAAAAGCATTGGATTCTCCGTTATTGAATGATAACAAGATCACCGGTGCTAAAAATGTTCTTCTATTGATCAGAAGTGGTGCCGAAGAAGTAACCATGGATGAGATCGGGGTGATTATGGATCATATCCAAAAAGAAGCAGGAAATACCGCTGATATTATTTTCGGGGTCGGTGCTGATGAGGAATTAGGAGATTCTGTAAGCGTTCTTGTGATCGCAACAGGTTTTTCAAATGACAGCAAAAGATTTGCAGGTCCTACGGAAAAGATCAGAATCAGTCTTAATGACAGTCTTGAAGCTCCAAAAGCCTCTCCTTTTAAAACAAGAGAAGAAAGAGAAACCTCTTCTGAATCACCTCGTGATTTCGGAGGAAAACATACGTTCAGACTGGATGATGAAGACAGTGATGTTCCGCAATTCGGCATGATCTCTTCAGAAAAAAAAATGATCGTTGAAGAAGAAATTAAAACAGAAATAAAATTCTTTGACCAACAGGAAGATACACAGGATAACTGGAGAAACGAAGAAGAATCCGGGGAAGAATCTTACAGCCTGTTCTCTTACGATGAAGAAGGAGAAGATCCTAATGATCTCGAAATTGAATCTTTTAAATTTGATTTCGATTCCAAAAAAGATGAAACTCCGTCTACGCCTGCCAGCAGACCTTTCTCAGACGATAAGCCTGTTGAATTCAGTTTCTTTGTTAATAATAATTCTCCATCCAATGAGCCTAAGACAGATTTCGGACAGCCAAAAGCAGAATTTTCTGCTCCAGCCAATGCCGTAACTGAAATCCCGGTTCAGGCTCTTGAAACATTCTTTCAGACAAGACAGGAAGAACTGAAAACTGAAACAAAACCAGCTTTTGAGGAAAAAACAGAAATTGAAGCTCCAAAACATGCAGAATCTGAGTTCACTTTTGTGAACAAAGCCGTTGATCAGGAAAGAATTGTGGAGAGAAGAAATAAATTAAAAGAATTCAATTCACGTTATCAAAGCTTTGACAGCACAAGCGAATTTGAATCTGTCCCGGCTTTCAAAAGAAAAAATATCTCTATTGACGGAACCAATGCCTCTGATCAGAACATCAACACGTACCTTTCTGACAACAACGGGAACATGCAGGTAAGAGAGAACAGATTTTTAAATAAAGACGTAGACTAAAATAATATAACAATGTAGAAATGTACCAATGTAACAATAATAACCATCATGGAAAGCTTGTCGAACCATCGACGTATTCTCAATTGGTAAACCGTTACATTGATACATTGTTAAATTTGAAAAAATGAGTTTAGAAAATACAATAACCGAAGCTATTAAAACAGCGATGAGAGCGAAAGACAGAGTCGCTTTGGACTCTCTGAGAGCTGTAAAAGCTCAAATTTTAAATCTACACACTGAAGCGAGAGGAGTTGAAGTTTCTCCGGAGCAGGAAATTGCAATCCTTCAGAGAATGATTAAACAGCGTAAAGATTCTTTCGAGCAGTTTTCAGCACAGGGAAGAAATGACCTTGCAGAAGTAGAAGAGGCTCAGATGAAAGTAATCGAGCAGTTTCTTCCTAAACAATTAAGCCCGGAAGAACTGGAAGCAGAAATAAAAAACATTATTTCAGAAACCGGAGCTGAGTCTGTTAAAGACTTAGGTAAGGTGATGGGAGCTGCTTCAAAAGCATTAGCAGGAAAGTCAGATGGGAAAAGTATTTCCGAGATGGCTAAGAAGCTTCTTTCTTAAAACGGGATACCTTGTAAGATCCGGGATATATATTAGCCGGAACACCAAATACAAGCCCTAAAAAACAGGATATCCAACCTTTGCATATCGATTTGATTAAAGAAGGCCTGAACATTAATGTTCAGGCCTTCATTTTTTGGATATTCAAATAATTAATCCAGTTCATTGTGATTGAAAACTGAATAGGTTCTATTTAACTCATGTCGTGTTAAATAATTTGAATGCTCGAGGGAAAGCAGTAAATGGTTTTTTCATGGTCATTGTTTTTAGAATCATTTCAAATTTAATAAATATTTATCATTATTCATAGTTTTATTGTATATATTTCTTAATATTATTGAAACATTAATATTCTATTAATTTTATCTGACTAAGCCGCTGATAGTTTTTATATATTGAAGAAAAGCTAAGAAATGATTAACTTTGTATCGATAAAAAACAAAATATATGTATCCAACAGATTTAGTAATGCCTATGAAGGCAGAACTTACAGATAAAGGTTTCGAAGATTTAACATCTCCAGCACAGGTAGAAGCGGCTTTAAAGCAGTCTGGAACCACTTTATTGGTAATCAATTCCGTTTGTGGATGTGCAGCAGGTGCTGCAAGACCAGGAGTTGTATATTCTTTGACAGGAGATAAAAAGCCAGATCATTTAACAACTGTTTTCGCAGGATTTGACACAGAAGCTGTAGCAGAGGCAAGAAAGCACCTTGCTCCATTCCCTCCAAGCTCTCCATGTGTAGCTCTTTTCAAGGACGGTGAATTGGTTCACATGCTGGAAAGACACCACATCGAAGGAAACCCTGCAGGCGCTATTGCAGCAAACCTTCAGGCTGCTTTTGATGAGTATTGCTAATAAAATAATAAATCTCAATACTGAACCGTTACATTATTTGTAACGGTTTTTTTATTTAACACCATAAAAATTCTCTGAAAATCCAAATATTATTATATTTGTTGGAATGGCAACAAAGGCACTTTTTAATACTGTCGTCAACTGGTTTATCCGTCAAAGGATAGATCAGATACAGAATTTCATGGACCATCCTATTGAAACTCAGAAAGGTATACTCTTTTCGCAGCTGTTTCATGCTGAGGATACGGAATATGGCAAAACCTATGGCTTCAACTCTATTTCGAGCTATCAGGACTTTAAAAACAAGGTTCCGATCGTTTGTTATGAAGATTTTGAACCTTATATTGAAAAAGCAAGGCAGGGCTATAAGGACGTCTCCTGGCCTGGATATATCAAGCATTTTGCAAAGTCTTCAGGAACCACCAATGCCAAAAGTAAATTTATTCCAATTTCTACAGAAAGTCTGGAGTATTGCCATATGAAAGCAGGAAAGGATATGGTTTCCATTTATGCTAATAATCATCCTGAAAACCAGCTTTTCACCAATAAGAACCTTCGGCTTGGAGGAAGCTCTGAGCTTCATGCGGATTTTAATACGAAGTTTGGAGATCTTTCAGCCATTTTAATTGATAACCTTCCTTTCTGGGTAGAAATTACGACAACTCCCAGTAAAAAGGTCTCCCTGATGTCTGAATGGGAAAGCAAGCTTAAAGCGATTACTTCGGAAGTGAAGAATGAGGATGTGGGAAGTATCCTTGGCGTACCAAGCTGGATGCTGGTGCTACTTCAAAGGGTAATTAAAGAAACAGGCAACAGCAGCATTTCTGAGCTTTGGCCTAATTTAGAGGTCTTTTTTCACGGCGGAATCAGTTTTAAGCCCTACAGGGAGCAATACCGACAGATCATCGGAAAAAACATCAATTACTACGAAATTTACAATGCTTCTGAAGGCTTCTTCGGAATCCAGGACAGATCGAACAGTGATGAAATGCTTCTGATGCTGGATTATGGTATTTTTTATGAATTTATCCCAATGGATCAGTTTCATTTTTCCAATCCGAAAGTAGTCAGCCTGGAAGATGTAGAAGTGGGGAAAAACTATGCAATGGTCATTACGACCAATGGCGGATTGTGGAGATACCTTATCGGAGATACGGTAGTATTCACGTCAATAAATCCTTTCAGAATAAAAATTACGGGAAGAACCAAGCATTACATCAATGCATTCGGGGAGGAACTGATGATCACAAATGTAGAATCTGCCCTTTCAAAGGCTTGTGAACTTACGGGAGCAAGTGTTGCTGATTTTACAGGTGCTCCTGTTTTTATGAAGGAAAATGAAAGCGGTGCTCATGAATGGATTTTTGAATTCAACCATAAACCGGACGATCTGGATCGTTTTACTGACGCCTTTGATCAGCATTTAAAGAAAATAAATTCGGATTATGAAGCTAAAAGATATAACAATCTGACGCTGAAAAGGCCGATCGTTCATATTGCAAAACCTGATCTTTTCTATCAATGGCTTGAATCTAAAGGAAAACTGGGAGGCCAGAACAAAGTTCCGAGATTGAGCAACGACAGAGAATATATAGATCCATTGCTTGAACTTAACGGAATATAATAAGGGAGCTTCTTGCTGAAAGATGAAAGCTATTGAGCTCATAAACAATATCTAGTTTTAAAAATCAGGATATTGCTTTAAAAATATAAAAAAACGCAGCCGAAATTTCGACTGCGTTTTTCTGTATTTAGAATTGTTATTTCTTTAAATCCTCCTTCAGTTTTTTTGCCCCCTCTTCTACTTTGGCGGCTCCTTTTGCAGCGGCGTCTTTTACATCCTGTCCGACTTCTTTAGCTTCGGCTTTAATGTCTTTTCCCGCTTTATTAAGGTCTTCCTTCGTTTTCTGAGCTGCATTATCTATTTTGTTTCCGGCTTCATCCATTTTAGATTTTACATCCTGTTTAGCCTTATCTACTTTGGCACTGTCTACAACATGAGAAGGTGTTTCTGACACTGTTGTAGTCGTGGTCGTTACAGACCCGTCAGCACTTTCGACTTGTTCTGTTTTTGTTGTAGATTTTGTACATGACACAGCAAATAATGCTACTGCAGCTGCTGCTAAGATTTGTTTTTTCATATTTTATATTTTTTTAAAATGTTTTTCGTGTTTGAAAATTCTATTCGGATTTAGTTCCGGTAGCCGATGGTATCTCAGAGCTCTTTTGCTTTTTCTCTGTATCTGCCTTTTTCTTTTCGTCTTCCAGTTTCTTCTTATTCTCTTTTTCGAGTTCCTCTTTCAGTTTCTGTTCTTCTTTTTGAAGTTTGGCTGCCTGCTTTATAGAGTCCTGATAGTTCTGTGAAGACATTCTGATCTGGCGGACAATATCTATTGAGGTAGCCCCTGATGAGAAGGAATCCACAGCTGCCGTATCATACTGCATCCTTACCTCCTGCTCTGCTGCAAAACCGGGAGTTTCTTTCTTGGAACATGATATCAGTAACAGGGATACAATAAAAACCGCAGACAGTAAATTTTTCATGGAACTAATTTAGCAGAAATTCTGCAATTACAGGATAGTGATCCGATAATTTTACAGACTGATCTACTTTATAGCTTAAAGGAATAATGGATTTTGAACTGAAAATATAATCAATTCTCAAAGGAACTTTATAGTCGTGGAAACTGGAGGAAATGCCATTTCCAACGGTCAGAAAGGCATCCTGAAGATCTTTTCCAAGGTTATAATATTCATAAGAATTAGGTACAGAATTGAAATCGCCTGCCAGAATCACAGGATAAGGTGAAAAATCAATTACTTTTCTAATCTTTCTGATCTGGTCTTCGTGGGCTTTAAAGGTAGGAGTCATGTGAGAAAAAAGGGTGGCAATTTTTCCACCTTCTTTTGCAAAGCCATCAAACTGAAGCATTGATTTATGCAACCTGAAAGGTTCCAGATATACATTAACCACTCTTATGATCTTCCCGTTGATATCTACATCTGCATAAAAAGAGTTTCCTCTTGCACTTTCTTCAATCAGCTTTTCCTGTCTTATAATTTTATGTTTTGTCTTCAGAATAACGGAAGGGTATTTTACCATATCCCGTCTGATCGCTCTATTGGTATCTTTTTCCTGAACTAAAATAATATCAGCGTCCTGGTCCTTGATGTATTTTTTGATTTTCTCCCATCCAAAATCTCCATACTTCACATTAAACGTAAGTACTTTGATATCTCTTACCGTCTTTAAATTTTCTGTTTTTGGAGAAAAATTTACCCATCTTCTTACAGGATTGTAAAAAAGAAAAGTTCCCAGTACAAAAGCAATGGCTATCTTTTTTCTTTTTATTACCCAAATCAAGGTGAGAAGAATATAGAGAATTATCAGGTAAGGAAAGCCCAGAGAAAGCACATTAAGACCTCCTAAAAGATTAGGTGGAATCCACGCATTACCTAATGTGCATAACATCAAAACGGCGACAACGATATGAACAAAAAGTAATAACTGGCTCGGCTTCATGAAATAACAGTCTAGAGTACGCTTTTGTGTTCATCAAAAATCCTACCAAGACTGTAAGCTTTAACTAATTTTATGATTATTAGTTATTTAATGAAAATGTTCCCACCACAGGATAATGATCTGAAAGATTTATACTTCGGTCTACCTGATACGTCACCGGATGTATGGTTTTTGAGGTGAAAATATAATCGATCCTAATGGGAAACTTATAGTCATGAAAGCTTGTGGCGCTGCCTTTTCCGGCTTTTACGAAAGCATCATCCAATCCATCGGACAGGTGATAATATTCGTAAGAATTGGGAACAGAATTAAGGTCTCCGGCAAGGATGACAGGATAGGGTGAGTTTTTGATGGCTTCTTTAATGCTATTTACCTGATCCTGGTGTTTTTTAAAAACAGGAATCAGTCTTTTAACGATGTTCTTCAGCTTTTGCTCATCTTCTTCCTTAACGCCATCTAACCTGATCATTCCCTTTTCAAATTTAAAAGGCTCCAGATAAAAATTAACAAAACGGTAAATTTTTCCTTTGATTTCAATATCTGTTTGGGAAGCGTATGCATTATTATAGTCATAATCGCTCTTGATCAATTCTCGGGAGTCTATAATTTTATGCTTTGAAAAGATTTTTAATATCCCATTTCCTTTAGCTTCTTCCATTCCGTTAACCGAAATTTTGTTTCCGGATTCCTGGAGCATAATGATATCTGCATTGGCATTATTCAGGTATTTTTCAATACCGGAGGCACCTAATGTTCCGGCTTTAACATTAAAGGAAACCATTTTCAGGTCTGCAGCATCTTTTTTACCGGAAGAGAAATTCACCCATCTCTGTACAGTATTCATGAAGATAAGTCCTGCCAGCATAAACACAAAAGTCCTTTTTTTCCAGCTGAAAAGCCAGAAAATTGTAAATATACTATACAAAATAATAAGGACAGGAAATCCTAATGAAAGCAAATTGAACCACGGGAATATTTTAGGCGGAACATAAGCGTTCATTAAAGTACCCAGCAGAAGGAATAAAACTCCCAGGTGAAGGATCAGTATGATTAAACGGAAAACTTTCACAGAATTTTAATTGAATCTATAAAGATGTTTTTTCCAGATCCTTGCAAGAATCCAGCCAACCAAAGCTCCTCCTACGTGCGCCAGGTGGGCAATACCTCCCCCGTTTCCGGAAACTCCCAGATATATGGAAACTACAATAACGATAGGCATCAGGTATTTTACCTTCATAGGAACAGGAATAAACATCATCATGATTTTTGAATCAGGATAAAGTGTGGCAAAGGCTGCTACCACTCCGAAAATAGCTCCGGAAGCGCCAACCATAGGGGTTGCTACGATCCCTTTAAAACTCTCTAGCAACTCTTTTTGCTTAACAATAGATGCTGCATCTCCATTAAATCCTACACTTGCTCCAGAGAGATAGGCATTGACATTGAACCCAAGTTGCTGCAATTCATTGGTAATTTGCTGAGCTTCAACAAAATTCCAGGCATTAAAAAGGAAAAAAGCCCCCAATCCGCTTAAAAAATAAAGAATCAAATACTTTTTATCTCCAAGTGATTGCTCCAAAATAGGACCGAAACTATAAAGTGTCAGCATATTAAATAAAATATGCATGATACTTCCATGCATAAACATATGCGTAATGATCTGCCATGAATGGAAAAACGGGGAAAAAGGATAAAAGCCGGCTAGATAACCGATTACCTCATTTCCGAGAAAATAAGTCCCAATAAATACGATCACATTGATAATGATTATATTTCTTGTAATTGGCGGTATATTGTTAAACATTTTTAAAATTTGTTTTTAATATCATTAAACGGAACTTCATAAAAGCATCTTTTGCCATCCGGTAAAAATTCCGGGAAGCCTAACGCTGTAAAATCTTTGATGACCTGTTCCGCATCTTTCTTATAAATAAAATCGAACCTTGATTTCGAATGCATTTTGCTCCACTGATTGAGATAAAACTGCATAAATTCTTCTTCATTTTTATACTCCAGGATCTCAAAAAGGTTCTCCAGGAATTTCATTGCCTGGGTTTCTTTCAGTCCTTCAGGAAGTGCATCTATTCTCAGCACGCTTTCATGAGCAATTTTCATGTCAAACCCGAGTTCCGGAAGAAATTTTTTGAAAGAATTATATTTATTCTTCTCAATTTCGTTCATATGATACTCCAGAGAAAAGAGAAGTGAATGACTATTCGGATTGGTATTGATGTTATTCTTCTTTGATGTCTTATTATTTTCTGAAACAATCAGCCGGTGCATTCTTCCAAGGTCCAACATCAGAGTCACATCTCCTTTATTGAACAGCCAGTAGCCGTTGGGCAACCTCATCAGATCTTCATCGAAATCCTCGTCTTCAAATAAATTGATCTTGGATGGTTCTGCCGTAATATTCTGGTGGTACATTTCCGTAAGATTCTGAATCTCTTCCGGACGTACATTTCTCTCTTCAATAAATGGGTTGTAGTCTTTATCTACTATAATTTCAGGCATCTTGATCACGCCACCGCTGCTGTTTCCCTTGCTTGGAAAAGGCTTATTCATCATCGCATCCATTTCCGGATCTTTATCAAAATCAAGGCTTGGAGAAACGTTGTAAATTCCCAGAGACCTTTTAATGGTGGAACGAAGAAGGGCAAAAATAAGATGCTCGTCTTCAAATTTCACCTCTGTTTTCTGAGGATGAATATTGACATCTATTTTTTCCGGATCCATTTCCAGATACAGGAAAAAAGTTGGAACATACCCTGGCAAAAGCAATCCTTCAAAGGCTTCCTGAACCGCTTTATTGAAATACGGACTTCTGAAATATCTTCCGTTAACAAAAAGAAACTGCTCTCCTCTTGACTTTTTAGCACCTTCAGGTTTTGCTACAAATCCATGAAGTTTACACCAGATAATATCTTCTTTGATAGGAATCAGCTGTGGCTGCAGTTTACGTCCGAAAACATCTACAATACGCTGCATCTGGCTTCCTTTTCTCAGTCTGAAAACGGCTTCATCATCATGAAACAGGGAAAACTCCAGGTTTTCATGCGCTAAAGCAACACGCTGAAATTCATCGATAACATGTCTGAATTCAACATTATTATTTTTAAGGAATTTTCTTCTGGCTGGAACATTATAAAAGAGATTCTTCACCAGGAAATTGGATCCGTCTGCAGTCTGTATAGGGTCCTGAAACTGAAATACCCCGCCTTCAATGTAGATATTGGTTCCTATCTTCGCATCATTCTGCTTTGTTCTCAGTTCAACCTGAGAAACTGCGGCGATAGAAGCCAGCGCCTCACCTCTGAAGCCTTTTGTTGAGATCTTAAAGATATCTTCCGTTCCTTTGATCTTTGACGTAGCATGTCTTTCAAATGCCATTCTGGCATCGGTCTCAGACATTCCCTTACCGTCGTCTACCACCTGGATCAGGTTTTTTCCTGCATCCCGGATAATCAACTCGATCTTGGAAGCTTCCGCATCAATAGCATTCTCCAAAAGTTCTTTCACAATGGACGCAGGTCTCTGCACCACTTCTCCTGCCGCAATTTGGTTAGCTACATGATCCGGTAAAAGCTGAATAATATCTGACATAAACGTTTAATCAACTTACAAAAATAGTCAATGGAAACGGGAATTAAAACAATAAAAACGGGAATTAAAATTTTATTATCAACATTTTAATCACAATTTGGAGTTCAGTTCTATTTTATCCCAGACAAAGGAAAAAAACATTGAAAAGAAATTTGTCTTTTTTAACGCAAAGTTTAATGATGAATTGCTTTAGTATTAAGGAGGGCAAAGAGATGTGGCTTCGCCACTGACTAAGCGACCGTTTTATCCGTACGCTTCATCGAATCAATTTTTGATTGATTCCTCCTTTGCAGACTTAGAAATAAAACGCTTTCAACCTTTGCGTTAAACAAGAAAATAACGTTCTTTTAATTGAAGAAGAACACCCCTTCTCTACCATCGAAAAGGGGTGCTTCACAGCTAGTTTACACAAAAATAATAAATGATATTTATTTTATTTCTTTGCTTAATCGTCAAAGACAAGCGTTCTTTTTTCTCTTCTTTTCGGAATACCGTGGATCTTGTCGTATAAATAAGCCAATACATTAGGTTTCTTATAAATCCTGCTGTAGCGGTATTTTGTATTAAAGTGCCTGATATGAATTTTATAAGCATCATACCCGATGACAATCAAAAGACAGAAACTGATCACATAAAATACCCTGAATTCAAGATAATAATAGGTAAGTCCTGAGAATACAGCTCCTAAAACATAGGCCGCCATAATACTGGTGAGCAGCTTTGCCCTGGCAATCAGTTCACCACTTTTTCTATATTTCTTTTTTGTAAACATGGAAAGCAGAATTCCAAGGTCGGTGGTGGTACCCGTAAGGTGGGTCGTTTTCACCGAAAAGTTGGAGATACTTGCGGTAAGCCCGTTCTGAAGTCCGGTTGCAAAAAGCATCAGTGCCACCAGATATTCCGTTTCTTCCAGTGTTTTCTGGTAATAAAACTGACCGTATATCCCTACAAACAATAAGCATATGATTTCCAGCACAATCGGCATGGAATGAGCGAAATACTTACTCTTTTTATTGAAATTGATGACGATGAAGTTGGACAGAAAGCTTCCGAAGAAGAACAGGAAGATCCATGCTCCTACCACAGCCACCTGTGTCCAGTTTCCTTTACTGATCTCTGCCGCCAATATGGCGTAGTGTCCTGTTACGTTGGATGTAAAAGAGAGAAAAATTAACAGAGAGGCAATATTTATAGTCCCCGCAGTAAATGCAGTCAGCGTCCCCAATCTGATATTGTCTCCCAACGTTCGGCTGTTACTATAATTCCTTAGCATTTTTTATATTTTTAATTGTGTTCTTTATTTTTTTAGACCTCCACAAAGATCTCAGCCAGTCTTCCTCTTTCCGGAAGCCTCTCAGGCATTGAAACTTTAATTTCCTGAACCTGCAGATCTTTGCATTTTTTGATGTAAGGTGCAATGTCAAATTTTCCTTTGCCTTTACTTTTAATAGATGGAGAATAGTAGGCTTCTTCAATATTCTCTGCCTTCACATAATTGTTGAAAGTCCTTTGAAAGCTTCCTGTGAAAATATCGCAGATGATCTTATTGACCAGGTGAGGGTATTTATTTCTGATGATTGTGTAGGCATCACAGAATTCCTGAGATCTGATTTTATTGAAAATGGTGCTTTTGGTATTAAAAAGAAGATCTCTGATAGAATCTCCGGCTTCATATCCTGAAACCAAAAGAACATTATACTGATTTTGATCTTCCGATGTTTCTTTCTCTTTCAGTACTTTTTTTAATATGTTCAGTGACTCAAGAGAGTAATCCGTGGCGATTAAAATTGTTTTGGTCATATCTTTTAGATTTTAGCTTTGTTATCATATTTTGATGATACAAAACTAAAGTGGCAAGATTAGAAGCCCTTTGGAATGGAATTAAAATGTGATTAAAGAGATTAGAATGAGATTAGAATATTGTTAATGTTAACAAAAAGAAAAAATTTGAATGGTGAATTTTGCTTCGCAAGTGAGTGGTGAATTTCTTGCGTAAATAGGAAATTTCAGACACAAGATTTCAGATTTTTAGGGTAAGGCTAAGATTGAGAATGGTCAATGGTGAATTTTCATTCGCAAGTGAATGGTGAAAGACTACCAACTCCAAGACCTCACGTTACAGAACTCAGAATTCATCTTTATAACTCATCACTTCCCGAAACTCTCAAACCCAAAACGCTCTGACTCTCAAACTCTCAAACCCGCACCTCAACTTTCCGGTCTTGTACTGTAGAAATTGGGAAAACGCATCTGAACGGTGGTTCCCTGGTTTTCATGGGAGCTTACAATCAGTTCTCCACGGTGCATTCTTACGATGTTTCTGGCCAACGGAAGTCCGATTCCGTAGCCTTCATAGTTTTTGGTATTGGAAGCCCTGAAGAATGGGTCGTAAATCTTGTTCATTTCTACCTCCGGAATCCCGATCCCGAAGTCTTTTACAATGATATAGACATCGGTATCTGTAGCGCCCAACGAAACTTTTACCTGTTGGAAATTAGAATATTTGCATCCGTTACTGATGATATTGGCCACTGCAAGGTGCAACAGCTGTTCATTACCATAAACTTTCAGCTTTTTAGGATTCTCAGGTAGCATACTGATATCCAAGTAGATATTATTTCTTGAATCAATTTTTCTGAGTGTTTCTATGACATCCCAAAGCAGCTGATCAATCCTTACTTTATCCATTTTCTGAATTTTACCATCAAAACCGGTCTCAGCGATCATAAGTAATGCTTTGATCTTTTTATCCAGCTTTTCGGCTTCATCCAGGATGATTTGTAATGTATCTTTATATTCATCTGCCGTTCTGTTGATCGAAAGGGCAACATCCGCTTCACCCATGATCGACGTCAATGGCGTTCTCAGTTCATGAGAAACGTTTCCAATCAGGTGATTCTGAGTTTCAAATGAAGTTTCGATACGGTTCAACATTCCGTTGAACGTATCTACCAGCTCATTCAGTTCTTTATTGTCAGGCTGAGCCTCCAGCCTCAGGTGAAGATTTTCAGAACTGATCTCTTTTACCTTCCCGGTAATTTTAAGAATCGGTCTGAATAAAGTTTTAGACAGATAAAAAGAAAAGATCATACTGAAGAACAGAGAAAGTACAATACAGGTGATCAGTGTTCTTTTTAAAAATCCAAGATAATAGATCACATAATGGTTTTTTGCAGAAGCAATGGCGATATAATCTTTATCATCATATTTAAAGGTCTGTCCTATATAGTAGAATTCTTTATCATTATAATTGGACTCCCCTTTTCTGACAATACTTTTGAAAAAATAATCAGGAATATGAACTTCCTGTGAAATTTTTTTGAAATTGGAATCTGTAGGAACCGCGAAAACATAATCTCTTTCCATGGGAAGTTCCTCATCATTCAGACTGTTGAGGATATAGTTTTCGGGAAGATCCAGATGGTCTTTGCTTTTCTCAATCTGAACAATCGTCGTTGTACGGATCTTAAGCAATTCATAAAACCTCTGATGTGAAAAGTTAACAATCGAAAAATAAACCAAACCACTGAAAAGCAGGATAATGGCAGTAAACACCAACATCAGGAGCACCATCGTTTTGGTTTGATTTGTGACGACTTTGTTAAACATTCATTAAGGTTTCTTCAATACATATCCCATTCCTATCACGGTATGAATCAGTTTATTATCATCTTGCTGATCTAGTTTTTTTCTTAAATAGTTCACATATACATCTACCACATTGGTTCCCAGTTCATAATTAACACCCCAGACTGCATCCAGGATTTCAGCTCTGGAAATTACTTTTTCAGGATTATTCAGGAAATACAACAAGAGTTTATATTCTGTAGATGTCAGTGAAATCTCATCTCCGGCGCGCGTCACTTTTTTCGTATAATCATTAACAATTAGGTCTGAAAACTGGAATACATGTTCATTATCCGGTTCCGGCTCAGCAATTTCCTGCGGGCTTATTCCGTTACTTCTTCTTAGCAGAGATTTTACTCTCGCCACCAGTTCGATAAACTTAAAAGGCTTAACCAGATAATCATCACCTCCGCTTTCCAATCCTAGTACAATATTTTCAGAAGTTCCCAACGCCGTCAAAAAAAGAATCGGAACATGCTGGTTGGTTTTCCTTATCTCTTTGCAGACATCCAAACCATTCATTTCAGGCAGCATAATATCCAAAACTACCAGATCAAAGTCATTCGCCTGTACAAGCTGTACACCCGTACGCCCGTCAAAAGCCACGGAAACTTCGTACCCGCTTTCCTGAAGGCCCTTCTTTATAAAAGAGACAACGCTGGTTTCGTCTTCGATGAGGATAATCTTTTTCATTGAAATAAGGAATTTCACAAAAATAGCGAAAAAGAGCGAATATGTGGAATCGGCTTCATCTGTGGCGAAATTCAATAATAATTTCAATGATCTGAAGCTCTGAATTGGAAGCTGAAAGTTCCCGTTTTAGTTTTGGGCACAATAGTTTCAAACTTCCTGACAATACTATAGCATTGGATTTATTCTTTTAATATCAGAACAAGGATATTTCCATCTGAGTTCCAATATTTTTTTTGCTTAATCATTGAATGTCAATAGCATTTGGGTATCACAACGGGCATAGGCCGAATCTGAAACCGGCATATGTTTGAAGCCCAGCTTTTCGTAGAGTTTTATCGCAGGAACCAGCACGGAATTCGTTTCCAGGAAAACACTTTCTGCTTTTAGTTCTCTTGCTTTATCCACTAAAGCTTGTCCTACCAGATAGCCTATTTTCTTTCCCTGTGCTTTTGGGCTTACCGCCATCTTAGACAGTTCAAATTTAAGCGGCTCGTCGGACATTTTCACCAATGCGCAGGTTCCTACCACTTCATGATCCAAAATTGCAAAAACAATATGCCCTCCTTTATCTATGATTTTTTCTTCAGGATTGTCCAGCAGTTTATAGTCGCCGGCTTCCATGTTAAAGAATGTTTTGATCCATTCTTCATTTAATGTTTTAAAGGCTTCTTTGTATTGAGGCTCGTAGTTGATAATGGTTACTTCATTATTCATTTCATTCATCGCTATAAGGTTTAATTGATCGTATTATTTATATTTTTGACAGATTCTTGGAATCATAATTCCTCTAAAAATCTCTGGTTTACTTTTATGGTTAATAATTTTTAACCACGGATTTCACAGATTTTCACAGATGATAACGCATATTTTTAAATAAAACCTTTTTTTCTAAACTTTAGTGCTCTTTGTATACTCAATGTATTGAACTTAAAATAACTAAAGTGTTTAAAAACTTTTGTGGTTGATTATGATTCGGTTACCGAAAATTAAATTCTCTTTTTTACCATTTTTGCTAATTTCTCCAGATCGCTTTCCACTCTGTCTGTCCATTCCAGAGCATAATTCAGTCGCATACAGTTCTGATACTGGTTATATTGTGAAAACATTCTTCCCGGGGCAAAATTTATTTTCTGGCTCATTGCTTCATCAAACAAATCTTCTGTACAGATTTTTTTATCCAGTTCCAGCCACAGCATAAAGCCGCCTTTTGGTTCTGAGATTTTGGTATTGTCGGGAAAATATTCTGTCACTGACTTCTGGATCTGAAGATAATTCGCATATAATTTTTTTCTGAATGTTCTCAGGTGATGGTCATACCGGCCGTGTTCCAGGAAATCTGCAATGACATCAGGATATATGGACGGGCTGCATACCGTCTGCACCAGCTTCTGGCGGATCACCTGCTCTTTAAATTTTCCCGGAGCTACCCATCCCACGCGATAACCCGGAGCCAGTGTTTTGGAAACTGATCCTATCCACATCACCAATCCAGCTTCATCATAGAATTTACAGGGTTTTGGTCTTTCAGCTCCAAAATACAGATTGCCGTAAATATCATCCTCAATAAGAGGAACGTTATATTCTGTGATGAGCCGTACCAGCTCTTTTTTATTATCATCAGGCATCTGAAAGCCTAACGGATTGTTGAAATTCGTTACAAAGCAACAGGCAGAAAGCGTGGGCAGAACTTTTTTCAAGGCATCCAGATCAACTCCGTAAATAGGATGGGTGGGAATTTCCACGACTTTCAATCCTAATTGCTGAATGGCCTGAAGAACACCGAAATAAACAGGACTTTCCACGGCTACAGAATCTCCGGGTTTTGTTACTGCCATCAGGCAGGTATACACTGCATTCATCGCACCGGAGGTAATCACCAGGTCATCTTCTGAGATCTTCCCTTCCAGTACCAGAGCCCATTTGGCAGATTCTCTGCGCAGGTATTCGTTTCCCTGCACCGGTTCGTAATCTGTTCCGCTGTCAGTCTTTCTATTAATCACATTGATCATCGATTTCTTCAGCTTAGCCAAAGGAAGAAAGCTTTTCCCGGGAATCCCTAAAGCAAACTGGGTAACATCAGTCCGATCAATCGTTCCGAACACTTTATCGATCAGAACCTCGGCTGTATTTTCTTTCTCTGCCACTTTCATAGGGGATACAGATGGCAATGCCAACTTTCTTTGAGAGCTCTGGCTCACAAAATAGCCATATTTCGGACGTGATTCTACCAACGAACGGCTTTCAAGTTCCATATAGGCCTGCTTCACAGTATTGAGACTGACATTATAAAGTTTCTGGGCACTTCTTAAGGAAGGCAATCTGTCGCCAAACTGAAGGGTGTCACTTTTAATCTGCTCGGTAACAGATTTTGCTATTTTAAGGTACAGAACATCTTTTGACATAGGAATTGTGCTTTTAAGTAAATGTACGACTTATTGCTGTTTTATCCGATATTCAGCCAGCTGACCATTCTCAAGATGCTGCTTTTGAGCTGTTCCGGATTTTTAAAATTAGCCGTATTATTCTTTTTAAAATAGTTTTCTGCACGAATAACAAAATCCTTTTTTTCTGACTCTGAAAATTGATTATTGTGAAATATCTTAAAGGTGATTTCTCCTTTTTCATTATTAATAAGACTCGCAAATGCTGCAATTTCATTCTTTTTTTTAACTAAAAGAAAAGGAACTCCAAAATTTCGGGTAAGTGTTTTGATATTTTGTGACTGTAGAAAAATCTGTTTTAATGTCAGCATATCTGAAATATATACTTCAGCATATTGAAGCTGTTCTTGATATTGAACGGTAGTTTCCATAATACTCTTCTTTAGTAAGACAAAATTATGGAGTATTCAATTAAGGACACAGATACAGAAGTTATTATTATCTTGGGTACAGATATTAAAAAACTAAATCAGAGTTTACCTTAAACGCTTCTCTAAAAACAAAAACTCTCTATTGAATTTCAATAGAGAGTTTTTTTCGCTTGGTGCGGATGAAGGGACTCGAACCCCCACGCCTCACGGCACCAGATCCTAAGTCTGGCGTGGCTACCAATTACACCACATCCGCTGGTTATTATCCTTTACTAAGGCTTTGCCATTTATAATTACAAATATAAACATTTTGCCTTAAAACAGGACTAAAAAAATACTCACAAACAATGAATAAAATAAACAGGATTTTTAAAACCTTCTTAAAACTAAAAAACTCTCCGTTGAAACAACAGAGAGTTTAGTACCCCGGGCGGGACTTGAACCCGCACGTTCTTACGAACACAGGATTTTAAGTCCTGCGTGTCTACCAGTTCCACCACCAGGGCAGGTGTGGAGCGAAAAACGGGATTCGAACCCGCGACCCCAACCTTGGCAAGGTTGTGCTCTACCAGCTGAGCTATTTTCGCATAGTGCGGATGAAGGGACTCGAACCCCCACGCCTCACGGCACCAGATCCTAAGTCTGGCGTGGCTACCAATTACACCACATCCGCTGGTTTTTGTTTATTTTAAAGAGCTTGCTTCGTTTTTGTGAGTGCAAATATAGGACTTTTTCCTTTACCTCCAAACTTTTCAGAGAAAAAAATTAAAATTCACAGATTTTTTTCAGGGTGTTCTATTATTACATTTCATTTTCTTACTTTTACAGCGTTAACAATTATAATATGGAATTACAAGGAACGGTAAAGAAACTTTTTGACGCTCAGACATTTGCAAGCGGTTTTCAAAAAAGAGAAATGGTTATTTTAACCCAAGAACAGTATCCACAGCCGATAAACATAGAATTTTTGTCTGATAAAATCAGTTTATTAGATAATCTTAAAGAAGGTGAAAATGTAAAAGTGGGAATCAACATCAGAGGAAGAGAATGGGTTTCTCCACAAGGTGAGACCAAGTATTTTAACTCGATCACAGGATGGAAAATTGAGAAAGTAATGGATAACGGATCTGAGCCAACTCAGGCTTCTCATTCTCAATCTGCATCACCGGTTTCCAATGAAAATCCTTTCGCTGGAGATGATGACGATGATTTACCTTTTTAATTAAAAGAATAAAATCAAATATAAATCCTACTTTCTCAAGTGGGATTTTTTTTCCAGAAAAATGGTCCGACTAGACGAAAACGAGATTTCATTCCCTGATCCGGAGCTTTATGACGGGCAGGACGGACTGGTTGCTTTTGGTGGTGACTTGTCTGTAGAACGTATTTGGTTTGCTTATCAACTGGGTATTTTTCCATGGTATAATCCTGATGAGGAAATATTGTGGTGGTGTCCTGATCCTCGATTTGTTCTTTTTCCCGATGAGCTCAGAGTTTCAAAATCGATGCGAAAAATCCTGAACAGGAATATTTTCACTTTTTCAGAGAATAAAAGCTTCAGGGAAGTCATCAGAAATTGCCAGCAGACGAGCAGGAAGGGACAGACTGGCACCTGGCTCTCAGACGAACTGATGGAGTCTTTTATCAAGTTACATGAATATGGCCTGGCCAAAAGTATCGAGGTCTGGCAGGATGAAGAATTGGTCGGAGGTTTTTACGGGCTTCAGATCGGCAATGTTTTCTGTGGAGAAAGTATGTTTGCTAAAGTAAGCAATGCTTCCAAGGCAGGATTTATCCATTTTGTAGAAAGCAATAAAGATGTTTTTGATCTGATTGACTGCCAGTCCCATACCGAGCATTTGGAAAGCCTTGGTGCAAAGATGATTCCTAAAAAAGAATTTTTAAAAATTTTACACACAAACAATGAACGCAGATAAAGAAAAATGGATCCTTCTGGTTATATTAACTGTTATCTGGGGGTCATCCTTTATTTTAATTAAAAAATCTCTTGAGCATTTCAGTCCCTATCAGGTAGGTGCGTTGAGGGTTTTGATCGCAGGAATTATTTTAATGCCGATTGCAATCTCAAAATACAAGCTGTTTCCGAAAAAACATTTGAAATGGCTTATATTGGCCGCATTTACAGGAAATTTCATCCCGATGTTCCTGTTTCCTATTGCAGAAACGGAAGTGAGCAGCAGCATTGCAGGAATCATCAATTCTATGATGCCGATCTTTGTAATCATTGTGGGAGCACTGGTCTGGAAATTTGAGACCACAAAAAGGCAAATGGTGGGAACAATGATCAGTTTCGCCGGAGTCTGTTTACTGGCATTCGGTGGGGACGGGGAAGGCGGAAAGTTTAAACTGATCCCAATATTACTGCTTCTGCTGGCTACATTATGCTATGCTTTAAGCACAACAACGGTAAAATCTAAACTGATGGATGTTTCTTCCACGATCTTATCAGCTTTTGTGTTCTCATTTGTTTTATTTTTCCCTTCTCTGATTGCTTTAACATTTACAGGATTTTTTTCAACGTTCAGTTTTAATGAAGATAACATGCTGGGACTGATGTTTGTAGGGTTATTGTCTATCTTCGGAACCGGACTGGCCATGACATTAAATTACAGACTACTGAAAGTATCTACTCCACTGTTTGCCTCGACGGTAACATTGCTCATGCCTATTGTTGCTATCATTTGGGGCTTTCTAGATGGTGAAAAACTAAGTGTTTTACAATTTGTAGGCGCAGGGGTCATTATTGGCGGACTGATCTTTTTAAGGTCTAAACCGGGTGTTATTAAAAAATAAATATTTCCCTGATATCAACTAAAAAATCCTGCATTGCTGCAGGATTTATTTATTGAGTTATTCAATTAAATCTTTAAGAATTCTTCTTTTTCACTTTGGCTTTGACTTTCTTTACCTCATCTTTAATGAAGGGATATTTTTTCTGCATATCCTGAGCCAGCGATGAATCTTTACTTAATGCTTTCTGAAGAGACTCTGCCCCTTTTTCCGGCTTTCTTAGGTTATAATAACAGTTGCTGAGCTGATAATACAGTTCCGCTCTGTCATGAACCTTTACTGCCTTATCCAGAATGGTTACAGCTTCTTCATATTCGCCTAAAAGCATTAATACTTCCGAGTAGGCATACCAGTTATAAAACCTTGTAGGTTCAGCATCTACCAGTTTTTTAAGGCAGCCAAGGCTTTCCTCAAATTTACCGGAATCAATGAAAAGAAATGCTAATCTTTTCTGATAATCGAGATTGCCGTCATTCAGCATGGTTGCTTCTTTGGCAAAATGCAAAGCTTCTGTCATACCACCCATTTCTTCATACAGATAAGACTGTTCCATCATTGCCAGATAAAACTGAGGGTCTTCTCTCAATGATTTCTGGAAAGCATTCAGTGCCATTATAGGCTGTTTCTCTGCCTTGTGGCATAATCCTATCTTATAAAAAGTAAAAGCTTTTGTATATTCCAGCTCGAGCATTTCCTCGTATACCGATACTGCTTTCTGATATTGTCCCAAAGCCTCATAGCAAGCTGCTTTATTGGCATAAACTCCCACAGAATTTGAATTAATAGCCAACAGGTAATCAAACCCTTTTATGGCTTCTTCAAAATTCTTTCTGTTGAAATAAAACTGTCCGTATTCAAACCATGCTACCTCAGAGTAGGCAAATTCATCTAAATATTCATTAAGAAAGGCAACAGCCTCCTCGCTCTTGTTCAGATCGCTGAAGCAGATCATAGCATTTTCAAGTGAATACTCGTCTGTAGGATCTTCTTTCAGCGCTTGTCTGTAATGTTTAAGAGCGTTAAAGGGGTCTCCAAGATTTACATATTCGTCTGCAATAAAGTTATGAAGGAAGTTTTCTTCTTCTTTCAGTTCTAGGGCTCTTTTGCAGATATCAATGGCTTTTCTCGGATTTCCCAGGTTCGAATAATACTTCGCATAACAGACCAAAAAGTCTGTATTTTCCATTGAAGAACCTTTCAGCTCGTCAATAAGCTCTTTTGCGGTATTATAATCTTCCCATTCCAAAAGAATTTCAAGTCTTTTGATCTTGATATCTAATGAATTAGGGTGAAGCTTAAGGCCATAATTAACAGCATTGTCTGCGTAATTAAAATCTCCCAGCTCCAAATAATAAACAATAATGTCTTCCAATTCTTCGGTATCGAAGTAGAATTCATCATTATTTTCCATCATTTCCTCGAACTTTTTTACAAGTTCATTTCCAAAATACTCTTCCAATAGTGTCCTCTTTGTCGGTCCGATGTCTGAATATGCTTACAAACCTCGGCAAACTTTATTAATTAATAATAACTTCTGAATCTGAAATTCAAATGTTTATGCAAAGTTGCAACTTTTTTTTGAATTTGCTTTTCTTATATTTCTATAATAAAGATAGTAAAAAAAGAAAATAGATAAAAGGATTGTGGATAAATAACGCAAATTGTGATTAAATAATTATAACTAGTCTTTTGCGGTGGTAATTTTTGTATTCCAAACAATTCTATGTATTATATCAATGGTCAGAAACCTGTTTGTAATGTTTTAAATATATGAATACGGAAAAAGGAACGGAGCATAAATGCTCCGTTCCTTTTTTATTTTAAATTAAACTTTTAATCTTAGCAATAATATCATTTCCCAGCTTATCGGCTTCTTCCTGTGAATAAGCCTCTGTATAAATTCTGATAATGGGTTCCGTATTGGACTTTCTGAGATGAACCCAGTTGTTTTCAAAGTCGATCTTTACTCCATCAATGGTAGAAACCTGTTCGTTCTGGTATTCTTTTTCCATTTTAGCTAAAATATCATCTACGTTGATCTCAGGAGTCAGCTCTATTTTCTTTTTGCCCATAAAGTAGCTTGGATATCCGGCTCTTAATTCGGAAACGGTCTTGTTTTCTTTGGCTAAATGGGTTAAAAATAAAGCTGCCCCTACTAAAGAATCTCTCCCGTAATGAAGATCAGGATAGATAATTCCTCCGTTTCCTTCTCCGCCGATCACTGCATTTTTCTCTTTCATTAAATTCACAACATTCACTTCTCCTACTGCACTTGCAAAATATTCTGAATCGTGGCTTTGGGCAACATCCCTCAAGGCACGGCTTGAAGAAAGATTGGAAACAGCGGTCCCTTTTTTATGTTTTAATAAATAATCTGCAACAGCAACCAGGGTATATTCTTCCCCGAACATTTCTCCTTTTTCATCGATCAAGGCTAATCTGTCTACATCCGGATCTACAACAATTCCCAGGTCTGCATTTTCTTTTATGACAAGCTCACAGATATCTCCCAAATGTTCTTTTAAAGGCTCCGGATTATGTGGAAACTGTCCGTTGGGTTCGCAGTATAATTTTACCGTCTCACAGCCCAACTTATCAAGCAGCATTGGAATTGCAATTCCTCCTGTAGAGTTTACAGCATCCAGAACCACTTTGAAATTTTTGGCTTTAATAGCTTCAACATCTACCATCGGCAGGTCAAGGATCTGCTGGATATGAATATCAAAAGCATCATTTCTGGTTTCGTATGTTCCAAGGTCATCTACTTCAGCGTAGTTGAAATCTTCACTTTCAGCCAGGGCCAATACTTTTGCACCGTCATCTCCACTGATAAATTCTCCTTTGCCATTCAATAGCTTAAGTGCATTCCACTGTTTTGGATTGTGTGAAGCGGTAAGGATGATACCTCCGTCTGCATTCAGTTCAGGAACCATTATTTCTACAGTTGGTGTTGTAGAAAGACCTAAATCCACTACATTAATTCCCAATCCCTGTAAAGTTGCTGCTACGAGCGAAGAAACCATTTCTCCTGAAATTCTGGCATCTCTTCCTATGACAAGGGTCAAATTCTTTTTATTCTGTGTATTCTGAAGCCAGGTTCCGAATGCTGAAGCAAATTTCACGACATCCAGAGGTGTCAGGTTATCATTTACTTTTCCGCCGATCGTTCCTCTGATCCCTGATATAGATTTTATTAACGACATTTCTACTTTATATTTTTAATTGGTTGTATTCTGGACAAAGATACTTAAAAGACTTCTAAGTTATAAAATGGGAATTTTTTTCTGCACTTTGTAATAGTTCCTTTCCACTACTTTTGGCGGAGGAAAACGGTAGCCTATGTAAAGCAATCCGAATATATTATTATTCTGTACAGTCCGATTTTCAGTTTCGTTGTAAACATTAGCACTCACATTGAACTTCCCCCCGAAAAGGAAACGGTCTGTATTGTATCCTATATGAAGTCCGGTAGTAAATTTAAAAGTGAAATATCCTGTGTTTTCCCTGTTTGCTTTCGAGCCGTCATCAAGAATATCCCAGCTGCTGGAAAACATACCGCCTACACCCAGCGAAACATTGGGAGCAATATTTACTCTTTTTTTGGAGCCTAGTACCCAGTTGTAAAAATAACCCATGCTTCCTCCAAAACTATACTGGGTTTCTTTGCTTTTCTTACCGTCTATAACATCTCTGAATATGGAAAGGTCATAATCCATAAAAGGAACCCAGCTGCCACGACTTTCTTTTTGCCACTCTCCCTGGGTATAAATACTTTTTAAGGAAAAATCTTTCTTCATTACGTAAGCTGTAGATCCCCCAAAACTCTGAACTCTAAGGTTGGGAAACTGGAAATACGCATCTTTTCCTTCTTTCCAGTCGGGAAAAAAGTCTTTCATATTTGCCATATAAAAACCCGCTATATTTTTATAGTAAACGGTTTGGATAAATCTTTTAGGAAAGAAACGGAATCTAAAATCTGTATAGGAGCTGGTGCCTTTAAGTTCATTATCATTATTACCGGGCAGGAAACGGGGTGTAACGGACAAGGTTGCACTTATAATCCTGTAATCAACAGAAAAAGAAAGCCTGGTCTTATTATTGGTCATCAGGATTGTTTCCAGTGGCTTATCCTCCGGACCTTCGGTAAAGATGAATTGATCAATATTGGTATCCAGATTCACACGAACCATCACCTGGTCTGCATAAGACTTGATCCTGGTGGAATCTACCTGGGCTTTTGCCAGAAGTGTAACGAGAAATAATAAAAAGACAGCTGCTGATTTCGGGCTCAAATCAAAATATTTTAATTTCAGGAAATGAAATTACTACAATTTTTTCAATTGCAAATATTAAAACACATTCATGAACACCCGCAATCTTTGTCGCAGTTGGTTCTTTTGGAGCTGAATTTCTTCGGTGCAAAATTTTTTCTGAGTACTTTAAATAAAGAGTAACAGGCAAATGCAACGATCAGTACAATGATGACGTACTGAAAAATCAATGAGTTATCCATTATTTTAAAATCTGATATGCTATCAACGACACAAAATATGCCAAACCGGTCATCATTGCTACCTGAAGGCCGGTCCATTTCCAGCTTTTGGTTTCTCTGTAGACTACTGCAAGCGTAGAAACACATTGCATTGCAAACGCATAAAACAAGAGCACTGAAATTCCTGTGGCAAAGCTGAAAACTTTCTCTCCATTGGGTTTCACGTCTCTTCTCATTTTATCAATTACTTTCACTTCGGGAGCATCATCTTCAAGGCTGTACAAAGTAGACATGGTTCCTACGAAAACTTCTCTCGCCACAAAACTTGTCAGAATTCCTACACCCATTTTCCAGTCATAACCGAGAGGTTCAATAAGCGGTTCAATTCCTTTTCCCATTTTCGCAAGGTAGGAATGGTCCAGCTCAACATTAGTTGCCACAAATTGCTCAGGCTTCTGTTTAGGTCCGAAATAGCTCAGGAACCAAATAATGATACTGACGATAAAAATGATCTTTCCCGCACCTGTTATAAACTCCCAAACCTTACCTAAAACCATTTTAAAATCATATCCGAAAAGTGGTTTTTTATAGGCCGGAAGATCCATCACAAGATAGGTTTTGCCTTCATTTTTAATAAATCTTTTAAGGATTGCTGCTGAAAATAAGGCTACCAGAAAACCTAAAAGGTACATTCCCATCAGCACCAATGCTTTATACTTGATTCCAAGAAAAGAGCCTTCTGAGATAATCAACCCGATGATAATACTGTAGACCGGAAGTCTTGCAGAACAGGTCATAAAAGGTGTAACTAATATGGTTAAAAGTCTTTCTTTTACATTTTCAATATTTCTTGTGGAAATTACTGCCGGAATGGCACAGGCTGTTCCTGAAACGAGCGGCACAATACTTTTACCATTCAGTCCAAATGGTCGTAACATCCTGTCCATTAGAAACACAACTCTTGCCATATATCCTGAATCTTCCAGTAAATAAAGGAAATATAACAGAATCCCGATCTGTGGTGCAAATACCACAATTCCCCCGATTCCAGGAACAATTCCGTTTGAGATCAGTGAATTGATAGGGCCATCCGGTAAATGTTCTGCTGTAAATGCAGCCAGCCATGAGAAGAAATCATCAATCCAGTTCATCGGATATTCTGCCAGGAAAAAAACACTTTGGAAAATGACCAATAGAATCATCAGAAAAACAATGTATCCCCAGAATTTGTGGACAAGAACTTTATCCAGCTTTTCAGTCAGAAGTTCTTTAAACTGGGCTTTTTTAGAGATAACATCTGCTAAAATTTTGTCAACATTCTGATATCTTCTTACTGTTTCCTGTACCTGAAGTCTTTTTGGCACCAGGCTTTTGGAATCCGGCTCATTGATAAGTTCTTTTATGGACTGTATCTTTCCAAGGCTCGACCCTGTAGAAAGGTTCATCCAAGCCTTATATTCATTGTTTATACCACTGTTCGCGGCTATTTTCTGAATAAAATCTTTATGTTCATTGGGTATTTCGAAGGAGGCTTTATCTGTTTTTACAAACCCATTGTTAAGTACAGCTTCTTTGATCTGGTCTATTCCCAACTGTTCTTTGGCGTTGGTCTGGATAATTTTAATACCCAAGGCATCAGAAAACTTCTGAATATCAATAGTAATGCCTCTTCTTTCTGCCTGGTCGATCTGATTAACCACCAATATCATCGGGATGCCTAAATCCTGTATCTGCTGAAATAGGAGAAGGCCTCTTTTTAAGCTTAATGCTTCAAGGATATAGATTACTCCTTCATAATTTTTTTGTTCGTCAATAAGAAATTTAGAAAAAATAGCTTCATCTTCGGAGCTTGGATATACACTGTACGAACCCGGTAAGTCGATCACCTCAACTTCCTCGTTTTTATAAGTGTAATTTCCGGAATGGCTCGCTACGGTAACTCCTGCGTAATTTCCGGTTTTCTGCTTTTTGTTACAAAGTGCATTGAAAACCGTAGATTTCCCTACATTAGGATTCCCGACCAAAAGAATCTGTTTTTTCTTATTTTCCTGCATTAATTCAATTCTTCAACAATGATATAATTTCCTTCTTCTTCACGTAGGGCAATGCGGCTTTTTTCTTCTCCAAATTCTACATACATAGGTCCACTGAATGGTGCCTGATACAATATCCTGAAAATAGTTTCCGGCAAAAGCCCCATTTCTATGATCTTGTTTGGCATTTTCAGGTGATCATTATCATAACCTAAAATCTTCCCCATTTTGTTTTTAGGGAATCCGCTTAATTTATCTAAATTCATCTCTTTCAAGCCTGATTTTTTGTAAAGGCAAATATACGCTATTTAAATTTAATCTAAATAACGAATGACATGAAAGAAATCAACCCAAATACATTGCTGTATCCGGGTTGATTCAAAAATATAATTTAGTTGATATGAATGCTTATTTTTTCTTTTTCTCGGGAGCTTGAGAAGAGATTTCTATTGGATTATCATTTGAATTAAAAAAATCTTTAGCAATTTTTTCCTGCTTCTTCATCATCTCGCCAATTGTCACATCAGATCCTGGCATTTTCATACTCATCATTTCCGGTGTAACTCTCTGGCGTGTTTCTGCTAATGGATCCTGTTTAAAACTTGCATAAGCCTTTTCAAACTTTTCTTTTGTAGTTGGAGTTACGGTCTGAGGAATTCCATATTTAGCATTAATTTTGTCGGAGTAAGACATTTCCTCATAATTTACAATCTTCTTATTTCCACTCAGCTTCCATGAGTAATTTTTCTCTGAATCTTCAACTTTAACAATCAAGCCCGGAAGACCATAAAATTTGTAAGGCCCATCCTGAAAAGGAATATCGGTACTGAACCAGGCCGTCCATTTTCTTCCCCCAAATTCTGTAGTTGCTTTTTGTGTATTGTATTCCCCTACTTTTTCTTTTTCAGGTAAAATGTTCCAGTTGAATTTGACATCATCATCATATCCAAATAGATTCATACTCACTCTGTCGAGATATTGCTCCTTCATTTCCGGATAAGTCTTAACGATTTTATAAGCAAACTTAGGTATCTTGATCAATTTCGATATATCTTTCCAACTTTTTGTTTTTTCCATTTCTTCAACTGCAATTTTAATAATTGAGTCCTGAGCCGGTATCGTATAATCCTGATAGATAGACTTTTTAGATGTAATATCTAAGATCGCAACCACTTTATCAAGCTTCGTAGAATCCTTCTTCGGTTTAAAAGTCAGTTCATAGAAGAAACGGTTTGCAGTTTCTTTTGATTCTTTAGAGTCCTGAGCCCATGTAAAGGCAAAAAGAGTGATAAAGAATATTGAGATTAGTTTTTTCATTGTAATAATGTTTACTAATTAGTTAGCCGTTACGGCAATATGTTACAGTTTTTTTTCATTATTTTATTGAGGGTGCTGTAATTTATTCAGCATCAGGATGTATTAATATTTCAAAACTCTTTAATCCTGTATTTCTGCAGCTTTGTTGTTTATTATAATAAAAATTGTTTGTTGTCTGACAAATTATGATTTCTTTAAAACATTTTCTATTCTAAAAGTTTTATCTTTAATGTCCTAAAAAACAAAATATTATGGACACTTTATCACAATTTAAGGATGAGTTTGAAACTGAATATCAAACAACCAGAAAGTTCTTTGAAGTTTATCCTGAAAACAAAAATGAATACGCTCCTCATGAGAAAAGCATGAAAATGATGCCTCTTGCCACTCATATTGCCGAAGTTTTCGGATGGCCGGATATTATGCTGAAAACCTCTGATCTGGATTTTGCGACCAGCGGATATCAGCCTAAGCAATTGTCTTCAAAAGAAGATCTTCTGCAGGTGCTTGATGAGAATTTTAAATCTGCTAAGGAGGCCCTTAACAATGCTAAAGAGGAAAACCTCAACGATACATGGGCATTGAAAAACGACGGGCATGAGCTGGCAAAATGGAGCAAATACGGCTCGATCCGGCATGCTTTAAATCAAATCACGCATCACAGAGCACAATTGGGCGTTTATTACAGAATAAATGACATTCCTCTTCCGGGAAGCTATGGTCCTTCTGCAGATGATCAGAGTTTCTAGAAATCCAATATAATCCACAAACAAAAAACCAATCCTGCGGGATTGGTTTTTAATTTTTATTTTATTTGAAATTGAATTTTACGGTAAACATGACCTGGCTTGGGCGGAGCTGTACTCTTGTGTAAGCAACACTGTTTGTTATCTGGTTAATATTATACGTTTCAAATACTTTTCGGTTTGCAATATTCATCCATTTCAACTCAAAATCAATTTTCTTTTTAGACCAAGTAAACTGGTAAGACAAGTCATAGAAGGCATTATTATATTTATTCTGTCCGTCACTTGTATTCACCTGATCCCAGTTGAATCCTATCGTATGATTTTCTAGCGGATAGAAGAACGCTCCTAAGTTATGATTAAATCCTTTATTGATCCCTAATCTACCTCCTTTTTCATTTAACCCTACATTATCCTGCTTGTTTCTGGAAAGACTAAGGTTATAATCCAAGCTCATCCAGCTGAAATAAGTATTATTCAATTTAAATCCATAAGATTGAGTATTGTTTTTACTTAAGTACTGAATTTCATCCAAAAATGCATCTGATTTAGATAGTGTGTTGCTATAGCTTACGGAAGCGTTTGTTTTAAATTTTGGGAAGTATTTACCAACTTCTATACCCAGTCTGTTACTTTTTGCATGGTTTTCCTGTTCTCTATACTGCATCAAGGTAAATCCTGTTGTGATATCAAGTATTGGTGATGCAAGGAGATTTTTTTTGCTGTCGCTTAAAGAGTAATTTACATTGAAAAATAAATTATTAAGTGGATTTCTATATTCAATTCTTGAACCTGCACTTTTTGAATTCGTCTGTGGAATAGGATTATTTGGATCCATTACGCTGAATCCTCCAGGGCTCTGCAACATATATCCGGCATAAGCAGACTGAACATCTCCAAAGTTATTGCTTATATTTCCATTTAAACTTGCTTTCCAAAAAGAAGCAAAGGAATATTGAACGAATACATTAGGAGTAAACGTTGTCTTATTAAGGGATTTATGAACATTTCTAAGCCCGTCTTCAGCTTTAATACTATTGAAATTTACCGGTGCATTTGCGAATAGGCTCCATGCTTCAGATTTATAATTTATACCCAAAGATCCTGTAGGATTAAATTCTGTAAATTTCAGATCATTTTCATAAGCAGGCCCATTAAAAGTTGGAGCAACATCATTAGGAATTTGCGGATTAGGTATTGCAGTTCCATAGAAGCTGGTATTGAGATTTTTTGATGAAAAATCAAATCCTACTTGTGGGGTAAAAGTCCATCCTTTTTTTGAAAAACTGATGTTAGCAGAATGTGATGTTTCCAAAGTCTTTAATCTAAAATGCTGCATCACAGATGTTCCCGGAGCAAAATTAATTGCCGTGGCTGAATTTGCTATAGGATTTTTGTATAGAATCTGCAGATAATTAGCAGGGGCAACTTCAAGACTCTGTTTGTCATCCTGATAATTGATATAGGATTTAAAATTTACCATTTTCTCCTTCCAGGGAATGATTGTACTTAATGAATTCTGGAAGGAAGTTGTAGGTGATTCTACTGCCTCGTTTCCGATTCTTCCAACTCTTGTAGCAACAGCCCTGTCTGCATTCCAGAACTGGCTGAAACTTGTTGTATTTTTAAAGAAACCCTTCTTTGCATTTTTTGTAAATATCAGTTCTCCTTTTACTTTATCAGTATAAAAATTATTTCTTGTACTTGTTATAATTGTAGAACCAGGTTTATCATTTCTGGGACTATAGATCGTTTCTACAATATCTTCTCTTTCTACAGAATTGTTTGTATAATTGGCATTGGCCTTTAGCTCCCACTCTTTCTTTTTGTCAATATTTGTAAGATAATTGGCTGACAGGTAATGTACACTGTTCATTAAATATCTTTTTACAGGAAGGTTTGGAGTACTGGCGTTCTCCACATTCAGCCAGTCATTTTGGGCTGCATTGATCCTTCTTCCTTCCCATGAACTTCCGAAAGCCAGAATATTTCCTTCATTTTCTACCTGCTCGCCCATATTGTTGGTTTTGTAATTGACTACCCACTGGCTTTTTTGCCCGAAGAACATTGGTGTCAACTTCACATTCCATAGCCATGGGTCTCCGAAACCTGTTCCCACTTCTCCTCTTCCGGTCATGGTTACAGAGTTTTTTAATTTGATATTGATGGCAGCCTGGTCTGACGGCACTTTATCCTGAAGGATCTTTACCGGCTGGTGGTTTTCAAGAACTTCGACTTTCTGTACAGCATCTTTTGGAAGTGAATTGTTGATTGTTCCGTAACCTCCTTCCATCAGGTCTTTTCCGTTCACATAAAATTTATTGATGGCATTTCCCTGGTAAAGGATTGAACCGTCTTTATTGACTTCAATTCCCGGGATTTTTCTCATTACATCGGCAAGAGTTCTATCGCTTTTGCTGTCAAATGCCTTCAGATCGTAAGCAATGGTGTCTCCTCTTGCTGTGATCATCTTGGTTTTCAGCTGTACTTCTTTTATTTCTGTGGCTTCAGACTGCATTTTAAAAGTGAGCGCCTGGTCACTGTTGCTGATCTGTTTGGTAAGTGGCTTCTGATTGAATGCTTTTACCTTAAGATCTACATTGGGTTCTGCAGATGTGAATGTCACTTTGTATTCTCCTTTAGAATTGGTGATTCCGTAGGCCAGAATAGCATCCTTGCCTGGCTCTTCTACCGTAACGCTGGCACTGGGAATCGGTGATCCGTCTTCATCGGTAATTTTCCCTGACACTGTTTTCTGTGCAAAAGTAAGCACGGTAAAAAAAAGCATCAGTAATAAGGAAATCTTTCTTTTCATAATTTATTATTTGCCTAATTAGTTTGCAGCTTGTGTTTTTTGTTACACTTTTTATAAAGATGGATTTTATAGATAAAGGTTAAATGCCTTTAACACTATAAACTTAGTGATATTTTTTATATTCCTAATTATTTAGTAGAATGTTTTAATTTTTTTGCATTAGAAAATACTTTTATTTTTAAATAAGAAAAGTTAATGCATTTAAACAGCCATGTATCAATTTTATAATTATAGTTCGTTTGGTATGCAAATTCTTTAAAATCTATCTGTAAATTAGTGTGTGATTAATTCATTTCTATTATCTTCGTTTAAGATTTTTCCTTTAAATATTGACTTATTACAAGGAAATGTATAAGATTTGCCGAAAGGAATAATTTTCTTATTTCTATTTAGTCTAATCGTTAAAGTTGATTTGAATCATAGATTAAAAAAAACTTAAACACTGATTCATATGTATTTATTTAATAATTTTGTAACATAAAATTTATATAATGGGAATTATTTTAAAGCCTATAGATGTTGTAGATGATATTACTCAGGAAGAGTTTATGGAAAAATATCTAAAGCCTAGAAGGCCCGTTGTCATTAAAAACATGGCAAAAAAATGGCCCGCCTATCAAAAATGGACGATGGATTATGTAAAGGAAGTGGTAGGTGATGTAGAAGTTCCTCTATATGATTCTAAAAAGGCCGATCCCGCAGCTCCCATCAATACGCCCACTACAAAAATGAAGTTCGGAGATTATATAGATCTTATCCAAAGAGAGCCTACCGATCTGAGAATTTTCTTTTTTGACCCGATAAAACACGCCGGTAAATTGATGGATGACTTTATTGCTCCAAAAGAACTTATGGGTGGTTTTCTTGATAAATATCCTTCCATGTTTTTTGGTGGGAAAAGTTCTGTGACTTTCCTTCACTTTGATATTGATATGGCGCATATTTTCCATACGCATTTCAACGGAAGAAAGCATGTGAAGCTGTTTGAATATAAATGGAAAGAAAGACTTTACAGGCTTCCGTATGCAACATACGCGCTGGAAGACTATGACATTGATAATCCTGATTTTGAAAAATATCCTGCCCTGGACGGTGTAGAAGGAATTGAATGTTTCCTTGAGCACGGGGATACGCTTTTCATGCCTACCGGATGGTGGCACTGGATGAAATATCTGGACGGAAGTTTCTCTATTTCTCTCAGAGCATGGGACAAGTCCTGGGCAGTGAAAGCTCACTCTTTATGGAACCTGACTGTACAGCGTAAATTTGATGATATTATGAAGTCTAATTTTAAGACTAAATATATGGACTGGAAAGAAAAAGCAGCCGTTAAGACTGCAGAAATGGCCCTAAAAAGAGGCTTACCAAAATAAAGACAAAAAAGACGTTTCACATGGAAGCGTCTTTTTTATTGTTGGGTACTTACAAGAAGTTCTTCCATATTTCTCGTGACCTCATTACACGAAAAACAGGCTTCTTTTCCATCCTGGGAAAACCATCTGCACTGAGACCGGATCGGGCAAAAGAACAGCTCTTTTTCTTTGTGTGTGTCCAGATTCTGAACTTTTTGAGATAAAGAACATTTAGATTCTTCAGCGTTCCACTGTGCACAGCCTTTTTCTACGCACTTTCCGGTAAAACGGAATCTCTGTTCGAGACTGGTTTTATCCTGATTCTGATCCAGGAAATCTTCTGTGACAGTGAGAGGTGTTATGAACTGTACCTTCCCGTCTTTGCCGACTACCCCAAAAAGCTGTGCCCCAACTTTTCCTACATAACTGGGACACCTCTTTTTTGAAGAACGGGAATCAGCCTCCATAATTTTTTATTTGAGCCTGAATGTCTTTAACCTGGCTATGGATATCAATCCCCGGTTTGAAAATAATGATTCCCCAAGGAAACCAGTCTTTAATTTTCAGCGGTCTGATCAAACCTTTGAAATCCCGGTGAGCTCCAAAAGCCTGGGTATTGTCAATCTTTGATAGTTCGGAAAGAACAACGCTCTGAATTCCTCTGTCGATGTTTTTCAACTGTTCATCTGTAAGATCTACGCCTTCCAGTGAAACGAAAAATTGCTTTTTAGTGGCCATAACTATAGTTTTTATTGGTTTATAAAGCAAATTTCGGCAGAAGGAGACCAAAATACATAAGGAAAAACACCCATTGTTTTCAGGTGAAAACCCTTAAAATTAAATACTGAATATCAACAATTTAAATTATAAATTAAGGATTATAATATTCTGTAAACCGGATATTGTCTGAACGTTTTTTCTTCAAAGTAGGGAGAATTCCTGTAGATCCAGTCCAGCTGGGCTGCTCCGTCATCAGAAAACTTTTTATCTGATGCTTTTTTAGCCTCAAAAGACTCTTTTAATTTTTTATCGGTCTTCAATAATTCTGATGCCGTGTCTTCAAAAATATAGGCTGAATAATACTCTTTCTGAGCCAAAATTCCATCAAAGAAATTCCAGTTAAAAAATGAGTCTAAAGCCTCAGGTTCAAGTGTTTCAATGACATATTTTACACCAGGCTGATCCGTTGAAATTACATAATCTCCTGCTAAGAAAGTCTGATTTCTTTTGGCTCTTTCCACACTTGTATCGTAATGAAGATAATGTCCTTCGTAAGGGTTTTTAACGGTTTTAAAATCTTTGATCTTATAAGACTCAACGGTTGCCGTGCTGTCTTTTTTAAGAACAGTCATCCGGATTTTATTTCTTTGCAGCTCTTCAATGACACGATACTGGGACTGTGGAACCACATAGTATTTAGGAATCGTGATATATCCTGTAGGAACGGCTGTCATAAACAGTTTAATCTTCTTGGTAAAAGGTTTATTTCTGTCGTAATACAGCCTTGATTTCCCGGAAATATCGCTTGGTTTATAACTTCCTTCATACCCTTTAAAATCCATGGTAGAGAACTTTGTAGAATCTATTTTCCAGCGGATTCCGTACTGCAATCCGGCCTTGTACTGCTTTAAGTTATCCAGACGAAGCTGCTTTACTTTTCTGTACTCTTTGTCTAAATTCTGGAGGTTGACCAGCATATATTTGTAGGTAGCATCAACCCTTTTGTCATAAGGCTTCAGCATATGGGTTTCAGGAACCGTTCCCAAAGAATTAAAAAGAGAGGTATATCCTGTCGAATATCTTGGGGAATCTTCAAAAGCTGCAAATCCTTCATCAGGAACATCACCATGAATATTTACATAAGGCGTGCTTTCATAACCTAACTTCTTCATCGCTTCAAGATTTTTGGCCTGATAATCATTGTAAAAGTAAGCGCCTAATGTATTTCCAAGACGTTCTTTAAAGGTAGAAATATAGGTAAAAGTATATTGATAATCAGCTCCGTTACTCACATGATTGTCTATAAAAACATCCGGCTGCAGCCACTGATAAATGGTCTGAAAACTTCTGGCATTCTTTGAATCTGCTTTAATGAAATCCCTGTTCAGGTCATAGTTTCTGGCATTTCCTCTGAAACCATAATGTTCCGGCCCGTTTTGATTCGCCCGGGAGAAAGAGCCCCTGTTAAGCATTCCGCTCACATTATAGGCCGAAATTGCTGCTACAATAAAGTTTTGGGGCGTCTTTATTTTCCCGGTTGCGAGATCCCTCATAAGTATCATCGTAGCATCTATTCCGTCCGGCTCACCCGGGTGAATTCCGTTGTTTACAAATAAAACAGCTTTATCTTTTCTCAGTTTATCAAGATCTTTTTCAGGAAAAGGATTGTAAATAACGACATAAATGGGCTTTCCATTATCGTCTTCTCCTTTTTTAAGATATTGGATCGTATTGAAACTTTTAGCCAGTTTCTGATAGTAGCTGTTCATTTCATCATAGGTCACCGTTTGGTTCCCGTTTCCTTTTTCAAAAGGGGTCTGAAATGAGTTTTGGGCTAAAAATAAGGATGTGCTTAGGAATATTAAGAGATATTTCAGTTTCATTGAAGCAGTTTTTGGACCTCAAAATTACTTAATCTGATTTGGGTGGGAAAGGGAAATTACGGATTTATTGAGCTATATGCGATTCGGTTGGACTATCGCACGCGGGTAAGGTTTTTGATCCTGATTATGTTTTAAGGTGTAAGAAAACAGAAAATTTCCTTTGGATAATATGCTGTTTGGGAATTGGGTTTATTCTATGGGAGACAGCTATTTATGTTGGGGTTTTTATGGATTAAAACCTTATAGGTTTTGGAAACCTATAAGGTTGGAGTGTGTTAGAGGTTTCTGATCTATTTTCATAAGGTTTTATTTCCTATGATGTCATTATTCCTGCCCTTTTCATCAGGGTACAGGGATGGAAGCGGATCACTCTGCCAGAATCCTTTGGTATTGACATCCATCATAGATAAAGCTCCCGTAAAAGCGGCTCCGGTATCCATATTCCATACGTTGGCTTTATGGGCAGGATGTTTAATTCCGATGTCTATTGTGGGCGTATGCCCGATAAATATCTCATTGTATAAAAGGAGCCTTTTCGGGTAGAGTTGTGAGTTTCTTTCCAATTTCTTGTCCATTGCGACTGCGGTTTCCCAAAGGGTTCTGTCCCAACGGTAATTGCTGGAATATACTTCTTTCTCAGGGCCATGCATAGAGGAATATCCTGCATGAATAAACAGACGGTTTTCATCATCTACGTGATAGCTTTTCATCCGCTGGAAAAATTCAAGATGGAGTTCCAGATCTTCCAGTGAATAGTCATTGTAACTGTCAACCGTGCTTTTTCCGCCATTGAACAGCCATACATCAGGACCTTCTCCCAGTGACAACCAGTCTTCACACCAGGTATCATGGTTTCCCTTGATGAAGATGCATTCCTGTTTTTCGGAAAGCTCCATCAAAAAACGGATGACCTGAGAAGATTCGCTCCACCCATCCACATAATCTCCCAGAAAAATAAACTGATCTTCTGCTGTAACTCCTGCCCGTTCAAAAACCTGCTGTAATGCCTTAAAACCTCCGTGAATGTCCCCGATTACTAATGTTCTCCCCATTTTTACTTTGAAATGTATTTTGCATCCACAAAATCTGTCAGCCAGACTTTGTTGGCCGAAAGATAGAAAAGAATTCCGTCATCGTGCATTTCTCTGGTTCTGATGGTCAGAATAACCGGTTTTCCGTGCCGCATTCCTACTTTGGTTGCTGTTTCTTTGTCTGCACTCAGATGAACATGCTGTCTGGCTCTTTTTTCGATTCCGCCGCCCAAAATAGAAGAAATATTCGATTCTGCGGTTCCGTGATACAGGAAATCAGGTGGCTGTGCAGCTTTCAAGGCCAGATCTATATCAATGGAATGTCCCTGACTGGCTCTGATCCTGGTTTTGTCTTCATTAAAAGCAAAGCGCTTTTTATTATTGGTTTCCACCACTTCTTCCAGCTCTTCGAAGCTGAAATGCATCCTGCCTTTTGCAGATTTTGTAATCAGTTCATTCACTTCTGCCCAACCGTTTTCATCCAGTGTCAGCTGAATAGTCTCGGGTTGATGTCTCAGAATAAGGCTTAGAAATTTGCTTATTCTTTTGTTTTCTATTTCGTTCATGGTTTTTTGTCTTTAATTCATTAATTTTTTCTGAAGTTTTTCACATAAAACTTCAATATCCTCTTTTCTTACCAATTCGGAAACCCATTCTTCCGGAATATTTTCAAATCCATAATAGATCCCTGCAAGTCCTCCGGTGATGGCTCCGGTTGTATCTGTATCTTCTCCTAAATTCACTGCTTTTAAAACGGCTTCGGCATAGGTTTCAGCGTTGAGAAAACACCAAAGGGAAGCTTCTAAGCTGTGGAGGACGTAGCCGGAAGAACTTATTTCCTCTTCCTGCAAAGTATATAATGGAGCTACGTCATATTCTCCTACTTTTAATTCTAAAATTCGGTGAAATTTATCCATTTCATTTTGGGAACAAATGGGATTATGATCTAAAAAATTTCTAACTTTTTCCTGCATTGTTCTGTACGCATCCCATTTATCTTTTCCTTTCAGAATTTCTAAGGCCAATTCCAAATAAATAAAACAAGCCAAGGCAGAGCGAATATGCCCGTGAGTGATAGAGGAAACATCCTTTGTAATATCAAACCGCTTCTCAATAGGGAAATCCCTGAGATAAAATAATAATGGCATGATCCTCATTAAAGAACCGTTTCCATTATCAAACTCTGAATTTCCGCCACATAAAGTAGGCAACACCCCTTTACTAATTCTGTGAATGGCTTTTGAGGTAGCAATACCAATGTCAAAAACCCTTCCATGAGGAGTCCAGATTTCAGCATTGTACCATTGAAGAAATTTCAGAGCCATATCTTCCAAATTATATCCACTGCAAAGACTATCTGCAAGACACAAAGTCAAAGAACCATCATCACTCCATGTTCCAGCTGGTTGATGATGTGTTCCTAAAGCTCTCATTTTTGTCACGGGTGAACGTTTTAATTGCTCTCTGCTCCTGAATTCCACCGGAACTCCAAGCGCATCACCGATGCACACTCCAAAAATTCCAGCTTTAATCTTATTCTCCATCAGGCAAGATTGACAAGTTTATCAAACAGCAACTTCATTCCTCTGGTTGCGGATTCCTTCATCACTACGGCTCTTTGTCCATATCCGAATCCGGTTTCGTTGGGATTGATGACTACCAGAAGACAGTCGTCTTTGATCTCATGGATCAGTCCTGCCGCAGGATATACCTGCAGAGAAGTTCCGATTACCACAAGAATATCCGCTTCTTTTACCTTTTCCTGTGCTGTTTTGTACAAAGGAACATCTTCCCCAAACCACACGATAAATGGTCTTAACTGAGCACCATCTTCCGCTTTGTCTCCGATCTTGATGTCTCCTTTTTCCTCATAGATCAGGTTTTTATTGTTGCACGAGCAAGACTTGAACAGTTCTCCGTGAATATGAAGAACATTCGTAGATCCCGCTCTTTCATGCAGGTCATCTATATTTTGGGTAATGATCTGAACATCAAAATATTTTTCCAGTTCTGCGACCAATCGATGAGCTTCATTAGGTTCAACTTCATGAAGCTGTCTTCTTCTCTGGTTGTAAAATTCCAGTACCAGCTCCCTGTCTTTTCTCCATCCTTCCGGACTGGCTACGTCTGTGATATTATGATTTTCCCAAAGACCATCTCCGTCTCTGAATGTCTTTATTCCACTTTCGGCGCTGATTCCTGCACCGCTTAATATGGTTAGTTTTTTCATTGTTTATTTATAATTTCATTGTAATGAAAATCTTTATAAGGGTTATTAATTCCCGCTTCTTCCCAATCATCACTAACTGTAATTATTGAATTAGCATATTCAATATATTCTTTATCATTTTTAGGATAAGTATTTATTAATGATTTAACTTCTTTGTTATTAAAAATATATAAACTGTTTTCTTTGATACAAAAGGCTTCTCTAAATGCTAATATAAATTCTTTTATTTTTGATTCATCCATAGAACTTTTGTAAAAAATGTAATAAGATTCATGCAGAGGATTCATTCGATGTTCCAAAATATCAAATTCAAAATTATTTATGTTATATTCTAGTCTTCTATAGGTTTCTTCAATTAGCTTAAAATCTAATTGAAAATTTGAAGGAAATACTTCATAGAATTTTACATCTCTATTCTCAAAAAGTTTATAAAAAGACTCTTTTATAAGATTTGGAGTTTTACCCGCAAAATAAACTCCTGTAATTGCAGAATAATGAAATTTTTTGAAACCATATTTACTAAAAACTAATCTTATCTCATCTTCGTGTTCCCAAGTTGATTTTTTTGTACCATACATTTTTCTAATTAGACTATCCGGATTTTTTATATCATTAATGTCTATTCTTGGTATTATATCTTCATAATGAATATCTAATTTAAATTCAAAATCAAAATTTTGTCCTTTATCAACTAATTTTTCTAGATCATATTCAATACAATAGCCTGAATAAGAACTTGCGTAATATGCCCATAATTGTTCATTTAAAAAATCATTACTCAAACAGTAAATCCCTGTATCTTCTTTAGAGTTTAAAACAGTTTTGAATTGTCTCTCAAAATTAGCTAGTTCTTCATTTGGAAATATCTGTTTTAGCATGTTCAAAAATTCTGATACATTTTCCTCAAAATAAATGTCAAATGGATCATTGAACATACTATAATTTGCTGAGAAGAAAGTATCTTTTTTAATTGCTTCAAAGTCTCTTTTAAAATCTTTTTTATTTCCTGATCGATATTTATATGCTTTCATGATGATTCTTTAAAATTTTATTACAAAATAATTCTTCAAACAATTGAAGCATCTCTTCATTTTTAGTCAAGACTGCAAAAACCACTCTTTTAAATTGATTCTTATACTTTCCATGCAGATGTTTTTTAAATAAATCCACAATTTCTTTTGGGTCATTCCTGAAAACGCCACATCCCCAGGCGCCTAAAATTAAGGTTTCATTTCCCTGATTCAGAGCCAAAGCGAGCATTTTATCCATTCTAACGTCCATGGCATCATAAATTTCACCCGCTCTTTCCGGTTCCTGCCGTTTTACAACTCCTGCATTGACTGCCGGAGAAGTAATAAAATTACACAAAACAGGCTTCAGTAGCAGTTCTCCTTTATCTTTTCTGAAAACCGGAACTTTGGGACTATAAATCATCATGTCGGTGTAGAAACAGGATTTCATATCTCTATGAATTTTGTAGTAATCCCATCCCTGAAGCTGAGTTTCATAAAGCGCTGAAGTCCTTGCCAGGCTTTCTTCCTGAGCTTCTGCCCCGTTGATAAATCCTCCTCCGGGATTTTTGGCTGATGCGAAATTCAGACACATGATTTTCGCCTGATTTTCTTCTTCAGCGAGTTTTAAAATTGCTTTTAATGAACTGAAATTCCATACTTCGAATCGGGTTTCAAAATTGGCTTTCGGAAATTCATTTTCCGTCATTTCAGCCAAATCTTCGGATGAAAACAAAACAGTTTCCCGAGTACAGATTTCCAGTTCTTTTTCTATTGTTATTTTTTCGTTGTCTTCGTTTATATAATATTTTTTGGCTAAGATTTCTAAAGTATCTTTTGCCATTCCTTTATTGGTCATGGTCGTTTTTAATTTTTATATTATTCAAAGTCATAAACATATACCGGGATATTATTTCTGACTAATGTTTTTTCAATAATGGGTTCTATCTCGTCCCATTTTCCTCCTGCTAAGCCACAGCCAATTCTCGGCATGTGAACATCTGCATTTAATTTTAAAGCTTCAAACACTAGTTTTTCCAAACATTTTTCTACAGCTTCATATCTGATCGGAGGAATTCCGTTGGAGTTGGTTATAATTTTATGCTGCCCAATCATATTACAAACCCAAATATCTTTTTCAACCTGAACCATCTGGATTTCTCCAAGATTAAACCTCTCCCCAACTTTAAACCATTCCCGATACTCCTTCTCTGGCTGTTTCCACCTTTTAGAAATCGCCATTACAAAACCTTTTCCCCAACCTCCTATGTCATTACAGATATGAATGATAATCTTATTTCCTTCGGATTGAGGATGGGTTGCGTCTCCTTTTAAATAATTTATTTTTTTCATTAATTTAAATTTAATCCGGCTCCGTTCTGCCATTAAATATAAAACCATTATTTGGTTAAAAAAATTGGTTTAAAGTCTTTTGAAAACGGAGAATAGGATCCGTAGACTGTATCAAATTTTGTTTTTAAATTTTCTATTTTAAATTGTTCATCTCTCTGATCAAGACACGTAACAACCAGATTTTTTTGTGTGGCTGAACCATATGCGCCATCCAAAAGAAGGGCATAGTTCAGCAGATCATAATCCAGTTCTCCAAAACGAAGTTCTTTCTGATAGTCATTAAAGACACAGGTTTCCTCTTCATTATTTTTCAACAGTACTTCCTTTTCACTGCTCATCCAGCCACTTCCATGACGGGTTGAGTAATTTCTGGTCACATAATACATTTCAATAGCCCCTATTTTCAAAAGCCTGCAGATCTCAAAAGCGTTTTTTGATGTGGTATTCGCATAGGTCACATTCGGAAATACACCGTGATCCATATCCAGAAGAATTCCCTGGCTGCCTTCAAAAATGAGGTTTTCAAATGAATTCAGATAGGTATAATCATCTATTTTCCACTCGATCTGATCTACTGCATTCAAAAAATCACGCATTGTTTCTTCTAGCTGATCTCCATCCATAAAGCCGTAGTAATAGGCTATTCCTTTCAATTTTTCGATCAGCATTGATCTTGGAGCTATTAAATCGGCTGCAAATAGTTTGTATGGGCTTTCGTGTCTTTTCATCGTCGCTCCGATTCCTTTCCCACAGGTTCCGTGTTCCAGGTTTTTCGCATTGGTCCTGTTTTGCCAGACATCAAACGGAGTGGTGACTTTCGCCAGCGGATGAATATGCAGCTCTGTATTTCCGTTTTTATCCATTAATTCCATTCTTTCATTGAATAAAAATACAGGATGAATGGTACAGTGTTCCGTAAAATAAGACGGCAACCCACGCAGGGCCCCACTTGCAAAACTTGAATGAATATGTTTTTTACCATCAATCATTACCGTATGCGCTGCCTGCTGCCCTCCTGAAAACCTGATGACAACAGACTCCGGGTTTTGCTGGGCGAGAAAATCTGTCGTGATACCCTTTCCTTCATCACCAAAACCCAGGCCTATTACTATTTGTGCCTTTTTCATGACTTAAAACATTTGAATATGATCCAATCCGCCTCCTTCTGCTGGTCTGAACGTTTCATTTTTAAACCGGTCGCAGATGACTCCTTTTATTACATTCGGAATGTCTCTGTGATCAGCTATTGATAAACAGTTTTGTCCTAATAATTCCTTCCAGCCGCTATCTGCTCTCATCGCCTGATCAGAATGCAGAACATTAATGTGATACACTTCGTATCGCTTTTTCGCTTCTTCCAGTAACTCAAAATGCGTGTAAGTATGCTGTCCCGCTCCCATAATTTCCCTGATCGCGGACGCTGGAAGTGTTTTTAAACAGGGTTCGTCTCCTACCGTAAACAAAATCCCTTTCTGGTTTCTCTTTTCAAACGCATCGGTTCTCGTATGGAAAGCGGCAAAGTACCACGCCAACAGATAACTTTCTCCTGCATTTCCGCCACCGCCGGATTCAATATAAGTACGCGTCAGCCACATATCCAGCTCCTCATCTCCTGATTCAAACTGCCCGACCTGCAAAGGAAATGCGTCACATTCATGGTCTCCGATTCCTAAAAATAAAAGTGCCGGATCCGGAACACCTCCCTGGATAATTCCTCCCATTAACTTAGGAAGTCCTTCTTTAATAAGTTCGTGCGGAATATGTCCCATACTTCCCGTCACATCCAATCCTAAAATGATAGGAACAGAGTTCGGGTGTACAGAAGAATCTCTCGCCTCTCTGAAAGAAATTCCTTTAGAGTTCATAGATTCATGAGCTCTTCTTTCTGCATTCTGAGTGAAAATTTCACCTGCGGATTTAGATCCGTAACCTGCTTTTCTTGCTCTGTCAAAACGAGCATCCATATCGTATCTTGTACTTCCCATAATTAAAATGTTTTACCGAATAAATATTCAAATCTCTTTACCGCGACTTCCAGCTGAATATTTAAATTTCTGATGGTTAATGAATATTCTATATCTTTCTGAACAAATGCTTCCGGCTGAAAATCGGCAAATGTCAAGCTGTTCCTGTCTAAAGGGCTGATATCGATGAGCCCTTCCTGCTCGCGCTCCAGCCGCTTTATTTTCAGTTCAATGTCTTCCACCCTGCGCCTGTAGATCAATTCGGAATCTGCTCCGATAGTGCGTGCACGGTCTTCTCTGATCTGGTCATTGTTTCTCTGTAATGACTCGATGAATCTCGGTTTTAGTTCGTCTTCCATCTTTTTATTATTTTGTGTTGTTTTTACGCTAATTAAAAAAGACATAGTAATGCTTATCCTTTTACAGATCACTACTTATTGGAATACATCACATCCGTTCTCAAAACGTATTTATTTCCGCTAATCAGGGTTTTCCCTTCATGTCTTACCGGATGATAAAAAACCAATGCTGATCCTTTTTTAGGAGCTACGGTGAACAGGTTTTCAAATTCAGTTTCTCCACCTTCAAAATCGTCATTCAGATAGATCATGAATGTGTAAAAACTTTTTTCATTTTCATTCCGGGTATAGCTTCCGTCCCTGTGCATTTTGAATCTTTGTCCAGGAGAATATTTATACACTCTGAACATTTCATTAAAATTCTGAAGCTTATAGTTCTCCTGTTCCTGAGGAAGGAATTCTGCTGCTTTTCTGAAAAGATCTTCTGCTAAACCGTTATCAAAAACCATCAGCCGATCGTTATTTCGAATCCCTTTGCTCATCATCTGGCGGCCATTCATATTGATCTTTGCTTCTTCAAACACTTTGTTCTGGGCCATTGCAATATAATCATCGCAGGCAGCGGATGTCAGGAAATCTTCGATCAGAAATATCTGCGGATGAAGTTCTATTTTTTTCATAGTTCTATTTGGTGTTTAGTGACTGTGTTTTAATTTCTCAATTCGTCTCTTACTTCCATCAAAGCAAATCCCAGCAGATTCTGACCATCCCAAAGTTTTGGATCAAGAGCTCTGGCATCTGTTTCCAACATTCCGATTCCCCAGATTTTGTCATAAGGACTGGCTTCTACTAAAATCTTATCATCAGTTGCCAACAGAAAATTCTGAAAATTAAGATTTTGTGAGAATTTCAAAAGATTAGCTCTCTTTACGATTTCATATTTATCTTCGTCCCAGAGTTTCGGATCAAAATTCTTCACTTTCCTTCCTAAGCTTTTGGCTTGATTAGGCGTTTCGGATTTTAAAACTTCCTGTAAGATTTCCTGATCATTAAAGAGTTTTGCTTTTCCGGCCATCATATAATGTTCGGCAGTTTTATAAAAGGTTCCGTTTTCTTCAAACTGAATGGGAAACCATTGACTGAAGCATGATTTGGTGATCTCATGTTTTACCGTGTGCCCCCAGAAGAATAGAAATTCAAGTTTCTCTTTTCTCTGAAATTTTTCAATAATATGTGGTAAGGTGTATTTCATGATTGTGTTATTCTTACGCAAATGTAAAACAATATCATATTATAGCCAAAATATATTTGCGTTATTTTAACACTAAATATTTAAAACACTGATTATCAATATTAAAATTTGATTGTTTTGATTGTTTTTTTAAACACAAATGACACAAATATTTTCACAAATAACACCAACATACAACAAACTAAAATTTTAGTTATGTTATTTTAAATGATAAAAAGGGAGGTTTTTGATGTAAATATAAACTCGATTCGGCTGGAGTAAAGATTATTTGATTTCGAAATAGAAGCCTTCTTTTTCCAGTTCTTCATACTTCTCCTGATTGAATGTGAACAGTTTTCCAGGTCTTCCGCTGCCTTCTTTTTTAACGTTGTTGGTTTCATTAAGCAGGCCATAGCTCATGATTTTTTTACGGAAATTTCTGCGGTCTATTTCACGTCCGACGATGGTTCTGTACAAATTTTCAAGGTCTGAAAAAGGAAATTCTTCATTGAGAAGATTAAAGCCGATTGGCTGGTATTGTATTTTGGTACGAAGTCTTTTTAACGCAATATCAATAATACTCTGATGATCAAAAGCCAGTTTGGGAAGTTTATTTACACTGAACCACTGCGCATCTTCGGCATCAGAATCGGCGAAGAGTTCATGATAGGAAGGGTTCACAAGGCCCAAATAAGCCACAGAAACCACTCTGTTTCTCGGATCGCGGCCTACGTTACCAAAAGTATAGAGTTGCTCCAGAAAATCGGGCTTTATGCCTGCTTCTTCGTGTAATTCTCTTTTAACCGCATCATCCAGGTTTTCATCATCCAGAACGAGACCTCCCGGAAGCGCCCATCCTCCTTTGAAGGGTTCGATCTTTCTTTTGATTAATAGGAGCTGAAGATCCTGCTTATCAAAATACCCGAAAATGACGGCGTCTACCGCAACTTTTATTGCCTGCATAGTTAATTTGTGTTATGAATACACAAAGGTACAATTTATAAATGACATCAAAAAAACAATTGACTGCATAATAAAATTAACTAACTTTATTTGACATTAACCCATTTAAAATTAACTAATTATGAAAAATCTATTGTTATTATTTTCAATCGTTTTTCTTCTGACCGCCTGTGAGAAAGGAAAACCCGTGGCAGATAAAAATTCGTCTAAAACAGATTCTACCGAATGGAAACCTGTAGATTCTGTAACGGCTATGAAAGCCTGGATGGACTACGCCACACCCGGAGAGCTTCACAAAATGCTGGCCAAATATGACGGAAACTGGACCGGAGCATCAACCATGTGGATGGAAGCTGGTGGAAAACCTATTACCAGCCAGGCTGAGTGTACCAATAAAATGATTTTCGGAGGAAGATACCAGCAGAGCAATTACAAAGGAAGTTTCATGGGAATGCCTTTTGAAGGGATGAGCCTGATGGGCTATGATAATGCAAAGAAAAAGTTTGTAAGCACCTGGATAGATAATATGGGAACGGGCATTATGCATGCAGAGGGTGAATGGAATGCTGCTAAAAAGTCCCTTGAATTCAAAGGAAAAATGGCTGATCCTGCCAGACCCGGGAAAGAATGTGATTTCAGAGAAGTATATATATTTACTGACGATAATAACCATACCATGGAAATGTACGGCCCTGACTCTAAAACAGGAAAAGAACATAAAAGCATGGAAATAAAATTCACCAGAAAGAAATAAAAAAGGGAGAAACCTCTTCTATGAAACAGTGGTTTTCCTTGTAGATTTGAAGGCAGATATGCTCAACTTTGGTATAGAAAATAAAAATTTATACCATCATGAAAACATTATTAAGAGCCTTTATCGTGGTCATTATTATCATAGGAGGAGTTTTGATCATCGTTGTGGGGAAAAAGCCTTTCCCGGAACCTGAATGTCTCGTATGCGGGATCAATCTTATCAGAACATTAGGCATTGCCGAAGTGATTCTTGGCCTCGGTTCCTTGGTGATACAAGCCAATCTCACGGAGAAACAGCGAACTTTCTGAAAAATAAAAGACCGGTAATTTTTTACCGGTCTTTTTTATATTAATCGTTTAGTTTTAATACAGCCATGAATGCTGATTGTGGTACTTCTACTCTACCAATCTGCTTCATTTTCTTTTTACCTTCTTTCTGCTTTTCAAGAAGTTTACGTTTTCTGGAGATATCCCCACCGTAACATTTTGCGGTAACGTCTTTTCTTAATGCCTTAATGGTTTCTCTGGCGATCACTTTCGCTCCCAATGCTGCCTGAACCGCAATATCAAACTGCTGTCTCGGGATCAGTTCACGAAGTTTCTCACACATTTTTTTACCGATATAATAGGCATTACTGTCGTGAATCAGTGAAGAAAGAGCATCTACCATATCGCCGTTGATCAGGATATCCATTTTTACCAATTTGGAAGAACGCATTCCTATCGGAGAATAATCGAATGACGCATATCCTTTGGAAATAGACTTCAGACGGTCATAGAAGTCAAAAACAACTTCTGCCAAAGGCATATTGAATGTCAATTCTACTCTGTCCGCCGTTAAATAACTTTGATTTACAATCTCTCCTCTTTTTTCGATACAAAGTGTCATTACTGGACCTACAAAATCTGACTTAGTAATGATAGAAGCTTTAATAAAAGGCTCTTCTACTCTATCTAAGATACTTGGGTCCATCATTTCTGACGGGTTATTGATCAAAATTGGAGTGTCAGGTTCTTTTTTAGAATATCCATGGTATGAAACGTTGGGTACTGTGGTAATAACGTTCATATCAAACTCTCTGTCAAGACGCTCCTGAACAATTTCCATGTGAAGCATTCCTAAGAATCCACAACGGAAACCAAAACCAAGTGCGGCAGAACTTTCCGGTTCGAAAACCAGAGAAGCATCATTCAGTCTTAATTTTTCAAGTGAGAATCTTAATTCTTCAAAATCTTCGGATTCAATAGGATAAATTCCCGCAAATACCATTGGTTTTACTTCTTCAAAACCATCGATTGCCGCATCAGCAGGATTTACAAAAGAGGTAATGGTATCCCCTACTTTTACTTCTCTTGCGTCTTTAATTCCTGAAATAATATAGCCTACATCACCACATTCAATGGTCTTTTTCGGAACCTGTTTCAGTTTCAAAGTTCCTACTTCATCAGCGCCATATTCTTTTCCTGTAGCGAAAAATTTTATTTTCTCGTTTTTAGAAATACTTCCGTTGACTACTTTGAAATACGCTTCAATTCCTCTGAACGGATTGTAAACTGAGTCAAAAATAAGTGCCTGTAGCGGTGCTTTAGGATCTCCAACCGGAGCAGGAATTCTGTTGACAATCTGCTCAAGCAAATCATGAACTCCCTCACCTGTTTTTCCTGAAACTCTAAGAACATCTTCATATTTGCATCCTAAAAGTCCCATAATTTCGTCGGTAACTTCTTCTGGATTTGCAGATGGAAGATCTATTTTATTAAGAATTGGAATAATTTCCAAGTCATTTTCTAATGCTAAATAAAGATTACTGATGGTCTGTGCCTGGATACTCTGCGCTGCATCTACAATAAGAAGTGCTCCTTCACAGGCAGCGATAGAACGGGAAACCTCGTAAGAAAAGTCTACGTGTCCCGGGGTATCAATAAGGTTTAAGATATATTTTTCTCCTTTATACTCATAATCCATCTGGATCGCGTGAGACTTGATGGTAATCCCACGTTCTTTCTCCAAATCCATATCATCCAGGGTCTGAGACTGTAATTCTCTTTGAGTAACAGTATTCGTATACTCCAAAAGACGGTCCGCCAAAGTACTTTTACCGTGGTCAATATGAGCGATTATGCAAAAATTTCGTATGTTTTTCATTTAAGAACGTTGTAATTTGCAAAGATAAAAAAATGCAGGAGATTATCTCTCTTTAATTTTCGGTGTGAAATTTATTTTTCGAAGACGTAAGCGCCTGTTAAAGAGTCTATATAAACATTGGATTCCTGAGTAGATTTAAAACCAATCCCATTCATTGCTCCGGCATTGGAATTTGACCCCGAATCAATGGCAGCCCCAATCAGGGCACCTATTGCACCTCCGGCTATTGCTCCCACTAAAACGCCTCCCGTTTTAGTTTCAGCAAAAAGATTCGCCTTGGAAGAATAGGTATAAAATCCTTTTGAATCTTTCTGAAGCATATCAAAACCAACTGGTGTAAGCTTATAAACCTTTCCTCTTTCTACATAGCAGTACATTTCAGATAAAGGAGCCTGAAGATCTCTCTTCATCAATCTAACCACTCTTCCTTTTTTATTTTTTTCAACATAGTAATCAGGATTGGGTTCCTGATTAAGGAATTCTTTAAAGTTACCATAAACACCATCCTTAAGCTCAGTATTTGTAAAAGCTTTATAAGTATTTCTCAAATATTCATCATAATTATTAATTTCATTTTCAGGAATAAAGGAACTGGAAACAGCTCCTGAATAGGAGTTTTTAATGATTTCGGTAATAATATCTGAAATTAGCGGAGCTAGGTATTTCTGTGCATGAGCCGTTCTTTTGGGATTGCAAACAACTACATTATTAAAGCGGTTAATGAAGTAATACCTATCCTTTCTCTTCAGAAAACTTGAGATTTTTATTTTAGCTTTGGCATAAGGATATTGCTTATCTTCATCCTGTTCATCATATACTTTCAATTCTTCCAATATCAGAACAACATCCATATCTCCCAATTTTTTACTGTCCTGCAGAAACCAATTTTCAATATAAGCCTTCAAATCTTCCGTTTCAAATTTTATTTCCGCGGTTTCATTTTTATCGGAAATGGTACCAATTGTTTCATCACTTCTGTTATCCATTAATGTCAGTGATCTGGTAAGCCCTTTTTTATCCTTAATATTTTGATCCAGCTTAATGATTTCGGCTTTCTGAGCCGATAATAGAGCTGAAAAAATTAAAAACAATAATACTTTTTTCATATTTGAATTTTCCGTAAAACTATGAAATACATTTAAAACTAAACGGCTCTCACAAACAATTGTCTGTAAGAGCCGTCCAACATTAAAAAAATAAACTATTATGGGTTTTGTTTGGGCTTTGCCGTATTATCATGCCCGCTGTGAGGTTTTCTTTCATTCATTTTATCTCTCATCATACCCTCTGACTGGAACAGTTTTAATACTTTCTGGCAGGGAATTACCTGCTGCATTTTATCAGCATATTTCTTTCTATTATCTAACAGCTTTTGTCCTACTTCAAAGCTCTGCTGGAGCTTTGCCTTGGCTTCATCATCCGATAAAGTTTCAGGATTAAAATGAGGATCAAACTGACCTTTTATCTGTTTCTGATTTTCAAGATATTCATTATACAGCTGTGTAAATTCTGTTTTATCATTGGCATCAATTTCAAGACTTTCCAACACCATATTATTTCTGAATTTCTTGAGAAGCTCTTTTCTTTCTTCCGGAGAGAGATTGTTGATTACCTCTTTTCTTTGTTTAGGGTCCATCTTTTTCCAGTCATAATCTGTAGTCTGGGCATTTTGTGCATTCAGACCAAAACCATAAATAATAAAAAACGCAAATAATATCTTTTTCATCTTTCTTAATTATATAAATCTAAATAAACGTCTTGTGTAGAATTGCTTGCCAGTTCTGATATTTCAGAGTTAGAAAAGGAATCCAGATATTCATTCATTTTAGTATCTTCTTTTTTAGAGGTTGCTTTCACAGGCTTTCGTTCCGTTACATTTTCATTTCCTTTCTCTGGAGTATATGAAACCGGTTTAGTCTCTTGATTTGCAATTGTTTGATTATTATTTTCAACAGAAGTTAAATCTGCTTCCAGCGTTTCATAAGCACGTTCACTTTCTGTTTTAGGCTTCTGCATATTGGAAGCATATGACTGAGGATTCAACATATCTTTTGCCGGATCGTTGTCAGAATTAAAAACATACGTTGCCCCGAATATCAAAGCCAGTGATGCCGCTGCGGCATACATCCAGTTAAGTTTGAAAACAGGTACTTTTTTCTCTGTTTTCACTTCGTTCATTACGTTGTCCTGGATATTTTGAAACAAATCATCCGGAACTTTGTAAATATTCTTTCGTTCTAGTTTTTCTATGTCGAACTCTTTCATCTTGGGTGGGTCAAAAATTATTTTTCGTAATTTTCTTTAATAAATTCTTCTATTTTCTGTTTGGCATAATGATAATTCGTCTTTAAAGTCCCTACAGACATATCCACAATTTTAGATATCTCTTCATAAGGCAGATCATCATAATACCGCATCATAAATACCAGTTTCTGCTTTTCAGGCAGGCTTTGTATAGCGTTTTGGAGCAGCAGCTGTATTTCTTCAGCATCTCCTGCTGTATTGTCTGCTACCAGATTCTGCATATAATACTCCGGATCTTCATCCGTCTTCTGCATTTTCTTCATCTTGTTGACCTGCTGTAATGCCTCGTTGGTGGCAATCCTGTAAAGCCAGGTATACAGCTGGCTGTCATTTTTGAACTGGTGAAAATTCTGATAAGCTTTAATAAATGTCTCCTGCAGCGTATCCTGGGCAAGATCTCCGTCTACAATAATTCTTCTGATATGCCAGTACAACCTGCTCTGATAAGCATCCATCAAGGCACGTACCCCTTTTTCCTGGGTCCGTGGATTCTGCATCAACGAAATAATTTCCGCGTCCTTAATCTTCATAAGATGCTTTCACTGTTTTGGATTACAAAAATAGCCGAAAGTTAAATTACTTATTCAATTTTCAGTCCAAATATTTAAAATAATATCAGATGTTTATGCCGTGAGCCTTAAGCAGTAGGGAATAGGGGGTTGCTTATAAACTTCAGGCTTCTTTCTTCCATCTTCCTTTAAAATCTTATCTTTGTTAGATGCAAATTGTAATCATAGGTTCCGGAAATGTGGCCTACCATATGGCAAAAACTTTCAGTCTTAAAAAAATTCCATTGCTGCAGATTTTTGGCAGAAATGGAGAAGAACTGAAGAAAATCTCTCAAGAACTGGATGTCTCATATTCTACGGAACATCTGGAGGATGCGGATCTGTACATCATCTGTGTAAGTGATGCTTCTGTGGAAAATGTATCTAAGATCATCACCAAAAAGGACGTACTGGTTGCCCACACTTCAGGATCCCTTCCCAAAGAAATTCTATCGGGGGAATACAGAAAATCAAGCTTTTATCCTTTGCAGACTTTTTCAAAATCGAAAGAGCTTGATTACGAAAAGATCCCATTTTTCATAGAAACTGAAAATGAAAGGGATAAGGAGATTCTTTTTGACCTTGCTTCCAAAATTTCACAAAATGTAATGGAAAGCAACCACGAAAAGAGAAAATATATTCATCTTACAGCTGTTTTTGCTTGCAATTTCGTTAATCATCTTTTTGCAAGAGCCAAAGAGATTTCTGATTCGCAGGAAATTCCTTTTAGTTATTTTCTGCCTCTTATTGATGAAACGGTGAAGAAAATTCATGAAATTGAACCTAAGGATGCCCAAACAGGACCGGCAGTAAGAAATGATGTAAGAGTGCTGGAATTACATGAGCAGTTATTAAAAGGCGAAAGTCTTGAAATTTATAAGACAATGAATCATTCTATTCAGAAAATGTATGAGTTATAAAGAGAAATTAAAAGATATTAAAGCGTTTGTATTTGATGTAGACGGAGTATTTACGGATGGAAGTGTGTATCTGATGCCCGGAGGAAATATGTGCAGGGTAATGAATGTCCTGGACGGATACGCTGTTGTTAAAGCATTAAAAAACAATTATTTAATAGGTGTCATTACGGGAGGAAATGATGATATGGTGAAACACAGAATCAATTATCTCGGAATAGATGATTATTATCCAAAATCCCACAATAAGATGGCTGATTTTGAAGATTTTAAAAAGAAATATAATCTTAAAAATGAAGAGATCCTTACGATGGGTGATGATCTTCCAGATATCCATATTATGGAAAACTCTGCAATTGCTGCGTGCCCCGAAAATGCCGTTCCTGAAGTGAAAGGCATATCGAATTACATTTCTACCAAAAAAGGCGGAAGCGGTGCGGTGCGTGACGTCATAGAGCAGGTAATGAAGGTTCAGGGGAACTGGCATGATGATAATACCCAATCTGTATAAACTCATTTTATGAAATTACTTTTAGCATCCCAGTCACCGAGGAGAAAAGAACTGCTTACTAACTTAGGCTTTGATTTTGAAGTGGTGAAAATAGACTGTGAAGAAATTCTTCCGGAGCATATCAAAATAGGAGAGGCCGCAGCCTATCTTTCTGAACTAAAGGCAAAGGCATTCAGAGAATTAACTGCTGATGAAGTTTTATTGACTGCTGATACTGTCGTGGCAGCAGATGGACAAATCCTTGGAAAGCCAAAAGATGAGAAGGATGCCAGGCAGATGCTCCGAATGCTTTCCGGGAAAACGCATCAGGTGTACACCGGAATCAGTATAAAAACCACTGATAAAACTATTACAGAAACTGATGTAGCAGATGTAGAATTTGATGAAATTACCGATGATGAAATAGATTATTATGTTCAGAATTATAAACCTTTTGATAAAGCAGGAAGCTATGGCATTCAGGAATGGCTGGGCATGGCAAAGATCAGAAAGCTGAGCGGAAGCTTTTATACAATCATGGGGCTTCCTACCCATTTGGTTTACAAAATTTTGAAGGAAATATAAATCTTATTCATTACAAAATTTTGTTATTTTTACAAAATCATCAACTGCTGATAATAAAAAGCAGATAAGAGAGTTATATTGAATAATGAAAAAGAATATTTTATTTCTTCTAATCATGTGTCTCGTTGCTTCCTGTGCTACTAAGATCAAAAAGCCGGAACAGCGTTCAAAATTCATGAAAGGATTCAACACCTACTATAATACCCTTTTTAATGCTAAAGACGCGTTAAACAGTGAGTTCACGAGCAGAGACAAAGGACATAAGGACAATTTTTATGCACCTTACATTCCTATTCTTACTTTTGAAGACCAGCCTCTGGGAAGTGATCTGGGGCAATCTGCTGCTTTCGCCGAAAATTCTATGAAAATGGCTGAAGTAAACGCTCCATCTTCAGGAAGGGGAATGCCCGGGATGCCACCAGGTAAGCCTGCTAATGGAAATTCTCCCGAAAATCCAGATGACCTACAGAACAAGGGGGCAACTACTTTAGAAATTGCTGAAGCAAAAGCTCAAAAAGCAATCACCAAATATTCCGTTATCAGAAGCGGTGAAGAAAAGAATAAGAAGATTTTCGATGCTTACATGATCCTTGTACAGTCGAGAATCTACCAGAATAAAGCGGTACAGGCTCTTGATGCACTGAATTATGTTTTCACTCATATGAAGGATGATAAAAGACTTCCTTTGGCAAGAATTTACCAGGGCGTTGCTTATGCGAAGATTGAAGATTATCATAAAGCCCATGAAACTTTTGCCAAGCTGAAGGGGGAGGATATTAATAAAAGCTATGCAAAACTATTGAGCATTTATTATGCTGAATCTCTTCTGGATGCAGGAAAAAAAGAGGAATCAGCTACTGAACTTGACCGGGCTTTTGAACTGAATTCTGACCGTAAACTAAAGAGCAGAATTGCTTATCTAAGAGGTCAGGTTTCTGAAAACCTGGGCCAAAATGACAAAGCCCGTGAAAGCTTTACACAGGCTTATAAATATGCCAACGATTTTGAATTTGAAGTAAAATCCCAAATCGCTATTGCCAAGACTTTCAATGGGAAAGGAGATTATAACGGGGCGAAAAATTATCTTGAAGGGATCAGTAAAAAAGGAACTTACGGCTCCAGAAAGAATGAATTTTATTATGCTTTAGGTTTAATGGCCAATAAGGCGGGCAAGCAGGATGAAGCTCAGCAGTTTTTCAGGAAATCATTATTTGAGAAAGTTTCTGATCCACAGGTGAGAGGCCTTACTTATTACGAAATCGGGAAGAGCTATCTTGAAAAAAACGACTACATCGGCGCCGGAACTTATTATGATTCTGCGCTTGCGGTGATGACCTATGAACCTTCAAAAATTCTTTTAAAGGACCAATCCGGATATATCAAGAAGATCTCCAAAAACTATTATCTGATCAAGAAAAATGACAGTATTCTTTCTTTAGCGAAGATGAGTGAACCTCAGAAAACTGATTTTTTCACAAAATATATCGCTAAACTGAAAGCGAAGGAAGAAAGAGAAGAGCAGGAGAGAAGACGGGCAGAAAGAAGCAAAGGTTTTGATGGTGGAGATTACAGTGCCAATTCTATATTTGCCAATAATGCCAATTCTTTTGAAGATTTCGGGGTTACTACAAAAGGTTTTTATTTCAGTAATACGGGAACGATTAGTAAAGGAACTTCTTCGTTTAAACAGATTTGGGGAGACAGGGCACTGTCTGACAACTGGCGTTATTCTAAAAAAATGGCCACTATTGAAGACATGAAAAATGAAGCTCTGGGGGTAACTTCTGCTCCTAATCCGAGACGTTTTGAAGCAACCTACTATATTGAGCAAATCCCTACTGATCAGGAAAAATTAGGGCAATTAAAGAAAGACAGGGATACCGCTTCTCTTGGCTTGGGCGTGATGTACCAGAACTATTTTACGAATACTCCTTTAGCCACAAAAACTTTATATGATCTTGTTGATGTAAAACCTGAGGAAAAAGTAATGCTTCAGGCTCTCTATGAAATATTTGCCATGAATTATCAGAAGAATCCGCAGGCGTCAGAAAGAGCGAAACAGATTCTTTTGGCGGATTATCCTTATACTTCTTATGCAGAATTTGCAAGAAATCCTAAAAATAACTCATTTGTAAAGTCTTCTGCAGATGTTGAAAATGAGTATAAAAAAGCATACGCTCTGTATGAATCTGAGAAATTTGCTGATAGCCGGGATATTATAGACCAGACTATACAAAAGTATCCCAAAGATGCCCTAATCCCGAAATTTCAGCTATTAAATGCTTTTAATACAGGTAAAATGAGCGGAAAAGAAGTCATGATCCTTCAGCTTGAACAAATAGCTTTAAATTATTCCAAAACACCGGAAGGTATAAAGGCTAAGGAAATGCTGAATTATCTGAAAAGTGAACTTTCTTTCCAGGCTACAGACAATAAGGGAAATACTCTTCCACAACAACCGGGAGCTCCCGTACAGCCTGTACAGAACAAAAATAATGGTATTCCACAGAATCCGCCTGGAAATGATCTGAACAGCCAGCTTCAGCAGTCTGTACAAAATATAGAGGTTGATCCTAAAAAATCAAACCAAAAATCAAAAAAGCCCAAGAATAGTATTCCTGATGGCCCTCCTGAGATGTCAAAATAAAAAAGAAAAGCGAAGATTAATCTTCGCTTTTCTTTTTCTTTACCCCATGGAAATCTTTGAGATAGAACGGTTCAAAATAGGCTATATCTTCAAAGTCTTTTTGATTTATCTTTTCGATGGTCTTTTTGATCAGGTATTGTGCGGAAGGATATAAATCATCTCTGAAATCTGCCTGAGGAAGATCCAGGATTTCTTTCGCTTTCTTTGCGCCGTCACCTACAAAAACCACTTTTTTCTCTTTAAATTCACCGAACGAAGTTTCATCTAAAATCTTCGCTTCGGTCCGGGACAATTCTTGTCCGGTATTGCCATCATAAACGGCCGTATAGACCTCCATCCTCCTTGCATCAATCAGTGGCACTATATAATCATAGTTTTCACTTAAAAAAGGCTCTATCATGCTTTCTAACGAATTTACAGCTATCAGCGGAACTTTTAGTCCATAGCAGAAACCTTTTGCTGAAGCGGCTCCAATTCTCAATCCCGTATAAGAACCCGGTCCTTTACCCAGCGAAACAGCCTCAATATCTTTCATGGTGAGCCCCGCACCCTCCAGTGCCCATTCTACATAAGTATGAAGGCTCTCGGACTGCTTATAGTTTTCCGAAACTTCTTCGCAGAGACATAAGAGATTTTCACCATCTGAAATAGCTACAGAACAGTTTTTGGAAGAGGTTTCCAGATATAGGATTTTCATTTCTTTAATTTTAAGCTAAAAGGTAAAATGGCAAAAGACAAAATTACCCTGAATATTCTGCAAATTTATGCCTTTATTTTGAGACTATTTTCTGTAAATGGTTCTCGGTTCGCTCTGTGCACTTGGATAAATAGTCATATCTGAAACCATAACATGTTTTGGAGCATTTACACAGTAAGCAATGGCATCAGCAATATCTTCAGCTTTTAATGCTTCATATCCCGCATATACGGTAGCTGCCCTTTGACTATCTCCTTTAAACCTTACCAGAGAAAAATCTGTTTCCACAGCTCCCGGTTGAATGTTGGTCACTTTGATCCCGAATTCTGTAAGCTCCAGACGCATTCCATCAGAAATTACATCAACTGCTTTTTTAGTTGCGCAGTATACCGTACCATTAGCATAGGTCTGTCTTGCTGCTACTGAACTAATGTTTACAATATGTCCTGTATTCCGCTCTTTCATGGAAGGAATGATCATTTTGGAAACATATAGAAGTCCTTTTACATTCCCATCAATCATGGAATCCCAATCCGCTGTATTTCCGGAAGAAAGAGGCTCTAAACCGTGAGCATTTCCAGCATTATTGATCAAAACATCAATAGTTTTCCATTCTTCAGGAAGCGAATTGATTGCTTTTTCAACTTCTTCCAGATTCCTTACATCAAATAATAAACTAAATATTTCGGTGTACTGGGAAAGTTCAGCTTTTACTGATTCTAAAACTTCATTTCTCCTGCCACAGATAATCATTCTGTTTCCCTGTTTTGCCAGTAGCTCGGCAGTTGATTTTCCTATTCCGGAAGTGGCTCCGGTGATGAGTATTGTTTTCATAATTTCTTTTTTAATGTAGCAATGTATCAGTTTATCAATGTAACAATGGCAGATCGTGAATTTGACTATTGTTACACTGGTACATTATCAGATTTTTAAATTATTATAATCAGTTGGCATCAAATGCTTCAAAAGCATCAGTTATATGTTCAATGGTCAGTTTCTTTTTTTTATCAGGAAGCACGGAAATAATATCAAATCTCACTTCATTGCTCCTGTTAAATTCTTCAAGATAATGGTTAGCCGCTGTTACAATAGACTTAATTTTAGACTTTGTGACTGCTTCCTGAGGCAGCATAAAAGCATCCGTAGAACGGGCCTTTACCTCTACAATAATAATCAGATTATCTTTTTCAGCAATAATATCGATCTCCGCTTTTTGAAACCGAAAATTCCTGGTAATCACTTTGTAGCCGTTCTTCTGCAGATATTCAGCTGCAAAATCTTCTGCTATTTTACCGAAATCGTTGTGAGTTGCCATCTTTCAAGTTTGAGAGTAGAAGCGTTTATTGAAATTGTTCTTTTTTAAAACTCAATCTTAACCTTATCTCCAATCTTCATCGTAATTTTTCCTCCAATAATCAAAGGTCTGTTATCCTTTATATGCCCGTTTGGAAATCCGAAAACAACAGGAAATTTATATTTTGAAATTCTCTCTGAGATCAGTTTATAGGCAAATTCATCGAAGCTTTCTTCATAGCTTTTATTTTCTTTTTCATCACCCATATTGGTCATTCCACCAATAATTAATCCTTTTATCTTAGTGAAAACTCCGGCTAATTCCAGGCTCATGATCATTCGATCCAAGGCATAGAAATTCTCTCCTATATCTTCAATGAATAAAATTTTGTCCTTAAAGTCAAAAGAATATTTCGTTCCTAAAAGAGCATAGATTAAGGCTAAATTACCTCCAACCAGCTCTCCTTCAATATTCCCTGCTTTATTAAATTGATTTGATTTTAAAGCGTATTTAGGACTTTTTCCTTTTAAAATATCAAAGATCAGATCATAAGCTTCATCTGTCACTCCAAAGCTGGATGTTTTGATGGTCTGTCCATGAATAGATGCGAAACCTTTTTTCAATAAATAGCTTTGTATAACAGTATTATCAGAATATCCTATGTACCATTTTGGATTTTCTGTAAAACTTTTCAGATTCAAATGCTGAATGAGATGCTGGCATCCGTAGCCTCCTCTGGAAGCCCAGACTGCAGAAATATCCTGATCGTTTAAAGCCCAGTTGATATCTTTTATTCTTTCATGCTCTGTTCCTCCATAATTATACCCATTTGAAAACTTTGCATACAGATGCTCACCTAAAACAGGCTCAAGACCTCTGCTTTTAATCATTTCTATTCCTTTTTCAAGTTGGGTAGCATCTACAGCTCCGGCAGGGGAAATAACCGCTATTTTGGCTCCTTTTTTAAGGGCTTTTGGAAAGATTATCTTTTTCATTGTGTTTTTTGATACTTGATTTCTTTTTTCTCAGCTTCTTCTAAACGTCTGTCGAACTGATTGAATTTCTTAAAGCTCTGCAGAAATATAAAGAAACTGAAAACAATAAGAATTCCGCCTACAATCCTTCTGATCTTGTTGGCGAGTTTCTGGGTAAGTTTATCGTGAAATTGTTTTGCTAAAAATATTTTTGCAAGGTCAATACACAGATAAGTGCCAATGACTATGCTTACATAAAGAATAAAACTGCTGGTATCAGGATATTGATTTCTTACGGAAATCACCGTAACAAGCCAGAAAAGAATAACACCAACGTTCAAGAGATTGAAGAAAAAACCATTGAAAAACGTTTTAAAATAGTTCTGGCCAATGATTCTTTCTTCACCGGACATATGCATTTTGGTCTTGGTAACTATCATGACGATTCCGTACACAAATATAAGTATAGATGTGATCCTGTAAAATCCGGGATGTTTATCTATTAAAGTAACAATATCTGCACTTGCATAATAAGCAGCAACAATGCATAATATATCTGCCGTAATAACTCCGAGGTCCAGTGCCAGAGCGTGTCTTGGTCCTCTGGAAAAACTGGTTTCAATTAACAGGAAAAAAATAGGTCCTATAAAAACCAGGCTTAGCATAAATCCTAAGACAACGGCAGAAAGTACAAGTTCAAACATTCAATAGTATTTTAAATGAAAAAAATTTCATCCCTTTTATACAAAGTTATACTTTATGATTTAATTAATCAACAATCTTAAAGTCCAACTGTTTCTGAATAAGGTTTGCTTTTACTACTTTGATCTGAACTTCATCTCCTAACTGATACTTTTTACCGGTTTTATGGCCGTATACCGCATGGGTTTTGGCATCATAAGAATAGGAATCATCTACAAGGTCTCTTAATTTGATTAAACCTTCGGCGCCATTTTCAGGAATTTCTACCCAGAATCCGAATTCTGCAACGCCTGAGATTACTCCTGTAAAGGTTTCCCCAAGGTGTTTTTCCATAAACTTCACCTGCATAAACTTGATAGAATCTCTTTCTGCATCAGCAGCCAATCTTTCCATAGCGCTGCAATGTTTTGCTTTGTCTTCAAGCTCCTGTTTGCTCGGAGATTTACCTCCATCAAGATAATGCTGTAAAAGACGGTGGGCAAGTAGGTCGGGATAACGACGGATAGGAGAGGTGAAGTGGCTGTAATATTCGAAACCTAAACCATAGTGACCGATAGGTTCTGTAGAATATACAGCTTTGCTCATACTCCTCATAGCCAGTGTTTCAATCATATTTTCTTCTCCTTTTCCTTTGACATCAGCAAGAAGTTTATTTAGAGATTCGGCAACCTTCTTAGTATTGTCAAGGTTCATTTTATAGCCGAAAGTGGAAACAAAATCCCTTAATGCTTCCAGCTTTGTAGGATTCGGATCATCGTGGACTCTGTAAATAAAGGTATTGTTTGAAACATTTCCTTTGCTGTTCAATGAAACAAATTCGGATACTTTTTTATTGGCTAAAAGCATGAATTCTTCAATCAGGTGATTGGAATCTTTGCTAACTTTAAAGTACACTCCGATCGGCGAATTATTTTCATCCAGATTAAATCTTACTTCACTTCTGTCGAATGTAATGGCACCATTTCTTACACGCTCATCACGCATAATTTTGGCCAATTTATCTAAGGTATTGACTTCTTCTGCAAGATCTCCCTGACCCGTCTCTATACGTTCTTGAGCTTCTTCGTAAGTAAATCTTCTATCTGAGTGAATGACCGTTCTTCCGAACCACTGTTTCTGAATTTCTGCTTTTTCATTGAGCTGAAAAACTGCTGAGAAAGTATATTTATCTTCATTGGGACGAAGTGAGCAAACATCATTACTCAAAACTTCGGGAAGCATAGGAACCACACGGTCTACAAGATATACGGAAGTGGCTCTTTTGTAAGCTTCATCATCCAGTATAGTTCCCGGAACTACGTAATGAGATACATCTGCAATATGCACCCCGATTTCCCAGTTTCCGTTTTCTAATTTTCTTATGGAAAGTGCATCATCAAAATCTTTTGCATCTTTAGGGTCGATGGTGAATGTACAGATATCACGCATATCCCAACGTTTTGCAGCTTCTTCATCTGTAATTCTTCTGTCGATCTTATCAGCATCACGCTCTACTTCCTCTGGAAATTCATACGGAAGACCATATTCTGCAAGAATAGAGTGAATCTCTGTTTCATGTTCACCCGGAGCACCCAATACCTGGATAATTTCTCCTTGAGGATTTTTGTCTCCCGGTCTCCATTCTGTCATTTTTACGACTACTTTGTCCCCATTTTCAGCGCCTCCGAAATTGGCTCTTGAAATAAAAATATCAGTATTGATTGTTTTTTTATCACACACTACAAATCCAAAATCTTTGTGATCCACAAGCTGAAATGTACCCACAAATTCAGTTCTTGCTCTTTCAAGAACTTCCAGCACGGAACCTTCAAGTTTTTTTCCTTTGAAATGATATGTTACAATGAGAACTTTATCTCCTTGAAGGGCATCTTTCACATTTTTGGAATGAATAAAGATATCATCATCCACACCCTCTACATCAACATAAGCATTTCCAGACTGGTTGAAATCGATGATTCCGGTCAAAGTTCCTGCAATCTTAAGATTAACGATGTATTTTCCTTTTTCCACCTCTTTTATTTTCTCAGAACCCTGAAGTTTATGAAGGGCCTGGATGGCCAGTTCTCTCTGGCGGGGATTTTTATAATCTATTCCGTCTGCAATCTGTTTATAATTATAGATCTTGGACGAATTTGTATTCATGAAACGCAGGATCAGTCTTCCGATCTCTATGAGTTTCTGTTCGTTTTTATGGCTTATATATTTACCTTTTCTTGGCATTTTTTAATGTTATTTAATTGTTATTATTGTAATAATCCGTTTTTGAAATCTCCGTATTAGGAGATATTTGAATAAAATCACTTTCAGGAATTATTACTTCTTTATTGGTTATTGTTTTTATATTCTTTTATAATCCAAAGCATCAATTTTCCTTCCAAATACTTTTAATGGAAACTTTAACTTGTATAAAATTACTATAAATATGGAGAAGAGGGGAGAAACCTTTGAATAAATATCTCTTAAAATATTTCAGGTTGTGTATGGAAATAATAGACTGGTAAGTTCTATTGATTACTGCAAAGATATAAAATAAAAAATAAATAAGGCCTGTAATTTGATTTACAGGCCTTTATATTTAACAAACAGCAATTTTGTCTACTCTATTCTGGTGTCTTCCACCTTCAAAATCTGTAGATAGAAATTTATCGGCAATTTCCATAGCCACTTCCTTAGAAATAAATCTCGCAGGCATGGAAATCATATTAGCATCATTATGCTGTCTGGCAAGTACAGCAATCTCGGGCATCCAGCAAAGGGCACATCTTATCTTCTGATGTTTGTTTGCTGTGATCTGTACACCGTTTCCACTTCCGCAGATCAAAATTCCCAATTCATTCTCACCATTTTCCACAGAGGTTGCGGCAGGATGTACAAAGTCCGGATAATCCACACTGTCTGTGGAGAACGTTCCAAAATCCTGAACTTCAAATCGTTCTGAAAGAAAGTTCTTAACAATCTCCTTGTATTCATAGCCTGCATGGTCTGCAGCAATAGCTATTTTTCTTTTCATAATACCTGTATTAAGTCTTTTTAGATTTTATTTCATGACAAAGGTAAGAATAATAACAAAGTCTGTTAGTTAATCGGGAGTAATTTGTGAAAAGGTCTGTTAATAAGTGTGGAAAACTTTTGTCAACTTTCTATTTTTAAAGAAGAATTTATTTCGTAATGGGAAATGTATTCGGAAATTTTAGTCACAACTTTCAAATTGTTTTCTTCAGTTAATCCGAACTTTTTCCATAATTAAATTACTAATAATTGTTTTGTGGGGAAGTTACCCACATCTGTTAATAAGTCTGTGAAAAAGCAGATTTACAATATATTACAATGTGAATTAAATATGAATTGAATAAAAATTATTTGTTACCAATTATTTTGATAAAACTTATCCCCGAAACTAACAACACTCAACAACAACTACATTATTCTTTTCTTTAAAGAGAAAAAAATTGTTGATTAGTGGGTGATTGGGTTGGGGGAAAGTTTTCAAAAAGTTTTGTTTTTTCGGATCTGTTGAAAAAGTTTAAAAGCTTACATTTGTGAAACGAAAATTCAACGATATTTATGAAAACAATCAATGATTTCAATTTTAAAGACAAGAAGGCTCTGGTAAGAGTGGACTTTAATGTTCCGCAGGATGATCAGTTAAAAGTGACAGACAATACAAGAATTGCAGCTGTGAAACCTACAGTTGAAAAAATTCTCAATGATGGAGGTTCTGTGATCTTAATGACCCATCTGGGAAGACCGAAAGGCGAAGTGAAAGACGAATTTTCTCTTAAACATATCGTAGATGAAGTTTCTGCCGTTCTTGGAAAAGAAGTGAAGTTTGTGGATGAATGTATCGGAGAAAAGGCTGAAAAGGCTGCTTCTGAGCTTCAGCCGGGAGAGATCTTATTGTTAGAGAATCTGCGTTTTCACAATGAAGAGGAAAAAGGTGATGCAGGATTTGCTGAAAAGCTTTCAAAACTTGGAGATGCTTTTGTAAATGACGCATTCGGTACCGCCCACAGAGCACACGCTTCTACAGCTGTTATCGCTCAATATTTTGAATCAACTAAATTTTTCGGTTTATTGATGAATAAAGAGCTTCAGGCTATTGATAAAGTTTTAAGAAAAGGAGAAAGACCTGTAACTGCCATATTAGGAGGCTCTAAGGTTTCAACTAAAATTACCATTATAGAAAATATACTTCCTGCAATAGATAATCTGATCATTGGAGGAGGCATGGCATTTACTTTTATTAAAGCTTTAGGCGGAAAAATCGGAAACTCACTGGTAGAAGAGGATAAACTTCCTTTGGCTCTTGAAATTTTAGGAAAGGCTAAAGAAAATAAAGTTAAAGTGTATCTTCCTTCTGATGTTATTATTGCGGAAGCTTTCAATAACGATACAGAAAGAAAAGATGCGGATATTTATGCAATTCCTGAAGGATGGATGGGGCTTGATGCGGGTCACAAATCTAGAGACCAGTTCAATGATGTTCTTTTAAATTCCAGAACTATTCTTTGGAACGGACCGATCGGAGTTTTTGAAATGTCAAATTTTGCAGGAGGGACTATTGCTCTTGGTGACAGTATTGCTGAAGCTACAAAATTAGGTGCGTTCTCTTTAGTAGGTGGTGGTGACAGTGTTGCTTTTGTAAAGCAGTTCGGTTATGACGACAAAGTAAGTTACGTTTCTACAGGTGGAGGAGCAATGTTGGAAAGTCTGGAAGGTTTGGAACTTCCGGGAGTTGCTGCTATCAATAAATAGAATTTTATTTTATATATATAGGAGACCGTCATTCACGACGGTTTTTTTTTGTGGAAGAATGAATTTATTGAATTTTAAATTTTTCGCTTCAAATTTTGAAAGTAGAGTGAGTTATTGTTGATTTTCCAAAATCAGTGCTGAATTTCCTATTTGTTAAAAAGATGTGGATATCTGCGGCTTTACTGAAAATTTAATTTTTCGGATAAAATATGGGTCTGAAGGAAAATTTTGCGAAGAATTATTTTTTTCATGTGATAAGCTTTTTATGTTCAATTTACTTTTTTTGAAAAGATAAGACTATAGTTCTATTTTATTTTACAACCCAATTTTTTATGTCGTGGATTTTCATTTGAAAATTGAAATTGTCAATTTGTCAATTTTATTTTTCAGCAATATTGAACTGACTATAAATTAGTGCGCTCTCCAATTTTTTTCTATTAATTTTTGAAAGAAATGGAGTAGGGGAGTTTTCATTTTTCCTTTTTCGAGTTTCCGATCTTATATAAATCCAAAAAAGAAACCCGGAAAATTCTCCAGGTTCTTGTTTTTTAAGTCGAAATAGGTGAAAATTGACCTTCATAAATAGCTCAAAAATCGATTTTCTATCTTTTTTCGATAATGTATATCAAACTTGAAAATTCGCTTGAAAAAAGTGCCTTTACGTTAGAAATCGTTCCGTAGATGACCGCTTTTAGCCAAAAAAGCGATGATTTTTTGTATTTTTCGCTTAACATAGAAATGTAAAAGGAGTCAAGGACCAGCGGTTTGATTTTTCTCATTTTCCAATCCGGTTTTTTGGCAATTAGATTTTCCATACCATTTTTAGAGAAATGATAAATATGTCTCGGTACATCATAAGCGGCCCAATATTCTTTGTAATGTTTTGCATCATAGGAAGTAGGATTGGGAACAGCGATAATGAGGAGTCCTTTATCTTTTAATTTACCATGAAATATTTCAAGCATTTCATCCTGGTTTTCTATATGTTCAAATACATGCCATAAGGTAATTGCATCTAAACTTTTACCAGGAATTATTTGAAGTGTATCAATAATCGATGCTTTGGAAATTTTATTAAGTGCAGCTTTTCTTGCATCCGCATCAGGTTCAAAACCAAAAGTTTCAAAATCGTTTTCTATATACTTGACAAATTCTCCCGCACCGCAACCGTAATCCAAAACTTTAGACCCTTTTTTTATTCTGTCTGCAAGAATATTTTTCTTGTATTTAAGATTAAAAGACTGTAAGAATTTGTACAACTTTTCTTTTAAACTCCCGGAGTCCTGGTGATGGGAAATATAATCTTCGCTTTCGTAATATTTAGAAATATTGAATGGAGTAGGGGTGGTTTTGAAAACCCCTTTTGTTTCTGTTTCTTTTATTTCAAATATTTCCTGTGAAAGAAAATGATCCTTTATTCTCATTGATCTTAATATCTTGATATTTTAAAATTAAGGTATTTATGACTTATATTTAAAAGCACATAAACACCTTAATTTTTGCTTTTAATTTATAAATGTTTCACGTGAAACATTTTCGATTTAACGTCCTAAATACACCAGTAAAACGTTTATATCGGCTGGTGAAACACCACTGATCCTGCCTGCCTGTGCAATAGTTTTAGGTCTTACATTGGACATTTTCTGTTTTGCTTCCAAAGAAAGGCTGGAAATACTTTTATAATCGAAATCTTCAGGAATTTTTATGTTTTCCAAACGATTTAGCTTCGCAACATTTTCTTTTTCCTTTTCAATATATCCCTTATATTTAATATTGATTTCTGCCTGTTCTCTTACTTCATCATCAAACTGGGAAGAAAATTCTTTAATACTATCAATTGCATCAAGTTTTTCTAGTGTAATATTTGGTCTTGTAAGAAACTGTGATGCTCTGTAAGCCTGGTCTACAGGATTACTTTCAATGCTTTCAAGTATAGGATTGATGATTCCTGGCTTTAAAGAAGTTTGTCTTAAAAAGTCTTCAAGTTTCTGACTTTCAGATACTTTTATTTCAACTTTTCTTAATCTGTCTTCTTTTGCAAGTCCTAACTGATAAGCTTTTTCAGTCAATCTGATATCTGCGTTATCCTGTCTTAATAAAAGTCGGTATTCTGCACGTGACGTGAACATTCTGTAAGGTTCTTCCGTTCCTTTAGTAATCAGATCATCGATAAGTACACCAATATAAGCTTCATCTCTGTTCAGGATGAAATCTTCTTTTTCATGTACTTTATTATGAGCATTGATACCTGCTATTAAACCTTGGCCGGCTGCTTCTTCATATCCTGTAGTACCATTAATTTGTCCTGCGAAATATAAATTGTCAATCAATTTTGTTTCTAAGGTGTGTTTTAATTGGGTAGGAGGGAAGTAATCATACTCAATAGCATAACCCGGACGGAAAACTTTTACATTTTCAAAACCTGGAATATGCTTCATTGCTTTAATCTGTACATCCTCAGGAAGAGAAGAGCTGAATCCGTTGACATAGATCTCTACGGTTTTCCATCCTTCCGGTTCTACGAAAAGTTGATGTCTTGTTCTTTCTGCGAAACGGTTGATTTTATCTTCGATACTCGGACAATATCTTGGTCCTAAGCTCTGAATAGTGCCATTAAACATTGGGCTTCTATCAAAGCCTTCACGTAAAATATCATGTACCGTTTCATTGGTATAAACGATATGGCAGCTTAACTGTTTTGTTAATTTTGGAGTATCTGTGTAGCTGAACTTCTGAGGATTCTCATCTCCTTTCTGTTCCTCCATTTTAGAATAATCCAGACTTCTTCCATCTACACGGGGAGGAGTTCCTGTTTTCATTCTTCCGGCTTCAAAACCTAAGCTTACCAATTGCTCTGTAATTCCAAATGCTCTCGGTTCACCCATTCTTCCTCCGCCTAATTGTTTATCGCCAACATGAATTAATCCGTTAAGAAATGTTCCGTTAGTAAGAACAACTGATTTGCTTTTTATCTCTATTCCTAAAGAAGTAACAACTCCGGTTACCTTATTATTTTCTACAATAAGCTGTTTCACCATATCCTGAAAAAAATCAAGATTGGGTGTATTTTCTAATGCAAGTCTCCACTCTTCTGCAAAAAGCATTCTGTCATTTTGAGTTCTTGGAGACCACATCGCAGGGCCCTTGGAAAGATTCAGCATTTTGAACTGGATGGCAGATTTGTCTGCTATAATTCCGGAGTATCCTCCCATAGCATCAATTTCTCTTACGATCTGTCCTTTTGCGATTCCTCCCATTGCGGGGTTGCAACTCATCTGTCCGATGGTCTGCATATTCATTGTAACAAGTAGGGTTTTTGAACCAAGATTGGCGGCTGCAGCTGCAGCTTCACAACCTGCATGTCCGGCACCTACTACTATTACATCATACGTTTCTGAAATCATTTTATATTGCTTATTTAAAGCTTTTATTTTATCTTTTTTATTCTATGTTTCACGTGAAACATTTTTGGAGAATGTGCTATAGGTGGTGGATAATTGTATCTAATTTATAATACTTTACGGATCGTTCCTTAAGTAATTCTTTAATTTATTCAGGATTTAAATCTCTGTATTTAACCAGATAAAGATCTTCCATTCTGCGCATCTCTTTTTCTTCTTCTTCAGTCTTATCCTTATAACCTGCGAGGTGAAGAATACCATGGGCAAGAACCCTTTTTAATTCTTCTTCGTAATCTTTGGATAGAGTAGAAGCATTGTCTGAAATTCGCTGCAAAGATACGAAAATCTCGCCGCTTATTGTTTTGCCTTTTACATAATCAAAAGTGATGATATCAGTATAATAATCGTGTAGCAGATAATCCTGATTGATCTTGAGCAAATACTCATCATCACAGAAAATATAATTGATTTCGCCTATTTTTTTTCCTTCTGAAAGAATAATATCTTCCAACCATTGTTGATAATCTGTATTGACAGATTCCTGTAAGTTTTCGTAAAAGAATTGTATCATTGTATTAAAACCAGTGTCCTAAAATAACACTGAATATGCCTTTTTGATTGTTTTTAAGTGAATGGCTAAAATTGATTTTAATCTGCCCGAAAGGAGATTTATAGCCGGCAGTAAGTCCTACAGAACTGTAATTTACTTTAACTGCATCTTCAAAATTGATATCATCCGAAAGATTAGCAAAACTGAAATTCCCGCTGATAAAATAATTTTTATTAAATTTAAACTGAAGGTCATTTGAGATAAGAACAACATTATTAGTGTTCAACTGAGCAAAATAAAAGCCACCAAAGCTTTTAAAATTAATCAGATTCTGTTCAAATATCCCACCCAGTCTGTACTGGTAAAACTCCGGAAGATTGTCTCCAATTGTGATTCCTCCATAGAGATTAAGACGGTAAGTAAACTGTTTGGATAGGGGAACGTTGATCCTTACATCAGCTTTTACCTGAATGATTCTTTTTTCTACTTCAGATTTCAAGAGATCAATTACCTTACCTTCTGCAGCAATATATATTCCTCTGGAAGGGAAGTCTTTGTCATTCTGAGTATCACTTTTTAAGAATACATATGGGTTTAAAAAACGCATATATCTCTCATGTTCGCCGTTTATTTCGGCTCCGAAATAATCGTGACTTATCCCACCGCCAACGGCAAATTTATCCCTCCATACCGATTGAATGTATGCTTCATTCCTGAACCATTCCCATTTATCAATTACATTATTATCTACATTTTTGATCCCAAAACTCATTCCTGAGGAGTAAATACCGAAACCAGGGATATAGCCGTTATCGATAAAATAATTTAGATAATATCTTGGCTGATCTCCCACGATAACATCAAGAGAAAGATTTGAATTTTTAAATAAAAGACGTTTTCCCGAATAATTAAGTAAAAGCCCTGTTTTGAAAACTTCGTCGTAATGCAGTCCAACTTTTACAAAGTGACGGGCTTCATCTTCTGTAACGTAGAGTTTAAGATAATTGGCATCATTCTCCGGGATAATATCATAATTGATAAAACGATAATTATTGGTAGCAACAAGCTTATCGATCTTCTTATTAATGCTGCCGTAAGTCTGCATAGAAGGCAGTCTGAGCGCCATTTTCCCTAGGACATAGTTTTTACCGTATATTTTGCCGCCATCCAGCGAAATACTATCAATCTTATATACATTGGAATATATTGGATTTACGCGTTCTCTAAGGCGGTCAAACTGGCGTTTGGGAAGCTGATCCAATATGTTGGTGTATTTCATGCCTTCTACATAACCGCTGTCAAGGATTTTTTTCTTGTCATCATAGCTGGTTGCTGACATTCCTTTCAGGTTTGGCTTAATATTGATATCTGTGTATTTGTACTGTTTCCTGGTATCTCTTTTAATCCCGAAATCGATAACCTGATTAAGGATGGAAATAATGTTGCTTAAATCCTCTCTCGTCGATAAATCCTGATTAAGGTCCACACCGATAACGATATCTATTCCTTTGTCTTTTAATGGCTTTGAAGGATAATTAACCGTCATCGCTCCATCAATATAAATACTGTCACCGATTTTTACCGGATCCATAAGAGAAGGAAAGGCTGAGCTTGCCATAATGGACTGTACCAAATCTCCTTTTTCGAAAATTTGCATATTACCACTTTCCAGATTCGTAGCAACACACATAAAAGGAATGGGAAGTTTAGAAAAATCGTCAATATTAGAAACGTTTTTAAAAAGTTCTTTGAGAAGATAGACATTACGCTGTCCTGAACTAATAGAAGAGGGAAGGGTTATTTTTCCGTTTTTTAAAGGAATGGATAAAAGATATTTATCTACAGATTTATTAAAGAAAGAAGTTTCCTGCCTGGATTTAGGATCCATGATCAGAGAATAGAAATCCGTATCCATTACGATCTTTTCTATTTCTTTTCCGGAATACCCCGAAGCATACAGACCGCCCACGATTGCCCCCATACTGGTCCCGGAGATATAATCTACTTTTACTCCAAGTGAATCCAATACTTTCAGTACTCCGACATGAGAAAAACCTTTGGCACCGCCTCCCGCAAGGGAAAGTCCGATTCTGGGGTTTTTGGGAATGACCAGATCCTTTTTCATTTGGGAATGGATCATTAGGAGTGGGAATATGAAAAGGAGGATCAGGAGTTTTTTCATAACTAGTCTTTTATGTAAATCCGTTTCACCCGTGGTGAGATGGATGTTAATACTTCGTAAGTGATTGTTTTGCAGTAATCTGCGAATTCTTTTAAACTTGGTTTTGCATTAAATACGGTGACTGTATCACCTTCCTTTACATTGGGAATATGATCTACATTGATCATCATCATATCCATACAGAGATTCCCGACAATGGGAGCCAGAATTTTATTTACCCCTACATTTCCCACCTGGTTGCCTATCAATCTAGGAATTCCATCTGCATAGCCAACAGGAAGGGTAGCAATCTTTGCCGCATGGTTAGGTTTATATTTTCTGCTGTAGCCTACAGATTCTCCCGTATCAACTGTTGAGATCTGTGAAATTACAGTTTTAAAACTTACTACAGACTGAAGTTGTTTTTGTATTTCACTACATGGTGATTCTCCAATCATTCCTATTCCTATTCTTACCATATCATACTGATGATCAGTATAGGTTGTTATTCCAGAAGAATTCAGAATATGGCGTAAAGGTGTATAACCTAGTTTTTCAATGAGATGGCTGGAGTTTTTTTCAAAAACTTCAAATTGCTTGAGTGTAAAATCTTTTTCTTCAGGCATGTCAGAAGAAGATAAATGACTGAACATGCTTTGAACCTTTACATTTTTATGGCTTAAAGTTTGGCTTAGCTGATCCAGTTCAAAATCTTTAAAGCCAAGGCGGTGCATTCCTGTCTCAAGCTTTATATGAATAGGATATTTTTTATCATACCCGGATTTCTGTACGGCTTCATAAAATAGATCCAATACTCTGAAGCTGTAAATTTCAGGTTCCAGATTATATTCTATGATTGCTTCGTAGCTGTGCTGTTCAGGATTCATGACGATGATAGGAGTAGTAATCCCTTTTTTGCGTAGCTCTATTCCTTCATCAGCGTAAGCAACGCCCAGGTAATCGATATGATGATGCTGAAGGAATTCGGAAATCTCATAACTGCCCAGTCCGTAAGCATTAGCTTTTACCATAGCCATCATTTTCGTTCCCGGTTTAAGGAGCGATTTGTGATAGTTGATATTATGGAGTATTGCATTCAGGTTGATCTCCAGAACTGTATCATGTTTTCTCAGTTCTAGAATATCTTTAAGTTTCTCTATTTCAAATTTTCTTGCCCCTTTGAGCAGAATGATCTGATTTTCAATTTCAGTAAGACGTTTACTGTCAATTAGCTCCTTAGTATCTACGAAAGTAGAAGTTTTAGATTTAAAAAAATCGCTGAACTTAGATATTTCTTCACCAACCAGGAATACAGAATCAAATTTCTGTCCATTCACAAGTTCAGAAACTTCCTCATACAATTCTTTAGAATTAGAATTTACTCCTACGATATCTGTTAAGACAAGAGACTTTTTAGATTTATTATATTCATTCAGAAACTGAAGAGCCGTTTTCAAAGAATCAAGATCCAGATTAAAAGAATCATTAATGATAATATTATTTTTAATTCCTTCAATTGCTTCCAGTCGCATTTCCACTGCTTTTAAAGCATTGACTTTTTCGACGATTTTTTGATTATCTATATTCAATTCTTTTAAAACCGTAATCAAAGCCAAAGCATTCGTTAAAGTAGCTTCGTCTCTCTGGTGAACAGGAAAGGATATCTCTTCGTCAAAATAAACAACCGTAATATTTTCATCTCTGGAAAGACCTTCTTTAATGGAAACCTGGTTATCCGTCTGGATCCCGTAAGAAATTAAATTTCTACCTGAATATAATTCCTTTATTTTATTGCTGACTAATTCATTATCACCATTATAAATAATAACTTCAGAGTCTTTAAAAAGTTTTATTTTTTCATCAATAAGCTCTTCTTCAGATTTAAAATTAGCAGCGTGGGCATTTCCAATATGGGTAAGCAGACCGATCTGGGGATGGAATATATTCTCCAGCTTCTCCATTTCGTGAGGTTTTGAAATTCCTACTTCAAAAATTCCCAACTCATAAGAGCTGTTGATTTGTAGCAAGGAGAGTGGAAGGCCGATTTGAGAATTGAAACTTTTTGGACTTTTTACCGTAGGAAATTCATTCCACAGACATTGGTATAACCATTCTTTTAAGATCGTCTTACCGTTGCTTCCGGTAATTCCAATAGATTTAAGATGAGAATTTTCAAAATGATATTTCGCCAGTTTCTGGAGAAAATCTACAGAATTTTCTACAATAATCCAGGTTACATTTTCAAACTGCGGATACTGATGCTCAGAAATGATCACACTGATACCGCGGTCAATGGCAGATTCAATGAATTTTTCACCGGAATTCTTATGCGTATTGATCGCTATAAATGCCGTATTTTTCGTTGAATAAATAATCCTGCTGTCGAACGCTATATTTTTGATCAATATACCTTCTTCACCAATAATCTGTGCATTGGTGATCTCTGCAATTTGTTTTACTGTATAGTTCATTGGTACCCTTTCTGCTTTATTTTGAGCTCATTAGTCACAGGATAAATAGTGACTAATTGATTATTTTGAATATAGTGTTTTTGTGATGGCCAACCTACTGTGTATTTTATTATTTTACCTCTGCAAATTGGTTTTCTCTATTTTTTCTTTCTTAAAAGTACTTCGTCAATAAAAACACGGCGGCTTACGGCCTCATAGCTTTCTGTTTCGCCCAGTTCTACCAGGTTATTTCCCTGAGAAATTCTCATAGAATAGTTCGCCAGATTACCCGTTCTTTTGCAGATCGCATGTACTTTTGTAACATACTCTGCGGTAGCCATAAGATTAGGCATTGGCCCGAACGGACGTCCCAGGAAATCCATATCAAGCCCTGCCACTACGACTCTTGTACCGCTGTTGGCAAGCTGGTTGGCGATATCTACAATGCTTTCATCAAAAAACTGTGCTTCATCTATCCCCACCACATCGCAGTTAGAGGCCAACAAGAGAATTTCATTGGGATTATCTACTGCTGTACTGCGGATTTTATTCTGATTATGAGAAACAACGTCCTCGTCAGAATATCGTGTATCCAGTCTCGGTTTGAAAATTTCCACGTTCTGTCCCGCCATTTCTGCTCTTCGCAATCTTCGGATCAGCTCTTCGGTTTTTCCCGAAAACATAGAGCCACAAATAACTTCCATCCAACCACTTTGTTTGGAATGATTAATTGTATTTTCTAAAAACATTTGTTAAATTAGCCGTATATTTTTAAGATCAAAAGTAAGCAATTTTAATAAGATTCTTATTATGCAGAACATCCAAGATTTAAAGGAAAAAATTTTTTTTGAATCCAAGAATATCATTGATATTCTGGAGAAAATAAACAACGTAGACGAATTACTTTCCAAGCAGGATCTTGTAGATGAGCTTGCGAACAGGATCTCTTTTTTAAGGTTGTTGGAAAAAAACATTGAGTATTTTATTACTGATAGCCAGCAAAATTCAGAAAGCCAATATATTTCTTCTATTTCAGAGGACGGACATGAGTCCAGCCATGAAGTAACGGAGGAAGAAGCGATTTTCAACAATGAGTTCAATGAAATTGACGAGAATGAAGGCGAGAATTATTCAGATGCTTCTATTGATGAAGAGGAAAAATTCAGTCATCAGCTTGATGAGATCGTAGAAAATGAATTTCATGAAAACATGGTCAGCTTTTCGGAAGAAAACTATGAAAAGGATGCTGTAGAAGGTATCCAGGAAAAAGTTTCTCATCATGATATTACAGAAGAAGAGGCAGTTTTCAATAACCAACTGAATGAAATTGATGAAAATGAAGCTTTTAATGCTAATGAGAAAGTTTTCAGCTTCGTGGATGAAGAAAGAATTCTTGCTGATGCCAAACCGGATAATGATGAAGATCTGAATGAAGATTTGTTCGTCACTGAAACCACAGAAGAAGAGGTGACTTTCAACAATCAGCTGAACGAAATTGATGAAAATGAAGATCATGTTTCACATGAAACACATCCTTCAACTGATCTTGAAAAAGAAAATTCAGACCACAACGCTACAGATAAAGCGATCCATCAGACAGAAAGAATCCCAAGCATTTTTGATACGGAAATGCTGGAGGACGAAATACTGATCGAAGAAAACGAAGAGCAGTTTGTGACTTCTAATGCAACGATAGAGCAGGGAGAAATGCTTACAGAAACTTCCAACGTTGAAAGTATTCTGAGCGATATAAAAAATGATTTTCCTTTAGAAGAAAAGGAAGAAACCATTCTTGCAGAAGTATATGACAGAAGGAAAATTGTAGAGATAGACAAACCTTTTCCTGAATCAGAAAAAGAAAAATTAGCCTCTGATGAAAGCTTTGAAGATTTAGAGTCATATCATCAGGAGAAAAAAATAAAATTGTCCAATATCAAAGGATTGAAGGCTGTTCAGACCCTTTTTGATGACGATCCGCTGGAAAGGGAAATACCAAAGGAAAAGCCCGCCACTGAAGTGAAAGAAAGTTCCGGAAGTATACTAAAATCCAACATTCCTACCCAATTCATGGAAGCTGAAAAGCTTAAGCCTGAATTCAAGCTGGATCTGAATGACAGGATTGCCTTTTCAAAAATGCTCTTTAACGGAAGCCAAATGGATCTGAATGATACGGTGGCCCACCTGAACGGATTCAAAAACCTTGAAGAAGCAAAAGAGTATCTTAGCGACCTTTATTATGAAAGGAAGTGGAGTAAAGTAGATGAATATGCCCAGAGACTCTGGATATTGGTAGAAAATAAATTCTTATAATTTTGAGCGGAATCTTATATTTTGTTCCTACACCAGTTGGGAACTTAGAAGATATGACCTTCAGGGCTGTGAAAGTCCTTAAGGAAGTTGACTATATTTTATGTGAAGACACAAGGACATCGGGAATACTTTTAAAGCATTACGAGATCTCAAAACCTTTAAAATCATATCACCTTCATAATGAGCATCAGGCTACAGAAAAAGTGATTGGTGACCTTAAAAACGGGCAGAATATTGCCATTATTACTGATGCCGGGACACCGGGAATTTCAGATCCGGGTTATCTGCTGGCAAGAGCAGGCTCAGACAATGATATTGAAATGATTTGTCTTCCGGGAGCAACTGCTTTAATTCCGGCACTTGTAGTTTCAGGACTTCCCAATAATGAATTTCTATTCGCAGGATTTTTGCCTCAAAAGAAAGGCAGACAGACTAAGCTGAAACAGCTGGCTGAAGAGAAAAAAACCATTGTTTTATATGAAAGCCCACATAAGATCAATACCACTCTGGAACAGATCAGAGAATTCTTTGGTGAAGAAACAAAAGCCAGTTTGAGCAGGGAAATTTCCAAAAAATTTGAAGAAACAAAACGTGGAACAATCAATGAATTAATTGAATTTTCCAAAAGCAAAACTTTAAAAGGAGAGATCGTTCTTATTGTCAATAATTCTATTTAAATTTCATTGAAAAACTTAGTTTTCGCACTGTGCTCATCAGTGTGTATGGCCCAGACCAATCAGTATACCAAAATTCTTTTATCAAAAAAGATGGGAAAGGAGGTGACTTCCTATTCCGGAGGTTACGGAACCGCATATGATTCCAAAACAAAGACCAGAAGCATTGTAGATTCTTTAGGAAATATAACCTTTGAATCGCCTCACAGCATTTCGCATATCTTTAAAAACAGGTTTATTCTTACTGCCGAAGAATCTAATTACAAAACAAAATCTGCAGTTATTGATGAAAAAGGAAACCAGCTGCTTCTTTTGGATAACCAGAGTTTTAATACGCCGTGGCTCAGCGAAAAATGCATTATTTCTACTAAAGATGGGGAAGAAGCTGTTTACGATTATAATGGAAAAGAAATCATTCCTTATGCTGAAAGAATTCAGTTTGCAGGAGAAGACCGTTTTTTTGTTTTAAAAGATAAAAAGTGGTTTTTATACGATTTAAACGGAAAACAGATCAGTAATCGTGAATTTAGAGAAGATTATCACTTTGAAAATGGCAATGCGCTCATTATTAATGAAGACAATCAGAGCGAAATCATCAGTAAAAACGGAGAGACCCTGCATACATTTTCAACACAGATCTACAGTTTAGCGTCGTATCCTTATCTGATCACAAAAAACAGAATAACAGGGAAGTACGGTTTGGTGGATGCCGAAGAAAATGTCCTTGCAGAAGAAGTGTATGATGATATTTCGCCGGAATATTTTGGAGCTAAACAATATATTTACCTTAGGAAAAAAGGAAAAGCTACCGTTTTTAACAAAAAGGACAAAAAGCTTTATCCTGGAAATTTCAAGTATTTAACGCCGTTATTCAATGATCTTTTTAGTGTATATAGTGATAAATCAAAGAAATACGGAATAGTGAATCTGAATGGAGAAATTATTACTCCTCAGGAATATGATTTTATACAGGGCTTCAGCATTTCCGGAAAAGACTTTATATACCTTAAAAATGAAAAGGAAGAAAAATTCCTGGATAAAGATTTAAAAAATATTCTGGAGGAAAATATACAGGTCATTGCTTTCTATCCTGACCAGCTCATCATTAAAAAGCGGGACATTTACTATCAGTTTTTTGTACTGGACAGATCGGTTTCTATTCTGAAAGATATTACTTTCATTAAAGAACAGGAGCCGGATTTCTTTAATATTTTCAATCTGTATTCAAAGCCGGTGGTCTGCAAAAACAGCAGCAATTTATATGGAATAATCAACGAAAAAGGGAAGGAGATTGTTCCTTTTATATACGATGATATTATTGCCTTTGAAAATTCTGAAAATGAGTTTGTTGTGAAAAAGCAGGATAAATATGGCGTGGTGAACTTTCAGAATGAGCCTTTAAAGGATATTATTTATGATAAATATTATTGGCAGAAGGAAGTTCTGAAGCTGGATAAAGATAAAAAAACGGATATTCTTTATTTTACAAGATTTAAAAATACAGGAAGCCGTCTTTAAAATATGATATAAAACAGCGAAAAATATTCACTAATTTGATGATTTGGAATGTATTGAATAACAATTTGTAATATCTTTGCGCACTGTTTAATCCGTATAAAATTAAATATGCTAAATTGCCGTTTTTTCAAAGACGGAAGTATTTACTAAGAATATAATTATCAAGAGATATGATGAAACTATTAGAAGGAAAGGTAGCACTAATTACCGGAGCTACAAGAGGAATCGGAAAGAAAATTGCGGAAATGTATGCTGAACAGGGTGCAAAAGTAGCATTTACCTATGCCGGCTCTGTAGAAAAAGCTCAAGCATTAGAGGCGGCTTTAAGTTCTGTAACCCAGATCAAAGGATATCAGTCTGACGCATCAGATTACGATGCTGCTCAAAAGTTGATCGATGATGTGATGGAAGAGTTTGGAAAGATCGATATTCTGATCAACAATGCAGGAATTACAAGAGATAACCTGCTGTTGAGAATGTCTAAAGAAGACTGGGATCAGGTAATGAGAATCAATCTGGATTCGGTATTTAATCTTACAAAAGCGGTAATCAAACCGATGATGAAGGCTAAATCAGGATCTATTATCAATATGACCTCTGTGGTTGGAATCAGCGGAAATGCAGGACAATCTAATTATGCGGCTTCTAAAGCAGGAGTGATAGGATTTACTAAATCCATTGCACTGGAATTAGGATCAAGAAATATCAGATGTAATGCAGTTGCTCCCGGATTTACTGAAACTGAAATGACAGCAGATCTGGATGAAAAAACCCTTCAGGCATGGAGAGAAAGAATTCCAATGAAGAGAGCGGGACAAACAACAGACGTTGCTAATGCCTGCATATTCTTAGGAAGTGAAATGTCTTCTTATATCACAGGACAAACCCTGAACGTAGACGGCGGAATGCTGACTTAATAATAAAAACAAAACCGGCTATACAAGTGATGTATAGCCGGTTTTTATTTCTACTAAAAAATAAGAGAATCTGCTCAATCTGCGAGAGCATAATTTTAGTCTTTAAATATCTGGTTCTCCTGCTCCTGAACCCTTATAAAAGTAGTTCTCTTAGACAATTCTTTCAGCTTGGAAGCTCCTACATAGGTACATGTAGAACGTACTCCGCCCAAAATATCTTTCACTGTTTCGGAAACAGGACCTTTATAAGCTGCCTTCACTGTTTTTCCTTCTGAGGCACGGTATTCTGCGACACCTCCCGAATGTTTATCCATTGCTGTTTTGGAACTCATCCCATAGAACAAACGGTATTTCTTACCATTTTCCTCAATCATCTCGCCACCGCTTTCATCATGTCCGGCAAACATACCACCAAGCATTACAAAATCAGCGCCTCCTCCGAAAGCTTTGGCCACATCTCCCGGAACTTTACAGCCTCCGTCTGCGATGATATGTCCTCCCAGGCCATGTGCCGCATCAGAACATTCAATAATAGCAGAAAGTTGCGGATATCCAACACCTGTTTTTACTCTTGTCGTACATACAGAGCCTGGTCCGATTCCTACTTTGATGATATCTGCACCTACTAAGAGAAGTTCTTCTACCATTTCGCCGGTCACTACATTACCTGCCATGATAATCTTATCAGGAAAATTAGCCCTTGCTTTCTTCACAAATCCAACGAAATGTTCAGAGTAACCATTCGCTACATCAATGCACAGAAACTCAATTTTTGGATGCTTTTCGAGGATTAGCCTTAGCTTTTCTTCATCCGCTTTTCCGGTTCCGGTACTTAAAGCAATATATTGGTGGATGCTTTCAGGCTGGCTTTCCAGAAACTGGCTCCATTCCTCAGGAGTATAATGCTTATGAACGGCCGTAATGATTTTATCTTTGGCCAGTTCTACTGCCATTTCAAAAGTTCCTACCGTATCCATATTAGCAGCAATTAGCGGAACTCCTCTCCATTTCTTTTTCGTGTGTTTGAAGGTAAATTCTCTTTCCAGATCCACTTCTGAGCGGGATTTTAAAGTAGAACGTTTGGGTCTGAACATAACGTCTTTAAAACCTAGCTTTATATCATTTTCTATTCGCATTTTGGTGAATTTATTTATTGTTTAAAAATTAAAATTAGTAATTTAACTTAAATATACTACTTTTGAAAGGATGGATTTCCCTGTTACTTTTCATATTTTCGGTAAAACAGTTCTTGCACATCCTGTATTTGAAACACTGGGTATTTTTCTTGGGATGCGTTTTTATTTTTATTTAAAAAGAAAATCGACCGAAAAATTGTCTTTCAACACTTCCGCAGCAGTACTTATCGGGGCAACGGCAGGAGCTTTACTCGGTTCAAAACTCATCGGAAATCTTGAAAATCCCTATGTTCTATTCGAAAATTTTAGCTTTAAAAGATTTTGGACCAATAATACCATTGTTGGTGGTTTAGCATTTGGGCTGATCGGTGTTGAATGGGCAAAAAAGATAGTCGGCCACAAAGAAAGCACCGGAGATCTCATTGTTTATCCTTTAATTTTAGCCATAATCATCGGTAGAATCGGTTGTTTTCTAACAGGAATTCATGAAGAAACTTATGGGTTACCTACCGATTCAATGTTCGGGATGCATCTCGGTGATGAATATCTGAGACATCCTGTTGCATTGTATGAGATTGGTTTTCTGATTCTTTTGTGGATTAGTTTAAAAATGGTTGAGAAAAAAAAGAAATATCCATCAGGCTTTATTTTTCAGGTATTTATGCTGAGCTATTTTACATTCAGGTTCTTTTTAGACTTTATTAAACCAAGAATTGAAATCGTTGGAAATTTAGGAACGATTCAACTGGTCTGTCTTTCAGTAATTATTTATTACATTTATAAGATTAAAAACACCAATACAATTGAATTATGAAAATGCTGACCCTTCTCGAAGTTGGTAACCTCGGCGGCGTTGTCGTCATGATTATAGGAATAATCATAGTAGTTGCCTTAGTGGTTTCACTGGTTGTCACCTTAATAGCAAAGGTTATTTATGAGTGGAATAATGACAAGAAATTTACAAAAAAACAGTTTTGGCAGACGATGCTTATTTCTTTGTTGATTTGTGGACTGATCAGCGGTTTTATTTGTGGAGGAATGTAAAAATTAAAATTATGCCGGTAAGAAATTATACCTATTACGATTATACCATCAGTCTCTGTCCCGAATGCCTGAAAAGGGTAGGAGCCAAGATCATTATTGAAGATGAAGCGGTTTTTATGACCAAAAGATGTCCTGATCATGGCTTTTTTAAGACCATGATTGCTTCAGATGTTCAGTACTATAAAAATATCAGAAATTACAATAAGGCCTCAGAAATGCCTGTTCATTTCGGAACTGATGTGGAATATGGATGCCCGTACGATTGCGGTTTATGCGTGGATCATGAGCAGCACAGCTGTCTTTCCATTGTGGAAGTTACCGACCGGTGTAATCTGACATGCCCGACCTGTTATGCGATGTCGTCGCCACATTATGGAAGTCACAGGAGTTTGGAGCAGATTGAAGCGATGTTTGATACCATTGTTAAAAACGAAGGAGAACCCGATGTCGTGCAGATTAGCGGTGGCGAGCCTACGATTCATCCAGAGTTTTTTAAAATTATGGATATCGCGAAAACCAAACCAATTAAACATTTGATGCTCAACACCAACGGAATCCGTATTGCGAATGATCCCGGTTTTGCAGAAAAACTGGCGACTTACGCTCCGGAATTTGAAATTTATCTTCAGTTTGATTCTTTTAAACCTGAAGTTTTGGAAGATTTCAGAGGAAAAGATTTGACGAGTGTCCGTATGAAAGCTTTGGAAAAATTAAATGAATTAAATCTTTCCACGACTTTGGTTATCGTTCTTCAGAAAGGAAAAAATATCGACGAGATTGGAAAATTAATTGATTTTGCCTTAAAACAGAAATGCGTTCGCGGAATTACCTTCCAGCCTGTAGAAGTGGCCGGAAGAAACAGGGAGGATTCTGCACACGAAAAAATTACTTTAACAGAAGTAAGGCAGGAAATTTTAAACCAGTTTCCACTTCTGAACGGTGATGATATTATTCCCGTTCCGTGTAATCCTGATGCCTTGGCGATGGGCTATATTCTTAAACTTGAAGGGGAAATCATTCCTCTTACACGATATATCAATCCTGCTGACTTGCTGAATAATGAAACGAAAAACACCATTGTTTATGAACAGGATGCGGGCTTGCAGATGCAGCTTTTGGATATTTTCAGCACCGGAATTTCTGTAGATAAAGTTCAGCCTAAAGTAAACCAATTATTATGCTGCCTTCCGGAAGTTTCAGCCCCGAATTTAGACTACGACAATCTCTTCAGAATTATCATTATGAATTTTATGGATGCCCATGATTTTGACGTACGTGCCATCAAAAAATCCTGTGTTCATATTGTCAATAAAGATTTAAAAATGATTCCTTTCGAGACGATGAATTTATTTTACAGGGATGATAAAATTAAATATCTTGAGGAATTGAGAAAAGAGGATAAGGTTCTTTTTTAAATGATTTTCCGGCAGATTATCACATTCTTGTATTAAGATAGCTCTGAAGCTTTACAATAAAAAGGGCGGGAAATTATCTTTTCACGCCCCATAAGTTTATTTTTCCTCTATGCATAAAGCCAAGCTTTTCATAGAGCATTTTAGCTCCGGTATTGCTTTCTGCGACATGCAGAAAAGGAGTTTTATTATCCTCAAAGATCTTTGCTGACACAAAAGTTACAAGCTGTTTAGCTAATCCTTTTCCCAGATAATATATATCGGTGATTACGGCGCTTACCTCCGTCATATCATTCATCTGCATCCTTTCGCCTGTTACGGCAGCTAATTTACCTTCCTTAAAGATTCCGAAATAACGGCCTAATTCAGGAGTTCTTACCTTAAAGTAATAAGGATAGAACTTCATCACAAATGCCAGAAGCTCCTCATGGTTTTCTTCTTTCAGTTCAACGATTTCCTCAGTCAAATCACTCTGGATGGGTTTTTCCAGAACATACTGATCACATACAAGTTGCGATAGATTTATTTTTAAACTTCCCAGATCAGGGCGAGTCCCGAAAATCAGAAAATCATCACAGATCTTTGCATACTCTGTAATGTTTTCTGCTGTTGAAATCTCTGCAGCGCCACCAAAAGAGGCTACTTCAGGGTTGTAAAATTTAGTGTCCCCGAAATTTAAGCAGAACTTTTCATGATATTCATTAAGTGAATGATAAACAGGATTGTCCAGCTTTCCGTACATTAGTCAAAATTCATTACTTCTTCAAGAGTTTTCATGTATTCATAAGCCGTAAGGTCGAACTTTACAGGAACAATTGAAATATATCCGTTAGCCAACGCCGTTTCATCAGCATCTTCAGAATCATCCATATTGTTAAAATATCCCGTTAGCCAGTAATATTTCTTTCCGTGAGGATTCACCCTTTCGTCAAAGCTCTCTTCCCATTTTGCATTCGCCTGCTTACAGACTTTCACCCCTTTGATTTCTTCAGCAGTAAGCTTAGGGATATTCACATTCAGAACAATTCCTTTAGGCATCGGATTTTCCAGGGTTCTTTTTACAATATCCTGGATATATTCTTTTGCCTGTGAAAAATCAGCCTCCCAGCTAAAGTCCATTAAAGAAAACCCAATCGCAGGAATGCCCTCTACACCAGCTTCTACAGCGGCAGACATGGTTCCGGAATAGATTACATTGATTGAAGAATTAGCTCCATGATTGATCCCGGAAACTACGATATCCGGCCTTCTTGTAAGGATTTTGTCAAGAGCCATTTTCACACAGTCTACAGGTGTTCCGCTGCACGAGAAATCGGTCTGCGGTCCATAAAGCGTTACTTCTTCGTAGCTCAGGGTAGAATTAATGGTAATAGCGTGGCCTTTTCCACTTTGAGGAGAGTTCGGTGCTACCACAACTACTTCTCCTATTTCGTTCATGAAATTGATAAGGTTTCTGATACCAGGCGCTGTGATTCCGTCATCATTAGTTACCAGAATAAGTGGTCTTTCCATAAAATATTTTAATTTTAACAAAAATACTTAAAACTATCCGATAATTATAAATAAGGTATTAAATTTGATAGTTTGTAACAGCGAATTAATTGCTGCTACTAATTGCAGTATATATTTAAAATAAAATCAATTAATAAAGACAGTTTATGTGGAAAAATTTCAAACTGAATAAATTTTTACTCCTAATTCCATTGACAAGTCTAATGTTTTGTTTCAACTCGCCAAAGAATGACGATGAAAAGATGCAGACGATCATGGTGAGCGTTAAGAATACACTTTCTTATTTACATTACAGCCCGAAACCCATCAATGATGCCTATTCCAAGGACGTTTATAAACATTATTTCGAACTGGTAGATCCCGCAAAAAGATATTTTCTGCAATCGGATATGGACGAATTCGGCAAGCATGAAACAAAGCTTGATGATTATCTTAGCCAGGGTGATTTGACATTCTATAAACTTACCATCGACAGGCTTTATCAGAGAGTAGATGAGATCGATAAGATTACTCAGGATATTTTCAGCAAGCCGATCAATCTGCAGGAGGATGAAGCCCTTACTCTTGAGCCGAAGCTTAAAAAAGTACCTGTCAACAAACAGGAACAATACAACGAGTGGAGAAAATATATTAAATATAATATTCTTCAGGAGGTGGAGTCTATGAACAGCAAAGAAGAAGCTCAAAAAGAGAAAAAAGACTCTGTTCAGAAATACAAGCTGAAAGATACAATCAAGTATCAGCCGCTTACGCAGGATCAGAAAATCAAAAAAGCAACGGATGAAGTGAAAGATCTTGTAAAAGATACCTTCACAAGATTCAAAAAGAGAAAGAAAATGGATTGGTTTACCGTGTATATGAATGCATATACCGAAGTATTTGATCCTCATACGAACTATTATTCTCCAAAGGATAAGGAAGATTTTGATACCCAATTCACCGGAAAAGTAATTGGTATCGGAGCTATTATTCAGGAGAAAAAGGGAAATCTTTATCTGGGAGCTTTAACGATCGGGGCACCGGCATGGAAATCTAAGCAGCTCTCTGAAGGTGATAAGATCCTAAAAGTCAGATCCAAACCGAAAGATGATGCCGTAAATGTAGTGGGAATGCTCTCTGACGAAGCAGTAAGACTGATCAGAGGTGAAAAAGGAACACCGGTAACACTTACCGTTCAGAAAAAAGACGGAACGATTAAAGATGTAACGATGATCCGTGAAGAAGTTGCTATTGAAGATACATTTGCAAGAAGTATTGTAGTAAATTCTCCAAACGGAAAGAAATACGGATTTATAAACCTGCCAAGCTTTAATGCTGATTTTGAAGATGCTAAAGGAAGAAATGCTTCTGATGACATTAAAAATGAAATCATTAAACTTAAGGAGCAGAATATTGAAGGAATTGTTCTTGACCTTAGAAATAACGGAGGAGGATCGCTTACAGAAGTAGGTGATATCATGGGACTTTTCATGGATGCAGGACCTTATGTTCAGGTAAAAGACGGAAACGGAAAAATTCAGACCCTAAAAAATAAAAATGAAACGCCGATCTGGACAGGTCCGTTGGTGATCATGCAGAACGAGCTTTCAGCCTCTGCTTCTGAGATTTTAGCGGGTGCAATGCAAGATACAGGAAGAGCAATGATCATTGGTTCTCCGCAATCATTTGGAAAAGGAACCGTGCAGACCTTTGTAGATCTGAACAGATTCCTGAATACGGAAGATGATTTCGGATCACTAAAACTGACGATTCAGAAATTCTACAGAATCACAGGAGAATCTACGCAGAGAAAAGGAATTGTTTCTGATATCCAGATGAAAGACTTCTTTACGTATGCAGAAGTAGGAGAGCGTTATGATGATTATGCCTTGGCTTGGGATAAAATTCCTGGAACAAATTTCCAGAAACTGAACTATTTCAATATTCAGGCTCTTGAGAAAGCAAGCGCAGACAGAATGGCTAAAAACAGCAATTACCAGCTTCTGCTTGAATCTGCCCAGTGGAGAGAAAAGCTGGATAAAGAAGAAACCATTACGCTGAACATCAATAAATTCAATGAGCTAATGAAGCAAAGAAAGGCTCAGATCGAGAAATTCAAAGCGCTTAGTAAATTTGAGAACGGTCTTAAGTTCATGATGTACCCGAAAGAAATTGAAAGAGAGAAAAAAGATGAAGCTTTCAAGAAGAAATCTGAAATGTGGATCAAAAACCTTAAGAAAGATCCATACCTACAAGAAGCAATGAACATCGTTTCCGATATGGGAGCTAAATCATAAAACAAAAAAACCGCTGATGAAAATCAGCGGTTTTTTATTAAGCTATTAACTATGTAAAAATAATAAGTTTCCATATTTGGAAACTTATTTGTATATTTGATAAAAACATAAATGAAATATTTTGAAACAATATTTTTAGAAGATGTTGTAGATTTCTTATCTAGTTTGGATAAAAAGTCAGCTGCTAAGATAATTTATAATATTGACCTGGCTGGACAGACTAATGATCCAAGACTCTTCAAAAAACTAAGTGGAGAAATATGGGAATTCAGAACAAGATATTTAGATAAACAGTATAGGTTATTGGCATTTTGGGATAAAAGAGATAATGAAAATACGCTAGTTATTGGAACTCATGGATTTATTAAAAAAGATAGCAAAGTCCCTAAAAAAGAGATAAAGAAAGCAGAAAAAATAAGAGAAAATTATTTTAAATAGTTATGGCAAAGAGAGAAATAAAAAAGTATACTCTTGCAGATATAAAAGATCGTTACATCGGCAAAGAAGGAAGTGAAGAAAGACATCAATACGAGTATGAACTTAAAATGGACGTATTGGGACATCTTATTAAAGCGGCCCGCAAAGAAAGAAAGCTCACCCAAGTAGAGCTGGGAAAATTGATAGGTGTGCAAAAAGCACAGATTTCTAAAATTGAAAATAATATAACAAATTCCACAATAGCAACCGTATTAAAGGTTTTTGATGCACTGGATGCAGATGTGAAATTTAATGTGAAGCTGGAAGGAAAAAATCTAGAGGTAGAATTAACATAATAAAGAGGAGATCTTAATCAAGATCTCCTCTTTATTTTAATGTCAGCCTTAAGAATTATTTAATTTCTACACAACCCACTCTTCCGCCTGCATTTCCTGTAGGCTGAGTATGGAAGTCATCTGCTGCTGCATGCACGATAAGGCCTTTTCCGATGATGTTTTTAGATTCATCCGTACAGCCAAGGCACCATTTATTTGTTTTAAAAGTAAGCACTGCTTTTCCGGTTTGGTCAGCTGTTAAGTTGCCAATGTCTCCCATGTGGAAGTGATCTGCGCCCCATTTTCCGTGGTCGTCTTTAGCGGGATTCCAGTGTCCGCCTGTAGAAGTTCCGTCGGCTGCAGAACAGTCGCCTTTTTCGTGGATATGTACCGCATGAATGCCGGGAGTAAGATTGGTTACTTCAAGTTTCATGGTTACCTCTTCTCCTTTTTGGGTAAACTTGGCTGTTCCGCCCGTCTGTGTTCCGCTCTTGGCATTTACGGCATACGTTTTTGTCGTGCAGCATGAAGCTGCTAAAAATGCACACCCTGCCAGTAATGCTAATGTTTGTCCTTTCATTTTTAAAATGATTTAAAGTGATTTTAACGTTAAATTTAGAAAAGATTTTCCGAAACAGTTTATGATTCCGGTTCTTTTTTTAAACAGCAATATAGGACAACTCAAATTCTGTGTATCTTAATACCTTTGTTTATCAGCACTTTTTAAAATGGAAGAACACAGGAAAAGGATCATCAAAGCGATCAGATATATTGATAATAATCTTGAAACCGCCCTTAATTTGGAAAAAATTGCCGCGGTCGGAATGTATTCTCCTTACCATTTCCACAGGATATTTAAGCTCATTACAGGCGAAACGCTCCAAAGTTATATCATCAGAAAGAAGATAGAAAAAAGTGCTTTTTACCTTGCTGTAAAGAAGGATATTGGGATAAAAGATATTTATCTTGAACTTGGATTTTTAAATCATTCTGTTTTCAATAAGACTTTTAAAAAATATTACGGAGTAGCTCCGTCTGTATTTAGGAAATCTGCGCCGGAAACTTTTCACAAGATTGTACAGACAGAAAGCAAGAATGGTCAAGTAGGTCCCGTTTTCAGCCAGTACATTTGCCTTGTCGAAAATCTTTTAAACTGGACAAAAATGAATTTAAAAATCGAAGTAAAAGAATGGCCGGAAATGAATCTGGCTTCTGTAATGAGCTTAGGAATTGTCAATGTGGAGCCTTCCTTTAATGTGCTCATAGAATGGGCAAAAAAGAGACAACTGTTTCCCCGAGCAAATCTAAAAATGATCTCTGTGTACCATGACAGTTTTAAAGTTACCCCTGCTGATAAGGTGAGAATTCATGCGTGCATGCTTCTTGATAAGAGACTGGAAGAGCAGAATGGAATCGTCTTTCCGGAAACCATTGATGCAGGAAGGTTTATCGTAGGAAGTGGAGAATTTACGCTTGATGATTTTGAACAATGCTGGGTTTCCCTGTTTTTATGGATGAATGAGCATCATTATTCCATGAGAAAAGCATTTCCGTTCGAGATTTATCATTCTAATTTCAAAGAACATCCGGAAGGTAAAATGATCGTGGATTTCTGTATACCTATTCATTAATTTCCCATTCAGCAGCCAAAGTATGCCTTTCAGTAAAATTTATTTTAAAGAAAGACCTATTGCTTCCTATTTTTGATCCGAAAATTAACCCCATGAAAACATACGGACAAAAACTCCTGCTTCTAACTACCTTTCTATTCTTTATCGCAGGATATTCCCAGGTGAAGATCTCAGGAAAGGTCACTTTTAAAAGCAAAGGAGCCAATGAAATCAATATTACCCTGAAAGACACCTACGATGGTGCTACCACCGATGTGCAGGGAAATTTCTCTTTTGAGACCTCAGAAAAAGGAGATCATATTCTCACCTTTACCCATCCAAAGTACCAGGATGTTGAAAAAATAATTACGATTGGTGACCAGGATATATTGGTAAATGCGGAATTGAAAGAACAGATCAGCGAGATTGATGCGGTAGTGGTTTCTGCAGGTTCCATTGAAGCCAGTGATAAAAAAAGAGCGACCGCCTTACTGACTCCTATTGATATTTACACCACGGCAGGGGCGGATGGGCAAATCTCTTCTGCTTTAAACTACCTTCCGGGTGTGCAGAAAGTAGGAGAAACAGAGGGATTATTTATCCGTGGAGGTACAGGAACAGAGTCTAAAATTTTCATGGATGGAAGTTTGATCAATAATTATTTCTCCAATTCAGTTCCCGGGATTGCAGGAAGAGATCGCTTCAATACCTCATTATTTAAAGGGAATATCTTTTCCAGTGGCGGATATTCTGCGTTATATGGGCAGGCTCTTTCCGGAGCCTTGATGCTGGAAAGTGTAGATCTTCCTGATCAGAGTTCCTATGATTTTGGTATTTCGCCTATCTTCTTAAGTGCAGGATTTCAGAAACTTAGTGAGGATAAGAATCATTCTTTTGGAGCTACTTTAGGCTATTCTCTTCTGAGCGTAATGCAGAAGGTCTTTAATTTTAATACTGATTTTATTGATGCTCCCCAAGGCTTAAACGGTGATTTTAATTTCAGAATAAAAACAAAATCGGGAGGAATTTTCAAATATTACGGAATGTACGATTCCAATAAAATGGGAGTGAGAACGGAAAGCCTGGAGCCGGAATATGATTTCGCACTGGTAAGACTGAAAGGGAAAAATACCTACCATAACCTTTCTTTTAAACAAAAGTTCGGAAAATACCTTCTGAATGCTGGAACTTCATACTCATACAACAGATCTGATCTTAATTTTTCTACGGAAACTAACGATAATGAATCAGATAGGTCTAAACTGCTGACTGTAGGAAATTATATCAATTTTAAAGCGGTACTTGAGAGAAGAATTAACAAAATAAGCGCAGTAAGAGCTGGATTTGAACTGAATGACACTGATGAAAAGCTGAATTTTGAGCCGATACAGAAGCATTATAAAGACCTGATATCTTCAGTTTTTGTAGAAACGGATCTTGGTTTTAGCAATGCCTTATCTGCTAAAATAGGAGTGAGAGCAGAGAATTCATCTTTTCTAGGTAAAAATAATGTGGCTCCGCGTTTTGCACTAGCCTACCGCTTGGCCAAAGACTGGACAACTTCCTTTGCTTACGGATTATTTTATCAGAATCCGGAAAGTAAATACATCAATGGACCCTCGGACCTTGATTTTCAGAAATCACAGCATTATATTTTCCAGGTGCAGAGAGCATCGGAAGGAAGAAGCCTGCGTTTTGAAGCTTTTTATAAAAAATATGACCAATTGATCAAAACATTTAATGTTACGCCGGATAAAGACCAGAATCAGCAGGTACAGACGGCTTTAAATAATAACGGGTATGGCTTTGCCAAAGGATTGGAAGTATTCTGGCGAGACAAAAAGACTTTTGAAAACATCGATTACTGGATCAGTTATTCATTTCTGGATTCACAACGGGATTTCATCAATTATCCGGTGAGTCTAAAACCTAACTTTGCCTCCTCACACACACTTTCTGCCGTAGCTAAAAGATTTATTCCGGAATGGAAGCTTGGTGTTAATTTATCCTACACTTATGCAAAAGGCCGTCCTTATTACGATATTGCAACAAAAACGGGAAATGGAAATATGGTGAATTATATCAGAAATGAAGGACAGCTGAAAGATTATAATGCCTTAAACCTGAGCTTTAATTATCTGCCGAACCTGGGCAAAAAGGATGCAAAAGCCTTCACTGTTTTTGTACTGAGTATTTCAAATGTTTTAGGATCTAAAAATGTGTACGGCTACAATTTCTCTCAGGATGGAACCAGAAGCTCATCCGTTGTCCCGCCAGTCAATACCTTTGTATTTATAGGAGCTTTCATCAGTTTGGGAGTTGATAAAACCCAGGATGCCATTAATAATAATTTATAAAATAACAGCGGCTCATATCACAGTCACTACAAAATACATAACTTCAGATACGCAAATTAACTAACTTAAAAAATGATATTATGAAAAAATACCTATTAAGCTTTGCTTTAGCTTTCATCAGTTTAACTGCTTTTGCACAGGCAGATTATGAAAAAGTAATGACAGAAAAAATCGCCAAGATTGAAGCCTGTAAATCAACAGAAGAATTTCAGACGCTGGCCAACGATTTCCAGAGAATTGGAAGCAAAGAAAGTTCAAAATGGCTTCCGCCTTACTACGCTGCATTTGCCCATATTCAAAAAGGAAGGCTGATGATGAGAAATGGAGATATGTCCGGGCTGGATGAGACAGCAGGACAGGCAGATAAATATCTTTCAACAGCACAAAATCTTGCAGGTGCTGATAATGCAGAAATACATTTGCTTAGAAAAATGGCAGCTTCCCTAAGAATGATGGTCAATCCGGCCCAGCGTTATATGACGGACGGAGCCAAGGCAACGGAAGAGCTTGGTATTGCAGAAAAACTGGATCCCAGCAATCCCAGAATAGCTCTTATTAAAGCAGAAGACACCTATTTTACTCCTGAGCAGTATGGAGGGAGCAAAACCAAAGGATTGGAGATGTTCAAAGAAGCATTGGCGAAATTCGGGACATACAAACCGAAAACAGCCTTAGATCCTAATTGGGGTAAAGCAGAAGCTGAATATTTTATCAGTATGCCGGCACAATAACAATGAAATTCGGGCCTTCCTTACACGGAAGGCTTTTTTTATTCCATTCAGAAAGGAAAATATGCCCTTGGGTAAAAAATAATTTTCGATACCTTTATTAAAAACTAATTTTGAGCCAAGAAAACGGATCATGAAACGAAAAGGATTTATAATTTTACTTTGGGTATCGTTGGGAACAGCGTTATTTTTCTTCTTATTTTTTACAAAAGAGAAGACCTTTCACAATTTTTTAATTACACTGCTCATCTCTACCTTGTATTCCTTTGTTTTGGGTTTTGGAAATACTTTTATTAATGATTTCCTTAACAAAAAGTTTCCCTGGTCTGAAACAACCGGGATAAGAGCCGCCTTAAGTGTAGTTTCTATCATTGCTGGAAATTTTATTCTGGTCTATTTCTGCAATTATATCAATTATGTCGAGATTCAGAAAGTGGCCACAACGGAAACATTTTTTTCTAAAGAATATGCCACGACAAACTGGTTCATGATCAATATAGCGCTTCTGATTTCAGCATTTCTGCATGCGAAAAGCTTTATGGAAGAGATGAAAAAAAATTCTCGAAAAGAAGTGGTAGAGCAGAAGCTGATTGCCAAGTCTGCTAACGCACAGTTTGAAAGTTTAAAAAACCAGCTGGATCCCCATTTTCTTTTCAATTCTTTAAATGTTTTAAGCGCATTGATTGATGAGAATCCCAGCCAGGCTCAGAAGTTTACTGCTTCAATGTCAAAGATTTACCGTTATGTACTTGAGCAGAAAGACAAGGAATTGGTAACGGTGGAAGATGAGATTGAATTTGCAAAAACGTATTGTAATCTTTTGAAAACCAGGTTTGAAGACAGTGTTGACTTTATTTTTGATGTTAAAAAAGAAGAATACAGGAGATATGTTGTGCCGCTTTCGCTGCAGCTGCTTTTGGAAAACTGCATCAAACATAATTTTGCGACCTCTTCAAAACCTCTTGTCATTAAAATATTTTCAGATAATGACACACTTTGTATTGAAAACAATCTTCAGGCGAGAGAGCAGATGAAGGAAAGTTCCGGAATAGGACTGGCCAATATTGTTCAGCGGTATGCCCTGCTTACTAAAAAGAATGTTTTCATTGAAAAATCTGAAGATTATTTTAAAGTAAAAGTTCCGATACTTTCCACTAAGCCAAACTCTATCAGTATAAAAACAGAAGATGATAACGGATCTTATGAAAAGGCAAGAAAAAGAGTAAAAGAGCTGAAAAGTTTCTATCGAAATCTTATTTCTTACTGTACGGTTATTCCGTTTCTCATCATAATAAATCTGATGACTTCCCCAAATGATCTCTGGTTTTATTTTCCGATGTTGGGCTGGGGAATTGGGGTTGCCTCTCATGCATTTCGGGTTTTTGGGGTTGGAGAATCCTGGAAAGAAAAGAAGATCCGGGAAATTATGGATAAACAAAAAAACAGAAAATAATGGAAACTTATGATGAAGACAGTATCCGTTACCAGCAAGCTAAAAGAAAGGTTGAACGATTAAGTGGATTTTACAGACACTTATTCTTCTATATTGCTGTCAATGCAATAATCGTTCTCTATAACTACAAACATTTAGAAGCGGGAGAAAGCTATTTTCAGTTCAAAAACTTCTTTACGGCAACATTTTGGGGAATAGGGATTATGGCTCATGCGGGCGTAGTTTTTTTACCCAATCTAGGATTTATGAAAGACTGGGAAGAAAAGAAAATCAGGAGGCTGATGGATAAAAATAAAAAGGAATAACTTGAATTTGATTTAATTTTTAACGATAAACTATACATGATGAACACACTCCAAATCCTGTTTTCCATCTCGATGGCCGCCTGGCTTATCACCGAGATCCTCTATAAAAATATGCTCAAATCCGGCAAAGAGGACAAGAAAGATAAAGACAAGTCTACCCTGAATATTTTATGGATGGCTATTCCGTTTTCTATTGCTGCTTCGGTGTCAACATCTTATATGACCCAGTTTCCTATTACAGAAGATACCTGGATTTTATATTTGGGAGAAGCTTTTATATGGATTGGAATTATTTTCAGGTTTATAATCATTAAGTCTTTAGGGAAATATTTTACTGTTGATGTGACGATAAAAGAGAATCATCAGATCAAAAAAGAAGGGTTCTATAAATACTTGAGACACCCTTCTTACTCATTTTCCCTGCTGACGTCTTTAGGCTTAGGTCTTTATCTGAATAACTGGCTGTCACTTATCCTTGCTTTCTTACCGCCCTTTTTTGCATTTTTATACAGGATAAAAATTGAAGAACAGGCTTTGATGGAGCAGTTTGGAGATGAATATCTGGAATACAGGAAAAAGACCAAAAAACTGATTCCTTTTATCTACTGATCTATTATTCGAAAAATATCTGCCCAATCAGCAAGATCTGCGAAAGATCAATAAACTTTAGAAGTACAAATCCTATCCATATATCTCCAATAACTTGCTGAAAATCTTCGATTTTCTTGCGCCTTACATTATTCTCAATTTAGGAAAGTCTTGTGTCTTTGCGCTATCCAAAAACAAGTAAACCGGTCTTTTTACGATTCAGAAAGCATATTCTACGACTCAGTCATATAAAGTTGATTCAAGCCTCCTTTCTGCCCTACCTTTGATTCAACAAAAATGACAAACTAACTTTTTAAAAATAATAATAATTATGGAAACATTAGGATACACAAAAGAAACATTAGCTTACGAGAAAGCAGCTAAAAGAGTAAAGGAACTGAAAGGATTCTATGGAAATCTTACCTCTTACTGCTTGGTCATTCCTTTCCTGGCTGTACTGAATCTTCTGACAGCTGCTGATCACTTATGGTTCTTATGGCCAATGCTGGGATGGGGAATAGGAATTGCAACCCATGCTGTGAACGTTTTCGGGATCGGAAAAGACTGGGAAGAAAAAAAAATCAAGGAACTGATGGATCAGGATACTAAAAAGATTAAAACATTATAATTAATCATAAAACTTTAACGATCATGGATTACAATAGCGCACACGAAAGAGTAAATCAGCTGAAAAAATTTTACAAAAGCCTTTTTTGGTTTGGAATAGTTGCCGGAATTATATTTTTTGATGATATTTTTGAAACCGGGAAAATCAATTTTTCTTTATTTGATGGATCTGTTATTCTGTTGATTTGGGGGATTTTCTTAACTGTAAAGGCTGTAAAGCTCTTCCTTTTAGATGCAGAATGGGAAAATAATATTATTGAAAAGAAATAAAAAAAGGTAAAAAGAGAATAGATTTTTAAACTGTCTCTTTTTTATCTAATTTTATTCCCTGTTAAAACTAAAACCACGAACTCAATGATCAAGACTGTCATTATCGAAGATGAAAAACCGGCTTCAAGGAAATTAGAAAGAATGCTGAGTAATTTTCCTGAAATAGAAATAGTGGGAAAAATAGACTCAGTAGAAGAAGGCGTAGCCTGGTTTTCTGAAAATGAACATCCGCAGCTGATTTTTTCTGACATTGTTCTTGGAGATGGCCTTTCTTTTGATATTTTTGAGAAAATACCTACCAAAGGCTTTATCATTTATACCACAGCTTTTGATCAGTATACGCTGAAAGCTTTCAAACTGAACAGCATCGATTATCTTTTAAAGCCAATCCTTGAGGAAGATCTTTCGGGAGCAGTGGAAAAGTTCAAATCCTTTATCCCTTCCAATAATACAACAGGGTCTGAGGATATCAAACAACTCATCAGAAAAGAAAAATCTACACTTTCCAGGGTTTTGGTGAAGATAGGATATAACCTGAAGATTGTTCAAACCCCAGAAATAAGCTGCTTCTTCAGTGAAAATAAAATTGTCTATCTCCAGACGGAAGATAGGATCTATCCCTCAGATTTCACACTGGATGAGCTGGAAGATGTTCTTGAAGAAAAAAAGTTTTTCCGGGTCAACAGACAGTTTATCGTCAATTCAGATTTTATAAAAAATATCCACACATCACCGAATTACAAGGTAGACCTGACATTTCAGCCGCAGGAAGAGATTACCGTGAGCCGTGACCGGGTGAAAGATTTTAAAGACTGGCTGGTGGGGTGATTTATAGAATCAAGAGCCAAGAGCCAAGAATCAAGAAAAAATATTTCAGATATCAGACTTTAATTACGTGAGCTGTTTTTACAGGAGATCAACACTTATAACATGAATTTGGCTTGCTTACCCAAGCTTTTTACTCTAAAACTCTCAAACCCGAAATTACCTGTAATCGATCCTGTTAGACTCAGTGTCTTCAAGCTGTTTTATGATAGATTGAGGGATCTCATCACTGTGGATAGGAAAGCTGATAGAATCTGAAATAAAGGTCTTTCGATCTGCTTTCTGAAAAATCTCAAACAGAGCAATAGGCTCTTGATTAAAACTGATACATGTACTTATAAAATGCACTTCATGGAGCTTGTATTCTGGATTTTTAAGCTTTTCCTTGATATCTTTTATCCTTGAGATAAAATGTCGCTGACGGATGAATGTATTGCTGTTCATAATGATGAATACGTAATCTGAATAAGCGGTCACTTTTCCGAAATATTTGTGATGGTCGCCACCGCTTCTTTCGATGAAATATTCGCCGGTGGTTTCAGATTTATAGATTTCCATTGCCGAACGCCATATCCGCTCTTCCTGAGCCTGAACGGGCTTCTCCGGGAGATTTCTGTTGTAAGAATACCACCAACCCACCAAACGGTCTAAAAGTGCTGTATTCTGCTTTACATTATTCATATCGATCCTGAGATCATTAAAGTTGAATGATTCTGTATTGGAATTAATGAAATCTATATAACTCGAGTATCCCAAAATTTTGACTATCTGGCTTAGTTTGGCTAAGTTCGGTTTACTTAAAACAGCATTTTCATTCTGACGGTATTTCTTTAATTTATTGATGATCAGGTGTTCGTACAAATAATTTAAGCCTAAAAGATCCGGATCTTTTTTTATTTCCTTTTCCGCATGATCATTAATGATGAGGTCATTAAGCTCTGCACTGATGTAGGACCATTCTGTTTTCGTTACGTCTTCCCAGGCATTCTTCTTTAAAAAATGCTGGCTCAGGAAATTCATCAATTTCTCAAGATGCAGAATATCTTCTTTTTTCATCAGTATATTATAATTTTATAAGACTAATATAAGATTTTTATACATCCAAATAAGATTTACGAAAGACTTTTATATTTTAAAATCAAATGATATTTGAGTAGAAAAATAAAAGTTAACACAATGGAAACAACAATCTTATTAAAAGACGAAATCCTTTGGAACCGAATTCAAAGCTTTTCACTAGATGCTTCAGATGCTGATTTTCCTTTTTCTAAAAAGCTGGCCAAAGAAGAAGGCTGGACTTTAGATTTTACCATGAAAGCCATTCAGGAGTACAAAAAATTTGTTTATCTCTGCTGCACGCTTCCCAACGGTGCCTCTCCAAGCGAAACAGTAGATAAAGTATGGCATATGCATCTTATTTATACCCAGAATTACTGGGAAGAATTCTGTCCCAATATCCTGAAAAGAAAGCTTCATCACCATCCTTCAAAAGGAGGTTATAAAGAAAAAGACAAACACCAGACCTGGTTTTCAGACACTCTGAAAAGTTACCGGGAAATCTTCCAGGAAGAAGCGCCAAAAGACATTTGGCACGAAAAAGAACCTCCAAAAATAAGTAAGATTTGGTTGAGAAAAATTAGGATTATTCCATTATTACTGGTTTTATTTATGCTGTCATCCTGTCTCGGCGAAGTTTTAAGCACTATAGGAACAATTGTTCTGTCCTTTGCAGGCATTATGGTTTTTGCTCTATTCCTTTCCTTATTCGGGAGTGCTAACGTGGAGGTTAACGGGAAAAAGAAAGATGACGGAAGCATAGGAAGCAGCGGCGATGGCGGAGGCTCCAGTTGCAGTGGAGGAGGAAGCGGATGTGGAAGTGGCTGCGGCGGAGGTTGTGGCGGTTGCGGAGGGGGATGTGGCGGTTAAAAAATCAGAAGCTATGAAAAAGATATTATTATACTCAGTACCGTTAATGGGAAGCATGATCTGGCTCGTTCTTACACACCATCTCTATAATCCCATTTCTATGAAAGGGCCGGAATTTCTAAAATTTTACTTAATTCTTCTGATTGGTTTCTATACTTTTATCATAATCCTGAAATCTTTTAAAGAAGGAGATTCAAAAACTGCTTCTTATTTTATGATTTTCATTTTAATGATAGGAACCGTGAAACTGATAAAAGGATTAACGCTGGGAAAACCGGTCGGATATCTCATCGTGCTGCTGATCATACAGGGCATTGTGATTGTATGTCAGCCTGGTCCAAAAGCAAATACTAAAAAGCAAATCTGAATGGGATGGTAAAAAGCAACATCATAACCAGAAAATTTACAGAAAAGGAGAAAAATATTCTATATAAAGATATTCCCATACAAAAGCAGAACTATGAAGTGAGTTGGGAGACATATTTCTTTATTATTTTGAACATTATGTTTTCTGTACTTATTTTTAAAGCATTAATATTTGATTATAATCCCCTTTTAAAAGAAGAGGGCTTTTCCCTTTGGATTGCAATAATTTACGTTTTAATAGTGATTATCCTGGTTTTCATCGTTCCTTATTTGCTGACAGTTTTTATGTTGAATTTAATAAGAGACATAATAGTTTTTTCAAGGTATGGGAAATATGCTATAGAGAATACACTTGAAACTACAGAAATAGAGATTTTTCAGGGAGATAAGGATGAAGACTTTATCATACAGGTTTTCAATGCCAAAGAAGAAAAAATAGAAATTAAGATAGCGCTGAAAATATCAGTAGAATATTCGGTAAAAGAAGATTTCCTGAAAGAAATTGGAAATTACGGACCAACGGGCTCACAAAAAGGGGATGTCCCTCTTCAGGATATTTTGAAGATTTTTAATGCTAAAATCTTTACTAAAAAAGCCGGGTTGATAGTAAAGGATTATTCTACGACCGTAAAACTGGATTCAAGTGAGAAAATATACTATTTCCGTGATTTTCTGAAGACAAAATATAATCTGGTGTATGCTAAGAAAACAAATGAAGTACTTTTCGTCAATTTCTATGGAGATGATATGGCAAAAGACATAGATATACTGGTGAATGATGTGGAAAGCAAGGTTGAATATTATTATAATGAAGATCGGCTATTGTAAATATAACCGGCAGTTATTCCAGAACTATTATCCTTTTCTATATTGACCGACTTCAGTTATAAAATGAAGAAGTGAATGATACAAAAAAGAAACCCGAAACAAGTATGCTTCGGGATTTATAGATATCAGCTAAGCTGATTTGATTATTTTTTTTCTTTATGAAATAACTCCGCTTCCAATCAGCTCCTCATCCAGATACCACGCAGCAAACTGACCTTCAGCAATAGCGGACTGCGGCTCTTCAAATTCAATATAGGCAGCATTTTCAAACTGATAAAGAAGAGCATTTTGCAGTGCCTGTCTGTATCTGAATCTCGCCATCACTTCCATAGATCCTCCATTTTCAAGCTTCATATCCTCACGAACCCAGTGAAGTTCTGAATTATCAATTTTCAATGCTTTTTTGTGCAGTCCCGGAGAACTATGGCCTTCACCCACAAAAATAATATTGTTTTCCATGTCTCTGGAGATGATAAAACAGCTTTCTTTATGACCGCCTATACCAAGTCCCTTGCTCTGTCCGATCGTGAAAAACTGTGCACCCTGATGCTTTCCGATCACCTTTCCGTCAGATTTTTTATAATTGATTTTCTGAGCTAAAAATTCCAGCTCTGCTTCTTTCGAAGAAAATTCAGGTTTTTCTACTGAAAATAATGGTGAATCTTTAAAAATTTCTACAATTTCTCCCTCTTTAGGAACCAATTGCTGCTGTAAAAACTGCGGAAGACTTACTTTTCCGATAAAACATAAGCCTTGAGAATCTTTTTTATCGGCCGTAACTAGTCCTATCTCTTTTGCAATCTCCCTTACTTGAGGTTTTGTCAGTTCTCCAATAGGAAACAATGCTTTTGACAGTTGATCCTGGCTCAGCTGACATAGAAAATAAGACTGGTCTTTATTATTGTCTTTTCCTGCTAAAAGATGGAAAATCTCCTTTCCGTTTTCATCAAAACTTGAATTCACCTGAGCATAATGTCCTGTGGCTACTTTATCGGCACCCAGAGACATCGCGGTCTTCATAAAAACATCAAATTTTACTTCTCTGTTGCAGAGAACATCAGGATTCGGAGTTCTTCCTTTCTGATATTCATCAAACATATAATCTACGATGCGCTCCTTATAAAGCTCACTCATATCAATCACCTGAAACGGAATTCCCAGCTTCTGGGCAACCATCAGGGCATCATTGCTGTCCTCAATCCAGGGACATTCATCCTCCAGCGTTACCGAAGCATCATTCCAGTTTCTCATAAACAAGGCTACTACCTCGTGTCCCTGCTGCTGCAGAAGATATGCTGTAACACTGGAATCTACACCTCCGGATAATCCTACTACTACTTTCATTTTATTTCAATTTTACGAAACTCTTAACGGGAGTTCTTAGTTTGACGGGGCAAAAATACAACTAAATAAATTCGTAAAAAAACCATAATTTTAAACATTGATAAAAACGATATTAATATGAAAAAATTTATTATTCCTTTACTGCTAATGATTTCAGTATCTGTTTCTTCCCAGATTACAACAGGAACACCTACATCTGAAGTTAATCGCTGGACCTTTGGTGGCGGGATCGGGCTTGGATTTGGCAGCAACAGTGCTTTTTATCTGCAGGCATCCCCGAGAGTTGGATATAGGCTAACCGATGATCTTGAAGCAGGGGTAGTGGGAAGTGTTTCCTGGCAGACTTCTGATTATTACAAATCCACCATGTTTGGGGTAGGACCATTTGCCAATTACTATTTTGCAAGATCATTTTACGTAGGCGCGAACCTTCAGCAGTATTTTATCAATTATAAAGACAAACTGTATGATTATAAATCCAATGAGCAGGAAACGGCTCTATATCTCGGAGGCGGCTATATGCAGAGGATAGGAGGAAACTCTTTTATGCAGTTGGGATTAATGTATAATGTACTTTGGAAAGAAAATTCAAGTATATTCTCAAGCGGCCTTGTCCCGAATATTGGCTTTGTGGTAGGACTGTGATTTTTCTGGGGACAGAATTTTCTAACCACAGATTTCATAGATTGACACAGATCTTTGTGCTTTACTTATGAGAATTTTTATTTCAATGGTATGGTACTAAAATTATTAACGAGAAATACGGTTCATTAACCATAGTCATCTGTGTCAATCTGTGAAATCCGTGGTTAAAATAAAAATATAATGGGATGGTCTTGGGCCAAAACCTAAGAAAACAAAAAAGCACCGGAACATTCCGGTGCTTTTCATTATGATGATATTATTTGCTTACGATTGAGAAGACTTTTCAGTCGTCTTTTTTGCTTTTGGCGCCTTTCCAATTAATGCGTCTTTGGTATCATTAAGATCCAGGATCACTGTTTCTCCTTCAGATAATTGCTTATTTACCAGCATTTCTGCCAATAAGTCTTCAATATATTTCTGGATAGCACGTTTTAACGGTCTTGCACCAAAATCTTTATCCCATCCTTTTTCAGAGATAAAGTCTTTTGCTTCATCAGTTAATTCCACTTTATAGCCTAATTTTTCAAGTCTGCCGTAAAGTTTGCTTAGTTCAATATCAATAATTTTCTTGATATCATCCTGTACAAGAGAGTTGAAGATCACAATGTCATCAATTCTGTTTAAGAATTCCGGTGCAAATGCTTTCTTAAGGGCATTTTCAATCGTGCTTCTCGCTCTTGTGTCTGTACTGGTCTTTTTCGCTGAAGTTCCGAATCCTACACCGTCTCCGAAATCTTTAAGATCTCTTGTTCCGATGTTTGAAGTAAGGATGATGATTGTATTTCTAAAATCAATTTTTCTTCCTAAACTATCTGTAACGTGGCCTTCGTCTAAAATTTGCAACAGGATATTGAATACATCAGGGTGAGCTTTTTCAATCTCATCAAGAAGAACCACAGCATAAGGTTTTCTTCTCACAGCTTCTGTTAGCTGGCCACCTTCTTCATATCCTACGTATCCCGGAGGCGCTCCCACTAATCTTGAAACTGCAAATTTCTCCATGTATTCGCTCATGTCAATTCGGATCAAAGATTCATCAGATTCGAAAAGCTCTCGTGCCATTACTTTAGCCAGCTCGGTTTTACCAACCCCGGTTGTCCCAAGGAAGATGAATGTGCCGATCGGACGGTTTGGATCTTTAAGACCTGCTCTGTTTCTTTGAATAGCCTTAACGACTTTCTTCACTGCATCCTCCTGACCGATTACTTTTCCGTTCAGTTTATCATCCATCTGAGCGAGTTTATCAAGCTCATTCTTACCAACTTTTGTTACCGGAACTCCGCTCATCATAGAAACTACTTCCGCTACATTTTCCTCTGTTACAGTTTCTTTTTTCTCCTTAACATCTTTATCCCACTTCTCCTGAGCAGAATTAAGCTCCATTTGAAGACGTTCCTCCTCATCCTTAAGCTTTCTTGCCTCAAGATAATCCTGGGCTTTTACAGCTTTCTGCTTCATTTCTTTGATATCTTCGATCTTCTTTTCAAAATCAATAATCTCAGTAGGAACTTTCATGTTTTTAATATAAACACGTGAACCTGCTTCATCCATAGCATCAATCGCTTTGTCCGGTAAGAAACGGTCTGTAATATATCTTGATGTCAAATTGACACACGCCAGAATCGCCTCAGGAGTATACACTACATTATGGTGCTCCTCATATTTATCTTTAATCTGATTCAGGATCTGAATAGTTTCCTCAATATTGGTAGGCTCTACCATCACTTTCTGGAATCTTCTTTCCAAAGCGCCATCTTTTTCAATGTACTGACGGTACTCATCAAGAGTAGTTGCCCCGATGCATTGAATTTCACCTCTTGCCAAAGCGGGCTTGAACATATTGGATGCATCTAAGCTTCCCGTAGAACTTCCTGCGCCAACAATGGTGTGAAGCTCATCAATGAATAAGATTACATCACGGTTCTTTTCCAGCTCGGTCATGATCGCCTTCATTCTTTCTTCAAACTGTCCACGGTATTTCGTTCCCGCCACTAAACTTGCAAGATCCAAAGTAATGACACGTTTTCCGTAAAGAACTCTTGACACTTTCTTCTGCTGAATTCTTAAAGCCAGACCTTCTGCAATTGCAGATTTACCAACTCCAGGCTCACCGATAAGTAAAGGGTTGTTCTTCTTTCTTCGTGATAAGATCTGAGAAACTCTCTCAATTTCTTTTTCACGGCCAATCACAGGGTCCAGTTTTCCATCTCTTGCCAAAGAAGTTAAATCTCTACCAAAGTTATCCAGTGTTGGCGTTTTACTTTTAGCAGATCCTAAATTTCCTGATGGCTTTCTCATCTGCTCAAAATCCTCTCTTTCATCATCATCGTCATAAGCACTCATTTGTGGTGCCTGCCCGGAATTTTTAAGCATGGTCTGGTACTCCCTTGAAACTCCTTCATAGTCGATGTCATAAGCACCCAAAATATTTGAAGTAGGATCCTCATATTTATAAAGAATACCTAAAAGCAGATGAACGGTATTAATTTCATTGCTTTTATATTGCCGGCATTCCAGCTCTGCACGTTTGATCGCATGATCTGCCATCTTAGTGAAAGAAATATTGGTAACCTCTTCAGAAATAGGATTTAGACTTGTTGTATTTAAAGTTTCAATTTTTCTTCTGATTTGTGTTAAATCCGCATTAAGGTTTTGTAGGATTTCTTTTGCAGAGTTTTCCGTCTTTATAATACCTAAAAGTAGGTGTTCTGTATTAAGAAATTCACTTTTCAGCCTTTTAGCTTCGCTCTTGCTTTGTTTGAACACCTGGCTCAAACCTTGTGAAAACTTATAATCCATAATATATCTCATTAGAATAATGGCAGCGGTGCCATTTATTCATTATCTAAATTACAAATATTTTACCAAAAATCAATTAATGACTTTATGGCAGAAAAAATTTTATTATCTTATTGAAAATGATTAAGTTTGTTATCCTTTAAAAATTCTCCATGAATCCCGAACTTACTACTTATATCGGTTATTCCGCATCAATTTTCATTGTGCTGAGTTTCATACTGAAAGATGTAAGAAAAATTAGAATTGTAAATATGATCGGCTGTATCTGCTTTGTCATTTATGGTATTTTCAACGGAATGCTCTGGCCGGTTATTATTCCGAATGGCCTTATCTGTTTTATTCAGGTTTATCATTTGCTGGCCGGAAAGAAGGAAGGATGAAAAAAAAGGTAATTACTTCTGCCTTCAGTAATTTATATACGGATCAGCGTATCGAAAAGGTATGCAGGACTCTCCATGAAAACGGCTACCAGATTGAACTGATCGGAAACGATTGGAAGGGAGCAGAGCAGATGGAACGTCCTTACCGGTTTTCACGTATTCATTTGTCTTCTGCAAGTTTAAAAACTGCTTATTTTGAATTTAACTGGAAGCTATACCATCAGTTAAAGAAAAAGGCGGATCAAAATACCATTCTTCACGCTAATGATCTGGATGCCTTGCTTCCGAATTATCTTCTTGCGAAAAAGCTGAATATTCCTTTGATTTTTGACAGTCATGAAATTTTTTCAGAAATGCCTGCAATTCAGGGCAAAATGTCACAAAAAATATGGCGTTATTTAGAAAAAGAGATCATTCCTAAGCTTACCTTTATGATCACAGCAAGCGGAAGTTATGCAGAATGGTTCCGTAAAAAGTATGGTGCAGATCCTGTTGTGATTCAGAATGCTCCTAAAAAGCTAGATTTTACAATGGAAATTCCGGATAATGATCCTAAAGTATTTTTATATCAGGGAGCAATTAATCCTTTTCGGGGAATTGATAAAGCAATTCTTGCGATGCATCATCTTGATGGGGTAGTATTCAAAATAGCCGGCGATGGACCGAGAAAAAAAGAGTATGAAGATCTGGTGCTTAAAGAAAAACTTCAGGACAAAGTTCAGTTTTTGGGTAAATTAAAGCCGGAAAATCTTAGAAATATAACGGTAACTGCAGATGTTGGAATGAGTATCGAAGAGAATGGGGGAGAAAGCTATCTTTACTCACTTCCGAATAAGGTTTTAGACTGTATTCAGTCAAGAGTACCGCTGGTGCTCGCCAATCTTCCTGAAATGCAGAATATTAAAAGCCGTTTTGATGTAGGAGAAATTATTAAAGATCATACACCGGAAAATATTGCAGCAGCAGTGAAAAAAGTTCTCCATAAAGGAAGGAAAAACTATCTTCCGGAACTGGATAAAGCATCAGATAGCCTGTGCTGGGAAAATGAAGAAATAAAACTACTGGAAGTTTTTGAAAACGCATCAAAATAAATTATCTTTATAAAAATGGTTATCTTTGCTAAAAATTTGTTAAAAAGATGACCATTAAAGAAAAACAGCAAGAGATAATTGACGAATTTGCGTTTCTTGATGACTGGGAGCAGAAATATGAATATATTATTGATCTTGGAAAAGAGCTGAAGGGGCTTTCGGAAGATAAGAAAACAGATGATAACCTGATCAAAGGCTGCCAGAGTAAGGTGTGGATTGATGCTGAATTCAAGGATGGGAAACTCTTTTTTGATGCCGATTCAGATGGGATCCTTCCAAAAGGAATTGTTTCTCTGTTGGTCAGTATTTATAGCGGTCATTCAACGCAGGAGATTTTAGATTCTGATTTTGAATTCATTTCGGAAATCGGACTTCAGGAATTTCTTTCGCCATCCAGAGCGAACGGATTAATGGCAATGACCAAACAGATCAAATTTTACGCAGTCGCTTATCAGCTGAAATCATAGCCTGTGACCAGAATTTTAGCATATCGTTTTTCCGCTTTTGGTGATGTCGCGATGACAGCGCCCGTTTTCAGGGAGTTTCTGGAGCAGAATCCGGATGTGGAAATTGTTATGGTTTCCAGAAAGAATTTTGAAAGCCTGTTTACGGATATTCCGAATGTGACCTTTAAAGGAATTAATCTTGATGATTATAAAGGATTCTTTGGTCTGAACAGACTGGCAAATGAGCTTGTAAAAGAATTTACCCCTGATTTTATAGCCAATCTTCATGATGTGATCAGAACCAAAGTTCTGGATAAGATTTACAGAAGAAAAGGTTTAAAAGTATTTAAAATAAACAAAGGCAAAGAGGAAAAAGAAGAACTCACAGATGTTTGGAATTTAAATAAGGTTCAGCTAAAAAGAACAGTTGAGCGTTATGCAGATGTTTTCCGCCAAATGGGTTTCAAAGTTGAGCTTTCCAATAAGCTTAGACCAACACCGGGACAGAAATCAGGAATAGGCTTTGCACCTTTCGCCCAGCATAAAGGAAAAATGCTTCCTCTGGAAAAATCGTTTGAACTGGCCAGAATCCTGGCTCAAAAACATACGATATATTTCTTTGGAGGTGGGAAAAAAGAAACCGAAACCCTTGAAAAATGGGAAACTGAAATACCAAATACCAAAAGCCTTTCAGGAAAACTTAGCCTTTCAGAAGAACTTCAAAAAATCTCTGAACTTGAATTGATGATCTCAATGGATTCTGCCAATATGCATCTTGCCAGTCTTATGGGAACAAGATGTGTCTCGATATGGGGAGCAACACATCCTTATGCAGGGTTTTTAGGCTTCGGACAGAGCGAAGACGATGTGGTTCAGGTGACAGACCTTACCTGTAGGCCATGTTCTGTTTTTGGGGACAAAGAGTGCTACCGGGGAGACTGGGCCTGTCTTGAGGAACTTAATATTCAGAAAATCGTAAAGGCAGTTAATCTTTAAAAATAATTTTAGCCATTTTTTTGGCCTTAGCATCATCAGAGTAGCTCTTCTCAAGGACTTCACTTCTGTACTCATTTCCATTATAGTCTTTTTTTTCTGCCTCAATAATTAGTTTTCGGATCTGATTCATATCAGATCCGAAAAGGCATAAATCCATTAAGGCATGATCGTCTGTGATATTCTGATTAATGATCACGAACCGGCTATTATATAATGCATTAAACAGTTTAACCTTCGTGCCGGAATTTTGGTAGGAGAGAAGGATATTAGCATGAGCATTTTCAAAAAGACGGTGAAGATTTTCAGTTGTTTCGATGGGCACCAGATCAATGTTCACAATATTGCTGATCTTTTTCTTGATGTCATTATCAGCCCGGTCAGAAGCTACAACAAGTTGATATTGTGGCAGATTTTTAAAAAGATTAATCGTTTCATCCAGTGCCTTTTTGTTGTCCGATATACTCAGGTCTCCATGGAAAAAGAAATAATTTCCTTTTTTGCCTAAGATTTTTACAAACCTGTTGCCATGGAAAATGTGGATTAACTCTGCATTTTTGGAATATGAATTAACTTCGTTATATTCTTTTTCAGAGAGACAGAAAACGGTTTCAAATTCTTTTAAAACTTTTTTTTGGTAGCCTGAATACTTTAAAGACTCAATCTTGTAAATGATCTTTTTAAAGATGTTTTTTTCCGATGAAGAAAGCCCCTTATAATATTCTGTTTCGTTATTGTGATGGCGCAGATAGAGCTTGAACCCTTTATTTTTTAGCTGACTGATGATTTGAGTGGTCTGAAGTCCTTCAAATAACACGGGAGCTTTGATCTTCATTAGATTCTCAAAAAGGCTGTTAGAATTTCTCATCGCAGCAGCAAAAGGAACAATAGAAAAATAAGAGAAAGGATTTTTCTTTTTTCTGTAAAAGAAAACATTTTCTGTAATGTTTTTAATCTCTGCATCAAGACTTTCAGGAATATTATTTACAAAGCAGTGAAGGTGGATCTTTATACCCAGATCAGATAATGCTTTAATCTTATAATAAACATCAATAATACCACCGTAGGAGGGAGGATAAGGATAATTGAATGATATAAGATGAAGTTCTTTCAAAAAAAACAGAGTGTTTAAGCTGTAAAGGTAAGAATATCCTGAATTTTTTAAACAAAAAAATCTCCCAGTTTCCTGAGAGATTTTGTGGGCCCTGAGGGATTCGAACCCCCGACCCTCTGGGTGTAAACCAGATGCTCTGAACCAACTGAGCTAAGAGCCCTGAAATTTTTTGAAAGGCTTCAGTATCCTTTGTGTGGGCCCTGAGGGATTCGAACCCCCGACCCTCTGGGTGTAAACCAGATGCTCTGAACCAACTGAGCTAAGAGCCCCTATAACTTGTTTCCTCGTTTAGAGTGGTGCAAATATACGACTTATTCAGAAATCTCCAAATTTTTTTCTAAAAATTCTCCAACTACAAAGTTACTTCCGCCTATAAAAATCATTTCTTCATTTGTACATCGCTCTTTTGCAGAAAGATATGCTTCCTGTACTGAGTCGAAAATTTTATAAGAAATTTTTGCTTCCTGAAGCAGATTTTCATAATCTTCTGGATGTCTTCCCCTGTTAATAGACGGTTTCGCAAAATAAAATTCTGAATTTTCGGGAAGAAGAGCCATTACTTCATCGATATTTTTATCATTCACAAACCCCAGAATAACATGTTTGTGACGATTAATAGAATTCAATTGAGAAAATACATACTCAAGACCTGCTTGATTGTGTCCGGTATCACAAATGGTAAGCGGGTCTTTTGAAAACTCAAACCAGCGTCCGATAAATCCGGTGTTTTGATGCACGTGGAGCAGTCCTTTTTCTATATTTTCTGCAGAAACAGGGATGCTTATTTTCTTCAGCTCTTCAATCATTGCTAAAACAACACGGATGTTTTTCTGCTGATAATTTCCTTTAAGATCTGAAGTAAGGTCAGACTTTATTGCAGTGGCGTCTATAAATGGTGCATTTTCCTGGTTGGCCTTCTGCCGGATAATATTTTTTACGGTATCATTGTCATCTCCGGAAATAATTGGGATGTGATACTTTATAATTCCTGCTTTTTCTGCTGCAATTTCCTCAATAGTGTCTCCTAAGATATTCTGATGATCCAGCTGTACATTGGTGATTGCAGAAACCAGAGGTGTAATGATATTGGTTGAATCCAGTCTTCCCCCAAGACCTACTTCAATAACGGCAAAATCTACTCCCTGCTGATAAAAATATTCAAAAGCCATGATGGTTGTAAATTCAAAAAAGGAGGGAAGTATGTCTTCAGGAAGAGTTTTCAGTTTTTGAATAAACTCAAAAACAAACTTTTTGTCGCAGTTTTTTCCGTTGACTTTGATGCGTTCCGTAAAATCTATGAGATGAGGAGAATTATACAGACCAACTTTATAGCCTTCTTCTTGAAGAACTGATGCCAGCATATTGCTTGAAGATCCTTTACCGTTTGTGCCTCCGATATGGATGCATCTTATCTTCTCCTGAGGGTTTCCAAAGAAGGTACATAGCCTTGTAATGTTTTCTAATCCAGGTTTGTAAGCCTTTTGCCCGTCTGTCTGATAATTCGGAGCCTGAATGAAAAGCCAGTCTACCGCTTCTTGGTATTGTTCGATTGTCATGATACAAAATTCTCAAAAGTTTTATTAAAATGAAACAATAATTTTTTTAAACTGTAACTTTTTTATATTTGGCTCGTCTAATATGGAAAATTATTAATATGAAAAAAGGTTGGATTATCGTTTTTGGATTAAGCTGTCTGGGGCTAAGCGCTCAGAAGAAATGGTCCTTAAGAGAATGTGTAGACTATGCCGTGGAACATAATCTTCAGGTTATCCAAAATCAATATTCTAAACAGATCCAGGATTCTAATCTTCAAATAGCAAGAAATCAGTATCTGCCTTCGGTGTCCGGAAGCATGTCTAACAGTGTAAGTTTTGGGCAGACTTCATTTGGAACAGGAAGTTTAAGGAATGACCGATTCAGTAACAGTGCTAATTTAGGAGCAGATATTTTACTGTATAATAACGGAAGACTGGAGAAAACGATCAGGAAAACTCAGTTTGATGTAGAAGCCAGCCAATATGATGTAGAAACGATTAAAAATGATATTTCCCTGCAGATTGCACAGCAATATCTTACAACACTGCTGAATAAAGAAATTGTAAAAATATCGGAAAGTGCCGTTGAAAATGCACAAAAACAATACGACAGGGCAAAAATAACAACGCAGGTCGGAACTACCGCTCAAACTATTCTGGCGGAAGCAGAAGCAGCATTGGCGAGAGAGAAGCAAAATAAGAAAACAGCTGAAATTAATGTTGGCAGAAGTCTTTTTGCCATGGCGCAGCTCTTACAGCTTCCTGACTATAAGGATTTTGATATTGAATATGTAGAAGTGCCGGATCAATTGGAACCCCAGTTAAAATCGGTGGACGAAGTTCTTACTACAGCTTTTGAAAATCAGCCTCAGGTAAAAGCGGCAGAAAGCAGGATTAATTCTGCAATAGCGCAAACAGAAGTGAGCAAGACTGCTTTTTGGCCTACACTTACGGGAAGTGTGGGAATAGGAAGTTTTTATAATAATCTTCTAACCACAAACATAACGGGAGTGGATGAGGCGGGTAATCTTGTAATGGAAAGAAATTTATTCGGTCAGTATAAAGATAATTTTGGACAGCAGGCCAGTATTTCACTTAATGTTCCTATTTTCAATAAGGGAATTACCAAGCTGCAGGTAGAGCAGGCTAAAATCAATGAAAGTGTAGCTAAGATTACTCTTGAGCAGCAGAAACAGACTGTAAGACAGAATGTACAGAAGGCACAGTTTGATGTAGATGCCAATTATGAAACCTTTCTTTCGGCAGCAGAAACAGAAAAAAGTACAAAGCTGGCCCTGGATTTTGCTGATAAGAGCTATGCGGCAGGAAGAAGCACCATTTATGACGTCAATGTAGCAAGAAATAATTACGCCAATGCTCAGGGTTCAGTAGCTCAGGCAAAATATAATTATCTTTTTAGCCTTAAACTGCTGAACTTCTATTCGGGAATTCCATTAACTTTGTAGGATGTCTATCAAGTCATTAGAAAAATATTTACCTCAAAATACCCATAAATACTTAAGAATCTGGTTTGCGGATCACTTTATTCATATAAAAGTCACACGCGGTAGAAATTCTAAGCTGGGAGATTACAGAAAACTGCCTGATCACTCCCACGAAATTACCGTCAATTCAACCCTGACGCCTCCGCTTTTTTTCTTTGTGCTTACGCATGAGCTTGCTCATCTGATTGCTTTTGAAAAATATGGACGAAGAATATCACCGCACGGGAATGAGTGGAAGGAGACGTTCAGGAATATGCTTCTTGAAAGTCTTGAGGTGTATGATGAGGATCTCAGACCCATCATCATTCGGTTTTCGAAATCGCCAAAAGCCAATTTCATGGCAAGTCCGGATCTTGTAAGATATTTTCATACTGAAAAACAAGATGATAGCCTATATTTCATTGAAGAGCTCGAAAAAGGAGAATTTTTTATATATCGAAACGAAAAGTATTTATTAGAAGGACTGATTAAAAAAAACTATCTTTGTAAGAATCTGGCTACAGGAAGAAAGTATTCTTTCAAGCCTTTGGCTAGGGTTGAAAAATGTAGGCAAGAATGTTAAAATCAGATAGATACTGTGTCATCATGGCGGGCGGAATCGGGAGCCGGTTCTGGCCAATGAGTACACAAAAATTTCCAAAACAGTTTCAGGATATTTTAGGAACAGGGCGTACCATGATTCAGCAGACTTATGACAGAATCAGCCGTATCATTCCTAAAGAACAGATATTCGTAATCACGAATAAAGAATATGTTGCGCTTTCCCACCAGCAGCTTCCGGAAATTCCTGAAGAAAATATTGTAGGCGAGCCTCTGATGAAAAATACAGCTGCCTGCAATCTGTATATGGCCAACAAGATTGCAGAAATTAATCCGGATGCAACGATGATTGTACTTCCGGCAGATCATCTGATTTTAAAGGAAGATGTATTTCTGGAGAAAGTAGAACTGGCTTTTGATCTTGCAGCAAAACAGGACTATCTGGTAACTCTCGGAATTACGCCTACAAGACCTGATACAGGCTACGGATATATTCAGTTTGTAGAAAAGAAAGGATCGGATTATTTTAAAGTAAAAACCTTTACAGAAAAGCCTATTCTTGAAATTGCCCAGAGCTTTTTGGAAAGCGGGGACTTCCTGTGGAATGCAGGGATTTTTATTTGGAATGTAAAAAGTATCCATCACGCTTTTGAACTTTATCTTCCTGAGATGATGCAGCATTTCATGGCTTGTGAGTATAATTCTGATAAGGAAAACAGCTGTATTGAAACCATTTATCCTAAAGTTCAGAAAATTTCTATTGATAACGGGATTCTGGAAAAAGCAAAAAATGTATATGTAATTCCTTCCGATCTCGGATGGAGTGACTTAGGAACCTGGACATCCGTCTATGAAAATACTGAAAAAGATAAAAATGATAATGCTGTAAAACTAAAGCATTTTCTTAATTATAATTCCAATGGAAATCTTATCCGACTGAAAAATAATAACAAAGCTGTCATTATAGACGGACTTAAAGATTTTATTATTGTCGACACTGATAAAGCCCTGCTGATATGCCCTCGGGACAACGATCAGCTGATTAAAGACTATGTTCTTGACCTGAAAAGTTTCAAGAAAGGAGATAAATTCATGTAAATATTGGTATCTTTCTGCTGATTTTGAGTTATGAAAAAAAACGCCATCCGATCAACAGTTTTTATATTTCTGCTTTTGGGATTCTTTGGATACTCCCAAAACAAGAAAAACTTTTCCAATATCCCGAATATTTTGCAGCAGATCATTCCCAATGAAAGGATTGATTCCTGGGTGCTGGTATACAACAGTTATGGGAAAAATCAGGATATTAAGACTTCCGGCGGAAAAATAGAATATACCCCGCAGTTTTCCGGATTTAATTTATTTCCCGAGGAAGACAGCTTTTATTATATTGCTTATTCTGCAGGCGGAAAGATAAATTATATAACAGATCTTGAAGCTCTGAAAAAGTTCACCGGAAAAATTGATAATGCGGAAGAAGCGGCGATTATACTTACCACTGACGGATATATGGTGGATGAAGAATTTAAAGATGTTGCCGGCAATTATTATGAAGATTCCACCAATTATTATTTGGATATCGGGAAGCTTACCTCAAAAGAATGTCCTTACCAGAAAACACATTATACACTGACGGTCAATAAGTCTTCAGGAGTCGTTTCCAATGTGAAAGATAATGGAACTTATATTGAACTTTACAATAAAAAGTGCGCCAATAACCCGAGACTTTTAAAAATTCAAAAAAAAGAAGAACCAAAAGATGAGCTTAAAAAATCACCCAAACGAAAGTAAGGTCTACGAAACTGAAAGACTGATCCTTCAGCCCATGTCTGTGGATGACAAAGAGTTTATTTTTGAGCTGTACAACAGGCCTAAATTCATCAGATACATTGGCGAACGGGGTATAAAAACACTTTCCGATGCAGAAAACTATATTCTGAACAGGTTTCTTCCGCAATTCGATAAATTGGGATATGGTAACTATTTAGTTGTTACAAAAGATAAAGGAGACAAAATAGGTGGCGTAGGAATCTTTGAAAGGGAAGGACTGGATGTTGTGGATATAGGATTTTCTCTGCTGGAAGAATTTGAAGGCAAAGGATATGCTTATGAAGCAGCACAGAAAGTAAAATCTATCGGAATGGATGATTTCGGTTTAAAAAAGATCTCTGCCATTACTTCAAAAGATAATTTCTCCTCACAGAAACTAATTGAAAAACTAGGCCTGAAGTTTAAGAACTATGTCACCCTTCCTAACGAAGATGAGGAGTTGATGTATTATGAAACAGAATAACTGTTTTACCTTTTAATTTCTGCTTTTAATTAAAATCTAATTCAATTAACCTTAATAATCTTATAATTAATACTTTCAATAGTAAGAATACAATTATTAAGGTTAAAAATATATTGATCTTACTCTTACTCTAATATCTGCTCTGCAGCAGTCTTTGAAGTAACTTTCTCTATCACTCTTGAACAAATCCCGTTCTCATCAAAAATAAACGTTGTTCTTACAATTCCCATATAGGTTTTTCCGAAAGTCTTTTTCTCCTGCCAAACACCAAATTTTTCAATGATATTGTGGCTTTCATCAGCAATAAGATCATAAGGGAATTCAAATTTGCTGTGGAAATTTTTCTGCTTTTTTATCGTGTCTCCACTTACTCCCAGCAGCTGAAATCCAGCTTTCTTCAGCTTTGAATAATTATCGCTCAGGTTGCATGCTTCCACTGTACAGGTAGGTGTATTGGCCTGCGGGTAAAAGAAAATAACCAATTTCTTTCCGATCAATTTTGATGAGGTAATGATTTCCCCGTCCTGATTTGTTCCTTCAAATTCAGGTAATTTATCTCCAACTTTCAGCATAATGAATTAATTTTGTTCAAATTTAATGGTTACATGACAAAAAAGCAAAGGGCGGAGCTCGTTCAGACTGAATTAGAGAAACTATATCCTACAACACCTATTCCGTTAGATCATACAGATCCTTATACCCTGATGGTTGCTGTAGCGCTTTCTGCACAGACAACGGATAAAAAAGTAAACCAGGTAACTCCCGACCTTTTTGCAGTGGCAGGAACACCACAGAGAATGGCCAGACTGGAGGAATATGAAATAAAGGAACTGATCAAAGAGATTGGATTATCCAATACGAAAGCCAAAAACCTTAAAAGGATGGCCGAACTTTTACTGGAAAGACATAACGGGATCGTTCCCCAAACATATGAAGAACTGGAAGCGCTTCCCGGAGTGGGGCATAAAACAGCTTCAGTGGTCATGAGCCAGGCTTTCGGGTTTCCTGCCTTTCCGGTAGATACTCATATTCACAGGCTGATGACGCAATGGAAGCTTACTTCAGGAAAAAACGTTGTAGAAACGGAAAAAGATGCTAAAGCCATATTTCCGGAAGAAGTATGGAATAAACTTCACCTTCAGATCATTTATTACGGCAGAGAGTATTCTCCTGCCAGAGGAAAAGGAGAGAAAGATTTCATCACAAAAATGATGTTTGAAAAGTAAACATTTTATTACGTAAACTGATTCCACTTCCATAAAAAGGTGGAATTTTTACAGCAAACAGCGGTTTAGTTAATAAGTATCCAGCAGCCTTCTGTGATAATTGATCTGTCCGAGATGATAATCCAGGTGTGTAATCAGGTGAATTAAAAAATATCCTGTTGTCATTTTTTCTTCAAAAATAATGAGAGAATATTCCTTTTCAAGATCTTCAGAAGTTAATTGGCTAAGGACATCATCTATCGTAACTATGGTTGCTGCTATCATTCCTATAAGTTCTGCTCGTGGAACATCTTTTAGTGAAAATTCAAGTTCTCGATGTCTGATATAGCCGGTTTTTCCTAGTTCTGCACCAAAATAAGTATTAAGGTTTCCAACCAAATGAAGGCAGAGATTTCCTGCGGAATTGGAAATGTTTTTATCGGTTTTCCAGATTACGTCTTCATTCTGGTAAGACTCTATCTCTGTTTTTAACTTATTTAAATCCCTGTTGTAAAGAGATCTCAGGCTTTCTATAATCATATTTTTATATTTTGTGTATTGGTGGTTTTTCACATAAATTACGGGAATGAATCATATTACAAAACAAAAGACGAAGCAATTTACTAAACTGCTTCGTCAAAATGATCGATTTTATATTTTTTAGAGAAATTACTTCTGCTTTGTTGCCCAAAGCTCCATTTTTCTGTTTAGAACATCAAGAGGAAGACATCCCTGGCTTAAAACTTCATCATGGAAGCTGGCTAAATTAAATTTATTTCCAAGCTCTTTCTGGTATTTCTCTCTAAGCTCACGGATACGGAGAGAACCTATTTTGTAGCCCAAAGCCTGTCCCGGCATTGCCATATATCTTTCCACTTCTGCAGTGGCGCCGGCTTCATCATAAGAGATATTGCCCAGGAAATATTTAATGGCTTCTTCTCTGCTCATCGTTCCCGTATGGATTCCTGTATCTACTACCAGCCTTACTGCTCTCAGCATCTGATCACTCAGGTAACCCATTTTCTGGTAAGGATCTGTATATAACCCGAATTCCGGACCTAAAGTTTCACAATAATGGGCCCAGCCTTCACCATAAGCACCAAACCATCCGAATCTCATGAATTTAGGAAGCTTAGTATTTTCCTGCTGAAGCGAAACCTGATAATGGTGCCCCGGAATTGCTTCATGGAGGAAAAGAGATTCCATTCCCGAAGTTACATTGAATTTGGAAGGATCAGGAAGAGGAATATAAAATATCCCCGGTCTTTTTCCGTCAGGTGTTCCCTGAATATACTCTGCGCTGGCACTTGCTTCCCTGAATTTTTCCGTCTGCCTGATCTCAAACTTTGTCTTCGGGGTTACATTGAACATTGTCTTCAGTTTAGGCGTGATTTTCGCTAAAATGCCATTAAATCCGTTCAGAACCTCTTTAGAAGTTTTATATGGGATTGCCTTAGGATCTGTTTTTACGAAGTTAATAAACTCTTCCAGTGTTCCTGAAAAACCAACCTGCTGCTTTACCTTTTCCATTTCTGCACGGAGCATAGCTACCTGCTGAAGGCCTATTTTATTGATCTCTTCAGGTGTTTTCTTTGTGGTTGTCCAGCTCTTTGCGTAATATCTGTAAATCTCATTTCCGTTTGGAAGGCTGTTGTATCCGTCGGTGTCTCTTGCTTTCGGCAGGTATTCCTTCTCAAGGAAAGCACCCATTTTGGTATAAGCAGGAATAATCTTTTTGGTAATGGCTTCTGCATAAAGAGCAGAAAATTTATCCTTTTGGGCTTTTGTAAAATCTTTCGGGAACTTTCTAATCGGTCCGTAGAAAATATTTTTATCCATGTCGGTTGTGGTAATCTCTTCTGATCTCATCTGTGGGATCATTTTGATAACCAGTTTTTTAGGAAGAACAAATTTATTATTGATCCCTTCACGGAAGTTTTCAGCAGCGGCGTCCATCCAGGCTGGAAATTTTTCCATTCTTTTCAGCCAGTCGCTGTAGTCCTTTTCAGTTTTGAAAGGCTGGCTTCCTTCTGCGCTTCCATATAAAGGAAAGCTTAGGGGAAGTCCTCCAAACTGTGTGAAAGGAATATATTCCGGGTGATAGGCATACGCTTCAATTTTATCTTTTAAAGTATAATCCAGCACATCATATACGACTTTGTCTTCATCTGAAAGAGCTTTATAATCAACGCTTTCCAGCTCTTTCTGGACAGAATTATAAAAAGCAACCTCTCCGGAAATAAAATCCCGGTCGATATTGATGGGAAGCTGATCGTTGTATCTCGTATCTCCCTGGGAAGTAGCGTCTAACGGATATAATTTAAGATACTGCTCGTAATAGTTCGATGCAATAGAATCCATATTCGTAGGAGTTACCTTGGTCAGCGGAGAATCAGATTTCCTGCATGAGGCAAGGCTGATTACCAGTCCCAATCCTAAAATACCTTTTGATAAAATGTTTTTCATTATCATGAATCTTTATGAAGCAAAAGTAAGTATTATTGGCATATACAGAATAATCAATCATAATGATTTAAAAAAATAATTTTCAAAACATTTTCAACTTTGAATCAATTTTTTATCTTTGTCTAAAACATATAACAATCATATTATTACAGCTCTTTTTTAAGAAATAATGAAAGGGATTTTAAAAATTTACCATCCGGAGGAGACCTTAAAATACAATATTAGAAACACTTATTGTAAAGCGGTCTACAGCAACCAACAGCATTTATTAGAGGTTGAAATTATAACGGATGACAGCCTGGATCATGTAGATGATGATTCATTACAGTACAACTTTCCGCAGCTTTCACTTGAAATTTTTGATTTCCCCATCGAATCGGCGGAGATAGAAGGAAAAGTGATCAGTATTAATGATTCTGAGGAAGATACTTACACCGAAGTGGATTTATTTGATGACGAAGATGCTTTTATCTATGATAATGAGCTTGCGTTTGACAAAAATGAAGAAGGTGAGCTTCAGGTTATCTGGAAAGGGACTATTGACGATTTCTATACGGGATCTGACACGCCGATCCCATTCCGTTTAAAATGCGAATTTAAGCAGGATGCTATTGTTGTAGACGAGGACTAATCGTTTTCTCATCCTTTTTATATCAAATTTCTTTTCAAAATTTCTTTTGGAAAGAAATTTGCTGTCTCTCAATCATAACAAATTTTAAGTTGTTTTTAAGCAATTTTTAAGAGAGCAATTCATAATATTCCACTACATTTGTCGTTAAAATTTTATAAAAATTCACATTAATGCTGTTAACGGAACTTACTCAGATTTTATTTGCACAGATTACTGCTCCTGCAGTTGCAACAGACGATTTAGAATTTTCATTTTGGAAGATCATGTTCCATGGAGGGGCTTTCGCTAAAATAGTGATGTTTGTCGTTCTGGCTTTAGGAGTTTTTTCAGTATATCTGTTCTTTGAACGCTTTTTCTTTATTAAAAGACTGACTTCTAAGACGGATGCCAATTTCATGGACAATATTGAAGATTTTATCAAAGAAGGAAAGATAGAGGCAGCAGCAGATTACGCTAAAAAGCAGAATTCTCCGGAAGGAAGAATTTTAGAAAAGGGAATTTCAAGGCTGGGACGTCCCGTTTCTGATATCGTAAGTGCCATGGAATCCCAGGCCCAGGTAGAAGTTGCCAATATGGAGAAGAATCTTAACCTTTTAGCGGTGGTACCCAGTATTGCCCCGATGTTAGGACTTTTGGGAACAGTTATCGGGATGATCATTGCGTTCTTCAATCTTTCGCATGCTACCGGTTCTTTCTCGCCGAAAACACTTTCTGAAGGTATTTATACAGCATTAGGGCAGACGGCAGTAGGTCTTGCGGTAGCAATTCCGGCTAACTTTTTCTACAATATCCTTTTAACAAGAATAGATAAGTTTGTATTGAAAGCACAGAATATGTCCGGTGAATTTTTAGACCTTATCAACAAACCTTTATAAATCTATGAAAATTCAGAGAAGAAATAAAGCGAATCCCGAATTCAGTTTGGCTGCGATGACCGATGTTATCTTGCTGATGCTGATATTCTTTATGATCACTTCATCAGCTGCCAACCAAAGTGCGATTGATGTGAAGTTACCTAAAGCGGGAGCAGTTGAAGATAATATTCCCAATCCATTGACGGTAAGTATTAAGCCTGACGGGTCTTATTTTGTAGATGACACTCCCGTAACCAGAGATCAGCTGGAACCCTTGATTGTTAGTAAATTAACAGGTCAGACGAATAAATCTTTCACCATCCGTGCAGATGAAAATACCATGCATAAAGATGTGGTTTTTGCCATGGAAATTGCGGAGAAAAATAAATTTAATATTGCGATTGCAACAGTTAAAGATAAATAACGGATCCGGGAAATCCGGAAAAGAATCATTTTAAGATGAAAAGCTATACAGTAGACAAAAACGAGCAAAACAGAGACAGGATAAAGAGTGCAGTACTTTCTATCCTTATTTGGTCTGCGATCCTGCTTTTTGTTTTTCTTTATAAATTAAAGCCAGAGCTTGATAAGCAGCCGGATGAAGTAATAACAACAATGCTTGTAAATTTCGGGGACAACAGAAATGGAAATGGTGCAGAAGAACCAGCCGATCAGCCCGGAAGTCTTGCTGCTGCTACGGAAGAAGTAACACCCGAGCCAGCTGAAACACCTGTTCCGGAAACTAAAACCGTCATAAAACCGGAACCTGCACCTGAACCAAAGAAAACGGAGGTGAAGGAAAAGGTAATCACGGGAAATAATTCAAAAGTGAGCGTTCCTAAGAAAGAAGAATCTAAAAAAACAGATAAGAAGACAGCAACAAGTGCAAGTGCTTCAAAAAATACTAAGAGAGCCGGAGCAACAACTGCCAATTCTAAAACCGGAAATGGTGACGGAAAAGGAAATGCAGCCATCGGAAACCTGATCAGAGGAAGAGGAACAAAAGCCGGAAGCCAGGGAACGGGCACTGGTATTGGAAATGCAGGAGATCCTTTGGGAGGAGACGGAAACGGAGATAGTAAAGTCGGAATTGACAGAAAATTAATTGGATATATCCCTGGAACCATGGGAAGAGGCGGAGCACAGCCTAGTAACAGCTGCACGGCAAGTGGAACTATTACAATTGCCTATACGGTTGATAAAGCAGGTAATGTTGTTTCTGCAAGAAGAGCAGGAGGAACATCAGATCCCTGTATTTCTTCTACAGGTGTATCCTGGGTCAAGAAGTATGTAAAAGCCGAAAAGGCGGCCACATCCTCTACAGGAACGTATAAAATCACATTCTAAATACAAAAGCACTTTATTCAAGTGCTTTTTTTATTTCATTAATTCTGTTAATCACCGGAAGTGCAAAAATACCGCTCGTCTGGAGATAAAGTTCATAAAACGTTTTTGATTTATCCAAAAAGTCTTTATTATTTTGCTGTTTGCCTGTATAATAGAAAAGGTTCCCAAGCATTTCATAATAATCTTTATGGTCTCTTTCCTGCCTTTCATTGACAATGGCTATAATTTCCTCTTTTGATTTAGCAGAAATTTCCTTGAAATCTATTTTGAAAATATCCTTCATTAAAGAATCAAAATCTAATTCCTTCTGCATCATACTTTCTTCCGGTTTATCTAAAATCAGTTTTTCTAAGGCTTGAGTTAACTGACGTATTAACCTTAATGTAAATTCTTTATCTGTGATCATAGTTGATTTTTTTTGCTAGTTGCTGTTTGTATAATTATGTTCGCTAATTTAATTGGACATATTTTATAAAATTATTTATTTTTTTTTTTAGATCCGGAAGTAAACCTACAACCAGTAACTAGCAACCATTGGTTGAAAGTTAAGCAAAGAAAAGATAAGCCAATGCAATCGCAGTAATAACTCCAACCAGGTCCGCCAGAAGCATGGCAATTACCGTATATCTTGTGTTCTTTACAGCAACTGCTCCAAAGTAAACTGCAATGACGTAAAACGTTGTATCTGAACTTCCCTGAAGAACGGCGGCAAGCTTTCCTTGGAAACTGTCGGCTCCAAAGGTAGCCATGGTATCCACCATCATTCCTCTGGCTCCTGATCCTGATAAAGGCTTGATAAGTGCTGTCGGAAGCCCATCCACAAATCTAGGATCAAAACCTACCGTATAAGCAACCCACTTCATTCCGTCAATAATTACATCAAAAACACCTGAAGTTCTCAACAGAGAAATAGCGATCAGCATTCCAACCAAATAAGGAATGATCTTGACGCAGGTGGTAAAACCTTCTTTGGCTCCTTCAATAAAGGCGTCAAAAACATTGATCTTTTTATATACAGCTCCCAGTACAATAGCAAGGAAAATAAACAGAATAAGGCCATTGCTCAATACTTTACTGAAATCATCAAGCTGATCTTTGCTTAGCTGAACCAGATAGACCACCAGAAGTGCAATAACTGCTGAAATTCCTCCTACATATGCAATGACTACAGGACGAAGCAGGTTGATCTTCTGATACAGCGATACAATGATCATGGCGGCTAATGTGGCTGCAAATGTAGCAATCATGCAAGGAAGGAAAATATCCGTTGGGGTTTTGGAACCCATCGAAGCCCGGATTGCAATAATAGAAACCGGGATAAGTGTCATTCCTCCGGCATGAAGACACAGAAACATGATCTGTGAATTGCTAGCGGTATCTTTATTTGGATTTAAAGTCTGCAGGCTTTCCATAGCCTTCAAACCGAATGGAGTAGCGGCATTGTCCAAACCCAGAAGATTAGCGCTGAAATTCATCAGCATATGCCCGAAAGCGGGATGGTTTTTAGGGATCTCAGGAAATAGTTTAGAGAAGAATGGCTGTATAAATCGGCTTAAAAGATTGATTCCACCTGCTTTTTCAGCAATACTCATGAATCCCATGAATAAAGTCATGATCCCAATCAGGCCGATGCAGATCTTTACAGCGGTTTCGGAGGTTCCGATCACGCCGTCTGCTTCCTGAATTCTGTAAACTTTTACATTCTGCTTTATAGAGTCTGTTTTGTAATGAATTCTGCTGTCTGCAAAATCATTTTTTTTCATCAGGCTGTCTCTGACAATCGGGGTAAGCGTGTTCATTGGCTGTGAAGCGATCTGAACCGTGTCACCGCCTTTACCTACGACCATATCATTGAAAATGGTTTTGTAGTGGCCTGACGAAACGTATTTAATGCTGGCAATGGCAATGGCAATAATAATAAAAGCTGACCAAATTCTGCTGAGAACCATTCTAGTTTATTTTGGTCTTAAATGTAGTGAAAATTTGAGAAAAATGATGACCCATGAATATTTTATGCGGGATCGCTTTCAGTGCTATGTAGTATGCTTTAGTGTGTTTTTTCGAAATTATAACCCCTGCTCAGTTCCCGATCGCATGGCTGCTTCAAGGATGTCAATATTGATATCTTTCAGTGTTTTGAACTTAATGCAATATCCGCTTACGCTTGCTTTACCTATTGTTTTCCCATAGGTCTCAGGCAAGTATTTTTTATCTTTTATGCCCATGATATAAATGGATATACCCGCTGTGTTGGCGCTCATACCAATCTGATAAATCTCTTTACTGGTTCCGTTAGTATATCTAATTGTGTATGATCCGTATCCGATATTAGGGTTTGTAATGATTTGATTTTCAGCATTTTTACCATCCATGAACCATACTTTACATTCCGGTAATACCTGAAGTATAATTTTGTGAAGGTTCTGCATATCGCTGCTTTTGGGTTTAGGCTGACCGGTAATATAAGTATTGATTTGTTCCTGTATGTTCATGTCAAATATTTTCAGGTGATATACTTAATCTTCAAGGTAAACCAAATAACCTTCAAAATCGTCATCCAGGTTTTTCAAAACCTTTGCATCATCCATTTTTTTGGCCAGACTGTCTATAAAAAAGTTCTTCTCAAAAAACTGCCGGTGAATTCCGGGAAGCAGTTCCATAAAATAATCCATACCGATCTTATTGTTATGAAGATCCATTTTGGTTTCTAAAGGCTGATTTGGAAACAGTTCTTCATGCATATCGGTGATTCTTTTACAGAAGTCCAGTGCTTTTTCCGGGGAAGATACTTTACAGCAGTACATCATGATAAAACAGCACCACAGCGCATGCCTGAAAGCATTTCCAATACCATTATTGGAGGCCGTTTTGGGAAACTTTTTCTGTGCAATAGCGAAAGCCTGTACGGTGGCATAGAAACTCAATAATGCAAAAAGAGGATGGGGGAGAAGCAGTGATAATAAACGCATGATCTTTTTCAGGCTCATGCTTCGGATGGTATTAAAAAATATCTTGAAAGTCCTCATAAATAAAAATCTCTCCCTAATTAGAGAGAGATTGTATAGTGTTTGTTACAGACTTATGCGTTTACAGCTAATAAATTCACTGTTTTAGCTACTGTATCTTTAATTTCAGTTCTCTTTACAATAAAATCCACGAATCCTTTTTCCTGCAGGAATTCAGAGGTCTGGAAACCTTCCGGAAGGTCTCTTCCGATAGTTTCACGGATTACTCTTGGACCGGCAAAACCGATCAATGCGCCCGGTTCGGCCATGATAATATCTGCGGTCATAGCAAAAGAAGCGGTGATTCCTCCAAAAGTAGGGTCACAAAGATAAGCAATGTATAAAAGCCCTGCCTCAGACAGTTGGGCAAGCTTAGCCTGTACTTTAGCTAACTGCATCAGTGAATAAGTCGCCTCCTGCATTCTCGCTCCTCCGGATTGACAGATGATCATATACGGAAGTTTATTGGCGATACAGTAATCTACTGCTCTTCTGATTTTTTCACCCATTACAGAGCCTAAAGATCCCCCGATAAAAGCAAAATCCATACATGAGACCACCATTTCAGTTCCTTTTACGGTTCCTACTGCGTTTCTGATAGAGTCTGTAAGTTTTGTCTTCGCTTTTACTTCTTTTAAACGGTCTTTATAAGGTTTTGTATCCTTGAAATTCAAGATATCAATACTTTCAACATTGGCATCCAGTTCAGTGAATTTACCTTCGTCAAAAAGGATCTCAAAAAATTCTGCACTTCCAATTCTTACGTGAAATCCGTCTTCAGGAGAAACGTAGCTGTTTCTTCTCAATTCATCATGCTCCACTATTTTTCCTGATGGAGTCTGATGCCAAAGACCTTTGGGAACATCCTTTTTTTCATCAGTAGAGGTGGTAATGTTTTTTGCTTTTCTTTTAAACCAGTCGAATGCCATTTTGATTGTATTAGGGTATAAATGTAAAATGTATTAATGTAAAATGCACTCATCATGAATACTTTTTACATTAATACAAATGTACACAGTTCTTATTTTAAAGTATTTACGTTATTTAAGTCTTCAAACGCTTTTACCAGTCTTGTAGAGAAAGTTTCCTCACCTTTTCTTACCCAAACTCTTGGATCGTAGAATTTCTTGTTCGGTTTCTCTTCTCCTTCAGGGTTTCCGATTTGAGCTCTTAAATAATCAATATTGTTAACCATATAGTCTCTAACTCCTTCCGTGTAAGCGAATTGAAGGTCTGTATCAATATTCATTTTGATAACTCCGTAGTCGATAGCCTCTCTGATCTCTTCTAAAGTAGATCCTGAACCTCCATGGAATACAAAATTAACAGGCTTTTCAGCTGTTCCGAATTTTTCCTGAACATATTTCTGTGAGTTATCAAGGATTTTTGGGGTAAGAACCACGTTTCCTGGCTTGTAAACTCCGTGTACGTTACCAAATGCAGCTGCAATCGTAAAGTTATCAGAAATAGCCTTTAATTTTTCGTAAGTATAGGCGATATCTTCAGGCTGAGTGTATAATTTAGAGTTGTCAACATCAGAATTGTCAACACCGTCTTCTTCACCTCCTGTAACACCGATTTCAACTTCCAAAGTCATCTGCATTTTAGCCATTCTTTCGAAATATTTAGTTGAAATCTCAAGATTTTCTTCTAAAGATTCTTCAGAAAGATCCAGCATGTGAGAAGAATAAAGAGACTTTCCCGTCTGCTTGTAATGCTCTTCACTGGCATCTAATAATCCGTCGATCCAAGGCAATAATTTCTTTGCACAGTGGTCAGTATGTAAAATAACAGTCGCTCCGTAAGCTTCTGCAAGTGTATGAATATGTTTGGCTCCCGCAATAGATCCTAAAATTGCTGCTTTCTGACCATCATTGCTTAATCCTTTTCCTGCGTTAAAAGCAGCTCCGCCATTTGAAAACTGGATAATGACAGGAGAGTTTAATTTCGCTGCAGTTTCCATAACAGCATTTACATTGCTTGAACCAATTACATTGACTGCTGGCAGTGCAAATTTGTTTTCTTTAGCATACTGAAAAATATCGGTAACTAATTGACCTGTGGCAACTCCTGCCGGAAAAATTCTGCTCATGTTTTACTTATTATTTTAAATTATTAGGCGTTTTTAAAATTCCTGTAAAGGTAATCATTTTTGAGGAATTACTAATTTCTTTTATCCCTGCCCCAAAGCAGCTTCTGACGGATCGTTTCGTAGAAACTTAAATGATTGGGCTGTACCAGAAGAAGCTGGAAACTTGCCTTTTTGATGATGATTTCTTTGTCTGTTTCTATATGGACCAGTCTGGAGTCCAGAGAAAGAGAATACTGGGGTACCCTGCTTTCCACTTTAAATTTTATTTCCACTCTGTCATTCACAACCAACGGCCTCACATTCAGATTGTGGGGTGCAATGGGAGTAATGACAAAATTTTCGTTGTTCGGTGAGATGATGGGGCCGCCACAGCTTAACGAATAAGCCGTAGATCCTGTGGGGGTAGAGACAATAACTCCGTCTCCCCAGAAAACGTTTAAAAACTCATCATTAATATAAGAGTCTACCGTGATCATGGACGTAGTTTCTTTCCTGGATACCGTAACATCGTTCAGAGCATAAGGAAAAAAATCGCTGGATCTTGGCGAAACAACTTCTATTACTGCTCTCCGGCTGGTTTTTACATCCCCTTTTAAGATCGCATCCAATTCTTTGAAAGCTTCTTCTTTGGTAAAGCTGGCCAGGAAACCGAGTCTTCCGGTATTTACCCCAACAACAGGAATCTCAAGGTCTTCTATAAAGGTTAGGGAATTTACGATAGTTCCATCTCCTCCGAAGGTAAAGAAGAGATCTACTTCCTTATCCAGAAGGTCCTGTTTGCTGTTGAATGTTTCAAATATCTTTGAAAACTGAAGCGCTTCAGCCATTTCATCGTACAGAACAGATTTTACGCCCCTTGTTTCAAGTTCTGAAATAAACTTGCTTAAATATAAAAAAGTATCGAGGTCTTTTTTCTGAGAATATATGGCTGCCTTCATGTTATATTTCTATGAATTTTTGAAAAAATCCGAACCGGTCCTTAAACAGATCTGATTTCTCATCAGAATAATATTTTTCTACAATTCTGTAATCGTACCGGTCAAAAGTAGCGTCTATCGAGGAAAGATTTTCATTACTGATCTTAATGGTCACCTGGATCACTTCATCAGACATCAGGGTGATAAATCCGCCATAGAATTTCGAGTTGTTGCTCTCCACAATATTGGCGATCTCCGTCATCGAATATTTTCTGGCCGCTGTTTCTACGGTAAGAATAGCTCCGGTTTCTGAAAACAAGGGATAACGTGAAAGATTCTGAAAGATATCCTCACACGTGATATAGCCCAGGTATTTTTCATTTTTGTTGATCACCGGAATTACATTGGCACTGAAGGTATAGAACAGGCGGATGCTGTCCATGATATTATTGTCTTCCAGAATGGCAAAGCGCTCGATCTGGTGTTCAAGATCCTTCAGGATTCCGTCTCCTTCATACAGAAAGTCTTCAGCAATGGCTCCGTAAAAGTGGTGGGATTTTTTAATGAAAACATGGGAATATCCGAAATCCTCTAACATGTTCCTTGCTGATTCTATTGAGTCAGTCAGGCTAAAACACGGAAAGTCTTTTGAGATATAATCCTTGATAAACATTGTGCTAATTTATAAAAAATTAAATGAAACTTTTTCTCAAAACACCACTTTTTTTCGGCGAAAATAAAAAAGATGATGTTAAAATTTGTTTGTAAATAAAAAAAAAGTATCTTTGTCGCCTTTCATTTTTACTTTTTATTAGATTTATTTCAAACTGCACTGTCTTTTAAGGACATATGCAGTTTTTTTATTTTAGGGCTTTTGCGAACTCCCACATTACAATTCCACCGCATACACTCACGTTCAGAGAGTGCTTGGTTCCCAACTGAGGAATTTCAAGAAACGTGTCAATGTTCGGCAGTGCTTCATCACTTATGCCTTCCACTTCGTTTCCCAGAATCAACGCATATTTTTTAGATTGATCAATGCTAAAGTCTGTTATCATAACGCTGTCTGTCGTCTGTTCAATCCCTATGATCTCATAGCCCCGGCTTTTATAATCGCTGATCGCTGTGTTGATATCACTTTCATGGCCCCAATCTACACTTTCTGTCGCTCCAAGTGCAGCCTTATGGATTTCCCGGTGCGGCGGCTGGGGTGTAATACCACAAAGAATGATTTTTTCAACCAGAAAAGCATCTGCCGTCCTGAAAGAAGCACCTACATTATGCATACTTCTGAGATTGTCTAAAATAATGACCAATGGAATTTTCTCAACCTTTTTGAATGTTTCTACATCGATCCTGTTAAGTTCTTCCAGTTTTAATTTCTGTACCAATTGTTTTATTTTGTTGAGATTAATTTTCCGTCCTTGTAGATCTCGGTCTTTTCTACGCTACCGTCTTCACGGTAATGAACCCTGCTTCCGTTCCATTTATCATTGGCAAATTCTGTTTCACGCTGTACTTTCCCTGACGGATAAAGAGCCTTCCACTTTCCTACGGCCAGCCCGTTTTCATACTGACCGATCTGTTTTACCGATTTTCCGTTCTCATAGAATAATTTGGATTCACCGTGTAATTTAGCGAATTTATAATTGGAAATCTCACTTACTACACCAGAGGGAGTATAAAAAGTAGCGGTAAAGCTGTTATCATAGATATTTTTGTCTCCGTTTCTGAAAACTTCTTTTGAGGTAAGGGCTCCATTTTTATCATAATAAGTCCATTCTTTTACTTTAAAGTCCTTTTTATATTCGCCTTTAGCCTGAATTTTTCCATTCTCATGATAATAAATAGCATCGCCATCCACCTTTCCTTTTTTCCATTCAAGAATCTGTTTTGTCTGCCCGTTATCATAGAATGCTTTACATGATCCTTCCTGGAGTCCGTCTTTAAATCCGCACGGCTTTTGTGCTATTGCCCACGATGATGCAGAAATTAATAGCAGAAAAATGTATTTCATAGATATTTTTACTTCAAAAATAGCAAAATACTTATATTTGATTTAAAATATTAACATGAAAAAAATATCTACTTTACTGCTGTTGGTATTCGCTTTTATATTTTCACAGGCACAGAATACCTACTATCCGCAGGCATTTTTTGATAAAAAGATGGCCAGGGAGATGCTCAGCTTCGGAAATTCCTCTATTGAGGGAGTGGCTTCCACAAAGCAGAAAGGAAAGTTTGGGATTAAACCGTTACTCGGCGAAAAACACTATGCACCAAAAGGAACAGTGGTCATGCTTTTTCCTGTAACGCCTTATTTTGATGAATTTTACAGTATGAGACGAAAATATGAGAGCAAAAAAACGACCGTATATATGTCAGAAGATGCTTTTAAATACAGACTGGAAGCTTTGACGGATGATTATGGAAGATTTAAATTTGAAAAATTAAAACCGGGAAAATACTACCTGGAAACCATCATCAACTTTACGGCAACCGGCAGTTATCAGGAGCAAACCGGAAGGTCAGATGCTTACAATGCATATGGAGGTTATCTGTATTCATCACCGATATACCAAACGTTTTTCTATGGTTACTCTGCCGCCAACCGGGAAAGTAAATTTGTTGAAATAAAAGAGGACGGAGAGCTTAAAGAAATCAGCCTATAGGTTGATTTTTACTTTTTCAACCCCATAATCTGGTGAACATTCTTTTCAATATTCTGTGCCAATGCCTCCATAGGAATATCGTTTTCATCATTATTAAAAGGATCTTCAATTTCTTCTGCAATCAACTCAAGGCTCATCAGAACATAATATACAAATACGGTCAGCGGAATCATCAGAAGTCCGATGGTAATCACATATGCCACCGGAAGTGCCAGTACATATAAGATGATAAATTTCTTCACAAACGACGAATAAGAGTAAGGAATAGGCGTGTTTTTAATCCTTTCGCAGCCGCCACATACATCCAGGAATCCGGAAACCTGAGTATCCAGATACAGCATTTCAATATCTGAGATCTTACCTTCCTTTTTCAACTGGTTCAGTTTATGCGTTAAAAGAATAACAATTTCACTGGGACCGTGATGTTTCAGCGATTTTTCAATTTCAGAATAATCCTCGTCCAAAGCCAGTCTTGTAGACTCTTTAGAAAGATGTTTAGCCAGAAAATGAGGAAAATACTTTAAATACCTTGCGATTTGCTCTGCATCCTTGCGGTCGTCTCCTAAAATAGCATTGATCTTTATGGCAAAATTTCGGGTGTCGTTTACCAGTTTTCCCCAAAGTTTTCTGCCTTCCCACCATCTGTCATACGCTGTATTCGTTCTGAAAACCAGCAGTAATGAAAGTACAAAACCCAATAAAGAATGAATCATTCCTACATTACTGACCCCGGATTTTGTGGTAAGATGAAGATATTCCACTTCCAGATATTGGATTCCCCAGGAGTAAAGTCCCACTAGGATCATTGTTGGAAAAAGAATCTTCATGGTATCGCTTTTGTGCATACTGAGAAGAATCTTCAGGAAATGTTTGGTATTGTAGGCTCTCATAAACTGACGTGTCTTACAAAGATAATTTTTTCATTTGAGCTCAGCTTTATCAGCAGCTTAAAATTAAGTTTAAAATGAAAATTTGACAGTTCATCTCTGTTTTTTAATTTTCACAGATTTCAAAAAAACACTATTTTTATTTCGTACTAAATAACAATATAAGATGATCCTCGAAAATGTAGATACAGTTAACGATATCAGTAAAGAAGATTTTCAGAAAAATTATTTCAAAAAGCATAAGCCGCTTCTGATCAAAAATTTTGCGGCCAGATGGGATGCTTTTGACCAATGGAATCTCGCTTATATCCGTGAAAAAGCCGGAGACCAGGATGTTCCGTTGTATGATAACAAGCCTGCCGATGCTTCTAAAAGCTCAGATGCACCGGTGACGAATATGAAAATGAAGGATTATATCGACAGGATAAAAAGTGGACCTTCAGATTTACGTATCTTTTTCTATATCATTACAGACAGGCTTCCTGAACTGCTGAAAAACTTTACCTATCCTGACCTGGGAATAAAATTCTTTAAAAGGCTTCCAACTCTTTTCTTTGGGGGAAGTGAGGCCCATGTCTTAATGCATTACGATGTGGATCTTGGAGACTTTTTACATATTCATTTCGAGGGAAAAAAAAGAATCCTTTTATTTGATCAGAAACAGTCTGCCTTCTTATATAAAGTACCGCTTTCCGTTCATACCGTTTATGATATAGACTATGAAAACCCGGATTATGAAAAGTTTCCGGCCTTACAATATGCTAAAGGATATGAGATTTTTATGGAACACGGAGATGCTCTTTTCATTCCCGGGGCATTCTGGCATTTTAACAGGTATCTGGAGCCGGGGTTTTCTATGTCGCTCAGAGCGCTTCCTAACAAGCCGGGTGTTTTTGCCAATATGATGTACCATGTTTTTATCATGAGATATACGGACAAACTTCTTCGTAAGTTGTTTAAGGCTAACTGGGTGAATTACAAGCAGAAATGGGCGTATGAAAAAGGGACAGAGGCTTTTGAAAAGAAAAGGAAATAGTCTGGAAGGCTGAAGAGGGAAGTTGGAAGTTACTGTTTCCCTAATACTTCTTGCTATGATTGTAATTCAAGAAGATCAATGTCGGAAAGATGAATGCTAAAAAAATTAATTAAAAAAATATTCAGCCGTTCTGTAGAACTTTGGAAACTTCCATCTTCTGGCATCCATCTCCCATCTTTATTCATTAATAAGTCCAAAAATTTTAGCATCTACAAACTTTCCTTTTTCAAAAAAATAATCACGGAGTGTTCCCTCATCCTTAAAATTTAAAGATTGTAAAAGCTTCTCAGAAGAAATGTTTGAAGGATCTATAAACGCATCAACCCTATGAAGCCGCATGCTTTCAAAACCGAATATCAGAATGGGAAGAATAGCTTCTTTCATGTAAGAATTTCTCCAGAATTTCGGATTCAGTTCATATCCGATCTCTGCCCGGAAATGCTCACGGGACCAATTGTGGTAGCCGCAGGTTCCTATCACCTTCTTTTCAGATTTTAATTCCAGAGCCCAACGAAATCCTTTACCTTTTTCAAACTCGCCATTAAAGTGGTTGATAATATTTTGGGCGTCTTCCAGTGTTTTAAAGATTTCCAGGTCATAATATTCCATCACTTTATCCTGGGAAAAATATTCGAAGAGGTCTGCTGAATCAGTAGATGCCAGCTGTCTTAGTAAGAGTCTTTCTGTTTCCAGAACAGGATAAATCATAGAAATTTATTTTAATTAAAAATACGATAAATATTTTGTTCAGAACATATAAGTGTAGTTTTTGGTCTCCATATTGAGAATAATTTCATCACATATCCCAACCCTGCCTATATTTTATTTAAATTTGGGGCTCATTTTTTATTATGGCAAAAGCAACGAAGAAAGAAACCCCGTTAATGACGCAGTACAATACCATCAAGGCGAAATATCCTGATGCGCTTTTGTTATTCAGAGTAGGAGACTTTTATGAAACCTTCGGGCAGGATGCTGTAAGAACATCCCAGATCCTTGGAATTGTTCTTACCAAAAGAGCCAATGGGGATGGCCATATAGAGCTGGCGGGATTCCCGCATCATTCCGTAGATTCCTATTTGCCAAAATTGGTGAGAGCCGGGATGAGAGTTGCCATCTGCGATCAATTGGAAGATCCGAAAATGGTCAAAGGAATAGTTAAGAGAGGAGTTACGGAGCTTGTCACCCCCGGAGTTACTTTCAACGACCAGGTTTTAAATTCAAAAAAGAACAATTTCTTGCTTTCCCTTCACAAAGAAAAAGAAAAGTACGGGATTGCCATGGTGGATGTTTCTACCGGCGAATTTTTGGTTAGTGAGGGGAATTTAGACAAAATCCTTCATATCGTTAATACTTTTGATCCCAGTGAAATCGTATTTCAGAGAAGCGTTCAATTGCCGGAACAGCTTAAAAATAAAAGTGCCTTTAAGCTTGAAGACTGGGCGTTCCAGTATAATTTTGCTTATGAAAAACTAACTTCTCATTTTAAAACCAATTCTTTAAAAGGTTTTGGAGTCGAAAACTTCCCGCTTGCCATAACCGCAGCAGGAGCTATTTTCGCTTACTTAGTGGAAGATACCCACCACAACCTTCTTGCGCATATTACAAAGCTTCAGATCATTCCGCAGGAAGATTACCTGATGATGGATAATTTTACATTAAGAAACCTTGAAATTGTATATCCAAGCAATCCGCAGGGGAAATCGCTGCTGGATATTATAGATAAAACATCTACACCAATGGGTGGAAGGCTCTTGAGAAGAAGAATTATTCTTCCTTTAAAATCTGCAGACGAGATTATGAGAAGGCTTTCCCTAATTGATTTCCTGAATGAAAATGATCATTTAAAATACGAGATCTGCCAACTGTTGAAATCTATCTCGGATCTGGACAGGCTGATGGGGAAACTCGCTGCTGAAAAGATTTGTCCAAAAGAGCTGGGATATCTGCGTCAGAGTCTGATCAATATTCACCAGATTAAAGCATTGCTTCATCCTCATGCCGATGTTATGGCTTGGTTAGAGCCATTATTTGATATGGAAGAACTGATCAAATTTTTACAGAATCATTTGAACGAAGAGCTTCCGGTTAATCTTTCAAAAGGAAATACCATTAAAGCCAGTGTTTCCGAAGAGCTGGACCATTTGAGAAGCCTTCAAAGCAAAGGCCGTGGTTTTCTGGATGAAATGTGCCAGAGAGAAATCGAAAGAACAGGAATTTCAAGCCTTAAAATTGATTTTAATAATGTTTTCGGGTATTATATAGAAGTAAGGAATGCTCATAAAGATAAAGTTCCAGGTGATTGGCTGAGAAAGCAGACCCTTGTGAATGCAGAACGCTATATTACAGAAGAGCTGAAAGAATATGAAAGCCAGATCCTGGGAGCAGAAGAAAAGATAACTGTACTGGAAAATGAGCTGTACAGAAATGTATGTGCTGAAACTATGGTCTATATGGATCAGATCCAGGGAAATTCCAATATTATTGCGCAGCTTGATGTAGCTGCAGGATTATCGGAACTGGCTGTTTCTGAAAGTTATACAAAACCGGTGCTTAATCAAGGGTATGCTATTGATCTTAAAGAAGCAAGGCATCCCATCATTGAAAATGCTCTTCCTTTAGGCGAAAAATATATCCCGAATGACATCTTTTTAGATAAAGATTCGCAGCAGATCATTATGGTGACAGGGCCCAATATGGCGGGTAAATCTGCCATTCTGCGGCAGACAGCTATTGTATGTCTTTTAGCTCAGATAGGAAGTTTTGTTCCTGCAAAACATGCCGAGATCGGAGTTTTGGATAAAATCTTCACAAGGGTAGGCGCTACGGATAATATTTCTGCAGGAGAATCTACCTTCATGGTGGAAATGAACGAAGCGGCTAATATTCTCAATAATATTTCAGAACGCAGCCTGATCCTATTGGACGAGATTGGAAGAGGAACATCCACTTATGATGGGGTTTCTATTGCATGGGCAATTGCAGAATATCTTCACCAGCATCCTACACAGGCAAAAACACTGTTTGCAACGCATTATCATGAGCTGAATGAAATGACGGTGAATTTTGAAAGAGTAAAGAATTTCCACGTTTCCATACAGGAGAACAAAGGGAATATTATCTTTTTAAGAAAATTGATTCCCGGGGGAAGTGAGCATAGTTTCGGTATTCATGTAGCGAAACTGGCGGGAATGCCTGCAAAGGTGGTAAACAGAGCCAATGAAATTCTGAAAACCTTGGAAGCTAGCCGTTCGCAGACCACCAGTACCTCTGAAAGTATTAAAAGAGTAACAGAGGAAAATATGCAGCTTTCTTTTTTCCAGCTTGACGATCCTGTTTTGGAGAATATCCGCGAAGAGCTGACGAAAATAGATATCAATACTTTGACACCTATTGAAGCTTTAATGAAGCTGAATTCGATAAAAAAAATGATTGGAGGTTAGTCCAATCATTTTTTTTATTAATTAACAGCAAACTCCTTTTGCACTGCAAGGTCTTATGGAAATCTCTCCGTCAATGCTACAGAAACAAGTGGTAACACAAACGGGTCCATTGCCGCCATTAATTTCTTTTAATTCGTTTTTTGTTAGTTTTCTTTTTTGAAGATTTGATTTTTTCATGATATTTTTAATTTGATTTTAAAATATTTTCTTTATTAATTGACTGTTTAACAGCAATATCCGTCACTGCCTTTCGGCCCTACAATCATAAAATGACTGCTCACTCCTCTGAGTTTGCATAGATCTCCTGAGCATGAAGCAGCGCCTCCGTTGATTTCTTTCAGCTCTTTTTTCGTGAGCTTTCTGTTTTGGATGTTTGAATTTTTCATATGATTCTGATTTAATTAAATACTTAACAGCAATACCCGTCCTGAACACCATAAACGCCATACAATTCCTCTCCGGTTGCCGGATCAATACAGCTTACGACTCTTGGACAGACAGGTCTTTTTCCACCACTGATTTCTTTCAGTTCATTTTTTGAAAGCTTTCTTTTTTGAAAATCTGATTTTTTCATAATAATTTTAATTTGGTTGAAGCTAATTTACAAATTTTCATTCAATTCAATGTGTGGTGATTAATAAAATAATGTTAAAGTTGCTGATAAAGTAATAGTTAGTGAAATGAGAAGTAATATCAAATAATTTCTTACGGCAACATTTTTGTATACTTTTCATTCCTTCATCAAAACGGATAATAAATGTAAGGCAGTTATCTCAATGACAATTAATCACTATTTTTGAATATGAAAAATGTATTAACCCTATTGGCTGTATTTCTATGCTTTAATGCTTCTATTGCCCAGCAGGCAGAAGTATCTTCCTTGAAATATGAAGATCTTGAAAAGCGCATTCAAAAAGAGAATGATAAAATTCTGGTTGTCAATTTCTGGGCAACTACCTGTGCGCCATGTGTAAAAGAGCTTCCACATTTTATGGAGATCAACAATAAGTACAAGGATAACCCGAAATTTAAAATGATCCTCGTTTCACTGGACAGACAGATTGATAAGGAAAGAGTGGTGAAGTTCATCAAAAATAAACACCTTACTGCAGAAGTGGTGCTGCTGGACGACAATAAAAGGATGAATACCTGGATCCCCAGATTTGAAAAAAATTGGGATGGAAATATTCCTGTCACCATCTTCTATAAAAACGGAGAAAAAGTATATTTCAATGACGGCGAAATGAACAAAGAAGACCTGGAAAAGACACTCAACGATAATTTACAATAAAAATAATATGAAAAACCTGAAATTTTTAATGTTGGCATTTATTGCCGGAATCGGGCTGCTGAGCTTTACTTCATCAGGCCTTGATAAAGATTCGGTACGGAAAGAAAATACTTCCGGTTCGAAAGGATACGGAGTCGGAGATGAAGCAGCTGATTTTAAACTGAAAAATACCGACGGAAAAATGGTTTCCTTAAGCGATTTTAAAAGTGCAAAAGGGTTTATTGTCGTTTTCACCTGCAATCACTGTCCCTATGCTAAAAAATATGAAGATAGAATTGTTGAGCTAGATAAAAAATTTAAAAACCAGGGTTATCCGGTTATTGCCGTTAATCCGAACGATCCTAATGTACAGCCTGAAGACGGTTACCAGCAAATGATTGAGAGAGCCAAACAGAAAGGTTTTACGTTCCCTTATCTGGTGGATGAAGGACAGAAGATCTATCCTTTGTACGGAGCCACAAAAACACCCCACGTCTTTGTTCTGCAGAAAAAAAACGGAAAGAATATTGTAAAATACATCGGTGCCATCGACAATAACTACGATAACCCGAATGATGTATCAGAATATTACGTGCAGGATGCTGTAAATGCCCTGATCAAAAATGAGCCTGTAAAAATGACAAAAACAGTAGCCATAGGATGTACAATTAAAGTAAAGAAATAATATATTTGCCTTAGGTATTATAAGATCGGTATTCTGTGAATGCCGATTTTTTATGACCAAAAGAAATTGCCTTATCAAATTGAGAAGTGGGTTTTAGCCTGCTTAACAATAATCAGCCTCTACAAGGCTTTAGCCAAATTAAAAAAACAAGATGAAATTCAGATTCAGTTTAAAGTATATTCTTCTCACCATCTTCATTTTCCTGACCGAAGTTTTAATTGCCACAAAACTGGCCAATATTTTCTTTGTAAGAGCCTATCTTGGTGATGTTATCGTTGTAATCCTGCTTTATACCTTTGTCAAAAGCTTTGTGAAGATGGACGATAAAAAGCTTATTCTTGGGATTTTAGTTTTTTCCTGCCTTGTAGAATTTGCGCAATACTTCCATATTGCAAAAAAACTAGGCTTCCGTCCTGGAAGCCTGATGTATATTGTTATTGGAAACTCTTTCTCATGGATTGATATCCTTTGCTATGCTGTGGGATGTACGCTTCTTTTCCTTTGGCTGAGACTTAATAATCCGAAAAAAAAGGAGGCTATTGCAGATTGAATATCAAAGGCTGTCTCATGATGCTTCTGACTTTTTTGCCATTCTGTTCAGCAGGAATCCATAAGGTTTTTACCATTTTAAGTGTTCTCAGAAATTCATTCTTTACCATTGGATGTTCATAGGATTCTATTTTGATATCCACCATTTTCCCTTCCGTATCCACAATAAAAGTAGCAACCACTTTTGCACTCATGATTCCCGCTTTTACCAATGGAGCCGTTTTAAAATTCTTTAAAATCTCATTGACAAATGCCCGGTGTCCTCCCGGAAACTCTGCAGTTTTGGTTGGCAGGGATACTGCTTCTGTCATTGGTTTTACACCCGGAACTACTGTTGAGTCCTTTTGAGCAGCAATTGAAACGGCCCAAAATAATAAAATAAAAAACAAATACTTTCTCATTACTTCACTATTATCTTCCGAAACTGTCGTATTTATCCTCTGCATATTTGATGAAACGGTTCAGCAATGCCACATTGTCTTTTTCAATTGAGGAAAGCTCTTTGTCTACATTGCTATAAACAGGAATATACCAATCTGTCTGCTCAAAGAAATGCCTGTAAGTTTCCTTTCTGAAAGAATAGCCATGTCTTGCAAAAACAGCATTTTTGATGATCTCAAGATCTATTTTGCGTAAATTTTTCAGGTCTTTTTCGGTTAATTTCTGCTTAGAGGCATTCAGTTTAAAGATCGCTTCAGAAGCCACTCTGTTTTTAGAAGTAGTATAGCTTTCAGTCTTTCCGGTTTCTTCATCCGTATATTTTTCTACAAAATCCTTCGGATTTGACCAATCTACTAAGTCAGAATCCTTATCCAGCATGAAATTCGGATTATAAACAAATTCTTTCTTAGATATTTTAATCGTTTTTAAGGGTGATTTTACAGCTGTTTTATTAAATGCATTCCATTTTCCCGTAATACTGTCTCCGCTTAATTTCACTTCAAATCTTCCATCTGTTTTGTCATTTCCAGGCTCATCCAAAACAAAAGATTTAGTACTTTCATTAAATATCCCTCTGAAAGGGCGCTGATTTCCATTCACGATGCTTTGTCCGTAAACACTGTCTTTGGTAATTCTATTGATCTTCAGAGAAATTCTCTTATTGACAAAATCCTCATATTCCTCGCCATCTTCAGAAGTAATCATTTCTTTTCCGGCGAAATCGCCCATATAAATTCCGTAATATTCTTTATAGATCTCAGGAACTACAGCAGAATCCTTTTTTGCGATTACGGAATCCTTTCCTGTTTCAGTAATTTTTTCATCTTTCTTACAGCTTAGCAAAGAAACCGCAAGTAAAGAGGCAAGAGTGTAATTTAAAATTTTCATAGATGTTTTTTTGTGATTAAATATTCAATTAAAAGGATATTCGGAATCCAGCCCAGCCATGCAATGATTTGATAAACATCCATAGGGTTGGGGTGGAATAAATATACAATAATTACTTTCCAGATTCTTAAACTAAGAGCAGATAAAGTGAGTGCAAAACTACGCCACATCCACTGCTTGTGCTCTTTAAACTTTTTTTGTCTTGCAGATTGATAGGCTTTGTAGGTAGTAAACCACCACAGAGAACCTAAAATAATGAAGGAAACCTTAGAAAGAAAACCTCCATTGGCAAAAATTCCCATATAAATTCCTGACGGTGCAGCCAGGATCAGAATTAAAAAAATATAGACCTTACCAATATTCCTGTGAAAGCTTTTTAATCCGAAATCTTTTCTCAGGATCGCCAGAAATCCGGAAAACAGTACAAAAATACTGGTGTAAACATGTGTATAAAAAAACGTAAGATATTCCGGTCTGTCTATTACTTCCGTTTGTTTAATCATCAGAAAACTCACATTGGGATTAAATGGAATATACTCTAGTGTAATTTTAAGCATGAGCCAAAAAAAATATCCAAACCCCATAATTAAAAGAGCTCTAAAAAAGGGAGAAGTATGTTTTTGGAACGTAGACATTTTATTTAATCGAAATTAAGTATAAAAGGCAGATTATACCAGGTCAGCACCTGATACCCTTTGTATTCTGCAGGAGTCCATTTTGTTTTCACAGATGTAATGGCTCTTTCCACCTCTCTATTAAATTCTTCGTTTTCGCCTGTTACTGTAATTTTTTCAATATAACCATTAATATTAACTGCGAATCGTGCATTAGAATGTATTTTTCCTTTTACTCCTTTTATGCGGTTTGCTTTTATTTTTGATGCTACCGTATTGCTGAATGCAACAATGCCTCCGGGATATTCTGCTGGTTTAGCATCTTCCGGAACATACTTAGAACGGTCTTCTGATGAAGTTTTTACAGTTGCCTGCGAAAATACAGTTGCCGAAATTAATAATAAACTGAATAAAATTATTTTTTTCATCATGACAAACTATTTAAATGTTGTGCAATCAGCCATGCTTCACTCCAGCATGCCTGGAAATTGAAACCTCCCGTCACCGCATCAATGTTCAGAACTTCTCCGGCAATGTGGAAATTTGGAAGAAGTTTAGAGGACATGTTTTTGAAGTTAATTTCCTTTAAATCAATGCCTCCAGCGGTTACAAATTCGTCTTTAAAAGTTGATTTTCCTGTGACCTTCAGTTTTTTCCTGCAAAGATTTTCAAGGATCTTCTGCATTTCTTTTCCTGAAATATTGGACATCTGCTTATTCAGATCAACCTTTGAAACTTCTAATATTTTCTGCCAGAACCTGTTGGTGATATCAAATATTTTAGATTGACCGATCGTCTTTTTCGGGTTGGACTGTTTGAAGTTGTGGAAACTTTCTTCTGCTTCGTCCAAAGTAGTTGAAATAAAATTCACTTCAATTTCAAAATTATATTTCAATCTCGCCAGGCTTAAGGCTTCCCATGCTGAAATTTTTAAAACGGCAGGTCCCGAAAGCCCCCAATGGGTGATCAGTAAAGGACCGCTTTCTTCTGTTTTAAGGGAAGGAATTGAAATTCCTGCATTTTCAAAGCTCGTTCCGGGAAGATCTTTAAGTAAGTCATCCTTAATATTGAATGTAAAAAGTGATGGAACAAGAGGAATAATCTTATGGCCCAGATTTTCAACAATCTTTAGCGATTTTGGGGAACTTCCTGTTGCATAAATGATATAATCCGCTTCAAAATCACCTAAACTTGTTTTAACAAGATATTTGCCGTCCTGTTTTTCAATCTCTTTTACAGAGCATTTTGTTTTGACCTCTGCTTTTTTATTCTGAATTTCATGCAGGAAAGTATTGATAATCGTCTGTGAGGAATTGCTTTCAGGAAATGTTCTGTTATCATTTTCAATTTTCAAAGGAACATTACGCTGATCGAACCACTCCATAGTATCTCCCGGCTGAAATTTTGTGAAAACACTAAGTAATTCCTTATTGCCACGAGGGTAAAACTGAACCAATTCTTTTGGGTCGAAACACGCATGCGTCACATTGCAGCGGCCACCGCCTGAAATCTTTACCTTCTGAAGCACATCCGAGTTCTGTTCCAGGATGATGATTTTGTATTTTTTTTCGTCAATATTCGATGCGCAGAAAAAGCCTGCGGCACCGCCTCCGATAATAATGATCTGTTTCATGTAATGGTAATCCTATGCTGAAGATTATATTTTTCAAAAGTACAATTTTTATAAACCATCTTATTTGAGTAATTTTGAAGAATATAATTTAATCATACTAAAAACGACTTTTACATGATTTTTTACCATAAATTCGAAGTACGCTGGAGTGATCTTGATGCAAACAAGCACTTAGCCAATTCATCATATGTACAGTATTGTGCACAGTCCAGAATGGCCTTTATGACCAAAGAAAAAATGGGCGTTACCCAATTGAGCCGATGGGGAATCGGTCCGGTGATCATGCATGAAAGATATTCTTTCTTCAAAGAGATCTATGCAGACCAGACCGTTATTGTAAGTCTGGAGATTGACGGATGTTCAGAAGACTCTTCCATCTACAGGTTTGTTCATAAATTCTATACACCAGATGGGATACACTGCGCAACTGCTGAAGCTACGGGCGTATGGATTGATATGATGCTGAGAAAAATGACCACTCCGCCGGATGATGTGGTAGAAGCAATGAATAAATATAAAAGCCCGGAAACGGTTGTAATGACCAGAGAAGACTTTAAAAAACTTCCTTTCCGTCCGGACAATGTAGATCCCGCAGAATTTACTAAATAATCTAAGGCTCAACGTTCAGTGTTTGATATCATCAATACATTTTACATTGAACATTTTACAAAAAAGAAAAAATTATGTTTGAAGATAAATCACAGGAACTGACTCCAATCTCTAAATTAGGAGAATTCGGGCTTATAAAGCACCTTACCCAGCACTTTCCGATTTCCAATGAGTCTTCGGAACTTGGAGTGGGAGACGATGCCGCCGTTATCAATCCCGGGAATAAAAAGGTAGTTCTTACCACAGATGTCCTTGCAGAAGGCGTTCACTTTAATTTAGGCTATGTTCCTTTAAAACATTTAGGATACAAGGCTGTTGTAGTGAATCTGAGTGATATTGCCGCAATGAATGCTGTGCCGACACAAATTTTGGTTTCAATGGCCGTTTCCAACCGTTTTCCGGTAGAAGCTTTAGAAGAAATATACTCCGGAATCCAGGCTGCCTGTACAAGGTATAAGGTAGATCTGATAGGTGGAGATACCACAAGTTCCAATTCAGGCTTGGTGATGAGTATTACTGCCGTAGGAATCGAGAATGACGAAAATATTGTAAAAAGAAGCGGAGCTAAACCCAATGATCTGCTGGTAGTAAGCGGTGATCTTGGTGGTGCTTATATGGGACTTCAGATTCTTGAGAGGGAACACGCTGTTTTCCTTGCAGATCCCAATATGCAGCCTGAAATGGAAGGTTATGATTACATTCTGGAAAGACAGCTTAAACCTGAAGCAAGAACTGATGTGAAAACAATCCTGGAAGAATTGGACATTAAACCCACTTCTATGATCGATATTTCTGACGGTCTGGCTTCTGAGATCCTTCATCTTTCTGATCAGTCCAAAACAGGATTCAGACTGTATGAGGAGAAAATCCCAATGGATAGTCTTACCATTTCCACGGCAGATGAAATGAATCTTAATCCCGTAATGACTGCATTAAGCGGGGGCGAAGATTATGAGCTTCTGTTCACCATTTCTCCGAATGATTTTGATAAAATTAAAAACCACCCGGATTTTACTATTATCGGGCATGCTGTTGAAAATGAAGAAGGTAATTATATGGTGGCAAGAGGATCCAATCAATTGGTTCCCCTTACGGCACAAGGCTGGGATGCTTTTTTAAATAACCAGCAAAACGGATAAGCTTATAATTAATTTTGAATATTGTAAAATACCACAGCACTTTTGCTGTGGTTTTTGTTTATTTGATGAGGTAAAAATTTGTGATATGAAATATATAAAATTCATCTTACTGTTTCTTGTTTTTATTGGATCCATCCTGTATATAACTAAAAAAGGGGCAAAAGAATACACCGATACCAATGCCGTTTTAAAAAATGGAGTTGTCTTTGAAGGGACTGTTACGGATATAAAAAGATCTCATAATCATGGTTTTGGAGTATTATCTGTCAATGTTTCTAACTCAAATGTAAACGAATTTTCAAAAGAATTAAAACACGGAATATATCCTTACCGCATCAAAGGTAAAAAAGCGGAAATTTATTTGCCGATCTATATTGAAAGAGAAATTGGTGACCGTATTAAATTAATTTCTGACCGGGAAAGTATTTACTATAAAGGGAAAAAATCCGAAGATAAAGGAGAAGTTTATATTATTACAAATCCTTCAGATATAGAGTTCGCTAAAGAAAATTCAATATTTAATAAGGAATAAAAAATGAATCCGTCAGAAAAAAATATCCCCGTCCATCACCTCACCTCCGAAGAATTCCAGCTGAGCACTTTGGAAACAGGACATCCGGAGAATTTTAATGATATTCACAGGCATAATTTCTTTGAGATCATCTGGTTTAATGAGGTAAAAGAAGACAGCAGTCTGGAACTGGATTTTGAAAAGCACCCTCTCAGGAATAACCAGATTTGCATCATTGCGCCTGGCCAGGTCTTCAATATGAAACTTCGTGGTGAAAAAGGCTATGTTCTTGCGGTAAGCAGAGAGATTTTTAAAGAAGCCTGCGATATAGAAACAATTCTCACGGGCGGAACAGCACCTTTTACCTTAGATTTACAAAGCGGAAAAACCTGTAACACGATTATAAGACTAATGGAAGAAGAATATCATACTACTTCCAGAATCAATCTGCTAAAAACCTATCTGAAGGCTTTCTGCATCGTTATTACAGAACAGATCAGCCTTCAGGACCCTATGATTCATGACAGACAACGGATTCAGGAGCTGATCAAGCTAATAGAGGAACATTATATTGCTCACAGAGAGACTCTTTTCTATGCAGATCAGTTAAAGATCAGCACTCACCATCTCAATGATATTGTCCGTTTTTCCAGAGGAACGACGGTTAAAAAGATGATCGCCCAGCGGCTGTTGCTTGAAGCGAAAAGAGAGCTTAGTTTTGGGGCGTTAACCGTTAAAGAAATTGCTTTTAAACTGGGATTTGGAGATGCTTCCTATTTCTCCCGTTTTTTCAAAAAGCATAGTGGACAAAATCCTGAGGCTTTCAAATTCAAAAAAGATTAATCTTCAAAATGTTCAGTTTAAAGGTTCTAAAATAGATGGGATTTTAGCAAATAATAAAAACAATCTTCACTTTGTGCTGGTATCCCTTCAGTTATTGTATTGAAAGATATCGCTTTTTAAAAGACTTTTGCAGGCAGAAAAATCGCTTATGCGGTTAGATTCTGATTTTACCCTGTTTTATGAGAAATTTAAGCATCGTAGTGTTTATCCTGGCACTGCTCAACACTTTGGAATCACTGAGTATAGACCTTTACCTGCCCGCATTCCCCAATATGGCACAGATCTTTCAAACTGATATCGGACATATTCAGATTTCAATTTCTGTGTTTTTTGCAGGATTTGCCTTCGGACAGTTACTTTGGGGACCATTATCTGACAGAACGGGACGTAAACCAATGCTGTATTGCGGCCTATTACTTTTCATTGTTGGAGCTGCAGACATATTTTTTACAGAAAACATTTATGTACTGTGGGCAATGCGTTTTCTGCAGGCATTCGGAGGAAGTGCAGGCATTGTGATAGGCCGTGCCATTGTAATTGATCTTTATGATAAGAAAAGATCCGTTGCCATTTTCTCTCAGCAATCACAGATCAGTGGTATTGCTCCAATCATTGCTCCTTTATTGGGAAGTGTCTTCCTCAAATTCTGGGGATGGAACAGCTCCTTTGCTTTTCTCGGGATATTAGGACTCATCACCTTTTTTATGGTTTATAAATATGTCCCTGAAACCAATTCAAGAGCTTCTTTGCCTGAAGCCAGTGAAGATGAAAAAAGGTTAAAGGATCATCTTAGAATGATTATTTCCAATAAAGAGTTTATCAGCAGCACAATGATCGGAAGTATAGCATTTGCCTCTCTGATCATCTACATATCCAATGCTCCGTTTTTGTTTATGAAACTTCACGGATTTTCGAGTGGCACTTTCAGTTTGATTTTTGGTTTTAATTCATTGGCCTTAATAACGGCGGCCTATCTTACTCCTAAATTAATAAAGAGAATAAGCGACACTAAGCTTTTATTAACAGCTACACTCTTACTGCTGGCGGCGTGCGGGCTTCATATCCTTATATCAGCTACAGATCTTTCCGTTGTCCTGGAAATTATAATGCTTTATTTCTCATTGCTGGCTATAGGAATTCTGTTTCCTATTACTTCAGCTCATGCCTTGTCTCCTTTTAAAGAAGGGCGCGGGACAGCGGCAGCTGTGATGGGATTTATGCAGCTGATGGTTACTTTTGTACTTTCAGGAATCGCAGGGCTTTTAGAAGCAGATTCTATTATGCCGATGGTTATGATACGGGCAAGTATTGCAGTGATAGCGGTCTGGTTTGCTTACCACTCATTTAAAAGTAAGCAACCTTCTACAGAATCCTTGGGAGAGGAAAGTCCGCAAGAGGCTGTTTAAACTAAAAACAGAATGCAGTCTTATTAGATTATCCTTCCATTTTTCCGTTTGGTCATACTATTTATACACTTAATCAATTAATTTTTGTGAGCAGGTCTCAAAGGTCTCTCTTTGCATAAAATTTAAATTATGAAGAGAAATCTTTTGGCAGCAGCCTGTTGCCTGGTGGGATATTGGGCTACTGCTCAGTCGGGAATAGCTGCCGAACTTAAAACAGAATATATTCCTTTTTCCAGCTATATCCGCCCGGAAGACAGTGTGAAGACTAATTCTAAAAGTAACTTTAAAAGGGCAGATCTTAACCTCAGCATTCCATTGTCAATGAAAAAAGACAGCAGTGGAAGAATAAAAGCCTGGTCACTTCTGCTGAGTGGGTCTTATGCAAAAATGGCGCATAAAGATTACGAAAAACAGCTGTTTCCGGATCAGATGCTGAATGCACAAGTCGGAATCCAGCACATGAGACCCTTAGGAAAAAAATGGAGCATGATGATGACCGCATCCGTAGGAGTTTATACTGATATGGAGCAAATAAGTTCTGACGATATTCTCGGACAGGGTGGAGTTTTATTTATCAGACATTTTAATCCCAATTTAGCGCTGGGAGGAGGCCCTGTATTAACGACTGCTTTTGGGGTTCCTATGATTCTTCCGTGGATCTATTTCGACTGGAAAACCAATGGAAAAATTAAATTTAACATCAACTTCCCGGAAGGAATGGAAGCCGGCTATCTGTTCTCAGACAAATTTGCTTTAAAAGCCGTCGTCAACCTGAGCGGAATGACGGTAGAAAGAAATAAAGACGGAAAATCCATGTTACTTGGCTACCAACAGATTACAGCAGGAATCCGTCCCGAATTAAAGCTTAATGATAAACTCAGCCTTCGCCTTACAGGGGGAACCGCATTATTGAGAAGTTTCAGTGAAAACGACAGGAAGATCAAAAGTATTTTCAAAGACAAAAAAATAGATGATCCCAAATTTGCCACTACATTTTATGCAGCCGTATCGTTAAGATGGAATTTACCTTAAGAGCATAGATGGAAGCGGGAAGTAACTACCCAACAATTATTTGCTTTTAGTCTATTGATTATTTAAATCCTTGTAGATTCAAATGAAAAAGGCAATCATTTAATTTCGACAGCAATAGCTTCCCTCTTCCAGTTTCCTTCTTCCTTTCTATTTACTAATAAGCTTCTTATACACCACCTGATTGAGCAACTCCTCTTTTCGGGTACGGGAAATAGGAAGCTCCGTTTTATTGATGAACAGACGGCCGCCTGAAATCATATCGATGTGGATAATGTTGATCAGGAAAGATTTATGGATCCTGAAAAAATGCTCGGATGGCAAAGATTCTTCAATCGCCTTCATCGTTTGATGGATCACCAGGGATTTATCTTTAAAATGAAGTTTCGTATAATTCTGCATACTTTCAATGTATAAAATATCAACCCAGGAAACCTTGATGAAGCTGTCAGACTGCCTTACATAAAGAAAAGGATCATCATAAGGAGAATTCTTCTTCAGCTTTTCGGAGACAATAAACTGCTGCTGAGCCTTATTGACAGCCTGGTAAAAACGGTTAAAAGCAATCGGTTTCAGAAGGTAATCTACAACCTGCAAACGGTATCCTTCCAACGCATATTCCGAATAAGCGGTTGTCAGAATGCACAAAGGCGGATTTTCCAGCTGTTCCAGGAATTCAAGCCCCGTCAGATAAGGCATATTGATATCAAGAAATAAAAGATCAATTTCTTTTTCCTTTACGATGGTATCTGCTTCCAATGCGGTGGCACAGGTTCCTTCAACTGATAAAAAATCAATCTGGTCTGCCAGTTCTTTAAGATGGAATCTTGCCAATGGTTCATCATCAATGATCAGGCATTTCATTTTTGGAGTATTACTGCTCATTGCTGTCAGATAATTGTAAGGTTAAATTGACTTTGTACACATTGTTTCCTGATTCAATTTTGAGATTATGACGATTCGGATATTGCAGTTTCAGACGTTTTTGTACATTCTGAAGACCAATTCCGCCTGAACCTTCCTTCTTTTTATAGCCTGCAATATCAGAGTAGGAATTTTCAGCACAGAACAATAGGAAGCCGTCTTTTTCAGTACATGATATCCGCACATAACCTTTGTGTCCCGGCAGCCGGCAGACATATTTAAAAGCATTCTCAATGAAAGGAACCAATAGGAGTGGAGCAATAAATGATGCTGTATTTTCGGTTTTCCAATCCGATTGTACTTCCAGCTCATTTCCCCATCTTAATTTTTCTACTTCAACGAGATTTTGCAGGTGTTCAATATCCTTATTCAGCGGGACAAGGTTTTGGTTACAGTGATAAAGCTGGTAACGCAGAATATCTGAAAATTTAAGTAAGAGATAATCTGCAAGCTGAATATCTGTCCTCATCAGGATATGAATATGGTTCAGAATATTGAAGACCACGTGTGGATTGATCTGGTCCTGCAACAGTTTGAGCTGATTTTCCAGGTGAGCCTGCTGAAGAAGGATATGGTCCCGTTCTATCCTTCCGTGTTCCTGATAAAATTTGATTCCGCAGGTAGATCCGTTGATAAGAAATGAAGCGGGGAGTGCCAGATAAAATCCCTGCCATAAAAAGGGAAGATGATCAATAAAGTGATCAGGGAGCTGATTTTTGGAGTTAATTTCAATATAAGTGAAAATTAAAGAATATATAAAACTCAGTAAAAGAATAACTCCTGTCGCCTGAAGCAGAAACAGTTTCATTCTTTTTTGGCGTAACGCTTTTGGGAGAAGTTTTACAGTAAGAAAATGAGTAAACACAACTGAGGTAATAACCAAGGCAATGGTTTGTAACACAGATGAGATTATATCAGAATTAGCCTGAAAATTAATATATACAGCCGCTGCAAATACAAGCCAGAAAATGGTGACAAAAATATATTCTCTTAAAATAAATGGTTTGGTCATGGAGAAAGTAAAGTAGATTTATAAAAAATTAGAAACTGCAGGGGCGCAGTTTCTAATAAGTAAAGATAATTTAAGTTTTTAGAATAGGAAATAGCCTATTCCCAATGTAAAACTGTGGGGTTTCGATTTAAATTCTTTACTGATGCTTGAAAGTCCGGTTTCATACCTAAGATCTACGGTGAAGTTTTTGTAATCCGCTCCAATGCCTCCTGTAATCCCGATATTCGATTTGTCAAAACTTTTAAAGCCTTCCTGAAGAGCTTTGGATGTAGATATATTGTTTTTAAAGGCATAGCTGTAAACTCCACCCGCAAAGGCTCTTACATTGAAGTCTTTGTTGTTGATCAGTTTATAACCGATTACTACCGGGATGTCAACAGAACTCCATGTCAGCTTTGGAGAATTGCCATCCGTGGAATCAAATGAGGTTTTTCTTTTGTTGAATAAAGCTTCTCCCTGTACATAAAGGCTTCCGATATCCATTCTCGTCATAATTCCTCCCTGATAGCCTAAGCCATATTTTCCTTCCAGTGTAGAAGATGCTGTTGAGGTTTTTGTAAAGCTTGTTCCTGCCTTGATCCCGATGTGGAATGCCGGAGTTTGTTGTGCCTTTGTTTCAACCGAACAAGTGATGCATAATAAAAGTGAGCTTAGCGCTAAAATCTGCTGTTTCATAAATTGTTGTAATAATTTGATGCAAAACAACAACTATCGAAAGCGGATTAAAACTTTATTTGATGAACCGCATAAATACTTTGACAAGTATCTGTTTTCAGCAGAAAATAAAAAATCGGAAGACTTTGCTTCCGATAAGTGTTATTTAAAAGGGTTCCTCTTCACAAATGGTTGGAGGAATACATCCGCCGGGACCACCACCAGTATTGCCTCCTCCTCCTACAGAAATACATTTCCCCGGACTTCCATCATCATACATTTCACAGGCTCTTCCATAATTACAGTCACAGTCTGTCCAGCAGTAGGCAGATTCACCGTTCATGTGGCAGCCACTTCCTCCTGCACCAAGGATCGTGGAAAGGTCTTTTCTTAAAAGTTTTTTCATTTTTCTCATAATAATTCGATTGTTAAAAAGTTAATGGTTTGATGTATAAGTAAATATACTAAAAAAACAGAACCGTTCATCAAAGAGAAAACACAGAAAAAAAACAAGTAAACTATTCAGGAAATAAACAGATAATGCTGAAATTTTCCACGGCACTAATCCACCCGCTTAATCAAATCAATCAAAGATTGATTCAGCCTTTGCTTTCTTAAAATCAACGCCATCATTATCAATCTTTGCGTTAAAAAAATCAATATCTGAATCAAATGACAAGAAAAAACCGCTGCCTAAGCAACGGTTTATTTATTATTTACTGAAATTTAATTGTAAAGGAAGGCTCACCATGGTAAGAACAGGTCTCCCATTGGATTCTGCCGGCTTCCATTTGCCCTTATCCCGGATGCGGTAAAAAGCAGCTTCAATAAACGCATTCACAGCTTCGTTGTTACCTTTTACCTTGGGTTCATAAACATTTCCTTTAGAGTCTACAATAAACTTTAAGGTGATCTTATAAGGATTGACTGCAAAATTAAGGAAAGAAAGATCAACAGCTTCATTTAAAAGCTTTTGAAAAGCTGCCTTTCCACTTACATATTCTGCTTCCTTAGTAATCTTTGGAGCCATTGGTGGCGGGACATCAGTTATTGCTTTTTTATCCTCCTCGGAAATTTTCACCAAAGCATTTTTGTATGCTGCTATTTTTTCTTCCGTAAGAATCCACTCCTGCTTAGTTCTTTCATCATTGGGCTTGGGATATTTATTATACAGAGCCTTTAATTTCCTTTCATAGCGGGAATCGGCCTTCTCGAAACCGGAAATCTGTGCGCTGCTGAAAGCAAACATCAGGATGAATGCTAATGCTGAAAGTTTTTTCATCGCAGTTTAGGCTTTTACAATATTAATGATCACCTCAGTAGCTTTTTCCATGCTTTCTAAAGCAACATATTCGTAAGGTCCGTGGAAATTCATTCCTCCTGCAAAAATATTAGGGCAAGGAAGTCCCATGTAAGACAGCTGTGCGCCATCTGTTCCGCCTCTGATTGCTTTTATTTTTGGTTCAATACCGGCTTCCTTCATTGCTTTTGCGGCAAGATCAATGATGTGCATTTTGCCTTCAAACTGCTGCTTCATATTTCTGTACTGCTCCTTGATCTCCACTTCTGCAGTTCCTGCACCATGTTTTTCATTGAATTCAGCAACTTTTTCTTCTAAGTATTTCTTTCTGGCTTCAAATTTTTCTTCATCATGATCACGAATGATATATTGAAGTTTAGCCTCAGAGATATCAGCTGTAACATCCATTAAATGATAGAATCCATCAAAGCCTTTAGTCGTAGCCGGAGTTTCATTTGCAGGAAGTAAGTGTATAAATTCAGCAGCCAGAAGTGCTGCATTGATCATTTTTCCGTAAGCATAGCCTGGATGAACGCTCAGTCCATGGATTTTTACCACAGCGCCTGCGGCATTGAAGTTTTCATACTCCAATTCTCCCACTTCACTACCGTCCATTGTGTAAGCCCATTCAGCACCGAATTTAGCCACATCAAATTTATGCGCTCCTCTTCCGATCTCTTCATCAGGCGTAAACCCTACGGCAATTCTTCCGTGCTTAATTTCCGGGTGGGCAATAAGATATTCCGCAGCCGTTACAATTTCTGCACATCCTGCTTTGTCGTCTGCACCAAGAAGCGTGTTCCCATCTGTAGTGATCAGTGTTTGTCCGATATATTGTTTTAAACTTTCAAATTTTGAAGGAGACAGGGTGAATCCTGTAGTCTGGTTCAGCACAAGATCACTACCATCATAATTTTTCCAAACCTGAGGTTTTACATTCTCTCCGCTGAAATCCGGTGAAGTATCATAATGCGAAATAAAACCAATGGTTGGTTTGTCATCATTATCCAAGTTGGAAGGTACATATCCCATAATATAACCATGTTCATCTATCGATACATCTGCTAAACCTATTGTTCTAAGTTCTTCTGCAATATGATTGGCAATGTCCCACTGTCTTGGGGTAGAAGGCGTTGCTTCGCTTTCCGCATCGCTGGTTGAATATATCTTTACATAAGTGAGAAAACGGTTCATTAGTTTCTCTTTCCACAATGGGTTGAATTCTATTGTACTCATCAATCTTAAATTTCCAACAAATATACAATGTAAATTATTCAAATCAGGATTTTAACGCATCTTTCTGGTGTGGTTCAGCCTGCAATTGGGATTGATTTCTTTTATCTCAGATACCAATTTCTATAATCAAATAAATTATCATAACTTGCGTGGATTATGATGTCCAAACGTTGCAAATATGCTTTGAAAGCAATGATTAGATTGGCAAGAAACTACAATCAGGGATTTTTGTCAACCACTATTATTGCACAGGATGAAAACATTCCCAAAAAATTTCTGGAGCAGATTCTTCTTGAGCTTAAAAGAGCCAAACTGGTCAACAGTAAACAGGGTACGGCAGGCGGTTATTACCTGCTCAAATCTCCCGATGATGTATCGCTGGCCGATATCTATCGCATTTTTGAAGGCCCAATTGCATTAACACCCTGCATATCAATCAATTTTTACGAACCTTGTGACGACTGTGTTGATGAAGCAACCTGCTATCTCAGAAATGAGCTCATCATTGTAAGAGAGAAAACCCGCAAAAGTATGATGGAAGCTACACTGACTTCCTTTATAAAAAACGGATAAAAATTTTTTTTAATTTTAAATCCTACTAATTTGGTAGAATTACTAGGATTTATATATATTTGCACCAGTTAATATCAATTTAGAATGGAAAATAATCTGAAAACAGACTTCGATAAACTTCTGAATGAGGCTTCTGCAGGCTCATTCGATGCAGGATTTTTACCGGTTCTGGCAGACCGGTTTTCTGGAGAAGTAATCTTTTCTACCAGCTTCAGTTATGAAGATCAGGTAGTCACTCACCTCATCAAAAACCTGAATATTGATGTTTTTACTTTAGATACTGGACGACTTTTTGAACAGACGTATGAAACCTGGACCTCATCCCGGGCTTTCTTCAGAAAAAATATAAAAGCCTATTACCCGGATCCGGAAGTCCTGCAGCAATTTGTTTCAGAAAACGGTCCGGATTCTTTTTATCAGTCTGTAGAAAAAAGAAAGGCCTGCTGTAATATCAGGAAGGTGATTCCTCTGAAAAAAGCCCTTCAGGGATATAAAGTTTGGATCACCGGTTTGCGGTCTGAACATTCTGCAGGCAGAGGGCAAATGCCACAACTGGAATGGGATCCGGATCATCAGATCATCAAATTCCATCCTATCCTTCACTGGACCACACAACAAGTGACAGATTATGTACAGAAACATCATTTGCCTTATAATCACCTCCACAAAAAAGGATTTGTAAGCATCGGATGTGAACCTTGCACCAGAGCGATCAAAGAAGGTGAAGATTTCAGGGCCGGCCGGTGGTGGTGGGAAGATGCCGATAAGAAAGAATGCGGCTTACATGTTCATCAATAAAAAATATACTATGTCATTATATCAGTTAAATTATTTAGATCAGCTAGAGTCAGAGTCCATTTATATCCTCAGAGAGGTTGCAGGACAGTTTGAGCGTCCGGCTTTGCTATTCAGTGGTGGAAAAGACAGTATTGTTCTTGCACATCTGGCAGCAAAAGCATTTCCCTACGGTAAAATTCCTTTCAAGTTTGTTCATGTAGATACAGGACACAATTTTCAGGAAGTTTTAAGCTTTAGAGATCAACTGGCAAAAGAACTGAATGTAGATCTGGTAGTCCGAAAAGTAGAAGATACCATCAATAAAAGAAAACTGACAGAGCCGAAAGGAAAGTTCCCAAGCAGAAACTGGCTGCAGACCTTCACATTACTGGATACTATTGAAGAATTTGAATTCGATGCATGCATTGGCGGAGCCAGAAGAGATGAAGAAAAAGCCCGCGCAAAAGAAAGGATTTTTTCTGTTCGTGATGAATTCGGACAGTGGGATCCAAAGCTTCAACGACCTGAATTGTGGAATATTTTCAACGGAAAAATTCATAAAGGAGAAAATGTAAGAGTCTTCCCTATAAGCAACTGGACTGAGCTTGATATCTGGAATTATATCCGCAGGGAAAATATAAGTCTGCCATCTATTTATTTCTCGCATGAAAGGGAAGTGGTAGATCTCAACGGCCATTGGATTGCCAATTCTGAGTTCGCCGTTCTTGAAGATCATGATATTGTAAAAACAAAAAGGATCCGTTACCGCACCGTAGGAGATATGACGTGTACCGCGGCAGTAGAGTCCGAAGCTTCCACGGTAGACCGGGTTATTGAAGAAATTGTGGCCACCAGAATTTCAGAGAGAGGAGAAACCAGAATAGATGACAAAGTCACCGAAGCGGCGATGGAAGACCGGAAAAAAGGAGGCTATTTTTAATGGGTAATGAACAATGAGTAATAAGCAATATATAATGCACAAAAATAATCAATCGGGAATATATTACTCATTACTCATCATTGATTATCAATCATTTATAATTAAACAATCGTGGATATATTAAGATTTATAACAGCAGGAAGTGTAGATGACGGGAAAAGTACCCTCATCGGAAGACTGCTTTACGATAGCAAAAGTATCTTGCAGGATCAGCTGGAAGTATTGGAAAAGCATTCTAAAAACAAAAATGAAGATGGTGTGGATCTGGCTTTGCTAACTGATGGTTTGCGGGCAGAAAGAGAGCAGGGAATCACCATAGATGTTGCTTACCGCTATTTTTCCACCTCAAAAAGGAAATTTATCATTGCAGATGCGCCCGGACATGTTCAATATACCAGAAACATGATCACCGGAGCATCCAATTCCGACCTGATGGTTATTCTGATCGATGCCCGGAAAGGTGTAATTGAACAAACCAGAAGACATTCCATTATTGCTTCTTTGCTTAAACTGAAAAAGGTAGCTGTTGCGATTAACAAAATGGATATGGTAGACTATTCAGAAGATATTTTTGAATCCATAAAAGCAGACTATGAAAAAATTGCAGAAGGCCTTGGCCTAAATGACGTTACCTATTTCCCTATCTCAGCTTTAAAAGGAGACAATATCGTTTCCCTGTCGTCCAGTACGGATTGGTACCAGGGCAGCTCGCTTCTCGATTATCTGGAAGAAGTGCAGCTGGATCAGGAACAGAACAGCGGAAGCCGTTTTCAGGTACAATATGTCATTCGTCCGCAGATTGAGGAACTCCATGATTTTCGTGGCTATGCAGGACAGATTATCAGCGGAAGCTTTAAGAAAGGAGATAAAATAGCGATACTTCCGGCGGGTATTATTACTGAGATTGCAATGATAGAAGTCAATGGTAGTGAGGTTCAGGAAGCCTTTGCAGGGCAGCCCGCATTATTACAGATCACGGAAGATATAGACATCAGCAGGGGAGACCTTTTTGCATCAGCAGAAGAACTTCCCCATGTTGAAAAAGAAGTGAAAGTATTACTGTGCTGGCTGGATCATAAAGCTCTGCAACCAGGCAATAAATATCTGATTCAACATCACAGCAGACAGTTAAAAGCGGTGGTGAAGCAGGTGGATTATAAAATCAATGTTAATACACTGGAACAGGAAGCAGCAGAAGGAGAAATAAAGCTTAACGAAATTGCCAAAGTCACCATAAAAACAGCACAGCCTTTAGTATTTGATGATTTTGTAAGCAATAAAAAAACAGGATCGGCCATTTTAGTGGATGAAACGTCTAATGCAACCGTTGCAGCCTGCATAATTCAATAAAAAATGAAAATTTCAGATCAGTTTATTCATAAGATACTCGAAAAAAAGCAGATCAGTTCCCATGGGTTTTTTGACAAAACCGATATGGAAACATGGGTAAGAGAATTGTATAATGTCCTTTTTCTTCCACAGCAAATTAATAGCGGTGATCAACTGAAAACCGGGTTTGAAGAACTGCAGAAAGGTCTCTTCGATTTGATTAAAAGTATAAAAAATGATGAGGCTTTTGCTCAAAATGAGTCCAACAACTTCTTCCTGGCTTTGCCGGAGATCTATGATAAATTAATTCTTGATGCTGAATCTATTTTAGAATTTGATCCTGCTACAGGGTCTTTAGAAGAGATTCTACTTTCGTATCCGGGCTTTTTTGCAACCTATGTGTATAGAATTTCACATCAGCTCTGGATTCAGGAAATAAAAATATTGCCGCGTGTCATTTCAGAATATGCACACAGCAGAACAGGAATAGATATTCATCCCGGTGCGATCATTGGAAAGCATTTCTTTATTGATCACGGAACAGGAATCGTGATCGGAGAAACGACAGAAATAGGCAATCATGTGAAAATATACCAGGGAGTGACGCTTGGAGCGCTCAATGTTTCAAAAGATAAAGCCAATAAGAAAAGACATCCCAATATTGAAGACCATGTCATCATCTATTCCGGAGCAACGATTTTAGGAGGCGAAACAACGATAGGCAGAGACAGTATCATTGGAGGAAATGTATGGATCACACAGAATGTCCCTTCCAATTCCCTGGTTTATAATAAAAGTGAAATAAAAATAAAAGATAACGGACCGCTTCCAGAATCTTTAACATTTGTGATTTAAAACAAAAAACAAAATAAAATTGAGTCGGTATGAAGTTCCAAAACACATTAGAAACCATCGGAAATACCCCGGTCGTCAAAATTAACAAACTTTTCGGTCCTGAAAATGAAGTCTGGATCAAACTGGAAAAAGCCAATCCCGGCGGAAGCATTAAAGACAGAATTGCTTTATCAATGATTGAAGATGCTGAAGCCAAAGGACTTTTGAATAAAGACAGTGTTATCATAGAGCCTACCAGTGGAAATACAGGTATAGGTCTTGCTTTGGTAGCAGCCGTAAAAAACTATAAACTTATTCTTGTGATGCCGGAAAGCATGAGTTTGGAACGCCGCAAAATTATGGAATCCTATGGAGCAGAATTCGTACTCACTCCAAGAGAAAAAGGAATGAAAGGAGCCATTGAAAAGGCTGAAGAACTGGCCAAAGAAACCCCGAATTCGTGGATCCCAAGACAGTTTGACAATCCTGCCAATGTAAAAGTACACACCGAAACGACCGCCCAGGAAATACTGAAAGACTTCCCCGAAGGTCTTGATTATCTCATTACCGGAGTAGGAACAGGAGGTCATATCACAGGAATTGCCCAGGTTCTGAAACAGAAATTTCCCAATATCAAAGTGATTGCTGTAGAACCGGAATTATCTCCCGTTCTTAGCGGAGGTTCGCCCGCACCACATCCTTTGCAGGGTCTGGGGGCCGGATTTATTCCTTCCATTCTGGATACTGGGATTCTGGATGAAATTGTAAAGATCGGGAAAGATGAAGCCTTTGAATTCACTAAAGAAGCTGCCAAAAAAGAAGGTCTTTTCGTAGGAATTTCTACCGGAGCAGCTTTAGCGGCAGTCGCAAAAAAACTTCCTGAAATTCCGACCGGATCTACTATACTGACTATCAATTATGACACAGGCGAAAGATATCTGTCCATAGAAGGACTGTTCTAGTCACCCTAAAATAAGAAGATTAAAATGAAACAAAATACCCATTCACCACAGGTCTACCTGGTAGGTGCAGGACCCGGCGACCCTGATCTCATCACTGTAAAAGCCGTAAAAGCCATTGCATCAGCCGATATCATCTTATGTGACCGCCTTGTAAGTCCGGAAATACTAAGCCGTTATGCCAATAAAAAAAGCGAGATTATTTATGTTGGTAAAGAATGCAGCAAAAATGCTTCTACACCCCAGTCCCACATCAATACACTCATCATAGACTTTGCATCTCAAGGGAAAACGGTAGTACGACTTAAAGGAGGAGATATATCCTTCTTCTCCAATGTTCTGGACGAATTGAAAGCATTGAAAGAAAATCATATTCCATTTGAAATTATACCCGGAATTACCGCTGCTTCAGGAGCCGCAGCGTACGCAGGAATGCCTTTGACAGCCAGAGGATATGCCACATCTGTACGTTTTCTGACCTATTATAAAACTGAAATCCTCAGTGAAGAATACTGGAAAGAACTTGGAACCTCAGAGGATACCCTTGTTTTTTATATGTCAAAAGGAAACCTGAACGGTCTGGTTGAAAAATTTTTAGCAGTAGGAAATACTGATGATAAAAAGATTGCAATAATCGAACAGGCCACCACTCCTTATCAGAAAGTGTATACCTCATCACTGGAAGAATTTCAGGAAAAGCTTGGAAATAAAACATTTGTATCTCCTTCATTGGTTATTGTAGGTAAGGTGGTGAATCTCCACGAAGAGTTTGCATGGTTGGAATCAGGTAAACAGGAAGGGATTTACTTCAAATCTGTAACCGACGGAAGCTTAGTGTCAAATACCCAAAATCTATTCGAATATGCTGTCTGAAACTAAATTAAATGCCCTCAAAGAAATATCCGGTGATTTTTCGAGGGACGAAGCAGTCTGGGCAAGCGGTTTTCTCGCTGGTCTTGCAGGATTTACCAATGCCGTGCAGCCATCTTTTTCTGAAGAGAATCAGGCAGAGATCATTTCTCCAAAGAAAATCACCCTTGCTTACGGTACGGAAACCGGTAACAGTAAAAAATTGGCCGTAGAACTTGCGGGAACAATTAAGAAAAAAGGAGTGCAGGTAAAGCTGGCAGATCTTTCCCAATATAAACCTAAAGATCTTGCCAAAGAAGACCTTTTCTTCGTTATCATCAGCACACAGGGTGAAGGCGAACCGCCACTTCTGGCCAAGAAATTTTATGATCACCTTCATGAAAATGATCTTAATCTCAATCACCTGAAATTTGGAATCCTTGCGCTTGGAGACAGCAGCTATCCACTGTTTTGCAAAACCGGGGAAGATGTAGACTTCCGTTTCGAAATATTGGGCGCACAGCGAATCATTCCTTTGAAAAAATGCGATATTGATTATGAGCAGGAGGCCCATAACTGGGCAGAACATATCCTGGATGTTGTCGGTAAAAAGGCAGAAAGCAGCCAGAAAAGTACATCTGTTCCAAAAATTTCAACAGGAAGAAAAAAATACCGGGGAAAAGTTTCAGCCATTATCAATCTGAATGACATAGACTCCGAAAAGCAAACCTTTCATATAGAAATCGAAACAGAAGAACCTTTGATTTATAACCCCGGCGATGCATTGGGAGTGATCGCTTTCAATTCTAAATCTGAAGTAGATGAGATCATCAGCCTCACCGGAATTGATCCTCAAAAGCAAATTAAAACAGCAAAAATTACAGCCAGTGCAGAAGAGTTGTTGTACAAACACCTTAATATCAGTTATCTGCTCAAAACTACAGTAGCCCAATATGCACAGATCACAGGACATCTTATTCCTGATGTACGGTTAAGCCTTCTTGACCTGCTGCGGATCTATCCGGTAAACAATGCCGGTGAATTTGTGGAAGTCATTGCTGCTCTCACGGGTCAGTCACCACGTTTGTATTCAATTTCTTCCTCGCTGCAGGCACATGGTGATACCGAAATTCATATTACAGTGGCCAAATCTGAATTTTTCATCAATGATAAAAAGCAAAACGGTTTGTGTAGTGGTTTTCTGGCTGAATTTAAAGAAGAACAGGAGTTGGAGTTTTATATTCAGGAAGCCAAACATTTCAGACTTCCCAAGCCTGAAAAAGATATTATTATGATCGGTCCGGGAACGGGTATTGCTCCTTTCAGGTCCTTTCTCTACGAACGGGATGCGCTGGGGGCAGAAGGCCGAAACTGGCTCTTTTTCGGTGACCGGACTTTTGTTTCAGACTTTCTCTATCAGGCAGAGCTGCAGGATTTCCTCAAAACAGGAGCATTAACCCATCTTGATCTTGCCTTTTCCAGAGACACTACAGAAAAAATATATGTGCAGCACAGGCTGGAGCAAAAAGCACAGGAAGTATATCACTGGCTGGAAGGCGGAGCATCACTTTACGTTTGTGGTGCCAGAGAACCCATGAGTAAAGATGTTGAAAAAACCATTCTGAACATTATTCAGGAGAAGGGAAAACGCAGCCTGGAAGACGCTCAGATCTATCTTGAAGAACTGGAGCTCAGCGGAAGATATGTTAAAGATGTGTATTAAATGATAAACGGATAATATAATGACAGATAAAAATAATCTTTCACCGGTAGAAAGAATAAAAACCGGCAGCAACGGCCTCAGAGGAACCTTAAAGGAAAGTCTTTTAGATGATTTTACCGGAGCCATCAGAGAAGATGACCAGACCCTCATCAAGTTTCACGGGATGTACCAGCAGGATGACAGGGACAGACGCGAGGAAAGAGTCGCCAAGAAACTGGAATGGCTGTATTCCTACATGATCCGTCTCAGGCTTCCCGGAGGATTTTTAACATCCGAACAATGGGTTGGCCTCAATAATATTGCAGAAGATCATTCCACGGGCGTCATCAAAATTACCACACGTCAGACCATTCAGCTGCACGGGATTTTGAAATCTCATGTAAAACCTACCATTCAGAGTTTCAATCTGCAACATCTGGATTCCATAGCAGCATGTGGCGATGTCAACAGAAACGTAACCTGTACCTCAAATCCTTCAGAATCCCCCTTACACCAGCAAGCTTATGAATTGGCGGGAAAGATCAGTGAAATGTGTCTTCCGAAAACAAAGTCTTATTATGATCTCTGGATCGATGATGATATGGTCATTGACAGAAAATCAGAAGAAGATCCTCTTTATCAGGACAGATATCTTCCAAGAAAACTGAAAATTGGAATTGCAGTTCCTCCCAATAATGACGTTGATGTTTTTATCAATGATATAGCGCTGATTGCGATTATTGAGGATCACAAAATTGTAGGCTACAATATTGCTGCAGGAGGAGGACTCGGCGCCACTCACGGGAATGATGCCACCTATGCACGTCTTGCCTCTGTTTTAGGGTTTGTAGCCACAGAAGAAAAAGTATTGCAGGCGGTGTATGAAATTATTACTGTACAGCGTGATTTCGGGAACAGGAGTGACCGGAAATTATCAAGGTTAAAATATACCATAGACAAGCTTGGAATTGAAGGCTACAGAAATGAAGTAGAAAAACGATCCGGTTTTAGCTTTGAACCTGCCAGAGAATTCAAGTTTGAACAGAGAAAAGACCGTTACGGATGGGTACAGAATCATGAAGGGAAGTGGTTTTATACTCTATTTGTAGAGCACGGAAGAGTTTTGAATACAGATGATTATCCTCTAAAATCAGGGTTATTAAAAATTGCAGAAACAGGAAAAGTCAATTTTAGGTTTACCTGTAATCAAAACCTGATCCTCTCTGATATTCTGGAAGAAGATAAAGCTGAAATTGAAGACCTTCTGAAAGAATCCGGAATTTTCGGTTACACCAGAGATGCCAGTGCACTACGTAAAAATTCTGTGGCCTGTGTAGCGCTCAATACATGCTCACTCGCTTTGGCTGAAGGTCAGCGTTACCTGCCTGCTTTAGTGACAAAAATAGAACCCGTTCTTGAAAAATACGGACTTCAGAATGAAGACATCACGATCAGAATGACCGGCTGTCCCAACGGATGCGGAAGATCACCGAATGCAGAGATTGGCTTTGTGGGTACGGCCTATGGTAAATACAATCTTCATATCGGGGGCGACAGACTGGGAATGCGCCTCAATACAAAGTTTAAAGAAAACATCGGGGAAGAAGAGATCCTTGAAACCCTTGATGAACTTTTCGGAATTTACTCAGAAAACAGGCAGGAAGAAGAAACCTTTGGTGATTTCTCTTATCGCTATTTACAAACCATAAAATAAAATATATGATCAACGTTCTTTACCGGCAAAAGAATGCCGGAAAACATTACCATTATCTTTTAGGGATCCGAATGTGTATATGCTGTTCATTAATTGACGACGCATAAACCATTCATCAAACCTAAAATTTTATACAAGTGAAATCCATAAACCCACAATATTTTCAGAAGAAAATCAGTTCTATTATCCTCATATTATTCTTGCCGGCTTTGTACAGGCACAACAGCAGATTGAAGTAAGTGGAATTATAAAACAAACAGATACCCATAATGGGATTGCCGGAGTGCAGATCCAGATAGAAAATACGCAGGATAAGGCAATTACCGATGAGGAAGGAAATTTTAATTTGAGAACAAGGGTAAAAATACCCTTCAGAATTGTGATCAGGAAAGAGGGGTTTACAGAACAAACCGCTGAAATTCTTTCACTGTCCAGTAAAATAGCTGTAGAATTAAATCCTCAGAACACCATTATCAATGAAGTAGTGATCTCTGCCTCACGGGTTCCCGAAAAATTACTCAGATCACCGATCGCTATTGAGAAGATTGATATTAGAACAATCCGGGAAAGCCCTGCAGCTTCATTTTATGAAACCCTGGAAAACGTAAAAGGCTTACAGCTTTTAACCTCAAGCCTTACATTAAAAGTTCCCAACGCCAGAGGATTCAATTCTCCAAATAACTTCCGCTTTATGCAGTTAGTAGATGGGGTAGATGTACAGTCTGCCACTTTGGGAGTTCCATTGGGAAATGCAATAGGGCCGACAGAACTGGACATCCAGTCTATGGAAATTACACCCGGAGCCGCTTCCGCTTTATACGGAATGAATGCCGTCAATGGTTTGGCGAGCCTTCAGACCAAAGATCCATTTACCTCGGAAGGCGTAAGTCTTTATTTCAGAGGCGGCGTGAACCATGTGGACAATGTGAACCACAAAACAGCTGCGTTGGGAGAAAGTGCATTCAGGATCGCAAAAGTTCTGAACAACAATCTCGCAATAAAAATCAACGGGTCCTATTTCAGTGGTGTCGATTGGATCTCGGACAACCGGACAGACCAGAATCCCGGCTCACTGATTACTGCCAATCCAAACTTTTCCCTCACCAACAATCCGGCAGAAGATCTTTGGAACAAATACGGAGACGAAAGGAATAACCGTACCTCTGTAAAAGTGAATTATAATGGAAAACCTACAACCTTCAACGTTTCGAGAACAGGCTATTATGAAAAAGATCTCATCAGTCCTGAAGTAAAAAATATAAAATTTGATGCAGGATTGTACTACCGTTTTGGAGACCAGTGGAAAACATCCTATGTGTACCGTTATGGCTTGCTGGATGGAACTTTTCAGCGAGGAAACAAGATTCGTCTTCAGAACGCAACGGTTCAGAATCATAAAGTAGAACTTACCGGGAAAGAGTTGACATTCAGAGCGTATATGTCCATAGAAAACACCGGGGATTCTTACAATCTTAAGCCTTTAGCTGATAATCTGGATCTTACCAATTTGTCTAATACCAACTGGAAAAATATTTTTCAGACAACGCTGCAGGACAGACTGAATTCAGGGGTAAACCTGAACGATGCCTTTATTCTCGCAAGACAGGAAGCAGATAAAAACAGAGTGATTCCGGGAACGGCTGCCTTTCAGCAGTTAAAAAATACGATTATCGGGATCAATAATTGGGATTCCGCCAATTCAGGGATTGCCGGAGCACCTGCTACCGGAGGAGCAAAGCTTGAACAGAAATCCAGGTTTTATCAGGGAGAAATTACGTATGACCTGACCAGGTTCGTCAAAGTATTCAGTCTTTTGGCGGGAGCAGATTACCGTCTTTACAGCATCACGCCTGACGGAAATAATTTTGTTGATTTTGAAAGACCGGTTAATGAAAGAAATATTCCCTTATCAGACGGTACATTCGGGAACAATGTAATTTATCAGAAATACGGAGCATTTGCCCAGGCGACCAAGCTTTTTTTTAATGATAAATTAAAACTGAATCTTGCGCTTCGTGTCGACAGGAATCCGGAGTTTGAAGCTAAATTCAATCCAAGGATAAGCCTGGTTTATTCTCCTGTTAATCAGCATAATTTCAGAGTTTCTTTCCAGAATGGGTACCGTTTTCCTTCATTATTTGAAGCCCTGTCATTTGTTAATAACGGAAATGTGAGAAGAGTAGGCGGTCTTGCAAAAGCAAATGATGGTTTAGGCTATCTTGAAAACTCTTATACACTGGCATCCATTGATCAATTCACTGCTGCGGTCAATAAAGATATGGATAGCGGAATGGGCCAGAGCCAGGCCGCTTTGAAAAACAGAAGCCTTTTAACTGCCGCCAATCTTCCAAAGTTACAGCCTGAAAAGGTGAATTCTTTTGAAGTAGGTTATAAAACCGTTTTATTCAACAGCAGACTGGTCATCGATTGGGATTTTTATTATAATGTTTATGAAGGTTTTCTCGGACAGGTAGAAGTTGCCGTACCCAAGAATGAAACTGTAGGAAGCGATAATGCTGTTCTGGCGATGACCGACCGAAGCAAGCAGGACAGATATAGGGTTTATACCAACAGCAACAGTATTTACAAAAGTCTGGGAACATCTTTGGGGGTCCGTTATAATATCGTGAAAAATTATAATGTGAACGTCAATGTTTCTTATAATGATCTTGTTTCATCCAATACTTCCGATCTCTTTATTACAGCCTTCAATACGCCAAAATGGGCAATCAATTTAAGCGTAGGAAACAGGGAAATCGTTAAAAACATAGGATTTACGGTTGCGGCAAGATGGCAGGACAGTTTCTTATGGGAAAGCCCACTGGCTTCAGGAAATATTCCTGCATACTACACCATTGATGCACAGGCCACATGGAGGATTCCTGAAATTAAAGCCAATGTGAAAATAGGGGCTACCAATCTGCTGAACCGTAGGTATCTTCAATATGCGGCAGGACCCGAGATTGGCGGACTGTATTATATTGCTTTTACTTATGATCTAAAACTTTAAATTACAATGAGTAACTCTTTATATCCCATATTCTTAAAGCTTGAAGAATTATCACTTCTGATCATCGGTGGCGGAAACATCGCTTTGGAAAAATTACAGTCCGTTCTGGTGAACTCTCCTGAGGCACGTATTAAACTTGTAGCAAAAGAAATTAGTGATCAGGTCAGAGCGCTTAAGCAAAACTATCCCAATTTGACCCTGCATGAAAGATCTTACACTGATAATGATTTCAACAGTGCAGATCTCGCCATTGTAGCTGTTAATGATATCTCTCTCGCCGAACGGATCCGTATCAGAGCCCATCAGCATAATATACTCGTTAATATTGCGGATAAACCAGGTCTGTGTGATTTTTATCTGGGCTCAATTGTAAGAAAGGGAGACCTTAAAATTGCAGTCTCTACCAATGGAAAGTCTCCCACAGTAGCCAAAAGACTGCGCGAAGTTTTGACAGAAACCATTCCGGACGAAGAAATGGAAGGCCTGCTGGATAATATGCAGCATATCCGGAACCAGCTGAAAGGTGATTTTACCTACAAAGTAAAAGAGCTGAACCGGTTGACAACAAGCTATCTTGATGAAAAAAACAATGAGCCAACTGAAACAAAACTGGAGATGGAAAAACTCATCAACATCACCAAAACGGTCCAGAGAAGAGCCAATATCTATCTGGGAATCATAGGTGTTTTGGTCCTTGTCGGAGTATTGGCCCTGATTATTTACCAGTTTAACCTATCAGGTGATATTCAGACCTTCCTCAGCAAAGATGGACATATTTTTTACTGGATGCTGCTGGCGGGTTTTCTGGCAGAAATTGTTGCCGGATCCATGGGCATGGGATACGGAGTAATCTGTACGACCATTCTTTTGCTGCTGAATGTTCCGCCTCCGGTAGTGAGTGCCAGTATTCACTCTGCAGAATCTTTTACTTCGGCAGCCGGAAGCATCAGCCATTACAAATTAGGAAATGTGAATAAAAAAATGGTCTGGGTTTTATTTCCTGTGGCAGCAGTAGGCGCTTTTATCGGAGCATTTGCGCTGTCTCATTTCGGAGAACAGTATGCTCATATTGTAAAGCCGGTCATCGCTTGCTATACCCTTTATCTGGGAATTAATATCCTTAGAAATGCTTTTAAAGGGAAAAATAATAGATCAGGAAATAGCAGGCCCAAAAAGAGAACGAATCTCAGAATATTGGGTTTGGTTGGAGGATTTATAGATTCTTTTGCCGGAGGAGGCTGGGGACCGTTGGTTACCGGGACATTGATTAAAGAAGGAAGAACGCCGCGGTATGTAGTGGGCAGTTCAACCATGGCCAAATTCTTATTGACAGTAGTCAGTGCGCTAACCTTTATTTTCACAATTGGGATCCATCACTGGAACATTGTGCTCGGACTTCTTTTAGGCGGCGTTTTTACCGCTCCTTTTTCTGCGATGTTTGCATCACGGCTTCCGGCAAAAAAGATGTTTGCTGTCGTGGGTGTTGTGGTGATTATCATGAGTCTTATTACCATTATAAAATCATTAATATAAATGCTTTTGAAGGGAAGATTCCTGTAGGAAATAATATATTTGATTTCTTGGATCGCTTATCAGCGATTGCATATCAGTTATTGAAATTTTGAATCGGATATAAATATTTGAAAATCAAAATAATGTTAGATTTGTATGTACCGTATATAAACTTGTTTAGTTTTATTATATTTGAGAAAATCAAAAAGTAAAAATGTTTCTTACTGAATGTCCTAGAGATGCCATGCAGGGTTGGGGAGAATTTATCCCTACCGGCAAAAAAATAAATTACATCAACTCTCTGATGGAAGTTGGCTTTGATGTTTTGGACTGTCTGAGCTTTGTTTCTCCGAAAGCAATTCCTCAAATGGCTGATTCTGATGAGGTGGCCGAAAACATCGATAAATCCCTATCCAATACTAAAGTCTCTGCAATCATCGGAAACTATAGAGGTGCCGAAAAAGCATTAAAACATCAGACTGTAGATATTTTAGGTTTTCCGTTTTCTATTTCGGAAACGTTTCAGCACAGGAATACCAATAAAAACCAGGAAGAGGCTTTTGAAGAGGTCATCAGAATGCTTGAACTGACCAAAAGTGAAGGAAAGCAGCTTAATATATATTTTTCTATGGCTTTTGGAAACCCTTACGGAGAAATGTGGAAATGGGAAGATGTAGATTTCTGGGCAAAAAGATTTTCAGAAATCGGAATTACCGATGTTCTGCTTTCTGATACCACAGGTGTTGCTACTCCTGAAACGATTGCGCTTTTATTCGAAAAAATTCCGTCAAAATACCCTGAGATTAACTTCGGAGGACATTTTCATAACCGTTACGAAGACTCATATTCAAAACTGAAAGCGGCTTACGACAAAGGCTGCAGAAGGTTTGATAGTGCAATTAAAGGAATCGGAGGTTGCCCCATGGCCAAAGATGATCTGGTAGGAAATATGCCCACAGAACAGGTCATCAATTTTATGAGCGTAGAAAAAGCAGAACACAAACTAAACCTGCTGAATTTTGAAAGTTCATATAATAAGGCAAAGGATATTTTTCATTTTTAATTAAAGATTCTTCTCTCGCAGATTTTACAGATAAAGCAGATAGAATTGCTTTAAAAATATAAGAAAATCTGCGTAATCTGTAAAATCTGCGAGACAAAATAAATCAACAGGAGCGGGTTTTAGCCCGCTCTCGTATTTAAAAATCAGCGAAAACCTATAATTTAATCCCAAAACCAACAAAATGTCACCCATCATTTCACCATCAGAATTAAAAAAGAATCTATCAGAAAACCTCATCATTCTTGATGCCAGAGTAGGAAAAGAGATCTATCAGAACTACCTTGAGAAACATATAAAAGGAGCCCGTTTTATAGATATGGATAAAGATCTGGCTGAGATTGGTGAAAATGCTGCTTTTGGAGGACGACATCCGCTGCCGGGTGTTGAAAAATTTGCTGAAACGCTTGCGAATCTTGGCGTTTTAGAAGATTCCCATGTGGTGATTTATGATGATAAAAGCGGAGCTAATGCAGCAGCAAGAGCTTGGTGGATGCTAAGATCTTTCGGATTACAAAATGTACAGGTTTTAGATGGAGGAATTCAGTCTGCCGAAAAAGAAGGTATAGAATTTTCCTCGGGCGTAGAAACATTTGAAAAGTCGCCTGTAATAAAAAAAGAAGATTGGCTTCTTCCATTAAAACGCTTGGAAGATGTTGAAAATGAATTAATAAACCATTCATCGACTGTAATAGATGTAAGAGATGCTTACCGTTATAAAGGCGAGTCTGAACCTATTGATTTAGTGGCCGGACACATACCCGGAGCCATCAATATTCCATTTTCGGAAAATCTGGATCAAAATGGTAATTTCCTTAAACCAGAAGTTTTAAAAGAAAAATACACGAAACTTTTAAATGATAAACCTCAGCATCTCATCATCCATTGCGGATCTGGTGTTACGGCATGTCATACTATTTTAGCTTTGAATTATGCTGGTTTCCCTATCCCAGATCTTTATGTGGGTTCATGGAGCGAATGGAGCCGTAGAGAAGGAAAGGAGATAGCTAAGGAAGAGTAAGGCGAGGGAGACTGAAGAGGAGACTGAAGTTACTGTAGCCTTAATAATTTCTTCTTCAAACTCATCGTATTGAAAATTGAATGTTAAAGAGAAAAACCCGGAAAATTCCGGGTTTGTATATTTGATGTAGGAAAAGAAGTTATATGGGAAGAGAGTGATTTTATGAGCTCCAAAGCTTCCATCCTCGTGCTTCTATCTTCCTTGCTTTAATTAAAGCATTCCCAATTCAAACTTTGCTTCTTCGCTCATCATATCCTTATTCCAGCTTGGCTCGAATGTAAGTTCTAAGTCTACACTTTTCACACCTTCCACTTCTCCTACCTTATCTTTCACTTCCTGCGGCAACGTTTCTGCAACCGGACAGTTCGGGGTAGTAAGGGTCATTATAATTTTTACATCGCCATCTTCGGAGATCTGTACATCATATATCAGCCCTAATTCGTAGATATCTACCGGAATTTCCGGGTCGTATACGGATTTTAAGACCTTGATGATTTCCTCACCAATGTCAGCAATTTGATCGTCTGTAAATTTCATTTTTTAATCTAGATTGATATTCCTTTTCAACAAATCTTCCTGACGCATTCGCCGGAAAACATTTGCCAAAGTTAAGACATCTTTTTCACAATAGTCCACAATTCGCTGCAAGTCTTTCTCTATGTAGTAGATTGATGAAACCATTGAGCCATCTATATCATCTTTTGGGGTAGGAATTCCAAAAACGTGAGCCAGTAATTCCAATGAAACGAAGCTTTTATAATCTCCGAATTTCCAAAGCTCCATCGTATCAATATGCGGAATTTCCCATGGTTTTTTTCCAAACATCTGAAAAGGGATCGGGGGCTGGATTCCATTAATCAGGTATCGTCTTGCAATCCAGGGAAAATCAAATTCTTTTCCGTTGTGGGCGCAAAGGATCACATTATTCAGTCTCGGGCTGTTAAAAATTTCCCCAAACTCCTGAAGCATTTTCTTTTCATCGTGGCCTGAAAAGCTTTTGATTTTTAAAGTATCATTCTTTTCCACCATTCCGATCGTAATGCAGATGATCTTTCCGAACTCGGCCATAATTCCTGCCCGGTCGTAGAATTCAGCAGCGGTGACCTCTTCTTTTCTCTGAAACCTGGTTTTCTTCTCCCAAAGTTTCTGTTCGGTTTCAGGCAATACTTCCCATGATTCTGATCCCGGAACGGTCTCAATATCAAGGAATAAAATCTTTTCTAATGGAATGTGTTGTATCATATGTGTTGATGTTTTTTATCCGATCGGCATTCCGTTTTTTACAGGTAATGAAGGCGTTAAAAGCGTGACATCACTTTTGTTTTCTCCATATACTCCCATGACAAGACATTCGCTGAAGAAATTAGCGATCTGTTTTTTAGGAAAATTGACGACAGCCATTACCTGTTTTCCTATAAGCTCTTCCTTTTGGTAGAGGGAAGTGATCTGTGCAGATGATTTTTTAATGCCAAGATCTCCGAAATCAATTTCCAGTTGGTAAGAAGGATTTCTGGCTTTCTCAAAATCGGTAACTGAAATTATCGTTCCGCATCGCATATCTATTTTTTCAAAGTCTGTCCAGGATATTTCTGGTTTTATAGTCATGATAATGAATTGATTAAGTGTTCTATTTCTGTTTTTTCTGCAACATATTTCTGTTGCAGTTCTGATCCTTCGCCCATTCTTTTATAATATTCAAGAGCTTTACCTCCAAAGAACTTTTTATGAAAATCCGAGACTTCCGGAACCTGCGGAAAGACCTTGTGAAAAAGCATTTCATAGTATGCCTGGAATTCCCGTTCGTTTTTATCTTCGATAATCTGGCCGGGCGCTTTCTGCCGTACATGAAGCATTTCATGGGCTACCATATTCAGAACGAGATTCAGATCAAAATCAAATAAATTCTTAGGGATCATTACTTTCTGAGGTCCTCCCAATTCTCCCTCTGCAGTTAAAAGCATGGAAGTGGGAGACAGTTCCTCCCTGAAGCCGAAACCTGCAAAATTTTCATGTTCCAGATCAAAAGAATGGATTAAAAATTTAGCGGCATCCAGAATCTGGTCGTGCTCTTTGTAAGCCTCAAGGTGTAAGTTGATCTGCTCGAAATTCATTCAGAATATGTTTTAAACAAATGTATTAAAATATTGAAAATTATGGAGGGGGGTGTTTTACTGGTGCAAAATATTGATAGAGAAAGATACTAGATACTATTTATTTACATTTTTTTTACATTTATTGCACATGGTCCACTTCTATTTTCTCCAATTTCAAATGAAACTAATTGACCATCCTTAATTGACTTCCAATCCTTCCAATTTGCAATATCTAAAAAGTCATATCTATGCGCGAAAAATCGATCAGTGTCAGTTTCAATAAAGACAAAGTTCTCCATATTTCTAGGTTTACTGACATTACCTATTTTTTTTTCTAATGTTGATTCTATATCTATTAGATAGTTTAATGAGTCATCTTTAAATTTCTCCTCATACTTAAGAATAATTTTTCTCTTTAAGTCAATAGTTAAGTTTATATAGCTATCAGTTTTTGTGATTAAACTTTTTACATAATCCCTATTTTCTTCAATAGTTACAACAGGCATCATTCTTATAAAATGTAATAAACCAACACTATAGTTTTTTGACATTTTGTAATCTATAATTGAATTGCTTATGCAGTGTTCAAATAAATCAAAAGCTTTTTTAAAATGACTAATTCCCATTTCAATATCGGTCTGAATCGTTAGTGCATTTTTACCAATCTCAATATAGTAGGATATTAATTCTGTATTTGCGATTCTTAGGTCTTTTGAATCAAGTTGAACACTATCAATCAAATCTTTTATAACTTTTATAGCCTTTGGGATATCCTGTGATGAATTTAAGCAACGTGCTATCAAAAATGCAGAATGGGGGTGTTTTGGTTTTTGTGCATACACTTTTTGAGCATACATTAATGCACCATCTATATCTTCAAGCTTAAACATTAAGAATTGAGCATAATAGTATAATAATCTAGGATTTTCTGGTGCAATTTCTAATCCAAGTTGATAATCTTCATCAGCACTTAAAAGGTCACCTTGAGAGGCTTTTATAAAAGCTCCCACTCTATAAACTTCAAAATAATTTTGATCAATATTTTTTGCTTCCTTCACTTTTAAAAGAGCAGTTTCGAAATCACCATTTTTGGAGAAATACAAGGCTTCTTGTAAAAACTTTGCACTTATCATTTGATTTTGATTATCATATACAAGAGCATTTAATGCAAATTCATTATATTTTTGTACTTTATTGATTTGTTGAATACCTAAATTTAATTCTTTTGATTTCTTAATATTTGTTCTAATGTATGATTCTTCGATGGGATATTTCTTTGATAAGAAATCTTTCGCAAAATCTGAAATATAATAGATGATTTCTTCATAATTATTACCATCTTCAATTTGTCTTGAAATTAAAGTTGTTTTAAACAGTTCTATTAGATATTTTCGCGTATCTAAAGGTGTATAATTAGATAAATATATAATTTCAGCATTAGTTACTTTTTTTCGCGCTGCTCTTATTGTTTTTAGTATTGAAATTGCTCCATCACTCAGTTTTTCATAAACATTTGTTAAGCAAAAATCTAATAAATCTTCTTTGTTGTTAATTACTTCGTGAGGTGGAATACCTGTTTCAACTGTACTAACAAACCACTTAATAGCGAGTGGATTAAAATATAATTTACTTGATATTTCAACTAATGTTGTTTGAGGGAGTTTAAGCAAAGTTTCACTATTCCTAATTTTTGCAATCTCTCTTATTAATTTTGCTGATTCTGTTTCAGAAAGTCCATTTAATTTCCTTGGGTATTCTAATTCACCTAATCCTATTCGTGATGTTATTAAGATATTACATCTAGTTTGCGCTTCTCTGATAAAATCTCTTACCTCTTGGCTCTGAATTGTTTCTAAGTTATCAATGACAAGTAAAGTTTTAAAAAACTTAAGATATTCTAATATTTCGTTAAGCTTATTTTCTCCGCCAATTGTATTATTAATTTCTGATATTAATCCAGTATAATCAGTAATGGCCGTATAAATTTCTTCGATCCCTTTTGACGTAAGCATTGTAGTTTTTGCAGAGGTCCAAATTATCAATTCAAACGGACATTTTTCATTCATGTCTACTATATCATAAGCTACTTTTAATGCTAATGCTGTTTTTCCGATACCCCCATCTCCTAATATTGACACAACCCTATTTGTAAGAACAAGTCTTGTCACTGCTTCGATATCTTGTGTTCGTCCAATAAATCCAGTTTCATCAAAATCAGGAACAGGTAAGTTATGGCTAACTTTAGAAATGTCATCTTCAAAGTTAGTTGTAGGAAATTTTAATGTAAGAACATAGAATGGATCAATTTCAATTTTTTCTCTTGTATCTATAGTGACTTTCCAATCTATAGAGTCCGTTTTTTTTAATGTGGTCACAAAATCATATGTGAAAGCAAAATCTCCTCCTAATAGCGGACGAGTATGCATTACCCTATTTCTAATGGGAGTTAAATCGCTAAGAGTATTAAATATTCCTTTCAAGTAGTTAGCTGTGTCTTTACTCAAAAACTCCTTATTCTGGTTTAATATTGTGAAGGTATCATGAAAGTCTAAAAATTCAATAACTTCGTCAAGGTTTTCAATATAATTTGAACCGGGGTTATCTTTTTCGAACCTATCTATGACTTTTTTTTCTAACTCTAGGTTATTAAAAAAACTGAGATTTTCATAGTATGGGGTAATGTTTTTTTTAATAGCATTTTTTAAATCTATTTCTATGCCATAAATTAATGCTGCAAGTGTTAATCTAGTTTCTGTTATTTTGGACATTATTAGTTTTTATATCAAATATACAATTTTATTAAATTTGATAGGTTAAATAGCTATAAGTGATATTTCAACGAAATAATTGATTTAAAAATGTATGAGTTTTGAGATAAACTGTAAAAAACCGTTTTACAAAATTGTAAAACGGTTTAACGAAATCTAATGTTTTTCTGTAATTGTACTAATAATCTTATCATCATAAGAAAATTCTTTAATCATATTTATTCATCAATGAATGGCATTTGAATAAAAAAATTAAATAAAGAATTGAAAGGTTTTTTGATATAAAGCCTTGAGGAATTGTTAGTCATATTTTTTTAGGTGGTTTCAGACAAAGGATATCCACCAGAATCTTTAATTATACTTTTCATTTTATAGATTTATATTGCAAATATCAATATCAGAAACGACAAAACTTGTCGTGATAGAAATTACTATTAGAAAAAACAATTTCATAGCCTTAATTTTTTCAAATTAAATGAGGGATAAGTTTAATTCATAAAAATCAAAAGCTTCAAGGAATTAAAATGAGATTTAAATGCAATTAATACATAAATGAATGGTTTCCATTTTTATAAACAATATATTTTCAAGTAAATTAAAATTTCTATTTAATAAAAATATAAAAAAGAGCCTGACTTGGGATCGGGCTCTTCAGTAAAGAAAATAAATTAGTTAAGGATGCTCGTTTCTGGCTCTTATTACCAGATTCACAAGATCTGAACCGCCACTCGCAAAATTGTCGCTTGGATTATGGGCACTTTGTGTAGCGACTGCGTAGGGAGTACCATCCCAGTATCCCCAGAACGGGCCGCCGCTTTGTCCAGGCCAGATATCTGCTTTGTGGGTCATGCTTTCATTATCATCCGCACTCCAGAAATCTCCGTCTAAAGCGATTCCTGTCTGATATGTTGGTCTTTGGGTTCCTGTTAAATCTCCCGGATAACCTGCGTGCGTCCAATAAGCTCCGCCATCCCACGAATCGGAATATGATTTTGAGCCCAGCCAGCCTGTGCTGTTTCCGATAGGTCTGTCGAGAACAATGACCACGTAATCATATTGGATTTCTGTAGAATCAATAGTTGGTCCTGCTACCTTGTATTTATAATAAGTCAGGGTACCCCAGGCACTTCCGTAAGGAGCGCTTCCATTATAATACATAGGAGTGAATTTTAACCAGCCCGTAGTGTTATTAGGCTGCCAGTCTACAATATGGGCACAGGTCAGTAGATGTCTCGGGCCAATCATTACCCCGCTTCCTGAGCCTAAAGCGCTTTCCACTCTCCCCACGCATCGCCACGGATACGCAGTAGAATTGTATACTTTTCTCTGATCCGGACCGAATATAGTTTTTACCCCTTCTGCGGATAAGAAAGATTCTCTGTCAATGAATTTTGGTTTGCGGTCCTTTCTAGGTTCAAGTTTTGCCAGATACTCAAAATCGGCATGCGTAGGATAGAAATGATCAGTTTCCAGAGATTGGCTTTCTCCAGCCTTTTCATCTGCGAGCATCCCGATTGCTTTCATTCCCTTGGGAAAAGATCTTCCGTTAATGGTTTCCATTGCAGGGCGTTGGCTGACTAGTTTTTCGACATTTGCCAATTTTTCAGTTGATTTTGCTTTCACGGTTTTAAGTCTTAATACTTCTTCCGCGGTCATTGGTTGGTTGTTTTCAGTTTTCGACATGATTATTGAGTTTTTTAATCAGTTTTTTCCTACTCTTTGGTTGGCTTTTCGGATTCCGCCATTGATTTTTTATGAAAATATTTTTTGAAAAAATTCTGCAGTGATGCTTTCAGTTTGGTTGATTTGGGCGGCTCCCATGGCAGCCAAAGCTATAGCAGTTTGTTTGTCAAGTGTTCTTCTGACGATATTTCCATTGGTGGCACGCAGGATTTTGCAGAAATGATAGGTAAAGTAGCCTCTGATCTGGCCACTTATATTTCCTTCCATAGATACCTGATTATCTTTACAGCCAGCCCATAACGTATGATTTAATCCGGTAACCGGGACCAGAGCTTTAGTCAGAGTAATTGCCTTTTTAGAATTTTTAGAAGATTGCATTTCGCTTGCATAGGTCATATAAAATTCATCTTCCAGCATGGGAGGGATGAAGCGGGCAGTTTCATAAGAAAGTTCCAGATTCAGATCAAGTCCTAGGTCCATTTTTCTGGTTCCCGTTCCGGAATGGCAGCAGTCAAAAATAACTTCCAGGTTGACACCTGCCTTTAGTTTGTTGAGTACGGTTTTAAAATCATCATCACGGATCACTCCGGCACTTGCATAGTCGTGCGGACAAATGGCTTCATCCAGACCGTCTATTTCCAGATCTGCTCCGATATTGGCCACTCTGGTTCCGTGTCCTGAGTAATAGAACACGAGTGAATCTCCTTTTACACTGCTGCTCACCAATGTTTTAAGGTAGTTTAGTATGTTGGCTCTTGTGGCATTCTGATTGGTGAGAATTTTAATTTTTGCAGGATCAAACCCGCAGATTACTAAAGTATTGGCCATGTCTCTTGCATCATTGATGCAGCCGTTCAAATCCGGCCCACCTAATCCTACGGGTGCATAATCATTGATTCCTACGATGAGTGCTTTTTTCATGTTGTTAGTTTTTAGAATTTTCCCTACTCTGTTTTGGCTTTTCGGGGTCTGCCTGTATGGTTATTTTTACAGGACAAAAATCTAATATTTAACAGAGCGAAAACAGAGGTAAAAGACTAATTATGTGGCAGGTAAAACACCTTTTTTGAGTTGCTGAATAAATTTTTAACCACGAATTGCACAAATTAATACAGATGTTGCGCTGATAGTTCTAAGTAGGCTAATGATTCTTTGTTTTCCTTCTACTAAGCGATATTACAGTCAAACTTAGCGTCAAATAAACTTGATGTCTTTACAGGTGACCATTTTATTGATATTAGTAAAAACAAAAAATCCGGTAGATTATAAAAATCCACCGGATTAAAGTCTGGGTTATAAAAATTTATTCAATGATTCAGTGAAAACAGATTCAGCAGAGATCATGTTTTAAGGCAAAAAGAACCAGGCCAACCCTGTTTTTTACTTCTAATTTCATAAAGACGGAATCTCTGTAGCCATCAATGGTTTTTGGGCTCAGGAACATTTTGTCAGCAATTTCTTTATAGGTAAGTTCGCTGCAGGCCCATTTGATAAATTCTTTTTCCCTGTCTTTTAATTCAGAAAGTAGGGAAGCCGTTTTCATATCTTCTGTTTTTACTTTCAATAATTTCTGAGCAACGAAATCGGTATAAAAACTGCCTTTATCAAATACCGTATCAATCGCCTGAAAAAGGATGGCTGGCTGCATATCTTTCAGCAGATATCCTTTGGCACCTGCCTTCAGCATTTTGATGAGTATTTTCTCGTCATCTTCCATGGTCAGGGCAATCACCTTAATGTCAGGATGATGCTCAGTGAGCCATTCTGTGGTTTCTATCCCGTTTTTATAGGGCATATTGATATCCATCAGGACTACGGCAGGTAATTCTGAAGCTTTCTCTATCGCAGCTATAAAATCTTCACCGTTGGGATGATTCATGATCACTTTATACTGGGGATTTTCTACGATCATATTTTCCAGCGCTTTGGACATTAGAGTATGATCATCTACAATAGCTATGGGAATCGTTTTCATGGTTGCTGTTTGTAATAGATTATTGAAGTTTGTGTTCCTTTTTCAAGTTCCGACTGTATGGCAAATTCTGCATGGATGAGTTTCGCCCTCAGTTCCATATTCTTCAGTCCGGAACCGTCCTGTATTTTACGGGTATCAAATCCTTTTCCGTTGTCAGAAATATTGATGCGTAACGTTTCAGGGTCATCTTTCAGTCTTATGGATACATTTTTTGCTCTGGAATGTTTTAAAATATTATTAATGCTTTCCTGAATAATTCGGAATAAGATCAGCCCATGTTTCGGTGAAATATCAATATCCTGTTTCTGGGTGATGAATTCTATTTTTAACAGCTTTAGTTTCTGTATTCTTTTTACCTCTCTTTCTATGGATTCTGTCAGACCGAAATGGATGATCTGCTCGGTAATCAATGTTTTAGATAAATTCCTGATATCCTGAATACATTCACCCAGCAATTCGCTCAACTCATTCAGCTCTTCTTTTTCGGAATTTTTCAACTTGGAAATAAGTTGATTTTGCCTTAGCCTTACCACTGAAAGTTTTTGACCCAGATCATCATGAAGCTCTTGTCCTATATAATTCAGCGTCTGCTCTTTGATTTCGACCTGTGATGTCGCCAGTTCCTTTTCAAACCGCATATCCTTTTCTTTTTGCTTGATCAGAAGATTTGTTTTTTTCTTGATAAAGACCACATAGATGAAGATCATTGTCAGGACAACGATAAGTAGGGTAATGGTAAAGGTAATGACCAAATTATTTTCTTCCATACTTTAAGGACTTATCTTAATCTGTATTGTTGGTTCCAAACCAATCCTAATATGAGTATTCCGTTACTTATCAGATTCAGAATAAATAAAATAAAAAAATAAATATGTTCCGAAACGGTAGTTCTGAAATACAGGATCGGAATGCTCCCGATAAAAAGGATCAATAAAGAAACTGAGATCCAGAAGGGCAGATAATTATTAAGCTCCAGTATTTTGTCTGAGTTAAAGGTCTGATATAAAAATAAAATAATGGAAAACATCAGCAAAAGGATATCCGTATACAGCATACTGAATGAAAAATGGTGTAAAAGATCGTCCTCTATATAAAACATAATCCCAATATTGATGATAAAAATAGCCAGCAAAATCAACTGTATTTTTTTTAAAAGAGGCAGATAAATTAATCTGAAATAGTACAGCAGATACAGGAAAAAGACAAGTATTAAAAAGCCAATTACAAAAAATATCTCGGTAGACCGGTTCGTGGCTTTAAAATAGAAGTAGCAAAAAATATCGATCAGGGAAAGTAATATATAGCCAATGATAAAAAATAAATTTTCTTTCCAGATTTTTCTGCTTTTGATGATCATTAAAGCCATCACCACAACGGATATGCCCATTGATATCTGTTTGCCGGTTTCTATGTTCCAGTTCATGACTTTATTATTACTGCATTCCTGCTGTAGACACTTTTGGCGGAGGTGCCAGATTGGTCATATTCAGGTATTGCATGTCTGTTACATTAGTGTTTTCATCGATTGACCTCATTGTTCTGGACATGGCGGTTGTACTGTCTTTTTTCAGGTTTTGAGCAGTTGGAGCCAGGAATATGGTCTGATATCCGGCATATTCCGGTTTTGCCATTTTACTTTTAGGATGATTGATGGGATATTTCCCCATGTAAATTCTGATTCCCGGGTTTTTCAGCTTCTGTTTTTTTGCCGTTTCTTTTACATATTGAATGTAGCCTTCCATATCTTCTACAGAAAACCAGTACCAGCGTGAATCCGGCTCACCATTTCTGTATTTCGTAAGAATGGCATTGTTTGTCCTGGAATATTCATCATAAAGAACACGGCCCTCACGGGAGCTGATCAGTTTCTTTTTATAGCTGTCACTCACAGGTTCTTTAGGGGGTTCCGAGCAGCGAGTGCAGCTTAACATGCAAAAACTTAAAATAAGCAACGCAAAAAGCAGGCTTAGATTTTTGATAAAAAAAGGAGTTTTCATTTTTATGGTTTTTAATTTTATAAGACAAAATTAGGCAACTCATCAACTCTGCAAAAGGGGGAAAACACTGTTTTTACACATAATAAAATTACAACATTTTGGTTTGATTTTCAGATAAATAAGTGATTTTTGAATAACGCCTATGCAGAGCGGTGTTTAAAAAAGAATTTTATATAATTATAACCCAATATATTTTCATTATTGACTTGATTGATTATATGAACTAACCCAAGTTAATTCATATTCTGTTTAAATTTTTTTAATAGTTTACCATAAAATAAGAATCAGATATTAGGTCAAACGATGTAATAATGGCTACCAATAGCATATGAAAAATCCTCACTTTTAAAAGTAAGGATCTCAATATAATAAACTGATATTTTTATTGATTAGAAAAACAAATTCAAGGTCGACTTCGCATTAAGTAAGGCTACTACCTTCGGAGACCAGGTATTCAGCAAAATACAGATCGTTGTTTTTTGTTTTGGAAAGTAATAGGACTTTCCGCCAAACCCGAAGACATGGCCATCATGACCCAGTGCTACACCTTGGTCAGAATCCAGTTTCATAAGACCAAGTCCATACTGCTTATTATATTTCAGGTCAGGTTCCAGACGGTTCGGATCATTATCAACAAAAGTTTCCAGTTGCTGCATAGAAGCAGGCGTCAGGATCTTACCCGTTATCAGAGCCTCTACAAATCTGGTAATGTCTGAAGCTGTAGAGATCATTCCGCCGTCTAAAGCACCTTCACCACCAATACCGTTATTGTCTATCTGGGTGACGTCATTCAGGTTGTTTCCTGCCGGATCTTCCGTATAATAAGACCGTGTAAGTTTCTCGGGAAGTGTAGTGCTTGCAAATGTGTTACGCAGTCGCAGCGGGTTGATAATCTTCTGATACACGACCTCATAGGAAGGTTTTCCTGTAACCTTTGTAATAATTAGCGAAAGCAAAAGATAATTGGAATTGCTGTAATATCCCTTTCCTACAGGATCATCAGCAGGTTTGTCATAGATTAACGTCAGCGTTTGTGCGGCCGAATAATTAACAATACTGCCGTCGAAAACACCAGCGGAAATATCCTGCAAATAATTCCGGATACCCGCTCTGTGATTAAGGCACTGTTCGATAGTGACTTCATTGGCATTAGCAATACGATCTGTGATACTTTTAGGAAGATATTTATTGATTTTATCCTTAATATTCAGTAATCCTTCCTCCTGCAGCTTCAGGATCGTTGTTGCGGCAAACATTTTTGTCATACTCCCTACACGCAGCTCTTTATCGACCGTCATAGGACTGTTTTTCTCCCGGTCTGCTAAACCTCCGCTGCCTCTCCAGGTTCCTTGCGGCGAAATAACGGCAATGCTTACACCTACGGCTCCGGCCTCCATGAATTTGTCTACAATTTTCTGGTATTGATCAGCATTGGGATGTGTGACAGATGGGGCAGGTATATTGTTCTGCTCACAAGAATTAGATATAATAAGAACAGCAACTGTTGCTGCAATAAACCTTAGTTTTGTCATAAGAAATTTTAATATTTTTTGAATGATTGTTTTAGATTAAAACAAAATATTAATGATAAAATGAGTATCTTAACTTAAGATGGTATTCCAGTTTTTCTCGTTTTAAAGCTTTCTTATATCGGTTTATTTTGTGGTAAATCTAACAATAAAAACCAGCTCTAAATCAACCGCTGTTTTAAAAATTTGTTAATTCTATAAAAAGTGAGTTGGGATCGTTATCTCTATATCCTTTTTTCCTAATTCAGAGTTTTTTTGGTATAAAACAGAGAAGGGAACCACAAACTCAACCTTCCTTATATAACTTAATACTTAGAAACTAAATGTCTGGTTTCTGTCGGAAATACTATTCTAAAAGTGATAATCACCATTGAAAAAGGTTAAATATTATCATCAGCTTATGAGGCCAGCTTTAATCTGATAAAGAGCCAGGAAAGAATGGTAAAACCTCCATAAGAATAATTGATCTCATCAATAGAAACCCCGAAACCTTTCAATAAAATCACACAATAATATTAGTATTTAAATCTGAAGGGATTCTGTTTCGCTTCCAAGGCAGCTTTAAAAAAAATTCTTGAAAAGTCAAAATTGATTTTCAACACGTCAAGTTCTGTCGCTTTCAGCTCTGATATTTGCTCCAAGAAAAACACAGAAATGAGAACTGATATTAAATCCAATGGTGGATATCCTTTAGCAGACACCACCTTAAAAATAGGCTAGCACCTGAAGTTGTTCTACTAAAAAGAATCTTCAAATTTAATTAAAGAAAGAAAAATAATGTCAACAAATAACACACCAACGCCTCCGGCATTTACCATCGGGGAATCCTTAATAGGAGAAGGGATTATTAACTACAAATCAACAAACAATATGGATACAGAAAACACGCCAACACAAACACTCTTCAGGTTTGTAAGCCTGCGAAGCCCGCAGCTATCTGATGAGAACGAACAGAGCAAGAGATTTATGCTTGCACCGCAACAACTAAAAGACGATGAAACTTTTTACAAGCCAGTGGTAAATGCTGTAGGTTCAAGACACAGAAAACGGATTGAATGCGCCGCCGCTTTTGCTAATAATCCAAAATGTATTTCGTCTGGTCCTAATAGCACGTATAGCCTGGAAAGTTTTAAAATAACTTACGCTAGAGATTATCAATTTGCAGTTTGGCTTGTAAGAAATAAAGAGACCTGCACTTACGGGGAATTTTTGGATAAGAAATCTGAGATCTATGACAATCAGCTTTTTCCAACCCCTGAATCAATAGATCTCTGGAACAACCTAATTTATCAGGTAATTGCTCAAAAGGACTTCTATATCAAAGAAATGGTCATACAGATACTTTTAACACAGCACGTTTTTTCTGCAATCAATGAAGAGGAATTAAGAATTCTTCTGAATGCCCAGGTTGTACTTCCTAAAGAATTAATGCTGGACGAAACTGCCTCTGGATATCAAATGCTTTCAAAAGCAGTTGACGACGAATTTAAACAAACTGTTCCGACTGAAGAAATGAAAAAACAGCAGCAGATTTCTGAGGGACAAGTAAAGCTCGGAAGATATGAAAGCCTGGCAAAGAATTTATCTCTCTTGGAGAAACAGTATAGAGATGAATATCAGAAAGAATATGATATTAGATATGAAGAGCATCAGGTAAGAATAGCGCCAATTATTAACGACTACAATAAGGAAGTAGCCGCAAATAGGGATAAATATTGCCCGACAAGAGCTCCCGGTGTAGCATATGATCCTAAAGATCCTTGTCAGCAGATTCCGAAAGTACCGGAACCGGTATTACCGAAATTAGATTTTCAGTTTCGTCCTGAAATTGAAGCAGAATATCTGGTATCGGTATTAAAACCTGAAAATCTGGACACCTTATTGGATGTTTTAGGATTTGAATTTCAAAATGTATCATCTGATAAAGAAAGAGCTGCTACAGGAGGAATTTCAGAACTTCATCAATTACTGGAAGGTAGAAATACTTTTTCTGAGATCAGCGCTTTAATCACAGAAGTAAAAGAAAACACCAACAGAATCATTGCACAGAATACAGAGACTAATACTGAGGTCTATACAAGTATCGGTGGAGTTATTGTTCCAATGGCAAGAACCGTTACTGTGCCTTTTACTTATCAGTTATGTCCAAAAGATATGTTCAGATTTTATGGGCTTGATATGGCGTTAAATGTTCCGGATGCCTCTTGGGATATTTCAGAAGTGTATCACGAATTAGTTAGCACTAATTTCCCAGTCAGAAGAGGAACTGAATTCATTAAATCCAGAAACGGGAATACTATTTTCTTGAATAATCTTTTAGGACAAGGAGTAGATTTCTCAGAATTTGAAGGTGCCTCATTTTATGTTGAAGTGTCTTTTACTAACGGTAGAGTAGCTAAATTTAAAACACCGGGAATTACAGTAAAAAATTGTATTTCATCTAAATTTGATCTGGAGATTGAAGAAACAGAAAACCCTCCTGTGACGATTGATGATGAACAAAATTTTATCCCTTCCGGATTTGGCTTTAAACAGATTGGAATTGCTGATTATCTGAAAGTCGAGCAAAGTACCCATGCCTATGTAGAGGGAGAAGTCGCTCACATTGAGAATATCATGGCAAGGGAATACCGTGAAAAATCTACGAGAAAACTGAGAAGAAGCGAAAATACAACAACCTCATCTTCAGATACCGAAAGAGAGCAGCTTTCAGATACAACGACAGCGAACCGTTTTGAAATGCAGTCTGAGGTTTCTAAAATTTTACAGGAATCCAATGACTTTGCTGGTTTTGCTAACGCTAATTTTAAAGTAGGTCCTTCTTTCTCAATGAACGTAGGTGCAAATTATGCCAATCACAGATCCAAAGACGAAAGCACGAGACAGGCTGTCACACAGGCTCAGGATATTACGGCAAGGGCAATGGATAGAATTGTCACAAAAGTTCATGAAGAAAGAATTGAGAAAATTATTGATGAGTTCGAAGAAAACAATTCTCATGGATTTGATAACCGAAAAGGTGATAAAAATGTAGTAGGAGTTTACCGATGGGTAGATAAGCTGATGAAAAACCAGATCTATAACTACGGTAAGCGAATGATGTTTGAATTCATGGTTCCCGAACCTGCTAAACTACATTTATTGGGAATGACTTCTCAGAAAAACCCTGATCAGATTGATCTTATTAAACCGGAAGATCCAAGGACATCTGCTGTGATGAAAATGGAAAATTACGGGGCCTTGGAATCAGATGCTGTTTTAAAATACTGGGCAGCAAAATATAATGTTGAAGTGCCTGAAAAGCCTGTAGAAAATTACAGCATAGGAAAATCATTAAGTGGCCAGTTTACAGATGAACATAGCGCAATACAGAATGCAGCTTTTAAAGATGAAATTCAGATTCCGGACAATTATGTGGCGGTAAGCTGCTTGGCAGGATATAGTGCAGCAGGAGATAGCAGTCAGTCTGCAATGTGTATTATGATAGGGGATCAGGATTTCTTCCATCATGGTTTCTGGTCGCAGTTAAAATTCTATCCAAGAAAACCTTTTGCCCAGCCATACTCAAAATCGGTTCCCATTTCTGCTACTTTTTATGAGATTTTCTCAGGATCAGCCAATTGTATTGTAGATCTTCAGTTGACAAAGGAAGCTAAAAATACGTGGTATCAGAAAGTATTTAAGGCGATTATGGATGCTTACGAAGATGCGCTTGTAGAATATAACAATAAGCTTGCAGAAGAGAAGAGTAAGGCTGTAGAGATCAAAGGTTCAAATCCGGCATTCTACCGTCAGATTGAAAATACAATTTTACGTAAAAACTGTATTTCTTATATGGCAGACAGAGCAACAGGATCAACACACGGATATGGCCTGGAGGGCTTAACAAGTGGCTCTTCTTTCAGCAATTATGAAACGGTTTTAAATAGTGATCTTGATAAATACACTGCTTTTGTGAAATTTATGGAGCAGGCTTTTGAATGGGAAAATCTTTCCTACAACCTGTATCCTTATTATTGGGGAAGCAAACAAAACTGGCTGAATCTTTACCAGTCAGAAGATACCGATCCGCTATTCAGAGCTTTCATGCAGAGTGGTATGGCCAGAGTGGTAGTGACTGTACGCCCAGGATTTGAAGAAACAGTGCAATTCTACCTGGCAACCGGAAAAATCTGGAATGGAGGAGAAGTTCCTGTCATTGGAGACGAACTTTATTTGTCTATTGCTGACGAAATGAAAGAACCAAAAGGTCTGAAACAAGGAAAAGCATGGATCACAAGACTTCCTACTGCTCTGAATATCCTTCAGGCAGAAAGTATCGGACTGAAAGTAAGACATGCATTGCCATTCAGTACTGAAAATCCGGATGATTTTGAAGTGCCTTCCGAAGTGATTACAGAAGAGAAATTCAATTTTGAGCATAATACGAACCTTTTAGGTGTTCAGGAACCTGCAACATCATCTGAGAAAGTGATTTCCGGAGATTGGCAGCAGATTAATTAATCATATTTAACTAAAAACAAAAAATATGTCTACTATAGGAAAAATTATTAGAGTAAATGCATTACCTCCGCAAGGGCAAAGGGAAACCAATGTTATTTACCAAGTAGCTGAACCCGGTTCAGCTACTTATACAGACTATGCCATTGATGAAAATGGTGATATGAAAACTCCGGTATTAGGTGCTGGCACACAGGATATTAGTGATGATCTGATCAAAATGTCTGATCCGGATCTGGTGTCCGAAGGATTTTCAACTCAGGCACAGTTCAATCAAAATATACATGAACAGCTGAATTATAAACTTAATACTCCGCTGAATGACGGAAGCGTACAGGACTTTACAAAAATTGTAGGGCTAGATGCTAATGGGAATACGGCAAAACTACCTGCGGATGATTTAGGAAAAAACGTTGCCAATTCCTCTCTCACTACTGTGCCCGGAGCCGGATTGACACTGGGTGCCAACTGGACGCTGGACACTTCCGGGCTATATTATTCAATAGCAGGATTGAGTGATGGTTCCAATGATTCAACAGTCAATATGGTACTTGCACAAAACTCTGTTGGTAGAATTTTCAAAACTAATGCTAAAGAAATGTTCAAAAAACTACCAGCCGTTTTAACACAAGCAGAAAAAGAGCAGTTCGGAATCTCCTGGAATAATCAATATAGTAACGGAGCTTTGAATGTCTATTCTATTGCGCCTAATATTTTTAAAAACGATAACGCTGTAAAGTATCTCGTATTACAAGGATTAAATTTGAATGTCAATCCTGCATTTACTTCGGTCAAATTTATTCCTGTGGGAAATACTATTGGTATCGGCGAGATCGATTGCTTAGGTTTTCAAACTTCAGCCGATGGTAAGTCTATGATCGTGACTATCAAAGGTGACGCTTTACAAGGGGGATTACAGTATAATATCATAATAAGAACTACTTCACCAACGATTCAGACTCATAGATCAGTATCATTCATCAATGTTGTAGGGAATATAAACAATATTGATATCAGTGCAATTACGTGGGAAACAAAAGCCTATACTGCAGGTCAAGAAAATACCATTTTCAGTACGAATGGAGGGCTAATGTCATACAGTTCAAATACAAATAACAAGACATACGCCTATGAACCTAACGTAATCGTTGGAGCAGCCAAAAGCAGTATGTTATTTGGGGCAGGATCGAATTTCTATATAGAAATGAACATAACTCTTTCTACCACAGGTAATGGAGCCGGAGATTTATTTGATTTTTATGCTTATCTAGGTTTACTTCAGAGTACAATCCCCAATACGTTGGCTGATAACTCATTCATTAGAACTGTGATGGCATCTTTCCGTAGTGGTGGTTATTATTCTTGTATTCTATGGAATAATATCATTACAAACGCAAATAAGATAGATCTGTCAGGAACTATATTGAGCGGAAGTGTAATCATTACCAGAATGGGGAACATATGCACTCAAACAATTACAGTTGGAGGTGTGTCAATTATCCAATCCGTATCCACAACGACGGAAGCGGTGGCTTTATCTCTCGCTGTTTCCAATGGGACAATTTCAAAAAATATTAATACATCCATAGTCCAAGCATTTACATTTTAAATATAATTTATATGAACGAACAATTAAACATATCAACGCAAGTACAAGCCTTAATCAACGATATCGAAAATGTTGAATTAAATCTTGCAGAATTACCATTACCCGAACATCCGAAACTTTCACAATTCAATAGAAGTATTCGTGTTCTGGATATTGATGCCAAATCTAAACAGCAATTTATTAGTTTCAACTATGAGCAGGTGCTGAAAGATAAAGAAACCGGTGAAGAGATCAATATTTCTCTTCCTGCTCCTCAATGGATAATCTATAAGGAAACGTGGAGCTATCTCCGTGACGATCACAACAACCCAGTAGAGCTGCCTCTGCTTGAACCCACAGGTGATATGGTTGCTACCAAAGTGAAAGTTCCAAGCTATCAATATATGCTTTGGCTGCTAAAGAATAGTAAGGTTGGTTTTACGGAGCTTCTTACTTCTTACCTTGAAGAATTTGTGAAAGATCATACGGAACAGCTGGATAAGCTTTCTTAAGATAAATTTTAATGGCAGAGTGTAATGCTCTGCCTTTTTAAACACTTAAAAGTCACAAAATGAGTTTAGAAATATTAAATAATCCTTTATTAAGGAATTCGGTAGAGTCCCTTTTAAAGAATGGTTCTGCAAAACTTCCTGATTCTTCCTTTCCAGTTCTGGTTTCTCCTTCTGAGCTTAAACAACTTACAGCAAAACAGATTGCTAATACTTATTATAATGGCAAGCCAGTATTGGAGGGCAAAGGATTTCAGATTTATTCAGATGAGCCGATATTTGGAGGAAATATAGAGGAAGTAGTTGTTTACAAAAGCAGGTTTAGTCAGACTATTGGAGGGATAGATGTTGTCCTTTTTGCGAGTAAAAATGGAGCATTCCTCCTTCAACGTTATATGGAAGCCATGCCAAGCAGTAAACAGCTGATTCTTTTTCTTGAAATTAACGACGAATATAATTATAATACAGTAATGCGCTCTGTGGCAGGAGCAGATCTTACAAAGAATAATGATGAATCATTTGATGATATACTTACTTTTACAAGAAAACATCAAATTACTGTTCCTCCAAAAGCACTTGAAGATCTTATCAAAAATGGAATCTATAGAAACAAAAGTAGTTTTATTAGCTGGTTTTTGGGTTTGAAAGACGCCAGTGTAGGACAAATATTTACTTTTTTCAAAAAAGAAGTCCTGGAAGGAGCTGCCAATTTTTTTACAGAGGGTATTGCTGAGAATATCACTAAATTAAGAATTTCTGAAAATGGCTGGAATCCTGATGTAAAAGAAGGTGAGTATGATCCCGCGTTTATCCCTGAGGTACTTTTTAACGAGCTTAAAATTTTTTATGATCATCAAGGCTCTGACAATCCGTACGAAACTCTGAAAGGACAAAAGAAAATAAATATGAGAATCGTAAAAACATTGTTTGAAAAAATAAATGGTGTTAAGGCAGATTTTAATACGCTGCTGGCCAATGCAGAGCACTTTTTTCCGGCTTTTATTTTTAAGAAAGTAAAGCAGTCTCTGAATTTGTTTTTCAGCCAGATAGATCAGATAGAAAAATTTCTGATTGATCCACTTGCAGGAATGCAGCATATTATCTACAGGAGCTACCAGACGGCTAATGCCTTTCTTTGCGGAATTTACAACAGCTTGATTGACATCATTTCCGGAATTTTTTCAATCATTGGATTTATTTCAAGGCAGTTGCTGTGATGGATAAAGTAAATGACCGTAAAGTTGAATATGGTGAAATGTTTCTTGAATTGATGGAAGATCTTACGGAGGGAATCATGAATTTTGATTATGCAGATTTTTTTAAGCAATGCATTACATTTCAGATAAGAACAGTAATACGCCTGGTAAAATGGATCGAGGAAAAAGTTCCGCAGTTGACCATGGAAAAAGCAGGTTATTATTATGGCTACATCATTGGGATCATTATAGATCTTGTTGTAGAAACTCTTCTTACCGGAGGAGCAGCGGCTGTAGCAAAGCTTGCAAAGACTGTAGAAAGCTTTGTCTTAAACCCTTTGGAAAAGATCTCCAAAGCTATTACGCAGGCGGAAAACTTTATGACAAAGATTATGGACTTCATCAGCATGATCCTCCGGGAATTTAAAAAAGGTACAAAAGAAATTTTCGCTAAATTGGAAAAAGTTTTAAATGAAGTTTTTGGTTTTGGAGATGAGGTGGCAGATCATGCTTTGACGCCTGAAGCCTTAGGATATTCATCATGGCTAAAAAGGAGCCCCAGGACAAATTATAATTCATGAAAAAGCATCTATTTCTGCTTGTGAACATGAATATATATACATTTTTTAAATGATGAAGAAAGAGGTTGCCGAAGAATTGTTTGAAAATTTGGAAAAATAGAATTTACCGGAAGAAGAAATAAAATTAATCGAATTTTTAATAGCGAATTAAAATTATTAGGTTATGAAAATTAAAGTTTTAAGTTATTTATTCTCAATAAATTTAAACCAAATCAAAAACATATTTTGGATGTTCAGATAATAGATAATGAAAAAGATCTTCTTATCAATAAAAAATTCATTAACAATGAAAAAAAATATACTTTATTGTTCAGTCCGTAGGTCATATAAACCCTTCTGTTGAGAATTATTATCCATTAACTGTAGAAATAGATAATTCTATTTTATATTAAATACCCCAAACCAGCGTGAAACCCACGCTGGTTTTTCATTTCTCAAAATAAATCGTAAAAATTTATTCACAGTAAATCAGTATGTTATAATTAAATTTTATTCTTTTCTCAAAATCCTGCGCAAGATTTTCCAAAAAACGGATTTTATAGATGAGTACTCAATACAATTAATGTTTAATGTTAAAAAAATAATGAAATGAAGAATTTAATAGTACTTAAAGTTATTACCACCGTTTTGGTTATCTCAATCATCTTCTCCCTGTTCTCATGCATGAATGAGGACAGGATAGAACTACCACCTGTAAAGCTGGAAGATATAAACGGCAATTATAAAGGAAGGCTGATCACCATGCAGGGAGAGTTTAGAGCAGAGAAAATTGTAGACTTTAAAATAAAAAAAGATACCCTGGCATTTCCGGAGTTTCCATTAAAGGAAATTGTAATGACTGTTGTGAAAGATCCTGTAAAGGCACAAAAAGCCTTAACAGAAATGGGGAAGGTGAAATATAACCTGAATTATACGTCCGTATTAAATGCTGAAAAAAATTGGGTGGAACTTACTTTTGTTCCTAAAGAACTGGAACTTCAGATTCCTGTGGATGGAGTTAATAAAAAGACAACGGTCACCCTCACAGCAAAGCAGAAAGGTTATTTTGCGGCAGATTATTCACTGAGATTTGCTTTTGCAGCTGAAAAAATTACGGTGGATGGAGTAGTAGTGAATCCCTTTGAAATTATTTATTACAATTTTCCTTACTGTATAAAGAATTAATTGATAGATAATATAAACAATAGATTGTGTTTTGCCGGATGCAGTCTATTTTTGCTTTAAATTTTTAATCAGCCGATAAATAAACCCGGACCTTATTCGTACATGGAAGAAAACAAAGAGCAGATTTTGATAAGACGCCTTCTTATGAAGGAAGAAGCTGCCTGGAAAGAACTTTTCGGATCCTATTCCGGAAGTCTTTCAGGAATCTGTTCGCGGTATATTTCTGGAAAAGATGATGTCCGGGATGTTCTTCAGAACAGTTTTATCAATATGTTCCGCTCCATAAAAAGTTTTGAATACAGAGGAAACGGCTCACTCAAAGGCTGGATGATCAGAATCACCATTAATGAAGCTTTAAAACATATAAAACAGCATTCCGGTGCAGCTACGGATACGGATATATCTGAATTTCCTGATATTCCCAATGAAGAAGAGCCCGATTTGGAAGAAATTCCGAAAGCTGCCATTATGAAAATGATACAGTCGCTTCCGGATGGCTACAGAACGGTTTTCAACCTGTTTGTGTTTGAGAAAAAAAGCCATAAAGAGATTGCCGGGCTTTTAGGAATTGCAGAGAACTCTTCCGCCTCTCAGTTTCATAGGGCGAAAGGGCTGTTGATCCAGAAAATTAATGAATTTAAAATGTCAAAAAAAGCACAATATGAATAATCAGTGGCTAAATGACCTGCAGAGGAAAATGGAAGACCACGAAGAGGATATTCCGGACGGATTGTGGGAAGATATTAAAGATGAGCTTTTTTCTGATGAAGAAAACGCATTATTGGGTACCGTGATGCCTGGAACTGAAGATGAAAAACCAAAGGAGTTAATTTTCCCAAGCAAAGGAAAATCAACATTTTACCGTATCGCAGGAATTGCTGCAGCTATTGTTATATTATTCTTTACAGGAAAGTTGCTTTTAAATTTAAATGGTGAAAAAAACACCTCTCACATCACAATAAAAACTGATAATTCGGATAGTAGTAAAGAAACAGACAGAAATGTTTCAGAGTTGCCAAAATCAGATGCGAGTGAAGATGAACAGATTAAAACAGATGAGGATAAACAATACGGCAGTCTTGGAAATATCCTAACAGAAAGATCTGGCATAAATGAAATTATAAAAGATCCATTAAATAAACAAGCCAAGGATGGAAAATTAATAATGGAACTCGGTATAAAACCCAGCGGTTTAATGTTTTTGGCAGAGAGAAATCTATCTGATCACATTTCTTTTCCTGTTAATATCAATCCGGTTTCGCCAGATAAAAGCCCTGTTGAGGAAATTTTAAATGACAAAGAAAATAGGTTATCGGAAAAGTATGCAGATAATAATAAAGCTAAAATTTCCGGACGCCAGTCCAAAAAATGGATGCTCAGTATGTTGACCGGAAATGTTTCCTCAAATGCTTCCGATCAGAAGTTTCCGGGCTATGCCTCCATTAGTGGAAGTCCCATGACCTTCAGTGATATGTGGATTTCCGGGACAGATCCTGACCCTCTTACTGAAGTACTGCTGGCCAACCAAAGCAAGGAAGTCGAAGCAAGGATAAGACATAAAATTCCTGTTACATTTGGTCTTTCGATGTATTATAATTTAGGAAAAAGGTGGGGTATAGGAACTGGGATCAATTATACAAAACTAACTTCGGAACTACATTCAGGAAGTACTTCCAATTATATAAAAGGCGAGCAGAGTATCCATTATATTGGTATTCCTGTACAGGTAAATTATAATGTAATTCAGAAAGGCCGGTTTACGGGATATGTGACGGGTGGAGTGCTTGCCGAAAAAGCAGTTGCTGGAAAACTCAGAACAAAATATATCGTCAATGATGAGGTACAGGACACCCAGGAAGAAAAACTGGATGTTAAACCTGTGCAGTTTTCAGTCAATTCAGCGGTAGGACTACAGGTGAAAATTATTGATAAAATAGGGATTTATGCGGAGCCGGGAATTGGGTATCACTTTAAGAATAATAGTGAACTCAACACTATTTATAAAGAAAAACCTTTGAATTTTAATATGAAGTTCGGAATCAGGCTCCTGCTGGACTGATACCCACAATAGACGACATCAAACCTTAAATATTTAAATATGAAAACCAAACTAATTCTTTTGGCTTTATTATTCATGGCTATTCTGAATATAAAAGCCCAGTGCAATCCTACCATTACCAGCCCAAGACTGGGACTGAAATTTCCTGATAAGATACTCTTCTGCAACACTGAAACAGAGGTGCTTTCTACCCAGGCATTCGGAAGTTATCAGTGGTACAAACAGCAATGGACCTGGCAGACACCAAACACCAATCCCTGGACTGCTATACCTGGAGCTGTTTCACAGACATTGACGATTAACGGAAATGATGACCAGCTGTATTACTTTAAAGTTGAGGTTACTCAAGGTGATTGTACTGCAGAAAGCCCTGCTGTGATGGCAGACGGATTTGCTTATGGCCTGCCCTCTATGCTCAGCACCTTTACCCCCGGAACTTTTCAGGAGATAGGACAAGGAGAATATAATATCTGTGCCGGAGCTTCTGTGCAATTTGATGATGTTTTTCCTGATCTTTATGGTACCCATGTTTGGTATAAGTGCATTCCGAACAGCCCGCCACCTTCGGCCGGAGATCCGTGTGTGATCAATGGGGCAGTGGGAGATACGTATACTGCTACAGAATCTGGAGAATATGGATTTTATGCCTGCACAGAGTATTGCCCGGATCAGTGTGAATTTTTAGGAACAGGAAATTTCGTTAAGCTCAATTTTGGAAGCTGGGAATTCTGTAGTCTTGGAACTGGCGAAGTGAAACATAAGGAAAATAATCTGAAGGTATATCCAAATCCTGCCTCACAGTTTCTTTATATCGGGAAAGAATCCGACAAAACTTACAAAGAGGTTTCTATTATTGAAATGTCAGGAAAAATTGTCCTGCAGAAAAACGGACACCGCTTCAATGAACCTATTGATGTAAGTAGTCTTGTCCCGGGAAATTATATCATCCTTTCTAAAGATTCCAAAGGAAATACCTATAAAAATAAGTTCATAAAAAAATAATCGTACACATCCTTAGTTAGTTTTTTTTAATTATGATAAGCCGGTACAGAGAAAGTCTCTGCCGGCTTGTTTTTGTTGATATTTTTTTTAAAAAATATTATGAATCAGAAAGTTGTTCATTATTAGATCAATTTTTAAAAATAATATATTATTTATATTTACTTCAAAAAACACCAATCATGCTAATAAAAATTTATGGAAGTGCCATCTTCGGAGTCGCTGCACAAACCATTACTATTGAAGTAAATGTGGACACAGGAGGAGTGGGCTACCATCTTGTTGGACTTCCTGATAATGCAATCAAAGAAAGCAGCTACAGAATCTCTGCTGCCTTAAAGAATGTAGGATATAAAATTCCCGGTAAAAAGATCACGATTAATATGGCACCTGCAGATCTCAGAAAAGAAGGTGCTGCTTACGACCTCTCTATTGCAATAGGGATCCTTGCCGCATCAGATCAGATCCTTGCCGAAAATATCCATCAGTATGTTATCATGGGTGAACTTTCACTTGATGGAAGCCTGCAGCCTATAAAAGGAGTTTTGCCTATCGCAATTCAGGCACGTGAAGAGGGTTTTAAAGGAATTATACTTCCTAAGCAAAACACCCGCGAAGCTGCCATTGTAGATAATCTGGAAGTTTATGGAGCAGAAAATATCAAAGAAGTAATTGATTTTTTTAACGAAGGAAAGCCTATCGAAAGAGTAATACTGGACATCAGAAGAGAGTTCCAGGAAAAAATGAACGATTTCCCATTTGATTTTTCTGAGGTTAAAGGCCAGGAAACAGCAAAAAGAGCCATGGAAATAGCTGCTGCCGGCGGACACAATATCATCCTCATCGGGCCTCCCGGAAGCGGAAAGACCATGCTCGCCAAAAGAGTTCCGGGCATTCTTCCTCCTTTAACCCTGAAAGAAGCTTTAGAAACAACAAAAATACATTCTGTAGCCGGTAAAATGGGCGCAGAAACATCTCTTATGACCGTAAGGCCCTTCCGTTCGCCACATCATACCATTTCAGACGTTGCATTGGTTGGCGGCGGCAGCTATCCCCAGCCCGGAGAAATCTCGCTTGCCCACAACGGCGTCTTATTTCTTGATGAAATGCCGGAGTTCAAAAGAACCGTTTTAGAAGTTATGAGACAGCCTCTTGAAGACCGTGAAGTAACAATTTCCAGAGCCCGGTTTACTGTAAACTATCCTGCAAGCTTCATGCTCGTAGCTTCTATGAATCCAAGTCCCAGCGGTTTTTTTCCGGATGATCCGGGCAACACTTCATCCGTTTACGAAATGCAGCGGTATATGAATAAACTTTCAGGACCCTTATTAGACAGGATCGATATTCATATAGAAGTACAGAAAGTTGAATTTGAACAGCTGGCAGAAAAAAGAAAAGGCGAAAAAAGTTCAGATATCCGGGAACGGGTACTCAAGGCACGTAATATTCAGAATGAACGTTATAAAGATCTCAATATCAGCTATAATGCTCAGATTGGGCCTAAAGAAATTGAAGCATTCTGCAGTTTAGATGAAACCTCGATGCATCTCATTAAACTTGCTATGGAAAAATTGAATCTTTCGGCAAGAGCTTATGACCGTATCCTAAAAGTGGCCAGGACAGCAGCTGATCTGGAAGGAGCTGAAAATATACTATCCCATCATATTTCAGAAGCCATACAGTACAGGAGTCTGGACCGGGAATTTTGGAATGTGTAATTATGAAATTCTCAATATGGTTGGGGAAAATACATTCTGACTCGTTTTAATTTTCCCGACTATTTTGTTGATCGGTAGAATATAATCTTTTCTGTTTTTTGATATATTGTTTACTTTTTGGTTTAAATCATACATGCTAATCACAATATTTAAATCCCTATTAGGAGAAAATTTATGATTATTTATTTCTTTATGTTAAATATTATGTTAAATTTGATTGCCGAATTTTTAAAAATATTACATTATGAAAAGGAAATCAACAGAACAAAATTAAGCCTGTCAATTTTAACTCATGATAGGCACAGAATGTATAGCATTCTTTGTAGCTAATAGGTACTAGGCTGTTTTACACAGACCTAACGTTCTGCTATAATGCAGTTCATCTGAAACTATTATCACCACAAAACCAAAAACTAATATGCCAAATACAATATCAACGCCATCGGGGCAGCCCGCTGGTGTACCGGTCCTTTTATCCCCTGAAGACAGAGAAAGACTTCTCAATGATTTTAATAAAACAAACTGGGATTATCACAAAGAAGAAACATTGGTTTCTCTTTTCAAAAAACAGGTACTCCTGCATCCCGAAAATTTCGCTGCTGTTTATCAGAACAGCAGGATGAATTACCTTGAGCTTGATCAGAAAAGCAATCAGCTTGCTAATGTCCTTTTAGAAAAAGGAGTTAAAGAAGGAATGTTTGTTCCCGTATGGCTGGACCGTTCATTGGAGTGGCTTGTTGCCATCCTGGGTATTTTGAAGACAGGAGCCGCTTATGTCCCGATAGATCCTGGGTATCCTGTAAAACGTGTAGAATACATTCTTGCAGATACCTCAGCGGAAATACTTATTACCGATACCCAGCGGGGGAACTTACTGACAAAAGGAGTTAACATGGATATTTTTTATTTCGATAATACAGAAAGCCTGTCTCATTTATCAACTGAACTACCTGATATTACTATAAATCAGGATGCATTGGCCTATACCATCTACACATCCGGATCAACAGGCAACCCTAAAGGGGTCATGATTTCCCATCATAGTATTCAACATTTGGTTACATGGCACAATCAGTATTTTCATGTTGACGACACCTCATATCTTACTCTTGTTGCCGGATTGGCATTCGATATCTCTGTATGGGAAACCTGGTCAGCGCTTATTGCCGGTGCCATACTGTATATTGCGGAAAATGAAGATAGAGTAGGAGCTTCAGAGCTTGTGAATTTTTACCGTAGAAACCAGATTACCCATGGATTTGCCCCTTCTGTTCTTGCTCCTTCCGTTGTTGAAGAAACCAGAAAATATAATGATCTTAAACTCAAATACCTCTTTACAGCAGGGGAAAAACTTAAACCTGTACTCACCAGCGAATTAAGTTATGAATTAATCGATTATTACGGTCCTACCGAATGCACAGTTTATGCTACTTTCAAGAAGGTAAAAGATATTAATGGGCAGTATGTTTCTTCAATCGGAAAGGCAATAGCCAATGCACAGGCTTATATTTTAGGAGAAAATAACGAGCTGTTGCCGGTAGGGGCTGTAGGAGAACTGCATATCGGAGGAAATCTTCTGGCTCAAGGCTATCTTAATAATGAAGAACTCACGACATCCAAATTCATTAACAGTCCATTCAGAGAAAACGAAAAGCTCTACCGTACCGGTGATCTTGCCCGCTGGAGGCCAGATGGAGATATTGAATTTTTAGGAAGAATAGATAATCAGGTGAAAATTAGAGGCTTTCGCGTAGAATTGGACGAAATTGAACGTTGTCTTGCCTGTTTGGAAGGAATACAGGAAGCTGCAGTCATTACAAAAGACCATGGAAGTAATAAATATATTGTAGCTTTTATCATCATAAAGCCCGGTGAAAAAGCAGATGCTGCATGGGTAAGACAACAGCTGAAAGAAGAACTACCCGGCTATATGATTCCAGCTCAGATCATCAATGTTGATAAAATACCATTGACGGCCAACGGAAAAACAGACACTCATTTGCTGAAGGAATGGGCAGACAAAGAGACAAAAGAGCTTATTTCTACAGAACCTCCCACCAACGAAACCGAAAGAATTATAGCAGATATCTGGGCAGAAGAGCTGGAACGTCCGGTGATTAATATGACGGATAATTTCTTTGACATCGGTGGAAACTCCCTTCTTGTCGCTATAGTGGCAACCGCCCTGAATTCAAGATTGGATACTAAAATCTATATGAGGGATATTTACCAGTTCCCGGTCCTCAGGCAGCTTGCTGATGAATTGATCACCAGAGCCAAAGAAGCTCGGGAGGCCATTCCGAAGGAAGATGTAGAGCCGTATGTAGCCCTTCAACAGGATGTTTATCTGGCTCCGGGAACTGTTTTTGCGGGAGGTTTTGATCCCAAGCAACTGGAAAAGCCTAAAACCATATTTTTGACCGGAGTTACCGGATTTGTAGGAATTCATTTGCTTCAGGAGCTTTTAGATACCACATCTGCAGATATTTACTGTCTCGTAAGAGCGCAGGATGAATTTCATGCTGTAGAGAAGATAGACCGCTGCTATAAACAGTATCATATTGATAGAAAAGAAGAGCAGAAACCGAGAATCATTCCGGTAATAGGAGATTTATCCCTTCCATTATTAGGTCTTTCTGAAGAGGAATTCAAAAAACTTGCAGGAGTGCTGGATCTTATTTATCACTCTGGAAGCTCCGTTAATTTTATAGAACCCTATTCTTATATGAAAGCACCGAATGTAGAAGGATTAAGGGAAATTATAAAGCTTGCCGGTGCAGAAAGAACCAAATGCCTTGCGCTGTTATCTACCATTTCTGTTTACAGTTGGGGCCATGTTTTCACGGGCAAAAAAGTAATGCTTGAAAGTGATGATATTGAACAGAATATTATGTCAGTAAGCAAAGATATTGGCTATGTAAGGAGTAAATATGTGATGGAGGCTATTGCTGATCTAGCGGCTAAAGAAGGTCTCCCGTTAATCACCTATCGCCTTGGCTATGCCATGTGTCACAGCGAAACGGGTGCCAGTGCTCCTTACCAATGGTGGTCCGGTCTCGTGAAAAATTGTGTTGAATTTAAATCTTATCCTTTGCTGACAGAGCTAAGGGAAGGACTGATCACGGTAGATTATATGACCCAATCTATGGCTCACATCACAAAAAATAAAGATGCGGTTGGTAAAAAGTTCAACCTGATTGCAAAACCGGAAACCAATCTTACTCTGGAAAATTTCTTTGGTTTGCTAAAGAAATACTACCCGTTTACGCTTGAAGGGCTTCCTTATAAAGAATGGAGAAAGCAGTGGGAAGATGACCGTAAAAACAGGCTATACCCGCTGACCAGTCTCTTTAAGGATAATATGCACGAAGGACTTTCCACGGTGGAGCTCTATCAGAATACCTATGTCTGGGATTGTTCTAATGTGATGAAGTTCCTTGAAGGATCTGGTATTGAGGAGCCGAAATTTGATAAGAAAATGCTAAATTTATATTTGAAATATCTTGGAATTCTGAAATGAAATAAAACTTTGAAATGGCCTTGGTCTATCATCCGGCTTTCTTGTGAATATGCAGTTGAAGAAAATTGCTGTCTCTGCACTTTCAACGTGAAATATACAATCCTTTTCATTCTGCCCTTAGTTTTTGCTTTGGGCAGTTTACTTAAATTCCCTTTTTACCATCTAATATCATCCGGATCATCTTAACTTTTCTGTTCTCCCTGGTTTCAGATTTCTTAGCTTCCTCTATCCAACGGATGTATTCTTTCCGGTGAGTATAGCTCATTTTATCAAACAGAGCTTTGGCTTCAGGATTTTCATTAAAAACAAAAGCTATATCATCAGCAATTTCAACGGTTCTTTCCTCTTTGTCTTCAATAAGGCTTACTAAAACCTTATCGCCAAAAGTCTTTCCAAGCTGCTTCCGTATGTCTTGGATTAAACCTAAAATATGACAGTCAGATTTCATTTTGGCGAGGCTACCTCGGTATTCCACTTTATTGTCAAATGTAGCTTTAATTTTTATCTGTCCTTTTTTGCCAAACAGTTCTTCTGTAGAAAAAGGAAATTCCACAAATGCGGCATCCATCTCTCCGTTTTGTTGTATCAGTGCGGTAAATTCAATTTTATCTTGCATCATAAAGATTTAAATTCAAAAATAAAAAAACCGTGAACGCAAATTCACGGTTTTAAAAATTTATCAGGAAAAGATTATTTTACCTTTTTTGCTTTCTTAGGCATTTGAGTCGTTCCTGAATTTTTAGACTTTGTATCAGGAGGTGTATTTTCTCCTCTTACAAGCTTTAATTCATCGATCAATCTTCTTGCCCCTGCATATTTGTCGATCGTCCAAAGAACGAAACGTACATCTACGTTGATTGTTTTCTGCCAGTCCTGTTCAAATACGATATCACCGCTTAATGCTTCGCTGTTTCCATCGAATGCGATACCGATAAGGTTTCCGTCTCCATCAATGACAGGAGAACCAGAGTTACCACCGGTAATGTCGTTGTTAGAAAGGAAGTTAACAGGCATATATCCTGCAGCATCAGCATACTGACCGAAATCTTTAAGGTTGTAAAGATCGATCACTCTCTGTGGAAGATCGAATTCTTCGTCACCTTTCTTGTATTTCCCTACAAGACCCGTCATATCAGTATAATAGTTGTCTGTAACTCCGAAATAGTTTCTGTCATTTCTTACAGGAAGTTTATCTACCGTTCCGTACGTTAATCTCATCGTAGAGTTAGCATCCGGATAGAATTTTTTATCAGGCATAGCTTTCATTAATCCAGCTAAGAAAAGACGGTTGTTTTTGTTGAAGTTGTCATCAACTTTAGAATATTTCTCCATGCTCATTTTCTGATCAGCAACAATTCCGTTTGCTATTTTCCAAAGTGGATCAGCATCAAGTTTCAATGGATCAGGGTTTAGTAAGAAGTTCGTAGCAGAAGTCTTGTTTGCAAAAATTGAAGAATATGCTACGTTAGAAAGTGTCTTGGAGTCCAATCCTAAAATAGTGGCAGATGCTACATCTTTATTTACTCTCGACTGGTAAAGACCAGCCATAGAAGCAAGCATTTCTCCTTCCAAAGGTGGACTGAAATTTTCATAAGCTTCTTTGATAGCTGTTTCAGTTTTAGCTTTCATAGCTAATCTTCCCTGCATATCCTGAGCAGAATAAGCTTTAAGAACGGCCCCTACCTGTAAGGCAAGCGTAATATATTTTGCATTTCTTGAGAACTGCGAAGCATAGTTTCTTTCAACATTTCTGTCAGAAACCTGCTTGTAATAAGCCCCAATATCTTCTAAAACGCCATCATAATCAGCATTTCCTGGCAACGCAGACCATTTTCTGTAAGTGTCTTCAATCTTCTGTTTGTCAGAGATAGTGCCGTTTTTATCTACCGCATCAATAGTTCCCTGTCTGTTTTTCCAGTAGTTTGCTACGGAAGCATATTGAGAAGCATAATTAAGCTGAGTCGCTTTATCCTTATTCATATACTTCTTCATAACATCCATAGCCAGTTTAGAAGCTTCTACCCAAGCCGGATAGTCTTTGTTTACCATCTGCTGGATTCCGTAAGAAGTAAGGTAACGGTTTGTTCTTCCAGGATATCCTAAAATCATAGAAAAATCTCCAGGCTTGATTCCTTTAAGAGAAACAGGAAGGAAGTGCTTAGGCTTCAATGGAACGTTGCCCGGAGCAAATTCTGCAGGGTTTCCTGCTGCATCTCCATATACTCTGAATACTGTAAAGTCAGCAGTATGTCTTGGCCATTCCCAGTTATCAGTATCACCCCCGAATTTACCCAATGATGAAGGTGGTGCCCCTACCAATCTGATATCTTTATAATCCTGGTAAACGAAATAGTAGAATTCATTTCCATTGAAGAAATCTTTTACCACTACTGTATATTTTCCGTTTTCAGAGTTTTCAGTCTGGATTGCCTTAGTTTCAGCATCAATCACGGCTTTTCTCTCTGCACCGGTCATATTGTTATTTAGCTTAGAATTGATTCTCTGCGTAGCATCATCCATTCTAACCAAAAATCTTACATAAAGATCTTTTGCATTGAATTCATCTTTTTGTTTTGTAGCCCAGAATCCGTTCTTCAGATAATCTTTTTCCGGAGTAGATGCAGCAGCTACAGCACCATAACCACAGTGGTGGTTTGTGAAGATAAGTCCCTTGTCAGAAACAATCTCTCCTGTACAGAATCCACCGAAACTTACGATAGCATCCTTTAAGCTTGAATTGTTTACCGAATAAATTTCTTCAGGTGTCAGATGCAGTCCTTCTTTTTGCATATCGACCCCGTTAAGTCTTTTGATGAGCATTAACAGCCACATCCCTTCATCCGCCCTCATCTGAGCAAAGCCCAACAAGAAAGTGAACAGTAGAAATAGTCTTTTCATTTTATAAAATAATTTTTGTGTCGCTAATTTACTAATTTTTACGATATTCTGTCCCCGAATGGTATGAAAATGGAAGGATAACCCGCATGAAAAAAGTACTTGTATCATTTTTTGCCATTTTATTCTTGTCAGCAGTTTTCAGCTGCTCTTCAGTTCCTGAAAAAAATCCCAGCCTTCAGAGACAGTGGATGCTTGTTTCTTTTGATCCTTTTTCAAAGGAAGAACTCATTAAAAATAAAGCAGAAATCAACCTGACTGGAACTATGGAGAAAGGAAAAATTAAGGGAGGAGCGTATATGGGGTGCAATAACATCTTTTTTACCTCCGAATTTAAAAAAGATGGAAAAGTAAAGATTTCAGAAGTGGGAAGTACATTGAAAGCGTGTCAGGATATGGATCTGGAAACCGCTTTTACCCAAAAATTTGAACAAATGACCCATTATTCTATAGAGGGGCATTTCCTTACCTTATCTGATGAAGGAGGAAATTCTATGAAATTTGTAGCAGCAGATTGGGATTGATCATTAAAGACCATCTGTTTAAAAATATAAAAAGTCCGCAATTTGCGGACTTCCTGCTTGAAATCTGGTTGGTTATCAGTTTTTTGGAATTGTTTTTTTTATTTCTGATAAAGTTGCTGTATTGGGCAAGCCCTGTACGCTGTTATTTGTGCCTTTAGAAACGGTATTGGATGCCTGTCTGTTGGGAATAAAAGCTTTGAGTTCGGCAAGAGATGCTGTATTGGGCAGCAATTTTCCTGAACCGGCAGCTGAAGGAGCGGCTTTAACCTTTGTGTCCTGTTTTTTAACCTCAAGACCCTGGTCAGAAGCCAGAACAGTTGCGGTCTGTTTTTTGGGAGTACTTTCCTGGGCTATTTTTGCAGCCTGAGCCTCATGCTCTCTCAGCTGCTTCACCACCTGGGCCTGGTCTTCAAGTTCAGGCACTTTCTTATTTTCCTGAGCATAGATCGTAATGCTTAATGCTGAAAATGCAATGATATATAATGCTTTCATGATCGTTTTATTTAATGTTTACCAATACTTTGATTTTCCCTGTTGAATTTTGGTCATAATCCTGAAGCGCTTTACCGATGACCTGCCCGATTTTTACCTTTCTAGGATTTGCTTTCATGGCAGTTCCTGATATGGAAGAGGTTACCAAAAGATCTCCTCTTTTAATTTTACCGCCCTCCAGACAAACTTTCGTAGGAATGACTCCAATAACTCCCATCGGAACTTTTCCAATTAATTCAGAATCTATATTTTCTTCCGTTAAGAGAACACCCGGTTTTGTAGCATAAACTCCCGCAACAAGCGTAGAGTAGGGTTTTGATGATTTTTCCACGGTACGGTCAGAATCTGTTGAGATGATTAAAATGTCTCCCGGTTCATAATCTGAACTGTTGCCTTCCACATCAAATGCTTCAGCAACGTCAGCCCCACTGTTTTGAGTTCCTCCGTTGAAGAATCCTTTGCCGGTTCTGTCTACACGGGCTACATTTGCGCTGTTCGTTTGCAGGATAGCAATATTTCCACTTGGTCCCTGATGATTCAGTAGTAATACACTTCCTGTTCCCACGTTGGTTACGTGTACAGTAGGATTACCGTTGGCTGCATTGAAATTGGCAAATCTTCCAGCTCTTCCGACTCCGAAATTTGGCGTCCATCCATACACGGCATTTCCTGTTCCGTCTGCTGTTGCTTCAATACCATCTCCGTTTTTACCGGCATTGGCCGTGATTCCATTTCCATTCCCTTCTGTTAAAGCTAACAGAGCGGGTCCATTTCCTGAAGCATTGGAAGCATAGAATAATCCGCCAAAACCTCCCGTTCCGGATGATAAACCATAAACACCGGCAGTACCGAAGTTGGCGAACTGTGAAGTTACTTCTCCTTTTACGGCGGGAGAGGTACCTGTTACACGATCCACTTTAAAGTTTCCCCCAATACCGTTACCTACAGTGGTTACCGTTATGACATCACTTGTATTGGTATCATTGAATATATTGAACTTTCCGGCGCGTCCTGTTGCAAAAGTGGGAACCCATGCATACAAGGCATTTCCTGCTCCATCAATATTGGTTTCTACACCATTTCCGTTTTTACTGGCATTAGCCGTAATGGCATTTCCATTTCCATCAGTGATAGCCACTAGAGCAGTACCGTTTCCAGATGTATTGGAAGCGTGGAATAAACCTGCAAAACCACCTGTCCCTGAAGAAACTCCAAAAATACCGGCTGCTCCGAAGTTCCCAAAGATTGTTTTTACTTCTCCCCGTACTGCTGCGCCTACACTGTTGGTATTATTAACAAGAAAAGAGGATGCGTTACCTTCTGTATTATCAGGAATGTTTCCTGTTCCATTGGTTTCTACCTCCAAAGTGTTCACATCATTGGAAGCATTTACATTTTCAAACCTTCCTGCACGTCCTTTTCCGCTACTAAGGCCTACCTGGCCGAAGACCCCTATAGAAGTTCCCGTAGTATTGGTTGCTACAAATCCTCTTACCCCATAGCCTCCGCCATCATTTCTGCCGACTACGGCACCTGCAATGTCACTGGTATTTCTACCTACTATAGCCTCGCCGTTTCCGTTATTGTCCCCTATGATTCCTGCAGAGGTTTGTGCACTGGTAATACCCTGAACAGCAAAACCACTCCCTGTAGAGCTGACAACCCCGGCACCGTTTCCGCTGGAAGAAACATTAATCACTGTTCCGTTTCCAACCGTGTTGGCATTAAGGACATTATTGTTATTCGCATTATTAAAAATCGACATATTTGCTGCTATTCCATTGGTGCTGGTCGCTGTAAGGCCGGTTCCCGAGTTACTGTTTGCGTATACACCGGTACCGGAAGCAGATGAATTTCCATAGACACCAAGCCCGTTAGGAGTTACACCATAAACGCCCCAGCCACTTCCGTTCTGGCTGCCCCAGACCCCTACGCCCAGTCCTCCTGTACCGTTATTGATCCCACGGACACCACTGGAAAATCCACCGGGAGTTGTATTGCTTACAATTCCCCTTACCGAAGCTATGCTGGAAGTTGTTGTATTGTTGATCCCTTCTACAGAAGTTCCATCACCATCATTAATTAAGCTGAAAAGCGTTCCTGCATTATTTACCGTGCTGGTATAAGGAATGGCAAAGCTTCCACCACCACCTCCAGCTGTTTTTGCATACATTGCATAAGGAACACTTAATAGTTGGCTGGTTCCTGCTATTGTATAATTGGTTCCTCCCGTAGGGTCAGTTTCAGTTTTTAGATAATAGTTGCCGGTAGGCCAGTTTATAGTAGCAAAGGTTCCGGAAAGCACTGTTCCTGTTCCTATTTCCATACTGATCAGCCCGTTGGCATTTGTGTTTCCGGTAAGTCTTTCAGAATAAACCAGTGGCCCGATAAGAGAACCCGCCAGTATACTCACTTTTACAGCAATACTTTGGTTGGTTAAAAGCTGGCCCGAGCTATTTCTGATGACAGCCTGATAGCTCATTTTTTCAGGAACCTGTGCATGCCCCATAAAGAGGCCAAGCATGATCCCCAGCGATAATAATATTTTTTTCATGGCGTTATTTTTTTATAATTTTAAAAGTTTTTATGTTCTCTCCCTTTTGATTGATCCGAATAATATAAACTGCTGCGGGGAGTGAAGAAAGATTAAGTTCCGATTTGGACTCTGCGATCATCTCTTTTTTGATCAGTTTGCCCTGAGCATCGAACAACTGGTATTCCGACCCTTTATAAGAAGTAGAGGTAAAATCTATGTACAGAAAATCTCTGAAAGGATTGGGGTAAATTAAAATGCCTTCTTGCTTTGATACGGTTTCGCTGGCAGACAGTGTAGTAATTTCATAGGCCTGTTGTACACCTTCCATTACCTGGAAGTTCGCCCCTTTGTTGAGGTAGGTGGTTTGGCCCACACTGTAAGAAACCGAGCCGTTGCTTCCCGATGCATTCGTTCCTGTCGCCAAAACTGCTGACTGAGCAGTCAGAAGACTGACGGAAAAAGTGAACAGAATGAGAAAGAAGCAGTGAATAGATGTTCTTTTCATGTAAAATAGTTTTGTGGTTATTAATTAGTTATCCAAATTTTTCATTTGAAAATTTGTGAACACTAAATTACCATATATCAAAACCAGATGACAGGAAAATAGACTAACGACAAAAATAATCGACCAACGGCATTTTATTGCAAAAATGTTGGTATTCAGTGATTTCAGGGATCAAGGAAGGAAAGTTTCTCTTTGTAAGTTCTGCCAATGGGTAGCCTGATCTGATGGATAAGTTCTATTTCGTTGCTGCTTTTTCCGCGAATGAAATGCCTGGGTACGGCATAGCTGCGGTGTATCCTCACAAAAGAATCAAAAAAGCTTTTATTAAGGATGTTTCCCAGGGAATCCAGAACGCAGTGCTTCTTTTCATGGGTAACGAGTCTGGTATAATCTTTCAGAGCTTCAAGATAAAGGATGTCGGTAAGTTTTACCTGAGAAGTATTACCACCTTCTTTTATTTTAATGCAGTTTTCACCAAGAAGAGCATCGAAGCTGTTACACTTTTCTTTTGTTTCAAAAAAATTGAATACTTTCTGTATTGATTGCTGAAATCGTTCTGTTTTCAGTGGTTTTGTGACGAAGTCAAGGGTATCCGTTTCAAAGGCTTCGGCTGCCAGTTCAGGTTGGGAGCTTACAAAGATGCAGGCCGGGATTTTGTGAGCCAGTTTTCTGAATTCCAATCCACTCATTCCGTTTAGATTGGTCTCGCTGATCAGAAGATCAATCGGGAATTCAAGATACGGAATTGCTTTTTCCGCAGAATCAAAAGATGCAATAATCTCTATATTGTCATATTGCCTGACATGATGCTGAAGAACCAGTCTATCCAGTTCATCATTGTCAATGATCATACATTTAAGATAGGTAATCATGATCTTTTGTAGGTTGATTTTTATAAGATTTGTAATTTTAAATGTTTATTGTTTGCAAATCTGTTTTATAAAGTTATTAATTTTTCACAAAAGAAAGATATTGTAAATTTAAATTAACATTAAAAATCGATAGAATGAAAAAATGATTTTGTTTTTTTTCCTGAAAATTGGTATCTTGTGAAAATCATAAACATAGACAGAAATTAATGCTAGATAAGAAAGAACATAATTACGAAAAAGCCATTTTGGTAGGGGTTATTACCCAAAATCAGGATGAAGATAAGCTTACGGAATATATGGATGAACTGGAGTTTTTGGCCTTCACAGCAGGTGCAACGGTGCAAAAACGTTTTACTCAGAAATTAACTCAGCCGGATTCCAAAACTTTTATCGGAAGCGGTAAAGCACAGGAAATAAAAGAATATGTAAAGGAAAACGAGATAGGAACCATTATTTTTGATGACGAACTGTCTCCTTCCCAGCTTAAAAACCTTGAAAAAGAAATAGAAGTAAAAATTCTGGACCGGACGAATCTTATTCTGGATATTTTTGCACAAAGAGCCCAGACGTCTTATGCAAGAACCCAGGTGGAATTAGCTCAATATCAGTATCTATTACCTCGTCTGACAAGGATGTGGACTCACCTTGAACGTCAGAAAGGGGGAATCGGGATGAGAGGTCCCGGTGAAACTGAAATTGAAACTGACCGCCGTATCATCCGTGACAGAATTTCCCTATTGAAGGATAAGCTGAAAGTAATAGACAAACAGATGGCCACCCAGCGTAATAACCGCGGAAAAGTGGTTAGGGCTGCTTTGGTAGGTTACACCAACGTTGGAAAATCTACGCTGATGAATGCGCTTTCCAAGTCTGATGTATTTGCAGAAAACAAACTGTTTGCAACACTGGATACTACCGTACGAAAAGTGGTCATTGGAAATTTACCGTTTTTACTTACTGATACAGTTGGATTTATCAGAAAGTTACCCACGCAGCTTGTAGAATCTTTTAAATCCACATTGGATGAGGTTCGGGAGGCAGATCTGCTGATTCATGTGGTAGATATTTCCCATGAAAGCTTTGAAGATCAGGTAGAGTCTGTTAATAATACCCTGATGGAGATCAATGCTCATCAGAAACCAATGATCATGGTTTTCAATAAAATTGATGGTTTCAGCTACGAGAAAAAGGATGATGATGATCTTACACCATCTACAAAAAAGAATATTTCTCTGGAAGAATGGACGAAAACCTGGATGGGTAAATCTAAATATCCAACTGTTTTCATCTCTGCTTTAACGAAGGAAAATTTCCCAGAAATGAAGAAGATGATCTACGATGAGGTAATGAAGATTCATATTTCCAGGTTCCCATACAATGATTTCCTTTTCGAGTATTTCGATAACGATGAGGTAGAAGAAGAAAACAACGATTGATGAAATATCACTTTTTCCTGTTATTGGTTTTATTTTCAGTTTTTGGATTCAGCCAGAAATCAAAAATTAATTTAAAAAATATAGAGAAAGATCTTAAAAACTCAGCTTCTCCTTACAATTATGAGAAGCTGATCTTTAAATATAAGGGATATCCGAAATCTCTGGACAGTATTGAAGCTCAGCACTTATATTACGGAAGAAATTTCAGAAATGATAAAATTTCGACAACAGACGAAGGCTTTAAAATTCTGGCAGAAGCTTTTAAACAAGAGAATTTTGAAGAATGTATCAAACAGGGGAAGATCCTTTATGATAAAGATCCTACCAATCTGGATGTTCTTCTTGTCCTTCTAAGAGCTTATGATGCCCGGAAAGACGGCAATAACTTTATGCATCACCTGAATCAGTTCCGCTCGCTTACTGAAGGAATGAAAAATTCCGGAGACGGAGCATCTGAAAAAACAGCTTATCTGGTCAATTCCGTGGGTGATGAGTACATTCTTCTAAATATCCTCAATATTGGAAAAGATTATACAAGAGCATCAAAAACCGGGAAGGACGGTATGTTTGATATCTGGGAAAAAGACGGTAACCAGCTGTATATCAAAATACTTTATTTAGACCTATAAATTAATTAAAAAAAACACTTTAGTGGAGTTATATTATTCATTTTCAGCCTTAATAGTATTAGCATCGATTTTTGCCTACCTGAATTACAGATTTCTGAAACTTCCGAGTACCATCGGGATCATGGTGATTGCCATCGTAGTTTCTATTTTTCTTGTAATGTTTGGTGAGACGATACTTCCAAGAACATTCGGGCATTTAAACAATTTAATGAACAGTATAGACTTCACAGAAGTTCTGATGGGAGCCATGCTTAATTTCCTTCTCTTTGCAGGAGGAATTCATATTAATATCAACGACCTTAAGGAACAGTTCCGGCCGGTTCTTATATTTTCTACAGCAGGAGTGGTTATTTCCACATTTGTAGTAGGATTCGGGATGTTTTACCTGCTGCCGTTTTTAGGAATTCAACTGCCATTCATTTACTGTCTGGTTTTTGGAGCACTTATTTCGCCTACCGATCCGGTTGCGGTTCTGAGTATCCTGAAACAGGCCAATGTTTCCAAATCACTGGAGACAAAAGTGGCTGGGGAATCTTTGTTTAATGACGGTATGGCTGTTGTGGTCTTTACCGTAGTGCTGCAGCTGGCTATTGGAAAAGAAGTAGATCTGGGCGTTGAAAGTATAGGCTTGCTGCTGCTGAAAGAAGCGGGTGGAGGTATTCTTCTTGGTGTAGTGCTGGGGTGGATCACGTCCAGGCTAATGCGTGAAGTGGATGATTATATTATTTCCGTTCTGGTAACGCTTTCTGTGGTGATGGGAGGATATCTTATCGCCAGACAGATGCATATTTCCGGACCTTTAACGATGGTTGCCGCAGGTTTATTCATGGGTAATTTTAACGTCAGATTTAAAATGAAATCAATCACGCAGGATTATCTCATCAAATTCTGGGAACTGATTGATGAAATTCTGAATGCCGTGTTATTCCTGTTCATAGGTTTTGAGTTATTGATGATCAAAGACTTAAAGTTCTTTATGGTTCCTGGCCTGTTGGCTATTGCCGTGGTTTTAATTGCACGTCTGATCTCAATCTGGGTGCCAACTAGATTCATGTCTCTAAGAACAAGATTTAGTCCGCAGACTATAAAAGTTCTGGTTTGGGGAGGAATCCGTGGCGGAGTTTCTATTGCGTTGGCCATGTCTATTCCCAAAAGTGAATACAGTGAAATTATTCTAAGTATCACATATTGTGTTGTTGTATTTTCTATTATCGTTCAGGGACTTACGATTGCTAAAGTAGCTAATCCAAAGGCTATTGCGAAAGAAGAACAGCAGAGTAGTGTTGCAGATGAGCATGCATAATTTTAAATAGATAAATCACTATTGTCATGAGTGATCTGATTAAAGAAATACAGGAAGCCCTGGCTGTACTGTCCATTCCTGAAAAAGCGGAGTTCTTTCCAAGGTTTTTCAAAACAGGAAAAGGAGAATATGGTGAAGGAGATTTATTTTTGGGAGTAAAGGTTCCGGATCAGAGATCTGTAGCCAAAGAGTATTATTCTAAAATAAGTCTTCAGGATCTGGGCATTCTCCTGACATCTAAATACCATGAACATCGTCTTACTGCTCTTTTTATGCTGATTTACAAGTTTGAAAAAACGAAAGATAAGGCCGTGAAAGAAGAGATCATACAGTTTTACCTGGATCATTTGCCATACGTCAATAATTGGGATCTGGTCGATTCGAGCTGCTATAAAATTCTAGGGAGGTATGCCTTTGAAAACGGAAAGGAAGAACTGCTGAGAAACCTTTCAGATTCTGAGGAAATGTGGCACAAGAGAATTGCTGTGGTAGGGACGATGTATTATGTGAAAAAAGGGTCTTTTGAACTGACGAAAGAATTTGTTACCAAAAACCTGAAACATTCCCATGATCTGATGCATAAAGCAAACGGATGGCTGTTAAGGGAAATGGGTCAGAAAAGTGAAACTGAACTGATTACTTTTTTAAATAAATACTACCAGGAAATGCCAAGAACCAGCCTGAGATATGCTATCGAAAAGCTGGATGAAGGGATAAGACAGGATTATTTGAAAGGCAGAATTTAAAAAAGTAGTGGTTTTCCGTGAAATTACAGGCTCCGTAAATTTTTTTCAACAGGAATTAAGTAGTTTTGTGTTTTAAAACTCAAGTATGAAAAATTTTCTGAAGCTGTTGGCTCTTATTTTTCCTTTATTGGTGCTCACCAGCTGTTTTGATATCTTGGATAAAATCAATGTAAAAGCTGATGGAACAGGAGAGTACACTATTATTCTCAACGCCAGTAAAAGCAAAACCAGGCTTGCTTCAATTTCTAAAATGGAAACTATTAACGGAAAAAAAGTTCCAAAAAAAGCGGAAATTGAGAATAAAATTAATGAAGCAGCCAAAATTTTCAAAGGAACTCCGGGAATCACCAATGTAAAAACTTCAATGGATTTTGATAATTATATCATCAAATTAAGCTGTAATTTTAAAAAAATTGAAAACATCAATGCCGGACTTGAACAGCTTAAAGCTAAAAATATCCTTGGCAAAATGATCCCGACTCAAATCTACAGCCAGAATCTTGAAAAAAAATCACTGACCAGAAATAAGGTGAATACCTTTAAATCGGATTATGATAAAATGGGAAAGGCAGACAAAGAAATCTTCAATAATGCCAAATATACTTCCGTGATGCAGTTTGAAAGTTCTGTAAAATCCCAGACAAACAGCGCCTATGTACTTTCTCCGAATAAAAAAGCAATGAAGCTGGAGGCCGATATTTTAGACCTTATTTTTCAAAAAAAACAATTACAAAACACGATATTATTTCAATAAATTCTAATACACAACCATGAAATCGATCCTATTAAAAACACAAACAATTACTTTCATACTTTTTGGTTTTATGTTTGTTTTTGCACAGCAAAGTATGAAACTTCCCAATGATGCTGTATTTTATATGGAGATCAACGGGAAACAGCTTAATCAGAAGATCAACTGGCAGAAACTGAATCCGTTACTGCATGAATTAAGTAAAAAAAGCAAAGAAAAATCTTCGTGGAATGATTACTCCAAAACGGGGATCAAATATGATGCTACACAATATCATTATGCCACTACCAATGATTCTATAAAGGCTTATAACACTCATTTTATCATTGATAACAAAGAAAAATTTCAGGAATTCATCAATTCGATTAAGAAAAAAGGGCTGGAAATTTCTAAGAAAAACAAGTATTCTTATGTAGATATAGATGATGATGTTTTTGTAGCATGGAATAATGACCGTGCGGTCCTGAGCCTGGTGAGCTACACAAAACCATATAAAGATATCTGGTCTGATGATGCTACGATAGACAGTGCCGTAGCGGTTGCAGACAGTGCAGCAGTCGTGGTAGACAGTGCTTATGCCATAGAGCCGGAACTTCCTTTTGACTATAAAGAAGAAATCATCAGTCTGAAGGATGAAATCAAATATTTGAAGGAAAATATCAAAGAAAACAACAAGGAAATCACCCGGATCCAGAAAGATATCAAGTATCTGGAAAAGAACCACAAATATCCTAAGGAAAATGTAGATACCCAGCACTCGAATGGTGAGGCTGAAGTATATCCGAAAGAAGAGGATTGGGAAGAAGGTGAAGCTGTAGTGGATACGGCTTATCAGAAAGAACTGGATTCTATGCGTATAGAAGAGTTCAAAATAGTAAAGAAAATTGCCGAGGAACGTTTCGACCGGTATTTTAATTCTAATTTAGAAATTGATGTTCCTAAAGCAATGCTCACTTTCCGGGATCCTAATTCTGATATGTTCGTCTACACAGACTACGGAAAGATAGTTAATGACGGAATCTATGGTAAAATGATGAAGAGTCTGGAGTTCTGGCAGTTCCTTAAGAATGCCTATAATTCAAGTTCTTCTTATAATTTATACTTTGAAAAAGATAAAGTAAAGCTGGTGAATAACTATCAGCATAAAAACTCAGAAACCCAGAAAACTATTTCTTCTGTTTATAAAGGAAAGAAAAACAAAAAACTGGCTGCATTGATCAATGAAAAAAGCATCGGGTATTATGTGATGAATGTAAACGGGGCAAAAACTTTTGATATGATGTACAGCTTGCTTCAGGATTCCGGAGAAGGCGAGTACAAAAAGGAAATGGAGCTGATGATGGAAACCATGAAAATTGTTCTGGACGAAGAAGCTATTACCAAAATAGCTCCAGGAAACGGAATTTTTGTGCTGAATGAATTAAAATCCAAGCAGGTAGAATATACGGACTACGAATATGATGATGACTATAATGAAAAGGAAGTGAAGAAAACTAAAGATGTAGCCGTTCCTAATTTCACTTTTGCCTTTGCAACAGAAAATGAAGGCTATTGGAACAGGGTTTTCAATGTACTGACCACCAATAAGCATTTGTCTAAAAAGTTCTCAAAAACCGGAAATTTTTACTCGTTTAAAGATGAAAAAGGGGATGGATATCTTGATCAGCTGTATTTTACAGTAAAAGACGGCATCGTATACCTTACCAGTTCTACAGACAATCTTACGCCTCAGAACCAGTCTGGCATCTCTAAGCAGTGGGCAAAAGATTCCTCTAAATATCCATTATCCGGAAGATTCGATATCCAGAGGCTTCTGATCGGTTTAGAAAAAGAATTCAAAACACCTTCCGAAAGAAAAACATTGGATCTGTTCAGAAAAAATGTTGGTGAAGTGTATTATAAAACCGAAGTAAAGGGGGAAAGCGTAGAAACAGAAATGGATTACAACATTAAAAATTCTTCGGAAAACAGCCTGATGTATTTCTTTGATCTGTTTGATGAGCTTTATAAAATTAATGAATCAGAAAAAAAGCCGCAAATCCTGTAAATGAATAAAAAGAAACTTATTGTCCCGCTAATTGTTTTACTCGCAGCTGCGCTTTATTTTGCGTTTTTTCATAAAGACAAAACCTTAAAATTTGTCCCGGAAAATGCTGATATGGTCGTTTTAATTGATATGAAAAAATTAACGGGACAATATATTTCAAGCTTAATTACTCATCCTTCAAAATGGTCAGGCAGTAAAAAGAAAGATCAGAAAACAATTTCTTTAAAAGATTCGGGGATAAAAATGCCGGATTTCATACAGATTTTCCATCTCAAAGACACCAAATTTTCAGAATGGTATAGCGTGGTTGAGCTGAAAGATCTTGAAAAACTCTCAGCTTATTTAAAAAATAATCAGTTTATCAGCAAAGGGAAAAACCTCTTTCAGAAAGATCAGGTCTTCCTTAAAATAATAGGAAAACATTGTATAGTAGGAACTTCTTTCTTAGCTTTTGACCACATCAACGAGTCACTTTCTCAGTCTTCCCCAAAAAATACCCTGAATGCGGATCAGTTTATTGACAATACCTTAGGAAGTATTTCCTTTATTGCAGGACAGAAAATTCAGAATTTTTCTATTGCATTGAAAGCTGATGAAATTGAAATAAAAAATACCTCAGCAACCGATCATTTTACAGCTGTAATTTCTAAATTTCAGAAAAAACAACACTTTTTAGAAATAGAATTGGATGCTCATAACGTGAAAAAATATGCCCGTTTTTTCGGAAAAAATATAGCGGATTCAACGCAGATCAGCTATTTAAAAGCAACTGCTGAAATTGAACAGGTAAACGATACCATTATCAGCTACGGTTATGATGATAATTTTAATGAAATAGAGAAAAAGACTGTTCAGAAAATTATTCAGCCTAATTATGTGATTGATCTTCAAAGTTCAGTACCTGAGAAAACATGGGAATATTTTCAGCATAAAAAATGGATCAATGATCAGGGACAATTCACAGTGATCCCTTTTCAGCCCAATCATATCGGCAGGAATGATAAAGGCCTTACCATAAGATCCACCAGAAAACCGATAGCATTATCCCCGAACCTTAAAGAAAGCTATATTTACATTAGAAATAATCCACTGCTTGTTTCATCTTTAAGTACCTTAACATCAGTGGAAAAAAGAATTCTTTCTGACATAGATTATATATTCTACGGGAATAAAGCAGATAATTATTGGGTGAAGATTAAAGCTAAAAACGGAGTATTACCTTTAATTTTAAGATGGTAACCGAATCCTAAAACCGACTGACTATTAAATGACTTTAACTGAAATTGCATTACTGAAAACGTTCATCCATTACTTTTTACATCTGGTGTTTCCGGTTTTTATTGCCCTGATCTTTTTCCGTAAAAACTGGAAGAAAGCGTATCTCATTATGCTGGCGACCATGCTGGTAGATCTGGATCATATTTTTGCCAATCCCGTTTTTGATCCGTCAAGAAATAGCATTGGTTTTCATATTTTACATTCCTATTATGCCATTGCGGTGTATTTTTTGCTGCTGTTTTTTAAAGGAAATATTAGGATTATAGCTATTGGTCTTTTGTTTCATATGCTGACGGATTTCCTGGATTTTAACCTGTGGATCCATTAGATAAAATGAGACTGGAGCTGAAAGAGGAAGATTAGAAACTACAGTTATCCTTGTCAAGGTTCAAAACCCTGATAAGGATAAGCTGGAGTGCAGAAATTAATAAAAACTATTCTGCATTTCTACTTTCTATCTCAATAACTTCCATCTTGCAACATTTGGCTTTCATACTTTATGAGATTAAAATATGATTAATATTTTCTTTTGATATTTCAGTTTTCATAGATTTTTTGTATTTTGTAGACACTTTATGAAATTAAAAGAACTTTTACATTATACGTATATTTTCCCCGTTCTGGCCGTTGGGTATTACTTTTCCGGGCTAATGGGAAGCGGAGTTATTTATGATATTATTGCAGGACTTCTGCTCACCGGAAGTGTCTTATCTGCAGTACATCACGCAGAAGTTGTGGCTCATAAAGTAGGGGAGCCGTTCGGAACCATTATCCTTGCACTCTGTATCACTATTATTGAAGTTGCGTTGATCATCTCACTCATGGTCGCCGGCGGAGATCAGGCGATCACGCTGGCCAGAGATACCGTTTTTGCTGCAGTAATGATCATTCTTAATGGAATTTTAGGAATCTGTATTCTTGTAGGTGGTGTGAAATATCATGAGCAGTTTTTTGCAAGAACCTCAGCAACGACTTACTTAGTGAGTATTGTTTCCATTCTCGTGCTTACCCTTGTCCTTCCCAATTTTACTTCAAGCGTCAATGGTCCTTTTTATAACGAAGCTCAGCTTATTTTTATATCCATCGCCTGTCTTGTGATCTACGGAATTTTTCTGATGGTTCAGACTGTGCGTCACAGAAGCTATTTTATCGTTCCTGATGAACATCCGGAAGAACATTATATTCCTTCATTAAATAAAACACTGATAAGCTTTGGTTTTCTGGTGGTTTGTCTGGTGATTGTGGTCTTGATGGCCAAAGGCCTTTCAGGAACCATAGAAGGGATGGTACAGAGCATAGGTGCTCCGAAATCTTTGGTTGGGGTCATTATTGCAGGAGTGGTCCTTCTTCCTGAGGGAGTGGCTGCCATACGTGCTGCAAGAAGCAATCAGATACAGTCCAGTTTGAACCTGGCATTGGGATCTGCCTTGGCAAGTATTGGTCTGACCATTCCGGCCGTATCTGTTGTGTGTATCGTATATGATATTCCATTGGTATTGGGACTTGATAAAAAAGATATTATCCTCCTTTCCCTATCCGTATTTATAGTGATGCTCTCGTTAAGCCGTGGAAAAACAAATGTCCTGTACGGAACTGTTTTATTGGTGAATCTTGCAGCGTACATTTTTACTGTCATTGTCCCATAATTTAGAACGCATATCTCACACCCGAAAACTCAACAACTCTCCGACTCTCAAACTTATATCACAGTCTCCTCGCAAGCTCCATTTTAAAAGCCATCAGCTTCGCAATGTTTTCTGATTTATAAATAGCCGTATCAGCATTTTCTCCGACAAAATTTTCCTCAATCGTTGTTCTCCAAAGCTCTAACCAACGGTCAAAGTGCTTCTGTTCCATTGCCTGGACTTCATTGATGGGGAAGTGCACGCCCATAGGATTTCCTTTGTAGCTCATCTGGCCAAAAAGGATGGATTCCCAGAAAGAATACATTTTCGGAAGATGCTTGTCCCAGTTTACTTTGGCCACATCATTAAAGAAAAACCCAATGGTCTCGTCTTTAATTACTTTCTTGTAAAACGAATTGACAAGATGCTCAATATCTTCTCTTGATTCCAGTTTTTTCATATATCAAATGTACTGCAAAATCAAATTATAAATTCAATCACCAGCTTGATAAATTTCATGAAAACAATATTTTATCTTTGCATTATAAACAGAAAAAGAAGGATAGGCATTTTTCGCTTATCCGCTTACATTAAACTATAAATCATATAAGAATGGCAAGAGGCTTCAGACAGAAGATCCGTCAGAAAAATTCTGAAAACAGTGGCTTTGGAAGCAATGCATCCGGAAGGTTCATCAATAAAGATGGACTTCCCAATGTAAAGCGCAAGGGAGTTAATGTCTTCAACAGGCTTAGCTGGTATCATACCATGCTGAATCTTTCAACATTCCGGTTCTTATCTTACCTCATCATAGCCTATATTCTAATTAATCTGGTATTTGCTTTTATCTATTACCTAATCGGAGTAGAGCACCTTACCGGAATTGATAAAAGCGATCCGCTGAACGAGTTTATCGATGTATTTTTCTTCAGCTCACAAACGTTTACTACGGTTGGATATGGGAGAATTGCACCGGTAGGCTTTACGGCAAGTCTGGTGGCTACCTTTGAAGCTTTTCTGGGATTGCTTACCTTTGCCATCGCAACCGGACTTTTTTACGGAAGATTTTCCAGACCGAGGGCTTATCTCAGGTTTTCGGATATTGCAGTGATTGCTCCGTTTAAAGGGTCGCGGGCTTTGATGTTCAGGCTGGCTCCTTTTAAAAACAATGCTTTGACGGATGCAGATGTCATTGTTTCGACAGCTATTGAAGTAATTGAGAATGGGGTACCCAAAAGTAATTTTTATTCTTTAAAGACCCATTTAAGCAAAATCAATACTTTGGCTTTGAACTGGACTGTTGTACATGAGATCAAAGAAGAATCACCGTTTTACGGATTCTCTGAAGATGATTTTAAAAATACGGATATTGAGATTATTATACAGGTCCGTGCCTTTGATGAAGTTTTTTCCAATACGGTGGTGCAGAGATCTTCCTATGTTTCAAAAGAAATTGTGTACGGAGCTAGATTTACTCCAATGTATTATCCGGACAATAAAGATCAGACGACAATATTAGATCTGGATAAAATTAATGAATATCAAAAAGCAGATCTTCCGGAAACTACCGGAAATAAAGAATAAATGGATTTAGATTTCTATAAAAAGCAGGCTTTACAAAAGCAGAAGGAACATAAAAAGTTTTTGGACGGATTAAAAAAAAAGTCGCCCAAAAATCTTGATTATATAGTGCAGGAAACCCACGAGGAAGTTTTTGAAGAAGTGGATTGCCTTCAGTGCGCCAACTGCTGCAAAACAACAGGACCTTTATACACAGAAAAAGATATTGAACGTATTTCAAAACATCTGCGCATGAAACAGGCTGATTTTGAAGCTAAATTTTTAAGGGTGGATGAAGACAACGATAAGGTACTTCAGGATCTTCCCTGCTTCTTTCTGAATGGTGACAATACCTGCTCAATATATGAAGTAAGGCCGAAAGCCTGCCGGGAATATCCACATACAGACCGGAAAAAAATCTACCAAATCAACGATTTAATGCTGAAAAATACCGTTATCTGTCCTGCAGCCTATGAGTTTGTAGAAAAGATGATGAAGAATATTTCAAAGTAAATAATGGTTTGTAAAATCTCTTAAATAATTATAAAGTACGTTAAATAAGATTATTACGCATAATTTAATAAAAGGTGTGTCGTTTAAGTTAAACAATCATTTAAAATATTACATTATGAAAAAGTTAGTTTTAACAGCAGCGTTTACATTAGTCGGCGTAATCGCAGTATCGGCACAGACTCAGACCCAAACTCAAAAGCCTGCCGATACCACTAATAACCAGACCACTCAAACTCAACAGCAGAATACACAACCGAGCACTACTACAGATGCTCAAAAACAAAATACCACGACGACTACGGTAGATCCGGCAGCAACTCCAGCTACCACTGTTGAAGAAGCAGCACCAGTAAGTACAGAAACCGCTACAGATGCTACAAAGCCTTCTGAAACGAAAGCAGAGAAAAAAGCGAAGAAAAAAGCAAAATCATCTAAGTAGATATTGAGCAAAGTAGAAAGGGGATCCTGGGATAAAATATCTCAGGATTTTTATTTTGTGAGGCTTGTAATTTAAATTGTCTTAAAAAATTATAAATCACGTTAAAACAGTTACTTATAGAATATTTTAGTATGAAAATTGTATTTAACATAATACCATTCTAAATTATTAATATTATGAAAAAGTTAATTTTGGCAACCGCATTATTAGTAGGAACAGTAGCTATTTCCGCACAAACGACTCCACAGAAAAGAGACACCACGAGACCTGATACCACCAGGACCCATCGGGACATGAAGGACAGTACTATGAATAAGACTAACAGCGGCAATAGTTGGGACAAATCAAAAACTGATACTGCCAACTCGAAAAACAGAGATGCTGTACAAAGTGACAGAAAAATGAAAAAGAAAAATAAATAAATCGTAAAATAAAGTAAAAGTAATCCTGGGATAATATCTCAGGATTTTTTCTGATCTATTTCATAGGCTCTGAACTGTACTATTTTCCTGACAAGCTCTGCCGGAATATCCTGGTCTGCCGGAAACTGAACAGCTCCCTTTGAAAATTTATACTGGTTTTTCTCAAAATCTTTTTCAAAAGCTTTAATGCCTTCGGCCCCGGGATAAAATCCTATATGCTTTTTATAGCCTGCAAAGTAGACCAGCGGTTTTCCCCTGTATCTGAATGCCGGCATCTGATAACCAATATATTCTTCAAGGCCTGTAATTTCGGAATGAATAGTTTCTCTTAATTCTATAAGTTTCTGCTGAACTTCATCAGGAAACAGAAGAATGTACTCATTAATATTTTTGAAGGTGTTTTTCATCCCATAAAAATAAAAAAAGCGCGGTACAAATACCACGCTTTCTCCTTTCACTTTTTACTTTTTTCCCATTATCCCGGGAACAGGCTTTATCAAAAAAGGCTGGGAACTTCCCAACCTTTGTTTATTTTTATACCACTCCCTGAGCTAGCATTGCTTCCGCTACTTTCACGAATCCAGCGATGTTGGCACCTTTCACGTAGTTTACGTAGCCATCTTCGTCTTTTCCGTAATCTCTACAAGCCTTGTGGATACCGATCATGATCTCTTTCAATCTTGCGTCAACCTCCTCAGAAGTCCAGTTAAGACGGATAGAGTTCTGTGTCATCTCAAGACCTGAAGTAGCAACACCTCCAGCGTTGGAAGCCTTACCAGGCGAGAATAATACTTTATTGTCTAAGAAATAGTTAATTGCATCTAAGGTAGAAGGCATATTAGCCGCCTCAGTAACACACAGACATCCATTCTCTACCAAAAGTTTAGCATCTTCAAGATCTAATTCATTTTGGGTTGCAGATGGGAATGCTACATCACATTTTACACTCCAAGGACGTTTTCCTGCATGGAATTCCGCAGAAGGATATTTTTTAGCATAATCCTCAGCTCTATTATTTCCGGAAGATCTCAATTCTAATAAATAATCGATCTTTTCACCGCTGATTCCGTCTTTATCGTAGATATATCCATCAGGACCAGAAACTGTTACAACTTTAGCACCAAGCTCAGTTGCTTTCTTGATCACTCCCCAAGCTACATTTCCGAAGCCTGAAACCGTTACCGTTTTTCCTTTAAAGTCCTGTCCGATTGTTTTAAGCATTTGCTCTGCAAAGTAAACTACACCATATCCTGTAGCTTCAGGACGGATTAGTGAACCTCCATATGCAAGACCTTTTCCTGTAAGTACTCCTGTAAACTCGTTTCTTACTTTTTTGTACTGTCCGAAAAGATATCCGATTTCTCTTGCTCCTACACCAATATCTCCAGCAGGTACATCTGTTTCAGGACCGATATGCTTGCATAATTCAGTCATGAAAGCCTGGCAGAAACGCATTACTTCCATATCAGATTTACCTTGTGGGTCAAAATCTGAACCTCCTTTTCCTCCACCCATCGGTAGAGTCGTCAATGAGTTTTTAAATACCTGCTCGAAAGCTAAGAATTTAAGAACAGAAAGGTTTACAGTAGGATGGAAACGGATTCCTCCTTTGTATGGTCCGATCGCAGAGTTCATTTGGATTCTGAATCCTCTGTTTACCTGGATCTCTCCTTTATCATCAACCCATGGAACTCTGAAGATAATCACTCTTTCAGGTTCAGCCATTCTCTCTAGAAGCTTCATTCCCGTATATTCCTTCTTGGTCATAATAAACGGAATTACAGTCACAGCTACTTCTTTTACGGCTTGTAAAAATTCTGGTTCATTAGGATTTTTTGCTTCAATCTTGGCAATAAACTCCTGGATTTTCTGGTCAATATTATATTGTTCCATATATTAGGGTTGAATATTATTGTCAACAAATTTAATTTTTTTTTCAAGATTCACAATACTGTATTTCAACATTGCTGAAAATTAAATAATAATGTCCCGAAATATTATTAAATTAATAATTTGTAAGCAAATTTTATTAAAAATCAAAAGTTATGTCACAAATAATGCAGTATTAAGAAATCGTTAATTCTTAAATTGCTGTAAATTGCCTCCCGGAAAATGATTTTACTTTCCCTAAAAGCTCCAATTCCAAAATTACAGGAAGAATTTTATAGGAAGGTATCGAAACCATCTGTGCGAGATCGTCAAGAGAAACCTTAGGATTGTCTTTTATAGATTTATATATTGATTCTTGGTTATCAGATAGTTGTGTATTTGTTTCGCTGTAAGGAAATAGCTCTTCCATTTTATGTTTTGATTGATTGAAACCCAGGGAATCCACCAGGTCTATTATCGTAGAAATAGCCGTTGCTTTGTTTTGGAAGATCAGATGGTTACACCCCTGACTGTAAGGATCCGTTATCTTTCCCGGAAGGGCAAAGACGTCCCGGTTGTAATCATTGGCAAAAGCCGCAGTGCTTACAGATCCGCCGCCGAAACCCGTTTCCACAACCAGAGTAGAAGGTGAAATTCCTGCAATAATTCTGTTTCTCTGGATGAAATTTTCACGGTCAGGTTTTCTGGAAGAATTGAATTCTGTAAGCAATGCACCTCCTTCCTCAATAATCTTTTCAGATAATCTTTTATTTTTAGAAGGATATAGCATATGAAATCCATGGGCGAGAACCGCTATTGTAGGTATGTTATAATGAATTGATCGCTCATGAGCCTCCTTATCAACTCCAAGAGCTAATCCACTGACTGATATGTATTTGTTGTGCTTTGTGGCTTCGAAAAATCCTTCAATGAATTCTTTGCCATAAGAGGTCATATTTCTGGTTCCTACGATACTTACCTTTGGCAGAGCATCATCAAAATTTCCCTTTTGATAAAGAATAGCAGGAGCATCATCACATTCGTTTAATAAGCGTGGAATTTCATTCAGATGTCTGAGCCTGATCTGTATATTGTTCTTTTCGCAGAATTTGATCTCCTTCTCTGCAAATTTAAGATGGTCTTCTTTGCCTATTTCAAAAACCGTTTTTCTGCCTATTCCATCCGTTTTGCTGTATTCCTTTTTGGCTTTTTTCCATACTCCTTCAGCGCTTCCGAAGGTTCGTACAAGTTTATGGAAATTGATGTCGCCTATAAGGCTGCATTCACGCAGGGCAATTGCATAAAGATATTCTTCAGTGATCATGTGTGTGTTTTATCAAATATAATAAAATAACATGAGTTGGCTACTGTCAGGAAACCTGAAGCTGGAAGAAAGAAATTATTGAGGCATTTTCTATTCTTTTAAGTTTACTTGATTACCGAAGCCTATTTTAATATCCAGACTCCATTTTCCAATCTCTACTAAATTTTACTTCTTTCTTAATTCATCCAAATGATCCCAGATATCATCTCTTTTTTTATAAGGCAGCTCCAAAAAGTCTTCGGGATGATTCTCTTTGTATTGCTGCCAGAGCTTATCATCTTTTTCGTTATAATAATTGGGGAATTCCCAGATGTATTTTTTTTTCTTTTCGCCTACATTTTTAAAAGCAAAAGCTATAATGCTTCCTACCACTGCTCCTGAAAGATGTGCCTGCCATGAAATCTTGCTTGGCTCCTGCATATTATAAAATAACTCTTCAGGAAACATACCCCAGATCAAACTGCCATAGTATAAAACAACGAGCATGGATATAGTAAGATGCTTCATATTCCATTTAAATACCCCACTGAAAAAAAGAAAGAATGCAAGGACGTATACAATTCCGCTGGCTCCAATGGTGCAGGTGTACATATAATCACCGGTCAGGATGTCTATGGGAGGCAATAGCCAGATCAGCAGTCCTGTGGCCAGCCAGCCGGTAATGATTACTTTATTGGCAACTAAAGGATAGAACTGATATAAAAGAGACATAAGAATGGCTACCGGAATAGAATTTCCTATGATATGATCTAAATTTCCATGCAGCAGGGGAGAAGTGATGATTCCCAAAAGACCTTCCGGCAGTAAAGGTATAATGGCTCCGAAACAGCTTTGAAAAAAGCCCAGTGTCTGCAGAAAGTAGCCTAGCCACATAGCCGAAAGCATTAGCAATGGGACTATAATAGCTCTTTTGGAAATTACATTTTTAAACATAGGAATGGTATCTCAAATCAAAAGCCAATAATAAATTTCGGAAAATTTGGCGATGTATCATATGATGATCTCTTTATTTTAAGACAAAAGGTTTCAATTTTAAAATGCGAAGCTTAATATTTTGACATTGAATGTATTAAACTGGCTTGTTTTTGGTTAATTGAAAAGAGTTTTTACTTTTTAAGGCTTTTTATAAGTTGGATTTGCTTAAAAAAAAATTATATTAATATTTTTGTAATGAAAATCAGGTAACATAATGAAGAAGTTTTTATTGATTCTTTCCTTTTCTATGGGAATTTATGTAAGTGCACAAGAAGAATTGAAAAAAGATTCAGTAGTCGTGGATACGGTAAAATACTGGTCGGTAATGGGGAAAAATACTTTAATGATCAATCAGGCGGCCTTTTCAAACTGGGTCGGCGGAGGGGCCAACAATGTAGGATGGCTTGCTGGTGTAAACTACAATATTACCTATGAAAAAGACAATGATCTCTGGGAAAATATAATTGCTTTGGATTATGGGCAGAATGATACGAAAGGCCTGGGTGTAAGAAAAACACAAGATGTTATCAATGTTTCTACCAATTACGGGCGGAAATTTTCCAAAAGCTGGTATTTTTCTTTAGGAGCAGGGCTGCAGTCTCAGTTTGCTGCCGGATACGAAGACGGTAATAATCCTGCTGCCAAAAAGATCTCTAATTTTATGGCGCCCGGCTATCTGAATCTCGGTATGGGGATCACCTACCGGCCGAATGATAATTTGACGGTAACACTGCGGCCTACCAACGCCAGGTGGACATTTGTATTGGATAAGGAACTTCAGTATGCCGGAAGTTATGGTTTAAAAAATGACGGAGATACTTCATTACTGCAGTTCGGTTTTCTAGGAACAGCAATGTATAAAGTAAAGCTGATGGAGAATGTTCATATAACCAATACGGCTTCAGTATTCTCAAATTACCTTGACCATCCGGAAAGATTGGTGCTGGCCTATGGAGCCGTTTTAAACTTTAAAGTAAATAAATTTATCTCATCCAATATTACAGTAGATCTTCTGTATGACCACAACCAGATCCAAAAAACACAGCTTAAGCAGACGCTCGGGATAGGGTTTTCCTATCTGCTGAATAACGGTGTGAAACGTTCTGACAGAAAGGACAGCCAATGGTGGATTAAAAAATAAATTATAACCTTCTTTATAAAGATCAAAGCACTTCTATAAGAGGTGCTTTCCCGTTAATGTAAGCCGGGATTTATAAGTGCGGATAAGTTCATTGGTCTTTTTTTCAAGTGTAGTTTGCAGTCATTTAATGCTTTAAATAGCAATTTGATATTTCAAATAAGGGTGATTAGTTTTTTAACAGAAATTATATGTATATTTTTGTAACGAAAATCATTACTTATGAAAAAACTTTTATTGTCCGCTTCCATTTGTTTTGGAATCAGCGCAATGGCTCAGGAAGTTAAAACTGATGCCGCTACAGCAGATACCATAAAAGCATGGTCTATACAGGGACAGAATACCTTAATGCTCAATCAGGCTGCCTTTTCAAACTGGGTCGGCGGGGGAGCCAACAACGTTGGATGGCTTGCCGGGGTTAATTACAATATGACCTATGAAAAAGGGAAGGATCTTTGGGAAAATATCATTATTCTGGGCTACGGGCAGAATAATACAAAAGGGATTGGGACCAGGAAAACACAGGATGTAATCAATCTGTCTACCAATTACGGGCGTGAATTTGTCAAGAACTGGTACCTTTCAGGAGGTATAGGTCTGCAGACTCAGTTTGCAGGAGGTTATGAGGACGGAAATAATCCTGATGCAAAAAAGATTTCTAATTTTATGGCCCCCGGATACCTGAACGTAGGTGTTGGTGTTACTTACCGCCCTAATGACAATTTTACAATGACGCTCCGTCCTGCTAACGCCAGAGTAACTTTCGTTCTGGATAAGGAACTTCAGACAGCAGGAACTTATGGTCTTAAAAATGACGGTGATTCTTCTCTGTTCCAGTTCGGTTTTTTAGGCACAGCAATGTACAAGATCAAGATCATGGAGAATATTAACCTGACGAATACGGCTTCTGTATTTTCCAATTATCTGGACCATCCTGATCACCTGGTGCTGGGCTACAGCGGAATTCTTAATATGAAGATCAATAAGTTTATTTCGACGAATGTTACTTTAGATCTCCTGTATGACCATAACCAGATCCAGAAAACACAGCTTAAACAAACTTTGGGAGTAGGTTTCGCCTATAATATCGATAACGGAAAAAAACGTTCTGATAAGAAAGACAATCAATCCTGGCTGAAATAATTGGGGCGGTGGAGTTAGAAAAAAGGAGGCAAGAATTTACTATAGGAATAAAGGAATTAACTGTTTAAAGAACAATAGTTTTAGATTCATCCTCAATAACTTCCCTCTTCCAGCTTCATGCTTCCATACTTGTAAATGACATCAATAAAAAAGCACTTCAGAAGAAGTGCTTTTTGGGTATCAATTTATATAAGTCTTAAAATTCTAAATCCACCTGTAGCTTTTCAGCTAAAAGTTTTGAAATTTTTTCTTTAAGCGGTTCAATATCAATGTTCTGCATTGCATCATTGGCGAAAGCATATAAAAGTAAAGCCTGAGCTTCTTTTTTAGAAATTCCTCTTGCTCTTAAATAGAACAGGGCATCTTCGTTAAGCTGGCCCACTGTACAACCGTGAGAACATTTTACGTCATCTGCAAAGATCTCCAACTGAGGTTTGGTATCAATGGTAGCCCCTTCACTTAAAAGGACGTTGTTGTTTTGCTGATAAGCATTGGTTTTCTGAGCAATTTTATCTACAAAAACTTTTCCGTTGAAAACACCGTGCGCATTTCCATCGAAAATACCTTTATAATTCTGGTAGCTTTCACAGTTCGGGAAATTGTGGTGAACTGCCGTATGGTGATCCACAAGCTGATCTTTTCCAATGATCGTAATTCCATTCATAAACGAGTTGATATTGCTTCCGTTATGAATGAAGTCCAAATTGTTTCTTACCAGCTTCCCTCCGAAAGTGAAGGTGTTTACTGTCGTCAAGCTGTCTTTTTCCTGTCTTGCAAAAGTACTGTCAATCAGATATGAGGTATTGTTGTCATTCTGAAGCTTATGCCAGTCTGCTTTAGCATTGGGATAAGTAAAGATTTCCGTCACAGAATTTGTCAGAACATAAGTGTCATCAAAATTATGGTGACTTTCTATAACCTCTACTTTAGCACCTTCTTCTACAATCAGTAAATTTCTTGTATTATAGAATGTATTTTCTTCCTGATTCTGAGAAATATAAAAAATGTGGATTGGTTTTTCAATCACTACATTTTTGGGAACTTTCAGAAAAAAACCATACTTGCAGTAAGCAAGGTTTAGATTGGTGAAAGCTGAATCTTTGGAAGCAATGGTATTAAAATAGGTATCAAATACTTCTTTATGTTTTTCATCATTCAAAGCATAATTGAACGAAAGAAATTCTACATTTTCTATAGAAACTTTTGAAAGTTCTTTATGAAGTTTACCATTTACAAAAACGATCCAGTCAAAATTTTCTTCACCCAAATGCAGCTGATCCAGCCGTTCTCTGGTGATATTGTGACCTTCTTTAGGGAAAAAGTTATAATTTTTCTCTGTGATCTCTTTTACATTGGTATATTTATATTCTTCGTCTTTTTTTGTTGGAAAACCTAAGTTTTCGAAATTCTGAAGAGCAGTTTTTCTTTCTTCATCCAGAAACCTGTGACGAAGACTCTCCAAAAATTCACCGTGATTGTCAATAATCTGATCGTATAAAGCCATTACTGCTATTTCGGCCATCACACCTTATTTTATATATTTAAAAATAATAATATTTACTGCGGTTTTTCCGCATCTTCAGAAAGGATTGATAAAATCCCCGCTGAATTCTTCTTCTTCTTAGTTAAGAAGCCAGTCGTAGCCTTTTTCTTCAAGCTCTAAAGCCAGAGATTTATCACCGGTTTTGATGATTTTTCCGTTGGCAAGAACGTGAACAAAGTCAGGCTGGATATAATTAAGCAATCTCTGATAATGAGTAATCAGAAGAACTGCATTTCCTTCATTTTTAAAGTGGTTTACACCATCTGCAACGATTCTTAATGCATCAATATCTAATCCTGAATCTGTTTCATCAAGAATAGCTAATTTAGGATTAAGCATCATCATCTGGAAGATCTCGTTTCTCTTCTTTTCACCTCCGGAAAAACCTTCGTTCAGTGATCTTGAAAGGAAATCTTTTTTAATTCCCAATTGTTCAGACTTTTCACGGATAAGAGCAAGCATTTCTTTTGCCGGCATTTCAGCCAGTCCGTTTGCTTTTCTTGTCTCGTTTAAAGCAGCCTTAATAAAGTTGGTTACAGAAACTCCCGGGATTTCTACCGGATATTGGAAAGAAAGGAAAACTCCTTTGTGTGCTCTATCTTCAGGAGCATCTTCAATGATGTTTTCTCCCTGGAAAATAATTTCCCCTTCTGTTACTTCATACTCTTCTTTTCCTGCAATCACAGAAGAAAGAGTAGATTTTCCAGCTCCGTTCGGTCCCATAATGGCATGAACTTCACCCGGCTTTATTTCAAGATTAATTCCTTTTAAAATTTCTGCGCCATCTTCAATTCTGGCGTGTAAGTTTTTTATCTCTAACATTTTTATTTGCTAAACAAATTATTTTTGAATTCTATATACTAAACTTTCAGGTTGACCGGGAACATCATTAAGAGTTCCAATTGGTGTCATTCCTGCCTTTTCTAAAACTTTAACAGAAGCTATATTGTCAGGACGAACAATTCCAAATATTTCTTCTTTACCGATATTAAATCCCAGGTTTATAGCTTTCTTTGTGAATTCTGTTGCATATCCTTTTCCCCATGCTTCCACTGCAAAGCGGTATCCAAGATTTAGTTTTTCTTCTTCACCGTACATTTTATAGCTCAAGCCTCCAAAACCGATAATGTTCTTGTTTTCTTTTGCTATAATGGTCCAACCCCCAAAATCATACTGCTCCCAATGATCCATCATTCTTTTAAATGTGTTTTCTGCTTTCGCAAAAGTCATTGGTCCACCCGGATTATACAGGTTCGTCTGTGGATCCTTATTAATTTCAAAGAACCTTTCAAAATCTTCTTTCTCAGGTCTTCTTAAAATTAAATTTTCGGTGGCCTCCATTATCAATTTATCCTACAGAGCCCTCAAGCGAGATCTCTAACAATTTCTGAGCTTCAATGGCAAATTCCATAGGAAGCTTATTCAATACTTCTTTGCTGAAGCCATTGACAATCAAAGCAATTGCTCTTTCTGTATCAATACCTCTCTGGTTACAGTAGAAGATCTGATCTTCACCGATCTTTGAAGTCGTGGCCTCATGCTCTAACTGTGCCGTTGGGTCTTTGATCTCAATATAAGGGAAGGTATGTGCACCACATTCATTACCCATCAACAGGGAGTCACACTGGGAGAAATTTCTTGCTCCTTTTGCAGAAGGCATTACTTTTACCAAACCTCTGTATGAATTCTGAGATTTTCCTGCAGAAATACCCTTTGAAATAATCGTTGATTTCGTATTCTTACCAATGTGGATCATTTTTGTTCCTGTATCGGCATACTGATGATTGTTCGTTACAGCGATAGAATAGAACTCACCGATTGATCCGTCACCTTTTAAGATACATGAAGGATATTTCCATGTTACGGCAGAACCTGTTTCCACTTGTGTCCAGGAGATTTTTGCTTTCCTTTCACATAAACCTCTTTTGGTTACGAAATTGAAAACACCACCTTTTCCTTCTTCATTCCCCGGATACCAGTTTTGAACAGTTGAATATTTGATCTCTGCATTATCCATTGCAATAAGTTCCACAACGGCTGCGTGCAGCTGGTTTTCATCTCTTGAAGGGGCTGTACAACCTTCAAGATAAGAAACGTAACTTCCTTCATCTGCGATCACAAGCGTTCTTTCAAACTGACCTGTTCCTGCCTGATTGATACGGAAATAAGTGGAAAGCTCCATCGGGCATCTTACCCCTTTGGGAATATAGCAGAAACTTCCGTCAGAAAATACTGCGGAATTCAATGCTGAATAAAAATTATCTCCTCTTGGAACTACCTTTCCAAGATATTTTCTTACCAGATCAGGATGGTTTTTAATAGCCTCCGAAATGGAACAGAAAATAATTCCTTTTTCCATTAAGGTATCCTGAAATGTAGTTTTTACGGAAACTGAATCTATTACGATATCTACAGCCACTCCTGAAAGTCTTTTCTGTTCCTCGATATTGATCCCCAATTTGGCAAAAGTTGCCAATAATTCCGGATCTACCTCATCTAAACTTTCCAATTCAGGTTTTGATTTTGGTGCAGCGTAATATTTGATCGCCTGGAAGTCTGGCTTTTCATATTTAATGTTGGCCCAGGTAGGTTCCGTCATTTTCAGCCAGATCCTGAAAGATTCCAAACGCCATTCTGTCATCCATTCCGGTTCCTCTTTTTTTGCAGAGATGGCACGGACGATATCTTCATTCAAACCAATTGGGAAATCTTCGTAATCGATTTTTGTTTCCCAACCGAATTCATATTTTTTATTTTCGAGATCGACTCTTAAATCGTCTTCAGTGTATTTACTCATTGTAATAGATTTTAGAGGTCAGTTTTCAGATGTTAGTCTTTGCAATATGCTCATTTCTAACCTCTTGTTTCTAACTTCTAATTATAAAGAAAAACTCTCTCCACAACCACACGTTCTGGATGCATTAGGATTGTTGAAAACAAACCCCTTTCCGTTTAATCCTCCTGAATATTCAAGGATCGTTCCTGCTAAATAAAGGATAGATTTTTTTTCAACAATAATTTTGACATCATTGTCTTCAAAAATTTGATCTGTGTCTGTTTTTTGATTGTCAAATCCCAAAACATACTCTAAACCAGAACATCCTCCACTTTTCACCCCTACTCTTATATAATCTTCAGCAGGGTTGAAACCATCTTCCGTCATAAGTTGGATGGCTTTTGCCTTTGCTTGGTCTGATACTTTTATCATTGTATTTATTTAGAATGATTTAATTATGCAAAAATACGAACTAATTTCCGCAATCTCAAATTGAAGCTATCTATTTTAATGATTCCAATCTTATTAAATTAATTTGGATGTGATTGTGGATGTTAAATTTATATAAATTTCATTTCAAAAATCCTGAGATTTTGTTTTTGATTTAACTTTGAGTAGGATTTAATATCTATAAAAGAAATAATATATGAAATATAAATTACCTGTTTTTTTGATGCTGTTTTTATTAACAATGTACCATGGACAGACGGTAAGATACATATACCAGGCTTCGGTTAATCCGGATTCAATTAATCTGGTAACGATGAAAACTGAAAAAACTTTTCTGAATGTTAAAGGAGATCATTCTTTATTTATCAGTGAAAATAAATTAATTAAAGATTCTTTATTTACTGTTTTTAAAGGAGAAGAAAAAAAAGATAAGAAGAGTGAAAAAAAAGATTTTTCTAAGCTTGATGTACGAAAACATGCTGAACCTACTTTTTTTGAATATTATATCACCAAAAATATTCCGGGGCAAAAGGTTTATTACCACGACAAAATAGCAGGGAAACAAATTTATTATCAGGAAGACCGACCGATGAAATGGGAAATAACGAATGTTATGGAACAGCAAAATGGATATCCGGCTCAAAAAGCTATAACCAATTTTGGAGGCAGAGTGTGGACAGCCTGGTTCACAAAACAAATTAATATTTCTGATGGTCCCTATAAGTTCTCTGGATTACCGGGATTAATTGTGAAATTAGAAGATGATAAAGGCGACTATAAATTTGATCTGGTCAAAAAAATAATAATTAAAAATTCTTTTGAAGAGCCGGATATTTCTGATGCAAAACAAAGTACAAGAATTAATTTTAACGGTGATAAAGCTGCACTGGAGCTTGAATTTGCAAAAAAGAGAAGAACAATGAAAGATGCTGCAGGAATGCAAAACTTTGGCGGAGGCGGTAGGCATAGCGGAGGAATGAGAGGAGGTGATCATCCAGATGGTGGGGAAATGAAGGGTAGAGGAATGAACGGGGATCGTATGCCTTCACCAAATTCTGACACAGCTACTCCTTCTTTTAATAATGAGATCAGTCAAAACCCAATTGAATTAAAATAAAACTTAGAATGAAAAAAATAGGCATCATTGCTTTAGCGCTGTTTATACAGCATATTTCCGGACAGAGCAACCGTTTTGTATATCAGGTAACGATGAAACCTGATGCGGAAAATAAAACCGATATTAAAACAGAAAATGCATATCTGGATATTTCCGCAGAAAAATCTCTTTTTTATTCCGAAAACAGATTTAAAAGGGATTCCATACTGCAAAAGGCTTTTTCAGGCGGAGGTGGCAGAGGTTCAGTAAGCAGAGAGCAGATGGAAGGTGTACGAACCAATATCAATTATTCAGTTGAAAAGGATAAGGCTAGCCAGAAAACAATCTTTAAGGACAGGATTGGAAGGGATGTTTATGTGTATGAGGAAGATCGTCCCCTGAACTGGAAAATGTCTTCCGAAACCACGAAAATAGGAGAGTATAAAGTACAAAAGGCAACAACGGATTTTGCAGGAAGGAAATGGACTGCCTGGTTCACTACAGATCTGCCTTATCAGGATGGACCGTATAAATTTGGAGGACTTCCCGGACTTATCGTTAAAGTGGAAGATGAAAACGGTGATTATTCTTTTGACCTGATGAAGAATTATAAAATTGCAGAAATTTCAAATTTAAATCAATTTGGAAATACTTTGAAAGTAAAAAGATCTGATTATGTGAAGCAACAGGAAAAGTTTAAAACAGATCCCATGTCATTCATGCAGAGTGGCGGAGGAGGAGGCTTCCCGGCATCCCCGAGAGCAGGTGGCGGCGGTGGAAATCAAAACCCGGCAGATATGAGAAAGAGAATGGAAGAAAGAGTAAAACAAGAAGCTAAGAAAAATAGCAACCCCATTGAATTGCAATAAAACAATCATCCCTGAAGAACTTCTTCAGGGATGATTGTTTGTATAAGATTTCTATTCTTAAATTATTTTAAAAGCTGGTTAAAGGTATCTCCCTGCTTAATATCTCCTGTATTATAACCTTTCATAAACCATTCTTTACGCTGAGCTGATGAGCCGTGGGTAAAGCTTTCCTGATTCACATAGCCTTGCGATCTTTTTTGGATATTGTCATCACCTACAGCCTGGGCCGCATCTATGGCAGATTCTATATCACCAGGCTCCAGAATACCTTTTGTATCATTTGTTCTTTTTGCCCATACTCCGGCATAAAAATCTGCCTGTAGTTCTGTAGCTACAGACACCCTGTTCATATCTGCTTCAGAATATCTTCCGCTTCTTCTTAACTCATCTACTTTCTGAGTGGTTCCCAAAAGAGTCTGGATATGGTGCCCTTCTTCGTGGGCCAAAACATAGGCTACAGTGAATTCCGTTACTTTTGCCCCGAATCTCTGCTGCAGTTCATTAAAAAAGCTCATGTCCATATAGATCTTTTGGTCGGCAGGACAGTAGAACGGTCCCATAGCAGACTGAGCAGTTCCGCATCCGGATTGTGTAGTATCTTCAAAAAGAACAATTTCCGGTGCGGTGTATGTCATTCCATTTTCTTTAAAAATCTGATCCCAGGTAATCATATTCCATTTACCCATCATATCTACCATTTCTCCAATTTTATTCTCTTCAGCGGTAAGTTCCCGTTTTTGTCCGTTTCCGGAAGATTGTACACTGCCGGAGTTTAGAATACCGGAAGGATCACCTCCCAAAAAGAAAACAATTGCAGCTATAATCAAAGTTCCGAGCCCTCCACCTACAATCATACCTCCGCTGCCTCCAGAACCACGGCGGTCATCCACGTTTCCGCCTCTGTCGTCTGTCCATTTCATAATAAATAATTTTTGCCTTGTAAATTTAAAATAATATCATTACTAAATTGCTACTTTTGTGAAAAATTACAACCTTCGTGAAAAAAATTAAGCTTTGCCTGTTATCAGTTGGAATAATGGCATTTACAGCCTGTAAAAAAGAGAAAGAAGATGAAGTAAATAATGTTGATAAGAATGGTTCAATTGAAACCGTACTTTCCGTTGAACATCTTGATCATGCAGACCTTCTCATCACTAAACACAAAATCTGGAAGGATAAGAGACTTATTAAAGAAATTATTAAAAAGGATACCATTCCAAGCCTTGGAGATACTCTTGTAGGAGGAGAAGACAATAATGGTTCTGAGCATATTGCCAAAACGAAAAAAGACTATGAATTTTTTATAACCGTTCAATAATGAAAAAGTCCAGTTCTATAAAATTGCTTTTTGTGACAGGAATATTGGCTGCCTGTTCTCAGGAGACATCTAAGAATCCAAACGAAAAGAAAGTCTATATGAGGTCTGATACTACGGCTTCCTACACCAGATCACATGGTTTTATGACGGGACTTCTGCTGTATCATGCATTTAGACCGTATGGAGCTTACAGCTACGGTTCTTATCAGAAAGCAGGCTATTACAGTGATGCGATAAGCACCAAATCCAATATTGGTAGAAATAACTTTAAAGGGAACGTTGTAAGAGGCCAGCTGGGAAGAAGTGGTTTCAGTGCATCATCATAAATTATGAAAAGAATTCAGTCACAGTTCAGGAAAAACTGGCAGCATAAACTTGAGAACCTGGGGTTTGGATACCATTCTCTGGATGGGCTTTATTGGGACGAAAGCCATTATTACCAGTTGAGCACAGAAGAAATCGATACAATAGAAACTGCCACTGCCGAGCTCTGGGAAATGTGCTTAAAAGCGGTAGATTATATTATTGAAAAAGACCTTTGGGAAAAATTCAATATTCCTGAGTGGTTCCGGAATTATATTATCACAAGCTGGGAAGAAGATCATCCTTCTATCTACGGAAGATTTGATTTTGGTTTTGACGGGAAGAATCTGAAATTACTGGAATTTAATGCGGATACTCCCACATCGTTGTATGAGGCGTCAGTTATACAATGGTATTGGCTGCAGGAAATATATCCTAATAAAGATCAATTTAATTCTATTCATGAAAAGCTGGTAGGCTATTGGAAGCACCTTAAACATTATATGAATCCTCATCATATTTATTTTGCTTCACTTACCAATATTGAAGATGTAACCAATTTGGAATACATGCGCGACTGTGCTTCGCAGGCAGGTTTTGATACAGAATTTATTCCTGTTCAGGATATTGGATGGGCTGAAGATATTTCGGAATTTATTGCCGGAGACCGGTCGGTAATGGAATATATTTTCAAGCTTTATCCGTATGAATGGATTCTTGCAGACGGTTTTGGTGAAAAACTGGTGAAAAACGGTTTCAGGTCGCAATGGATTGAACCGGCATGGAAAATTTTACTTTCCTCAAAAGCTATTCTGCCCATTCTTTGGGAGATATATCCCAATCATCCTTACCTTCTGGAATCTTATTTTGAACCTGGGCATCTGAAAGATTTTGCTAAAAAGCCTATTTACTCCAGAGAAGGAGCCAATGTGATCCTACACAAAAATAACATCCCTGTTGAGGAGAATGATGGCGTTTACGGCAAGGAAGGCTTTATTTATCAGCAACTATTTGAGCTTCCCAATTTTGAAGGTAATTATCCGGTAATCGGCAGCTGGGTGATCGGGCAGGAGCCTGCAGGCATCGGGATCAGGGAAAGTGTTCACCTGATCACCAATAACCAGAGCCGTTTTGTTCCTCACCTTATCGGTTAAGCTTCTTTTCTTTAAGCCAGAATGAAGTGGACTGATAGGCAGAAACTGCATCATTGACCAGTTTCTGATCGGGATCCATCATCAGCTTTTCATCATAATATAATTTGAATTCAGGAGCGAGAGTGCTGGATTCAAGCTGTAACGAGTATTGTTTTACCTTTTTAACTGGTGAAATGATCGTTAAACGCCCGTCTTTTATCAATCCAAGATCCTGATAGGTTGCTATATAGGCTTTGGGCTGGAATTCTTTTTTGAAGACATCCTGGCCAAGAAATTTAGATTGGTAGTTGAAATTCAACAGCCCGAATAAAGTAGGCATTATATCGATCTGAGACATCAGCTTATCAAATTTCTGAGGCTGGATAAATCCTTCCGAGAAGATCATCGCCGGAATTCTGTACTTATCCATAGGAAGTTCTGTTTTCCCTGCACTGGATGCGCAATGATCGGCAATGATCACAAAGACTGTATTTTTGTACCAATCCTGTTTTTTAGCCATTTCAAAAAACATTCTAAGTGAATAATCGGTATATTTTACACCGCCGTCACGTGATTTTGCTGTTCCGGGAATGTCTATTCTTCCGTCAGGATAGGTAAAAGGTCTGTGATTGGAAACGGTCATCCAGTGGTTGAAAAACGGTTTTCCGGATTTAGCCTCAGCATTCATTGTCTGAATCGCTTTTTTAGCCATATCTTCATCGGCAACACCCCAGACATTGGCAAAAGTGATTTCTTCAGGTTTAAAATTATTCCTGTCGACAATACCATAACCGTTTCCGGCATAGAAATCCTGCATATTATCGAAATAGCTGTAACCGCCATATAAAAACTTCACATCGTATCCTTTGGATTTGAATACGCTTCCTGTTGTGAATTTATTTTTGTTATCATCCCTTTTAATCACACTTTCTCCGGCAGTAGGGGGAATACAAAGTGTAAGCGCTTCAAGACCCCTTACGGTTCTGTTTCCGGTAGCATAAAGATTGGTGAACATCATGGATCGGTCTGCCAGACTATCCAGGAAAGGAGTGATTTTTAAAGTGCCTCCATAATGCGCCATGAAATCAGCAGATAAGCTTTCAATAGAGATCAGAACAACGTTTTTCTTAAGCTCAGGCTGCTCTGCGACCACATTTCTTGTTAACACAGGTTCAGCGTACTGGCTCAAGAAATTCTTTTCAGCTTCCTGCTGGCCAATCTGTGGATAAAATTTAAAATAATCCAGTTCATTATGGGTAAATGCCCAGTAAAATTTTGGAAGTCCGTTGTTTTCAATCTCGTCGGCAAAAACATTGTCCGATCTTATCTGCATTAATAATGATATCCCAAAAAGACTGATTCCGGCAAGAACAATAAAACTTCCTAAAAGGATCATCTTTTGTTTAAAGTTCGGAAGTTCTAAAAGCTCGTCTTTTGTTTTTTTATAGATAAACCATGTAATGGCTAAAGTGATAATCAGGATTGCAGAAAATAAGGGTACTACAGGATAGCTTTCCATAATGTTTCCGATAACCTCGTTGGTGTATATTAAATAATCTACCGCAATGAAATTGTAACGTACTCCGAATTCATTATAAAAGAAATATTCACTTACAGCATTGAAGATGATGAGAAGAACATATAGCAAAAGTGTAATGAAATATAAAACATTTCTGATTCTGATCCTCTTTGAAGGGATAAAAAGCATCAGGCCAAAGAACAGCGTTTTAATTCCCACAAAAGTTAAAGCCACTTCTGAAATAGATCCTCCATACTGATTGAATATATTGTTGGGAACGAGCAATATGTAGAGGAAAAACAGCACCAAGGCTCCAAAAATAATATAGCCGTAAGGTTTTTTGTATTTTGAATTGGATAGAAATAAAAAGTAAAGCGCCAAAATCGTACTGGCTAACGTGAAAACAAAAATATCATTCAATAAACCGATTGACAGGACTTTTATGACTTCAAAAAAGCCGAAACTTGCCGTAGTGATCGGATGAAAAAGAAATACAATTCTTACGATCAATGAAATGATCAGATAGAAAATCCCTAAATACAAGAATGGTTTTATTTTGCTTGGAAACATGTACGTTATGTATTAGTTAATTTTCGCAAAGATAGTTTTTGTATATAACTTATAGATAAAAACATGACGTTTCTTATATTTTTTTGAAATTATTAGTGAATAATTAACTTGTAATATTCATCAATTAAATGTAAAAAAGTAAATATAAAGCAGTATATCAAATAAAAAGGACTATTAAAAATAGTCCTGTATACTGTTAAAAGAAATTAAAAATTAAGAGTGTCCGAAACCGATATTCCCCTTTTTATCAGAAAGATTCTTTTTAAAATCGATCATCCTTAAAGCGGTTACTGCTGCTTCTACACCTTTATTTCCAAGGTCCCCGCCACTTCTTGCGATAGACTGCTCTTTTGTGTCATCAGTCAGCACACAGAAGATAGTAGGGGTATCCGTTAAGATATTACAGTCTTTGATTCCCTGCGCTACTGCATCACATACAAAATCAAAGTGAGGAGTCTCCCCACGGATTACACATCCGATAGCGATTACTGCATCATACTTTCTTTCTTTGCATAGCTGCATACTGGCATAGTTCAGTTCAAAAGCACCCGGAACCGAGAATAGTTTAATGTTTTCTGGTTTTACGCCTTCTTTTTCAAGAATTTCCAAAGCTGCATCACGAAGATTGTAAGTTACAAAATCATTCCACTCAGAAAAAACAATGCCGATAGAAAAATCTTCGGCATTTGTTATATGAAGTGGCTTGTAATCGGAAAGATTAACTGTTGCCATTTTTTAAAAATATTTAGTCATTTCAATATAAGAATCAGACATTCCGTTGTCGTAGTCCTGATATTTCTCGCTGATTGCAGAGAAGTATTTCTTAGCTTCTGCATTTTTCTTTAATCCCAATGCTAGAATACCTGCTTTTCTTGTGAAATAGTAAGTAGTATAAGGATCATCAGAAGCTGATGCAGCTTTATCTAATAAAGACAGCGCCTCATCATTTTTGTTAAGACCTGATTGTGCATCTGCCATGGCACCGAATTTCAATGCTACCAATGTTTTGTTGTCAGATGAAAATTTATCTAAAAGATCGTAAGCTTCCTGGAATTTTCCAGCTTTGAATTTTAATAATCCTGCATTATAAGCAGCAAGCTCACCAACCTTTGTGTTCGAATATTCGTTATATGTTCCTAAGAAACCTGGATTTGCAGCAGAAGTTCCGCCTAAAGCTTCTTTGTCTTTACCTGCCGTCTGGTTTTTTTGAGCAGCAAGGAAACCTTTTACAGCTTCAACATTCTTAGGAGCCACTACAAACTGCTTGTAAGCGAAAAATCCTAAAACACCCAAAACCAATACCCCGAAAATAATACCCAATGGTTTTGAATATTTCTCAAGGAACCTTTCAGTGTTTAAAGCCTCTCTGTCAAGGTCTTTAAAGAACTCAACCGTTTCTTTACCTTCTTGCTCGTTCTGAGCATTCTTTCCCAATTTTGCCATAAATTTTTAAAAATTGAAATGCAAATTTAATTGTTTCTGAATGATTTACAAAATAATGGATGATTATTATTGTTATTATCGGAAAAATTATCATGTTTTATTTTAAAATTTCAATTTGAAAATTTTATATTTTGTCCTTTTTTCTTTTGGTAAATGGATCTGGGAGATAGTGAAATATAAATTTCCGGCCTTATCGAAGGCAAAAGAATCCGGCCATTTTATTTCCGGATCGCTGATGACTTCTGATAAAATTCTGTTTTTATCAATTGTGCTGATGGCATTTTTTTCTAAACTGCTTAGATACAAATTCCCCTTTTTGTCAAATATGATTCCATCATTGGCTGTACTTTCTGCATATTTTTCTACTGTTACCTGAAGCGAATCATCGGAGAGATTTTTATTCAATAGCAATGATATTGGTATTCTGTATATATTTTTGCCCATGAGCGCGCAATAATAGAGGTATTTTTTATCTGAATTTATCGCAATTCCGTCAGAATGTACCGGATGTTTTCTTTCATATCCTTCTACTACTATTTTATCTACTTCTGCAAGTGTGGAATGGTGGCTGGAAAGTACTCTCCTGACATCACCCGTTATTATATCCAAAACCACAATTCCGCCGACCTGCGAATCGGTAAAATAAACGGAGTGATTTTGATTATCAACCCTGAAATCATTTAAATAAGCTTTTGGGCTGATCTTTTCAACAGATAATGTGTATTTTACTTTTAGATTATTATTTCGTAGATCAAAACAATATAAAAAGGCTCCTTTGGTTGCATCTGTCTTCAAATCATATCCGGTGTCTAAAATCCACAGCTGGTTAAGTTCATCAATGTAAAGACTTTGGACACAGATAAATTGTTTTTTGCTGCCTGCATTTTCATTCCATTGGTTCCACGCTATATCCGGAAACGGAATGGTTTTTCCGTTAATGATTTCTGCCACTGAGACGGGAGTGTCTGCAGACCATCTTGGAAAACTCACAAAAACACGATTGTTCTTTGAAATGGCAATTCCTGTCCATTGGTTTTTGCTTTCTGCAAAAAGACTCATATGAACTTTTGGTGAAATGGGGCTGCTGCTTTTTTTCTGACAGCCCACTGCTGCATGTATAAATAATACAAAAACAAGGATTATATTTTTCATAGAGAGAATATTGATGTAAATAATTGAAGATACTATATGCCTGTAAAAACCATTTTATTGCTAATGCCATTAAAATACCGGCGACGGCCCAGTTTTGGAACTTTATCAGTTTTGGATTTTTATTCAGCCTTATCTTTGATTTTGAGGCACTGAAAATAATCAGAGAATTTATTAAGAGACTGATTGCAATAAAGACGGAGCCTAAAAGTAAAAACTGATGCTTTATGTCTCCGGATTTCGGATCCAGGAACTGTGAAAATACCGAAACAAAAAACAGGGCCACTTTAGGGTTTGAAATGGTAGTAAGCAAACCGATGGCAAATAATTTTTGCGGCTTATCTTTTATCAAACCTTTGTTTGATTTTGTGCTGCTAAAAGAAGGTGGCCGTACGGCCTGATAAGCAAGATAAATCAGGTACAAGGCACCGGCTATCTTTAATACATAAAACAATAAAGGGAATGTAAAAAGTGCAGCTGAAAGTCCGAATGAGGATAACAGGATGTAGAAAAGATCACCTGTCACAATTCCAAGCAGAGAAATCATTCCTGCTTTTTGCCCCTGTAGTAAGGAACGGGAAATCAGATACAGCATTGTCGGGCCTGGAATAATGATCAGCACTACAACAGACAATGCAAAATAAATAAGTTGGGTAATCGGTAACATGTATAAACTAAATTGTATTATAAATTGAATACAAAGATCAGTTTATGGCATTACCGGCAAAAGGAGCAATGTCACGATTATTTTGTGATGCATCTCACAATCTGGAATTTAAACGACTTAGGGATTCTCTTGAAACTCCTAGATAAGAAGCAATTATGGTTTTTGATACCCGTTGAAAAAGATTCGGGTACTGTGAAAGAAGAATTTCGTAACGTTCTTTTATATTATTTGACAGAAAGGAAAGCATCCTTTTTTGTAAGGCAACAAATCCGCTGTTTGCTTTTTTCCTGAAAAAATATTCTACTTTCTGCATTTCAGAGCAAAGTTTTTCCCTGTTTTCGTAGGATAGGCAATATAATTCTGAGTCTTCCAGGCAGTCAACATTTACGATAGCCTGCGTTTGGGTAAAGTAAGCCTGATAATCAGTGATCCACCAGTTTTCCATTGCGAACTGAATGATATGCTCTTTTTCTTTCTCATCTGTAAAGGTTGCCTTCAGTAAACCTTTTTTTACCCAGTAGGAATGATGTACATGATCTCCGGTCTGTATAAGAAACTGATGTTTTTTTAATTTTTTTACAGTGAAATAAGAAAGTATGGACGCAAATTCATCATCATTTAAATGAATGAGTTCTTCAAAATGCATCCTCAGCTCTTGTGCATCGGAAATTTTGATTGGAGTCATATTTTCCTGATTATCATTTAGTATTCTAAAATATGATAAATTTCTGCATTAAATCTTTTCAGTTTTTCATCTCCGTTTAATCCTTTCAGGCCAATAAGGAAACTGAATTGTGCGACGGTTGCCCCTTGTTTTTCCACTAGCTTGGCTGCAGCTTCTGTAGTTCCGCCTGTTGCCAATAAATCATCATGGATAAGAATTCTCTGTCCCGGCTTTATCTGCCCTTTACGGGTTTCAATCACTGCACTTCCGTATTCCAGGTCATATTTCTCTGAAATAACCGGTGGTGGGAGTTTACCTGCCTTTCTGATCAGGATGAAAGGAACTTCCAATGCTACGGCAATGGCAATTCCGAATAGATATCCACGGCTTTCTATTCCGCATACAGCATCTACTTTTCCTTTACTGAATGCAACCAATTCTGCGATCACATCTTCATAAAGTTTTGGATTTAGAAAAATGGGTGAAATATCTTTGAACTGGATTCCCGGGATGGGAAAATCAGGGATATTTTCAATTGTATCTTCCAGTTTTCTGATCAGTTCTTGTGAAGCCATTATGGGTTTATTTTATAGCTGGAAATTTTCCAGTCTCCATTTACATTTTTAAGTCCGAAAGTTACTTTTAATGAAGTTGTTTTTCCGTTCTTGTCCGTTACATCATAAGTTGCGTTTACACTGGCACCACCTGCATTCGTTGCATTGGTAGTAATGTTTTTCACGCTCACGTTCTTCACAGATCCGAACCCTGAAGTAGGATTTGAGAAAGATTCATAGCTTCCCCAGCTTGGGTTGCTGGAAGCATCATAGGCTGCCTTAAGGTTTTGTGAACTTACGCTGCTTAAGAACCTGCTTACTGTATTTTTAGGATCTGCTGCCGGCTGTTTTGGAGCAGCTGGTGTCGTCGCAGTTGCATTAGGATCTCCAGGAGTTGGTGTAGCTGTAGGATTGTTTGGATCAATTACAGCATTTGGATCCTTGGTTACGGCAGTTGAGTCGGTTTTTGGTACAACAGGAACTTTTAGGGCTGATGGATTTACATCAAGTCCGATTTTTGACATTTTGAATGTCTTGGCTGTTGTTTTTACTGAAACTGTGATGTCTATTTTGCCGTCTGCTACTTTTGCAGCAGGAATTGAAGAGAATTTTAAATTAAATCCTTTAAAATTATTATCCTGCATCAGGTTTTTAGCTGTAGAAAGTTTTACCCCGTTGCTGAAGACTTCTAAAGTGGCCTCAAGGCCGGCTCCGGTAAATGAAACAGGGTTTCCTGCAGCATCTACAAGTCTTGGAATGATCTGAATAGCAGTAGGTGCACCGTTTCCATCATCCCCTGTAGGCCGGGTAATGATGCTTACCGCATTTGCTCTTACATCATTAGGATCAGTCTCTTTTGCTTTTTCATCTCCGAAGATATTCATTTCTCCAAGTGAAGGAGGGGAGGTGCTGGCCCATTCGATGCCGTTTTTCTGTGCAACTTGGTCGGCTAATGTAAGGATCTCAGGAACTTTTTTCCCGTCGATAAGCTTTCCAAGGGCTTTAAGTTCTTCCACATCACCTTCTGCTTCTACCCCAAACGTCTTTAAAATATAAAGCGCTTCATTGAATTTGATCTGTTTAATTGTTGAAAGGCTTGAAGTCATGTCATTGATACTTGACTGCAGCGTTTTAGTATTCGTAGCATCTACATGATTCTTTTTGCATGCCGTTAAAAGCAACAGACTGAAAACAAGTAGAAAAGAAAACTTTTTCATTTTTATTTGGTTTGTTGCAAATTTAATAAAACCTTTATTAATAGTGAGTTTTTATTTTTCTTTTGTGAGGTTTTAAGTTTTATTTCTTTTATGGATTTGTTCAGTCACCTCGTGATTTGAATATGAATGTCTTAGCTTTTCTTTCCGTTTAAACCTATAATTTAATTTTTAGTTTTGTTTGGTTGTTCCTTAAGGTCGTCCTTGAAGAATGAGCTAAAGATGATCTGCATATTCGGGAATGATGGTTCCTGCCAGAATTTTGTTTGGTAGCTGCTGTTGTCCTTATCAAATTTCACTTTTTCAATATCGTTATCATTACTGAAGCTGAATTCTGTAGGATAAAAATTATTGTAAAGAATAATCTGGTTATAATTGGGTTCGCTTTTATGCTTAAGTTTTACAAAAGCAACTTCATTATATTCAAGGAAATCTTTTAGCGTTTTTTCTGATCCTTTTTCAAAAGACATATTCAAAATAGTTCTGATGTCGTAAAACCGAAATCCAAACAGGGAAAACTCTTTTTCCTGTAGAGCAGCTCCTGTGACTTCGATCTGGTCTTTCCGGTCTCCTTTTAATTCCTTAATGGTATTTCTTTTTGTTATGTATTCTTCGGGATTTCCGACATTTTTAAGTTTTGGAAGCTGCAATGAATTTCCATAATCCCATGATGCCGTTTCTTTTTTTTCGTTTTTGATGTTTAATCTGTACACTCTGTATTGCTCTACATTGGTGCTTTTGAGTTTTTTAGTTTTATTGTCAAAAATGTATGTAACAATGCCGTCTGCGTAGCTGTTCAGCTTATTGTTCACAGTTACGTAAGCGTTGAAGTTTCCTTTGATAAAAATGTATTTTGCCGGTTTTGTATTTTTAATGACTACGGTTTCTATTTCTTTGACCTGATCATTAATTTTAATTACTTCCTGACTGAAATCTGAATAGGATAGGGTTGCTACCGGAAAGTTATTATAAACGAGCTGGAATTTCTCCTTTGACGGATACAGTTGCTGTTTATCAATTTTGCCATCGATATCAGAGAACGCGAGGATACTTCCGTCATTACCGAACACGGAAACTTTGGGAAGTGGTTTATTCGTTTGGTCAGAAACAAAAGTGATGGTCTGGGCCTGAATAAATCCGGAGAGGAAGATCAACAGAGCGAGAAGCAGATGATTTCTTTTCATAATAATATTTTATTGGTTTAAAATAATTCATCAATCTTATAAAGGCACAGGAAATCCAAAAGGGTTACCTGAAACACTTTTAATGTTCATTGGTCTGCACAAAAAAAGACTGATCATTACAATCAGTCTTTTTTATTTTATTTCTGTTACAAGTCCTTAGAAAGGATACTCATAAATTTCAGATTCATGTAAGAATGGGTTTCCTGTAGGAATCAGCTTTAATTTTGATAAAGCAGTCAATACAGTGAACATAAATAATCCTACTACAAATAGTACAGCACCTAATATCAGGATCAATACTTCAGGAGTTTTCCAGTATGGACCTACCGTTCCAGGCATTACCATATTGAAATAATCTAAAAGGTGACCTAAGATAACCACTACAGCCATTGTGGTAACAACTTTGTAGTTTCTTTTGATACTGCTGCTTACTAATACCAATAATGGCAATACGAAGTTTACTATTAGCATTGGTAAGAAAGTAATACCATAGTGCTGGAATCTTCCAAAGAAGTAGTTAACTTCTTCCGGTACATTCGCATACCAATATAGCATAAACTGTGCAAACCATGTATACGTCCAAAGCATACTTGTAGCGAAAAGGAATACTCCTAAATCATGTAAGTGGTTGTCATTGAACTGAGGTAAAAATCCGTTTTTCTTTAAGAAAACACTTAGAAGGATGATCACAGCAATACCACTTGAAAGGCAGCTTACCATTGAATACCAGATATACATTGTAGAATACCAGTGAGGGTCAATAGACATCAACCAGTCCCAAGCCCAAGCTGCAGAAGCAAATCCGAAGAATGCGATATATCCTACTGCCCATCTGTAAAGCAATTGATATTCTACTTTAGATTTAGTTTCGTCTACTTTCTTAGACTGAGCTTTAAGTTTCATTACAAAGAATGAAGCGCCTATCACATAGATCAATGTTCTGATTGCATAGAAAGGAATATTTAAGAATCTTTTCTTTTCAAACAGGATTACGTCGAAATGGGCAGAATTTGGGTCTGTAAGATCCGGATCCATCCAATGGAAAAGGTGAGCCTGGTGAAAGATATTCAGGAACATTAATATTACTAAAATAGCACCTCCAAAAGGGATATAAGAAGCAATAGCTTCCATTACTCTTGTGATGATAATTGGCCATCCTGCGTGAGCAACATGCTGAATACAGTAGAAAAATAATACTGCACAACTTACTCCGAAGAAGAATACAGCTACGAAATGTAATGATGCTAAAGGCGAATTATGAATCTGCATTGTCGCATGCTCTAAATGAGCGGCATGGTCCTGAGGCCCTACCATTTCACTTGAGTGTGTAGGTGCATCATGACCGGCAGAATGAACCGCTTCCATCATGTGCTCTATTTTCTCAGTACTGATTCCTCTATTCATAAAGAAACCGACAGCAAATAGAACTAAACCTACCACAAGAAGTATTAGAGAAGTTGATTTTAATTTTGGTGAAAAACTATACATTTCTTTTCTTATTTTTTAGTTTCGGTAGTAGTCTTAGTCTCTGTCGTTGCTGCAGCTGGTGTAGCTGTAGCCGTTGTAGCTGCTGCTGGTGCTGCATTTTTCTTGAAAGCACTCATTACATACATTGCCACTCTCCATCTGTCTCCAGCGCTAAGCTGGCCAGCATAAGATCCCATTGCATTTCTACCGTTTGTTAATACATAATGAACAGATCCTACAGTAATTTCTCTGTCGGCATAGTTAGGCACACCGGAGAAAGCACCGCTTTGTACGATAGGACCTTGTCCATCACCTCCAGTTCCGTGACATGCTGCACAGGTATGATCAAACAGCATTTTTCCTCTTTCGATATCTTTAGCTGCATTGGCCGGATTAAGAGGTGATGTTATCATAGTTTTTGAAGCATCATATCCTGCATTGTACTGATCTACATTTTTCGGAAGTAAGCCTTCTTCAAAAATTCCATCTTTATTTTGAGCTACAGATCCTTCTACCGGAGCCAATCCTGTTGCAAAACTGTTTTTAACGAAAGCAGGAATTTCATTTTCATGATCTGAATAAGCGTCCTGAGCTTTCATCAATGGATCGTAAGCTACCGGGAAGTACATATCCGGGAAGTATACTAATGGTGTATTTTCTTTTGGTCCGCAAGAATTAAGTAAAACCGTTGTTAAACCTAAAACAGCTGTAATTTTTAATACATTCTTTTTCATTTTAAGCGTCTTTAACAGTTATTTCTTCAACTCCAGTTTCAATCAGCAACTGTTTTACAGATTCTACATCTTCAGTTACAAATTCCATCATGAATTTATCATCAGTAGTTCTCGGATCCGGGTTCTGAGCAGGAGCTCCAGGATACATTTTATTTCTTACTAAGAAAGTCAATGACATCATGTGAGCAGCACAGAAAACCATTAATTCAAACATTGGAACTACGAATGCAGGCATGTTGTGTGCCCAGTCAAAAGCAGGTTTACCACCAATATTTTGAGGCCAGTCATGATTCATTACATACCAGGTTACAGTAGCACCAATGGTCACTCCATAAAGAGCATATAAGAATGCGGCATCAGAAATTCTTGTTTTCTTTAACCCTAAAGCTTTGTCTAGTCCGTGAACCGGAAACGGAGTATAAACTTCGTTTATAGCGATTCCTTTATCGTTGAATGCCTTAACGCCGTTCATTAGATCGTCGTCGTCAGCATAAAGTCCGTATACAATTTTAGTGGTGCTCATCTCCTTCTTTTGCTTTATAAGTTTCACCTGAAATTTTCAGAATCGATTTTAATTCAGCCTGCGCAATTACAGGGAACGTTCTTGCGTATAGTAAGAATAATACAGAGAAGAATCCGATTGTTCCTAAATATACACCCACATCAATGATCGTTGGCTTAAACATAGTCCAAGATCCTGGTAAGTAATCTCTGGAAAGGTTGATAACGATGATATCAAAACGCTCAAACCACATACCGATGTTGATGATCAATGCAATAATAAATGTTGCGATGATATTTGTTCTTATTCTCTTGAACCAGAATAATGCCGGGATAATCAAGTTACAGCTAATCAAAGCCCAGAATGCCCACCAGTAAGGTCCTACAGCAGCACCTGGAGAAAGATAAGTAAAGTCTTCAAATCTTGATCCTGAGTACCATCCGATGAAATATTCAGTAGCATACGCTACAGTTACCATACCACCGGTAAGAATAATTACGATGTTCATAATTTCGATATGATACATTGTGATATACTCCTCAAGGTGACATACTTTTCTAGCGACAAGCAATAGGGTCTGTACCATTGCAAATCCTGAGAAGATTGCTCCTGCAACGAAGTAAGGAGGATAGATCGTAGAGTGCCATCCTTTAATAACCGAAGTTGCGAAGTCAAAAGATACCGTGGTGTGTACCGAGAATACAAGTGGAGTAGCTAAACCTGCAAGAACCAAAGAAAGTTCTTCGAATCTCTGCCAGTGTTTTGCTTTACCACCCCATCCAAATGCTAGGAATGTATAAATTTTCTTAGTCCAAGGTGTTTTAGCTCTATCTCTGATCATTGCAAAGTCAGGGATTAGTCCCATGAACCAGAATACAGTTGATACTGAGAAATACGTAGAGATCGCAAATACGTCCCAAAGTAGAGGAGAGTTAAAGTTCCCCCAAAGAGAACCGAATTGGTTTGGAAGAGGGAAAACCCAGTATCCTACCCAAACTCTACCCATGTGGATTACAGGGAAGATTGCTGCCTGCACAACCGCAAAGATCGTCATCGCCTCTGCAGATCTGTTTACAGACATTCTCCAACGCTGTCTAAATAATAATAATACTGCGGAGATAAGTGTTCCGGCGTGACCGATACCTACCCACCATACGAAGTTGGTAATATCCCAACCCCAGTTAATAGTTCTGTTAAGCCCCCATGCTCCAATACCTGTCCCGATAGTATAAGCGATACACCCAAATCCATAGATGAATAGAACCAAGGCTGCATATAGTGATACCCACCATAATTTACCTGCTCTTTCTTCGATAGGTCGTGCGATATCTTCTGTAATATCGTGATAAGTTTTGTGACCAATAATTAGAGGTTCCCTTATCGGAGCTTCGTAATGTCCTGACATTTTTTACCTATTTATTATTTAAACTTTATTTTTCTACTCTGTTTCTTACTTTAGTGTGATAGAACACGTTTGGTTTTGTGCCGATCTCCTCAAGTAAATAATATCTTCTGTTGCTAGAATACAATTTTCTCACTTCAGAATCTTTGTCATTCATGTCTCCAAACGTCATTGATCCGGTAGAACAAGCGCCAGCACAAGCAACAGAATCTTTAAATTCGTTGTCTGTTACTTTTCTGTTTTCCTTCTTAGCATTTAAGATGGTTGCCTGAGTCTTTTGGATACACAATGAACATTTCTCCATTACCCCTCTTGTTCTTACAACAACATCAGGGTTAAGTACCATTCTTCCTAAATCGTTATTTTGATTGAAATCAAATTTATCATTTAAGTTATAAGTAAACCAGTTGAAACGTCTTACTTTGTACGGACAGTTGTTTGCACAATATCTTGTTCCGATACATCTGTTGTAAGCCATGTGGTTCTGTCCTTGCTTACCGTGTGAAGTAGCCGCTACCGGACATACAGTTTCACAAGGAGCGTGGTTACAGTGCTGACACATTACTGGTTGGAAGATTACATCTGGATTGTCTGCAGGGTGGTTTAATGCACCTCCGTCTCCGAATGCTGTACCATATAGTTCAGGTACTGCCATTCCTTCTTTCAATCCTTCGTATACTTCTACTTTCTGTCTTGAAGAATAGTAACGGTCAATTCTTAACCAATACATATCTCTGGACATTCTTATTTCTTCTTTACCTACAACTGGAACGTTGTTTTCTGCCTGACAAGCAATAATACATGCTCCACAACCCGTACAAGAGTTCAAGTCAATAGATAAGTTGAAGTGAGGTCCATCCGTATCATCAAAAGCATCCCAAAGGTCGATTTTTCTCGCTGGAAGTGCTCCGCTGATCGTGTGGTATTCCAAAGGCTTGTTCCATCCTTTATGTTCGTCATCGAAAGCTACGTTGATGAATTCAGCCAAAGGAACTTCTTTAGCGATTTCGTAACGGCCCATTAATGTATTCTGAAGCTGGATTCCTGCAAATTCGTGCTCTTCGCCAGTTTTTTCGATTTTCACTCCTGAAATAGCCAGGTTAGATCCATCAAATAATGGATAAGCATTTACTCCTGTATCAGCAGTAGCTCCGGAATCTTTTTTACCATAACCAAGTGCCAGACCTACAGATCCTTCTGCCTGTCCCGGTTGAACAAATACAGGAACATCTTTTATTGTTACTCCATTTACAGTAAGATTTACAATAGAACCGTTCAGCTGCATTCTTGCATTCAGATCGTTATCAATAGCAAATTTCTCTGCATCTTTTGGAGAAATAGTCAGGTAGTTATCCCAAGACATTCTTGTAAGCGGATCCGGTAATTCCTGAAGCCAAGGGTTGTTGGCCTGAGTTCCGTCTCCCATTGAAGTCTTAGTGTACAATACCAATTCTAATTCAGAAGGTTTGAAGCTTCCTAATTCAGCAACTGCCTGTGCACCGTTTCCTCCTGTATAAGATAATGCAGTTGCATTATTTGAAGTCGTGATACCGTTATATAAAGCTTTATTGAAAGAAGTTGCTCCTAAAATAGAAGCTGCACTTGCTTTTAAATAATCATAGTAATTATTAGCAGCATTGTTTTTACCGTTCTTCCAAACCAATAGAGATTCTTCAATCTGTCTTGATTTGTAGATTTTCTGGATCGTAGGCTGCATTAATGAGTAAACGCCTGTCTGAGGTTCAATATCACCCCAAGATTCAAGCCAGTTAGCTACAGGAATTACAGCTTTCGCTGCTTTGTACATTTCATTTTTCTTATCTGCAACAGCTACTACACAAGCAACCTTAGAAAGAGATTTTTTGAAATCTTCACCTTTTGGATGAGAGTAGATAGGGTCTACATTGTTTGCTATCAATACACCAACCTGACCTGCATTTACCCATCCTAAGAATTCCTGGTATCTTGCTTTGTCAAATTCTTTCAGGAAGTTAGCTTTACCTGTGAAAGCAACTGAACCTAATTTTTGGTTGATTAAGTGAGCTAAAACCTGAGCACCTTTAGAACCGTCAGCAAAAACAACAGCTTTGCTGCCTTTCGCTTTAAGTTCGTTTGCAATTTCAGTAGCAGTCTTATCTGAAGTACCACCTCCTACGATTGCATTATAAACTTCAACTAATGTTTTGTTTACAGCACTTGGCTTTAATCTGTATCTTGAGTCAGCGTTAGCACCTGTTACAGACATATTGGCTTCCACCTGAATGTGTCTCAACATGTTTGCTCCCGGCTTTCTTGCCGCCGCATAAGACGTTTCTAAGCTTCCTCCGTTGTAATCTCCTAAGAAATCAGCCTGGAAAGAAACGACCAATTCTGAACCTTTAAGGTCATAAACCGGCAACGCTCTCTGTCCGAAAACTTCCTGTGCAGCATCCAGAGATGCTGAGTAAGGGAAAGCATCATAAGTTACCAGCTCAGCGGTAGGATATTTAGCTTTGAACTCACCAAACAGCTTTTTGAAAGTAGGTGAAGCGAAAGAGTGTGATAAAAGCACAATCTTTTTGCCTGATGCAGCAGCGTCTGCTAAACCTTTAAGAACAAAGCTGTCTACTTTATCGAAAGTTTCGTCTTTACCATCCAGTTTAGGCTGTTTTACTTTATCGTTATCATAAAGAGAAAGTACACTTGCCTGAGCTCTTGCATTCGTTTTACCTAAATCACCTGCAGCAGGGTTCGGGTCTATTTTGATAGGTCTTCCTTCACGGGTCTTTACTAAAACGCTGGCGAAGTCGAATCCGTCAAAATATGTTGAAGCGTAATAATTCGGAACCCCTGGAATGATATCATGTGGCTTTACCACATAAGGAATCGTTTTGATTACCGGAGCTTCACAGGCAGCCAGTGTTACTGCTGCTGTAGAGAATCCTAATAATTTTAAGAAATCTCTTCTTGAAGTACTGGATCCGTTCTGTTCAGCATCTCCAAGGAAATCTTCTACCGGAATTTCTTCCTGAAACTCTTTAAGAGCCAGCTTACCATTTAAAGCTGGGTCTTTAAGTTCATGAATACTTCTAAATTGTATTTTGTTTGAAGCCATTTATACTTCTAATTTTTTAGTTATTAATAATGACATTTACCACACTCAAGACCTCCAATTGCATCTACAGTGATTTTACCGCCATCCTGAGGATATTGTTTTTTCAACTTGTCATGTAGATTCTTGAAGTATTCTTTATTATAACCGTTGTTCATATCAACCTCAGTCGTTCTGTGACATTCGATACACCATCCCATAGTGAAGTCGTTAGCCATCTGAACAACATTCATTGTATCGATTTTTCCGTGACAAGCTTTACATACAACGTCAATTTTGTTGTTTGGATTCTTTTTGTTGAAAGAATTGATGATTGCCTGCTCACCCGCTACTACGTGTTGAGAGTGGTTGAAGTACACGAAGTCTGGCATATTGTGAATTCTTGTCCATTCAACCGGCTGTGTTTTTCCAGTGTATACCTGTTTTGCAGGATCCCAGCCTGTAGCGGCATAGATCTTCTGGATTTCACCATCGTAGAATGCTTTGTCTTTTCCAGGTTCCATGTAGTGATCTGCATTGTACTCAGAAATTGTTCTGTGACAGTTCATACAAACGTTCATAGAAGGAATTTCAGATACTTTACCGTATTTGGCACTTGAGTGACATAGCTGACAGTCAATTTTCTGTTCTCCAGCGTGAATTTTGTGAGAGAAGTAGATTGGCTGTTCAGGTTTGTATCCTTTGTAAACCCCGATCCACATGATCCAGTTCCAAACTCCATAAGCGGCCAGAAGGGCAAGGATACCCAATGCAGCTTTACCTATGTAGTGGTACTTCTCATAAATTTCACTGAAAGATTTAACCCTTGTTTTGTTAAGCTCGTTTAATTCTTCAGATTGACCTAATTTAACCAATTGTCTCAGTTTAATTAAGATCCAAACTAATAAAGCAGCAATGGCTAAAAGTGAAATAATCACTACGCTTGTAGTGGTTTTGTCTGCAGGTGCAGCAGCAGCTCCGTTTGTTGCAGTTGCCTTATCGTCAACTTTGGCAGGCTCGGGAGCCGGAGGATTAGTGGTAAAAGCTAAGATGTCATCAATATCCTTATCTGTAAGATTAGGAAACTGCAACATTTCAGTCTTATTAAATTTTTCAAAAATCTCATTGGCGTATTTATCCCCAGAAGCCCTTAGAGCTTTGTTGTCTTTGATCCACTTGTGAAGCCAATCTTTGTCTACACCGCCTTCTGTTTTCACTCGTTCTACAACCCCTTTCAAAGGAGGTCCTATTACTTGTTTGTCCAGCGCGTGGCATGCAGTACAATTTGCTTTGAAAAGTTTCTCTCCGTTTTTAGGATCGCCGTCTTGCCCGTAAATTGAAGCACTGGTTGATAGCAATAAGCCTATTGCGATCAACGTTTGTTTATAATGCTTTCTCCAACTAATCATTTAAATTATCTTATGTTAGTAAAATATTGAACATATCAATCCCGCAAAAATAATATTTTTAACAGGAATTTAACGGTATATGGAAAAGGGAAAATATCATTTACGTTTAATTTGTATTGATTCTAAATAGTGTTGTTTGGTATAATTTTTTAATTTTAATAGATTTGCAGAAACAAGTTTAAATGAGAAATTTAATCAAAATATTTTCAATAGTATCTTTATTTGGGTTTTATAGTATTGAAGCCCAGCAGGTTGTTCAGAAAGATACACTGTCTGGTACAGAGCTAATAATGACGATGGATTCTAAAGTAAGTGCTGCTTTGGGCGGAATTGAAGATAAATGTTCCAGGACTACGGGTGGACCTTCGGTAAGAGAAAATAATACCGATAGCGGAATTGTGACTGCTCCAAGGCCTCCAAAAATCTATGTGCCGAGCAGAGAATTGAGTAATGCAGAGATTTGTCGTAAAAATCCAAGGATTTTAGGATTTAAAATTCAGATCACAACTGTGAAAAGTAATGAAGAGGCCAATGAGGTAAAATCTTATTTCAGAAAAAGATTTCCCAGCCTGAAAGTGGAAACAGATGCTTCTTTGAGGCCAAATTATAAAATTTTGGCAGGTAGCTATTTCACGAAACAGAGTGCAGCTTCAGACTTGTCAAAAATTAGAGAATACTTTAAGTCGGCGGTGGCTGTACAATACAGAATCTTCTGTTCAGAAGCAAAATAATAACAAAAATATAAAACTAAAGCTGAGAAATTTCTCAGCTTTTTTTATTGGTAGTAAGTTTCTAAAAACGAAAAGAAATCTGACATTCTAAACAGGTTATTGGCGAGTAGAAAAACAAATAAAACGACCATTGTTACCATTAAAAACGATAGTGTTTTCGGCCTTGATCTGTATCCATGAAAAAGCCATCCTAAGAGTAATGGATATACGAATACAAAGTGTCCTCCATAGATGTACGATGTATGAAGTCCGAACCTCATCATGCAATGAATAATAATGTCAAACAGGAATGAAAGGGCAAGAATCTGGACCATTTTGTTTTTGAAATTTTTAAGATAACTCCACAAAATCAATATAAGTAAAATGATGACAAAAAGGTATGAAAAAGTGGTAGAATAAGGTTCCATTAAAAGTCCCTTAAAGTTAAAACCTTTCATATTATGTTTATCCGAAATCATGAAACTTGGAAAAAGAATGCTGCCTCCAAAAAAATAAGAAAGCATCATATCCCAGTCCGGAATGGATTCTACATTGGAGAACTTCTCGTACTGTTGGTTGGTTTTCGATAATATATTTTCATACTTAAAATCAATCCGGAGCAGATAGAGAAAAACAAAACAGGCTATAGCCAATAGAACACGGAATACTGCATTCCCGAATTTTTTCCAATTTCTGAAAATATCCCTTTCAAACGCAACCGGAATAAAAACCTTAACCAGATTGGTAATGGTAAGACCTCCAATAGTAATACTGGCTAATGTGAGTGCCGATCCGGGAATTTTTTCTTCTTTTCTAAGCTTTATGGCTGTATAATAATTATAAATACTGAGAAGCAGGAGAGTGTAAGTAAAGTTTTCAGGAGTAAAAGAGAGAATAATACTGGTTGAAAAACATCCGAAAAACAGAATAATTAGCAGGCTGAGCATTAGAGGAAGTCTAATGATATTTTTCAGATATTTAAATAGCTGTACCATACAGAGGCTAATGGCTATATTGCTGAGCCAGGCCAGTGTGAGTCTAAAGGAAGCATCCGTCTTTCCTCCGGATATCAAAAGGGAAAACTCTCTGATCCAGTTGAAAAAGTAATAAGCTAAAGGATGTCTCTCAAAACTTCCGCCGGTCATTACAATTGCTTTATTGTCAAAACTGAAATAAGCGTCCCATGGAATTCTGCTGTCAAAAATAATCCTGTAATGAAGGGCAATATAAGTTCCTAAAATTCCATAACAGCTAATGAAGAACAGAAATACAGCCAACTCGGTATAGGAAGATGGAAATACCTGCTTTAATAAATTGATCAGTTTTGTTTTAATAAGAGACACGTATTGTTTTTTTGCAAAAATAAAATAAAAAAACTCACCGGACTTGGTGAGTTTTAAAGATTATGATAATGTTGTTATTGTTTGATCACTTTTCTTGTTGATGTGCTGCCGTTGGCAAAATTAATTTTAACTAAATAAATTCCTTTAGGTAGTGACGAAATATTTGCTTTTTCAGAATCTCCTTGAAGAAGGGATTTGCCTGTCATATCAAATACTGTTGTAGATTTAATCTTCTGATCAGCTTTGATATTGATTTCTCCTTTTGTAGGGTTAGGGTGAATGGTTATAGCCTCTTTAGATTGGGAGGTGATCTCATTTGTCCCTAGTGTGGCATTTCCTAAGACCTGGATGTCGTCTATAGAAACAGCATCGGCATCATTAGCTATATACTGAAATCTGATTTTAACATTAGCTTGCCCGGCGTAAGTAGTTAAAGATTTTTGTACTGATACTGTGTTGTACAAATCTGTTGCTTCATTGTTATCTCCGTCATCTGTAAATCCGGCTTCTGTATCTTCATCCCAAAGAGTCGTCCAGTTTGTACCTCCATCAGTGGAAATCTGAGCCACAAGGTTGCCAAGATCCTGATCGATCATATAAGACCAGCCCACCTTTACTTTGAATTTTAAAACTGGTGCAGTAGTTCCGGCCAATGAAAATGCAGGACTTACTAAAGCAGCATTGTTATTTTGGTTAATGTAATCTACACCTGCAGATTTTGTTCCTGAAATAAGGAATCCTGATGTACTCGTAGGGAAAGAGCTGGTTAGCTGCCATGGTCTGGAGGCTACTGTAGAGGTTCTTGTCCATCCGGTGGAAGGAAATACTGCTCCTTCAAAATCTTCGGAAAGGATAGTCTGTGCATGAGTTGCTGTAATTCCAAGCAATAAGCTTAGCGAAAAGAGAGCTTTCTTCATAAGAATTATTTTTTTTCTAAAATTAAGGAAAAATAATAATATGATGTAGAAATTTCAATAAAATCTATTAAACGATATGGTTTTTTACGTTATGAGCTGCAAGAAAGTGTAGAACACCCAGATGTGTCATCATAGGCTGACGGCCTTTTTGTAGAAAATTCAGGATACAATTCTTCATATGGATTTTCTAATGCCCGCGTAAGTTTTTCAAGCATATCTGTCTTTCCTGAACTGATCTCTTCAATACACTCATAAAGAAGATAATTTCTTAAAGTGAACTTAGGGTTTGTCTGCTTCATCAATGAAAGTGACGCTTCTCTTGAAATACTATTAGAAGAGAGCCTTGCCTCATATTTTTTCGCAAAATCTTCCAGTTTTTTGATTCTTTGATCGGTTAAAACAATATAGGATACATTTTCAAAGAGAGATTTAACATCACTTTCAGCATTTAGCTTTTCCAGCTGATTGAAAAATAAGGTATAATCCAGGTGAAGTTCCTGCATCAATCCCTGCCAGATGGTGAAAAATTCCTCATCACTTTCCCGAAGCTCATCAAAACCAAATTTTCTGCATAGCATTTTATCATGAGATTCCCAGAAGTAAGAGCCATATTGGTTCAAAGTGTCTTCTAAGAACTTTTCGTCTTTAATCAATGCGTGAAGGGCATTTGCCAACTGCCAGAGGTTCCATTGCGAGATTTGTCCCTGCTGGCCAAAAGCATATCTTCTTCCCGGAAGATCTGTTGTGTTTGGAGTGAAATTCAGGTCATACTCATCCATCATCGAATAAGGCCCGTAATCTATCGTCAATCCTAAAACAGACATATTGTCGGTGTTCATCACACCATGTACAAATCCTACCCTGAACCATTCTGTCATCAGATTTGCATTTCTTGTACATACATTTTCAAAAAAATCTTTGTATTTCTGAGTACCTGTTGAAGTGATTTCCGGAAAATAATTTTCAATGGTAAAATCAACGAGATCCTGTAGGGTGTCGTATTCTCTCTGGGCAGACATCAGTTCAAAATGTCCGAAACGCAGGAAACTTTCAGCAGTTCTAATGACCACAGCACCTTTTTCCAGCTGAGGATTTCCGTTGTACATCATGTCTCTGACCACATCTTCCCCTGTTAAGGCTAAGCTTAGCGCTCTTGTTGTGGGAACTCCGAGATGGTACATTGCTTCACTCATCAGATATTCACGTACGGAAGACCTCAGTACTGCTCTTCCGTCTGCGTGCCTGGAATAAGGCGTTGCTCCGGCTCCTTTCCACTGAATTTCTGTCTTTTTCCCGTCTTTATTGATGATTTCTCCGGCAAGTATTGCTCTTCCGTCTCCAAGTTGTCCTGCCCAGTTCCCGAACTGGTGTCCTGCATAGGCTGTAGAGTAGGTTTTTACATTGTCCGGAAGGTTGTTTCCAACAAGAAAATCCAGGTCTTTTTCTTCATATTTCCCTAATCCTATTTCTTCGGATAAGGCTTCGTTGAAAGCAATCATTTTAGGACCATCAAAACCTGCGGGCTTTACGGATGCAAATAAAACTTTTGGAGTATTTCTCTGCATGGTATTGCCGGAAAGATCTCCTGGAAATATATCGGTAAAAGGCTGTCTGATCTGTTCAATATTCATAGGTCAAAGGTATAAATTATAAAAGAAAAGACCTTCCAAATTATTGAAAGGTCTTGTGTATTTCTAAAAGAGAATTTATTTATTAAAATCTACCTCATCAGTAGAGTGGAGATTGTCATTGATATTTTCTTCTTTCTTTTCTGTATTGTTTTTCGGAGTTGGGTCTACCGGTCTTGGATTCTTGATCTCATCAATGGTCTGAAGCCCTCCATCATCTCCATATCCTTCACCTAAGCCTTTAAGGTTTGAACATCCGTCTTTCCAGTCAGAAGGTCTGGTGAATTTGTCATCAGGAGTAATTCCCAGGGATTTGTCAGCCCATACTTTCTTCATGAAGATAGCCCAGATCGGCAATGCCATTTTCGCACCCTGACCTTCACCGGTTCCAAAGAAGTGAGTTGCTCTGTCTTCCCATCCTACCCAGGCACCCGTTGCCAGTTTTGGAGTAATTCCCATAAACCAACCATCGGAGTTATTCTGAGTGGTACCAGTTTTAGCGGCAATTTCCACCCCTTTTGAAATTCCTCTTCGTCCTAATTCTCCAGAAGCTGTACCGAACTGAGCAACACCTTTCATTAATTCAATCATGGTGTAGGCATACATTGGGTTCATTACTTCTTTTGGTTCTACATTTACTTCTTTGATTACTCTTCCATTAGCATCTTCAATTCTCCAGATCATTTCAGGTTTATTGTAGTTTCCATAGTTGGCAAAAGTACTGTATGCACCAAGCATTTCATAAATGGTAATGTCTGATGAACCTAAGGCAATGGTATTGTTTCTAGGAATGTCTTCCGTAACACCCAGGTCTCTTGCAGTCTGAATAACGGCATCTACTCCTGTCATTTCAATTAACCTTGCGGCAACCGGGTTTTGGGAGTGTGCAAGAGCGTCTTTTAATGTAAGCATTCCTCCTCTTCCAGGCACATGCCATCCTTTGTGATCATAAGTACCGTTAGAAACAGTGGAACATGGTGTCATTCCTAATTTCATAATAGCAGTCGCATATACAAATGGCTTAAAGGTAGACCCTACCTGTCTTTTTCCTTGTTTGATATGGTCATACTGGAAATGCTGCCAGTCTATACCACCTACCCATGCTTTAATCTCTCCACTTCCCGGAACCATTGACATTAAGCCTGCCTGGGCAATCTGCTTGTGATATCTGATGGAATCCCATGGAGACATTTCTACTTCTTCTTCACCGGCCCATGTGAACCTTGATGTTTTAATAGGTTTCTGAAACTCCATGATGATAGAGTCTTCAGGCATATTGTCAGCTTTTAGCAGTTTGTAACGGCCTGTTCTTCTTACAGCCTGCATCATTACATCATTGACCTGCTTTTTGGTCAGGTAATAAAAAGGTCTGTCTTTTCTGCCTCTCTGCTCTGCATCAAATCTTTTCTGTAGATCAGTAAGGTGCTCCTTGATTGATTCTTCAGCATATTTCTGCATTTTGGAATCAAGGGTAACATAAATCTTTAATCCGTCTTTGTAAAGATTAAGTTTCTTGCCGGTTTCTTTTTCGTAGCCTTCAAGGTACCTGTCTATTTCTTTTCTTAAATAAAATTTATAATACGCAGAATATCCGTCTGTAATATTTTTAATAGGGTGGAAGTCTACTTCTACCGGAGTATTAATGGCTTTTTCATAAGTAGCCTGGTCAATATAACCGGTTTTCTGCATCTGCTCCAGCACTACATTTCTTCTGTCCTTTGCTTTTTCAGGATATCTGTAAGGGTTGTTCTTCCTTGGATTTTCAAGCATGGCTACAAAAGTGGCCGCCTCAGGAAGGGTAAGTTCCGAAGTTTTTTTGTTAAAATAAACCTTGGAAGCCATTTCTACACCGTTAGCATTGAAAAGGAAGTCAAACTTGTTGAAATATAATGTGATGATCTCTTCTTTGGTATATCTTTTTTCAAGACTTACTGCAACTACCCATTCTTTCAGTTTCTGGAATGCTCTTTCAATTTTATTCTGAGAAGCAGATCCTGTAAAAAGAAGCTTAGCCAACTGCTGGGTAATAGTGGAACCTCCGCCTCGTCCACCTCCATAAACTACGGCTCTGGCAATAGACTGAAGATCGATCCCTGAGTGTTCTTTGAAACGCTCGTCTTCTTTAGCCTGAAGGGCATAAATAAGGTAAGGAGGAAGGTCTTTATAAACAATAGGCTGCGTTTTTTCTTTTTCAAATTTGCCTAAAGTAACCCCATCCGATGAAATGATTTCAGAAGCGACGTAGATGTCAGGGTTTTCAAGTTCCTTTACATCAGGCATTTCCCCAAGGAAACCCTGAGAAACAGCAAAGAAAAGTCCTGAAATACCTAAAACTACCGCAATGAGTCCAATCCAAATAAATCTAACCCATTTTTTCCAGGAGGTATCTTTCTTTTTTTTGGGAGGAAGAGGGAATGTTTTCCCCTTGTTTCCTGCATTTTGTCTATTGTCTTCCATTTATGGTTACGGTTTAGCCGTTTCTATTTTTACTCCAACGTCTTCAATTCCCGGAAGGATGTCATTTCTCATCGCCTGAATCAGGCCGATCTCATATTTTCCCTTTGTTGGAAATCTGTAGTTCATTTTATACTGAAATAATGCTTCCTTCGTGTCACCAAAACCTGTACCAAGCCATTCTCCGTTTGGTTTTGCCAAAACATAATTCAGGGTGTCTGTTTCCTTTTTTTTGTTCTGCAGGTTGGTGAAGTTGACAATGAATCTTATGTTGCTGTAAGGATAATCATTGTTATTTCTTACAACAAATATAATATTTTTAGGATTCTGCGGATCGGTAACTTCAAGATTAAATTTTTGCTCACTTTTCTTGTTCCATTTATTATTAACAGAATTCATCGTCACATTTTCTTCCTGGGAAGAATGACAACTAAAGAAAAGCATAAGAGGTAATAATCCTAAAGTTTTACGCATTTTTATCTTTTTTTGGAGGAAATTTCTTTTTAAAATTTTTCTTGTTCGGGTTCTGCTGTTTTTTCTCAGGATCAGAAGGTGCATCAGCTCTTTCCGTTTGTGCTTTTGGCTGCTGCGGTTTTTGCTGTTGCTTCTGTTGCGGTCTAGGCTGATTTCCAGAATTTGCATTAGTGTTTTCTGGTCTGTCAGGTCTATCGGCTCTTTCAGTCCTTTCCGGTCTGTTTTTCTTTGGTCCTTGCCCTTGTTGCCCTTGCGCTTGTCCGCCGTTGTTTGGTCTGTTGTTTTGGCTTCTGTTCCTGTTGTTTCCTCTGTTCTTCTTTTCAAACCTGTCCATATTGTTCTCCTGGATCAGGTCAATAGTTTGGGCAGGGATATCCGGCTGTTTAAGATCTTCCAAAGGAGGCGTTCTTTCGCCTTTTTTGTTTTTTGCTATTAATTTCTTAACGAGTTCAATATCAAAATCATACCATGCCATAGAGCTGTCAACATAGGCAAACCACATTTTCTTTTTGAAAACGTCTATTTTGATACAGAATGCTCTTCCTTTTTCCGTGTCCAATGTTGTTGAAGAAGAAGGGAAATGGCTTAATGCATCAAGGTAACTGTCCAGTTCGTAATTAAGACAGCATTTCAATTTACCACATTGTCCTGCAAGTTTTTGGGGATTAATGCTTAACTGTTGGTATCTTGCTACATTCGTATTGACAGATCTGAAATCCGTAAGCCATGTGGAACAGCAGAGTTCTCTTCCACACGATCCGATTCCGCCTACTTTGGCCGCTTCCTGCCTGAACCCGATCTGTTTCATATCGATCTTTGTTCTGAAAGCTCCGGCATATTCTTTTATCAGCTGCCTGAAATCCACTCGGTTATCAGCAGTGTAATAAAAAGTGATCTTTGAAGAATCGCCCTGGTATTCTACATCAGTGACTTTCATTTCAAGACCTATTCTGTAGGCGATCTTTCTGGCTTCCAGTTTTACGCCATCTTCTTTTTTTCGGGCTTCCTGCCAGACCTCAAGGTCTTTCTGGTTAGCCTGTCTATATATTTTGAGTACAGATTCTTCAGGAAATTTTTTCTTTTTCATCTGAATCTTTACTAATTCTCCGGTGAGGCTTACTACGCCTACATCGTGCCCCGGGCTTGATTCTACTGTTACTACGCTACCTATATGTAAAGGGATATTATTTACATTCTTATAAAACGATTTTCTGTCATTTTTAAATCTAACTTCTACAAGGTCGCACCTATTTGATGCAGGATTGTTGATGTCAGAAAGCCAGTCGAAAACACTTAATTTATAACTATTACCACAGGTATTTACACTTTCACAGCCATTCGCGGTCTTTTTGGGTCCGCAAGAATGTGCAGAATCGCCGGATGTTTTGCATCCACAACTCATATAACTATTTTTTTTATAATCTTGCAAATTTATGTAAATTTATCTTTATGCAATTCTAAAATACTCAAATATTCAATATCGTCATTGTTTAACATTAAACGAATAAATTATATGATGGGATAAATATTGATAAGTTGTTATAAAAGATAAGTTTAGACAGGTGTTTTTTCAAAGTGCTATTTCAAACATAATTTTCTTTTGGGATATTGTTTAAAATATTAAGAAATATTAACAGGTGTATTCAAAATAATTTTATATTTGGCTTATATAATAACAGTCTATGAAAAAAATATTAGTATCAACTGCTTTATTGGCGGGTGTTCTATCCTACGCAGGGGGCTTCAGAGTATCTCTACAAGGAGTGAAACAATTGGCCATGGCACATACTAGTGCTCATGCCGAAGACGCAAGTGTGGCATTCTTTAACCCAGCGGGTATGTCATTCATTCCTTCTAAACTGAGTATAGTAGCAGGAGGGTTTGGTGCAAGTAATAAAGTTACTTTTCAAAACTTGAATACTTTACAAAGTACAGAAACAGATAATCCTCTTGGGACTCCGTTATATGCTGCGGTTGCTTACAGACCGATAGAGAACCTGTCTGTTGGTTTCAGTTTTACTACACCTTTTGGAAGTACTATCCAGTGGCCTAGCGACTGGGAAGGAAGAGAAATGGTACAGAAACTGGAGCTGAAGAGTTTCTATTTTCAGCCAATGGTCTCTGTGAAACTGGCGCCTTGGGTGTCATTCGGAGCAAGCTATATTTATGCAAAAGGTAAAGTAGACTGGGATAAAGCGGTGACGCAGTTCGGTGGTGAATTGAACATTAAAGATGAAAAGGCAAGCGGTAGCGGCTATGGATTCGGATTCTATTTCAGACCTGATCCAAAGTTGGATATAAGTATTGCTTACCGTTCCCCTATTGATATGAAAGCTAAAAACGGAACAGCTACATTCAAATTCCCTTCAGCATCAGTTTATCCGTTATTAGGACTGGATCCAAGTACAGGTCAGGATAAATTTACAGCAACACTTCCTTTAGTAGAAGAATATACAGTTGGTTTAACATACAAAGTGACACCGAAATGGTTGGTTTCAGCTGACTTTAACTATCACGGATGGGAAAGATACAGCAAGCTGACTCTTGATTTTGCTACGGCTCCGGTTGCTACTGGAAATCCAGCAGATCCTACGGTTCTTGTATCTCCTAAAAACTTTAGAAATTCAAAAACATTCAGATTGGGGACGCAGTATGCTTTCACTGATATGATCTTCGGACGTTTAGGAGCTTACTATGATGAATCTCCTTATACGGACGATCACTTTATTCCGGAAACACCTTCATTCAATACGTATGTAATTACCGGAGGTCTTGGTTTTAAACTAAAGCAGTTCGGAGTTGATATCGCAGGAGGATATGCACTTCCTCAGGCCAGAGACGTGAGAAATACTAATCTTGGCTTTAACGGACAGGCAAAAGCTAAAGCATTTTACTTTGGTTTAGGTTTATCGTATAACCCTTTTTAATTGAAAGACTATGAAAAAAATTATAATATCAACACTTGCCGTTTCTGCACTTCTTTTTACAACAAGTTGTGAAACTGATTTCGATACAGATGTAAAAGATGTTCAAGTGACTAAAGGAGATGCAGATTTTTCTAAATATATTTCCTTAGGAAATTCCCTGACTTCTGGTTACAGAGATGGAGCACTTTACAGCAGTGGGCAAAGTGAATCTTATCCAAGTATAATTGCAGCTCAGATGCAGCTTGCTGGTGGCGGAGCTTTTAAACAACCGCTGATGCCAAACGATGTAGGAGGATTTATCGGATTACCAGGTTTTCCAGGCAAATTGACTCTTCAGGTTACTGCAAGCGGTAGCTTGGGCCCTGTTGCAAGCAGTCCTGCTGCCGCATTAGATAATGTGACCGCCGGTGGACCTTACCAGAATATGGGAGTTCCGGGAGCTAAATCTTTCCACTTGGTTGCGCCAGGTTACGGGAGTGCTGCCAATCTTGCCATAGGAGCTGCCAATCCATATTTTGTGCGATTTGCAACTTCTGCAACAACTTCTGTTTTAGCAGATGCAATGGCTCAGAAGCCAACATTTTTCTCTCTTTGGATTGGTAATAATGATGTATTGTCTTATGCAACCAATGGTGGAACCAATTCTCAGACTGTAGGTGGTGTCACTACTTATACTGTTGCAACTGTCCAAACCAATAACGTAAATCCAACGACTTATAGATCAAATGATATTTCTGATCCCAATCTTGTAGCGGGATCTATTAAAGCGGTACTGGATGGTCTTAAAAGTGTAGGTACTACAAAAGGAGTTATTGGAAATATTCCTTATGTTACATCTATTCCTTTTTTCACGACAGTTCCTTACAATCCTTTAACGCCAACAACTTTGGGAGCGAATTTAGCAACTCTTAATGCAAGTTTGTACGGACCATTAAAGCAGGCACTTACTGCTTTTGGAGCTGGAGACAGAATTAATTTGCTTTCTTCTACTTCTGCAAATCCTGTTCTGATAAAAGATGTTGCCCTTACGGATCTGTCTGCACAGCTTACTGCTGCATTGACTCCTTCTTTAGGACCGCTTACAGCAGCTGCATTCGGACAAATATTTGGACAGGCAAGACAGGCTAAATCAGATGACTATATCCTTCTTACATCAAGTTCTCTAATTGGAACTCCTGCACCGGGAGCACCGGCTCCTGTAAATGTTTATGGAATTTCTTATCCGCTGCAAAATCAACATGTATTAACAAAAACAGAAGCTTCTTATGTGAAGACAGCAGTAGATGCTTATAATACTTCTATAAAATCACTTGCTGATTCTTATGGATTAGCTTTTGTAGATGGGAATGCTAAAATGGTTGAGCTTAATGGAAATTCAGGTATTTCCTTTGATGGGGTAAAATATACTGCCAAATTCGTGACCGGAGGCGCATTCTCTCTTGACGGTGTTCACCTTACCGGAAGAGGTTATGCAGTTATTGCCAACGAGTTTATCAAATCTATCAATATGAAGTACAAATCTACTTTGCCACAGGTAGATCCTAATAAGTATTCAGGAATAAAATTCCCGTAATCATACAGGAAAATAAAAACTTAGAAACCACAAGACTAATTCTTGTGGTTTTTTTTTAAATTTGCAGAATCTTTAAAAAGTAAAAATGGCCGATCAGTTAAGTTATCTATTTTGTACAAGAACCAGTAAGGACTTGGCAGAAAAAATTGCCCAGCATTATGGGAAAGAGTTAGGAAAAATCAACTTTCAGGAGTTCAGCGACGGAGAATTTGAGCCTGTTTTGGACGAATCTGTAAGAGGAGGAAGAGTTTTCCTGATAGGATCTACTTTCCCGCCAGCAGACAATCTTTTAGAACTTCTATTGATGATTGATGCAGCGAAAAGAGCTTCCGCAAAAAGCATTACTGTAGTAATTCCTTACTTCGGACTTGCAAGACAGGACAGAAAAGACAAACCGAGAGCTCCGATAGGGGCAAAGCTGGTTGCTAATTTATTAACAGCAGCTGGAGCAACAAGAGTAATGACAATGGATCTTCACGCAGACCAGATTCAAGGATTCTTTGAAATCCCGGTAGATCATCTGTATGCTTCAAGCATTTTTGTGGATTATATCAGAAACTTAAATCTTGACAGTCTTACCATCGCCTCTCCGGATATGGGTGGAGCAAAAAGAGCAAAAAACTATGCAGGCCATCTTGGTGCTGATGTTGTAATTGCTTACAAGGAAAGGAAGAAAGCGAATGTTGTGGAAGAGATGTTCCTGATTGGAGATGTGGAAGGAAAGAATGTAATCCTTATCGATGACATGATTGATACTGCAGGTACACTTTGCAAAGCTGCAGATATTTTGATGGAAAAAGGAGCAAAATCAGTAAGAGCAATGGCTACTCACGGAGTACTTTCCGGAAAGGCTTACGAGAATATTGAGAACTCAAAATTATTGGAAGTGATTGTAACTGACTCAATTCCTGTTAAAAATAATTTGTCAACTAAAATAAAAGTGCTATCTTGCGCCCCATTATTTGCAGACGTTATGACCATGGTTCATGAGCATCAATCAATTAGCAGTAAGTTTATTATCTAATTGATTTTTAGAAGTTTGCGTAATTTAATCGAATAATTTTTTAAATTTTTATAAATGAAATCTATTACAATTCAAGGTACAAAAAGAGAAAACGTGGGCAAAAAGTCTACAAAAGCTTTGCGTGATGCTGAATTAGTTCCTTGTGTTGTTTATGGAGGTGAAGCGCCTTTAAACTTCTCTGCTGAAGAGAGAGCTTTTAAAGGTTTAGTATACACTCCTGAAGCACACACGGTATCTATTGAACTAGACGGAAAAACAATTCCGGCTGTCCTTCAGGATATTCAGTTCCACCCAATTACGGACAAAATCTTACACGTAGACTTCTACCAGTTATCTGATGATAAGCCGGTAATTATGGAAGTTCCTGTAAGACTTACTGGACGTTCTAAAGGTGTTGTGGCTGGTGGTGTTTTACGTCAGTCTTTCAGAAAATTGAAAGTAAAAGCTATTCCTGCAAACTTGCCGGATGAGGTAGTGGTTGATGTTACTCCATTGAAAATTGGTAACAAACTTTATGTAGGAGGTCTTAAAGCTGAAGGATTCTCTTTCGTGCATCCTGACAATGCAGTTGTAGTGGCTGTTAAGATGTCTAGAAATGCAATGAAAGGTGGTGCCGTAGCTGATGACGATGAGGAAGAAGTTGCAACTGAAGAAGGAGCAGCTCCAGCAGAAGAAACTGCAGCAGAATAATTTTTGCTTATTCAAACACAATATAAAACCTGTCAATTTATTGGCAGGTTTTTATTTATTCAATAAATGGAGTATGGATCTTTCTTTGTCATCCTATCCATCGAATTTTTCTATTAACTGATAAGTATCAGTCATTATTGAGATGCATCCTTTCAGAAAAAAAGACGTAAATTTGAAGTGTTCTAAATAAGAGCCATCTAATTTAAAATTTTAATAAATGTTTGACATTCAAGAAATAAGAAGTCAGTTTACTATATTAAACCGCGAAGTGAATGGTAAACCTTTGGTTTACTTAGATAATGCAGCAACATCCCAGAAACCCAATTCTGTTTTGGAAGTCTGGAATCAATATTATACAGATCTTAATGCCAATGTTCACAGGGGGATTCATACATTAAGCCAGCTTGCTACTGAAGAAATGGAACTTTCAAGAAGAAAAATCCAGAAATTCATTAATGCAAAACATGATTTTGAAGTCATTTTTACAAAAGGGACTACCGAAGGACTGAACCTCATCGCCTATATTTTAACGCAGAAGCTTAAAAAGGACGATGAGATTATTATTTCTTACCTTGAGCATCATTCCAATATCGTTCCCTGGCAGCTGCTTTGTGAAAGAACCGGCGCAAAGCTCAGAGTGATCCCGATTGATGAAAATGGAATTCTTCAGCTGGATTACCTTGATCAGTTTTTAAGCGAAAAAACGAAAGTGGTTTCTGTGAACCAGGTTTCGAATGCTTTGGGAATTGTAAATCCTATAGAAGAGATCATTGCGAAAACAAGAAAAAATTCAAATGCTTATGTTGTGATTGATGGGGCGCAGTCTGCTCCTCACTTCACTATTGATGTACAGAAGCTGGATTGTGATTTCTTTGTGTTCTCTGGCCATAAAATGTATGCTCCGATGGGAACCGGTATCCTATATGGAAAGCAGGAAATTCTTGAAGAGCTTCCACCGTTCCATGGGGGAGGAGAGATGATTGCTACCTGTTCCTTCGACGGAACTACTTATGCCGGGCTTCCTTTTAAATATGAAGCCGGAACCCCAAATGTGGGTGGAAATATTGCATTAGGTGCGGCTGTAGATTTTATGGAAAAAATCGGAAGACAGAATATTCAGAGTCATGAGAATGCATTGCTGGAATATGCTCAGAGAAAACTTTTGGAGCTGGAAAATATAAAGATCTACGGTGAGAAAGCAAAAAGAACAGGTGTCGTTTCCTTTAATCTGGTAGGCGTGGGAATTTCTTCCGATGTAGGAATGATCCTTGATAAAATGGGGATTGCGGTAAGGACCGGACATCACTGTACACAGCCTATCATGAACTTTTTCAATATAGCCGGAACGGTAAGAGCCAGTTTTGCTGTCTACAATACTTTTGAAGAAATTGACAAGCTTGTAGAAGGCGTGAAGAAAGCTCAGAAAATGCTCGGATAAAATATAAAAGCAGTTGTTTATCAGCTGCTTTTTTATTTAGTTTACTCCCACGGAATGCAATAGCATCTTCCGTCTATAATGACCTGATAGTATCCAATGGCACATTCAAGGCAGATTTCTGTTCCGGCTACGATCGTTTTCAATTTTTCTTTGCTTAGCTTTTTCATATTCTTGATTTTAAGAGTTGGTGATCAAATATAAATATAAATTCATAAAAAGATAACTTATAGAGCTTTCAATTTGAGCGACTTTTGATTTAGATAGAAATGATCTGGATGATAAATAGATTCTTACAATCTTTCAAATAGCAATTTTTGTGATTCATTGTTTTTATTCTTGAAGTAATTTTGCTTGGTCTAAATTTAACTTAATGGAATTAATAGAAAAACTGAACTGGAGATTTGCAACCAAAGCAATGAACGGTCAAAAAGTACCACAGGAAAAAGTGGATAAAATATTAGAAGCGGCAAGACTGGCGCCTACCTCCAGCGGGCTTCAGCCTTTTGAGATCATCGTAGTGACCAATCAGGAGGTGAAAGAACAGATTAAGCCACATGCGTGGAACCAGCCACAGATCACAGATTGTTCGCATCTTTTAGTATTTGCAGCCTGGGATAATTATACCGAAGAAAGAATCAACAGTATGTTTGACCTTACCAACGAGATCAGAGGCTTTAAAAATGAAGGTTGGGAAAACTACAGACAGATGCTGCTAGGAACATATCCACAGAGGTCTGCTGAAGAAAATTTCACCCATGCTGCAAAACAGGCTTACATTTCTTTTGGTGCTGCCATTATCGCTGCTGCTTTTGAAGAAGTAGATTCTACGCCGATGGAAGGTTTCTCTCCTGACGCTGTGGATGAAGTTTTAAACTTAAAAGAAAAAGGCTTGAAAAGTGTTCTATTATTACCTATCGGGTACAGAAATACGGAATCAGACTGGCTGGTGAATCTTACAAAAGTGAGAAAGCCTAAAGAGGATTTCATTACTGAAGTCAATTAATTACTAATTTTTTTCTCATAAAAAATCCCTTTCAAATAGTTGAAAGGGATTTTGTTTTTAATTAATATCTTTAAGTGTATTTCTGTCTAAACCTATCAGTTTGAATTTCTATCTAAGAATACTAAAGTATTAAAAATTTTTGCAACTTTTGTGGTTAGAAAAATTAATGAACCGGTTTCCAATCTACAACCGCTCTGATAAACGCTTCCGCATTTTCCACAGGAATATTCGGTAAAATTCCGTGTCCCAGGTTGGCGATGTATCTGTCTTTTCCAAAACGGTTAATCATCTCTGTAACCATCTTTTTGATCGTTTCCGGAGTGGAGTGTAATCTTGCAGGATCAAAATTCCCCTGAAGCGTCATGGTATGGTTCGTTAATGTTCTTGCAAATTCAGGCTTAATCGTCCAGTCTACACCCAAAGCAGATGCTTTAGACATCGTCATATCTTCAAGAGCAAACCAGCATCCTTTCCCGAATACCACAACATGCGTAAGAGGACTTAAAGCTTCAACGATCTGGTTGATATACTGCCATGAGAATTCCTGGTAATCCGTAGGCGAAAGCATTCCGCCCCATGAATCAAAAACCTGAACAGCAGAAACGCCCTTTTCAACTTTTCTTTTCAAATAAGCAATCGTAGTATCTGTAATCTTCTGAAGCAGTAAATGAGCGGCCTCAGGCTGCTGAAAGCAGAACGATTTCGCAATATCAAAAGCTTTACTTCCTTTTCCTTCAATACAGTAGCACAGGATTGTCCATGGAGAACCTGCAAAACCGATTAATGGAATTTCATTATCTAATTTAATTAATGTAAGTTCAATGGCATCAAAAACGTATCCTAAAGTATCATCCACATCAGGAACCACAACATTCTGAACCTGCTCCATCGTTCTGATTGGATTATCCAGCCATGGACCCACGTTTTCCTTCATTTTAAAATCAATTCCCATCGCTTGGGGAACTACCAAAATATCAGAAAACAAAATGGCTGCATCCAAAGGAAATCTACGGATAGGCTGTACGGTAATTTCAGAAGCTAGTTCCGGCGTCTGGCATCTCGTAAAGAAATCATATTTATCACGAAGAGCAATGAATTCCGGTAAATACCTTCCGGCTTGTCTCATCATCCAAACAGGTGGTCTTTCTACAGTTTCTCCACGGAGTGCTTTTAAATATAAGTCGTTTTTAATCATAATTATTTAAACTAATACGGCCGTTCCCGGCACTCATTATTTTTACAGCGATACTTGAGCTGTTTAAATTTCCTTTTTTATCAACCCAAAAATCGAAGTCAGATTATTTTCTTCTGATGTGAAGATTTCTTCTGTTGTATATTTTCTCAGTTCACCCGAGGTGGTTTCACCGATTGAAAAAATTTTCATTCCTTCTAAAGAGTTGAGTTTTGCAAAACTACGAACTCCGCTTGGACTAAAAAAAACTGCAGCATGATATTTTTCAGGTACGGAAGGATAGATTTCTTCTGTATTGTAGACTGTGATCTTTTTGTAGCGGATATTCTGCAAAGGAAGCTCATTATCCAGCACATCGATGGCCAGATTGCCACAGAAGTGAAGGAACTGTTCGTGCTGACAGTTTCCAATGATAAACCTGGAAAGTGTCTCTGCATTTTTCAATACTTTAAACGTTCCGAAACCGAATTTTCTCAGTTCACGTTTCGTTTTTTCACCGACGCAGTATATTTTATTGTAATTTTTTGCCGTAAAATCCTCATTAGGCTTAAACCCATTGATGAAAAATGATCTCACTCCATTCACACTGGTAAAGATCAGGGAATTGTTTTTTAAATCAAATGCAGCCGTCTTTATAGGTTCCGTTCTAATTACCTCAATACATTCAGCCGAAATATCCGATCCTAATTCTCTGGATAATAATGTGGCATCTATGGTTTTGGTAAATAGAATTTTCATTAGGGTCTGTCTTTTAAGTGTAAATCGGTAACCAGTATTCTTACTTTTTTCATGAAATCTTTTCCCGGATCATCTTTTATCGTAAAATAATTCGGGTCGGTTTCCTTCCAAAGTTTAGAATCCCTAAAGATACCATATTCTGAATGACCAATAAGATATTCTATATTGTATTTTTTAGTTAAGGCTCTAATTAATTGTGCGTTTGCTAAAGTTTGCTTTTCTGTAAGCGGCTGTTTTCTGCTTCCAATATTTTCAATACCGATGGCGCAATAATTAAGTCCAATCGTATGTCTTGCAAACATATTAGGTTCCATAAGCTGATAAATCGTGCCGTCCCGGTCTACAATATATTGCGAAGAAACATTCAGTGTGCTTTGTTTTTTCAAAGTGCCTCTGGCAGATTCAAGATGCGTTTTGTTGAAATACTTATAATTGGTTTCCACCGTTCCTCCTGCTGTATAATGCAGTACAATTATTTTGGGTGAGATCGTGGGTTTATTCTGAACGATATTATAATGGTCTTTTAAATATTCCAGACTAAGGCGGGCTCTTTCGGGAGAATAATCAATCGGTTTATTAATGATTTGAAATTCCGCAGTTTGAGCTTTCGTACAGTAGGCAATCAATATAAATAATGCATAGATCAGGTTTTTCATAAAGATGCTTATTTTTGGTATTGATAATGTCCTGTGATTGTATATTTGAAAAGGACATCCTCCACAACCTGTCCGCTTCCTATATTATGTACGATTAGAAACCTCTTTCCGTCAGCTGATTTTTTATTCACAACAATTCCGATGTGTGTTAGATTTCCAGGTAAAATCCAGGTAACAATATCTCCGGGAATATATAAGGCGGGATTGGTTTCAATAGACTTTTCTTTTCCAAATTTAGAAAAAAAGACGGCAAGATTGGGAACCCTGCGATGGTCAATATTCGTGTCTGGCTTTTTTAATCCCCAGGTTTTCGGATATTTCGAAAAGTTTTTTACCATATCCTCATGTACTTCCTTTTGAAGATCAATGCCAAGTTTTCGGTAGCTCCTGATAATGACGTCTGTACAGACTCCCTTGTCTGCAGGGACATCTCCGTTGGGATATTTCAGGACAAAATAGGTCGGATCATATTTAATTGTACGGTCTACAAGACTCAATGCAGAAGCAGACAATTGAAGCGCAAATTTATTCTGTGCATTAACGAATACACAAAATAGAAATATGAATAAAAAAAAGGATTTCTTCATTGTTTCTGCACTTGGAAAAATAAAAGTATAAACCTTGGTAAAATTCCTAATAAGAATTTTTAATTTCCGTCATCAGCTCCTTACCTCCATTTTCAAGAACGATCTTTGCGAACTTTTCTCCAAAATTCTCAGTCTCGTTGTACTCGAAGTTTTCGTCGGTAGCGATGCAGTTTTTGCCGTCCAGAGAACATAAAGCTGCCTTGAAACGGATCTGGTTTTCGATGATTTCTGCATAAGCGCCGATAGGAGCGGTACATCCGCCTTCCAGAGTGCTCAGGAAATTTCTTTCGATCTCTACACAGATCTGGGTATTCTTATGATTAATCTCACTTAGGATCTGATTGATCTCTGTTTTGTCCGAATGACCGGCCACAGCAATTACTCCCTGGGAAGCGGCTGGGATCATCAGTGGAAGCATCTCATAATCAATGTCCATCTTCATTCTTTTGATTCCTGCCAGTGATAAAATGGTGGCATCAAAATCTCCATCTTCCAGTTTCTGAAGACGGGTCTGGATATTCCCGCGTATATCTGAAAATTCAGCGTAAGGATAATTCTTTAACCAGAATGCTCTTCTTCTCAAGCTGCTGGTTGCGAGCTTAAGTTCGTGGAATTCTTTATTTCTTGAAGATTCCTTTCTGATCAGTACATCCTGTGGAAAATCCCTTTCCAGATAAGAAATGATCTCAATGTTTTGAGGAAGCAGGGTTGGAACATCCTTTAAAGAGTGTACGGCAATATCAATTTCATCATTCAGTAATGCGACATCAAGGTCTCTAGTGAAAACCCCCGTGATCCCTAAAGAATAAAGTGGTTGGTTTAGGTTTTTGTCGCCTGAAGATACAATAGGGACGATTTCCGTTAAATAATTACGGTTTTGAAGGTGCCTCGCAACTTCTCTTGCCTGCCAAAGTGCCAATGCGGAATTTCTTGTTCCGATTCTAATGCTTTTCATTGAATTCGTTGTTTGGTTGTTCAACTAATATTTCGTGCATTAATTTACTAATTTCTTCGGCTTTTAAAGGATTATCGATGATAAATTTTGCAAAACGGTTGGTGATTTTCTGGATCATTTTGTCAGAAAGCTCCATGTCCGTGATATTTATGTATTTATTTTTTTTGTAAAAGTTATGCATTTCATTGCGTTCCATATTCTTCAGAACTGCTTTGAAATGGTGGATATTTGGAGCGAGCTTTCTCTTTTTTTCCCACTCAAGGAAGTCTTTCATCAGTTCCTTGATGATTTTTTCAGCTTTGGGAATCTCTTTTTCCCTTTGCTGAATGGTTTCCTGAATCTGTTTTGAAAGCTCATCCACATCGATCAGGGTTACATTTTCATTTTCTGTAACATTCTTTTCAACATTATGCGGAATAGAAAGGTCGATCACTAAAGTTTCCTTTCCGTTCGGGAAATGGGATTTGTTGACAATCGGGTGTTTGGCTCCCGTTGCAACGATAAGAATATCCGTGTTTTTCAATTCTTCATCAAATTCAGAATAATCAACATGGGGGATATTGTATTTTTCGGAAATTTTTTCAGCTTTCTCCTGCGTTCTGTTGGCAATTTTAATTTTAGGCTGGTAAACATGTTTTACCAGGTTTTCAACTGTATTTTGCCCGATCTCACCTACCCCTAAAAGAAGAATATTTTTCTCCGTGATTTTCTTTTGACTGTTCAGGATATAATGAACGGCCGCATAGGAAACCGAAGCAGCACCGTTGGAAATTCCCGTTTCATTTTTAATTCTTTTCGAAATTTGGATGGCAGCGTTAATCGCTCTTTCCAGATACGGATTAGAATTCTGTCTTTCTTTTTTGAATCGGCTGTATGCTTTTTTTATCTGCCCGATGATCTCAAAATCACCGATAATCTGGCTTTCCAGTCCAGCTGCCACTCTGAACAGGTGAATCAGCGCCTCTTCTTTGGTCAGAATATTCGCAAACTGCAGGAAGTCTGTAAGATGCACTCCAATGGTTTTGCAGTACTCTTCGGCTACCAGAAGATAGTTCGGTGAAGTGGTATAGATCTCCGTCCTGTTACAGGTAGAAACTACAAATGCATCTCCTAAATCCACATTGTGAATTCTGGTGACGAAGTTCTTGATGTTCTCATCAAAAAATGCAAATTTCCCTCTCGTTTCTACATCGGCCTTTTCGTAGCTGATGGAAAGCACAGCAAAATTCGATGTTTGATGGATGTTGGAATATTGTAACATAAGCAGTTGCAAATTTACGGTTTTTTTAATTAATTAACCTCTGATAATGTATATGATAATTATCGTGAAAAACTATGGTGATAAGGGAGAAAATGAAATAGAAAGCTTGGAAATGTCAGCGTAATAGCAGAACGGTGAATAAGAAAATATTTTATAGTCAATATTTTATCATTTTTTAACAAAGCCCTTTTGCTGTTTTCCATGGAAATACTTCTGCCTTCCCTCTTAACGCTTTCTCCCATTAATTTTAGTTTAAATCAGGCTCCGTAAATGATTAAAGCAAAAGTTAATATAGAATTATAAATTTTAATAAAATTTTAACCAAATTATATGCTCGTTAAATTTCTTTGGTAGTGTTAAATTTATATCTTTGTAAACTTAAAATCAGAAGAAAAATATGAGTTTATTCGATATGTTTACGCAAGAAATTGCGATAGACCTTGGTACTGCCAATACCCTTATCATCCATAATAATAAAATTGTTATAGATCAGCCGTCAATTGTTGCAATTGAACGTTCTACGGGTAGGCCAATTGCGGTCGGTGAGCAGGCTAAGCATATGCAGGGTAAAACTCATGAGGATATTAAAACTATCCGTCCGCTGAAGGATGGGGTGATTGCAGATTTCCATGCTTCTGAACACATGATCAAGGAATTTATCAAAAAAATTCCTGGAATTAAAGGTAAATTCATACAGCCGGCACTGAGAATCGTTATCTGTATCCCTTCTGGTATTACTGAAGTTGAAAAAAGAGCGGTAAGAGATTCTGCTCAGAAAGTCAACGCAAAAGAAGTAAGGCTAATCTACGAACCAATGGCTGCTGCAATAGGAGTCGGGATCGACGTACAGAAGCCTGAGGGTAATATGATCATCGACATAGGTGGTGGCACTACGGAAATTGCTGTAGTAGCATTAGGAGGTATCGTATGTGACAAGTCTGTGAAAATTGCAGGTGACGTATTTACCAATGATATCGCTTACTATCTTAGAACTCATCATAACCTTTACATCGGGGAAAGAACGGCAGAAAGAATCAAAATTGAAGTTGGTTCTGCCGTGGAAGACCTTGATGTGGACATTGAAGATATCCCGGTACAGGGTAGAGACCTTATCACGGGGAAACCTAAAGAGATTATGGTAGGCTACAAAGAAATTGCACGTGCACTGGACAAATCTATCATCAGAATTGAAGATGCAGTAATGGAAACACTTTCTCTTACTCCACCGGAACTGGCTGCTGATATTTACAAAACAGGGATTTATCTTGCCGGAGGAGGTGCTTTATTGAGAGGTCTTGCAGACAGATTACATAAAAAGACCGGTCTTCCTGTATTTGTTGCAGAAGATCCGTTAAGAGCTGTAGTTCGCGGAACCGGTATTGCCCTTAAGAATATGGATAAATTCAATTTCTTAATTAAATAATTTTAACCTTTTACGACAATATATCTGAATGGGATTTTTGCTGAGATTATTTTCGAAGAATGCTCTTTTTGTCTTCTTTATATTCCTGCAGATTGTTGCTCTGGTTCTGATATTCTCTAAAAATGCCATGCAGAAATCATGGGTGGCAGGCCAGTCAGCTGCGCTGAATTCTTGGATTTCAGGATATATTGATGAAGGAGTTTCTTATCTGAAGCTGAAACAGATCAATGAAGATCTTGTGGCTCAGAACAAATCTCTGATGACCCAGCTTTATGGGAAAGAAGGAGGAAAGAATCCTGTATTCAAAAAAGTTCATGATACTTTAGGGGGTGGCCAGATCTATACTTTCGTAGATGGGGAGATTGTTTTCAACAGTATCAACAGAAGAAACAATTACTTTACCATCAACCGTGGCCGCAGAGACGGAGTCTTCCCGCAGATGGGCGTTATGGCTCCGAAAGGGATTGCCGGAATTGTAATCAATTCTACAGACAGTTATGCTTTGGTACAGTCTGTTTTAAGTGTTAATAGGATCAGGATCAATGCTTCGCTTAAAAATTCAGGATATTTCGGGACTTTAACCTGGAACGGTGATAATTCAAGAGTGATGCACCTTGCAGATATTCCTAAATATGTTGCTTTAAAAGTAGGCGATACCGTTGTTACAGACGGAAAATCCGCTATTTTTCCTAAAGGTGTAATGATTGGAACCATCGCTGGGTATTCAGTAGATAATAAAACCGGTTTCTGGGACATTTCCGTAGAGCTGAGCGAAAAAATGGGTGCTTTAAGTAAAGTATTCGTTGTGAAAAATCTTAAAAAGGCCGAAGTACAAAGAATTCAGGATACATTACAGACCGTAATAAAAAAAGAAAATGATTAGCAGGACTCTATTTACCGACATATTGATCATGATCTTCCTGGTTGCATTACAGATTTTTGTACTGAACAGGATCACGATATTCGGGAAGTATACGCCGGTTCTTTACCCGGTGTTTGTCATGTTTTATCCTTTCTTCAGAAATAAATACCAGTTTTTAGCTTTAAGCTTTTTAATAGGACTTTCCGTAGATGCGTTCCTCTATTCATGGGGGATCAATGCTTTTGCAACGACTCTGATTGCTTATTTCAGAACGTTGATCTTCAGAACTTCCACAGATACTTCCACAGACTTCTTCTCATTTCAGTCCCTGCAGTGGGCGCAGTTCTTATTATTTCTGTTTTCAAGTATCTTTCTGCACCAGCTATTAGTGCAGTACATTGAATTTTTTAAATTTAGCCGTTTTTTCGAAATATTACTTAATGTAGTGATCACAAGTATAATTTCCTTTATATTTATAGTGGTTTACGCATTAATATTTAAAATCAAACAAAAAGTTTGAACACACGTTATTTAAAAATCTTTGCCGTTCTTGTAGTCATCGCTCTTATTTTTGTAGCGAGGCTTTCTTATTTACAGTTGTTTACAGACCGTTATGCTTTAAATGCTGCGAATACCTCCATTAAAACTGAATATGTTATTCCACAGAGAGGTGTGGTTTTTGACAGAAACGGTAAGATCCTGGTAGGAAATCAGCCTGCTTATGAGATCTCCTTTACCCAGGCTCTCATGAAGCCGGATTTTGATACTCTCGGATTCTGCAGCCTTATGCAGATCAGCAAAACTGATTTTATCAAAAGGATTGATCTCATTAAAAAAGAAAAATACTATTCCAAGCTGACTCCTATGACTTTTCTAAAGGATCTCAGCAGAGAAGATATCGCCAGAGTGCAGGAAATTATTTTCAAATATCCCGCATTTAGCATTGTGTCCAGACCTCAGCGACAGTACGAAGTGGCAACTTCAGGCAATCTTTTAGGATACACCAGTGAGGTAAATGAAAGAGAAATAAAAAAAGATTCCACGTATTATTTGCCCGGGGATTTTATTGGAAAAACAGGAGTTGAAAAATCATATGAAAAAGAACTCCGTGGGGTAAAAGGAATAAAATATATTCAAAAGGATATCAGACTCAGAAATATAGGATCTTATAAAAACGGAACACTAGACAAGGACGTAATTACCGGAAAAGATATTACATTAACCATTGATTATGACCTTCAAAGAATGGCAGAAGAAATGCTTGTTGACAAGCATGGTGCAATTGTAGCCATAGATCCGAACAACGGTGAAATTCTCACGTTGGCTACAGGTCCGGATATTGATCCAAACCTATTTACAGGTCCCTATAAATCTAAAAATCTTTATGCCCTGTCAAAAGATACCCTGTACGAAAACAAACCTACGTTCGACAGGTCTGTGCAGGCAGCTTATCCGCCGGGTTCTACTTTCAAGCTGCTTACGGCTCTGGCAGGAATGCAGATGGGAGTAATGGATGAAAACACAATTTTCCCTTGTGGCGGAGGTTTTTTCTATAAAGGGCTAAGAATTAAAGGACATGGAGGAGCTGAGCCATTGATTCCGTCTATTCAGGTTTCAAGTAACTGTTATTTCTCCCACGCTTATATAGCGATTATGAATAAATATCCGGGTGACCCTTCCAGAGGAGTGGATGAATGGAAAAAGATCATGAGTAGCTTTGGAGTCGGTGAATTCCTGAATAATGATATTGCAGTAGGCTCTCCGGGAAGAATTCCTTCAGGTAAATTTTACGAAAAAAGAACAGGCAAAAAAGACTGGAGCTCTGCCTATACAATGAATGGTTCTATTTTCAACGGGATGGGTCAGGGAGATGTTCTTGTCACTCCTCTTCAGTTGGCTAATTATGTTGCTGCCATTGCTAATAAAGGGTGGTTTTATACTCCTCATATCGTTAAATCTATTGATGGAAAACCTAATCCGGACCCGAGATTCAAAACAAAACATAAAACACTTGTAGATCCTAAGCACTTCGAGCCAGTACTTAAAGGTATGGAGGCTGTAGTATTAAGAGGTACTGCGAGAAGCTTAAAATCCAATGATTTTACACAACTTGCGAAAACAGGAACTGCACAGGTTCCCCAAGGAAAAGATAACTCTATTTTTGTTTTAATTGCACCAGCTGATAAACCTAAAATCGTTGTGGCTGCAGTAATGGAGCATGCAGGATTTGGAGCTACATGGGCCGGGCCTGCGTGTACAGTGATTGCTGAAAAATACATTACCGGAGATCTGAAAAGAGAGAACCTTTATAAGAAAATGACCAGTGCCAGCTTTATGCCTGAGTACAAAAGACAGTGGGTTGCTGATCTTAAACGTAAAGGACTATACAAAGATCCTAAGGCAGACTCTGCGACTTTAAAAAGAAAACAGGACAGCCTGAACTTTATTAAAACGCAAAAAGCAAAACTGCAGAAAAAAATAGAAGAGGAAACCAAGAACAATACTAAAAATACAAAGCGATGAAATGGGCAGAAGGAATAGATAAGCTGGGTCTGGGACTGTATTTCCTGCTTTGTATATTTGCAATTGCGAATATTTACAGTGTTGACCAGAAATTGGGAGAAAAACAGTTGATCTTTTTTGGTATTTCTTTGTTTGTAGGACTCCTGATTTTTTTCAGCAGAAGCAAATTCTTTGAAAATATGTCCGGTATCATCTATATTGGAGGAGTTTTACTTTTGATAGGGCTTTTTCCTTTTGGTAAGGAAATTCTTGGTCAGAAGAACTGGTATAAATTCGGAAGCTTTACGATGCAACCGGTAGAATTTGCAAAAATAGGCACAGCACTTATGGTTGCCAATTATATTTCAGGACCGGATTTTAATTTAAGTAATAGAAAATCTTTATTAACGATATTAGCCATTATTGGGATTCCAGCAGTTGTTGTACTGGCAATTCCTGATGTAGGCTCGTTATTGGTTTTTACTGCATTTTTTGTTGCCTTGTACAGAGAGGGTTTAAATGGTTTACTTTTCGGTATTGGATTCCTTTTTGCCGGTGTTTTCCTTATTTCGTTAGCTGTAAACCCTTTGTATGTTGTTGGCGTTATTTTGTTAATTGCGGCAGGGTGGATCGCAATGAATTATTATAAAATGTCCTGGAACGTTATCTCCATTGGAAGTATTGTAGGATCTATTCTGCTTTTATGTGGACTGGCTTTTGCATCACCTTACATTTTAGAAAAACTTCCTAAGCACCAGAGAGAGAGAATTGAGGTTCTTTATAAAGGGGAAAAAGCATTCAGAGATACATCAGGATACAACTTATTATATTCAAAAACGGCCATCGGATCCGGTGGAGTTTTAGGAAAAGGATACCGTGAAGGATCCGTAACACAAGGAAAATTTGTTCCAGAACAGGAAACTGACTATATTTTCTGTACCGTAGGTGAAGAATGGGGCTTTGTAGGCAGTGCAATTCTGGTATTATGCTATATGGTTTATATTGGCCGGATCTATTATCTCGCTGAAAAACAGAAATCGACCTTTAACCGTGTATTTGGATATTGTTTTGCTTCCATCCTCATGATGCACTTTACTATCAATTTAGGAATGGTTATGGGGCTTTTTCCTACTGTTGGTATTCCTCTTCCTTATTTCAGTTATGGAGGTAGTTCACTGCTTGCCTTTTCTATGATGACTTTTATCTTCTTTAAACTTAATTATTCGGATAAAAACAGTTTAGTTTAAATTTCATAATAATTGAAAATGAAGTATATTTGAAAATATACTTCATGATATGAAAAAAAAGTTACCCTTTTTTAGCTTAGGACTATCTTTAAGCTTATTAGGCCAGTCTGTAAAAATAATTCCTTCAACCGAAAATTATGATTTAAATGGAATTGTTTACAATAACGCGTTATTTTTTTCTAAGAGTTTTAAATTGTCAAAATTTGATGGAATTTCTGTAACTGGAATTCCTGCACCCGAATATAATAACCAGCCAATTGTTGGAAATTTAACTGGAAATATGATTATTTATAACAACAAACTGTGTTATAATTATGATTATAAAGTAGGCGGCAGTCCTACTAATGAATCTCAAAATAAAGATTTTTTGATTACTTATGATGGTTTGTCTCAAACTACTTTCTTAAATCCCGAAGCAGTTTATTCTTCCGGAGGAATATTCATTGGTGACAATGGGAGCGAAAATCAGCCTGTTATAAGTAATGGAAAATTGTTTTTAAAAGGAGCTTATTATTCTGGGGGAACAAGATCTAACTTGTTTTTATTTGATGGGCAGGTTATTAAAAAAATCAATAATGTTAATAATGAAAGCAACCAGGCAACCGGGCAGGTAAAACTTGGAGATTGGGCATTGGATTATAATAATGAACTTTATTTTGGTTACCAGGATTTTAACATGACATGGCCGGGCATAGCAAAATTTAACGGGACGAATATTGTAAGACTCAATACTGATAATAGCAAAGAATATTGGGGAAGTATTTTTATTCTTAATAACCAATTGTATTTTAAAATTAATTTTATGGATGCACCATCAGGCTACGGTATCGGAAGTTATGATGCATCTACTAATACTATATCAAAGATTCCTACACCTGTTTTGCATTATAGTGGTGCACAAAAACCTTTGGTTTATAATTCCCAAGCCTTTATTACTGTAGGAGATGTGAAGCTTTCTGTTTTTGATGGAGTAACTATTAACCAGATTGCAAATATTGCAACGAATGATAAAGGAATTGCAGGAAGACGGGTTTTATTTTCAAATGATATTTACTTTCCATATTTGGACAGTAATAATAAATTTCTTTTAGGTAAGTATTCGGGAACAGGTATTTCTTTAATTCCTAATCCTTCCACAGCTGATCAAGGTATAGGAAAGAGTCTTATAGAATTCAATGGAAATCTGTTTTTTATGTATACCTCTGGAGGTATTAATTACTTGGCAAAATATAATGGACAAAACATTACAGTTATGCCAAATCCGGATAATGGACAGGGCGTTCAGGATGCTAAATTTGTACTCTATGGTAATGATCTTTATTTCCCTTATAAGAATGCTGCAGGAATTATTAACATGGCTAAATATGGAACCACAGTTTTGAGTTCGAAAGAGACGGTTCAAGATGTTGGTGTTTCTATATTTAAAGAGAACAATGGTTTTTCGGTAGTATCAAAGACTGAAAGAATTACAAAAGTTGAAGCTCTTGATGTTTCAGGGAGAAAAGTTTTAAATACAAAAACCAATGCCCGGAAATACTCTTTTGGAATTGGAGGTTATGGAATTTTCATCGTTAACATTACTCTTGAGAATGGTAATGTATTCACAGTGAAAATTAGAAATTAAATATTATGAGATGGATACTTATAAATAATGCATATTTAAAATTTATTACTTTAATATGAAAAATAACTTATCCCTTTTTAGCTTAGGACTATCTTTAGGATTATTAGGCCAGTCTGTGGAAGTAGTTCCTACCACTGAAAATTATGGTTCGAATGGAATAGTCTATAATAATTCTTTATTTTTTTCTAAAAGTGGTATACTGCTAAAATTTGATGGTACATCTATTACGGGTCTTCCAGTACCTATGTATAATAATCAGCCTGTTGAAGGTAAATTAGATGGTAGTATGTTTGTTTATAATAATAAACTGTGTTATAGCTATGACTATATTCATAACACTAGCCATCTTTTCGAATACTTAAATCAGGATTATTTCATAACATATGACGGGGCTACCCAAAATGTATTTTTAAATCCTGATTTTGTTTTTTCATACAGAGGAATACAAATTGGGGATAACGGAAGTGAATATGAGCCTGTCCTGTACCAAGGAAAATTGATTTTGAAAGGAGCTGATAGTTCACCCCGTGTTGGTCAAGCCTATATTCTTCCTCCTGTTTCTCACATATATTCTTTTGATGGTCAATCGCTTACTAAAATTAATAATCTAAATATTAATAATTCTACCCCCTCATGGCATGATCAAAAATTAGGTGACTGGGCTTTGGTTTTTAATAATGAACTCTATTTTTGTTATGCTACCGGAACGACTCCAATTTCATCTGATCGTATTGCGAAATTTGATGGAACAAATATAACCGTACTTGATGGTAAATCTCCTTATAAAGGAGGCATTTTTAATCTTAATAATGCTTTATATTTTAAACTGATGTATACTACTCAAAGTACTCCGGGAGCTCCATGGGTATATTATCATCTTGCAAATTATACTCCTGCAACTAATACTTTATCATATTTTTTTACGCAGCCTTATAATGCGGGATGGTCTCAATTTAAACCAATTATTGATAATTCACAGGCTTATACAATTATTGATAATAAACTTTCAATTTTCGATGGTACAGGGGAAACTCAGATCAATAAAGTTGCTGTAACTGATAAGGGAATTATTGGAAGACCTGTATTATTTGGAAACAATATCTACTTTCAATATCAAGATAGTAATAATAAGTACTTGTTAGGTAAATATTCAGCAGGAAGTATTTCTCTGGTGCCAAATCTTTCCACATCTGATACTGGTATAGGAATGAGTTTTATAGAATTCAATGGAAATCTGTTTTTTATATATACATCCGGAAGTGTTAATTATCTGGCAAAATATGATGGACAAAATATGATAGTAATGCAGAATCCGGATAATGGACAAGGTGTTCAGGATTCCAAATTTGTTATCTATGGAAATGATCTTTATTTCCCGTATAAAAATGCTGCAGGAATCGTTAACTTGGCTAAATACGGAACTACGGTTTTGAGTACAAACGAAGCCGTTAAAGAGACTGGTGTTTCTGTATTCAAAGAGGGTAGTGGTTTTTCAATCGTTTCAAAAACTGAGAAAATAGCAAAGATAGAAGTCCTTGATGCTTCAGGAAGAAAGATTTTAAATGCGAAAACCAATGCCCAGAAATATTCTTTTGAAATTGGAACTCATGGAGTTTTTATTGTTAATGTCAGTCTAAATAACGGTAAGGTTTCCACATTGAAGGTTAGAAATTAAAACAACAATTTTATTATCGGTTAAACTATAATTTAAGAATTTAGAAAGTTAATGTCAAATTTTTTTGACACGCAATTTGTCATTATGAAACATGGATATGTCTCCGATCAGGATTTCCAAAATATAAATTATGCAAAACACCCTTTTGTAAAAGGCGAATACGAAAATTGTACCTTCAGAAACTGTAGCTTTGATTATGCAGATCTTTCTGATTTTGTTTTTACAGACTGCGAATTCATAGGTTGTAATCTAAGCATGGCAAAACTGATTAAAACCGCTTTCCGAAACATCCGTTTTAAAGAATGTAAAATGTTCGGGCTTCAGTTCAATGAATGTAATGGTTTTGGTATTTCGTTTATATTTGAAGAATGTTCCCTTAATAACTCAGTCTTTTATCAGACATCAGTTAAAAAAACAGTTTTCAGAAATTCAAAATTAATAGAAACTGATTTTACAGAATGTGACCTTTCCGGCTCAATAGTTTCTGGTTGTGATCTTTCCGGCGCTATTTTCGACCAAACCAACCTCGAAAAAGCCGATCTCAGGACTTCTTTCAATTATTCCATAGATCCTGCCATAAATCGCCTTAAAAAGGCTAGGTTTTCACTTTCCGAAGTGCATGGTCTTCTCTACAAACTGGATATTGTAATCGATAAAGATTAGAAGTTAGAAATTAGAGCTTAGATAGTGTGAAAACAGTAAGAACATCTTTTATTTATATTTAGGATCTAAAATTCATTCTGTCCACTATTATTCCCCCTCAGTGAAGGGTGATTTTTGCAAAGTAAAAAGACGGGGTAGTTAGCAAAGTATACAAACAAATTAAAAAAATAAAAAGCCATCAGATATCTGATGGCTTCATTATTTAAATCAATTATTTAAAATTAAAAACTTGTCGCTGTGGATGGAGTAGAAGCTGCTAAATTGTTATAAGCGTCTCCGTTCTCGTTGATCACTCTTTTTGCAAACCTGAATTTAGGTCCCCAGTAAGAATCATTCAGCGAAGAGATCATTACCCCTTTAGAAGTGGCTGCATGGATGAATTTAATTTCACCTTCCTCAGTTACACTTTCTACGATACCTACGTGAGAGATTCTTCTACCGTGTGAAAAGAAGATCAAGTCTCCTTTCTGAAGATCTCCTTTGTCAATACTTTCTCCTTCCTGAGCCTGAGAAGCTGCTACTCTTGGTAAGTTAAGTCCTGCTGCTGCTCCGAATACTGAAAGAACGAAAGCTGAACAATCAATACCTCTTCTTGTCATCCCTCCGTATCTGTAAGGAGTTCCAAGGTATGTTTCAGCTTCTGTAAGGATATTGTCGATCGTTTTATTGTATTTGACTGCCTTTGCAATCTCTGAATTCTTAATAGCTTTTTTCGCATTAGCGATAGATGCTGCTTTTTCCGCAAGGAAAGAATCAATAAGCCTTTGCTTATCAAGCTCCATTTTCTTATTATCAATAGAAGCTAGTTTGGCATCTGTTTTGTATTCTTTAGCGTAAGTTGCTGGTTGTGAAACTACATAATTTGTAGCGCATGATTGAACTGAAACTGTAGACACTAAAGCAACTAAATAAAACAAAACTCTTTTCTTCATATATATTTGATTATCCGTGTTAAAAGGAATATTTATTTTCTAAAAGCATTACAAAAGTAGAGATTCCGAATAAAAGAGCCCTGATATGATTATTGTCAGGTTCTTTATTTAACACATTTTAACATATTATTTAAGTATGTTAAAGAAAAACAAACCGCAAGCGCCTATTTTTGGTAAGCCTGCGGTTTTTTTTATTAAGATTCTTTAACAAAATAAATGATCTTTTCTCTGTTTATCGGATTTTGAGATTCAAAACTCTAATTTTCAGGGGTGTTAATAAAACAAAAAAAACTCCCCGGAAAAACCGGGGAACTTAACTAATATGGAACTTCACAGATGTTATTTTGTAAATAACATTTCTCTATATTTAGTCATTGGCCAAAGCTCATCATCCACCATCATTTCAAGATCATCAGAAGCTTCTCTGATCACATCAAATAAAGGAATTACTTTGCTGCAGTAGGTTTCTGCCTGCTTTTGACTATTGGATACAGCTTTCGCTGCTTCTCTTGCTTTAATAAGATCCTCAACGCCCAGTTTAATTTTGGAAACGTTTTCAGAGATATTGGTGATTAAGCTCATTTGCTCTTTCGCCAGTGTTTTGAATTCCTTGTCAGGGAATATTTCTTTAAGACCTTTCACGTTCTCGATTAGTCTGTTCTGATAATTCAAAGCAGAAGGAATGATGTGGTTTCTTGCGATATCACTTAAAACTCTTGCTTCAATATCAATGACAGTAGAATATTTTTCTAATTTGATTTCGTTTCTAGCCTCAACCTCTCTGTGAGTAAATACTCCGATTTCTTCGTAAAGAGCAACGAATTTTTTATCCATTTCCTGTTTAAGCGCTTCAGGAGTGGTTTTTAAGTTGTTCAAACCTCTCTTTTTAGCTTCTTTCGCCCAGTCATCAGAATATCCGTCACCTTCAAACATAATGCTCTTACACTGCTTGATGTACTCTCTCAATACATTGAAAATCGCTTCGTCTTTTTTAAGACCTGTTTCAATAAGAGCATCAACTTCTTTTTTGAAATCGATTAATTGTTTTGCAGCGATCGTATTCATTACCGTCATAGACTCTGCACAGTTGGCAGAAGATCCTACCGCTCTGATCTCGAATTTATTTCCTGTAAATGCAAATGGAGAAGTTCTGTTTCTATCTGTGTTATCCAGAAGAATTTCAGGAATTTTTCCAACGACATTTAATTTAAGATCTGTTTTTTCATCCGGAGAAAGTTTTCCTTCCGTTACTTTTTCCAATTCTTCCAACACTCTGAACAACTGGCTTCCGATGAATACCGAAATAATTGCAGGTGGAGCTTCGTTGGCACCTAATCTGTGGTCGTTACTTGCAGATGCGATACTTGCTCTTAAAAGATCAGCATATTCGTAAACTGCTTTGATGGTATTAACGAAGAATGTTAAGAACTGTAGGTTTTTCTTAGGGTTTTTTCCCGGACTTAAAAGGTTTTCACCTGTATCAGTGGCTAAAGACCAGTTGTTGTGCTTACCGCTTCCGTTTACCCCTGCAAATGGTTTTTCATGGAATAAAATATGGAAGTGGTGCTTGTGAGCAATTCTTGCCATAATGTCCATCAACAAAGAGTTGTGATCTACGGCAACGTTTACTTCTTCAAACATTGGAGCCAATTCAAACTGGTTTGGAGCTACCTCGTTATGTCTTGTTGTTACAGGGATCCCCAGTTTCATACATTCGATCTCCAGCTCTTTCATGAAGTTCATTACCCTTGTCGGGATAGAACCGAAATAGTGGTCGTCCAGCTGTTGTCCTTTAGCAGGAGAATGTCCTAATAAAGTCTTTCCTGTTAAAACAAGGTCCGGACGGGATTGGAATAATGCAGAATCAACTAAGAAATATTCCTGCTCCCAGCCCAAAGTGGGTGTTACTTTCGTTACATTTTTGTCAAAATACTGCATTACATTCGTTGCAGCTTCATCTACAGCATTCAAAGCTCTTAAAAGAGGTGCTTTATAATCTAAAGTTTCTCCTGTATAAGAAATAAAGATAGAGGGGATACATAAAGTAGTTCCCATAATGAACGCCGGAGAGGTAGGATCCCATGCGGTATAGCCTCTTGCCTCGAAAGTATTTCTGATCCCTCCGTTCGGGAAAGAAGAAGCGTCAGGCTCCTGCTGGATCAGTAAGTTTCCGCTGAATCTTTCAATGGCTCTGCCTCCTTCGATTGGTGTGAAGAAAGAATCATGCTTTTCTGCAGTAGTTCCTGTCAAAGGTTGAAACCAGTGCGTGTAGTGAGTTGCTCCTTTGCTCATTGCCCAGTCTTTCATAGCTACAGCTACCTGGTCCGCAATGTGTCTCTGGATTTTTGTTCCTTTTTTGATAGCATCCATAATAGACTGAAATGCTTCCTTTGTCAGATATTCTCTCATGGTCTCTTCTGAGAAAACATTCTGGCAGAATAATTCTGACAATTTTCCTGGAACCTCAACAGAATTATCTCTTCTGAAGTCCTTAAATGGTAAAGTTTCTAACGCTTTGAATCTTAAAGTTGACATATTAAGGTGGTATTTTGTGGGGCAAATTTACAAAAAAAATGAATTCAAAACATTTCACCCTATAAAAATTTAGGGGTCTCTTTGAAATTATTTAAAATTTAATGTTGGTCTTAGTGTTTTTTGAAGGAGGGGGGTAAGTAATAGATGAGATTTAATATTTAGCTTAATACCTTCACAAGCATATTGTACTATATTTTTTACAATCATAAAGATACAAAATTTAAACTGCTTGTTAAAAGATACTTAAAATAAGTTGAGTGGAGATTTTGTATATTTGTGTGAAATTTATTTTATGACAAATTCTAGAGCAAGAGAGACAACGGAAGCTATTGAAAGATTATATATTTCTATGAGACACTTATTTTATAGAGGATTTTTCAAGCCGGCGGGTGTCTCAGGAGAAAGTATCAGAAGCTTGCTAAAGATCATCAATCCCGAGATTTACGGAACGATGAATATTCCGAACAAACTGGAGCTTAACGGTTTGATGTATGTGTTGGACAGGCTTCCTGAAGGAATTGAAGAATGCGCTTTCATTCATCTTACATCAGATGAAGGGTTTGATAAAGGAAGTTTCGAGCCTATTGTTCCCAAAAAGAGAAGAAGAAACTGCTATAGAATAGATGAACACCAGATGAATATCGAAGTTCTTTTGGGACGTTCGGAAATTTATGACATTCTTACCCACTTAACTTTCTTATTTATAGAAGCGGACAAAATCCGTAATCTGGCTTTCATCAAAGACGAAAACTGGAAGCCAACACGTGCTTTCAAGATTATTGAGGAAGTAGTAAAAGGTGAAAAGAAATTCAGCAGAAAAGAAAAAGAAGTAGCGCTTATCCACCTTTCTTCGTTAATAGGAAGAACTTTTGACGAAACATTAAATGCCTATAATTCTTTCGGGGATGATAATAACCCCGATCGTTTATTCAAGATCATCTATAACTTAGGAAAAGTAAGTCTTGAAGATGCCAAGCAGACCAGAGAAAGAGAAATTCATTTCAGTGCTATCTTAAAAGAAAGAGTAGGGCACCATTATTTTGGAGAGAAATGGGCGAATACCGTGAAGGAGGTTTTATTTGAGAACGATCTTCATATGCGTCCACTGCATATTATTTCGGCCAACATGCACTCCGTGAAAAATATGCTGTACGGAAATGATGCTTTAAAGAAAAAAGACAATAAGGAAGTAGACTATAAGCTCTACGGTGATATTTCTGATAAAAAGGAACTTCGCGACAAAGTATCAAAATATGCTTTAGAGGAAGGAATGATCTACATTAATGATAAGAGCGGAAGTAATATTGACGTTCAGATCATTGATTTAAGCAAAACAAACCTTAAAAACACTCCGTTCAATGGCATAAAATACGGTGGAGACGATGTCATTATGGTTTTTGATTATGCTTTCGGGGAACAGGCTTATGAAGTGATGGATGAATTGCTGAGACCTTACGAACATAAAGGAGAAGTCTATATGATGAAGGTGAAATCTGTCTCTATCATGGGTAAAGCAGGAATTCTTAACGGAGGAAAAGGTGATATTATGATCCCAACTTCCCATATTTTTGAAGGAACGGCAGATAATTATCCTTTTGAAAATGCTTTGAAACTGGATGATTTCAAAGATGATGAACTGAAAGCTTTTGAAGGCCCGATGATCACCGTATTAGGAACATCACTTCAGAACAGAGATATCTTATCGTATTTTATGAATACTTCATGGAAGGCAATCGGTCTTGAAATGGAAGGAGCGCATTACCAGAAAGCCATTCAGGTAGCTTCCAAGATCAGACATCATATTACACCGGATCTGTTTGTTTGCTATGCCTATTATGCTTCGGATAATCCACTGGAAACGGGAAGCACCCTTTCTTCGGGAGGTTTAGGACTTACAGGAGTAAAGCCAACTTATCTGATTACTTTGAGAATCCTGGAAAAGATCTTAATGAGCAGTAAGAAAGAAATTGCTACAAAAAAATAATCTGATTTTAAATCATACTGAAACCTCAAGTGTATTTTACATTTGAGGTTTTTTGTTTTTGAAACACGAATGACACGAATGTTTTTCACGAATATCACGAATTGATTAATGTTTAAAATTTTGGTTTTATTAGTGTCATTTGTGGTTAAAAAATCTGATCATCTGCACAGTCCGCAAAAGCTTAAAAAAATAATTATCTTTAAGAATCATAAAATGTCAAACAATGAGCTTAGCTTCACAATTAGCAAAAAGATTCAGAGAGGTCTTGCTGGACGGCTTGTGGATCGCCAATACGAATTTTAAAGATCAGCTTTCAGCTGTCACCTGGGAGCAGGCTGTCACAAAGGTAGATTCTTTAAATACGATTGCCATGCTCACCTTTCATATTCATTATTATATAGCTGGAGTCCTTAATGTGTTGAAAGGGGGTGACCTTGAAATAAAGGATCAGTTCAGTTTTGATCTTCCTCCCATTGAATCTGAAGAACAATGGCAAGATTTGTTGAACAGGCTGTGGACGGATTCAGAAAAGCTTGCATCATTGGTAGAGCAAATCCCTGATGATAAGCTGGATGAGGTTTTCGTGGATGAAAAATACGGAACCTACAGAAGAAATATAGATGGAATGATTGAGCACAGCTACTATCATTTGGGACAGATCACTTTAATAAAGAAGATGCTGACTCATCCGTAATTTTAAAACACAAATACCATGAATGTTTCACGATTGCCACTAATGAGCCATGTCAAGGTTCAAAACCTTGACATGGTTTCTAGGAAAATATTTTCACGCATCATTAGTGTTTAAAAAAACAAAATCTACGCAAGTAAACTTAACCATCAGAATAAAACCTCATCTAAATCATTAACAGATCAAAAGCCCTGAAATACCTCCATATTTGAGGGTTTTACATAAATTACTTACCTTTAAAAAAAATAAATTTTAAATGAGAAAATCGGCTGCAATCCTTTTTGCGTTTATCATTTCACAATTTCAGGCCCAGCAGGGAGCTTATTATCAGCAGGCTGCGAAGTACAAGATGGATATTGATGTTAATGCTGAAAAATTTACCTACCAGGGAAACCAGACCTTAGAATACACCAATAACTCTCCGGATGAGTTGAATGTTGTGTACTTTCATCTATACTGGAATGCTTTTAAGCCTAATTCAATGATGGACCAGAGAGTGGCCGGACAAGGTAAGAATGGAGATTCCAGACTGCAGAAAGATGGTATTTCCAGGCTGGCTTCGATTCCGAAAGATCAGGAAGGTGCTCAAAATATCCACTGGATCAAACAGAACGGGAAAGATCTGAAATTTGAGATTCAGGAAACCATTATGAAAGTGTATCTGGCAGAACCGATTAAGCCAAATTCTTCTACCACCTTTACGATGGACTGGGATGCTGTAATCCCTCAGCAGATCAGAAGAAGCGGAAGAAACAACAGGGAAGGAGTCGATATGACCATGACACAATGGTACCCGAAAATTGCAGAATATGATTATGACGGCTGGGCAACCTTTGATTATATCGGAAGAGAGTTTCATGCGCCGTTTTCAGATTTTGACGTTACCATCAAGATCAACAAAGATTATGTAGTCGGAGCGGGAGGAATTCTTGAAAACTCAACGGAAGTAAAAGGTTATAATGCCAATGCAAAAATTATAGCTGACAAAAGCAAAAAATCGATCTGGAAATGGAAAGCTAATAATATCTTAGACTTTGCCTGGAGCGCAGACAGGGATTATATTATCAAAAGTTTTGATGTTCCAGAAGGACCAAAAGTATTTCTTGTGTATCAGCAGAATGATAAAACGAAAGCTTGGGAAGAGGCACAGCCTTATGTGACCAAATATTTCCAGATCATGAATAGCCATTTCGGGAAATATGTATATCCTACCTACGCATTTATCCAGGGTGGCGACGGTGGTATGGAGTACGGAATGTGTACCATGATCCTGGGAGAGGCGAAAGATATGAAAGGTCTGATGGGACTGATGGCTCACGAAGGCTCGCACTCATGGTATCAGCAGATGCTGGCGACCAATGAGTCGGTACGCCCGTGGATGGACGAAGGGTTTACAAGCTATGCCGAAGGCTATGTGATGTACCAGCTATTTCCTGAAGAACTTCCGAATCCTTTTGCCCATACCGTGGAAGCTTACAGGAATTTCATTAAAAAAGGGATTGAAGAACCTGCCGTTTGGTTGGGTGACCACCATGATAACGGAACGTCCTATACCTATGCCTCTTATGTAAAAGGAGAATTGTATCTTGTACAGTTGGGGTATATCATGGGTGAGCAGAATCTTGCAGAAACTTTAAAGCAGTATTATGATCAATGGCACATGAAACATCCTTCTGACAGAGATTTCCTGCATATTGCCCAAAAAGTTTCGGGAATGGATCTGAAATGGTTCCAGAATTACTGGATCAATACAACGAAAACCATTGATTACGGGATCAAAGATGTAAAATACGAAGCAAAATCTACAACCATTACCCTGGTAAATAACGGACAGGTTCCAATGCCTGTTGATTTCAATGTACTGACTACGGATAAAAAAGTCGTTACCTACCAGATTCCCCTGAATATGACCCATACCTGGAAAAGCAAAGATATCTACGGAGATTTTAAAACCATGCCTTACTGGCCGTGGACACAGAAAGAATATACGCTGACAATACCTTATACAAAAGCTCAGTTATCTGTTTTAGGAATAGATTTCAGCCAGAGACTGGCAGATGTGAATATGGATAATAATATTGTTGAGGTTAAATAACAAACCTTACCACATCAAAAGATAATCCCGCAGAAATTTTCTGCGGGATTTTTATTTTTCTGCTGAACTTTCACATGGAGACTTTAGCGTCTTTAAAATTCACATTTCACTTGCGAAGCAAAATTCACCATTGACAATCTTATGTCTGATATCTGAAATCTATCTCCCTATTTTATTCCAAACTGCTGTACCATCCAGTGATTGGGGTGATTTTTCACCAGATCATTTTTTAGAACCTCATCTTTCGTATTGAGATAGCGGTATACTTTTAAAGGAACGGAATCCGGGTATTCTTTTAGTCCCTGGTCCAATACTGTTCTGGCTTCATTTTTTTTTCCGCCTCCGTCCAGAGCTTCAGCTTTATAGATGAAAATAATCGCAGGTACTTTTCCATAGATGTCCTTCGTTTCGTTTTCGAGGAGATTCATTGCTTCAATCTGAAATTCAGTGTCAGGTGCTTTCCCGGCCATTGAAGTTCTGCTGATATGCTGTTGATACATCAGGAAAAGCATGAGAATATGAAGGTTTTTTGTGTCGGGATTAGAAGCCGTTTTTTCAATTCTCTGAATGGTCTCCGGAGTCATTTCATCATTTTCAGCCTGCAGATTCTTGTTGTAAAACTCATCCATAATATCATAAACAGTCCTGTCATTTTTATCAATCTTCGCCCCTTCTTTTATTTTCTGGAACAGTTCCTTTACCTGAGCTCCGCTTTGCGCAAAAGTGTTCAGGCTTATACAAAAGAAAAATGCTAGGATCAATTTTTTCATGAGATCAGTTTAAAATATTTTCAGTTTTAAAGGTAATTAAATGTTTCCAATTTTCTAAATGTTGTTCTTTTTTTCCTTGTATATCTCTAAAAAAAACTAATATTCTTTTGTATAAGTTTTTTTCTCTGCGATGTATTCGGATTTGCTTCCGTTTCCGGTTTTGAAAAGAGTCTTAATTGTGTTCTTTTGTTTAGGACTTGTAAAGTCAGGCAGATAGCAGACAAAATGCAGATGAGGCCCGTTTGTCCAGCCTGTATTGCCACTTAATGCAATCACATCACCTTTTTTGACGAAGTCTCCGATATTTACCTTAACTCCATTTTGTTTTAAATGATAATATTGAGCAATAGTGCCATCAGAGTGTAAAATAGAAACATAATTAGCTAAGTTAGCACAATCAATAGTAGGACAGCCCCTGTTACTGGTCTGAACAGCTTCAATTACTTTGCCGTCTCTTGCAGCGGTAATTTCAGTTCCTTCAGGCATTATGAAATCTAATGAATTTTCATTTTGATGGGAAAAAGTTCCGTTATAACCTTGATAGACCTTAAAAGATTTGCCTTTTTGAAAAGGAAGATCATATATATAATCCGAATCATAGGTTTTTAAAGTGGCATCTCCAATCAACGTATAATAGTTTGGTATTTTGTCGATTTTCCAGCTTTTTTTCTTATCATTAATTACAAAATAAGCAATTCTGTATTTTATTGATTGGGGAGGTATTACCTGAATAAGTTTAAAAGTTTCAGGAACCTTCATATTGACAACTTCAGGTTGTTTTGGAAATGAGAGTGAAATAGGATAAATGTCTTCGTTGTCTACATAATAAGACACTACATCTTTCTTTTGCTCCAGATATATTTTTGCCGGCTTCTGTGCGAGAATTAACGTAAATTGTATAAATAATATAAGGCTGGTCGTTCTTTTCATTCAATGTGATTTTAAATTGATTTGCAATGATAAAGTTATTTTAAAAATCAACAAAAATATACTTTGAGCTAAATAATATGGATATTGTTTATTTTTGAGGATAAAGCCTTATTTTTACATCTGTTTTTTAACCCATTCAAGCTTAAAGAATTAAATGAATTCAATTGTAATCAACGTAGGGAACAGCAACATCAGATTCGGACTTTTCAATGGAGACAACTGTGATATTTCATGGGTGATCAATACAAAGCCGTACAGAACAGTAGATGAGTTGTATGTACAAATGCTGATGCTGTACCAGACCTATAAAATAGAACCGAAAGAGATCAGTAAAATTATTATAGGATCGGTAGTTCCCCAGCTGACTAAAGTCATTAGTTCCGCAATTAAAAAGATCCATGGCATTGTTCCGGTGATCGTAGACAGATCTACTCCTTCTGATGTGGTGGCAAAATCTAAACAGATGGGAACAGATATTTATGCCAATCTTGTAGCGGCTCATAATTTATACCCCAATCGTAAGAAAATTGTTATTGATTTTGGAACAGCTCTGACCGCAAGTTGCGTTACGGAAACAGGAGAAACATTAGGGGTGATCATTGCTCCGGGAATTGTGACTTCTTTGAACTCACTGATCAGCCAGACGGCTCAGCTTCCGGATATTGAACTGAAAAAACCTAAAACAGTTCTTGGACTAGACACAGTAACCTGTATGCAGAGCGGAATGGTGTACGGATTTCTGGGAATGGTAGAAGGTTTTATAGACCGTATCAACGATGAGGTGAATGATGACTGCTTCGTTGTAGCAACTGGCGGGGTTTCTCATGTTTATAAACCACTGACTGAAAAGATCCATGTGATGGACAGACTTCACACGCTGAAAGGACTTTACTTCCTGGGGAAAGATTTATAGATATAAAGTTCAGATTAAATTCTAAATTAAAGCACCATGAGAAAATTAGAAGAATTCCCGACAATAGAAACGGAAAGACTGGTCCTATCACAGTTGAAAGAAGAAGATATTCCTTTTGTTACCGAATATCTTCAGAATAAGATTTACTCAGACCTTACCTCCAATATTCCTTATCCCTATACCAGAGAGCATGCAGAGTTTTGGGTGAAAATTTCTAAAGAAGCTTTTGAACAGAACACAGGATATACTTTTGCCGTTCGTAATAAGGAAAACCTTATTATAGGAGCAATCGGGCTGCATGACAGGGATGATGACAAAGCCGAGTTGGGTTACTGGTTGGGAAGGCTTTTCTGGAACAAAGGATATATAACGGAAGCTGCCACTGCCATTATAGATTTTGGATTTCGGGAGCTGGATCTTAATAAGATTTATGCCACTTATTTTCTTCACAATCCGGCATCCGGGAGAATTATGGAAAAAATAGGAATGGAAAAAGAAGCGCTGCTAAAACAGCATCTTAAAAAGGACGGAGAATATTTTGATGTTATGTTGCATTCCGTCTTTAAAAATAAGCTTTGATTTAATTTTTCATAGAAGGAGGAATCCAATTCTAAAAATCTTTATGATGCTAATTTCTATTTAGGATATCCGGTCAGTTTTTATTAAAAATCCAAACTGGGTTTAGGCTCTTGACGCCGGAGAAGTGTTTTGGTGACCAGATCTGTAAACACCTTATTCATCTACAATAGAAAATACAAAGTATTATCTTTTACTCTTAAAAAATTCTTTTACAATCGATGAACATTCATGTTCCATGATTCCCGTTACGATTTCTGTTTTTGGGTGCAGCGAAAGATGTTTATTGATAAATCCTCTCTGTTCATCCCTGGCCCCTATAACTACTTTTGAGATCTGCGACCAGGAAAGAGCTCCTGAGCACATTACACAAGGCTCCATGGTGACATACAGTGTGCAGTTGATCAGATATTTGCCGCCAAGGAAATTAGCTGCCGAAGTAATGGCCTGCATTTCTGCGTGGGCAGTCACATCATTTAATGTTTCAGTAAGGTTGTGGGCTCTTGCAATAATACGGTTATTGGAAACAATGATACATCCGATAGGAACCTCATCTTTTTCCAGTGCGGTTTCTGCTTCCTGCAAAGCTATTTTCATGTAATATTCGTCGGTAAACATTTAGTCTTCAATAGTTAATGTGAGAGGAACCCTTAGTGGAGATCTTATCGTATCTCCATTTACAATTGCAGGAGAGAATTTTTCGGAAACAGAATACAGGGCAATTTCAGCCTGTCTGTTGAAGGTAAAATTATCACCTTGGGCGTGAACATTAGTGATGCTGCCATCTTTTTCCACAATGAAAGCTACCTCTGTTTTTACGGATTTAACTTCGCTATGAACGGCTGGTGTATAGAAAAGATTGGCCACTTCCTGCCTCAGTGTAGCAAACCCGCCTGGATAATCGGCAGGCTTTTCCATAATGGCAGGTTTTACGGTATTATCTTGTAGGATAGATTTCGGGGTTTTCAGTGCCTGTAAGTCTTCCAGGTTTCGCACCCTTAAAAGTGCTCCGATCATGGCTACGTTTTCAATGCTGTCCATCTTCTGCATAAAAAGACCAAAATCACTCTTTATAGCTGCTTTTCTAAAGTTGTCTGATTCCTTGTCAAATTTTTTCTTAAACTCTGTATTCAGCATGTTTCTGTGCTGATTGTAATAGTTTTTCACCTGCCTGAATTCTTCTTTCTGCTGGGAAAAGCAAAATGACGAAATAAGACAGAATAGGCAAAAGAATAAAGCTTTCAAAGGAGTATATTTATGTAAATATAATCAAAAAATTTGAGCTTTTACTTACCAATTTTAGCTTTCTAGATAACGGTTCAGAGATTCCTGAAGATGGGTACGGATATCATCAACTAAACATTTCGGTTCCAAGACAGTGACTTCTTTTCCATACGAAAGAATTTCCTGCATAAAATCATAGGTGGGGTGAAGGAAGAACTCAAAATAGATCTCATCCGGTGTTTCTTTGGTTTCTTTCTGAGACTGGTGAAGCGGAAAACTTCTGATATATTCTCCCTGATGCCTGCTGCATTTCATCACAATATTCTGCGGTTTCTGCTCGGCCAAATTCATAACTCCGAAGGCATTTTTGAAATGTTCCCTAAAATTATAATTATATTTTTCACGGAATTTGTTGTCGCTCACATCAAGATAGTTGACTCTATCCAAACCGAATGATTTCAATACTTTGTCTTTAGTGTCAATGGCAATCAGGTACCATCTGTCTTTAGATTCTTTTAAAGCCAAAGGGTGCACTTTCCGTGAAGTCATGACTTTATTTTTGTAGTTATAATGCTCAAAACTAACGACTCTTTTATTACGAATGGCGAAGAAAAGATCATAAAAATGCTCTATTCCTGTAGGTTTTCTGCTTTCAAAAAAGATAAAATCTGAAAAATCCGGATGAAGATTCAGGGCATTGCTTACCTGAAAAGATTCCAGTAATTTCTGGTTATATTCATCCACTTCCATGATGGGGCGGCTTTCAATATAATACCTGTTATCCCCTTTCTTTTTGTTGTGAATAGAAAGGTTGAAAAGATCAGAAATCTCACGAATATCTCTCTGCAGCGTGCGGATAGAGTAGCTCTTGATTCCTGCATCCTGAAATTCAAAAGAGTTTAAAAGATAGCTCTCCAGCTGGGAATAGTTAGCGGGAGAACTTTCTAATCTTTTGATAATTAAGGCATATCTTGTCAGATAAAAATCTTTTTTCATTTGTCTGTATTTTATGGGCAGCCATGCTGCGTTTCATGGTAAAATTTTATAAGACAAATATATAGGCTTAATGCGACAAAACGTGTCGTGTTTTATTTTTTTGTGGGAACTTTTATATTTTAAATGCTGGGGATATTAATATTTCATAGTTACTAGCTTTGAAATTAAAAAGCACCTGTTATTACAGATGCTTTTATTACTTAGAATTATATGCTTGGTAAATAGTGGTTACTATGTTCTGATGTTATAAAAATCAACAGCAAATTTACCTAAAGAATAAAATGTATTTACATATGTTTCCAGGCTTCTTGTAATAACATTACTGTTAAAGGATGTGGGATCTGTCGGATTGTAAAAGTCTCCCTGATCTGTCTCCATAGTCATTGCTACAATTTGCTGATTTCCTATCCAAGCCTGAGACATTGGAGAACTGCCATCAATGTCGGAAAACGCAAGAAGATCTTTATCTGCTAAATAGCTATATCGCTTCCTTATTTCGGCATCTAATCTGTCACACAGTGAATAGATAGCATTTTGAACAGTGTTGAATGATGATGCAAACCAGGCAGCCCGATAATCAATATTTACTCCCGATCCAAAATTATGGCAATCAATAAATAATACCGTGTCTGTTTTGATAGAATTAAAAGTATCCCTTACCAATTGTGATTCTTTTTCGCTAAACGGTGCAGTACCTTTATAAGATTGTGAGCCCATGCCGCCGTCTGCATATTCAGTCCATCTATAATCAAAGTTTCTATTAATATCCACGCCATTGTGATTCCATCTTACGGATTCTGCACCATTCACTTTACCAATATTTAATGCATATGGGTTAACCAAAGGAATAAATGTCCAGTCATAATTGGTTCGCAAGGCATCGATCATCTCGTCTTTATTAGGGTTTTCAAGCAGCAGTTTAAAAAATAAATAGGTTGTATAAACGCCTAACTTTTCACCTCCATGTGTACCTCCGCATACGAATATACGGGGCTTCCTGCGTCTTTGCGTTGGTGGTGTTTTTCTGTTAAATGAAATGTCAATTCTCAAAATATCGTAAGGTATGGGTCCTTCTGTTTGGCCTAAAACTGTTTTCGTCACGTTATTAGAAAAAGGAGATATTACATTATCATACATTGGATAAAGAACACTTGAAGTAAGAGTTAAAGGATTAAATGCGGGATAAACCGGAGCGTTCCAATATTTAATCCCGAAATTATCGACGGCAAATTTATTCGTTTGCCGTGTGTCCTTTTGTGAAATAGGAACTCCATTTACACAATAATTTTTCAGTCCGGTAACGTAAAAACTAGCAAATGAACCACTGTATCGGTAAGTGAACAAAATCAAATGATTTAACAAAGGAGCAGATGTTTGATTTTGAACAATGATTGTATTGCTTGTTTTATTATACAATACAACCCCTGCAGTTATAGCGGATGGCATATCTATACCCACAGCTGAAGTAGGCAAACTTATCCTTCCTATTGTGGTATTTCCGGTATCAATGATTGCTCCTCCGGAAATTATTATCTTACGATTAGCTAAATCAAAATTGATGTCGGTGTCATTTGTGTTTAGAATAGCAATCTGTTCGTTTATTGTATAAATAGTAGATGGAAGTGGCTTGCTTTTTTTAGTTTCATTTAATAATTGATCATACTTACTGGAACTAATATTTTTTAATATATATGTAAAATCAAAGAGGTCCTGTTCAGTTATAATATCCGTTGGACTATTTTTTTCAAAAACTATTCTAACCTGGTTAGAGGTTGCGTTATCTACTGAAAACTCATTTGTGGTAACATTCTGGTTGGCGAATACTCCATCCTTATAGAAAACAACACGGGATATTTTATATCCTGATTTTTGACTAATCACATAGTTACCGGTAACCATAGGAATTAAAGCTGTTCTTATCCCTGTATTAGAGGTTGAATTAAAACCATTATTTACCGCAATTCTGCCGATTTCCATAGGAACACTATCGCCTAAATTAATTTCAAAATTATTGTATTCTGATATAACCTTTGTCGATGCTTTTGTATTTTCTACGATATTATTAAATGTGATTGACTCAGATGAGTAGCAATTAACCTTGATTGTATTTAATTCTTGCTGAGTGACTGTTTGCGTGTTGCTCATGTGATATACAGAAACCTTCCATTTCTTTGCTGTTGCAGGAATGGTTGGAGTAAAAGTTTTTGCATTGATGTCCTGCTTTGAAATAAAGACATTAGTAGCCGTGTAATAGAAGATTGTTTGAAACAGCATATCACCCATAAGTTCAATTTGACTTGCATAGATTGTATCTAAAAAGGTATCTGTTCTACCTCTTGTAGTTGATCCTGTAGGAAACCCAACAGAGCCCGAAAGTGCCAGAGCTCCAACTTCCAGACTTGGATTAATGTAATCTTTAAAACTGCTGTTTTGCTGAATAAGTTGATCGCTATTTTGAATTTGGTTTAATGGAATCAGTTCGTTTTTATGCCAGTAAGCATCGAGCCATGACCAGAAATGCTCTTGTGTTGGCTTGTCTCCGTTCTCGAAGTATAGTTTTAGGTCTTCTTTTGTTTTCATAATAAAATTTGGTGATTTTGTTTGGTGTTAATAAGTTAAGGTTAGACGATTCTTTTAGTAGAAACTTTTCAGAGTTCCCAGTCTTTTTTAATTATGGATGACTGTGGCCCATCTTAATTTTACAAATTCTTAGACATAATTTTGGCTGTTCAACATTTTATAAATGATGAATTTAAAAGGTTTTTAAAATCTTAATGATTGTTTTTTGAAAAGTCAGAGACTTATATAACTATATAAAAAGGCCAGAATTTTCCAAATATTTTGTTGTAGCTCTTAATGCCACATCCAGAAATTCGAAGATAACTTTCCAATTGGAATAATTAACCGAAGAACTTTCTACTCTTTTGATGCTTAAGGCATAGTTTGACAGGAAAAAATCTTTTAATTATATTTAATTTATGGGCAGTAATGCTACGCTTCATTGTAAAATTTTATAAGACAAATATATAGGCTTAATGCGACAAAACGTGTCGTGTTTTATTTTTTTGTGGTATTTGAAAGAAAAAAATCAGTAAAAGTAGATTCTATTAATATCTAATTAGAAGCCAGGATTGTATAATAAATAATGATTAGAATAAAACCGCTCGATTTTTTGAGCGGTTATTGAACTTAAGTTTTGGATTTCCAAATTAGATTTTTGTTTTCATCTCATCAAAAAAAGATTAATGAACAAAGTTGTTCTTAGATTACAGTGTTGAACTCATTTCATGAAACATGAATCATTTTTTTAATATTTTTCATGGAGCCAAATTTCCTCAGTAAGTTTTTAGGTTCTCCAGTGTTAGCATTAACTCCAATGCCAAACACGGCTATTTTTCTGTCTTCAAATTTTTGAAGAATAAATATAGTACTCATCAATAATCAAAAGCGGGGTAAAAATTGCAAGAATCTTTTGCTTTATTTGATCTTTTTCATTATTAGCTCGAAAAGCTTCAGCTTCTTGCAATTTTATATTATGATTTTTTTTAAGGTCTTTGCTTCCTTTGTAAGAATTTCATTTCCGTCGGTGAAATTTTTAGTAACAAGGATTACATGATGTTTATTTAAAAATTACCATTTAAAGCTCTTTTAACAAACCTTCTCAGGAGTTTGTGTCTTATCTTCAATTTGATTGTTAGCATATTAATAAATTGAACGGATTAGCAAATTGAATTGCTGTGGTGAATTGTTTAATTCCCATTGTTGTTTTTTACCTTTTGTTAAAATAGGTGTAGTTTGGACGATCTTACTTACAGTTTTGTTCTGGAAGAATATCTTTACTGAATAATTCTAAAATCATATTTTCTTTTTCCATAGACCAGTCAAAATTCTGATATTCTTCATAGGAGAAATTATATCTATCTTTTCCATTATCTGGAAATGCAATAAACTTTTCAAATCTTCCATTTTTTCTAAATAATAGTATAACCTTTGGGTATTCTTCCTGAATACAATCACACCCAACACTATTAGATAATCCTGTTCTAATAAAAATATTTTTTTTAGAGTAATTAAACAGAATATTTGATAATCTTTCTTTTTCTGATAAAGAAATTGCTCTGATCTGATTATGAAATTTTGTATCCAAATAATTTCGAGGCTCATTTATATCCTTAATAAAATTAGGATTTGCTATGTAAATTGAATCATATTGATTAAAAGGAAATATTTTCATTCTTTGCACAGATGGAATCGAAAATCTCTCAAAATATTTATTATCAAAATCATTAGGATTTATTTGTCCTTTGTTTTTTAATAATATATCTCTTTTATATTCTTTACAATTTTTTTTACAAAATTTTACTCTAAGTGAATCTAATTCATTTATTTTTTGAGAATAGAGAAAATTACATAGTAATAAGACTGTTAAAAAAAGGATATTGTTTTTCATATTATTTATTTTATTACGTCAGGATACTTTATTTTAATTTTGTCTCTCATTTGCTTATATGAAGTTTCCGTTCCGTGCATTTTTTCTATATAAAATGTCTTATAGTTTTTTGCATAATATTTTTGGGCATTATAAATTTTATCTAATTGGTCTTGTGTTAAATTTAAACTTCTTTCCATTAATAAATATACTTCTTTATTAGTATTACTTAATAACCATAAATCTTTCTTTGTAGTTATTAATGTTTTGTCTTTGGTATTAAAAATATACCAACCATCTGAATTAAAAAATTTACCACTAGGGGTTAAATAATTATTTAATAATGAACCAAAATATAGTCTCTCTTTTGTTGAGGTGATTTCTTCGTAAGCTCTTTGTTTAATATCTGAACGGTTTGAATTTGCAAAAATTTTTATTTCTTTATCCGTCATATTTCCCAGTTCATTTAAAAAGCCCTTATCGTCAGCTTCATCACATGCAATAGAAAAGAAATTGCCCCCATCTAACATATTGCTTAGTAATAATTTTAGACTAATATATGACTTAATATCTTTTGGGTCCAACCCTCCTTGATGATATTTTTCAGATTCTTTTCTGAAATTTTCAAAATATTCCTCATCAAGAGTAATTAAATCTTTTTTAGGCAACTTCTCAAATACATTTTTTAGAGTTTTAAAAGCCAGAGCATCAAGAACTACTTTCATTGATTTTGCATAAGTGTGATCAGAAAAAGTATTTCCATGGTGAACTATAGCTACATTTTTGAAATTAGATCTTTTACAGACATCTACAAAACTTTCATAATTGGCGAAACTTGGGATATGTCGTACTTCCCACATTTTAACAGTTTCATCAAATTGATATTTTCCATCAGACTCTAAAGTTATTATTAAATTAATACTTTTCTTTTTCTGTTGCTGATCATCTACAGAATTTTCAAAAAAATCTCTCTTTTTTCTGTCTTCTCTTTCTTCATCAGTCATTGTTTTTGCACTGTAAATACCTATTGGTCTATAATTATACATAGCTCTTTGATTTAGTAAATCAGGCGGCGTAAAAAGCCGCCCGATTTTGTTATTATTTAAATATTGTTGTTAACTCTCTTGGTAATGTTGTAGGATCAGTACTATGCGCCAACCGTGTATCTTCGTCTAACCTGAAACTCGTTTCAAATTCAAGTTCTCCTGGATTTTCACAATTTTTAGGATCACCTTCCGGGAAAATCGGCAATGGCTGATTTACTGGAAGTCCTGTAGATTTATCCTGAAGAATTGTAAGCGTAGTAGGAACTCTGGTAATCCAATATTTACCTTGTGCTTCTCCTGTTGGCTGTCTCATTTCGTCCACAATACTCATGTACATTGGATCTCCGATTACAGGCACTTCACCGCCATTCCAGATAATACCTGTTTCCAGGAAGAACTGCACGGCATTTTCAAAGCCTGGTTTTACGGTAACGATAATTCTTGCCATACCTGCCTGTAGGAAGCTTCTGAATAGGGGATCTAAACTTTCACTCAGATAAAATTCCTGCCAGCTTTTGCGGTTTGCCCAGTAGTAAGGATAGAATGTATAATCCATAATTTCCCATTCGAATGCCTGTTCCATAAATTTGGCAAGAGCCGTATATTTATCCAGATTTTCGCTCAGATATACCTGGAAGTTATTCATCGTTGTTTTATCCTCAGCTCCATTTGTTGTTTCCTGTCCTAATGTAGTAAGATAATCCTGAAGCAGATATGCAATACAGTTGTGTTTTAACACATCATGCTCCATATAACGGTAGAAATTACCTTGTCTTTCTTTAGCTGCTGCTTCTTTTTCTTTTTGCTCTGCATCTAATCTTGCCTGATCTTCCTGGAATTTTACATAAGCAGCTTCATAAGCCTTGATAATAGCATTGAAGTTTTCTGTTTTCCAATTTTGTAAGAATGTATCAGAAAGTTTACAACGTAGGTTTAATGATATAGTAACGGTATTCAATCTCTTCCCACTATAGGTAAGTTTTACAGAGTTTTCAAGTAAGAAACCGGAAGCTCCAATTGGTCCGTCAGGATTACTGTTATAATAAATTTCACTACCATTAGTAGGATGATATACTGAAACTCTGGCGTTGTAAAACAAGCCCGACTGTCTCACATAATGTACAGAGCCGTCAATTGAATAACAAGCATAGTTTGCGGGAACAGAATAATCTAAAACAGCTGTGTCTCCACCGCTTGATCTTGTGTCAGAAACAGTCTTGTTAATTTCGGGTAAAGCAGTTAAATCTACATTGTAAACTTGTGCCCAATGTTGAATTTGTTCTACTGTTGCAGATTTTGGATCCGGCATTGTCCATGCTCTTTCCGGTGCTGTTCTAGGATCTATGGGCGCAGTAAGTACCTGTGCTTTGGCTACTGTAAGAGCCAGACGGTGTAATCTTGAAGGTTCCGGAACCATGAATTCGAACATAGTACGTTTACCATAGTTATAGATCTGATTCTTCATTTTCTTGTCAACCCATCGATATACTCCGGTAATGTGTTTTGGTTGTGCGGCATCAGGGTTATCAGTATTAGTTACTTTTCCTCTGTTATCAAACTCATGAACGTTGGTTTCTGTATATTCTTTAATGATCTTCTGTACCCTTTCTTCGGAAATCTTAGTGAGAACTCTTTCCATAGCTCTTTCAGTAATTTCCTGCGATTTCATCATTGCCTGTCTTGTACTATCATGCTGAGCCGTGTTATTGGCGTATTCTGCACCGACTTCAAATACGGTTTTGGCTGCTCCATAGCTATATCTTGTATGGGCTGTAATACTTTGATCCTTTTCCAGTTCTTTAGCAACTTCTGTCTGCATATCTGTTCTGGAAGTTTTGGAAGTATCTGAAATTTTCTCAGTTTCCTCAGATTTTGAGGTGGTATCTGTGATTTCAGAATAATCTCTTGAAACAGAAGACTTATGTCTCAATTCACTTGCCATAACGTTCTCGATATTAGAAACTTCTCCCGGAACATACGCATGAACACTTTGTACGACTTTCAAATAATCTGCAACTCCGAGTCTTTTGATTCCGAAATTTTTACGCTTTTGAATTGTTACTGGCTCAGGTTCACCTGGATTTTCCGGATTTTCAATTGCTCGCTTCAGACTAAGCATTCCAGTAAGACTTAAGTCGCCTTTTGTATATTGTTGTCCAATATCTCCATAAGCCATGCTTCCATTATCAAAAATAATTTCTATTTTGAAGGTTAGACTGTCCCTGAATTTATCAACTAAACTTGTAGGTAAAGTTATTTTATTGTCTACAACATTGATATTGCTATAATTTTCTTCTACATTCCCTGCAATGTCTGTTGTGGCAATAATCTTAGCATTGGCAACACTCCAGGAAACATCTTCAACCTCAAAAGAGAAATTAACAAATCCTCTGCTGGCTGACAATCTGAAGGAGCTGTGTGCAAGGAAATTGTATGCCATTGGAGTTCTGGTTGTATTCTGCATAACCGGAATAGATGCACCTCCCACATTTACATATTGTTGCTGTACCAGAGGAGAGCTCTGCAATGCGGTTTGCACAGATGAGGAAATATGACCCTGCAAGGCTGTTAAAGCATCGGAATAAGTTTCTATTGAATCATCAAGTACAATAGTCTGGTCTCCTATCATCAATGTATTCTCAGGAAGGAATTGAATTCTTTCTTCAGCTGAAACTTTAGAAACTTTCTCAGCGTTAAATTCTGAGAAAAGTTCTACAAAAAGGTCAAAAGATTCCGGTGAGAGTTTGGCCTGCAATTCTTCTAAATTAATCTCATTCTGGTAAGAAAATTCAAAAGCTGGAACTTCATATTCTTTTAGAGTGTCATAAAGACGAATTTTTTCTTCTTCAGTAGTTTCAGGAGTGATTTTGCTTTCAACTTCAGCCAGTTTTCTTTCATAGATGTCCAGACGTTCCCTGTTTTCATTCATATATGTTGAATAGGCTTGCTGATATGCCTGATAACGGGATTTATGATATTTTTTCTGAAGTTTTTCCAATTCAGTATTCAGTTTGTCTAAAGCTTCTTTTCTATGGATTGCTCTGTCTGTAACCAGAGAATTTCTTGATTCAGCTTCTAGTCTTTGAGTGGTTCTTGTGCTCAGAACTGGGGTAGATGGATCTTCAGATGATCTGGCGGAAGCTGAAAAAGATGTTTCTGAATTGTCTTCTGAAAATAGATAGGTTGGTAATACAACTTTTCCATCCATGGCCTTTTCTAATGGCTTTTCACCATTAATCTTGATGATTTCCTGATCGGTAAGATCCTGATTGTTTGCAAAACCAAGCTGGATGGCCATCAGAATATGACTGATCGCTTCTTTAATGTAAAAGTCTCCCTGAGTAATGATCTGATAAATAAAGTTATTCCAAAGAAGGGTAAATGTTTTAATTCCTTCAGGGTTAAGTTCTTTATTGGCATCAATAAGGGTTTTGTAATAATCTGTAACGTAGGTCCAGTCATTGTTGTCTAATGTTTCCTTTTTAGAAAGTTTTCGCCCGATAACGAGAAGATCTCCGAATACTCCTTCCTCAATTTTCTTTTCGGTTTCAAACCCAACATTATTAAATCCGCTGGCAGCCCTTTTCATTTCTCCAAATTTTAGAGTTTTGGCAGGTCTTCCGGCAACTGCAGTGTCAAAAATACCGGTTGCTCCTTTTGGTCTGTGGATAAATCCTAGATTTTTGTCTTTAGTTTCTGTTAATTGTGGGTTTCTTAAACTAACGAATCTGAAAAGTGTTTGTGATGCGTTATTAGTTGCATTCATGGTATTGGTTTCTTTATAATTAATGATGCCTTCTCCTATTAATGATCCGCCTACAGTAAATGCGGTTTTTGGAGGTATATTGTTTGTTGCCATTTTTAATATTTGTTTAAATGATTTATTTTTTTGTGTACTCAAGGGTAAGTGTGAATGAATTAATGACAGAGTAGTCATAATCGGGCTCATTAAGCAGTTCAATTTTAGCCATTCTCCTTTCTATGGTGATGTAGGCTTTTGTTCGCCATTGGTTACCTGCGAAAGAAGCATCCATGGCCTGCCATTCTGTAAACATCTCATTGGAAATAATGGTTTCAATATCAGGGAACTCGATTTTAAAATCAATTTCACCCGTTCTTGGAATTTGGTCTAAATACAAGGTTTTTTTGTAAACTGGTTTACCATTGATCCATGTTCCGCCTGTTAATTCCTCTTTAGTGGTGTAGGAATGCTGCTTGTCTGCATATTGTTTCTGGATAAAAGATTTGTCCTGATACATATCTCCATAGTAGTACGCACCAGTCATTCCTGGAGATCCGGGTTGTGTTCCGGCAAAGTCGATGCCTGATATGCCTACATTGCTGCCTGCATTGGGAATGTTGTTTATTTCAACCTGACCATCATCAAAGAATGAAATATATGATCCCTGTACGGCTCCTTTAATCTCTCTGTTCCCAATTGAATTGTCAAGTACCAGATCTCCTGTTATAGGTTGACCTGTGGCGGTACCTGTTACCGGTATAAAACCTGAAACATCAATTATTCCTGAAAGCTTGTCCCATCCGGCAGCTCCGGTATTATTTAAGTTATCTACCCAAACATAGTTTTCACCAGTATCAAGTAAATTCCATACATCACCTACCGTTTGAGCCGTTGTAGGTAAAGCTCCAAAATTGGCAACAGACCCCATTACATGATACGTTCTGTTCAATAGTGAATGAATTTGAGCCTGGTTATAGTAATTATTAAATATCCAGCCACGTTGAATATAATCGTTGTTACCTGCAGGAGTATATAGTTTTGAGGCTGTTATTCCTGTTGTGGGAGTGATCGTTATATCATCAGTATTTGAAGCTGGTGATCCAATTTGTAGAAATCCAGCATTCATTCTAACCCAGCGATCTACAAAATCACCTGTGATTAAAGCTCTGTTTAATTGACCTTGTTGGAAACTTCCAAAATTTCCTTCAGCAGTATTTGAATATCCTGTTAATGTCTGGTTACCATGGATAATTAATTTATTACTGATGGCTCCGTCATTCATTCCTGCCCCTGTACCGATCAAAACATTATTATTGCCTGTAATCCCAGAACCGGATGAAACCCCAATCATAATGTTTTTATCACCCAAATTGGATTGATTATTAGCTTTCCAGCCTAACAATGTATTAAGGTTACCGGTAGTATTGAGATAACCAGCTCCAACACCTAAAAAAGTATTTTTAAAGCCCGTGGTAGTTCTATTGCCTGATTCGTCACCAACCATTGTGTTTTGGTTGCTTGTCGTTACGTTTTCACCTGATGCTGTACCAATGAATACGTTGTATTCGCCTGTAGTTAATTTAGAGCCACTTAATACGCCAACTGCTGTATTCCATTTACCTGTGGTTGCTTCATTTAAAGCATAAGAACCCAGTGCTACATTATTTGAACCTGTCGTTAATTTTGATAATGCATTATAACCAATGCCCAGCCCATAGGCTCCGGTATGATCCGTATTTAAATTTCCAAACCAAAAAGAATAAGTGGTGGAACTGAAATTTATTTCACCTGCTCTGCCTTGGCTTGGCTGGAAAATAATAGGTTTAGTTGTTCCGTTACCTCTGTCAATAACATTTTGTAAATTATCGCTGCCACTAAAAGTTGGTTTATCAGAAAGATCATTATAGCTACCTGAGACACCAGCTTTATGGATTTTCACTTTTTCGACACCTTCCTGAACCAGGGAAACACTTCCGTCTACATTTGTAGTAGGAATAATACTAAATTCAGAAAGATTGATCGGAAACGAAGATCCGTCACTCTGAGTAATGGTAATGATATTTTGAGAGGCATCATACTCTGCATGCTCAATACTGATATTGTTAGTTGCGAGACCACTTAAATCTACCGATTTACTTTGCTGAACACCATTTTCTCCTGTGTAATATACAGTCAGAATATTTCCATTTAGTTCCGGATTTTGAATTGATGTCTGTGTTTCTATTTTATCTTTCCATAGCTGGGCATTTTGCGGACTTATATTGGATGCATTTACCTCAGCTTTTTTAGAAAAGTCATAATCTATATTTCCTAGAGGAAGTTTTTCATCTTTGTGCCAGTAAGAATCCTGCCATTCCCAAAATTCTTCCTGTACAGGGATGTCTCCGTTCTCAAAGGTTTTTTTGATTTCTTGTTTTGATTTCATTTTTGTTTGTTTAATATTTTTAATTGATAAGTTTCCCTCCGGTAATTTGAACTTCTGGATCGAACGAATTGATATTGTACTGAGTATTTGATCCAAGGGTTACCTGTGTAAGCCTGTTTCCGGAAAATGCTCCTACCTCAATATTGAGAACGCTATTGGAAATTGTTACGGAGGTCAGTTGATTATTACCAAATGCAAAGTTTTTAATTTCATTTACACCATTTGGAATTTCAACAGATGTAAGTTTATTATTGCTGAATGTTGACTGATCAATTACTTTAAGGGTTTCTGGAATGAGTAATTCTGAAAGCTGATTGTTTGAAAACGCTCCGTATCCGATTTTTGAGATATTTTCGGAAAGTCTCAGAAAGCTTATTACATTACCTGAAAAAGCCAGACTCTTAATTTCAACAACACTGTCAGGTATAAAAAGAGAAGTTAAACCAGAACTTTGGAAAGCACTTTGTCCAATGCTTACAATTCCTTCTGGTATTTTTAATTCGGTTATAAATGTTCCCTTTGTAAAATAATCAGGAATTCTTAAAGTCCCGGATTGTATAAATACCCTTTTTTCATTATAAAAATCCATTGAGGTATTCCCTTCGGCATCTGTTTTTGCATAGATATCGGTATAGGTTCCATTTTCAAGTCCGGAGACTTTTGTCATATCAATTTTCTCATCTTTGTGCCAGTAAGAGTCCTGCCAGCCCCAAAAATGTTCTTGTGTAGGCTTATCTCCGTTCTCGAAGTAAAGCCTTAATTCTTCTTTTGTTTTCATATTATTATTAATCTACATAGTGTAGTATGCTGCTGTTTGGGAAATTCCGGCATAGTTCTAATCCGATAGATGTGGATAGATGAAATGTTGAATGTATTTTTGTCCTAAACAGACATACAATAAGCCTGAATAGATTTTACGATTTTGTTCTGTTATATTCTTCTAAATGCTCAGCTAGAAAAATTCTTAGATAATTAGTAAATGTTTCAAGTCCAAAAGTAATAGCATCACTATCATGGCTTTTAAAAGTAGGATTGAATCGGAAGTTCTGACAAACCTCAAATGTTGATGCATATAAAGCTCCCAGAGATTTCATTGCAGAACCACTAAACCCTGGCCCATTATAGTTATTCGATTGTCCAATGTAATAATCATCAGATTGTGGAATTAGTAAAGACTTAGCCTTGTATTTTGCTGACAGTTCCTTCATCAAAACATTAGCTGAACTTTGACCTAGTTCAGATCCAAGATTTACAACCCACGCCATATTGTAACTTTTTGGATCAGCCTGAGGTGTGCCGTGAAAATTGTGAAAATCTATACCCATTATCGTGTTTGATGTAATCTTTCCCTGCATGAATGTATATATTGCCTGGGATTCAATTTCCGATAATGCTCCTTGCCCAGGATATGTAGGGTCAACAGAGCTGCCGCCTCCTGCCCAGAATGTTGGAAAATTCCTATTTAGATCAACCAGGTTAAAATTCTTACGTGTTCCTGCCCCGGATCCCGCGTTCCATCCATGTGGATTTGCGAATGGTATAATCACGAATTCAACATTGAATCGTAAATACTCTAAAAACGGATGCGATTTCCAGTTCGTAAGAACTTGTTTCATAAATTCATAAGCAACAAATGAAGGTGTCTTTTCAAATCCGTGAATTGAACAATTTAAGACAATTCGTGGCAACGTCTGAGCATTGTTTCCAGTGGGATCCCCGGCGGTCAACTTACTTGGTAAAAAAGTATAACCGTAAATTGGCAGTTTCCCTTCAGTATTTGTGTCTGTAGGAACATCGCTTGTAAGCGTTTCCTTTGTAATTGAATATCCAGGTGGCACATTGGTGACTAGTTCATCCCATTTTAGTGCCCATTCCCTACAATCCTGATAGGGCATTTTAGGAATTCCAGATCCATCCGGACCTGCATAACTCTCTAGTGTTGGAGCAGAATAATAATCATTGAAGCTATGGGACCGCGCAAATTTTACAAATCCTAAAGGATTATTAAAAGTTTCTGACTTTTTATACAATGTTCTGCTTAAATTACTATTATTAACTACTCCTGAATTACTTTCAACCACTCTTTTCTGGTTAGGAACTTGAGACCAATCAATTGTTATTTTTCCATATATTGTTGTATTGGATTCCCTTTTAGTTCCGGATCTGAGATAATATGTTTTTACTCCCGAATGTAATACAGGATCATAAGGCATAGAGAATGCATTATTAAATTCATCTGCGTACAGGAATAATGCGGGCTTACCGGATTCTGCATAAATAAAGCCCAGGTATGAATTGGTCGTTGTAACGTTTTTTCCCAATCCATATAATGTAACAACCGTATTGTCTTTTACATTATAAAATTCAGCATCCAAGATTGCTTTATTAAGCCAAAATTTTTCAACTGACGTTCTTGATTCCTGCCAGGTTGAAAATATTTTATTATAAACAACATCAGCTACTGCTACAGGCTTTACTGGGTAAGCGGTTGTTCCTGCCGCATTAATTAAAGTATATCCTTTAGCTCCAAAAATATCCTGTAGTGTTGAATTTAAATTTAATACATAGAATAAAACATAGTCATTAATCCCTAAAGGTTTTGCCGCATTATCATAGATTGTGACTGCTCTTGCATTCGTACTTAAGGTATTATAGACAATCGCATAATATGTTGTGTTTGCCGAAGTATCGACGGACTGGGCCCGAACATTGAATATGCCTTGATTTGTGATAATTTTATTGGTTGATGTACCAATTAACGTAACTGTATTAGCAACAGCATTAATTGTTAAAGTAGTTGAATGCGATGTAAAAATGCCGGGTGAATTAAGAAATGGAAAATAAACCTCCCAATTAGCATTGTTACCTGGAACAGCGCTTGTAATGTCTACTTTAGATTTCCATAAAATACCAATATGTCTGACAACTTCACCGGCTTTGTAAGAACCCAGAACCCAGTCCCGGACCCCTCCTGTCTTTATATTTTCTAGTAGACCTCCAACACCTAAACCATCAATGTTTGCAATTTGGTTTAATGGGATCATCTCGTTTTTATGCCAGTAAGAATCCAGCCATTCCCAGAAATTTTCCTGTATAGGCTTATCTCCGTTCTCGAAGTATAGCTTTAGTTCTTCTTTTGTTTTCATAAATATTTTTATCTATAAGTGATTGTAGCTGTAGCAGGAATTCCTGCACTACTTAAATCCAGACCAGCAGGAGCTGAAACTGTTTTTAGCGAAGGAATTGCAAAGGCATTTTGTCCAACAGATGTTACTGTGCTTGGAATGTATAAGTCTGTAATAATGGTTGCTCTAGGACAATTAAAAGCATAATCTCCGATGGTTGTTAGACCCTCATTCAAGATGATTTCTTCCAATGAATCTGGGTTATTAATTTGATTTGACTGATCAGAAAAAGCACCGGTACTAATGACTTTTAAGGTAGAAGGAGTTTTAATCTTTTTTATATTCTGACTTTGGAATGCTCCTAATCCAATTTCCTCAAGCCCTTCATTAAAATTAACTTCAGTAATCTGATAATTCATTCCTGAATATGTAAAAGCCGTCTGTTTGATTTTTTTGACATTCTTGGGGATTAATACAGATAATGAATGTCCAAGTTGTATATCATCAATAATAAAAGGGATGACTTTTTCTACTGATTCAATTGTATTGTCAGGAATTTTTTCCTCTTTGTGCCAGTACGAATTCAGCCATTCCCAGAAATTTTCTTGTGTAGGCTTGTCTCCGTTTTCGAATAAGAGCCCTAATTCTTCTTTTGTTTTCATAATAAAACTGTGTGATTTTGTTTTTGATTAATTAATAGAATTTGAAAAGTCTTTTTGTTAGAAGCTTTTCATGGATTGAGTCTTCATTTTTTAGTGGTTGAGACTATTTCCACTTTATGGTTAGATTTTCATATTACTTACAGATTTTCAGACATAGTTCTGGCTGTCCGGCATTTTGTGAATGATAGATTCAAAAGTGTTTTTGAATGATTATAGGATGATGTCTGGTGTTTTGATTTGGTGTTTCAAAGGTAATTCCGGACAGCGTCAGAACTTGTCGTGTTATAGAGTATTTAGTATCTGTTTTCTTCGGGAATGGCCTCTTCGAAATCTTCCCTGAAAAAATTTTCTATGTCATTGAGATAGTTCTCATAGTCCATCTCAGCATGCTCAATGTCGCTCCATTCTATTGTATAGAGATCCTCATCGAAAAGTGTGTCTGGATTGTGATCTGGTGCTTCCATGTTTTGTGTTTTAAGGTTGAGGTTATGTTTTAAACATATTTCTGGCTGTTCAGCATTGATAAATGTTGAATTCAAAGGCTTTTTAAAATTTTAATGATTGCTTTTTTGTGTCTTTGTTTATACTTCAAAAGTAGTGCGGGAAGACGACAAAACTTGACGTGTTTAAAAAACTTTTTATAATTTCTAAATATTAGCTTTTAAGCTTATATTAAACTTTTATAAGGTAAAAAGCTTATATTTTATTTCTGATTAGTTTCTGTACAATTTGGTTCAGTGTTTCCCTGTTATCATCAATATAGCTGAGGCCTGCCTGGATCAGATTTTCGATGTTGGACCGTCTTACATTGTCCATACTTGGAGAGGCATTTTTTAATGAAGGATTCAGACGGTAATAATTTTTCTGATTCCTTTGTCCTAAGGTCTGGAACATCTGGCACATCTGATAATCTACCGTTTCTGCATTTGCAGACATCAGGATATCAATGATAGGATTTACCCAACCTATTTTTCCTGACTTTTGCAGCTTTTTAAAAGAATAAGGTCTGGCTTCCACACCTGTTCCTAGGGAAACAATAATCATATCATTTACACCCGGATGATTGGCTTTCTGGTGATTCTTTAATACTTCTGCAAAAGGGATTTTTCTCGCTTCCGCATATGCACATAAAGTAGGATTATTCGCAAACATACCGCCGTCAATCAGGCTGAAGATCTGTCCATACATAGATTTAATCTGTACCGGACTGAAATAAGTGGGTGCTGCCGATGTAGCTCTGCAAATGTCTTTTACATAAAAATTATCTGTGCTGAGGTTAGCCTCCCATGAGTTAAAAAGCTTAGCTCTTCTGTTTTCTATATCATAACTGGTTATCAAACATGGTTTTATAAATTCTTTAAGTTCTAAGTGTCCAAAAAAATCATTTAAGTTTTTTTCAAGTGATTCCTGAGGGATTTTTTCATTGAGAAGGCCAAATGGATTGACCAGCTTTTCCCAAAAAGATACCTGAAAGATGTCGCCTCCCTTTTCAGCATATAATTCTAATCCTTTCTGAATAGAATATTTTGCTTTCCGGTGTTCATCGGGACATAGAATAATAGAAGCGATCAGTCCTCCTGTGCTGCTTCCGGCTACCAGATCAAAATAGTCCCCGAGTTTGGCCGCCGGGTTATCATGATACTGAAGCTGCTCTTCTATGTAGCGGAGAATAATACAGGTGATAATACCTCTTATTCCGCCCCCGTCCAAAGAAAGAATGGTTGTCTTTTTCATGTGATTTTTAGTAATTTTTCAAAAGAAAAATAGAGTCCTGAGACAACTAAAACCAACGTTCTGTTCTTAAAAACAGATGCTGGTTTTAGTATTGAGATCTCAGTTAACTAACATTTTTCTAACAAACCAAAGGTAGGATTGGGAAGCGACAGAACTTGTCGTATTATAATTATTTTCAAATAAAAGAGAATTAAAATAGAATATAATTCTGCTTATCCCTCGGCATCTTGGATAACGTTCGCCAGTTTGTTTTGACCAGTCCTTTTTTAGTCAGGATATTCTTTTTTTCAAAGTGGGGAAGGTCTTTAAAAGTCTTCCAGTTTCCACCCCAGTCCCAACCGTGCTTTGCGAAAATCTTTACACACTCATACCAGTCGGCCACTTGATCATTATCCCAGTCTTTGACGGTATCCCAACTTGCCACCTTACCGTCGATCATCAGGCAGATATCAACAGCGAGGCCATAATTATGGATACTCTGCCCGGCTTTTGCATTGGTCACTTTTTTACCGGAAGTGATCCTTCCGATGGCATACAGTTTTTCCTGCTCCTCAAAAGATCTCAGTCCCTGGGTAATTCTCACCTTTGCACGTCCGGTGAGTGCCTCGTCACATTCTTTAATAATCTGCTTCACTTCGTCCCGTACATAAGGATGAAGCTTGTTGATTCTTTCTATTGTAATTTTGTCCATGATGTATATTCTTATACCACAAAAGTATACATGAATGGCGACGAAACTTGACGTATTTAATTAATATTTTAAATAAAATAAATTTAGATTCTTGAAAATTTTCTAATTTAAATAGATATTTCTCACAACATAAAGACAGCGGAGTTTTATAAAAGTTTCTTTTGATTTAAGTTCAAATAAAAGACATCTCCATTAATGAAGAAGTCATTCGACAGCACTTATATCAGATCGATCTGGAAGAAGAATATTTAAAGGTAATCTGCCGATAGCTGAATTGAAGGCATGTAAGGTATAGAAGTAATACGACAGAAATTGACGTGTTTAAAATAAATTAACTATATAATAATCAATGTGTTAATTATAGTGTTAATTTTGAAATTAAAGAAAGAAATTATCTTTAAAAATGATAATTTTGCGTTAAAATTATCATCATCTATCATGTATGCTTTAGTCGACTGCAACAACTTTTTTGTTTCCTGCGAGCGAACTCTGGATGGGTCTCTCGAAGGAAAACCTGTTGTAGTACTTTCCAATAATGACGGATGTGTGGTGTCGAGAAGTAAAGAAGCAAAAGATCTGGGCATTCCTATGGCAGCTCCTGCATTCAAATATAAAGATCTTTTCAAACAACATGATGTAAAAAGCTTTTCTGCAAAATTTGAACTTTATAATTACAAAAGCCAGCAGGTCATTAACATTTCAAAGTCATATGTCCTGGATTATGAAGTATACAGTATTGATGAGCTATTTCTGGATCTTTCCGGTTTTAAATATGTCAATATCCGTGATTACTGCCTTAAGATAAAAGACGAGATCAAAGCAAAAGAAAATATTCCCGTAAGCATAGGAATTGCACCTACAAAAACACTCTGCAAGGTAGCTAACAGGATTGTGAAGGATTTTCCAAATCAGTTTGATGGTGTTTATACCCTCGACACTCCTGAAAAAATTGAAAAAGCTTTGAGGTGGCTCAATATAGGTGATGTATGGGGAATCGGCCGTAAACTTGCTGCAAAAATGCAGGACAGTGGAGTTTATAAAGCCTGGGATCTGCTCCAAAAACCTGAAATGTGGGTCCGTAAGATCATGGGAATTCATGGGGTAAGGATGATCAATGAGCTTAAAGGAATCCGCCAGCTGGAACTGGATTCCCCATCGCCAAAAAAATCTATTGCTGTTACCCGGAGTTTCATGCAGATGCTTATCAGGAAAGAAGAGGTCAGAGAGCGGGTAGAAACTTTCGGAATGTATTGCTCAGAAAGATTAAGGAAGCAAAATACCTGTTGTAAGATGATCACCGTGTTTGTACAGACTAACCGTTTCAGAAAAGATCTGCCTGAATACCGAAATGCCATGACCCGAATTCTTTCCAATCCCACCAATTCTTCCATTTTAATAGGAAGGGTTGTGAACGAACTTTTCGAAGCCATTTATAAAGATGGATTCCATTATAAAAGGGCAGGGGTTATGGTGAATGACTTTGTTCCGGAGGATCAGAGGCAGATCAGTCTTTTTGAAGAAGATACCCAGAATCAGCACCTGCCGGTCATGAAAGCAATGGATGCCATGAATAAAAAGTATGGTAAAGACAAAGTACGCCTCGGAAGCATGAGTGGGGAAAATACCTTTGGCCGTGCAAAACTCTCTCCGGAATATGAAGCTTTCCTGAAAAAGAATACGTTACCCGAAGCCAATTTCAGATTTCATTAATGTTTAAAAATTTCTACTAAATTCTCTTTCTTGTTTAAAAAAAACATTAGTTTTTTGTCCTGTATTTCCCTGAAGTTACTAAAATTCCGAATTTTGATACTGTTTAAAATGTATTTAAGTATTACATTTTCAGTTGTTTGTATTTATTTCATTTTTTATGTGTTGTAGGAATGATGTATTTGAATTTATCTTTGCTGAAGAATTTTACATTCTGAAAAACACAAACTTTAGATGAAAAAAATAAACACAATGATGAAATGTGTAGTGGCTGGAGGATGCTTTTTGGTAAATTTCATGTCTGCACAAGTGGGCATTAATACATCAAGCCCTCAAGCCGTACTACATATAGATGGCACCAAAGATAATCCGGCTACAGGGATTCCAACTGCTGCTCAGGTAGCTAATGATGTAGTATTTACGGCCAACGGAGAAGTAGGAATAGGACTTCTTACGCCCGCAGTGAAAATAGACGCAAGATCGACTAATAATACAGATAACTCTATCGGAATAGGTGAAACTACCCAGACCGCATCAGAAGCAGCCTCTGGAGCCATGAGGTATAATCCGCTGAACGGTGGAAAAATGCAATACTCAGATGGTGTGGTGTGGCAGGATCTTATTTCTTCCCCTACCAAAGCTGTTGTAGTAGCCAATCTTAGGGTTGCTAGTTTTGCTGTCAAGGTTCCTTATCAGGTTTCTACAGGCATTGCGGGATGGACAGAAATTTCAGATCCCACTTCTAATTTCACTCCGGGAACAGGCATCTTCACCGCACCCAGAACAGGGGTATATCTCGTCTCCTTTACTTATGACTTTGTAAGAATACCTATTGTTTCAGGATATTTTTCTGAAGCCAGATACGTTGTGAACGGAAGTACTGTTGTTAAAAAATGCGTAAAATCTTTTTCGAATACCTCAAAGAACGCACAGGTTGCGGGCTCATGTGTTGCAGGGATCCAGCTCAATAAAGGAGACACCTTCCAGCCTCATATCTACCAATCGGTATTTAATGGGAGCTTAAGTTTACGGACGGATATCACTCCCGCAAGCAATGAGTATGGCTTTGTGAATCTTTCTATTGTAGAACAATAATACACTTGATAATGAAAAAAAGATTAGGACTCGTTTTAATGATCAGCGTAAGCTTATTTGTTAAGGCTCAGGTAGGAATCAATATGACCTCTCCTGAAAGCATACTCCATGTAGACGGACAGAAAAATACAGCACCGGCAGTTCCTGCCAGCTACTATGATGACGTGGTGGTAACTTCTTCAGGAAATATGGGAGCAGGAACAAAAACACCCAAATCAAGACTGGATTTGAGATCTAATGAACATCAGAATGCCCTGGGCATCGGAGGAACATCCCAGACTGCTTCTGCAGCAAAAGCCGGAGCACTGAGATACAATTCCGGAACACAGGATCTGAGCTACTCCAATGGTACGGCATGGACCGCACTGGCACACAAAGCGCCCAATGATTTTGTAGATGCAGAAAATGCTTCTGGACAGAACTTTACAAGTGGAACGCAGGCTACAGTTACCAACTGGACAAAAAAAACGGATGTCAACGGAAGTTTTAATACAGGCACGGGAACTTTTGTAGCATCAAAAGCCGGAATATATATTGTCTCCTTCACTTTTTCATTGGCTTCCGGTGCTATTGCCAATGATTCACGATATGAAACCCTGATTCAGACCAATTCTGTATCTTCCACTACCAATAAGGTCTTCAAGTGTGTAGGAAGTTATCCGGGAACCAATTCACTTTCAAACCGTGTCGCCGGAAATTGTTCCGGAATTTTTAACCTTAACCAGGGAGACAATATTACGGTAAGCCTTAACCAGGCTTTAGGAACAGCAAAAACATTGGATACTGATGCGTCACTGACGTCTCTGAGTATTTTCGGATTATAAAAACACAAATGATGAAAAAAAAATATTTAGTAATTATTTTAGCTTTAAGTTTTAACTGGGCATCTTCCCAGATTGGGATCAATACGCCGAATCCCAGAGGAATTCTTCATACGGACGGACAGAAAGACAATCCCGTATCCGGATCTTCATTTACGCCTGCTCAGCAGAGCAATGATGTTTTGATCACAAACACCGGAAGAATAGGGGTAGGAACTCACAGCCCGGCTGTAAAAGTAGATGCCAGAAATTCCGGGAACGGAGCAGTAGGTTTCGGTACTTCTACACTTACAGCTGCCGCAGCAGACGAAGGCGCAGTTCGCTACAATACAGGAATGGAGTACTCCAACGGAAATGAATGGCTTCCCTTGCTTACCGCCCAACCAGCAGTCAATAAGGTCATTGTTATTGCTGCAAAAACAGATAATACTGTAAAACTGGTTTTACCTTCTGCATTAACCACCACAGGATTACAAAACCGTGTGAGTAATTATCTGGTAGGCTGGACGAAAGCTTTTGAAAGTAATTCCGGAACTACTTTTGATACCTCAACAGGAGTTTTTACAGCACCCCGAAACGGAGTGTATATAGCCACTTTTACTACAGATCTGGCCCCTCTTGCCATTAATTATACAGCAGATCCTTTAAATCCAATCCAGATAGAAGCAATTTGGCAGCTGTATGACAACACAGCGGGTTTACTTGCTACAAATATTGTAAATACAGTAAAGTGTGTCAATACCATGTCTTCAAACAGCAACGGAAACATTGATGCAGGAAGCAACTGTACAGCATCTTTTTACATGACGGCAGGGCAACGGCTCATGCCTTACATCTGGTTTAATTTAAATGCTTTAAATACAACAGGCTTTTCATTAAATAATACCGGGGGATATAATAACCTGACTATAGCGGAACAATAATTAAGCTATTTCATCAAGCGTTTTGATGAATGCTGAGGGATGCAACCCTGTAATTTTTTTAAATTCAAGAGAGAAAGCACTGTGGGAAGAATATCCCGTGATTTCAGCAAGATGATTGATTTTATATTTACGGTATTGAGGTTCATTTTTTAATTTGTCTACAATATAATTGATCCTCAGATGATTGATGTACTGATTGAAATTAAATTTTTTATGCTTTTTAATAACCGCTGAAAGATATTTTGTATTCACATTCAGTGTATTAGATAAATTGTAACGTGAAATATTTTTATTGTTAAAATCAAAGCTTTCTTCAAATGTCTGTAAGCCAAGTAGAATACTTCCTTCTACTTCGGGCGATATTTTTATATCTGCCGGAACACTAATTCCGGTTTGGTCTTCAGCAGATTCCTGTGGATCTGCTTCATAGGAAGCAGGAGTGATCCCTTTTTCATAGATTTCGGTGACTGTGTTTTTATATTTTTTTTTAAGGCGGATTATATAAAAAATAATAATCCCTAAAATGAGGAGCAGAATGATGCATACTGTAATCAGGCCTTTGGAGGTAGTATAGCTTTCACTCAGCTGTTTGTTAAAGTTTTCTTCCTTTTGGCTAAGGGTCTTATCAACAGCCATTTTCTGGCTGTACGAAACATTGTCCTTTAATTCAAGATTTTCCAGTTTATATTTTTGGGCATTAGGAAGATCCCCGATCTGTTTGTATGCAGTTTCAAGGTTTTTGGTAATTTCTATTTTCTTTTCACTAAACCCATATTGACTGGCAATTTTTAAAGCTTTCTGATAGTATGACACCGCACTGTCCGGTTTATTCTGCTGTGAAAAAGAAAACCCGATATCATGGAGAATATTAGCCCTCAAATAATGATTGTCATGTCCAACGAACGCAAGCGCTTTCACAAAATAAGATTGGGCTTCATTAAATTTCTTTACTTCTGATAAATTGTAACCTAGGTTTGTGTAGGCAGAGACCAGAAGTTCATTTCTTCTGGGAATATTTTTTATCTTCTGAAATTCCCGGACTGCATTTTTAGAATAAGATTCTTTCTTTTGATATTCGTTCTCATTGAAAAGGATCAGGAAAGAATTATAGATCATGCCTTTCAGTTCATGTCCCTCATCAGAATCATTATTTTTGATCTCATCTAAACCTTTATTAAGGCTTTGGGAGGCTTCTTTTAAAAGTCCCAGTTTTGCATACTGTGTTCCCTGCATTCTGTAGGCAAGGGCTTTTCCGGGGCCATAATTGTTCTCCGATGATATCTTTAATGCCTTTTCTGCAAAATCAAGTGTCGCTTTTGCATCCGATTTCAAATAACTGTTGAATGATTTCAGGTAATATGCTTTTGCCAGATAATTCGGCTGGTTTTTTTTCTGGGCGGAATCTATAATGCTGTTTAATACAATTTCAGAACTGTCCGGGTTTTTAGAAGCTAAAAACCGCGCATATTTATATTGTCCCTCAAAATCAAAGTTTTGTGAGAATGTAGAAGTTGAAATGGCAAAGAAGAAAAAGAAGATTATTTTTTTCTTCATCGTAATTATTGTGTTTTATTTTTTTTCGTATTTCCAGTTTCTGGATTTACCTTCGGCTATCCATTCCAAAGACTGTTCCATTCTTTTATTTCTGGTAGCTTCAGTCTTGGCTTCAATGATCCAGCTGATATATTCTTTCCTGAAAGACGGTGAACTCTTTTCAAAAACTTTTAAAGCTTTTATATTTTCATTCAAAGCAGTTTGGAAATAATCCGGCATTTCTGTTTCCGTTTTAGATGGGGCTGCCTTTTTTACGGTAACGCCCATGTCGGTAAGCTCCATTGCTTCAGTAAGCGCTTTTTTAAGCTGAATTTTTGGCGGAAGATCTTCTATCCCGGTGATCTTTCCTAAGCTGAACATTGAGTTTTTTTCAATATTCCGGGTAATCTCATGCATGGTTTTCATTTCCTTTTCCAGCCAGAAACCGAAAGTGCAGTGCTGCTTGAAAGAAGCCATCGCACAGAGAATTTTTCCTTTATACATAAAATGAGGAAAGCTCCACTTCATTGTTTCTTCTGCATCAGGACAGAATTCATGCACCGTTTCACGGATATATTCTAAAACCGGTTTTGCAAAATCCTGTGATTTTTCAATATAGGCATCTATTTTTGGGCTGTGTTTTTCCATAAAGCTTACTGAAATAATTGAACGGTTTCATTGACAAGAAATTTTACCTGATCCGGTCTTCCTCTATCATTCTTTGGATTATTGCGGTAGCTTCCGGTTCTTACAATGACCATATTGTGCTCAGGAACCATAATAATATATTGGCCCTGCAATCCAAGGAAGTAATAATGCCTGATGGGATTGTCATGATTGATCCAAAGCCCCATTCCGTAGATCTCCTGCGATTTTTCGGTAGGTGTTCTCATCTGTTCGATAAAATCTAAGTTGAGAATCTGCTTTTCACCCACTTTTCCGTTATTTAAAAAAAGCTGACCCAGTTTTGCATAATCTCTTGCATTGGAGTGAATACAACAGTAGGTTTTTTCCATCCCGTGATTATCGGTACTCCAGTATGCATTCTGCTCCATCCCCATCGGGATCCAGAATTTCTCTGATAAGTAGCTGGCAAGTGTCCGGTTCAGAGCCTTTTTTAAAGCAAATCCGAGAAGTTGGGTAGATCCACTCTGGTATTCGAACCGGGTGCCGGGTTCATCTTTAAATCTTCTTGAGAAAACAGCATTTATAAGATTTCTTCCATAATAGGCCTTCGCATTCGGGAGAAAGGGATTATTGTAATTTTCATCCCAGTCAAGTCCTGCTTCCATTTGAGCTAAGTTTTTAAGCGTCACCTCACTTCCGAATTCTTTTTCTTTAAATTCAGCATAAAAATCAGAAAGCTTTTCGTGAATATTCTTGATAATACCTTCTTCCAAAGCTTTTCCTAATAACATTACTGTAACAGCTTTGGCCATAGAGAAAGAATTGGTCTGGGAAAGCTGATTGTAGCCATCCCAATACTGCTCATGAAGAATTTTTCCGTTTTTTATAACCACAAAAGCAGCGGTTTTGGAATGCTTTAAATCTTTAAGCACATGCTCAGGCAGTTCTTTCTTATTGTATTCGGGATCTTCTGTCCACAATACAGGTTCTTCAGTATCGATGAGGTTTCCCGGAAAAAGTTTTCCGTCATCAATGTAGGCACTTGATCGTCCTTTGAGGTATGTTTTAGAAATTCCGCTGAATAAATAATCGTATCCCAAAAGATAAACTGCGGCTACACCTGCAGCTGCTCCGCCTATTACGTATTTTAATGCCCTCATATGATCATGAATATCAGTCTTAAACAAATTTAAAATAATTTTGATAAGAAAATGACAAAGCCACCGTAAATAAACTATTATTACAGTAATTGATTAAAAATTTTGAGCTTCAAGACCTGTAAGGGTTTAATGGAATATAGAAAATATCATTATCTGCGAGCGTATAAAAAATCCCTTGTAGATTTAGGATAATGCAAATGTTTATATTGTAAACTGCAAATAAAAAAGCCTCCATATTTGGAGGCTTTGATCTATAGTTTAGAAAGTAAATTTCTGAAGTTTGTCTTCTCGTCGATGATCCTTCTTAAATCGGAAACAGGAACTCTTTCCTGCTGCATTGTATCTCTGTCTCTTATCGTTACCGTATGATCTGTAAGAGAATCATGGTCGATGGTGATACAGTAAGGAGTACCGATCGCATCCTGTCTTCTGTAACGTTTTCCAATGGCATCTTTTTCCTCGTAGAACAGATTGAAATCATATTTCAGATCATTGAAGATGTTCTCTGCATATTCTGCTAAACCGTCCTTCTTCATCAAAGGAAGGATAGCTGCTTTTACGGGAGCTAAAGCCGGTGGAAGAGATAAAACTGTTCTTTCCGAACCATCTTCCAGTACTTCATCTTTAAGACTGTGTGAGAAGATAGAAAGGAATAATCTGTCTAAACCTACAGAAGTTTCCACTACATAAGGAACATAATTTTCATTTCTTTCCGGATCGAAGAACTGAAGCTTTCTTCCTGAATGTTTTTCATGCGCTTTTAAATCGAAATCTGTTCTGGAGTGAATTCCTTCCAGTTCTTTGAAGCCAAATGGGAAATTAAATTCAATATCCGCAGCAGCATTGGCATAATGAGCCAATTTTTCGTGATCATGGAATCTGTAATTGTCATCACCTAAACCTAAAGCAAGGTGCCAGTTCAGACGTTTTGTTTTCCACTGTTCGTAGAATTCCAATTCAGTTCCCGGAGCTACAAAAAACTGCATTTCCATCTGTTCGAATTCTCGCATTCTGAAGATAAACTGCCTGGCAACAATTTCGTTTCTGAATGCTTTACCGATTTGAGCAATACCAAAAGGAAGTCTGTGACGTGAAGTTTTCTGTACGTTCAAAAAATTAACGAAGATACCCTGAGCCGTTTCCGGTCTCAGATAAAGATCCATCGCAGAATCTGCAGAAGCTCCTAATTTTGTTCCGAACATCAGGTTGAATTGTCTTACCTCCGTCCAGTTTTTGGAACCGGTATCTGGATCAGCAATTTCCAATTCTTCAATTAAAGATTTTACATCAGCAAGATCCTCATTTTCCAGAGATTTTGCCAATCTTGAAAGAATAGCTTCTCTTTTTGCTCTGTATTCAAGGATTTTTGGATTGGTAGCTTCAAATTGAGCTTTATCAAAAGACTCTCCGAATCTTTTCGCTGCTTTTTCAATTTCTTTATTTTCTTTATCCTCAATTTTCAAACAGTAATCTTCCACTAAAACGTCTGCTCTGAAACGTTTTTTAGAATCTTTATTGTCAATTAAAGGATCATTGAATGCGTCAACGTGGCCTGAAGCTTTCCAAGTTGTAGGATGCATAAGGATAGCCGAATCAATACCTACAATATTTTCGTTAAGCTGTACCATCGCTTTCCACCAATATTGCTTGATATTGTTTTTTAATTCAGCACCGTTTTGTCCATAATCATAAACAGCCGATAAACCGTCATAGATCTCACTCGAAGGGAAAATAAAACCATATTCTTTCGCGTGAGAAATCACTTTCTTGAAAACATCTTCTTGCTTTGCCATAATTTTTTTAATCGTCTAAGGTGCAAAAATAGTGAAAAAGCGGGAAGTTAGAAGATGGAAGATGGAAGTTTTTGTATAGATGGAAATTAGGAGCCGGAAACCTGCTTTCACTACTCGCTTTTTCAGGATTTATTTTGCGGCGGCGGAGCCGCCGCAAAATAAATCCTGAAAAGAGCTTAAACATGACGCTCAATCAGGGCTGGAGATCAGTCAAAAAATTCTACTTTTGTCCCATGTTAGAAATTCTTTATCGCGATGAGCATTTTATCGCCATCAATAAACCAAGCGGATTATTGGTTCATAAATCTTTTTATTCCGGGGAGGCCGATACCTATGCTATTCAGGAATTAAGAAACCAGATTGGGCAAAAAGTGTTTCCTGTACATCGGTTAGACCGAAAAACCTCAGGGGTCTTGTTATTCACTTTGGATAAAGAAACGCTTAGAATTATGAGCGAACAGTTTGCATCACGCGAAGTGGAGAAGAAATATCTGGCAATTCTTCGTGGTTGGACAAAAGAAGAAGAAACGATTGATTATGATTTGATTAACGAAAACGAAATAAGGCAAAATGCCATTACTTATTATCATCGTTTGCAGACATCAGAAATAGACTTACCATTTTTAAAACATCAGACTTCAAGATATTGTTTGATAGAAGCCATTCCGGAAACCGGCAGATTTCATCAGCTGAGAAAGCATTTTAAACATATTCTGCATCCTATTTTAGGCTGCCGTAAACACGGCTGCAATAAACAGAATAAATTGTGGCTTCAAACATTTGGCATTAACAAAATGACACTTCACGCCCATCAATTGATTTTTAATCATCCTGTTTCTAACGAAAGAATTACGGTAAATGCCACTATAGATGACGAGTTTAAAAGAGTAGGGAATATTTTGAATTTCGATTTGAGTTCTTATTCTTAATTTAAGCACAAAGTCTAAACATCCTTGTCAAGGTTTGAAACCTTGACAAGGATAAAGCAGTTTATATTTTTTTTACGTTAAAATTGCATTGATTTGCAGATAGTATCTGATAGATGATATTTATAAAACATTTTGATAAAATATCATAAGGTAACCGGACATTAATTTTAAATTGAGTATTTTTGTAAAACTTTTTTTCAATGTACAAAAGTATCATCAGACCCATTCTCTTCAAATTTGATCCCGAGGAAGTTCATCATTTTACATTTTCAATGCTTAAAAATTTTGGATTTCTTACTAAATTATTTTTCCCAAAACCTATTGAAGACAAACGTCTGGAAAGAGAAGTTTTCGGTTTGAAATTTAAAAATCCAGTTGGATTGGCTGCAGGTTTTGATAAAAATGCGGTTTTATTCAACGAGTTGGGAGACCTTGGTTTTGGATTTGTAGAAATCGGAACTGTGACACCCAAAGCTCAGACAGGAAATCCTAAGAAAAGATTGTTCCGCTTAATTGAAGATGGAGGAATTATCAACAGGATGGGCTTCAATAACGATGGTCTTGAAGCTGCAATCGAAAAACTGAAATCCAACAAAGGAAAAATCATTATCGGAGGAAACATCGGCAAGAATACCAATACAAGCCCGGAAAACTATACACAGGATTATCTGGATTGTTTTGAAGGTCTTCATCCTCATGTAGATTATTTTGTACTGAATGTAAGCTGTCCGAATGTAGGAAGTCATGCCAAACTGGAAGATGTAGAATATCTGCGTGAACTGATTACTGCAGTAAAAAAAATCAATCAGACAAAATCTGTAAAGAAACCCATATTACTGAAAATAGCTCCGGATCTTAATGACAATCAGTTGGATGAAATTATTGAACTGATTGCAGAGACAAAACTTGATGGAGCGATTGTTTCCAATACCTCTGTCAATCGGGAAGGTCTGAAAACCTCTTCTGAAACTTTAGAGCAAATAGGAAATGGTGGGTTAAGTGGAAAGCCTATTCGTGAAAGAAGTACAAAAATGATCAAATATCTTTCTGAGAAAAGTAACAGAGCTTTCCCAATCATTGGAGTAGGAGGAATACATTCTGCTAAAGATGCCATTGAAAAACTGGATGCAGGAGCAAGCCTGATACAGCTGTATACCGGATTTATTTATGAAGGCCCGGAACTGATCAATGAGATCAATAAAGAACTTTTAAAGAGAGCCAGCAGGCTTCCAAGATAAAATAAGGAGAGAGTTGTATGGCTCTCTTTTTTATTTTGACTTCACAACCGATGCATTTTTTATATCAACCGTAAAAGCATATGCTGGTGAAGATGATGTTTTACTGACTTTAAACTGTAAGGTTTTCCGGTCTTTAGATTTTGTTTCCAGAGTGTCATAGATATTTTCCAGACAGCTTTCAGTAAGGAATTCTTCATAACTTTTATAATTCCAGTCTTTGGTAAAATATAAAACCCTGTAGCCCTTTTCACCTTCGCTTGCTCCACATCTTCCGCACGCATTGAAGTTGGAAGAGTGTTCAAAATACAGTAAAACACGATTTCCATTGTCTCCGGAAGCATAAGAAATTAATTGATTTCCACCGTGCTTATTAATGAAGTCAAAGGTGTTGATCTTCTTGTTGTTGGGTAATGTCAGATAATTATTAAAACGATAAATCATATCATTTCCGGTAAACAGTTTTGCAGATTGAACTTTATCTTTCAAATAAAAATTTCCGGAAATAGTATTTTCCTTGATATCATCCGATTCAAAAATCATATATTCTTTGGGAGATAGTGTTGCTGCGATCTCGTCAGTTTTTTCCACTTTTTGAGGTGAAGTGATCTGATCTTTTAATAACTTGGAATTTTGCTTTTGTCTGTTCCCAAAATTATATAAATACAATTTTCCGGAATCATAAATGCCAGTCAGCGGTATTTTTTTCTGGTATTTATCATAATAATACCATCCGTCTATAAAATACTGATACAGGCTGCAATCTGCAATTCCTGTGTAGCTGAGGTGCATGGTAACAGGTACTCCTGCAATTTCCCCTTTAAAAACCTGCGAGGAATCTGTTATAGCCTTAAATTCGACTTTCTGCCCAAAATAACAGACAAAAAGGTATAGGAATAGGGTAATAAAAAGTTTTTTCATGGTTGTGAATAGTTTTAGAGGAAGAAATTGGCAATGGTGTAGATGATCAGCCCGACCAATCCGCCAACTAGCGTTCCGTTTACCCGGATAAACTGAAGGTCTTTGCCCACTTCCAGCTCCATCTTCTCGCTGAGTTCTTTCCCCTGCCAGTTGCCTACCGTAGAGCTGATGAGGTTTCCGAACTGATGGGTATTTTTAAGGATATATTTATAAGCAGTCACTCTTACCCAATGATCAATCTTATTCTGGAGATTCTCATCTGTTTTTAAATTTTGTGAAAATTCGTTCAGGTTTTTTGTGAGATATCCTTTTAAAGAAGATTGATCGTCCAGAAGTTCTTTCATGAGTGTTTTTTTTATGGAGATCCAGATATCACTGGAATATTCGTCAAGCTTATTACTTTTCAGAAGACCGTTTTTGATGGTTTTAAACTCATCATCCCATTTGGGATCTTCCTTTAGATCGGTAGAAAATTCATGAATCTTCTGAGTAATGAGGTTCCGGATCTGATGTTCCGGGTCTTCTTCAATTTCTTTGAAAAAATCAGCAAGCCCGCTGGCAATTTTATCAGCAATTTTATGATCAACAAAAGATGGAATGAATGAATAACTTCCTTTCTCTACCCGCTCTTTGATCATTTCATCATTTTCAATAATATATTCTTTAATTTGTTTGGACAGATTAGTCACCATCCTCTGGTGATCATTCTTTTCAAGAATATAACCGATCCCGTTCCCAACTACTTTATTCAACTTGATGTCATCCGTCATTTCAGAAACTTTTTTGCTGATAAACTGGCTTACAGAAGTATCATCAAGCTTATTCAGAATATCCAGAACGATATCCGACAGGTTCCTGATCAGGATTTCCTGGCTTTTTTCTTTGGCAAGCCACTCTCCGACAAAATTTGAAACTTTAAGTTTCTGGATATAAGGGCGTATATTCTGAGGCGAAAGAAAATTACTCACCACAAAGCTTCCCAGATTATCCCCTAACCGCTGTTTGCTGTTTTCGATAAGGTTGGTATGTGGAATCGGTAGTCCAAGCGGATGCCGGAACAAAGCGGTTACAGCAAACCAGTCTGCCAGAGCACCCACCATAGCTGCTTCAGAAAAAGCCCGTACATAACCCAGCCAATGAGATGGATTGGACTTTTCAAGTAACGTGGTAGCGATAAAAATAATAGCCATCAGGACAAACAATCCGGTGGCAAACATTTTATATTTTCTCAGCTGTTTTCTTTTTGCTTCGTCATTCATATTCTCAAATTTACTAAATTTGGTCATCAAACCGTCATTCCCAAACAGGAATGAAATTCAAGATTAAAATTTATTTACTTATCTGCAAGTATGATGCAGAAGTTTCAGCCTGTTAAAACTATTTCTATGGAAAATAAAGAAGCAAAAAACAATCCATACTACTCCAGAACCGATACGTCAAAATTGGATATTTCCAATGAGGAATGGAAAAAGATCCTGGCTCCCGACTTATATGCTATCTCAAGAGAAGCTGCTACAGAAAGAGCTTTTACCGGAAAGTATAATGAATTTGATGAAGTGGGAGACTATTATTGTGCAGTCTGCGGTAATCACCTCTTCCGTTCTACTTCAAAATTTTCCAGCAGCTGCGGGTGGCCGAGTTTTTTTGAAGCAGATAAAGAAGGAGTTTATTACAAAAGAGATACAGCTTATGGAATGGAAAGGGTAGAAGTACTTTGCAAACGTTGCGATTCCCATCTGGGACATGTTTTTGATGATGGTCCGAAACCTACAGGATTGCGTTACTGTATGAATTCTGTGAGCCTTGAGTTTGTTGCAGATTCAGAAAAATAAAACCTTTTAATTCACAAAATCAGGAAGTTAAAGTTTCTTAAATTGAGTTAAACTTTGTAGAGTTATAACCGGCTGGTAATTATGTTTTTATAAATTAGCCTCACTAATTTAGAATTTAACAGTATTGAATGAGAGGAATTTATAGCGTATTAGGCCTTGTTTATATGGTGACGACTTCATTCTATATCTCGCCAAAAGTAATGGTGAAGAATGAAAAAGTCAAGACCGAAAAAACGGAAAGAGTAACTGACACGAAATCTGGGAAGACTGCAGCAGCTGTGTCTTCGTCAGAAGAATTGTACAAATCAATTCCATTTGACCCTGAACATGAACTGAATTACGAAGTTTTTTCAAAAGCATTGACAGGATTTGAGAATTTAAAGAAAGCAGGATTGCTGAACCAAGACTCGCATTTATTGACTATCTGCGATTTTTCTATTTCTTCAAATACCAAAAGACTTTGGGTGATTGACACCAACGAGAAAAAAGTATTATTCAATTCACTGGTAGCACACGGAAAAAATACAGGCGAAGAATTTGCGACGAATTTTTCTAACACGGAAAGTTCGCTGCAGAGCAGCTTAGGATTTTATATCACGGATGCCACTTACCAGGGAGACAACGGATATTCTTTAAAGCTTCTGGGAATGGACAAAGGATTTAATGATGCTGCCTATAGAAGAGCTATCGTAATGCACGGAGCAGATTATGTAAGTGATGATTTCGCTTCCATGCACAAAAGAATCGGAAGAAGCTGGGGATGTCCCGCAGTACCGAAAGCATTGACACAGCCTATCATTAATACCATAAAAGGACGAAACTGTCTTTTTATTTATTATCCCGATCAGAAGTATCTTTCTTCTTCGGAATGGTTGAAGGCATAAAGATTTGTAATGGAAGATACTTCAGAATTTGTTTCCGCTGTCAGGCTGATGAATAACCCCGATGGAACAAGCACGTTCGAGAAAGGTAAAATTCCGACCCTGAAGCCTATGAATACAACCACTTTTTGGATCAGTAATACCGTTGAGGAATGGGAAAAGGTGGCTCATCCAGCTCCAAGAAGGCAGTATGTAGTCACATTAAAAGGAAAAATCAGATTTAAAGTAAGTGATGATTCCACATTTCTTATTGAGCCGGGAATTATTCTTCTGGCTGAAGATACAAAAGGAGAAGGGCATAGCTGGGAGATGATAGAAGGCGAAAAATGGGAGAGACTTTATATTCCGATAGAGGAAGATGCAGAGGATTATTTTATTTCTGACACGAAATAGGATATTATTTCAACATTCTTAATTAATTGATAAAAAGAAAGCAGTCAAATAGACTGCTTTTCTTATTTAAATTTCTTAAAGACTACAGTTGCATTATGACCTCCGAATCCGAAAGCATTACTCAATGCAAAATTAATATCTTTTTCTTTAGCTTCTCCAAACACAATATTCACATCTTTCGGAATATTTTCATCTAAACTATGAAGATTGATTGTTGGAGGAATAATTCCTTTTTCTATTGCTTTTATGGAAAGAATGGCTTCCGCAGCACCTGCAGCACCCAATAAGTGTCCTGTCATAGACTTGGTAGCACTGACATCGAGGTTTTTGCTTCCTCCAAATAGTTTACTGATCGCTTTTAATTCGATCACGTCGCCAATCGGCGTGGAAGTTGCGTGGGGATTAAGATAGTCAATATCCTCTGCGTTAGCTCCTGCCTCCTTCATAGCCAGCTGCATGGCTTTGATGGCACTCACACCGTCCGGATGAGGTGCAGTCATGTGATAGGCATCGGCAGTCATTGCTGCTCCGGCTAATTCGGCATAAATTTTAGCTCCTCTGGCTACAGCATGTTCATATTCTTCAAGAACCAAAGCTCCTGCGCCTTCACCCATGACAAAACCATCTCTTTCTGTATCATAAGGACGGCTTGCTGTGGCAAAGTCATCATTTCGGGTAGACATTGCTTTCATAATAGAGAAACCACCTACAGAAGCCGGCGTAATTGCAGCTTCAGAACCACCGCTGATAATCACTTTCGCTTTTCCGAGACGGATATAATTGAAGGCATCCATCAATGCCGTATTTCCAGTTGCACAGGCTGAAATCGTAGTGTAGTTGATCCCCTGGAGACCAAATTTCATAGAAATCATTCCTGAAGCCATATTGGCGATGAATTTAGGAACAAAAAAAGGATTGAACCTCGGTGTTCCGTCGCCTTCTGAAAAATTCATTACTTCACTTTCAAAGGTCCACATACCACCTTGCCCGGTTCCCCAGATTACTCCGGTATCAAAAGGATCCATCTTATCAAACTCCAGCCCCGAATCCTGAATAGCTTCAGCTGAGGCATACATTGCATATTGTGAAAACAGGTCGCTTCTTTTTATTTCGTTGTGGGTAAGATAAACTTTCGGATCAAAATTTTTCACTTCACAGGCGAAGTGGACTTTAAATTTCTCTGAATCAAAATGGGTGATCAGACCCGCTCCGCTGACCCCGTTAATGCTGTTTTGCCAAAAATCTTCGACATTATTCCCCAAAGGCGTTACTGCGCCCAGTCCTGTAATGACAACTCTCTTCATATTTAGTTATTAATTTTGAATAGATTGGAGGTTCCCCTGGCAATCAGTCTTGTTTTGTCTGCGTTCCATATTTCACATTGCGCATGGACAAATTGCCGGCCTCGTTTTATAATTTTCGTTTCGGCTACAATATTATCATTTTCTTTTGCAGTTGAAAAATAATCGATCACATTATTGATGGTCGTTATGAAAGAATTTTCGTTCAGGGAAAACATTGTGGCTCCAATGAGGTCATCAACAATCGCAGCCGTGACACCGCCGTGGAGATTTCCAATAGGGTTCAACCATTCCGGTCTTACTTTATACTGGAACTCCAGATGTCCTTCTTCCACAGAAAGGACAATAGGATTGAGCCATTTCATAAAAGGGGATGGAGACTGGTCGAATTCTTTTCCGATGAATTGCTGAAGTTGGGTTAATCTGTCCATATTTTCTGTTTTTATTTTTCTAAAATCATCGTTACACCTTGTCCTCTTGCAGCACAAATTGAGATGAACCCTTTTCCACTGCCTTTTTCATGGAGCAGTTTTGCCAGTGTCCCGATAATTCTGCCACCAGTGGCTGCAAATGGATGCGCTACTGCGAGACTTCCGCCCTTTACATTCAGTTTATTCCTGTCAATTTTTCCCAAAGCCTTTTCCAGACCGAATTGTTTAGCCAGATCATCATTCTCCCAGATCTTAATGGTGGCGAGAACCTGGGCTGCAAATGCTTCGTGGATTTCATAATAATCAAAATCTTCAAGACTCATTCCTGCTTTTTTCAGCATTCTGTCTGCAGCGAAAACAGGAGCCAGAAGTAAATTTTGTTTATGATCAACATATTCAATACCTGCTACTTCTGAAAAAGTAACATACGCTAAAATTGGAAGGCCATTGGCATTCGCCCATTCTTCGCTTCCCATTAAGACTGCGGATGCACCATCAGTGAAGGGAGTTGAATTTCCGGCAGTTAAGGTTCCATGCTCTTTATCAAAAGCAGGTTTTAGCTGGGAAAGTTTTTCAAGGCTGGTATCTCTACGGAGATTATTATCTTTATCTAAACCGAAAGCGGGAACAATCATATCTTTAAAAAATCCTTCGTCATAAGCTTTAGCCATGTTTTGGTGGCTTTTGAATGCTAATTCGTCCTGATCCTCACGAGAGATATTGTAATATTTGGCTGTGATTTCTGTGTGTCCGCCCATTACCAGACCGGTTTTAGGCTCCTGTCCTTTGTAAGGAATCGGCATCCAGTCCTTCAGCTTTGGAGTTAGAAGCTGTTTTAATTTTCCAAATACTGATTTTTCTTTATTGGCTTTTAAAAGCGCTTTTCTTAATCTTGGAGCAGACTCAAAAGGAATGTTGCTCATCGCTTCAACACCACAGGCAATACCGCTTTCTATCTGGCCTAATGCAATCTTATTCCCAATATAAACTGCTGCTTCAATTCCCGTATCACAGGCCTGCTGTAGATCGCATGCAGGAGTAGCAGGATCTAGCGAAGTATTCATTACAGATTCCCTGATGAGGTTGCTTTCTGAAATGTGTTTGATAACGGCACCACCAGCCACTTCTCCCAGGAGTTTTCCCTGTAAACTGTATTTGTTGATCAAACCGTTAAGGGTTGCTTCCAGAAGTTCCTGATTATCCAGATCTGCGTAGGCTGTATTGACTCTGGCGAAAGGAATTCTGCTGTATCCTACAATCGCTACTTTTTTTGTTTCCATATTGAAAAATTTATGAGGGAAGTATTTTGAGTTCTTTATCGATCATCAACGATATTCTGTCCAAAGCCAGATGTAAATAGTTTTCATCTTCTGTTGTTTTGGAAAGCAATATTCCACCTTCAATAAGCATAATGAAAAGAGAGCCATAACCAAATGCGTCTACAGTTTGATGGATCTCTCCATTTTCCTGGCCCTCAGCAATTACGGAAGCTATTTTTTTTATCCAGCCTTCAAATGATAAGGTCACCTGCTTTTTCAGACTGGGAAAAGTATCATCAGCTTCGGTAGCAGCATTCATTAATGGGCAGCCGCCGTTTTCAAATACTGCTTTCCAGTTTTTCCGGTAAAAGCTCACAAAGGCATTGAGTTTGTCAATGGTAGTTGCGAATTCCTCTCCTAATGATCTGGCCATATTTTTAGAAAGTAAACCAGAATTGTATTGATAAACCTCAAGGGCCACTTCATCTTTATTGTCGAAGTTTCCGTAAATACTTCCTTTGGTGAGGCCGGTAATTTCCGTAATGTCTGATAAGGACGTAGCCATATAGCCTTTTGTATTAAATAAAGAGGCGGTTTTTTCAATAATAAACTGTTTGGTCTTTTCTGCTTTTGACATTTACTATAATTTCAATACAAATATACAAAAATATACCGATTGGTATATTTTATTTTAAGTCTATTTTTTCGACCACAAAGGCACAAAAATTCTAGACAGTTAAGTTTATAATGTTGAAGAAGATCACATAAGTTATATGGAAGTTTCAAATTTTCAAAAATCTGTGTGATCTATATAATTTGCGGGAAAATATGATACAATGTTTAGAGCAAGGCTTTAAAATAGAAACCATTAAGATCTCTAAATTAAGAAACCTTAATGGTCCAAATAAGAAATTTGAAATATAATTAAGCTAAAGTAGCATTTAATGTAATTTCAAAATTGAAAGCTGCGCTCACCGGGCATCCTTCTTCAGCAATTTTAGCATATTTTTGGAAATCCTCTTCTGAAAGTCCCGGAACTTTTGCCGTTAAAGTCAGTTCAGATTTTGTGATCTTTCCAACACTAGGATCCAGTGTAATCACAGATGTTGTTTTTAATTCTTCAGGTGTAAAACCGGCTTGGGAAAGTTCAGCGCTTAATTTCATAGTGAAACATCCTGCGTGTGCTGCAGCCAATAGTTCTTCAGGATTTGTTCCCACTCCGTCAGCAAAACGGCTGTTGAAAGAATACTGAGTTTCGTTTAAAGTCGTGCTTTGAGTAGTTAAATGTCCGTTACCTTCTTTGATGTTACCGTTCCAAACGGCAGTTGCGTTACGTCTCATAATGTTTACTTTTTATTGTTTTTTAATATGTTAATTTAATAATACAAAGATAGAGTGGTTAAAGGCCAGATTCAATAGATAAAAAGACTTAAATATTGTACTTTTTTCCCGACGAGTAATTTTTCTTGAAATTTGAAGGAGTGCTTCCTGTTTTGTTGGTGAAAAGCCTGTTAAAATAAGCAGGATCTTCATAGCCCAGATCATAAGCGATCTCTTTGACGGGCTTGTCTGTATAAAAGAGCAGTCTTTTAGCTTCCAGTAAAATTCTGTTGATAATAAATTGATTCGGCGAATCCAGATTCAGGTTTTTAAATTTATGAGTTAAAGTTTTTGGAGCGATGTGAAGTAGCTCTGCATAATCAGCTACGTTATGTTTTTCCCTGAAATGAATTTCAAGATACCTGCTGAAATCCCTGAAAATATCCAGTTCGCTACCTGGGATTTTAACGGCATCATTATTAAGATGCTGTTTCTTCCAGTTTCTGGTGGCCCGGATAATCATTTGCTTTACATACGTTCTGATCATTTCTTCAGCAGAAGAATCTTTCCATTGAAGCTCATCTTTTATATTTTGAAATAGACCCCTGATAACAGATGTTTCTGTTTCGGTAAGCTCTACAAAAGGAATTTCGAATACATTGTGAAACAGAAGTCCGTCGCAGGCTACCTCTTTGTCGTGGATCTGGATGCAGTAAAAGTCGCGGTTGTAATAAAGCAGTGTGGATGTTTCTTTTCCTTTCTCTATTTTCAAATGCTGACTGGTGAGGAAAAAAAGCGAAGGTGTTGATATTTTATAATGATTAAAATCTACACTAAGTTCGTAGCCTTGAGGAACAAAAAGAATTTTTATATCATATTTGAATTTGTTTCCATTAATCGTTTCCAGGTTTTCATCGGAGAATATTTCAAGTCCGAGTTTTTTGTAATGATCTTCGAAAATAAGTTCCTGCATACAATTACTTTAGCTTAAAGGTACAAAAAAGAAGGTTTTTGAAAGAATTTAATTACTGATTCCTCATTTTATAAGATTTATTTGTTGTCCAAATCGAATTTTTAATATGATTTTTATTAAATTAACGATTCGCAATTTAAATTTCATTTTTTGATTAAAAATGACATAAAAAATAAAAATTATATTATAGTTAATTAGTTTTTTGTCAAATTTGCAAAAAAAGTACTGTATTGAATGATAACTTTAATTTCTTCAAAAACTAAATGAGCAAGCTAGAAAATATTTTGAGAGAAATAACGCCATTATCTCCAGAGGACAGTTTTCTTGTGTTCGACCGGATAAAGGCATCTTTTGATTTTCCATACCATTACCACCCGGAAATCGAGATCAATTTTATCAGTAAAGGAAAAGGCTACCGCCGGATGATTGGCGACCACACAGGAGAGATCGGCGATATCGAGCTGGTTCTTGTAGGGCCTAATCTACCGCACTGCTGGGCCAATCATAAATGTAAAAACAGGAAAACCCACGAGATCACCGTTCAGTTCAATCAGGATTTTTTTAATCAGTCCATGATGGATAAAAATATTTTGAAACCCATCAGCAATCTGATGAAGGATTCGATTAAAGGGATTTTGTTTTCACAGGAAACCGCTGAAAAGCTAAAAGATTCCTTTCTCAATTTATCAAAAATGAACAGTTTTGAGTCTTTTATTGAGATCATGAAGATCCTGAACGAGCTGGCAATCGCAGAAGATAAAACCCTTTTATCATCCTATAGCATAGAACTTGAAACCTTTGCGGATAACGACAGAATGAAGGTAGTTCATGATTTTGTCCATAAGAATTTCGAAAATAAAATAACTCTCCACGATGCTGCTTCACTGATTAACATGAGTAGTGTGACCTTCAACAGATTTATTAAGAAAAGAACAGGTAAAACGTTTGTGAATTATCTGAACGAAATAAGGATCAGCTATGCTGCACGATGGTTAATGGAGAAGAATCTGACAGTTTTTGAGACTGCTTTTGAGGCAGGCTTCAATAATATAGCCAATTTCAACAAAGTTTTTAAATCCATTAAAAAGACAACGCCCACTGAGTTTAAAGAACTGTTTAAAGGAGTAAAAAAAATTGAATAATCTATTTTAAATAAAGGAAATACATTTTTATATTCTAAAAATCCGGATCTATTCATCCGGATTTTTTGTTGAAAAATCTGATTTAATAATGATAAATGCTAAAAATGTTATATAAATTGATCAAAAAACAAAAAAATTTAAATCATCTATTTTACTGTATATCAGTAGTTAAAAGAGAGTTTTAAAAATAGACTGAAATAATAATATCGTTTTATGATAAAATAGCATTACATCTGACTGGTTACAAAATTTAGATTTGCTAATATGAATTAAATCTTAACAAAACTTTAATTATTTAATACAAATATTGTTGAAAAATGAAGATAAACCTCATTTTAAAATGTATACCATATTTAAAGCGATGTAATTGATTCTCAAATAAATCTTAATAAAACTAACCTTATGAGAAAAACTGTTATACCGGTTTTATTAGCTATTTCTTTATCTGCCTACGCACAGGAAACAAAAAAGGCAGATACTGCTAAAACAACCAAAATAGAAGAGGTGGTTGTTACTTCTTTGGGGATAAAAAGGCAGGTACGGTCCTTAACGTACTCTAGCCAGCAGATTGGAGGAGACGAGCTTACGGAAGTAAAAACACCCAACCTTTTGAATTCAATCAACGGGAAGGTTTCCAATGTGCAGATTAATAAGACCAATGGTGGAGCCGGTGGATCGGTCAGGGTTATCATGAGGGGAGACAAATCTACACGGAACAGCCAGCCATTGTATGTCATTGATGGTATTCCTATTATTAACAATACCGGAACCCAGGGAACTACAGGCCCGAATGTTGATTATTTTGCATCTATGCCTGATACAGGTGATGTATTGAGTACAATAAATCCCGAAGATATTGAAAGCATTAATTTCTTAAAAGGGGCTTCTGCAGCAGCTTTATATGGAGCTGCCGGAGGTAACGGAGCGGTATTGATCGTTACCAAGACCGGAGCTAAAGGAAAAGGTCTTCTTTCCTTTACGTCAAGTCTTACTTTTGATAAAGTATATAATTTGCCGAAGCTTCAATACAGCTATCTTCAGACAACTCCATATGATGCGTCTACCGGAAATACCGGTTCACAAGACAGCTGGGGTGCAAAAGGAACTTCTAAAGATCATGTAAAAGATTTTTTTGATACAGGTATAACCTGGACCAACGGATTAACTTTCCAGGCGGGAAATGATAAATCTTCAAGTTTCTTTTCTCTGGGAAATACCACTAATAAAGGAGTAATTCCGACTTCGACATTTGACCAGTACAATCTCAATTTCAGAAATACCAGTAAATTCTTAGAAGACAGATTGGTGCTGGATGCGAACGTAATGGCGTCCCTTCAGGAGTCCAGAAATAGACTTACCCCAGGAACTTATTTTTCACCTCTTAACAACCTCTATTGGTTGCCAAGGGGAATTAATTTTGACAATTACAGTGGTGATAATTATACTTATTTTGATCAAACCCGGTACCTTCCTGCTCAGAATTGGTGGGCAATAAAGCCTGATGGAGGTTTCAATGGTGAGAATTCTCAAAACCCATACTGGATACTTAATAAAAATACGGTTAATACAAAAAACAAAACCTTTTACGGATCTGCAGCACTTAGTTATACGATCAACGACTGGCTTGTAGCAAAAGCAAGAGGGAACTATAACTATTTTAACTCTGACAGTCAGCGTAACGTTGCTGTTTTCTCTTTACCTATTGTTCTTGGAGGAAATAACAATGGTAAAATCTATAAAAATACAATTGAAAGAACCTCATCTTATGGTGACTTTATCCTGGTGGGTAATCCTAAGATCAATGAGAATCTAAGTTTGGATTTTACGGTGGGAGGAAGTGTTTCCGATTCTAAAACAACGGTTACCAATATAGAAAACAATAAACTTTTTATTGCCAATCTTTTTGCCTTAAATAATTTAGACTGGGGAAACAGTTCAGGAGAGGGAACTGTTGGAAATGGATTGAATTATACCATTACCAATTATAACAGAAGAGATCAGTCTTTCTTTGCTAGTGCCAATTTCGGGTATAAGAAAATGCTTTATCTGGACTTAACCTTCAGAAATGACTGGTCATCAACATTAGCCGGAGCACCTAACAGATCTTTTGATTATGAATCAATTGGGATCAATGGAATTATGAATGAAATATTCAAGCTTCCAAGCTTCATTAATTTCTGGAAACTGAGAACTTCATATGCAACGGTGGGAAATGCACTAGATCCCAATTCTACATTACCTCAGCCTATCTTTAACGGAGGTGTTGTTACAGGATCTTATACATCATCTCCTGTTGATATCAGTCTTTATCCTGAACTTGCCGCTCTTTTCCCAAGACCTGAAAAAACGAAGAGTTATGAAGCAGGAACAGAGTTCAGATTATTTAATAATAAGTTAAGTTTTGATATTACCTATTATAATACGTTAACGACTGATCAATATCTGAAAGGAGTAGATGCTACCGGATATTATACCACTACGATAGGGAAATGGGATATCAATGCTGGTAGAATTCAAAATACAGGTTTCGAATCCAGTCTGTCTTATAAAGTATTTAATAGTGAAAAATTCGGATGGACAACTACATTGAATGCCTCTGCCAATAAAAACAGAATCAAAGAGGTTTTTCCTTCAGGATTTTATCCTGATTCTGAAAAATTATTTACCCTTAACGGAGGAGGGTTTAATGTCATAAAGAAAGGAGGTTCTTTCGGGGATCTTTACGGAACGGTATTCTTAAGAGACGGGCAGGGAAGAATCATTGTTGACGAGAATGGATTGCCATCAAAAGACCCGAATCAGAAACAGTATTTAGGAAATCCAAATCCTAAGTTTATGCTTGGTTTCAGTAATTCATTCAACATTGGAAAGTTTAATTTAAATTTCCTGATTGACGGTAAATTCGGAGGAAAAGTATTGGGTATGACTCAGGCATTGAATGATAAATTCGGAGTAAGTCAGGCTACAGCAGATTCAAGAGATGCAGGAGGCGTAGTCATTCCTAATGCGGTATATGCAAACGGGGAAGCATATACAGGACGTACAGATGCCCATGCTTACTACAATCTTGTAGGAGGAAGTGACGGAATCAATGAAGCCTATATTTACAAAGCTACAACAATCAGGTTGAGACAGGCATCTGCTTCTTATACATTCAATGTTAATGCAAAATATTTTAAAGATGTCACGCTGAGTGTAATCGGAACCAATCTTTTCTTTTTTTATAAGAAAGCACCATTCGATCCGGAGCAGGTATCTGGTGTAAATCCGGGAGGTGTTGGTGTGGATATGTTCGGAATGCCTATTACACGGTCATTTGGTTTTTCATTAAAAGCTAACTTTTAAAAACGTAGAAAAATGAATATTAAAATATTATTCGCAGCATCTGCTTTATTTTTTTCTGTAGCAAGCTGCACCGACGACTTTTCGGAAATAGATTCTAAGAGTTCTGAAGGCTTGGGAACAGAGCAGTTAAATGCTGATTTCTTATTGCTTACGAACCCGATGAAGCAAATGCAAAGGAATCTTCAAAGCCAGACCAACTGGATTTATCAGCTGCAGACGAACCTTAATGCTGATATGTACAGTGGATTATTCAGTACCGCAACTCCTTACAATGGAGGAAGAAATAATACTACCTACTTTATGATGGATGGCTGGAACGAAAGGGTAATGATGAATCAGCTTGAAGATGTGAACCAACAGTATAAAAACTTTAAAACCATAGCTGCAAAAAATTATGCTGGTGTTAATTTCTCACATTCTTTGGCAGTGCTTTCAATATTGAGAATTATGGCTGCTCAAAAAGTGTCAGATGCTCATGGACCAGTTATTTATAGTAAATTCGAGCATCCGAATACGACTACAGGAATCACAGATTTTGATTCCCAACAGGACGCTTTTAATTATTTTGTTGCAGATCTGGATGCAGCTATAACTGCACTTCAGACAAGTATCGGAATAGAAGATAATGCAGTACTAAAAAAGTCGGATCTGGTTTTTGGAGGAAATTCTTCCAATTGGGCGAAATTAGCGAACTCACTGAAATTACGTTATGCTTTGCGTATCAGCTATGCAGATCCTGGAAAGGCTAATTTATATGCAGAGCAGTCTTTGTCATCTTCGGCAGGCCTTATAAGTGATAATATGGAAAATGCTTTAGTAAATTATGGTGCAGCTTCTCCTCTCAGCGATATTATTTATTCCTGGGGCGATTGTAAGATAGGGGCGCCGTTAATGGCATTTATGAATGGTTTTAATGATCCCAGAAGGCCTGCTTATGCTAAACCTGCTACCGACCCTACTGTGGCCGGACAGTATATAGGAGTAAGACAGGGGGTTGATATGGGTGGAAGCAAAGACCGTTATGGAGACTTCTCCCAGCCTATAGCTGCATCTGCTAACGGAGACTACTTTTCTGTAAGTAATGGTAAGAATAAATTATTTACGGCTGCGGAAGCATGGTTTCTGAAAGCGGAAGCTGCCATCAGAGGGTATGCCGGAGCCGGAGATGCAGGAACAAATTACAACAAAGGTGTTGAAATGTCATTTGCAGAATGGGGAAAAAGTTCTGCGTATGCAACTTATGTGGCAGATGCTACTTCTAAGGAAGCTCCCTATATTGATCCTAAAAACCCATCAAACAGTATTGTGGCAGGAAGCCCGATGTTGAGTACAATCACCATTAAATGGAATGATGCTGATACTTTCGAAAGAAAATTAGAAAGAATTATGACTCAGAAATGGATCGCTATTTATCCTGACGGCTCTGAAGCTTGGGCAGAACAGAGAAGAACCGGATATCCTGTTATTTTTAAAAATGTTCTGAATGACAGCCAGGGAACCATTAGTACCGATGCGATGATCAGAAGAATTCCTATTCCGACCAAATATAGAAACAATACTCTGAATTATGCCCAGGCTTTGCAGTATATAGGAGGTCCTGATACAGGAGGAACCAAACTCTGGTGGGATAAAAAGTAATAATTTTAGCAGATCAATTATAAAGATAAAGAGACCTCCTGAAAGTTAGATTTAATTTGTGTTTTCATTCCGGCAGAAGAAATTTCTAATACACGTATGTTTTCAGGATTCTTCAATTTTAGTTTCGTTTCAAACTGGAATGATTCTTTTGGGAGGCTCTCTTTTTCTTTACTATTTAATTTCAATATGGGAAACAACAGCTCTGAAACTCGTTCAGTAAAACCGATCCTTTGGATCTCCACATTATATTTTGCAATGGGAATACCTTTTGTGACCATTAATGCGGTTTCCGGAATTATGTATAAGGATATGGGAGTTTCAGATTCCAAGATCACCTTCTGGACCGCTTTGATTATGTTTTCCTGGACATTAAAACCTCTCTGGAGCCCTTTTCTGGAGATTTACAAAACAAAAAAGTTCTTTGTTGTCGCTACCCAGTTTGCCATAGGAATTCTATTTGCTTTAGTTGCATTAACATTACCTCTGCCGGATTTTTTCAAATATAGCATTGCTCTTTTTGCAGTCGTAGCATTTTGTGGAGCAACACACGATATAGCAGCAGATGGTACTTATATCAATTTTTTAACGAACAAGGAACAGGCAAAATATATTGGATGGCAGGGAGCTTTCTATAATTTGGCCAAGATCATCAGCAGTGGGGTTCTGGTCTATTTTGCAGGAGTTCTGGAAAAAACAAAAGGAGTTGTCAATGCCTGGATGATTATTATGGGAATTTACGGCCTTCTGTTTTTAGCCTTAGCGATCTACCATTACGCTGTTCTACCGAAGGAAAATAAACAGGAAAAAAAGCTTAGAAAAGCAGGAAATGTCCGCAAGGAACTATTGGAAGTAATCACTTCCTTCTTCAGAAAGAAAAACATCATGTGGGCCGTATTGTTTATTATTCTGTACCGTTTTGCGGAAGGATTTGCCATAAAAATTGCCCCTTTATTTTTTAAAGCTCCAAGAACTTCAGGAGGATTGGGATTGTCTACATCAGATATTGGACTTATTTACGGGACTTACGGTTCGGCGGCATTTATTTTAGGGTCTGTACTGGCTGGTTACTTCATTGCTGCCATAGGACTTAAAAAATCTTTGATCTGGCTTTGTTCGGCCTTTAATATTCCGTTTGTAGTCTATGCATTATTAGCCTACTTCCAGCCAACAGAACTGCTTCCGGTAGGAATTGCCGTCGTGGTTGAATATTTTGGCTACGGATTCGGTTTTGTAGGGTTAATGCTTTACATCATGCAGCAGATTGCACCTGGAGAACACAAAACAGCTCATTATGCTTTTGCAACCGGTATTATGAACCTTGGGGTCATGATCCCCGGAATGTTTAGCGGGATGATCAGCGACTGGATAGGGTACAAAATGTTCTTTATCTGGGTTCTTATCGCTACTATACCGGCTTTTATTGCAACCCTTTTTGTTCCGTTCTCCTATCCTGAAAAATTAAAAGAACACTAATCATTTATTAAATAATTAAATAAAAAAGTAAAAATACTTTATGACATTTCAACCAGCAAAGATCCCTTGGCAGGATCGTCCGGAAAACAGCCATGATATCATGTGGCGTTTCTCTGAAAACCCGATTATCAACAGATATGCGATCCCAACATCCAACAGCATTTTCAACAGTGCGGTGGTCCCTTTTGAAGACGGTTTCGCAGGCGTTTTCCGTTGCGACAACAAAGCCGTGCAGATGAATATTTTTGCAGGCTTCAGTAAAGATGGAATCAATTGGGAGATCAATCATGATCCTATCGATATGCAGGCAGGAAATACCGAAATGATAGAATCCGACTATAAATACGACCCTCGTGTTGCCTTTATAGAAGACCGGTACTGGATCACTTGGTGTAACGGATATCACGGACCAACCATCGGGATTGCCTACACTTTGGATTTTAAAGAATTCTTCCAGTGTGAAAATGCATTTCTGCCTTTTAACAGAAACGGAGTTCTTTTCCCTGAGAAAATCAACGGCAAATATGCGATGCTGAGCAGACCAAGTGATAATGGACATACTCCTTTTGGAGACATATATATCAGCTACAGTCCGGATATGAAATACTGGGGTGAGCATAGATGTGTGATGAAAGTAGCACCGTTTGAAGACAGTGCTTGGCAATGCACAAAGATAGGAGCAGGGCCTGTTCCAATTAAAACGGACGAAGGATGGCTGCTCTTTTATCATGGGGTAATCAATACCTGCAGAGGTTTCCGTTATTCTATGGGAGCATCACTGCTTGATCTTGAAGACCCGTCAAAAGTATTGTGCAGAACTAAACCTTATTTATTAGCTCCGGCAGAACTGTATGAGCTTACAGGAGATATTCCCAATGTGGTTTTCCCGTGTGCTGCCCTTTCAGAAGGAGATAAGGTAACTGTATATTATGGAGCAGCAGATACTGTTGTGGCCATTGCGTTTGGATATATTTCAGAAATTATTGATTTCATGAAAAAGAATTCGCTTTAAACTGAATTAAAATGTAAAGAATATGCCAGTCAACTTTATTTTCCTGCTTGTTGAAATCATTGTTGAGGTTTTTATATTGTTGAATAAACTCCTATCTTGAAGAATTTTTAAGATTTTCGTATTATGATTATGAAAAAAGAACTGCTGATATTTTTATTAATTACTTTAGTTTTCCAATCCGGAAATGCCCAACAAAAAAAAGATGATGTTCTTTCATGGGTAGACCCGTTTATTGGAACAGGAGGCCACGGTCATACATTCCCCGGAGCGACAACCCCGTTTGGGATGATCCAGCTCAGTCCGGATCAGAATACCAAAAGCGGCGACTGGGACTGGTGTTCGGGATATCATTATAGCAGTAAGACCATTATGGGATTCAGCCATAATCACCTCAGCGGAACAGGCTGGGCAGATCTTGGAGATATTTTAGTGATGCCAACCGTTGGAAAAATAAAAATGCTTCCGGGATCAGAAGACAAACCGGAAAGTGGCTACCGTTCAACATTCAGTCATGAAAGAGAAACCGCCTCACCGGGATATTATTCTGTGATGCTGGACAGTTATGGAATTAAAGCGGAACTAACTGCTTCTCCAAGAGTAGGTTTTCATAAATATACTTTTCCAAAAAGCGAAGAATCCAATGTCATTATTGATCCTACTAATAAAATTTTCGGAAATATTTATCATACCCTGGTAAGTATAGAAGGAAACAATAAAATTAAAGGATACTGCTACAGCAACGGCTGGGGCGGAAAACGTTTTGCTTATTTCGTGATGGAATTTTCAAAACCTTTTAAATCTTACGGAACTTATTCTGAAGGAAAAATAAAGGAGAACGAAAAAATAGCACTTGCTAAAGACGCCAAAGCTTTTGTGAGATTTTCAACTGAAGAAAATGAAAGCATTGAGGTAAAAGTTTCTTTATCTCCTGTAAGTACGGAAGGCGCCCAGGAAAACTTTGATACCGAAGCTAAGAATGTGAATTTTGCACAGGCTAAAGAAACAGCTCAGAACACCTGGAGAGATCTTATCAACAGATTCCAGGTAACCGGCGGTACGGATGACCAGAGAAAAATCTTCTATACCGGAGTGTATCATACATTCATTGCGCCTAATCTTTATATGGACACCAACGGAGATTATGTAGCCGCCCAGGAAAATATGAATGCCAAATGGTTTACCAACTACAGTACCTATTCCTATTGGGACGGTTTCAGAGCAACACATCCTTTGCTGACCATTATGGATCAGAAACATACAAAAGAATTCGCCAACTCCTTGATCAGCAGATATACAGACCGTAAAGATCACATGCCGATCTGGGAACTCTGTGGGTACGATAACTTCTGTATGCTTGGTTACCACAGTGTATCGGTGATCTGGGATGCTATTTCCAAAGACGTACCGGGAATTGATCAGGAAAAAGCATTTGCAGCAATGAAAGATGCTTCCTTAACGGACAAGATGAGCAGCAGCGATGGCGGCGGAGGTCTTAATGATTATATTAAATTAGGCTACACCCCATCAGAAAACGGAGCTTCGGTTTCCGCAACCTTAGAGTATGCTTATGACGACTGGTGCATTCAGCAGCTTGCTGAGAAATTGGGTAAAAAAGAAGAAGCTGAAGTCTATAAAAAACGTTCTATGAGCTTCCTTAACACCTTCAACAAAAAAAATAATCATTTCTGGCCAAAGCAGAAGAATGGAGAATTCCTTGCTGATTTTACACTCAATGACTGGAAAAAACTACAGCCGCATTGGGTTTCAGGAAATATCTGGGCGTATGATTTCTTTGTTCCACATAAGATCGATGAAATGATGAATTTATACGGTGGTAAGAAAGGTTTTGAAGAAAAACTGGACAAAACCTTTACCGAAGAACTTAAAATGATCGGTGAGCAGCATGTAGATATTTCAGGATTTATCGGTTCTCTGGGATTCGGTGACGAGCCGGGGCATCATGTTCCTTACCTGTACAATTATGCAGGAGCTCCTTACAAAACCCAGAAAATGGTCAAATTCATCCGTGACAATATGTATGCAGCAAAACCGGACGGAATTGTCAATAATGAAGACTGTGGGCAAATGTCAGCATGGTATATTTTCTCATCATTAGGATTTTATCCGGTGACTCCCGGAAAACCTGTATATGCTATTGGAGCACCGCAGTTTCCGAAAGTAGCCTTAAAGCTGGAAAACGGCAAAACCTTTACTGTAACAGCAGATAAAATATCAGACAAAAATATCTACGTTCAGAAAATGTTCCTGAACGGAAAAGAGTTCAAAAGCTGGGAAATTAGTCACAGTGATATTATGAATGGTGGTGAACTAAAATTTGTAATGGGAAGTAAACCTGTAAAATAGATCAATAAAAACAACGAAATAAAAGTATAATGGAAAGGAGAAAGTTTATAAAGACCAGTGCAATTGCAGGAGCGGGATTGCTGTTTACTCAGAATGTTTTTGCGAAAACATTGAGCGTAGAAGAGTTTCCTGTGGTACGTGTTCTTAAAGATAAAAGACATTTTACCAGTGAAGCGGTAGACAATGCGATTGCAGCCTTTAAAAAGAAAGTGAAGAATAAAGAGCTTTCATGGCTTTTTGAAAACTGTTTTCCAAATACATTAGATACTACTGTTTTTTATAAAGAGATTAACGGAAATCCGGATACTTACGTTATTACAGGAGATATTGATGCCATGTGGCTCAGAGATAGTTCTGCACAGGTTTTCCCATATCTGCAGTTTTCAAAAAAAGATGAAAAACTTCACAAACTGATCTCCGGAGTGATCCACAAGCAGACGGAATTTATTCTGAAAGATCCTTATGCCAATGCTTTTTATAACGATGAGAATAAAATAAGCAAGTGGAAAGAATACGATCATACCGATATGAAACCCGGGATCCACGAAAGAAAATGGGAGATCGATTCATTGTGCTATCCTATCCGTCTTGCTTACCATTTCTGGAAGTCAACAGGAGATATAAAACCTTTTGATAACAACTGGCTTCAGGGAATCAAACTTACTTTGCAAACTTTCACAGAACAGCAGAGAAAAACAGATTTAGGACCTTATAAATTCGAGCGTACAACAGCTTGGGCAACGGATGGAGTTGCAATGGGAGGTTACGGATATCCAACAAATCCGGTGGGTTTGATCAGCTCAATGTTCCGCCCGAGTGATGATGCAACGATTTATGGATTTCTTATTCCTTCCAATTTATTTGCAGTCGTAAGCTTGCGTCAGGCAGCAGAAATGGTTTCACAGATTAAAAATGAAAAAACGCTGGCTCAGCAATTAAACAGTCTTGCCGATGAGGTTGATGCGGCCATCAAAAAATACGGAATCTATAATCACCCTCAGTACGGAAAGATTTATGCATTTGAAACAAATGGTTTTGGAAGCTATAATTTAATGGATGACGCGAACTGTCCAAGCCTTTTGGGACTGCCATATCTTGGAGCCGTAAAAGCGGATGATCTTGTTTATATGAATACCAGAAATTATGTTTGGTCAAAGGATAACCCATTCTTTTTCAAAGGAAAACTGGCAGAAGGAATCGGCGGGCCGCACATTGGTCTTGATATGATCTGGCCCATGAGTATCATTATGAAAGCCCTTACCACCAAAGACCGCAACGAGATCAAATGGTGCATAGACACTTTACAGAAAACCCATGGAGGAACAGGCTTTATGCATGAATCTTTCCATAAGGATAACGACAAAAAATTTACCAGGGAATGGTTTGCGTGGGCCAATACGTTATTCGGAGAACTGTTATGGAAAACTTTTAACGAGAACCAGGATTTATTGACCTAGAAATGATATTTGCAGCAGGTGGCAGCACGCCCTTTATTCCTGTTTTTTTAGTTGCCGTATTTTACTGAGATTTTATTAAGACCAGATCTTGTGAAATCCCCGGTCCGTAGCTGATCATTTTCTTCTATTCCGGAGAAAATGAATAGATATAAATACATCAAAATAACTTACAAAAAACATTATGAAAAAAGCCATTACTACATTGATCTTAATGATCATTCATGCAATACCTGCGTTGAATGCACAACAGCTTAATCCTACGGGAATATGCTATGTGGAAGTGAATAACAACAATCTCCTGAATGCGGGATCGTACAAACTGCAGACCACGGACAGATATCTGTTTAATGTGGTTAATATTTTTGCGGCTAACATCAATTATGATACAGCCAAAAGCAGACCTTATCTGTACTGTAATAATAACGTTACAAAAGTCCTTACCAATGCAGATACCTACATAAAACCGCTTCAGGCTAAGGGAATGAAAGTGGTTTTGACCATCCTCGGGAACCACCAGGGAGCAGGTATTTGTAATTTTCCTACCCGTGAAGCAGCCAAAGATTTTGCACAGCAGCTTGCCCATACAGTAAATACGTATGGTTTAGACGGAATTGATTTTGATGATGAGTATTCAGATTATGGACAGAACGGGACAGGTCAACCCAACACCAGTTCATTTGTGATGCTGGTACAGGAATTGAAGGCTTTGCTTCCGAACAAAATGATCACTTTTTATTATTATGGGCCTGCTGCTTCAAGACTTTCCTGGAATGGGCTTAGGGTAGGCGATTACGTGAACTACAGCTGGAATGCCAACTATGGAACGTTTTCTGCGCCCAATGTTCCACCTCTTACCAATGCTCAGATCTCACCTGCGGCAATATGGATGGGAAATACTTCCAATTCTACCACTACCAATTTGGCTACCCAAACAAAAAATGGCGGATACGGAGTATTTATGTGGTATGATCTCCACGGAACCAATGAAACATCACAGCTTTCGGCAGGAACACAAACATTATATGGTGAGCAGACCATACTAAGCACACCTTTACAGTCATGGACACAGGGCACCAATTGTGATGCTCCTATCGGATTATTTACCAGCAACCTTACCGGAACAAGTGCAAAACTTAACTGGTCAGCTGTAGGAACCAATACCTATGATATAGATTATAAAACAGCTTCTGCTACCACATGGACGAATGCGGCAACGGCTACTGCGAGTACTTCGGTTACCATATCAGGATTAACAGCCAATACGGAATACGACTGGAGGATCAGAACAAATTGCACCGTTAAAAGTACTTATATTTTTGCTCCGAGATTCAAAAGTGTGGGCGGGACAATTCCTTCAGGATCAACAGCTCTTTTATTAGACGGCACCAGTGAATCCGGATCAGCAGGAAGTTTAAATTTAAACGGTTCGGCATTATCTTTTGAAGGATGGTTCAAGCCGTCATCTTTTAAGTCGGCATCTCCTTATATTTCGTCTTTGATGGGAACGGAAATCAGTGACAGCAATTCAGCTTTTTTGCGGTTGGGAGATGCCAGCCTGGCTAATAATAAACTTCAGTTTGTGTTAAGTATTAATAATGTACAACAAAAACTGGCTTCCAATACAGCGTTGAATGCTAATACCTGGTATCATATTGCTGCAACGTATGACGGTTCTACGATGAAGCTTTATATCAACGGAACCCTTGATGCCAGCAGATCCCAAACCGGAACTGTTGCTTCCAGCGGAGCTTTCAACGTAGGATATTTATATAACACCTCCAGAAATTTCAATGGTAAGGTAGATGAGGTTAGAGTTTGGAAAAGAGCTTTAAGCCAGACAGAAATCAGTCAGAATATGTGTAATGCAGTACTTCCGGCTACGTCTCTTGCTGCATACTGGAAATTTAACGAAGGAAGCGGTTCATCTGTTCAGGATAGCTCGGGAAATGGGGTTTCATTAACATTGACAGGCGTTGATGCTTCTAACTGGGGAACAGATATACCTTGCCCGGCAGGAACTCAAAAACTTTCGTCTAATGCAAAAAATCAAAGGATAGCAGGTTCAGAACAGGTATCAGCTAAAAAGCAGATTAGACTCTATCCAAATCCTGTAACCACATCTTCAGCACTTACGGTTTCTGTTCCTGAAGAATACAGCAGAGGAAAATTATCGGTTTATAATTTCAACGGCGGTCTGGTAGAGACAAAAACGTTAGAAGCCGGAGATCATTCATATAATCTGTCGAAACTTTCGATGGGTAACTATATTATCCAGTTTGAATCTCAGGACGGCGGTTTGAAACAGACGGAAAAACTAATTGTAAAATAATAAATCAATCATTGGGCTTCGGCCCGGTGATTTTACCGGAAAACTAAAATTAATATATATGAAAAAAAAATCTATTCTTACTGCCCTGACCTTGCTGGTCATCCAGGCAACATCTGTGCTCAGTGCACAGCAGCTGAACCCTTTAGGAATATGCTACGTGGAAGTGAATAATAACAATATGCTGAACGTAGGGTCTTACACGCTTCAAAATACAAACCGACAGCTTTTTGATGTTGCCATCATTTTTGCAGCCAATATCAATTATGATGTTTCCAAAAACAGAGCCTATATCTCCAACAATAACAATGTAACTAAAGTTCTGAACGATGTAAATACCTACATTAAACCTTTACAGCAGAAAGGAATAAAAGTATTACTCGATCTTTTGGGAAATCACCAGGGAGCTGGAATTTCTAATTTTCCAAACCGGGAAGCCGCTCGTGATTTTGCGTTGCAGGTTGCCCACACGGTATACACTTACGGTTTAGATGGGGTAGATCTGGATGATGAATATGCAGGCTACGGAAATAACGGAACGGGACAGCCTAACAATAGCTCTTTTGTCATGCTTTTACAGGAACTCAAATTAGCTATGCCGGATAAACTGATCACATTTTATTATATAGGCCCGGCGACAACAAGACAAAGCTACAACGGAGATGCAGCGGGAAATTATATCAATTACAGCTGGAATGCATACTATGGAACTTATAATGCTCCTGTAGTACCGCCACTTAACAATACCAAGCTTTCTGCTGCTGCCACATGGATTGGCAATACAACCACCCCTATACTTACCAATTTAGCAAACAGCTCACAAAATGACGGGTATGGGGTGTTTATGTGGTATGACCTTAATGGATCTAACAATGCAAACTACCTGAGTACCGGATCTAACATTCTCTATAACGAAAGCACAGTGCTTAGCGGACAGCTTTATACCTGGGTTCAGGGAACGGCCTGTGACCCTCCGTTGGGACTTGAAGTAACAAATATCACCGGAACTTCAGCTAAATTAAACTGGACAGCCAATGGTTCCCAGACCTACAACATAGATTACAAGCCAGCCAGCTCAACCACATGGGTCAATGTTGCCACTAACTATTCAGGAAGCAATATTATCGTTAATAGCTTGAATTTAAATACCGAATACGACTGGAGAATACAATCCAACTGCTCAGCAACCATAAAAAGCACTTATCTGTTTGCTCCGAGATTTAATTCCGGAACCGGGTGCGGAACTCCCTCAGGGATGAAATCTGAAACTTTCCTTGGGACAACAACCAAAGTATCCTGGGATGCGGTAGGAAGTGCGTCTTCATATAATTTACAGTATAAAACTGCTGCGGCAACCACATGGATTGATGTTCCAAATATAGCTGCAACAACCTACACCTTACCAGCTTTAACGGAAAGTACAAACTATGTATGGAAAGTACAGGCTGTATGCGGAGGAACAAGTACAAGTGCCTATTCAGGAGAAACCGCTTTTAACAGTGGATTTGCTCCTGTTCAGAGTCCTGGAGCAAGATCACTTTCGTTCAATGGAAGCACCCACTATCTGAATGCCGGGCAGTTTAACCTTAGCGGAAATGCCATGACATTTGAAGGCTGGGTAAAAGTAAATGCATTCAAGACAGGCTTTCCTTACATTTCATCCGTCATGGGTATAGAAGTGGGAGATAGCAACTCTGCTATGCTAAGGTTTGGTGATGGGAATCTTGCCAACAACAAACTGCAGTTTATCTTAAGTTTTGGGTCTGCTCAGGTAAAACTGAATACTACGACAGCATTTACCACAAATACATGGTACCATGTAGCCGCTACTTATGACGGTTCAGCGATGAAGATCTATATCAATGGAGTTCTTGATGCAAGCGCTCCGGCTTCAGGAAACTTTACGGCCAACGGGATTTTGTATCTGGGCAGAAACTATGACAATTCCCGTTCCCTTAACGGATTTTTAGACGAATTCAGAGTATGGAAAAGAGCATTGACAGCCACAGAAATCCTTGCCAACAACTGTAATGTTCCAGCCAACGCTGCTGGTCTGGAAGCCAACTGGAAAATGGATGAAGGAAGCGGAAACGGGGCATTGGATGCTACCGCAAATACTCACTTTGCGACCCTGATTAATATGTCGGCAACGAACTGGAAAACAGATGTAGCCTGTACTTCGGTATTATCTACAAAAGATATTTCTTCTGAAAAAGGCAACATGAATTCTGCCTATCCAAATCCTGTTAAAAAAGGAAATAATATTCATTTTTCTATCAAAGACAGTGCTGCCAGTGAAATAATACTGTTTGATATGACAGGAAAATTAATACTAAGTAAAAAAATTGATAAAAATGATATGGTGATCAGCACCCAGAATTTATCTGCAGGAAGCTATATCTATAAAATAAGTTCAAAAGACAGCCAGATTAAATCTTCTGGAAAAGTGATTGTAGAATAAGAATAATCCTCACTGGACATATAAAAAGTAAAAATAAATTAGGGGATTTTAATATGGACAGTCGGGAAGTGAATAGCTTCCCGGCCTGTCTGTTTAATAGTAAAAAAGTATAATTTTAAATAGAGTATATTAATATTTTCTGGCGTCTAATAGCTGATGTCTGAAATCTATTATCTAACAAAAAATATAATGCAGAATATAGTAGGAATAGATATTGGCGGTTCGCATATAACCATGGCGCAGGTTGATCCTGAAAAGCGTGAAATCATAACCTCCACTTATGTAAGAGAACATGTAGATTCCTTTGGAACCAGAGAAACCATTTTTTCAGACTGGATCTCCGCCATTGAAAAAGGGACCAGGGATTTAGTTAAGGAAGATCTTTTGATCGGTATTGCTATGCCCGGACCCTTTGATTATGAAAACGGGATCTCACTCATGCAGCAGGGAAAATTTATCGATATCTATCAGGTGAATATTAAAGAAGAATTGGCCAAAAGACTTTCAATTTCAACCGATCAGATCCATTTTGTGAATGATGCCGGAGCTTTTCTGGAAGGAGAAGTTTTTGGAGGCTGTGTACAGAATTACAGCAGAATTTTTGGAGTTACCCTGGGAACAGGATTAGGGACAGCTTTTTATGATGGGGAAATAGCATCGGATGAAGACCTTTGGGATTCACCTTTCAAAGACTCTATTTGTGAAGACTACCTGGCAACCCGCTGGTTCGTGAATCATTATAAAACTTTAACCGGCGGAGAAATATCAGGAACCAAAGACTTACTAGATAAACCCGAAGAAATTCAGTCCCAAATATTCGATGATTATGCGGATTCCTTTGCCGAATTTATTCTGAAATATGTCAGAAACTATGATCCTGAAGTTCTGGTTATAGGTGGAAATATTGCAAAAGTATACCCTCACTTTAAAAATAGGTTAAATCAACATCTGCAAGACCATAAAATCAATCTTCCTATTAAAATTTCCGCTATTTTTGAAGATGCTGCCATTCTCGGCGCTGCTGGCTATGCCCTGAAGAAAGCCCGAATCAATTAAACAAAATGATATCATGAAGTTTTTATTTTCAACTTTTTTTATTCTACTTAATATCTTTGCGTTTAGCCAGGAAATATCACCTGCTGATTACGTAAATCCTTTAATGGGAACCCAGTCCAAACCATCTTTATCCAATGGAAATACGTATCCGGCTATAGGACTTCCATGGGGAATGAACCTCTGGACGCCCCAAACCGGAAAAATGGGTGACGGATGGGCGTATACCTATGATGCAGACAAGATCAAAGGCTTCAAACAGACGCACCAGCCATCCCCCTGGATGAATGATTACGGGGCTTTTGCCATTATGCCCGGAGTAGGCAAACTAAAATTTAAGGAAGAAGAAAGAGCCAGTTGGTTCAGCCATAAAGCAGAGAATGCAAAACCTTACAGCTACAGCGTTTATCTCGCAGATATCAATGTAACAACAGAACTTACCCCAACGGAAAGAGCTGCTTTTTTCAAATTTGATTTTCCTAAAACAGATAGCGCTTATGTTGTGATTGATGCTTTAAATAAAGGCTCTTACATCAAGATCCTTCCCAAAGAAAGAAAAATTCTGGGCTATACAACGAAGTATTCCAGAGGAAAATATAATAATTTTAAAAACTATTTTGTCATTCAGTTTGATAAAGATTTTGACTTGACAACAACCTGGAAGGACAGCGTTTTTATGAAGAATCAGTTGGAGATTACCAGTGATCATGCTGGGGCAATTGTTGGATTCAAATTAAAAAATAAAGAAAGCGTTTATGCAAGAACAGCTTCCTCATTCATCAGTTTTGAGCAGGCAGAATTAAATCTCACAAGAGAAATTGGCGGAAGAAATTTTGAACAGGTAAAAACAGATGCTAAAAATATCTGGAACAAAACCTTAGGAAGGATTGAAGTGAAAGGCGGAACAGATCAGCAGATGAGAACTTTTTATTCCTCCTTATACAGAACATTGTTTTTCCCTCAAAAATTATATGAGATCGATGCCCAAAACAAAGTAAAACACTGGAGTCCTTACAACGGAAAAATCCTGGATGGAAAAATGTTTGCAGGAACAGGTTTCTGGGATACTTTCCGTGCCCTGTATCCTTTTCTTAATCTCGTCTATCCAAGCATTAATGTGGAAATGCAGGAAGGCTTGGCCAATACCTTCAAAGAAGGAGGATTTCTTCCGGAGTGGAGCAGTCCCGGATATTCTGACATTATGATCGGTAACAATTCAGCTTCCGTGGTGGCAGATGCTTACATCAAAGGACTTCGCGGATACGATGTGGAAACCCTTTGGCAGGCGGTAAAACACGGAGCCAATAACGAGGGCCCAATTGATGCAGTTGGCCGTAAAGGTGTTCAATATTACAATACTTTAGGCTATGTTCCTTATGATGTCAAGATCAATGAAAATGCAGCCAGAACCTTGGAATATGCTTACGATGATTTTGCCATTTATCAGCTAGGAAAAGCATTGGGAAAACCCGCTTCAGAAATTGATATTTATAAAAAAAGAGCAGACAACTATAAAAACGTCTTTGATCCGGAAACAGGCCTGATGCGTGGTAAAAATAAAGACGGGAAATTCCAGTCGCCATTCAATCCATTTAAATGGGGCGATGCCTTTACAGAAGGAAATAGCTGGCATTACACCTGGTCGGTTTTCCAGGATATTGATGGCTTATCTAGATTGATGGGTGGCAAAAAGAAATTTGAAGCTAAACTGGATGAAGTATTTTCGCTCCCACCAGTCTTTGATGACAGTTATTATGGAAGCGTCATTCACGAGATCCGTGAAATGCAGATCATGAATATGGGACAGTATGCCCACGGAAACCAGCCGATCCAGCATATGATTTATTTGTACAACTATGCCGGAGCACCCTACAAAACGCAGTACTGGGCAAGACAGGTGATGGATAAGTTATATTATGCAACACCAGACGGCTATTGTGGAGATGAAGATAACGGACAGACTTCTGCCTGGTATGTATTTTCGGCATTAGGATTTTACCCCGTAACACCAGCCACAGATCAGTATGTTTTGGGAGCGCCGCTTTTCAAAGAAGCAGTGATCCATCTGGAAAATGGCAGGAAAATTGAAATAAAAGCACCGGAAAACAGTGCTGAAAATCTATACGTTAAATCATTAAACGTAAACCTTCGGTCATACTCAAAAAACTGGCTCAGTCATAAAGAACTAATGAATGGCGCCGTTTTAGAATTCCAGATGGATAATAAGCCCAATAAAGAAAGAGGCTCGAATGAAAAGGACTTTCCTTATTCAATGTCGAAGGAATGATCAATAAACTTTAAATTTGAAAATAATTATAGAACACGAATACATTATGAGTGCAGAAAAAAAAGAAATATTTGATAAGGTAGCAAAGATGCTGGAAACTCAGGGTTTTATTATCGCGGCAAAAGATGACACAAGACCCTGGGGTGGTTTTTTCGTGATCAATGAAAACCAGGCGCAGGATTTTGCCAATCAGTATTTTGACGGAATCAATGTAGAAAGCCTTAAAATAGGCGGAAAGCTGAGTCCTAAAATTCTTCTTGTTGCCCCGCATGCCCGTTTAAGCTGGCAGTACCATCACCGCAGAGCTGAAATCTGGCAGGTAGTGGAAGGAATAGTTGGGATCAAAACAAGCAATACCGATGAAGAAGGTGAGTTGAAAGAATACCATCCAAAAGATCAGATCAAGCTTCAGCAGGGCGAACGACACAGGCTGATTGGATTGGCCGGTTGGGGTGTAGTTGCTGAGATCTGGCAGCATACGGATGCATCAAATCCTTCTGATGAAGATGATATCGTGAGAGTACAGGACGATTTCGGAAGATAATTCTCTATACAAAAAGAGACTGTTTTTATAAACAGTCTCTTTTTTTTGTGTCAAATAACCGAATAAAACCAATTTAATTTCTTTGTGTTTTTGTGTTTTTTAAGAAGTTCTTGAAGTTATCTGTACATCGATATTTTGTTTCATCATTTGTGTCTCTTGTAAAACTTCCATTTTAAAATAAATCATCACCACTCTTATTTGGATCATTTTACTGGTACAAAGTAACAATATTCTAAAATAAAATTCCCTGTAAACAGCATCGATATATGTCGATGAATCATAGATGTTTATCGATAGAAATGCTTTTGTGACCGTGATTAAGCTCTGTCATTGCATATTGCTGCAATGCCATTAAAAAAGGAGACTGTTTTTGAGGCAGCCTCCTTGTGTTGAGCGGTTATATACGTTTTAATGATTAGAAAGTCACATCAAGACCCACATAGAAATTAGCCTTCATAATAGGCGCATACACCATTCCGCCGTCAAAATAATTTCCAAAAGGATTTCTGAAATCAACAATTGCATTTTTCTGGTAGTAAGACGTAAGGTTTTCACCGCCTACATAAGCTCTGATCTTCTTATTGAAATTTCTGGAGATCTGTGCATTTAGTACAGCATAAGAATCAGAATATACTGGTAGCTGGAATTCAGATGGATTGCTGGAAGTATCAGGAAGTCTCTGTTTCCCAACCCAATTCAGGGTGGTGTCAAAACTCCAGAAGCCGCCTTTATCATTTTTATTCGTTGCATAAGCGAGATTCACAAACCCCCGGTGTTTGGCCATAAAAGGAACTTCCCTTCTGCCATCGATATAATCTGCCTGAACATCATAATATTTATAAGCTAATCTTACATCAAAATTCTTAAAAGGTGTAAAATCCCACTGCGTCTGAAAAGAGTTTGCAAAAGATTTTCCTTCCAAATTATAGAATGTCAGCTGCTGTGGAGAACGGTCAAGATCAACAAGCACCTGATCCTGGAAATCTGTTCTGAAAAAATCAGCGACAATGGAAGATTTTCTTCCGAAAAGTTTGAATTCCTGTTGTAAGCTTGCTCCGTAGTTCCACGCGATTTCAGGTCTTAATCCGTAAATGTTTCCACCATTCTGCAGGATCTGAATACTTCTGTTTGAAGCAAAATACTGCTGGTTTTCCGCAAAAACATTAGCCGTTCTGAAACCTCTTCCTGCCGAAAGCCTTAAGATCGTCTGAGGTGTGAAATCATATTTAAAATTAATTCTCGGGGTAAACTGTGTTCCCGCAAGATTGTGAAAATCGGCTCTGGCTCCTGCTACTAAGGTATATTTTAGGCCAGTCAATGTATATTCTGCGAAAATTCCCGGAACAATCTCATTTCTTTTCATATCGTCCGTTAAATACGTTTCTTCATAGCCGTCATACAAAAAGCTGGCCCCGGCCTTATACTTATGATTCGTATTCCCGATAATACTTTCAAAGATCAAATTTGAATAATACGTGTGCTGTTTTCCGGCGTAATTTCTAAGCCCGAAAAAGCTGTCCTGCTGATGATAGACATACTGATTCATCCATCCTAAGCTTTGGTAAGGCTTTCCTTTGAAGACATATCCTGTTTTATTCCAGACCTGAAATCTTGAAATATCAATTCCCACACCATAAGCACCTTGCTTATCCTGGCCCAGTTTCTTATCAAAACCAACCTGTCCGGCTGTTCGCTCATCCCGGATAAAATTAATCCCGAAATGAGATCCAAATCCCGATTTTTCCAGGTCATTGTAATTAAGGAGATAAGCGGCGTTGATCTGGGTTCCTTTAGGTCTGTCCAGGAAAGTATCGTGATTCATATCCGTATCCCCGAAAGTTCCGTTTCCGTGTAGCAAAAAAGTCTGGGACCATTTATCGTTAATAGGGGAGACGCTCGTGATATTGGCTTCCGCTCTTCCATTGAAATCAGCGAAAATATTTAAAGAAGTTTCAGGCTCTTTGGCATTCTTTAAAAGTTCAGTATTGATCTGTCCTGTAATGCTTTCATAACCGTTCGTAACCGTACTTCCACCTTTTGTCAGCTGAATACTTTCGATCCATCTTCCGGGAATGAAATTCAGTCCGTACGCTGATGCCAGACCTCTGATCTCCGGTAGAAGTTCCTTCGTTAAACTGGTATATTTTTGATCTAAACCCAGCATTTTAAGTTGCTTCGTTCCTGTAACGGCATTACTGAAGGAAACATCTACTGTCGCATTGGTTTCAAAACTTTCTGACAGATTACAACAGGCAGCTTTCAGTAATTCCTTTTTATCAATATTAAAGACAAGACCCGCTTCCTTTTTACTTAATGCAGTTGCTGCTTTTGAACCTGTAATCATTACCCCTTCAATGTTTTTTTCAGAAGATTCATGATTTTCAGTGTGGGTAGAAGTTTCATGGTCTTCATGCTTCGTTCCCTCCTCAAAATGAACGTTTGGATTAGCTTCCCCGAAAGGAATATCCCTATCGTACAAACAGCATCCCGGCAAGCTTTTATAAACAGCATCAGATGTTTTGTACTTTTCGTTGTCATGACCTGCATCCGCAATGGCTTTTAAAACTTTATCCGATGAGGTTTTTGAAGGATCAAACTTTAAAGTTACCGTCTGTTTTTCTGCATTCCATTCCGCCGAATCCGCACCAGCCGCTTTTGCTGCCTTTTCGATTCTTGCTTTACAGGAAGCGCAGTTTCCTTTTACATAAAACTCGTTATCCTGATTAGCATGATGCTGATGAGCTTCTGTTGCAGCCGGCTGAAGATCTCTTTCATAGTGACAGCATCCCGGAAGACCTTGGTAAATATTATCAGGTGATTTGAATTTTTCATTGTCGTGACCGGCATCGGCTACTTTCTTTAAAATCTCATCTGTGGAAACCTTATTGTCGGTTTCCATGGTTAAAGTCTGCAAATCAATAGAATAAACAGCCGTTTTAGCACCTGCCTTTTTGGCGGCGGTTTCTATTCTCGATTGGCACATTTCGCAGTTTCCTTTGACTTTGTGCTGGCTTTTTAAAAGGTTTTGTGCAGAAATAAATTGTACAGACAGGATCATTAGACCAAGAATGAACTTGGAAATATATAATTTCATTTTGTTTAAAAGTTTAAATTAATTAAAACGATCCATTAAAATATTTAACGGACTCACTGTGCAGTAATTAACCTAGTTTAGGCGGTTGCCAGATCTCTTTTAAACGGTCCGATAAATGAGGTGGTGAATATTGGAACTGAGGATTTTTATTAGCTTTGTAATAAGACAGTTCGAAATGTAAATTTTTAGAAAAAGGGGTCTCTATATAAGTATAGCATGCCACACAAGTTGAACAGCAGTCATCATTACATGAAGACTTTGTATCGTGGTCTTTGCCGTTTTTTGAAGTGTGGCTTTTGCAGCAGTCGCTCTTTTCCGACTTGGTTTTACAACAGGTTTCCTGCATGGATTGAGAATAGAAGCTGTCTTTAGGAACTAAAAAAACTCCTAGACAAAAAATAACTGCAAGTATATGAAACAGCTTCATCTCTGCAAAAATACAAAATTTATGACAAAGGATCACCAACTTTTAAGGCGCAGTTGTGCCATGGTTCTCCATGAGCGGGATTCAGTTTTGGTTTTTCACCGGTCGGTGCCGGCGCTGCTACAGGAGCAGGGGTATTTTGTGCTGAACTTTGAACAGGTTGTGGAGCTGGTACCGGTTTACTGTTTAAAGGTTGCCCTACGGGAATATCACATCGGTGGCCTGGCTGTCCGTGGGGAGGGTTCATACCCGGAGCAGTTTTAACCTGTTTCCCACTATTGTCAACGGCTACTTTTCCTGCTGACATTGTAGTGGCATCGATCTTAATAGCATTATTTGGATTTTGGCCCGGAGCAGTCTGTATAGCTGTAGGGCTTACATTAAGAGGCTGTCCTACGGGAATATCACATCGGTGACCCGGCTGTCCGTGTGGAGGATTCTTTATTCCTGGTGCTGCTGTAATGGGAGCAGGATTTGGATTGGACTGTACGCCTGCCTGATCCATGAGAGCGGTTTTAGAAGTTGAATTAACAGCTAAGTTAGGCTGCTGAATACCTGCTTCTTCTTTTAAATAAGTAGGTCTTTCATCTTTATTGCAGGAAACAGCTAACACGGAAATAGTGATAATGCCTAAGAATGTATTTTTCATATCCAATCGGTATGAAACAAAATTAGCAAAACATTTTTAATTGTTTTGCTAATTTTATATTTATAATGTGATTTTAGACTTAATTTTTAACTAAAAGTCTAAATCCTTCTCCGTGAACGTTGATGATTTCCAATCCTTCGTCATCTTTTAGCAGCTTACGAAGCTTGGCGATATATACGTCCATACTTCTTGCTGTAAAGTAGTTTTCCTTTTTCCAGATCTTTCTCAAGGCAAGATCTCTTGGCATGAAATCATTTCTGTGGATACAAAGAAGTTTCAACAGCTCATTTTCTTTTGGAGACAATTTGTATTCTTTATCACCTACTTTCAGTTGTCTCAGCATAGAATCAAAGAAAATATTGCTGATCTTAAACTGCTCCTGCTCTTCATTCTCTAAAGTAGAGCTTCTTTGCAGGATGGCTTTGATCTTGTATAAAAGAAGTTCTGTATCAAACGGCTTTGTAATATAGTCGTCTGCACCCAACTGATATCCTTTCAGGATATCTTCTCTCATATTTCTTGCCGTAAGGAATATGATAGGTGTGTTTTTGTCAATTTTTTTTACGTCTTCAGCTAATGAAAACCCATCTTTTTTAGGCATCATTACATCAAAAATACAGATGTCAAATTCATTTTCTGTAAATTCTTTCAAACCCTGTTCTCCGTCTGTTGCAAGGGTTACCTCAAAGTTATTGATCGTTAAATAATCCTTCAGCACTGCTCCGAAACTCTGATCGTCTTCTACTAATAATATTCTGTTGCTCATGATTTTAATAATTAAAATTAATGATTAAAAATTAAGAATGAACGTTCTCACTCTATCTTCTATATTTTGTTATTTGGTTCTATTTTTATAAATGACTCTTATCTGTGATTTTTATCATTTATGATTTAGCTCATCGGCAGTTTTATCGTAAACGTGCTTCCTTTTTCTTTATGAGAGTCTACGATGATCTGTCCTTTGTGCAGTTCTACAATTTTCTTTACATAAGAAAGTCCCAGTCCCTGTCCTTTTACATTGTGGATGTTTCCGGTTTCTTCCCTAAAGAATTTTTCGAAAATTTTGGTCTTATTTTCGGTTTCCATTCCCATTCCTTTATCGGAAATTTCAATAACGTACCAGTTTCCTTCGTTTCTTGTCTTTACAAGTATTTCAGGAGTTTCCGGAGAATACTTATTGGCATTGTCCAATAAATTCACCAGCATATTTGAAATATGGAATTCGTCGATTTTAAAATTATAATTTGTAGCGTTGAATTCCTGCGTCAATGTCCCGTTTCTCTGTTTTACAATAAGATTGAATGATTCTGTTGTTCTTTTGATCAGTTCCCGTACATTGGCTTCCCTTAAGAACAGCTCAACCTCATTTCTCTCAAGTTTAGACATATTCAGAACATTTTCTACCTGTTTCTTCATTCTCAGGTTCTCCTGTTTAATCAGTTCCGAATAATATTTTACCTTATCAGGATTTGTAGCGATCTTGTCATTGGCTAATGAATCTGTTGCCACAGAAATTGTTGCGAGTGGAGTTTTAAACTCGTGAGACATATTGTTGATGAAATCGGTCTTCACTTCTGCCAGCTTTTTCTGCCTCATCATATAATTAATGGAAATAATATAAATTCCCAGAATGGTCAGCAATGAAAGGAAAGTTCCAAGAAGCATCGGCCAGTTATTCATTGCCAGTGAATATTCTTTTTTGGGAAATACTAAAGCCAGACTGTATAAAGTCTGGTTTTTATCTGTGAAAAGAGGATAACTGTAAGTATTGCTATCCTTTTTCTCTTTATATGCCTTATTGACGACACTTGTAAGTTTGTTGTTTTTGTCTACAACTCCAAATCCGAATTTTGATGAGATTCCTCTTATTTTCAGCTCTTTGGCGATCACAGAATCAAGAATAGTGGGATCAACCCTTTTTGCAATAGGAAGATTGGCACCAAGCACTTTTACAAATTCTTTTACGGCATAATCTCCGTTTTCAATATCATTATTAATATCAGAAGTAAGGATCTCACGGTTTGTTGTATCTTTTTTTACTTTATAAGCAGCATTATCGGTATATAAAGTGGTCATCTTCAAAGAGTCTCCTTTTAAAGAGATGGGAAGATCCGTTTTTGAGATAATATTTTTGGAATAAATGATTTGGCGTTGTGTACCGGAGTCTTCCACTTGCTGAATGGTCGTTAATGAAGGCTGATCCTTATTGGCAAGAATATTGTTTCTTAGATTACTGTAATCTTTATTCAGATATTTATCAGCTTCAATTTCTTCAATATTTTTCGCTGTGTTTTCTAATGCAGAATACACCTTGTTTGAAAATTCCTGTTCCAGAGCGCCATAATAGCCTTTCAACCAATAAAATTGAAGCGTAACAAAAACAATCAGTGAGATCGTCATAAACACCGAAATTATTGGGATGAATTTATTATTCATTTAGTTGATTTATGTATATGAAAAAATGAATGTTAAAATTAATTATTTTAAGACTTCATAAACAAAAAACGAGCCAAATAATTGTTTAATTTCTCTTAAAAGTGAGTTTTTTAACATTTATTTATGAATTTAAAATTACTTGTCCTATGAAAAGTCCTGTCAACAGATAAAATAACTAGCTTTGTTTAAAATAATTACTTATGAAATCTAATATTGTTTTCAACAAAGATTTTGAATCACATAGTATCTACGTTATGAAAATTTATGATGCTGATGTGTCAAAAGTGTGGGATTATTTTACCCAATCCAAATTATTAGATCAGTGGTGGGCACCAAAACCCTGGAAATGTGAAACGGTAAAACAGGATTTTAATGAAGGCGGAATCTGGCATTATGCCATGGTAGGTCCTGATGGTGAAAAAATGTATGCGCAGGTGCAATATGGAGAGATTATGAAACACCGAAGTTTTGACGGAACAGATTCTTTCTGTGATGGAAAAGGAAATATTAATGAAGATTTTGCCCAATCAAAATGGTTGTTCGGATTTACAGGGACAGAAGAAGGTGTCAAGGTGACGGTAAATATTCATTTTTCATCTACGGAAACCATGAAACAAATGCTGGAAATGGGTTTTGAAGAGGGATTTAAAATGGGGCTAAGCCAGCTGGAAGGAGTCCTCAAATAATGGGAACATTTGCTGAATATCAAAATTGTTCTTATTATATTTTGGCTAAAGCCTTTGGGTATGTATTAAAGAAAAGACGGGCTAAAGCCCGTCCCTATTGAATTTTATAATATTCCTTCTTTTAATTTCTGATCTTACATCAACAAATTAAATTAGTTCTTCCTCTTGAAAATACTGTATAATCGCCTTTTTCATTAGAAGAGACTGTTCATTTGGACGTAGCTCAGGAAGATCTTCCAGTTTGTCATATTGTGGCCACCCATCTTCATAATGGGTGAATTTATAGTACCCGAAAGGTTCCAATAATCTGCATACCGCAATGTGGATCAAATTGACCTTGTCTTCCTTTGTGTATTTTTGCTGGCCACTTCCAAGCTCCTGCAATCCGATCAGAAACAACAGTGTTTCAATCGGTGGATTTTTTTCAGTTTCGAAATTATCTTCAAAAAACTGTTCTATCTTTTTCCAATATTCCCCTTCGTTAATCATTTTTTTGTATTTTCTAATTTTAATAAGAATGCAAATTCTAACGCATCTTCTTTCAATGATTCAAATCTTCCGCTTGCACCACCATGTCCGGAGCTCATATCTGTTTTGAAAAGCAAGAGATTATTATCTGTCTTCAGTTCTCTCAATTTTGCTGTCCATTTAGCTGGCTCCCAGTACTGCACCTGAGAATCATGAAGACCTGTTGTAATCAGCATATGAGGATAATCTTTTGCTTCAACATTATCGTAAGGTGAGTATTCTTTCATGTAATGATAATATTCTTTGTCATTTGGATTTCCCCATTCGTCATATTCCCCGGTTGTCAAAGGGATGGTTTCATCCAGCATAGTAGTAACCACGTCCACGAAAGGTACCTGTGCTACAATCCCGTTGAAAAGCTTTGGTTCGTAATTCACCACAGCTCCTACAAGAAGTCCGCCGGCGCTTCCACCCATGGCATACATATGGTTTGATGAAGTATAATTTTCCTTAATTAAATGCTTTCCTGCATCAATAAAATCGAAAAATGTATTTTTCTTATAAAGCATTTTCCCGTCTTCATACCATTCTCTTCCAAGGTATTCTCCACCGCGGATGTGTGCAATGGCATAAATAAATCCTCTGTCTAAAATAGAAAGCCTCACATTCGAGAAACTGGCATCCACAGTATGTCCGTAGCTTCCGTAGCCATATAAAAGGAGTGGGGTATCTGCTGTTTTTTTAGTGTCTTTATGGTAAACCAGTGAAATCGGGATTCTCGTTTCTCCATCTCTGGATTCTGCCCAGATTCTTTCTGAGATATAATTTTCAGGAATGAATTTTCCACCCAGAACTTCCTGCTGTTTTAGGAGCTGAGTAGTTTTCTCCTTCATATTATACTCGTAGGTTGAACTAGGTTGAGTCAGTGAAGTGTACCCGTAACGAAGAACCTCGGTGTCAAATTCCATGTTGATTCCGATATATGCTGTATATGTAGGATCAGAGAAAGGAAGATAATAGGCTTCCTGGGTTTTCTCATCAATGATTTTGATCTGAAGAAGTCCTTCTTCTCTTTCTTCAAGAACCAGATAATCTCTGAAAATTTCAAAACCTTCCAGTAATACTTCGGCACGGTGTGGAATTACATCTACCCAGTTTTCCATACCGCAATTATCAATTTTAGTTTTTACGATCTTAAAATTGATGGCATCGTCTGCATTGGTGATGATGTAAAATTCATCTTCATAATGTTCTACAGAATATTCCAGATCCTCTATTCTTGGCTGGATAATTTTCCAGTCTGCAAAGACATTGTCAGAAGGAATAAATCGGTGTTCGTCAGAAATTGTACTTGAGCTTGCAATGAAAATATATTCCATTGATTTTGTCTTGAAAACATTCACATCAAACGTATCATCTTCTTCGTGAAAGATCAGAACGTCTTCAGAAGAATCTGTACCCAGTTTATGTCTGTAAACCTGAAAAGCACGCAAGCTGTCATCTTTTCTGATATAGAAAACATGCTCATTGTCATTTGCCCAAACTGCTTTTCCTGTTGTGTTTAATATCTGATCAGAGAAAACTTCTCCTGTGATAAGATTTTTGAAATTGATGGTATAAATTCTGCGGCTTACATTATCTGACGAAAAAGAAACCAACTCATTATTGGGAGAAACGGCAACGCTGCCCACTTCAAAATAAGTTTCGCCCTCTGCTAAGATATTAACGTCAATGAGGATCTCTTCTGCATTATCCAGGCTTTTGTGCTTTCTGCAGAAAATAGGATATTCTTTTCCTTCTTCATAACGTACAATGTACCAATACCCATTAAAGAAATAGGGAAGAGATTCATCATCTTTTTTATAACGGGCTTTCATTTCCTCGAAAAGCTCTTCCTGAAAAGCTTCTGTATCTTTCATCATCAGCTCTGCGTAGGCATTTTCTTCTTCAAGGTATTGGGTGACTTCGGGATTTTCCCTTTCATTAAGCCAGAAGTAATTATCAGTTCTTCTGTCGCCGTGTATTTCTAGTATTTTTTCTATTTTTTTTGCCTGTGGAGCTTTCATCCGAATATTTTAAGTTTATTGGGCCGGATGGAACGTTCTTTTATATTTTCACCTTGAAAGTTTATTGGGAACGTTACATTCAATATTAATTCTTGTTCAAATTTAGTTAAAAAAAAACCATCTTTCCTGTATTGAAAAGACGGCTATTTTTATGTTGGTATTAAAGACTATTTATGAAGTGCTTTAATATACTTTTCAAGTGCCATTGTCATAGATGGAGTTTCCTTTGTAGGAGCCATAAGATCTACTGTTAGGCCTGCATCTTCAGCCGCTGCCAAAGTCGTGTTTCCGAAAACACCAATCTTCGTTTCTTCCTGTTTGAAGTCTGGGAAATTCTGCTGCAGAGATTTAATTCCTTGCGGACTGAAAAAGATCAGCATATCATAATCCTTGGCATTGATATCTGTCAAATCACTGCATACCGTTCTGTACATAATCGCTCTTGTCCAGTCAACGTTAGCTGTTTCCATTGTTTTCACAATGTCCGGGCTCATCATGTCTGAAGAAGGGAGAAGATATTTTTCAGTTGGAAATTTTTTGAACAGAGGCAAGAGATCTGCGAAGTTTTTTTCCCCAAAGCTGATCTTTCTCTTTCTGTATACAATGTGTTTCTGAAGATAGTTGGCAATCGCCTCAGACTGGCAGATATATCTCATAGTATCCGGAACCGCAAAACGCAGTTCTTCGGCAAGTCTGAAGTAATGGTCTATCGCATTTTTGCTGGTAAAAATGATCCCAGTATATTGCGTCAGATCTATCTTTTGTGTTCTGAGTTCTTTGTTGTCAACTCCTTCGACGTGGATGAAAGGACGGAAATCAATCTTTATTTTTTCCTTCTTTGCTATATCCAGATATGGAGAAGACTCACTAGGCGCTGGTTGAGAAACCAATATAGACTTTATTCTCATCATTGACTTTTATTAAAAAAATAACAACTTCCAAAGCAACAATAAAGGTGCTATTTGGAGGGTGCAAATATACAAAAATTTATAATACCATTTTTCGGGAAGTATATTGTTTTTGTGAAACAAATAGAAGGAAATCTTGAAAACTGCGACAAATGCAAAGAAGTAGAAGTAGTATGAAAATATTTTATTTCTGTCTACAGGGAAATAATAGTGGGTTACACACAGAATTATCAGCAAAAATGAAAGAATGAAGTAGAATTTTGTGGAGGTAAAATAAAAAATAGTCCATTTTTTGCCATCACCTATGCTTTGATAAAATAAAAAGCCAAGCGCACATTTTGTCAGATAAAAAAATAAAACGACCAGAAATGTATATCCGAATTTATTCAGTTGATAACCAAAAAGTTGCAGATCGGCAATATATTTCGGTACGATAGGGATGTATTGAGAAATCAAAACAGCAAGTGTAAGTGCCGTTACACAGGACGTGATAATCCAGCTCGGAAGGTTATTGCTGGCATCAAAATACTTCTGAAGCAGGAAGTCTTTCAGGCTGGCATCCCTTTCTATGATGTTCATCATGAAAACATACAGGAATATACATCCGATAAGTATAAAGATTACCCAGTCATTGTTCTCAGGTATTCTTACGTGGTTTATAAAGTTTTGTGATAAAGGCAACGGAATATTTTTTGCAAAATTATAGATTATTTTGTATAAAATAAAAAGGTTAAATAAACTATCTTTGCAAACTGAAATGAAAAAGCTCGTCATCATCCCTACCTATAACGAAAAGGAAAATATTGAAAATATTATTTCCGCGGTTTTTGCGTTGGAAGATGACTTTCATGTTTTGGTTGTAGATGATTCTTCTCCGGATGGAACGGCAGAACTCGTTAAAGAGCTTCAGAAAAGATTTCCACACTATCTTCACCTGTCTGTAAGACACATAAAAGACGGTTTAGGAAAGGCTTATATCCACGGATTTAAATGGGCACTTGAAAATAAATATGACTATATTTTTGAAATGGATGCCGATTTTTCACACAATCCCAATGATTTGCCCAAACTTTTTGAAGCCTGTCTGAATGCTGATATGGCGATAGGTTCCCGTTATTCAAAAGGAGTAAATGTTGTAAACTGGCCCATGGGAAGAGTTCTTCTTTCCTATTTTGCCTCCAAATATGTAAGATTTATTCTCGGACTTCCTATCCATGATACTACGGCAGGATTTGTGTGCTTCTCAAGAAAAGTGCTGGAAGATATAGGACTGGATAACGTAAAGCTAAAAGGATATGGATTTCAGATCGAAATGAAATTCAGAGCATTTAAAAAAGGTTTCAGAATTGTAGAAGTTCCTATTATATTTACAAACAGAATTTTAGGAGAAAGTAAAATGAACGGTGGCATTATTCATGAAGCCGTATTTGGTGTTCTAAATTTAAAATGGAAATCTATAATCAACAGATTATGAAAAAACTGATCTTCATTTTCGTAATGCTTGGCATGTTTTCATGCGGTGACTATATCGATAAGCCTAAAAACCTGCTCGATAAAGAAGTGATGGCTGAGATTCTGGCTGATCTTACTATAAATGATCAGGCTATCAACCTCTACCCGAATAAAAATCTGGAAGCAGGAACAAGATTTGTTCTTAAAGCCCATAAAGTAAAATCTGAAGATTTTGTAGAAAGCTTTAAATATTATGTCATCAAAGACAAAATGAAAGATATTGCAGAAGAGGCTCAACAAATTATATTGAAGAAAGACCCAAAAGCAGATAAATACATCAGGGATAAGCAGAAAAGCAACGGGAATTTACCCTTCTTAAACAGATAATAATGATGCAGAAACCATATTCTGTTACAAAACAGAATAATAATGGTTAAACAAAGAAAATATACGAATGAAATTTTTTAAGATAGAAAAAACCTCTGAAGGAAAAGCAAGAGCAGGAGAGATCACCACAGATCATGGTAAGATTCAGACGCCTATCTTTATGCCTGTAGGAACTGTAGCAAGTGTAAAAACAGTTCATCAGAGAGAATTAAAAGAAGACATTAAAGCCCAGATTATTTTGGGCAATACTTACCACCTGTACCTTCGTCCGGGAATGGAAACCATGGAAGCGGCAGGAGGACTGCATAAATTCATGAACTGGGATCTTCCTATTCTGACCGATTCAGGAGGCTTTCAGGTTTTTTCACTTTCCAAAAGCAGAAAAATGTCCGAGGAAGGAGTGAAATTTAAATCTCATATCGATGGAAGCTATCACCTATTTACTCCTGAAAAATCAATGGAAATCCAAAGACAGATCGGAGCTGATATTTTCATGGCTTTTGATGAATGTGTTGCTTATCCTTCCGAATATAATCAGGTAAAAGCTTCGATGGAAATGACGCATCGCTGGTTAAAAAGATGTATTGACTGGAATGAAAAAAATCCTGAATTGTATGGTCATAAACAACGGTTTTTCCCCATTGTTCAGGGGTCAACCTATTCAGATTTAAGAAAAATTTCGGCCGAAGTGATTTCTGAAGCAGGTGCAGAAGGGAATGCTATCGGAGGTCTTTCCGTTGGTGAGCCTGAAGAAGAACTATACAGAATCACTGATGAAGTGACGGACATTCTTCCAAAAGACAAACCAAGATATCTAATGGGTGTAGGAACTCCTTGGAATATTCTTGAGTCAATTGGTTTAGGAATTGATATGATGGATTGTGTAATGCCTACAAGAAATGCAAGAAATGCAATGCTTTTCACCTGGCAGGGTGTTATGAATCTTAAAAATGAAAAATGGAAGCAGGATTTTTCACCTTTAGACGAATTCGGAACAAGTTTCGTAGATAGAGAATATTCAAAAGCCTATTTGCGCCATTTGTTTGTGTCAAAAGAATATCTTGCAAAACAGATCGCATCAATTCATAACCTTGCATTTTATTTGGACCTTGTAAAAGTAGCAAGAGAACATATTATTGCGGGCGATTTCTACGAATGGAAGAAATCTATAGTCCCGGTTCTGAAACAGAGACTTTAAAACAGAAAGATCATGATCAAAATTATAGACAAATATATCATCAAAAAGTACCTTGGAACATTCAGTTTCATGCTGATATTGCTGTCTGTAGTTGTACTTGTCATCGATGTTCAGCAGAAAATTCCCAGGATCGAAAACGCAAAAGCAATTGATCCCAAGCTGGATCTGATGTACTTTTTGATCCATTTTTATCCGTTCTGGATCATCAATCTTATAGTGACCTTTCTTTCTATTCTTGTATTTATTTCTGTGATTTATTTTACGTCCAGAATGGCTAATAATACGGAAATTGTTGCTGTTATTAGTAGTGGGGCCAGTTTTCACAGATTTGCAAAGCCTTATCTATATACTTCTATTTTGATTGCGATGATATCGCTGCTGGTAAACCATATGGTGCTGCCATGGGCTAATATAAAGAAGAATCAACTGGAGGCTTATACCTATAATGCGGCAAACAAAGAAAAGATTTTGGGAACCGCTCCTGCATCTGCGCAGCTCAGCAAAACAGAATATATCTTCGTCAACTCCTGGAACAAAAGAGAAAACAGGGGGTCAGGATTTGTGTATCAGAAATTTGATAAAACCAGGAAGATGACCTACGAACTGAAAGCATCAGAGGTCTACTGGGATAAAGCTAAAAAACAGTTTACCATTACCAATTATCTTGAAAAAACCATTAATAAAGATAATACTGAGAAACTGGGTAATGGTGTAGAACTAAGGAAAAATTACGGGCATTCCCCCGAAGAACTCTTCCCGAATGAACTTCTTGGCCAGAATAAAACCACACCCGAACTTATCAAATTCATCGACAGGGAAAAAGAAAGAGGAAACAGCAACCTGAATTCTTATCTTAATGAGTTTCACCAGAGAACCTCAATGCCTGTTTCTATTATTATATTAACGTTTTTAGCCCTTTCCCTGGCTTCCCAGAAAAAAAGAGGAGGACTTGGAGTAAATCTTGCAATAGGGATCTCTCTGGCGTTTGTATTCGTGTTCTCATTTGAGGCATTGAAAGTAGTTTCAGAGAATAAAAGCCTGTCACCGGCTGTCGCCATGTGGCTTCCTAATATGGTTTTTCTTCCGCTTACCCTATACCTTTACCTGAAAAGAGCCAATCAGTAAAGAAGTTTGACCTCTTTATGATAAAAAGATTTTAATCCGTCTTTCTCCAGCTCAATCCAAAGCTCACCTTTTTCGTCAGCCTGGCGGATAATGCCATTTTGTCGTTCTTTTTCAATTTCAAAGACTGATATCTCATCCTTTCGGAATAAATGATGATTAAACAGTTGAATGATCTCCCTTTCAGTTGGAATATTTTTCAGTCTTTCTGTCAGATATTCATGAAGGTTCATGGTGAATTCATCAAGATCAAAAACCTTTCCTGTCTGCGTCAGTATTGATCCTGCATGAGATATCTCGTCAAAATTATCCTGAAGAATATTGAATCCTGCTCCGATGATGAAATAATTATTTTGATTAATTTTTTTCTTTTCAATCAGAATTCCAACGATTTTTTTATTTTTAAGGATAATATCATTCGGCCACTTTATTTTCACTGCATTGTCAGTCATATTGGCAAGTAAATCCCGAATGACAAGAGCGGTATAGTAATTGAATATAAAATCTGAGAGCAGAAAGCTTTCCGCCTTCACAGCAAGCGTGTAGGCAATGTTTTTTCCGGCGGCAGCTGCCCATGTATTTCCATATTGTCCGCGGCCTTTGGTTTGATTGAATGTAGAGAGTCCTATAAAATCTGAATTTTCATAAAGTAAAAACCTTGAAACTTCGTCATTAGTAGAAGAGCATTCTTTTAAGTGGAATAATTGACTCATTTAAGAAAACTTTAAGACTTTAAAGGGCTAAAAGTAAGGCTAAAGTAAAAGAAAAACAATAAATTTGCAGATTATAGATATTTTAATGAATAAAACAGCAGAAAAGCAGGCACTAATAGATAAAATTGTTGAAGCCATCCAGGACGTAAAGGGTGAAGATATTATGATTTTTGATCTTTCGAAAATTGAAAATTCTGTAGCGGAAACTTTTATAATTTGTAGCGGAAACTCCAATACACAGGTTTCTGCATTAGCAGGAAGTGTTGAGAAAAAAGTGAGAAATGATCTTAAAGATAGACCCTGGCATGTAGAAGGTACCGAAAACTCAATGTGGGTTTTGGTAGATTACGTAACTGTGGTAGTGCATATTTTCCAAAAAGAAATACGTGAATATTACGATATTGAAGAACTTTGGGGAGATGCAGCAATCACCAAAATCGAAAATTAATTTTAAATTTTAAAAAGTATAAATGAACAATAAAGGATTCAACTGGTTTTTTCCAATTGCAATCGTGGCTCTTTTGTTATTTTTCGGCTCCAATTTTTTAGGGGGCGACAGTGCAAAATCTATTGATGAGGATGCTTTCTTTAGGGAAATGCAGGCAGGAAAGGTCCAAAACGTTATCATATACAAAGACACAGAGAAGGCTGATGTTTTTCTAACGAAAGCAGCAAAGACGGCAATGGTCAATAAAACGGCCAGCCCAAATAATAATCCTCTTTCTGCATTCGAAATGGCTCCAAAAGCAGATTTTTCTGTAAAATACGGAGACCTTCAGCTTTTCCTTCAAAAATTTGATCAGATAAAAGCCGCAGATGCCAATATCAAAACCACTAAAGATTATGGAGCTGGTAAAAATCCATTCATGGATATTCTGGTTTCAGCATTGATATGGATCGCGATATTAGGACTTTTCTACTTCCTTCTTTTCAGAAAGATGGGCGGTGGCGGAGGTCCTGGCGGACAGATCTTCTCAATCGGGAAATCAAAAGCAAAGCTTTTTGACGAAAAAGAAAGAATTCAGGTGACATTCAAAGATGTTGCAGGTCTTGAAGGAGCTAAAGAAGAAGTACAGGAAGTGGTAGACTTCTTGAAAAATTCCGAAAAATATACCAGATTGGGAGGTAAAATCCCTAAAGGGGTACTTTTGGTAGGACCTCCGGGAACCGGTAAAACATTATTGGCAAAAGCTGTTGCAGGTGAAGCCAAAGTACCATTCTTCTCCCTTTCAGGTTCAGATTTCGTAGAAATGTTCGTTGGAGTAGGTGCGTCGAGAGTAAGAGACCTTTTTGCCCAGGCAAAAGCTAAATCTCCGGCAATCATCTTCATCGATGAGATTGATGCTATCGGACGTGCCAGAGGAAAGAACAATTTCTCAGGAGGAAACGACGAAAGAGAAAATACCCTTAACCAGCTTCTTACTGAGATGGATGGTTTTGGAACAGACGTTAACGTAATTGTAATGGCTGCTACCAACAGAGCGGATATCCTTGATAAAGCTTTGATGAGAGCAGGACGTTTCGACCGTTCAATTTATGTAGACCTTCCGGAATTACATGAAAGAAGAGAGATTTTTGATGTTCATTTGTTGAAAATCAAATTAGATGATACGGTTGACAGAGACTTTTTAGCGAAGCAAACTCCGGGATTCAGTGGAGCAGATATCGCTAATGTTTGTAACGAAGCAGCATTAATTGCAGCTAGAAACAGTCATACTTCCGTAACTAAACAGGATTTCCTTGATGCGGTAGATAGAATTATCGGAGGTCTTGAGAAGAAAAATATGGCCATTAAACCTTCTGAAAAAAGAAGAGTTGCTTATCATGAGGCAGGCCACGCTACCATTTCATGGTTGGTAGAACATGCGGCGCCACTTTTAAAAGTGACTATCGTTCCGAGAGGTCGTTCTTTAGGAGCAGCATGGTATCTTCCGGAAGAAAGACAACTGACCACTACTGAACAGATGTTGGACGAATTGTGTGCAACGTTAGGAGGTAGAGCAGCAGAGCAGGTGATTTTTAACAATATTTCAACCGGTGCACTGTCTGACCTGGAATCTGTAACGAAAAGAGCACAGGCTATGGTTACTGTTTATGGTTTAAGTCCTACCATTGGTAATATTTCATACTATGACAGCTCAGGACAGTCTGAATATAATTTCGGAAAACCTTATTCTGAAGAAACTGCGAACAAGATTGACGTTGAGATCAAATCTATTATTGAGAACCAATACGAGAGAGCAGTTCGTATCCTTACGGAAAATAAAGATAAACTAGATGCTTTAGCGAATAAACTTTTAGAAAAAGAAGTGATATTCCGTGAAGATCTTGAAGATATATTCGGTAAAAGAGCGTGGGACCCTGAATTGACAGAAAGACCTGTTACAAGCATTATTTCCACAGCAAAAGGACCCGATGAACAGATCGTAATTAAAGACAAGGAAGAAGAAAGTGAAATTCAGGCTCCCGACAGCCCGACTCAACTTTAAAATGCTTCCAAAATATATTGAAAAAAAACCTGACAGTCTTAGAATTGTCAGGTTTTTTCATATTTAAAGACACATTTTTAGAATCTATTGTAATAATTTTCTATTTTTGTATAAAGTTGATTAAAAATAAATTAAGTTGAATTTATTCAAGAGGATTGTAAGCAAACTTACTAACCAGCCTGAGGAAGAGGAAAAGCAGAGTCTGGAGAAGCTCGGGGATTCGCTGAAAAATGCGGATCTTGACTATAAGTTTGCCCAATTATTTACGCATTCGGGAGGATTTTTTAATTATTGTGCAGATGAAGCGGAGGCTCTACAGACTTTGAACCAAATTGTCAAAATTGAAGGCATTGGAAATCTTTTCTGCTGGGATAAAGAGCTTCAGAGCTTTTTAAATGTAGTAAAGGTGCCCTATACCTCAGAAATGGAAAATTCCAATGATGCTGCCTTTATCACCTGCGAGTATCTTATTGCCTATGACGGAAGAATAATGCTTTCTCATAACAATATCCTGCATTACCATTCTTCAAGACTTCCCGGTAAGATTATTATTATGGCCAATGTTTCACAGATTGTAAACAACCTTAATGATGCGATGGGAAAAATAAAAAGAAACGGTAATATCAAAAACCTTACTTCCATCAGTGGAGGGCAGTCAAGTTTAGATTCCTCTTCCCATACCAATACAAAACTGTTTTTATTGCTGCTTGAAGATTAAGCATCAACTTATAAATTTTACATTTTGGACAAAAACCTTATTCAAAGAACCATTTCCGGACTTGTTTATGTGGCCGTTATCATTCTTTGCACAACACCGCTGGGTGCCCAGCTGATCAACAAAATCCATCCGGGTCTTATCAGACAGGAATATCTATATCACGGGCTTATGACCCTTCTTCTTCTTGTAGGGAGCTGGGAATGTGTCAAGATCATGAAGTTTGGGAAAGGATATGAAAAATGGATTGTGCTTCCGTTGGTTATCTTTATTTATTATGTATTTTCCAAACGATATTTCCACCACGATTTCTTTTTCGATTTCAGGCTGAATGAGATACTTGCTCTTTCCCTGGTTGCTATTGCAGTGGTTACCCTTTTCAAATATCCCAATGAATTATATTATGACAGCGGAAAGCTGATCTTTACAGTGATCTATGTAGCGCTGCCTTTCAGCTTTGCCTTGGGATTGCCTAAATTTTCCAGCTTTGACGGTACGTTTTCACTGGAAGTACTGTTTCTGTTCATTCTTATCTGGAGCAGTGATACCTTTGCTTACCTTACCGGAAAATTTTTCGGAAAGCATAAAATGGCTCCTAAAATCTCTCCAAAGAAAACGTGGGAAGGATATGCCGGGGGAGTGGTATTAACCTTGGTTTTATCGTACTTTATAGAGCACTACCAGCCGGAACTTCGTGGAAACTGGATGGTCGTAGGATTTCTGGTGGCAGCATTTGCTCCGTTAGGCGATCTTGTAGAAAGCCAGCTTAAAAGAAATTTTGGGGTGAAAGACAGCGGAAACATCATTCCGGGGCATGGAGGAGTGCTGGACAGGCTGGACAGTTTTTTAATTTGCGTTCCTGTCGTATATTTGTACTTTATTTTAGAAAAATTTATTTAATCTCATGAAACTACACAGAGAATCGAAAGGAACGATTACCGTAGCAACGATACTGTTTATCATAATAAGTGTGTTGGCTATTTATTTTCTTAAAATGTGGTCGTTACTGATCATTATGCCGTTATTGGTTGTTTACAGCTTAGTATTTTGGTTCTTCAGAGTTCCGGAACGTGATATTTTGGAACACAGGGAAAATGTTATTGCTCCTGTGGACGGGAAGGTAGTAATGATCAAAGAGGTGGATGAGACTGAATTTCTGAAAGGAAAAGCCATTCAGGTGTCTATTTTCATGTCGCCGCTGAATGTTCATATCTGCCGATATCCGGTTTCCGGAAAAGTGACCTACAAAAAGTATCATCCGGGAAAATACCTTGTTGCATGGCATGAAAAGTCTTCTACAGAGAACGAAAGAACTACAGTTGCCATAGAAACAGCTACCAATCATCAGGTAGTATTCAGACAGATCGCAGGATATGTGGCGAGAAGGATCGTTTTCTATTGTAATGAAGGAGATCAGGCAAAAGCCGGCCATGAGTTCGGTTTTATTAAATTCGGTTCCAGAATGGACGTTTTTCTGCCTTTAGACACTGAAATTATTTGTAAGATCGGAGACATTACCAAAGGTGGGCTTGATGTGATCGCCAAAATGAAAGATTAATACAGACTAACATCAAAATATATATAAAAGGGGAAATTAAGTTTCTCCTTTTTTTGTGTCTATTTTACTAAACTGTTTCCAACCTGATTCACCTGTTTTAATTTCAGGATTCTATTTTCTTAGTTTTTGTACGCACGCGTACTATTGAGTATTCATTTTGTGGAGTATATTTTCTTGAAATCAATATTTTTGTAGGAATATTATTCTTATCAAATTTTATCTGGTGCTTTTTCTGGTGTGAGAATAAAAAATATTTCTTTTTTATTTAAATTTATTTATAGCATACTAATTTTTTGCGTATTAATTGATTATAATATGAAGGATACCATTTTTTTACGTAAATATGCTGAAAAATTATACGAATTATTAAGCTTGTAATTGGCTTAATAAATTAAAAAAAACACCTTCACAATCTTTCATTCAACAAAAAACTGCAGATAGATTTCATTGTTCTGCTGTTTTGTGCATTTGATGAGTATTAATATGAATTCAAGTTGTTTGTCATGTACAAAAAGCAACTTGAGCTTTATGATAACACAAAAACACAGGACACAATGATTTTTAAAAAATTCTTTCGATTGATCAGTGGAGAAGCTGAGGAATTATATGATGAGGATGAGCGTAATTATCTTAATCTCATTAATAAATATCTTCTATTCCTTTTTCTGTTGTTCTTATTTTACTCAATATTCATCATTATCTTTTTCGGAGATGCAGTTATCTCTACATTTTTGACGATCACTACACTTTTCTGGCTTTTTTTAATGGCTGTTAAAGGAAAGACAAACCGCTATAGAAAAACATTAAAGACAAGTGTCATTTTTGTCTTTATTCTGTTGTCTTTTATCATCAGTTTCTTTCATATCTATACTTTTAAAAATGCGGGAGTAGAGTACTTCTATTTCTCACTTTTATTTGCTATCCCTTTCTTTTTTAATTATAAGGAAAACTTTATTTCAATCCTGATCCTTGCCTTTATAATCAGTGCCAATTGTGTTGCCTGCTTATATTTTGACTTTGATTTTCTTCCTAGGAGCATTTTTTTTGAGGCCGGGGATTTCAAAACCATAAAACTGCTTAATATTTTATTTTCCATAGCTTCATTTCTGCTGGATATCTCCTTTATTACTCAGAAAGATGATCTAATCTTCGGGCTTATGAAAGATACAAGAATAAAAGACTCTACTATAGAAGATCTGCAAAAAACCAATACCGGGCTCCTGAAGCAGCAAATGATCATCAATCATCTTACAGAAGAAAATATCCGTGAAATCTGTAGCTTGGCAGAAAGTAACTCGCCGCTGTTCTTTGATAAATTCCAGATCTTTTTCCCACATTTTATTCCTGCTGTTTTATCAAAAAATCCGAACCTTATTCATTCCGAACTTTACTTCTGTGCATTAATGAAGATTGACTTTGATACCAAGAAAATCGCAAAGTGTACAAACAGCAGTATCAGAGCAGTGGAAAGTAAAAAATACAGAATCAGGAAAAAGCTGGATATTCCTTCTGAAATGAACATCAACAGTTTTATTCTCAAAATATAATTTTTTTACTTGGCTGAGTAGTATTACGTAGAAGGATAGGCTTTTAATTCATTTTGTTGTTGATATTTTTGCTGTAAGATGAATTTAAAACAGATACATATCGGAAGTTTAGTGAAAACAAAAGTAGAAGAGCTCCGTATACCTTCCGAAAGAATCATGAAATTTTTAAACTGTACCGAAACTGAAATAGAAGACATGTATCTGCAGGAAAGTATAGATACTCATAAGTTGCTAAGATGGTGCAAACTTTTGGATTTTGATTTCTTCAGGATATTTACAGGCCACCTCATTCTTTATGCACCACCAACGAAAATAAATAAAACAGTTAAGGTGGGAAATTCTACCCTTGAATTCAGGAAAAGTGTTTATACAGAAGAGGTTAAGGTATTTATATTGAGTAAGATAATAACGGGTGAAATGACGGTAAAAGAAATTATAATAAAGTACAAGATTCCTAAGACTACTCTTTACAAGTGGGTGAAAAAAGTATAGATATGCCGAATTTCAAACAAATATATACTGATATTATCACTGAAAAATTCCCTGATAAAATAAACGATCCGTTGATAATCAATAAACTGGATTCCCTAAATACCGCTATAGATATTCTGAAATTCAACAGATTGATCTTTGGTCAGGCAGAATATGCGGTTGAGTTTAAGAGCCAAAGATTACGTTCTTATGATGAATCTTCCATCCGTGAAATTCTTAATTATCAAAATAAAAATAAGCTGACCAATCAGGAAACAGCCAATCATTTCAAAACCAGCCGGAATACTATTGCTAAATGGAAGTCCATTTATAAGAGATAGTCTTCTTATTTATCTTTTATTTTTCTAAATAATTCCAATAATCATACGCCCATATATTTTGATTATTTTTCTCATAAAATGTTGATTGATTGTACGCTTTACTACTCATGCGTAGTATTGCGTAGACTTTTTTTAGACAATAACCCTATATGGATGATACTTTTGTATTGGCTGAAATGTCAGTTTAAAAAATAACAAACATAATTATTTCAAAATGATGAAAAAAAATTCTACAACAGCGAAAATCAAAGTTCTGCTTCTGGCTATGCTTTTGGTTTTTGGACAGTTCTATTCTCAGAACGGTGCAGTAGGGATCAATACATCTACACCTAATGTAAATTCGGTTTTGGATGTGGTTTCTGGCGGAAACAATAAAGGAATACTCATTCCCCGTCTTACCGAAACCCAAAGAGATGCAATAACCATTAATAAGCTTAAGGATGATGGCCTTACCATCTACAATACAACAGAGGACTGTTTTAATTACTGGAGTCTCGCCGATGATGAATGGAAAAGTGTCTGCGGGCAGCTGGGAAAGGCTGTATTTACAGTGGACTGCTCCAATACAAAAGCAATGGGGACCTATGTAAAAGGCAGGGAATTAACCCCATCAAACTATCTGAGTATTTCCGTTAATGTCACTAAAATAGGAAATTATACCATTTCGGGGGTTACTCCCAACGGATATAACTTCTATGGAACGGGAACTTTCCTCAATACCGGCGTGCAGACTATTCAGATTGCAGGACAGGGAACCCCTCTGAATATTCAGACGGATGATGTATCACTGACTGCCAACGGAAGCGACGTGACCTGTACACCAGCTGTATCCATAAACGTTCTCAGCCCTGCCGGAACTTATACCATGAGTTGTGGAAGTGCTGTTGTCAATGGAGTGTATAAAGTAGGAACAGCTCTTACAGCTTCCAATACCATTACCTTACCTGTGAATGTTTCTGCATTAGGAAGTTATACCATTACGACAAATACGGTAGATGGAATTTCATTCAGAGGTTCCGGAACATTTACTGCTACAGGAACCCAAAACGTGACCTTAAACGGTACGGGAACACCATCTTCTACCGCTGTAAAAACAATGACCATTACTTCTGACAGTCAGGGAGGAGTTTCAACGACATGTAATGTCAATATTATTGTAGTGATTCCTAAAAAAACAGTTTTACACATAGGTCTGGAAACGGCTTACGGATATAGCGCTTTTACGGGACCTTCCAGAAGCCTGATGGATTCTCCTTCTAATTTTGGAACAACGGCTTCAAGTATTGTAAAATATGAAGGCTTTACCCATACATCGCTGGGGAATTCGCCATCTTCTGCAGCACTTCAGGCAGCCCTGAATAATAAGCCGGATATTGTAATTATCGGTTATTCTTACACGCCAAATGCTACAGATGCAGGATATATTGCTTCCTATCTTAATAAAAAAGGAATTGTGATTGCTTTAACTGATGATACAGGAACAGCACAGAATTTATTCAGAGGAATTTTTTCAGATCCTACTATTTCAGCTTCCAATGGAGCCGGGGCAGGATCTGTGTACGCTCTTTCTAATACAGATGATCCTATATTGAATGGTCCTTTCGGGGATGTAAGAGGAAAAAACTGGGGTGAGGATGCTTCCACAACAATTGGAATTTCAGGTCTTACAAGTGGATTTGTCCCTTACAGCTATGCACAGCCGATTAACAGTGCAACTGCAAGAACAGGTATTACCGGGCTGAGAAGCAGCAATCTGAACTTTATATGGTTTGGAGACGGAGGTTTCTTAAGCAATGAAAATGCAAACGGAACCCCTTTTTCAAGTACTACTATAGAACCATTTGTTGCACCAGGCTCAGGAGGATATTTCCCTGTACAAAAAGCTTCTTACGGTTACGCAGGAAACGGATATTCGGCCGGAGGAATGCAGGTGCAAAACTCTATACTGTTTGCCAATATGATTGCATGGGCGGTTAAACAGGCAGAATTCAGCGGAATTAATACACAGTAATAAAAAAGTTATAAAATAAAAGCTGCGGCATGGTGAAACCATGCCGCAGCTTTTATTTTATATGCTTCTTAACCTCTTCTGTAAGGTTTAGAATAATCTCAACAGGCAAATCTTCTTCCATGTTGATCAGAAGTATTTTAAACTTCTTCCTGCCTTCCTGAAGTAGGAGAGGGTGATTGAGCCTGTCCCCGTGATAGAAACTTACATAATGTTGTTTGTGCTTTTTACTGTAGTAAAGGTAGCACAGCATTTTTTTCTTATACTTAAAAAAAGGAAGCCCGAAACTTAAGGTTTCAGTGATATGCTCAGAATCAGATTCGAGGATCTTTTTCCTTAAAAACAAAAGAGTACTTCTTTCAGGCTCATCGATTCTGTAGAAGTACTCTTGTATAGGATTCATTTTACTGATTTTTAATTCAATAAAATAATTGATTAATCAAAATTCTGAAGTTCCACAAGCTTGTGGTACATTCCTTTTTTAGCAATAAGGTCATGGTGGGTTCCCTGTTCTACAACAATTCCTTTCTCCATTACCACGATCCAGTCTGCCTTCTGAATGGTTGATAGCCTGTGGGCAATAACAAGGGAAGTTCTGTTTTCCATCATTTTATCAAGGGCATCCTGAACAAATCTTTCAGATTCCGTATCCAGGGCAGAAGTTGCCTCATCAAGAATCATCACCGGTGGATTTTTCAATACAGCTCTAGCGATAGAAACTCTCTGCTTCTGACCACCGGAAAGCTTATTTCCGTCATCACCAATATTAGAATCATAACCTTCAGGAAGATTTGAAATAAAGTTGTCTGCGTTCGCAATTTTTGCAGCTTCTACTACTTGTTCTTTGGTTGCTTCAGGTTTACCCATCAGGATGTTATTGTAAACCGAATCATTGAAAAGTACAGATTCCTGGGTTACCATTCCCAGAAGCTGACGGTATTCTTTTAATTTTAAATGCTTAATATCAACCCCGTCAATTAAAATCTGACCTTCATTCACATCATAGAACCTTGCTAAAAGGTTAGCAATTGTTGTTTTTCCGCTTCCACTCTGGCCCACAAGAGCTATTGTTTTTCCTTTCGGAATGATCAGTGAGAAGTTTTTAAGGATAACATTGTCTTTATCATAATAGAATCCAATGTTTTTGAATTCAATCTGGTTATTTAACGTAGAAATAGAAATTGGCTCTGCAATTTCCTCCACTTTTAAATCATAGTCTAGAACTTCTGCTACTCTTTCTAAACTTGCCATTCCTCCCTGAATAGAAGATATTGCGCTCGAAAGTTTTTTTGCAGGATCAAGAATCTGGAAGAACATTCCGATGAAAACAAGGAAAGCCTGAGGCTTCATCGTCTGCTCCTCTAAAATCTGCGTTCCGGCATACCATGTAATAATCAGGATGGTGATAGAACCCAGGAATTCGCTCATTGGAGAGGCAAGTTCTCTTTTTCGGCTCATATCTATGGCAAAATTCTGCCAGTTCGTAGTCGTTTCGTTAAATCTGTTCTTAAGGATCTTATCCGCATTGAATATCTTAATTACTTTAGATGATTTTAAAGTCTCATCTACCAGTGAGAAAAGATTTCCAAGCTCAGCCTGGGCATAATGTGCCTGTTTTTTCAAGCTTTTTCCTGTCCATGAGATCAGCAAACCCATCACAGGGAACACAATCAGTGAAAACAGGGTCAACTGAGGGGAAAGTAAAAATAATGCGATCAAAGAAGAGATAATCATGAACGGAGCATTGATAATATCTACCAGTACCCCCATGATTCCACCTTCTACACCTCCAATATCATTGGAAATCCTGGACATCATATCTCCTTTTCTCTGCTCCGTAAAGAATGAAACCGGAAGCTGCAGGAATTTATTATACATTGCAGTTCGGAGATCTTTGGTAATACCTACACGGTAATTGACCAAAAGGAAAGAACCTATATATCTGAAAATATTTCTTAATAAAAATGAAAGACCTGTGATTGCACACAGAACAGCAAGTACATAAACGGCACCATGCTGATCTATCTGTGTCTGTACAAAATAGTAAGCTTTATCTTTAATATAATTGAAATAGTCGCCAAAAGCTCCGCTCCATACCGGTTCTTTTGCCTGTTTCTCTATGGTACCGAACATTAATCCTAAAATAGGAAGCATAGTTCCTACAGATAAGATATTCAGTAAAGAGTACAGGATGTTGAAAAACATACTTCCGAAAAGGTATTTTTGATGCGGTTTCGCGAAATAGAGTATTCTTTGTAATGGTTTCATTCAATGAAAAATTGGATAGCAAAATTACGTAAAATAAAGGAAAAGACGTTCTTAATCCTTTTTTACTTTAACTAATATGTTTCAGTAAGGCTTGTTTTGTTACAAACACTTGTTTAGGATTATACCATGCAAGCGGTATACAGTTATAAAGAAAACCGCCCTTTCGACGGTTTCATTATTATATAGAATCAATTAATATTGTACTTTATCATTATACTTCGGGGTAAAGTTTTTAGGGCTTAATTTTTCTAAAGTCTTCCCAAAATTATTAATAAGCTGTGTCATATTGTCAAAATCTACAATACTTACATCGTCATTCACCTGGTGGTAATGTTTTATTTTACTCATGTCTGCGGTAGAAATAGAATGGGCAATGATTTTCTTTTTCACAAAATTCACATTGTCCGATCTGTAAAATAATTGTTCTGAAGCGTACGGGTCAGGATTTATCTTAAGTCCGTTTACTGCATTTTTATTGAAAAGCTCGTCAAGGTCAGAAAATTCATCACCCGTCATGAAAACTGCATTTTTTCCAAACTCAGACTCGGTGGCTACCATCTCAAAATTGAACAGAGCTGTTAGATTATTATAAATCTTATCCAGGTTTTTATCTTCAGAAATAGCTGTTGATCCTAACATTCCCTTTTCTTCACCGTTAAATGCCATGAAGACCATTGAAAATTCAGGCTTCTTATTTTTAAAATAATCTGAAATTCCTACTAAAGTGGTGATTCCGCTGGCATCATCATCAGCGCCGTTAAAAATATTGTCACCAGCGTTATTGTTTGTTCCGATATGATCGAAATGTCCAGAAAATCCTAAATATTTATCGGTTTTTCCTTTTTTAATACCACACACGTTATAAACTGTTTTTCCTTTATAGTCAAAAGGAACCAGGTAAGAATTTCCGGTACAGTATTCGAGATTGTTTTCCTTGAAAAGTTTTGCAATATAATTTGCTGCGTTTTCATTTTCTTGAGTTCCTATTTCGCGGCCCTTCATTTCATCAGATGCCAATGTTGAAATAATAGTGTTGATTCTTTCTTTTGAAACTTCCTGAGCGAAAGTAAATACCGAAAAAAGAGATAAAGTAAGATAGGTTAGTTTTTTCATTTTTAAATAAGTTATGAATAATCTGTCGTAGTTTAAACGGAAAAGTTGCATTTAAACTCTTATTTCTTTAAAATTTAGCCATGTCAAGATTTAAATCTTGACATGGTTAAACTATTTTTACAATTTCTAAACACAAAAAAACAGCTTCCAATAAAGGAAGCTGTTCTCACTCAAAAAATCATTGTAAGGTTATCGAAGTCGGTCTACAGATTTTACGAGCCTCTCATCTCTGCGGATCAGTACGTTTGCAATAAGCAGACAGATCACCGCGATCAATGGGAAAACCGGCTCAATACCCTTCTCAGGAATCTGAATTCCTCCGGATAAATTTAGTAACCAGTACGCCAATACACCAATCAACAAAACGTTTATAATGATGCTGAATGTATTCAGCAAAATTTGTCTTTTTCTGTTTTTAAAACTAAAAATACTCAATGCTCCTGCCAAAACAAGGGCAATACAACTAATATCAATCACCGGAATATTGCCAAAAACGTCAACATCCTGTCCTGTAACGAAAAGGGAAACAGCAGCCAAAACCGCCAAAAGAGTCCATATAGTCTGTATTCTCTGTAACATTGATTCTTAAATACCTGGCAAAAATAACATAAATTTTGCACAATTCAAAAATAAGTGTAGATTTGCATTATACATATGTACTTGAAAACAAAAGTCACCGGACTTACTTTTCTTACTCACAATTAATTACATTTTTACATTAAGTATGTTTAACATAGAAACGTTAAGGTCAAAATCCGTAACGGAACTGACTAAAATCTTAAAAGATTTAGGCGTTAAAGTTGCTAGAAACAGCAATGATAATGATAAAATCTTTGCCGTTCTTGACTTTCAGGCTTCTAACCCTAAAGTTGCAAAAGATTATTTCAACGCCACAGAAACCAGCATGGATACTGAAGAAAAACCGGCAGACAAACCTGCTAAGGCCCCTGTGAAAAAAGCAGCGCCTAAAAGACAACCTGCCAAACCTAAAGCAGAGGTAAAAACCCCAGCAGAAACAATTCCAATAGCTGAAGAGAAAACAGAGGAAAAAGTTTCCGCTCCTGCAGAAAAGAAACAGGAAGAACCTAAAGCTGAAACAACAGCAGCTCCTGAAGACAACAATTCAGCACAAGCCAAGAAAAAAAGGAAGAGAGTAGTTGCCAACACAGGTAATACAGAAGCTCCCCAGGAAAGAGCAGATGCTCCTAAAAATGCAGAATCTCAAGAATCTGCACCATCAGAAGAAAGGTCTAATACTTCTCAACCTCAGGCCAGATCCCAACAAAGAGGACACAACAGTCCGCAGAACAGCGGAAACCAGCATAAAAATCAAAATCAGCACCAAAACCAAAACCCAAATCAACACCAGGGCCAGAATCCTAACCAAAACCCAAATCAGCACAGACAAAATGCTGACAGGCAGGAGGAGCACCATTCTGAGCACAGAAAAGAATTCAGTTTTGATGGAATGGTAAGTATTGAAGGGGTTTTAGAGATCCTTCCGGATAACTATGGATTCCTTCGTTCATCTGATTTCAGTTATATTTCTTCTCCTGATGACGTGTATGTTTCTACTGCACAGATCAGAAATTTCGGTCTTAAAACCGGAGATACAGTGAAAGGTATTGTAAGACTTCCAAAAGAAGGCGAAAAATATTTTTCATTACTAAAACCAATCGAAGTCAACGGACGTGATCTTGCTTTTATTAAAGATCGTGTTGCTTTTGAATATTTAACACCGCTTTTCCCTGAAGAGAAATTTAACCTCGCCGGAGATAATTCTACAATGTCCACAAGAATTGTTGATTTATTTGCACCAATCGGGAAAGGGCAGAGAGCAATGATCGTTGCACAGCCTAAAACAGGTAAAACGATGTTGCTTAAAGATATCGCCAATTCTATCGCTGCCAATCACCCTGAAGTCTATATGATGGTTCTTCTGATCGACGAACGTCCGGAAGAAGTTACCGATATGGAAAGAAGTGTAAATGCAGAAGTTATAGCCTCTACATTTGACGAAGCTGCAGATAAACACGTAAAAGTGGCCAACCTCGTTTTAGCAAAAGCTCAGAGAATGGTGGAATGCGGTCATGATGTAGTAATTTTATTAGATTCAATTACCAGATTAGCAAGAGCTTATAATACTGTTACGCCTGCTTCAGGTAAAGTTTTATCGGGAGGTGTGGATGCCAATGCTCTTCACAAGCCAAAAAGATTCTTCGGAGCGGCCAGAAAAATTGAAGGTGGCGGTTCATTAACTATTATTGCTACAGCCCTAATTGATACAGGTTCTAAAATGGACGAAGTGATCTTTGAAGAATTCAAAGGTACAGGTAACATGGAACTTCAGTTAGACAGAAAAATTGCCAACAGAAGAATTTATCCTGCAATTGATCTTGTCTCTTCAAGCACACGTAGAGATGACCTTCTATTGGATGAGGTGACTTCCCAGAGAATGTGGATCTTCAGAAAATATCTTTCTGAAATGAATCCTGTAGAAGCAATGGAATTTGTAAATAAAAACATCAGAGGAACTTTAAACAATGAAGAATTCCTGATGTCTATGAATAAATAGATTAATTTAATTGTTGTTAAAAAAAAGCACGGTGATCAGCGGATCTTCGTGCTTTTTTGTGTTTGAGGATGATCGGGTTTGAGACTATTAATATCGATGGTTTGAAGGCTGGAGAGTGAGGCGTACGATTTTACTTGTTTTTTTAAAAACTAAATAAGACCGGAAAATGTATTTCAGGATAGAATAACCTCCATCTTCTGGCTTCCAACTTCCATCTTATAAAAATTAATTCATTCTAAATCAATATATCAATGTTAAAGATTTATTAAAGTAATGCCCAGTTTTTGATTATCGCTTAAATATTGGCTAAATTTGGATATAACATTAAAAATAAAAATTATGTCATTTGAATTACCTAAATTAGGATATGCATACGATGCATTGGAGCCTACGATTGATGCTAAAACTATGGAAATCCACCATACAAAACATCACCAGGCTTATATTGACAATTTAAATAAAGCAATTGAAGGAACTGAACTGGCAGGTAAAACGATCGAGGAGATCTGTCAGACAGGAACAGACAAGCCGGCTGTAAGAAATAATGGAGGAGGACATTTCAACCACTCTCTATTCTGGGAAATTCTAACTCCTGGAGGAAGCAATGAGCCTGTAGGAAATGTAAAAGCTGCTATTGAAGCTTACGGTGGTCTTGAAAAATTCAAAACTGATTTTTCTGAAGCTGCTAAAACAAGATTCGGTTCAGGATGGGCTTGGTTGGTGAAAAATGGAGATGGATCTGTGTCTGTTTCTTCTACTCCAAACCAGGACAACCCATTAATGCCGGTTGCAGATGTTAAAGGAACTCCTGTTTTAGGATTGGACGTTTGGGAGCACGCTTATTACTTAAACTACCAAAACAGAAGACCTGACTATGTTGCCGCTTTTTTCAGCGTAGTAAACTGGGATAAAGTAGAAGAATTATTCAACAAATAATTTTCAGCTATTATAAAAGTAAAAGGTTCAGAAGAAATTCTGAACCTTTTTTATTCTTAAGTAATACCTTATTTCTTAATATTTATCTCACGGCATCACTTCCGGAAAGGCCATTCATTTTCAGTCCGTACTTCCAGCTTACATAGGCAAAAACCTGATACAGCTTATATTCAAATTTGATCCCGTAATTTTCTCTCGGGTCGTAATCTATCCCTGATTCTATAATATTACGGTACCTTCCTGAGCTGTAATAGGAGTTCCATTCATTGACCAGAAAAGTATTTTTTGTTTTCAGGTATGATTCAGAGTACTGGCTTATTGGTTTAGCCACTGCATTTAAAAAGTAATCGAATTGGGTATCGATCACCGTAAGATCCCACTCACCGTCTTCGTTTTTAGAAGGTTTCATTTCAGATTTCTCTTCCTCTTTCTTAGGACTGTTTTGGGAAAAACAACTGTAAGGAATCAGGGCAAAGAGAAATAGTACGATCAGATTTTTCATAATAAAAACTTTGTTATAAAAAATAAGCACTCAAAATGAGTGCCTAAGTATTTGTTTAGGGTTCTTTCTGAAGAATTACAAATGCCGGGAAGTGGTCACTATAACCTCCTGTAAACCGATCTCCGTCCCATGATCTGAAAGGATAACCTTTATAATTTCCTTCTTTATTCACAAGATAAGCAGGCGCGAAAATTTCTGCTTTATATACAGAATATTCTTTTGTTACCTGATCCGTGATTAAGTTTTTAGAAACAATAATCTGGTCAAAAAGGTTAGGAGCGTCCTGATAGGCTAGCGAAGCAATCCCTTTCTTATATAGAGGATACATTAAATTCAGATAGGGTGTCGTTTCGCTTAAATCTTTAGGACTGGCTACAGCTTTTAAATAATTTTTCAAACTAGCACTTACAGGATCATCATTAAAGTCACCCATTGCAAAAATCTTTGTAGTGGGATCTGCGGTTCTTATACTGTCCATCTGCTGTTTCAACAACGCTGCTGCTGCATTTCTCTTAGGCAGCGAAATAGCTTCACCTCCTCTTCTTGAAGGCCAGTGATTCATAAAGAATGCTACTTTTTCATTATCCAGAAAACCTGTTACCACCAAAATATCTCTTGTATATTCTCTTTTGCCGTCATCACCGAAGACTTTTAATTCTTTTTTCAATGAATTCGTTGGCGTGAATCTTCTTTTCTGATAAATCAAAGCGACATCTATTCCTCGGTAATCATAAGAGTTGTAATGGATAATTCCGTAATCATATTTAGCAAGAGCAGGCTGCTTTACAAGATCTTCAATGACCTGTCTGTTCTCTACTTCGATAAGTCCAACTACAGCCGGGGCAGTTTTTGTGTACTGCGCTCCCATTTCAGAAATTACTTTTGCTTCGTTGGCAAGCTTTGCTTTATAAATTTTAGTAGTATAGTTTTTTGAACTGTTTGGGGTAAATTCTTCAGATCCGCTTTGGTATCTTACTGCTTTTTTACCCTTTAAGGCGCCATCACTCCAGGGTCCGTCATGCTTTTCTACTTCTAAAAACTTAATAGAGTCGAGCGGAATGCTTCTATGGAAAGCAGGATTAGAAATAGCTTTAGTTCCGTCAATATAATCTGCTGAACGAATTGTGTCCCAAAGGTTTTCAACATTCAAAAAACCAACAGCAGCCACTTTTCTAAGTTTTCCTTGCTGTGAAAAAGCCATTACCGAAAAAATGATGGCCATAAAACTTATAAATCTTTTCATCCTGTGGAGTATTTAAAATTATTTAAAAAACAAATTTACTTTTTTTAATTTAACCCATTTAAATATTTGTAAATTTAAAACAGTTAACCATTATTCTCTTACATAATGATTCATAAAAGTTTGCCATGTTAAGAAAAAATAATGTTAAAAAAATTGGTAATTATAAATTTTACCTAAATTAGTGCCCCCAACTTTTAAAGGGGTGTAAATTAATAGGAAAGCATAAAAAAAATAATAAACTCATGATTAAAAAATTATCATTAGTCTCCTTATTTACTCTACTTCCGGCTTCATTCTATTTTGCGCAGACTACTGTGTTTGCGTATCTTAAGGATGCAGATGGAAAGCCTGTTGAAAGGGCAGAAGTAGATCTTAAGGGGAGTGAAAATGATGTAACGGCTGACAAAATTGGATATTTCCAGTTTGTAGATCTGCAGCCGGGCCATTATCAAATTATGATTACGAAACCAAACTTCGAAACCAAAATGATGGAGTTTGACGTAACCGATGAGAAAAGAAAGGATCTAGGGACTATTACCCTATATTCCAATCTTACGAACGCAGATCAGGGACTAGCTATTATTGATAATGATGATGATGACAGTAACAGCAGTGGCCAAGCTTCTACAGTTGGGTTATTACAATCTTCTCAGGATATTTTCAGCAGGATTGCTGCCTTTGATTTAGGTTTTTACTGGTTCCGCCCAAGAGGAATTGACGGAAGAACAGGAGAGTCTATGCTAAACGGTGTCTCAATGGTAAAATCTGATAATGGCAATGTTGACTTCAGCAATTGGGGTGGATTGAATGAGATTACGAGATATCCGGAGATCGCATCTAATCATTCTCCCTCTGAATACGCTTTTGGTGGAAATAGCTCTGTTGTTTACAAGAATACAAAAGCCAGTGAATATAGAAAAGGATTTCAGTTTACACAATCCTTAACTAACAGAAACTACAGAAACAGAACATCTTTACGTTATACCTCAGGAATGAGCAAGAAAGGATGGGCATTTACTGTAATGGGAGCCAGAAGATGGGCTGAAGAAGGAATTCAGGAAGGAACTTTCTATGATGCTTATGGTGCTTACTTGGGTATAGAAAAGAAATTCAATGACAGCCATACGATTACATTCAATGCGATTGGTGCGCCATACAGAAGATCTACAGCGAGCCCAAGTACGCAGGAAGTCTATGACTACAGAGGAGTACATTACAACTCTTACTGGGGATGGCAGGATGGAGAAAAAAGAAGTGAAAGAGTTCGAAAAGGATTTCAGCCGCTTTTCCAAGTTCAGGATTTCTGGAAGATCAATAAGAACTCCAGCCTTTGGACTACCGTATCTTACCAATTCGGAAAAGATAAAGGTTCACGTTTGGACTGGAACGGAGTTACCAACCCTTCTCCTACCTATTACAGAAATTTACCGAGTTATTATCTTAACAGCATTGTTTATAATACAACTAATGGGTCAGGGATACCTGATCCATCACAGTATAACACTCTGTTGGATGCATATAATACAAGTTTATCAAACTGGCAGAACGGAGATCCAAATGTTACTCAGATCAACTGGGGACAGATCTACGCCAACAACCAAAAGAGTGATGCTGCGGACCAGGCTGAAATGGCCCGTCTGTACGGATTATCAGGAAAACGTTCCAAAATATACCTTGTCAATGATGTAAGTGATGATAAGATTTTCAACGCGGGTACACACTACACGTACAATTTTAACGACCGTATGAAGTTCATTATGAACGTTTCTTATCAGAACTATAGATCTGAACTTTACCGTGAAATGAAAGATCTTTTAGGAGGTGATTATGCTATAGGTGTCGATCCATTTAAAGAATCAGCTAAGCCTGGTTCTACAGGATTCTATAATACATTGGATCCTAATGTTCAATTGAAAGTGGGAGATCGTATGACTTACAACTATATACTGAGAAGACAGGAAGCAAAAGTAAATCCGGGACTGAAATTCTCTACTGGTAATTTCGATGTATTTGTTTCTGCTATGGCAGGATATTCTACTTCAAATAGAGAAGGTCTTTTCAAGCATTATTTATATGAAAATTCTTACGGGAAAAGTAAAGATTACAATTTCTGGAATTTTGGTCTTAAAGGACAAGTGGTTTACCGTATTAATGGGCGTAATTTCTTAGTGTATAATGGAGCAATGTACAACCAGGCACCATTCCTGGAAGATTTGTTTATCAATCCTAGAATCAATGCCCTTGTTAATCCTAACATCAGAAGTACGGTATATACAGCTAATGATTTAAGCTATGTTATCAATACTCCTTTCCTTAAATTAAGAGCATCAGGATATATTGTAGATACACAGAATGAAACCAATGTACAGAGATTCTTCGCAGACGGGATCCAGATGAGCAGCACCAATCCTGACGGATCTGTTTCCCAGGTACAGAGTGCATTCGTTACCCAGGTGATGTCTAATCTTGAGAAAAGAAATATGGGAGTGGAATTAGGCGTTGATCTAAAAGTTATTCCTACCTTATCTTTACAAGGTCTTGCAAGTTTAGGCCAATATACGTACAGAAATAATCCAGAAGTTTATTTAGTTTCTGATGCATCAGGAAGTAGCGTGACTTCTTTTGGTAAAGCATATCTGAAAGATTATAAGCAGGGAGGAACTCCTCAGAGAGCCTTCTCATTAGGTTTCCGATATAACAATCCAAAATACTGGTGGGTAGGAGCCAACTGGAATTATTTTGATAACAATTATCTGGATCCGGCTCCGGCTTTAAGAACTAATAACTTTATTCAAAATCCATATTCAAGCACGCCTTACCTTGGCCTTACTGATGATGAAGTACGTGATATGCTGAAGCCTGTACAACTTCCTTCTGCATTTTTCTTAAATGCTAATGCAGGGAAATCATTCATGATCGGAAAGTATTACATATTATTGACTGCTTCTGTAAATAATATCTTGAACAACAGAAGATTTATTACAGGAGGTTTCGAACAGACAAGAGAAACGAAAGCTAATGATTTTGCTGCTGACTACTATGGTGGAGCGCCTTCTTTCGGACCGAAATACTGGTACACTCAGGGACGTTCGTACTTTGTTAACTTACAATTCAGATTCTAATAAAAAATAAAAAAATAACAATGAATAATTTCACTAACTTTTTCAAAATGGCATTTGTAGCAGTAGGTATATTGTCTGCAGTGTCTTCTTGTGTAAAGAATGATGATTGGGAAACCCCTCCAATCGCTTGTTCAAACAAATTTGATGCGCCTACCATTTCAATGGCCGATTTCGCGGCTCAAGCTCCTGCGACAGGGTACAAATTGATTACAACAGATCAGATTTTCGACGGGTATATCGTTTCTTCTGATGCTCAGGGAAATTTCTATAAAACGATCTCCTTCCAGGATAAAACAGTAAATCCTACTGTAGGTCTTCAGATCGAAGTGGATAAAGCAAGTAACTTTGCAGATTTCCCGGTAGGTGCACATATCAGAATTAATGCTAAAGGATTGCGTTTAGGACTTGACAGAGGATCTATTAAAATAGGTTCTGAAGATCCGAATTTTGCAATTGGTAGAATCCCTCAGGCTCTTGTAGGAAGATATGTTTCCGGAGTTTGTGACGGCAATGGGCTGGATATTCAGACTATTATTCCAACCAAACTTAATTCATTGAATGATGCAAAACAGGCTAATTTAATCAATACATTAGTAAGTGTATCTGATGTACAGTTCAATATCGGTGAAATTTTTCCGGTTCAGAAAAAATATCTTGATTATGATGCAGGAGGTCAAGGTTTGGATACAGACAGAAATATTGAAGATAAATTGGGTGGTACTGCAGTAATCAGAAACTCAGGATTCTTTAAAAGTGGGGGAGAGCTTATACCAAAAGGAAGTGGAACTGTTACTTTTGTAGTAAGCAGATACAATACAACATGGCAGATGCTAATTAGAAGCTTATCTGATATTAATTTTACTGGAACAAGAGTAGATCCAACGCCGCCTAAAGGAGGTACTGAGATTGCTTATTCAGGCTCTTTCCTTGAAAATTTTGAAAGTTACTCACTGACACCTGCTAACCTTGAAGTGTATCCTAAATATGTAAATGATGCAGTATTAGGAAACAGATACTGGCAGTTAAAGACATTCAGTAACAATAAATATATTCAGTTGGGAGCTAATTCAGGTTCTGGAAATTATTTAACATATTTTGCAGTACCTGTTGACTTTACAGCTGCCAATACATTGAAGTTTGATGTAAACGTTGGATTCTGGAACGGTAATGCTTTGAAAGTATACTATACAACCAATTACACTCCACTTGGAGATATTACAGCAGCAACAAAAACGGATATTACGTCTGCATTTACAATTCCACAAACCCCTGTTAGCGGTTACGGAACATTGACTCCCGCAGGAACGTATACTTTACCTTCCGGCTTAACAGGTAATGGATTTATTCTGTTTGAATATACCGGAGCATCAAATGGTGTTACAACTACTGTTCAATTAGATAATATTCAGGTTCAATAATCAAAATCTGATATTTTAAATACTGGCCGTCTTTTAGGAGACGGCCTTTTTTAGGTTAATGGTTACGTAAAATAGGCATATTTACGAATAGATTCATCATATCTATATGAAACCAATAACCAATAACCAATATACTGACGTGGTTATTTATATTCTCTTTACTGCTTTCCTGCGAAAAAGATGAGTGTTCAAAATACAGCCATACACTTTCCAAAGAGGAATGTAATATTATTGTAGATGTAGAAATGGCTAATTCGGTTTAGAATTAAAGGACACGATCCTTAACCCATAATCCTAAAATTGTCAGACTCATAATAGATGGCGGAATATGTTTGCAGATGAAATAGAAATGGGTGATACTATTGTAAAAAAGAAAGGCGAATTAACTTTAAACATCCATAAAAAAGATAACAGTTATCATTCATGAATGGAAATGTTATAAAAATTAGAATATAATACAGAAGACAAAATACTATTGGGAATGGATGCTACAGGGCTTATAGCTTAATTGACATTAAGTATAATTAATCAGTATCCTTAAATATAAAAAACCACCGCATCTCAGCAGTGGTTATTATTTTTAAAATTATTCCTGTTTAGAAAGAAACTTCATTCACTTCTTTTCCTCGCTGGAAATTCATTACTTTCTGGCTTCCTTTGTAAGCAATACTCACAACGTTGAATTGCTTAGGAAAAGAACTTAAAAGAATGGTATTTTTAATCTTCAAGGTATTGATATCCGACACTCCGCTGGTCTCGAAATATACCCATACAGTTTCTCCGCTTACCTGACTTCCGGTGAAGGTTATAGTTTTCGGAGAGCCATTGATGTACACATCAAAATTATTATTCACATATTTTTTAACCTCTGCCTCAAATCCTGCTGTATTAGGATTGATTTTTATAGCATCAGAAATATGGTTGGTATTCATTTTTGTGGTAAACTTCAATGTTTTACTTCCATCTATATAATCCACTTTGGTCATTGAAGAGAAAAAGTCTACATACATAAAACTCATTAACACAAAAAATGTTAAAATTCCTGATATATATAAAAGTTTTTTCATCTTAATTAATAGATTTACAAATCATACTTGCTAGTTATAGGTCACAAATAATATGCCAATTAAAAATTTACATTCACAGAATATTTGTCATAAAATGCTTTAATGTGGGCCACCGCTTCATCCGCCGTATCTACCACCCTGTATAAATCCAGATCATCTTCTGCGATCATTCCTTCTTTTAACAGTGTTGCTTTGAACCATTCCAATAGGCCACCCCAGAATTCACTTCCTACAAGAACGATCGGGAATTTACCTATTTTATTAGTCTGGATCAGTGTTATAGCTTCCGTAAGCTCATCAAGAGTTCCAAAGCCTCCAGGCATTACCACGAATCCCTGGGAATATTTTACGAACATTACTTTTCTTACAAAAAAGTAATCGAAGTTCATAGAATAGGATTTATTAATATAAGGATTAAAATGCTGCTCAAAAGGCAGATCAATATTAAGCCCGATAGATCTTCCCTGGCCGTTGAATGCACCTTTATTGCCCGCTTCCATAATGCCCGGGCCACCTCCGGTAATGATTCCGAAGCCTAGTTTAGTGATTTTTTCGGCAATTTCTACAGCCATTTCGTAGTACTTACTTTCTGGCTTCAGCCTTGCAGATCCGAATATAGAAACACACGGGCCGATCTTGGCTAGCTTTTCGTAGCCATCCACAAATTCAGCCATTACTTTAAACACCATCCAGCTGTCCTTGGTAATGGTTTCGTCCCAGGTTTTTTGTCTGAGACTGTTGTGAAGCTTTGTTTCGTTTATATCTAATTCAGGATTTATCAAACTTTCATCCCTCGTTCCCTCCATTTCCATGCGAAATTATTTAAAATGTTTTTCGGCTTCTATTACCGATTCCGGTCTTCCCACATCTATCAGAATGCTGTCATGTACAAATCCGTGGATATGTTCAGTCTGCATCAGATCCAGATACTCCTCCATAACAGAAAACTTGCCAGTTCTTTTTATTTTTTCAAAGATAGCGGGATTGATACAGTGAACGCCACTGAAGGCAAGAGCTTTAAAACCTTTGTTGAATTCCGCAAGCCTCTGTTCTCCCGACTGTACATTAAGCCAGCCTCTCAAAACCATATCGTCGTTGAAAAGTAATTTTCTCGAACTATCTCTATCTGAAACCGCTAAAGTAGCAAAATCTTTTATCTTTTTGTGATACTCAACAAGAGCATTGATATTGATCTCTGTTAAAATATCAGCGTTCATGATCAGAAAATCTTCCCCGTGATCGAGGAATTTTCTAGCAAAAATCAAGCCGCCACCGGTTTCCAGCAGCTCATTCCTCTCATCCGAGATTTCAATGCTGCATCCGAAATTACTGTTTTTATTTAAAAATTCAACAATCTGATTTCCAAAATGATGGATATTGATCACAAAATCTTTTATTCCGAAGCTTTTAAGATAATTGATATTTCTTTCCAGCAGCGGTATGCCGTTTACCTTAGCAAGGGCTTTTGGATGATGATCCGTAAAAGGTTTCAGCCTTGTGCCTTTCCCGGCAGCGAAAATTAAAGCTTTCATATAGTATAGGTAATGAGTGATGGGTAATGAGTGATTTAAGGATTCGATAATAAGTATAATAAATAGTACTTATTGCTCATTATCCATTACTCACATTCAGGTGGTGCTGTTCGTCATGATGAAGGCTAATCTCTGTTCCTTCCGGATATTTTTCTTTGATAAATTCAGCAATTTTGATTGCTGAATAAACTGATCTGTGCTGTCCTCCCGTACATCCGAAACTGATCTGCAGGTCTTCAAAGCCTCGTGCCAGGTAATTATCAATATTAATTGATATAATAGCTTTTACCAGCTCCAGGAATTTAGGCATTTCAGTTTTTGTTTCAAGATATTCCTGAACTCCGATATCGTTTCCTGTCTGGATTTTATATTCTTCAATTCTTCCGGGATTTAAAATTCCTCTGCAGTCGAAGGTAAAGCCTCCGCCATTTCCTGAATTGTCCTTGGGAATTCCTCCTTTTTTGTATGAAAAACTGTGTATGTCGATGTGTAGCATTGTTCTTTATTTTTATTAAACCATTAAGGCTCTTTTCGTTTTATATTGATTTTAAACCTTCGATTTGGCTCGGTTGACACGTCTTTTAATTGATATTAATGATTCAAAATAGTATTGATTTTTAATTTTAAATCTTCCGCAGAAAGCTGTTCTATTACCTTTTTCAGCTCCGGGTATTCTTTCATCTGCTCCCAGGATGACGCAAACTGTGTGATATTCTGAATTCCTTTTTCAAAACTGGCTAGGAAATGCTGCTTCCGTTGAATCAGTCCTCTAAAGCCATAAGCTCCAAGAACCTGTAAGAATCTCATCATCTGAATGGGCTTTACCGAATTCTTTAGTTGGTTTTGAATAGTCTCATTATCAAACTGTTCTATGTAATAATTGAGCATTTCGTTTTTAAAATCTTCCGGAAAATCAGCTTTAGCCTGGAAAAGAAAAGAGATGACATCATACATCAGCGGCCCTTCCATAGCAGACTGATAGTCGATGAACGAAACTTTACTTTCTTCGTTAACCATAATGTTTCTGGCCTGAAAATCACGGATCATAATTCCTTTAGGCTCAAGATTTTCAATAAGATTGGCAATCTGTTTAAATTCTTTCAGCAGTGAGGATTTTTGATATTCCAGTTCCAGCACATCCGCTACAAAATTTTTGAAATAGTACAAATCGTGGATTATAGGAAGCTCATCATACTTTTCGTATTCAAACGTTTTAGAAAAGTCAATTTTCCCTTGGGTTTGGATCTGAAGCTGAAAAAGTTTTTCTAAGGTCTGTTTTACTAAACTTTTTACACGAGTAGAAAGTCCTTCTTTGGTAATGATCTCTGAAAGTGTCTGTCTGCCAAGAAATTCCTGTATATACATCTTTCTGTTGTCTGAGACCGCAAAAATAGTGGGAGTATTCAATTTTAGACCTGAAAAAATTTCTGAATAATACAGGAAACTTTCATTTTCCGGGACATTTTCATTGCTCGTAACAATATATTTTCCGGTGCTGGATGATGCCAGGAAATTTACCCTGGCAGAACCGCTTTGAGCGAGCGTAATGAACTCAGACGATGGTTCCCCCAGATAGTTTTCAAAAAATAGTTTTGCGTTTTTGGAAGTCATAATATGGAAACAAATATACTAATTTAATGGGAGTTTATGAGTTTGAGCGTTTTGGGTTTGAGTTTTGGGATTCAAGTTGAGTTATCTCAGGCTGAAGAGCTTGGAAGTTGCAGATATTAGTTGAGACTTGATACTGGTTAATTATTATTTTATCATTTAAAGTCCAATGTCTGATATCTAACGTCTGAAATTTGAAATCAAAACATTTATTAGCTTGAATTTCAGTCTATTTTTTATATTTGTACTATGCTAAAGGATTTTAAACCGGTTTTAAGCATTTTGCTGAGATTTATTGTTATCTATCTGGTGCTGCTTTTTGCGTATCAGTTTTACCTTAATAGTTTTAAGGCCGACGGACTGGATCCTTTTTCGCAGATAGTTGCCAGGCAGGTTACTTCTATCCAGAATGTGATGGGATTTCCTACACTGCTTTATAATGATGTGAAAAACGAGCAGGTTTGGTTTTATGTGAAGAAAAATTATGCAACAAGGATGGTGGAAGGCTGCAATGCTATTTCTGTCATGATCTTGTTCACCTCTTTTGTATTTGCTTTTTATAAGGGCTCAAAAACATTTATTTTTGTACTTGCGGGCCTTGTATTGCTTTATATCATGAATATTATAAGAATTGCGGGCCTGAATATTGTAGTGACGGATCATAAAGAATATGGAAAAATATTCCATGACTTTATTTTTCCGGCAGTTATTTACGGAACGGTGATCATTCTTTGGCTGATATGGATTAAATTCTTTGCTTTAAAAAATGAAAATTCTTAACTGGCTTTTAATAATAGCAGGGGTCTGTGGTCTTGTAGGCGTGCGGCTGCTGGAAGATAAAATCTTTTACGATCCTTTCCTGGAATATTTTCATGAAGCGAATAAAAATATTACATTCCCGCAGTTTGAATGGGCGAAATTAATTGTGGGACACCTTTTTCGATTTATCCTTAATCTTATTTTTTCCTGTCTGATTATTCAGTGTCTTTTTAAAACCAGGCAATGGACAGTACAGGGAGCATTGCTGATCAGCATTATTTTTGTGATTACGTTCCCTATTTATCTTTACTGCATCTATGACCGGTTTGAAATAGGCTATCTTTTTTCCTTTTATATGAGAAGGTTTGTCATTCAGCCTTTAGCACTGCTTTTAATTGTTCCGATGTTTTACTATAGAAAGCAAAGCATTTAAATAAGTTAGTCTGCAGTATGCTTATCAACACTTGTCACATTTTCCGGAGTCCATTGAACTCTTTTTACAAAATCTTTTTCACGGACAGGACAGTCTTTGATCTGGCATACAGAACATGATACAGGCTTGCAGTCATCCATATGGAAGTTGAATTCTACGCTTCTGTTGGTGTTTTTAGCCAATAAAATGATCATTTTTTCCATTTCGTTATGAGCTTCCCGAAGGCTGTAATACCAAGGAAGGGTAATGTGAGCATCGATGTGGAGATTGGCTCCGAACTGCTGGATCTTCATATTGTGAACATCAATCCATTCTATTCTTCTGTTGTCTTCAAGTACTCGGATGATCTGGTTTAATAATTCCGGATCCTGTTCATCCATAATACCACTTAAAGATTTTCTGACAATCTTATAACCAACGAAGATGATGTAAGCTCCAAAAGTCAAGGCTACAGCAGAATCCAGCCAGTAAATCTTTGTAAAATAAACTACAATTAAGCTAATGACAACACCAAGTGTTGTGATGGTGTCGGACTGTAGATGTTTTCCGGATGCAATAAGAACCAGGGAATTTTCTGCCTTCCCTTTTTTAATGGAAATATAACCCAGAAGGTAATTGACAATAGCGGTGGCAGCAATGATCCATATTCCAAGGTCTAGCTTATTGAGCGTTTTTCCTACGATGAGACTATTGATGCCTTCATAGATAATCATAATCCCGGCAATGGCTATTAAAGCGCCTTCAATACCGGATGTTACAAATTCTACTTTTCCGTGGCCGTAAGGGTGGTCATCATCCTTTGGCTTGGCTGCAAGATGAAGAGAGTAGAGTCCCATAAATGCACTGATAACATTCACAACACTTTCCATGGCATCAGAAAATACGGCATCGGAATTGGTAAGTTTCCAGGCGATAATTTTTCCAATGAATAAGATGACTCCAAAAACAGCAATAATTTTTTGGAATCCTATTTTGTCTTTGTGGGTAATGGTCTTTTTATTTTCCATAGTGACTAGTCCTGAAAATCCGATACAGATTCAAGGACAAAAATAAATAATTAAACCAGAGCAAATTTGTTTTTGCTTTGGTTTTTGCTTTTATAAGTTTTCATTTTGACTTCTTTTTGTTTATGCATT